>Ga0207718_100013_pt1 | contig 301684 bp, 305 predicted proteins | sample A23M2SouthBayCA_FD_187749 | JGI IMG/M metagenome (GOLD analysis project Ga0207718, IMG submission 187749) | Aerobic enrichment media microbial communities from Eden Landing Ponds, California, USA - A23 M2 (SPAdes) | ecosystem: Environmental > Aquatic > Marine > Unclassified | place: Emeryville...
CGCCGGATCCCCCTGACCGTCGAGTACCTCCGGGCGCTGGTCGCAGGGCGTACGTCGCCGGCCGAACTGGTGGCTGCCTTTCGGGCGTGGCTCGACGCCCGCTCCAGCGCCGTCGAGGCGTCGCTGTCGGCCGGTCTGGGCACGGTTGCCGGGCTCGCGGGGACCGGTGACGACGGCTCGCCCGACGCCCACGCGACGATCCGCGAGGGGTGGTCGCAGTTCCTCGGCCACGTCTCGCTGGCCCGGCCCGGCCGCCGGACGCCCGAGGCCATCGCGGCCCACGCTATCGAGGTCGACGACCTGCCCGCCGACGCGGTGTGGGCGCTCGTCGAGTCGTTCCGGGCCGTCGAGTACGGCCAGCGCGACCCCGGCGAGCGGGTGCCCGCGGTCGACGAGGCCCTCGACGCCATCGAGCGAGCCGTGGCTCGCGCCGAGGACGCCGACGGCCCCGACGCGACCGACGGCGAACCGGGGGTGGCCGACTGATGCGTCTGCGCGTGGTCGTATTCGGCCTGGTGGGCTCGGTCGCGACGGTCGTCGCCGCCGCGCTGCTCTTTGCGCCCGACCTGCTGCTGTCTTTCCCACCGGTCGAGGCACTCGTCACGACGGCCGAGACGGTCGACACCCGGCGGCTCCTGCTCGGCGGGAGCCTGCTCGTCGGCCTCTACCTGACGATCGCCGCCCGGTCGGCCACTCGTTCGGTGCGGGAGGGCGAGGACGGCGACGCGTTCGACGAGGCCACGACCATCCCGCCCGAGGCGGTGACGACGGCCCGACAGCGCCGCACCGCCGAGGACCTCGACGACGCTATCGAGCGCGCCATCGAGGGCGACGAGGAGGCCTTCGCGGCCGTCCGTGACCGACTGCGCGAGACGGTGACGGTGGCCTACGCCCGGACGACCGACGCCCCGACCGACGCGGCGAAGGCGGCCGTCGCCCGCGGCGACTGGACCGACGACCGGACGGCCGCGGCCGTCCTCGCCGACGGAACGGGACCGACACACTCGCTGTGGTCGCGCCTCTCGCTGTGGCTCGACCCCGAGACCGAGCGGCGCCGCCGGCTTCGGCATGCGGTCGATGCCGCGAGCGGGATGACGGAGGGGTGGCGGTGACGCCGCGTCCACTCCCGTGTGGACGCGACGGTCGGAACCGCCACACTCACGGCGGAATCGCGGTGACGCCGCGACCGCTGTCGTGTGGACGCGACGGTCGGAACCGCCACACTCACGGCGGAATCGCGGTGACGCCGCGACCGCTCTCGTGCGGTCGCGTCGGTCGGAGCCGCCACAGTCACGGAGGGGTGGCGGTGACGCTGCGTCCACTCTCGTGTGGACGCGACGGCCGGAACCGCCACACTCAGAGGGAAATCACGGTGACGCCGCGACCGCCCTCGTGCGGTCGAGACGGCCGGAACCGCGATATTCAGGAGGGATGGCGGTGACCGAGCGCGTCCGCCGCTGGGGGATCGCGGTCGCCGGCACGGTGACGCTGGTCAGCGTCGGCCTGCTGGCCGCGGAGCCGGCGCTGTTCGCCGGCGCGGCGATCCCGCTGGCCTACGTCCTGTTCGGCGCGTTCTCCCGGGTGCCAACGTCCGACCTCGACGCCGAGCGGACCGTCGCCGCCGCGGCTCCGACGCCGGGGGACCCGGTCGAGGTGACCCTGACCGTCGAGAACACCGGCGACCGCTCGCTGACCGACGTGCGCGTCGTCGACGGCGTCCCTTCGGAGTTGCGGGTCGTCGACGGGTCGCCCCGTGGCTGTGGCTCGCTGCGGCCCGGTGACTCGCTGACCGTCGAGTACGCCGTCCGGTCGAAGCGGGGCACCTACGCCTTCGACGACACGGCCGTGCGAATCCGGCCGCTGGCGGCGACGGAGGTGGCGACGGCGACCGTCGAACCCGACGGCGACACGGCCCTGACCTGCGCGAACGTCGTCTCGGAGGTGCCACTGGCCGACGCCACGCTGCCCCGGGCCGGCACGCTGCCGACAGACAGCGGCGGGAGCGGGCTGGAGTTCCACGCCACGCGGGACTACCAGCCCGGCGACCCAGTCTCCCGGATCGACTGGCGACGCTTCGCCAAGACCAACGAACTCACCACCGTCGAGTACCGCGAGGAGCAGGCCGTCCGCACCGTCCTCGTGGTCGACGCCCGGCCCCCGACGCGGGTGACGCCCGAGCCGGGGTATCCAACGGGTGCGGAGCTGTCTGCCTACGCCGCCGAGCGCCTGCTCGACGCCCTCTCGCGGTCGAGTGTCGTCGCCAGCCTCACCGCTGTCGGCCTCGCCGAGGAGGACCTCGTGGGCGGACTCGACCCCGACGGGCTGGCGTGGGTCGACCCCGACGGCGGCGCACAGAGCCCGCAGGCCAACCGGCTGTTCGACGGCGTCCAGTCGGCGGCCGCCCGTGACAGCGCCGCCGCCGACGCGACTGGTGGGAACGCGACCGCCGGCGTCGCCGCCGACGGCAGCGGCGTCGTCTCGGACGACGGGCAGGTTCAGGACCCGTACCTGCGCCGCCTGCTCGCGCGCCTCCCCCCGACCGCGCAGGTCGTCGTCTTCTCCCCGGCGCTGGACGAGTGGCCGGTCGAACTCGCGACCAGCCTGCGCGCCCGGAGCTACCCGACGACGGTCGTCAGCCCCGACGTGACTGGCGGCGAGGAACTTGGCCAGTCCGTCGCGGCGCTCGAACGACAGCTACGGCTCGAATCGCTCGAACTCGTCGGCGCGACGCTGATCGACTGGGACCTCGTCGAGCCCATCGACATCGCCATGCGGGCCTCGCTCGCGGAGTTGTTCTCACAATGAGCACGCACACCGACCGACCCACCACGACGAGTACGGCGCTGGTCGTCCTCGCGACGCTGGCGACTGCGACGGTGCTGGTCCGGGCCATCGGCGTCTCGATGCCCGCGACGCTTGGCGGGATCGGCGCGGTGTTGCTCGCCGTCGCCGTCTGGACCGCGGGCTGGCAGCGCTACCGGGCCATCGGGACGGCCCTGTCCAGTCTGCTGGCCCTGCCCGTCGGGATCGGGCTGGTCGCCGCGACCATCGGCACCGTGATCGTCCTCGCGGGGGTCCTGTTCCCGGTGTCCTCGCTCTCGCAACTTTCCTCGACGGTCATCGACCTGAGCGCGCGGGCGATGGTCGTCGTCGGCGCGGTCGCCGCGGTGTTCGGTGCGACTGTCGCCGTCGGCAACGTCCTCGATCGCGAGACGGCCAAACGGGCTACGGCCACCTCGTTCAAGACGATGCTGTCCCCGCTCGCGCTGGGACTGGCGCTCATGGCGGGGGAGGTCCTGGCCTACTTCGAGTCCAACACCGACGTGCCCGGCGTCGGGGCCGTCGTCGGCGACGTGCTCAGGGCGATCACGACGGTCCTGTTCGACCCGCCGCCGGTCCGGCCGAATCTCACTACCTTCCTGCTGCTGGCCGCCGTCGCGCTGATCGTCACGCGTCGCGCGCTCGGTGCGCTCCCACTGTCCGAGGTTGCGGCCGGGACACCCGCCGAGCGCGCCATCGCGGGCGTCCGCCGCGCGCTCTTCTGGGCCAGCGTCCTCGTCACCCTCGGTATCCCGATCGCGATCCTCTCAGACTTCCTCGTGCCCACGCGGCAACTCCGCCGGTCGCTCTCGCCGGCTCTGTTCGAGCTACTGACCGCGCTGACGACCGCGCAAGCTCCGCGGGCCCTGCTGTGGTGGACGATCGTTCTCGGGGTCGCGACGCTGCTGGTCGTTGCCCTGCTCCGACGCCTCGTCCAGAGTTCGGCCGATCGGATCGGCGCGACGCTCGCCCCCTTCGCCGCGGGCGCGGCCGTGGTCGTCGGTACGACGGTCGTCGCTGGCCCGGTGCTGTCGGCGCTGATCGACTGGGTCGCCGACACCCTGCCCGGCGAGTTCGGCCCCCGGTTCCGGGAGCTGTCGGGGCTGGTCGTCGAGTTCTACGGCCCGCTCGCGCTCGTGATGACCGCTGTCGGTGCGGTGTTGCTGGTCGCGACGGTGGCGATGACGGCCCTGTGGCTCACGCTACTGACGAAGTACCTCGACGACCGGACCGCCGGCGTCGGCATCGCCAGCGCCGCGCTGTTCCAGACGGCCGCCTTCGCCGGCGTGGTCGGCGTCTCGACGACGGTCCTGTTCGGGAGTCTGATCGCCGCCGTCCTCGTGTGGGACGTCGGCGAGTTCGGGACGACGCTGGGTCATGAGATCGGCGGCGGGAGCGGTGCTCGCCGGACGGAACTGGTCCACGCCACCGGGATGCTCGCGGTCGGCGGGGTCGGCGCGACGGCGGCGCTGGCGATCGAGGGCGACGCCGTCGGTGCCATCCCCGTCGCTGGCGGCACCGTCGTGCTCGGCCTCGTGGCGGTGCTGGCGGGCCTGCTGGCCTTGCTCGTCGCACTGCGGTGAGTCCTGCCGGCGTCCGTCACTCCTCGTCGTTCGCGCCACGGCGACGGCGAAGCGCCCGGTGGGTGAGTGCACCGACCGCGAGCCCGCCGGCCACGCCGCCGGCGACGAGGGGCCACGACCGACCACCGCCGTCGCGTCCGATCGTTCCGTCCCGGTCGTCGGTGACGGTCAGTTCGTACTCGTGGCGCTGGCCGGTCTCGAGTGTCCCCGTCTCGGTCGCGTCGACGGCCACCCCGTCGAGGCCGACGACGGTCGTCGTCAGTTCGTACGTCGTCCCGGCGTCCCCGAACACGTCGATCCGGTACGTGCCCGGCGGCGCGCCGTACAGCGACCGCAGCCTGTCGTTGTCGGCCGGTTCGCGGTCCATGTGGGTCGCCCGGACGCGGTCGACGTTGTTCTCGCCGGGTCCCGTGACGGCGAGATGGACGTCGTCAGTGTCGACCGCGACCAGCGCGAGGGGGAACAGCGACTCGCGGACGGTCGCCTCACCACCGGTCTGATGGTCCATCGGCGTCCCATTTCCTCGATCGGTCGCCTGCGCGATCTGGTCGTACTGATTGAACAGGGCGTGCGTGTACTGCCCGTAGGGACGCATCGAGAACCCGTCGCCGTCCGGTTCGAACCGCAGTGCCGGTCGCCGCCCGTCGTACACCGCGGCCGGTCGGTTCGGATCGTAGATGGGGATTCTGACGCCCTCGCCGTCGGATTCGACCCCGTAGGCAAGCACCTGATGGGTGAACAGGCTCCCGTCCATCACCGTCAGCGTCGCCGTCCCGACCTGCTCGACGACGGCTCGCACGTCCCGGAGCAACTGCGCGGTGTCGATCCGCTCGGGTGCCAGCACCGCCCGCCGACCGAGCCACGACCGGGGCTTGAGGAACTGGTCGGCCTGCCGGCGAACGATCTCGTCGTACACCGGCGCGGACGGCTCCTCGATCGGCTCGACCGGGGTCTCGATCTCGCTTGCCACCCGCTTCCCGACCGGGATCGCCGACGGCTCCTCGAAGTATCGCTGTGCGGTCAACACCATCCCGTAGCAGTGGCCGTTCGTCCCCGCCTGCTGGACGACCGCCGTCCGAAGCTGTGTCGCCATGGCCCCGACCAGTCGCTTGGGAAACTGCGCCGGGTCGACGCTCAGATCGACCCGGAGTCGGTCGCGCCATCCGGTCCGAATCCGCTCTCGGATCGACTGGCGCGAGGGGGTCGGCGGATCCTCGAAGTACTTGTCGACGGTCCCCCAATTGCGAAAGCCGTAGCCGTGTTCGTCGGGCGCGAAGCCGTCGGTGGATTGGCCGACGACCGTGGTGCTGGCCAGCCCGAGCGTCACACCGACCGCTGTGATCGACTCCCGGAGGGCCCTGCGCCGGGTGATCCCGTCGTCCATCTCTACCTGTTGTTCGGCTGCCAGTACGTAATTTTTGTGCGTCGTCTTGTCACGCCGGCGAGACCGCCGGCACGTCGATCCGTTCGAGTACGTCGTCGACGATCTCGGCGGGATCGGTGTCGCGGACGCTGGCATCCGCTGTGAGGACGAGGCGGTGGGCGAACACGTCGCCGACGACGGTCTGTACGTCCTCGGGGACGACGTAGTCTCGGCCCTCGACGACGGCGCGGGCGCGGGCAGCCTCGAACAGGCGCTGAATCCCGCGGGGCGAGACGCCCACGTCGACGCGGTCGTCCGCCCGACTCGCCCGGCCCAGTTCGACGACGTAGTCCCGGAGTTTCTCGTCGACGGTGACGGTCTCCGCGACTCGCTGGAGGTCCGGGATGCGCTCGGCGTCGACGATTGCGGTGACGCTTGGGGCCTGGGCGGTGCGGTCCGCACGGCGGTCGATCAGTTCGCGCTCGCCAGCAAAGTCGGGGTAGCCCATCGCCGTCTTGACGACGAAGCGGTCGCGCTGGGCCTCGGGCAGGCCGAAGGTCCCCTCCTGCTCGACGGGGTTCTGTGTCGCGATGACGAAGAACGGGTCGGGCAGGTCGTGGGTCTCGCCGTCGACGGTGACCTGTCCCTCGCCCATCGCCTCCAGCAGCGCGGCCTGGGTCTTGGGCGGTGCACGATTGATCTCGTCGGCCAGTACGACGTTGGCGAAGATCGGCCCCGGCGCGAACTCGAAGCTCCCAGTCCCCTCGTTGTACACGTTCGACCCCGTGATGTCGGCGGGCAGGAGGTCCGGCGTGAACTGGATGCGGTGGAAAGAGAGGTCCAGCGCGTTCGCGAAACTCCGGGCGGTCAGGGTCTTGCCGGTGCCGGGCACGTCCTCCAGCAGGACGTGCCCGCGAGCCAGGATTCCGGTCAACACCGTTTCGAGAAAGGCGTCGTCGGCGATCACCGCGCTCCCCACGGCGTCGAGGATCTCACTGCACGCGCGGCCGGCGGTCTCGTGATCCATACACGTCTGCTGGGCGAGCGGCCAGTTAAGTCTGATCGAAATATCAGTCCCACCGACGAAACCGCACTGCTCTTCGTCGACGCTCCGGGAAAAAAGAGAGAACTGGCGTTACGACGCTACGACTCGGTTTCCGTTTCGGTGGCCTCGGTGACGGTTTCGGTTTCGTCGGTCACCGTCTCGGTGGCTTCGGTGTCGGTTTCCTCTGTGACGGTCTCTGTCTCCTCGGTTTCAGTTTCGTCGGTCACCGTCTCAGTCTCCCCAGTCGCGGTTTCGTTCTCCTCGGTGATTGTTTCGGTCTCGGTGGTTCCAGTCTCGGTTTCGTTCTCCTCGGTGATCGTTTCGGTCTCGGTGGCTTCAGTCTCGGTTTCGTTCTCCTCGGTGATCGTTTCGGTTTCCTCAGTTACCGTCTCGGTCACGTTCTCGGTGGGCGTCTCGGTCTCGTTGGCCGGCGTGCCGGGCGCTCCGGCCGGGAACTCGAACGTCTGGCTTGCGTCCTCGGTCGCCAGGACGCGGAAGGTCGGCGGTGGGGCGTCGCCGTCGGGGACGTTCCCGATCGCCCAGGCCGAGTACGCTGTGCCGGATTCGAGGCTCACGTCGATTGTCGCGACGACCGTCGCGTTCTCGTCGGCCGTTCGGATCTCGACGGTGTAGTCGCCGGCCGGGACGGTCAGGTAGTCGGTCGCGTCCGTGTACGCGAGGTCTTCGGCGAGGACGGTTTCGCTCGTCTCGCCGTCATCGGTCGCTGTCTCGTCGACAGCGTCCGTCTCGGTTTCGTTACCGGCCTCGGTTTCGGTCTCGTTGACCGCGTCAGTCTCGGTTTCGTTGCCGGCCTCGGTTTCGGTCTCGTTACCTGCCTCAGTCTCGTTGTCGGTCGCACCGTCGCCGACGGCGACGATGTCGACTGCGGGCGCGTTCGGCGACAGGTGGACGAGTCGGAGCGCCGCCTCACCGTCCGCCGGGGTCCGCGCGTCGTCGGTGTAGGCCTGCGGGACGACCGATGCGTTCTCGATGTCGCTGTCGTTGAGCGTCGCGGCGACGGTCGTCACCGACCGGGCGTCGAGGACGACAGTCTCCTCGAACACGACCGCGTCACGGACGCCGACGGCGGTGACCGTCACCGTGTGATTCCCGGCTTCCAGCGACAGGTAGTCACTGACCGTGCCGAAGGGGACGTTCGACGCGACGCTCTGGTTGTCCACGTACACGTCGACAGCACCGGCACCGGGCGCGGCGTGTGCGACCCGGAGGTACGATGTCGACTGTGTCGTTACCTCTGTCTCGTTGCCGGCGTCGTCGGTTCCGGTCTCCTGACCGAACCCGACACCGACCATGGCCGCGCTCCCGACGAGCGCGACCGCGACGAACAGTACAAAAACGTTTCTGGCTGAACTCTCAGGCATGCAATGGTGTAGAACCGCCTGTCGTCCTTTGTTATGAAAGGGCAAGTGTCACACACTTTCTGCGGGCGGTTCAGGACTGAAATCGCGGTTTCGGGTAACCGAGGCCCTGTGACTGTCTCGTGGTCGATAATCCGATCGTGTTCGGACACGTCGGTCCCCGCGACGTGTCCCGAAACGTCGGGTTATCCCACCGACGTTGCTCGCCGCGCGCGGTAACGTGCTGTTTCTCTGCGTGTGCCGCCGGGGCCGTGGACAGTCGACCGGGTTCGACGAGGAGCAGAGACTGGTATCACAACTACCATACCCCTCGGCTACTACCCCTCACAATACTCAGAGGTGTCTCCCGTGACGAAAAAAAGCGAATATACCGACGACTACCCCGACAAGACGCTGTACATTCCCGGCCCGACCGAGGTCCGAGAGGACGTGATCCAGGAGATGGCCCAGCCGATGTTCGGCCATCGGATGGACCGGATGACCGACCTCTACACGACCATCGTCGAGGACACGAAGGAGTTCCTCGGTACCGACAACGACGTGATCATCCTCACCGGGTCGGGCACGGAGTTCTGGGAGGCCTCGACGCTGAACCTCGTCGACGAGAACATCCTCGTCCCGACCTGTGGCAGTTTCAGCGAGCGCCACGCCAACGTCGCCGAACGCCTCGACAAGGACGTGGACCGCCTCGAATACGACTGGGGCCAGGCGATCAAGCCCGAGGACATCCGCGCTGAACTCGAATCGAGCGACAAGCACTACGACGTGGTCGCGGCCGTGATGAACGAGTCCTCGACCGGCGTGCGCAACCCCATCGAGGCAATCGGCGACGTGGTCGCGGAGTACCCGGACACCTACTTCGTCGTCGACGCCGTCTCCGCGCTGGGTGGTGACTACGTCGACATCGACCAGCACGACATCGACGTGATCTTCACCTCGACCCAGAAGGCCTTCGCGATGCCGCCCGGCCTCGCTGTCTGTGTCGTCAGCGAGGAGTCCTACGACCGCGAACTCGAGAAGGATTCGGCGTCGTGGTACGGCGGCTTCCAGCGCTGTCTGGACTACTACGACCGGAAAGGCCAGACCCACTCGACGCCTGCCATCCCGATCATGCTGGCCTACCGCAAGCAGATGAAACACATGCTCGAGGAGGGCCACAACGGGCGCGACCAGCGCCACCGCGAGATGGCCGAGTACACCCGCGAGTGGGCCCGCGAGCACTTCGATATGTTCCCCGAGGCGGGCTACGAGTCCCAGACGGTCTCCTGTATCGAGAACACCCAGGGCATCGACGTGGCCGCCACCATCGAGGAGGTCTCCGAGAAGTACGACATGGTGTTCTCGAACGGCTACGGCTCCGCGCTGGGCGAGGAGACGTTCCGTATCGGACACATGGGCGAACACGACGTCGAGTCGATCAAGACGCTGACCGACGCCATCGAAGACGTGGCAGACCTGTAAGCACGCCACGCCGATTCGCGTTCGTTTTCACCGGTGTCGAAAAAAGAGCGAATTGTCGATACATGTCTTCTACCTGTTCTAAATGGGGGTTATCAAATACTGGATTTGGGTCCACACCTTCAAATACTGCTTCCAGTTTGTGTTCGAATAGTATGCGCTTTCGAACCAGTTCGTGGCTCGCCGCGCAGTACAGCCGTCGCATCGGCGCTGCGCTGGCGGTCACACTCGGAACGACGCTGTTCTTCGGAGTCGTCTTTGCAGTTCACGTCGCCAGCACGCCGGGTGCTGGACTCGCTGGCATCGCGGGGACGCTGTTCGTACTGGTGTTGAACCTCGGCTTGCTCGGGATCGTACTCGGGGGCAACGTCGCTGTCGAGCTCCGACAGCTCACCGACGCCGCTGCCGACATCGAGGACGGCGACCTCGACGCCTCCCCCGACATCGACCGCGCCGACGAGTTCGGCCAACTCTCGACGGCTTTCGACAATATGCGGGACTCGCTGGACGAGGCCTTTCAGGAATCGGAACAGGCCCGCGAAGAAGCCGAACAGGCTCGCCGGGAGGCAGAATCGGCACAGGAAGACGCCGAAGCGTTCAACGAGGAACTACTCGAGGAGGCCGAGTCCATCGGCGACGCGATGGCGGCCGCCGCCGACGGCGACTTCAGCCGCGAGCTATCGACCGACGCCGACGTGGACGCGGTCGAGCGGATCGCCGACGCCTACGAGCAGATGACCGTCGACCTCTCGGCGACAGTCACGGAGATCCGCGAGTTCGCGACGAACGTCGAACGGGCCAGCGACGCCGTCGCCGACGACGCCGCCGAAGTCGAACGGCTCAACGAATCGCTGGCCGCCGATATCCGCGAACTGGCCACCGATGTCGAAACGCAGGCCGAACGCCTCCAGAGCGCCGTCGCTGAGACCAACGACCTCTCGGCAACCATCGAGGAGGTCGCTTCGACGACCGACGAGGTGGCCCGGCGTGCCACCGAAGCCGCCGAAGTCGGCGAAACCGGCGCGGCACGCACCGAGGAGGCCGTCGAGACGATCGAACGGGTCGCCGAGGCGGTCGACGAACTGGATCGACTCGTCGCCGCCGTCGACGAGCGCATGGACGAAGTCGGCGAGACCACCGAGATCATCGACGAGATCGCCGCACAGACCAACATCCTCGCGTTGAACGCCAACATCGAGGCCTCCCACGCCGGCGACGGCGGGGACGGGTTCGCCGTCGTCGCCGACGAGGTCAAGGGACTGGCCGAGCAGACCCAGGAAGCGATCGACGAGATCGACGGCATCATCGCGGACGCCCGCGAGGACGTCGACGACGTGACCGGCGAGATGGATCGCACTCGCGACCGGATCGACGACGGCGTCGAGACGGTCACCGAGGCCGGCGAGACGCTGGGGACGCTCACTGCCACCGTTGACGAGGTCGACGACGCGATGGGCGAGATCGCTCGCGCGACCGACGACGGCGCGGCCGCGACCGAGGAGGTGTCGGCGGCGCTCGATCAGGTCGCCGAGGCCGCCGAGACCGTCGCGAGTCGGTCACACGAACTGGCCGACACCGCCGACGAGACCGTGACGACGATGGCCGATGTGCGCCAGCGAGCGGACGAACTGGCCGATCAGACCGCGGACCTCAAACGGTTGCTCGACACGTTCGAGACCCGGGACACCACGGACACTGCCGGGGCCGACGCCGCGCTCGCCGACGGCGGTGTGGTGGGTGATCGCGATGATTGATCAGGCGGTCGTCCGCGTCGGCTCGACCGTCGTGTACGTCGTCTCGCTCGCGATCCTGCTCGCGTGGCTCCGTCGCGTTCCCGAGGACCGGCGCGACCTCTGCTACCCGGTCGTGCTGGTCGTCGGCGTCGCCACCGCCGCCGCCGGGCTGGGGATGTTCGATCTCGGGATCGTCGTCGTCAACGGCACCGAGGTCGTCGTCCCCACACTGATCGACGATCTCCTGGCGTACACCCTCCTGTGGGTCGTCGCCGCCAGACTCGCCGACATCGAGGGACGCATGCTCGCGTTCGTCGCCGCCATCCCGGTCGTCCAGCGCCTCGCATTCGAGGTGGCGGCGATCAGCGGCGGCCTGCTCGCACTCGTCGGCGTGGTCGTCGTCGTCGGCGGTCACCTCGCCCTCGGTGGCGTCTTCTTCGGCCCGATCTGGCGACGCGCCCAGTCGATCCCCGAACAGCGCCGCCTGCTCCACTGGAAGGCCCGGAACCTCCTGCTGTTCCTGATCGGGATGCTCATCGTCTACGCCGTCCTCTCGCTGTTCGGCATCTTCGACGCGTTCGTCCAGTCGACGATCAATCAGTACATGTCCATCCTGATCCGCGTCGGGTTCGCCGGCTTCCTCTTCGCGAACCTCGATGCCGTCGGGGACACGTCGCTGCGCCCGTCGTCGGCCACCGCCGACCGGACCGACGCGACGCCGGCCGACTGACCGGGACGCCGTTCGCATTTCCGAGACCCCTCGCTTCGCTCAGGCTCTCGCTACTCGCGTGTCGCTCCATCCGTCGCTCCCGCTCGCCTGTCGAGGGCCGCTCCCTGCGGTCGCGCCCCTCGCTGCTCGCGCGCAGCTACCACTCCCGTCTGCCTACCGTTCCCCAGTGAACCGCTCAGACGGCCGTAATCGGAGCTTACCGCCGATAGTGTGATCCTTTCACAGGGTAAGCGAGTTGTTCGCCGGGCTCCTGGAACCGCACCAAAGTGGTAGGCAACTGTTGTCCGTCCGACCCTCACTGACCCGTGGCTGTGGCCACTCCGCCGGTACCCCGTAAAAATCCACTTTAACAGAAAGCTCACTCTACCCGAGTATGCCGGAACCTACCGGAGACCGGAGCCGAACCGAGACCGAATCGACGACAGAGACCGACGTGCCGTTCAGCCGACGACGCTGTCTGGAACTGACCGGGATGATGTTGTTGAGCAGTGTGGCCGTCGGTGCCGCGAGCGCTCGGGAGTCGTCTCCGGTCGGCGAGGCCGACGGTGTCGTCGGCCGGTCCCAGCGCACCGGCGCGAACGAGACCAGTGCGAGCGAGGCGGGCGACGAGAGCACGACCAGCGGCCCCGTCATCGGCGGCGGCGAGGGCTACGAGAACACGGTCGCCCCCGAACAGGCCGACGTTACCGTCGGAACTCGGAGCGAACTGGAGAGCGCCCTCTCGGGCGCATCCAGCGGTGACGTGGTCTACGTCGCCGGTGACGCGACCATCGACATGGGCGGCGCGGAGTGGTCGATCCCCGACGGCGTCACGCTCGCCTCGGATCGGGGCATCGACGGCGCGCCCGGCGGGCACCTCCAGACCACCGACCTCCCGTGGCCGATGTTCGTCGTCGGCGCGAACGCTCGCGTGACGGGACTGCGCGTCAGCGGCCAGTACGAGGAGTACGCCGACCTTACCGACGGGCCAGTCAGCATCGGCCTGCAGGCCGCCGGGTCGGGCGTCGAGATCGACAACTGCGAGGTCTTCGGCTTCTCCCACGCCGCGATCCGACCGTACACCGACACCCACGTCCACCACAACGACGTCCACCACAACCCGATGGACGGGCTGGGCTACGGGGTCAGCGTCACTCGCGGCGAGCCGCTCATCGAGTACAACTACTTCAATTACAACCGCCACAGCGTCGCCGGCGCTGGCGGCTGTGGCTACACGGTCCGGTACAACCACTTCGGGCCGGAGACGGTCGACCACGTCATCGACCAGCACGAGCCCGGCGGAACGACGATGGCGGTCCACCACAACACCGTCGAGGCCGTCACGCACGTCCAGAACGACGGCGCGACCGAGGCCGTCGCCATCCGCGGCACGCCCGACGACGTGGCCGACGTACACCACAACTGGTTCTACAACCCCACCGAACCGAAGTCCTCGCCGGCCGGCTGGGACGGCAGCGCCATCACGCAGGTCAACACCGGCTCCTGGCAGAACGTCGAGTACGAGGCCAACCACTACGGCAGCGAGGAACCGCCCGAAGACGTGGGCTGCCCTCGCTGAGTGAGAGCGAGGCGCTCCGCGCCTCGAATACGAACGGTCCCGCTGACGCCCGCCACCGCACTCGGTACTTCTTTTGCTCGCCGCCGGTATCCTCGACCAAATGAGTACCGAGACGGAGCCGTCGGCCCCCGCCGACAACCCCTACGTCGAGGACCCACCCACCGACTTCGATCCCGTCGACGACGTGAGCACCGAAGCGGCCCGCGAACAGGCCGAGAACCTCCGCGAGGCGATCCGCTATCACGATCACCGCTACTACGTGCAGGCCGATCCGGCCATCGGTGACCGGGCCTACGACGCCCTCTTTTCGCGCCTCGAAGCCCTCGAAGACGCCTTCGACCTCGACCGCGAGGGGAGTCCGACCCAACGCGTCGGCGGCGAGCCACTCGACGAACTCCAGTCGGTCGAACACGTCGCGCCGATGGGGTCGATCGACCAGGGCGGCGAGGCCGAGGAAGTCCGCGAGTTCGACCGCCGGGTCCGGGATCGACTCGCCGACGCCGACTACGACGGCGCGATCGAGTACTTCTGTGAACCGAAGTTCGACGGGCTCTCCGTCGAGATCGTCTACGAGGACGGCGAGTACGAGCGCGCCGCGACGCGCGGTGACGGCGAGGTCGGCGAGGACGTGACCGAGAACGTCCGCACCATCGCCAGCGTCCCCCAGCGCCTGCGCGGGGACTACCCCGACTATCTCGCCGTTCGCGGCGAGGTGTACATGCCACGCGAGGCCTTCACCGAGTACAACCGTGAGCGCGTCGAATCGGGCGAGGACCCCTTCGCCAACCCCCGCAACGCCGCCGCCGGCACGCTGCGACAGCTCGACCCCTCGATCACTGCCCAGCGCCCCCTCTCGATCTTTTTCTTCGGCGTGCTGGACGCGTCGGTCGACTTTGCCTCGCACAGCGCCCTCCACGAGCGCTTTCCCGAGTGGGGCCTGCGTGTCTGTGACCGGACTGAGGTCGTCGACGACATCGACGCGGCCATCGACTATCGCGACCGGCAACTCGACGCCCGCGACGACCTCGACTACGAGATCGACGGCGTCGTTCTCAAGGTCGACGACAAAGCCGCCTGCGACCTGCTCGGATCGACCAGTCGCGCGCCTCGCTGGGCGTTCGCCTACAAGTTCCCGGCGCGCAAGGAGCGCACGGTCCTCCGGGATGTGGTCGTACAGGTCGGCAGGACCGGTCGGCTCACCCCCGTCGCGCTGCTCGATCCCGTCGAGGTCGGCGGCGTCACCGTCTCGCGGGCGTCGCTGCACAACCCCGCCCAGATCGAGGAGCTGGGCGTCGCGGTGGGCGACACGGTCCGCATCAAACGCGCCGGCGACGTGATCCCCGACGTGGTCGAGGTCGTCGAGAAAGGCGGTGAGGGGACTGTCGACTTCCCCGACACCTGCCCGGTCTGTGACAGTCCGGTCGAGCGCGACGGGCCGATGGCGTTCTGTACCGGCGGGCTGGCCTGTCCCGCCCAGCGCGAGCGCGCGGTCCAGCACTACGCTAGCCGCGATGCCCTGGACATCGAGGGGCTGGGTGCGAAGGCCGTCGAGCAACTGCTCGACGCCGGCCTCGTCGAGTCGCCGGCGGACCTCTACGAGCTATCGGTCGAGGAACTGGCCGACCTCGAAGGGTGGGGCGAGACCAGCGCCGGAAACCTGATCGCGGAAGTCGAGAATGCCCGTGAGCCCGCGCTCGACGACTTTCTCGTCGGCCTGGGCATCCACGACGTGGGCACCGTCACCGCTCGCAACCTCGCCGCCGAGTTCGGCGACTTCGAGTCGATCCGCGAGGCCGGCGAGGCCGGCGACACGGACGCCTTCGAGGCCGTCGCGGACGTGGGGCCGGTCGTCGCCGCGAGCATCTGTGACTTCTTCGGGGGCGAGCGCAACCGGGCGGTGCTGTCCGCGCTCCTCGATCACGTCGACCCACAACCCTACGAGACGACGGGCGGCGACGAACTCGATGGGCTCACGTTCGTGTTCACGGGCTCGCTGGACGGCTACACCCGCAGCGAGGCACAGGAACTGGTCGAGTCACACGGTGGCTCCGCGACCAGCAGCGTCTCGGGTAACACCGACTACCTGGTACTGGGGTCGAATCCCGGCCAGTCCAAGCAGGACGACGCCGAGGAAGAAGGGGTCGAAACGATCGATCAGGACCAGTTCGAAGAACTGCTGACCGACCACGGAATCGAAGCCTGAGACGGTCGGATCAAAGCCCGACGTGCGCCTACAGGTCGTACCTGTCGAACGTGTAGTAGCTGATCGCGCCCGCGAGGACGAGCCACGCGGCCATGTAACCGAGGACGGCCGGGTCAGAGAGCCACAACGGCAGCGACTGGCCGGCGTCCTGACAGACGGTCTGGTTGCCAAAGAGGCTGCGCTGAACGGTCGCGTTGCCGTTGAGCGCGCCCGTACAGATCGTCTCCATTCGGTCCGAAGGTTGGCTGAACATCGACCAGCGGGCCATCCGCGCGCCGTTTGCCCCTTGACTCAGCTGTGAGTTGACGATGGTCTTGTACGCCTGCGAGGGGTTGAACAGCTTCGCGACGAAGGCCAGTTGCCAGCGGACCGCGGGAGCGAAGCCGAGGTTCTCGGCCAGCCAGCCTGCGATGGCGTTGACTTGGAGGTTCCAGACGAAGGTGATCTCCAGGTAGAAGACGATACTGGCCATCAGCGAGTAGATGTTTCGCAACACCGCCCCGGAGATGCTGACCGCGACGGTGACGATCACCAGCGTGAAGAGCAGCGACAGCGCTGCCCACATCGTGAACATACCGGGCTTGAACGTCAGCTTCGAGACGACGAGAAAGAGGGCCGTCAGCCCGAAGGAGATGAGCAGGGGCACGCCGACGACGGCACACCGGCCGACGATCTTGCCGATGATCACTTCACGTCGGGAGTGGGGCAGGGAGAGCAACACCTTGATCGAGCCACTGGTGTGCTCTTTCGAGATGGCCGCATAGCCCGCGAAGATGGCGACGATCGGCAGGAGGAAGGAGACGAGATTGAGGTAGTAGCGGCTGATCAGCAACTGCATGCCCAGTTGCGAGCGGGCCTGATTCGTCGCCGGGCTGAAGTACAGTTCGGCGGCGACGGGCCTGATAAAGAGCGCGGTAAAGAGTATCGCCAGTACCCAGAACCCCTTCGAGCGCAGGGCGTCCTGGAACTCCTTTTTCGCGACGGCGTACCAGCCGAAGGTCGTGTTGAGCCACTCGTCGGCCCCGCGGACGGTGTCCCCGACCCCGTCGAAGGGGTTGTCCTCGGCGCTCATCGTGACGCCTCCGTCGAGTCGGCGTCAGTGTAGGCGGCGAACAGGTCTTCGAGCGACGGCTCCGCAGCCTCGAAGTCTTCGACGGTGATCCCCGCGTCCTCGATGGCGGTGAGGACGCCCATCTTGGCGTCGTCGTCGCATTCGACGACCAGCCGATTCCCGTCGGCGGTCGCGCTGGTCACCGTGTCAAGTCCCGAAACAGCCTCGCGCGCCGTCTCGGCGTCATCGCCACCCAGCGTGACCGTGAGTCGCGTGTCGCCGGTCTCGGTCTGGCGCAGTTCCTCGACGCTGTCTTTCGCGATCAGTTCGCCCTCGTTGAGGATGCCGACGGTGTCACAGACGGCCTCGACCTGACTCAGGATGTGCGAGGAGAAGAAGACGGTCGCACCGCGCTCGTTCTCCTCGCGGACGATGTCCCGGAGCAACCGCGCGCCGTTGGGGTCCAGCCCGGTCGTCGGTTCGTCGAGGATCAACAGATCCGGCTCGTCGACCAGTGCCATCGCGAGGATCAGGCGCTGGGCCATCCCCTTGGAGTAGCCCCCGGCCTTGCGTGCGCCCTCCTCCGGGCTCAGCCCCACCCGGTCGAGCAGTTCGTCCGGGTCGTCGTCGGCCTGCTTCGATTCGATAGCGAACTCGAGGTGCTGGTAGCCCGTCAGGCGGTCGTACACGTCGTACCCCTCGGGCAACACCCCCGTCCGTTCGCGAATCTCGGTCGACCCCTCGTAGGCGTCCTTGTCCAGCACCCGGACGCTCCCCTCGGTCGGCCGGACGAAGTCGAGGAGGATGTTGATACACGTCGACTTCCCGGCACCGTTGGGGCCGAGAAAGCCGAATATCTCGCCCTCCTCGACGGTCAGGTCCACCGACTGGAGCGCGGTCACCCCGCCGAACCGCTTTGTCACGCCGTCGAGTTCGATCGCAGCCATACGCGCCGGTTTTACCCCCACGACGTATAACCCTTCGTGGAACACGCTCGACGCGGTCTCACGATGGGGCTGTTCTCGGGTAATCCCGGCCCAACGCGAGGACTCGCCCCGATCGCGTCCGACCGAACGACCGACGGTGTGTGACGGCGGAGTAACGCCACCGTACCCGATCACGGCGGTGAACCACGCGCCCGGGGTGTCTGACGGTGGCGCTCGATAGCACGCTCTTATCCGTTGGTACGCCCCTCGTTCCCGCCTGAAATCGACCGAACCGTCTGCCGGTTTAATACCCGCCTCGCCGGTACGGCTGAGTGCGCCGGGCGACCGACCCCGGTGTTAGCCAGTGGAGAATACAATGTCATATCAGCTACAGCAGCCGGTCTCGGAACAGTATCGCCAGCAGATCGTACCCGCGTACGGGCAGACACAGCCCAAGCAGGCCCAGCAGATTCCACAGCAGCAGGCCCAGCAGATTCCACAGCAGCAGGCCCAGCAGGTCCCACAGCAGCAGACTCAGCAGATCCCGAAGGGGAACCCACAGGTACCACAGCAGTACGGTGCCCAGTCCGTCCCCCAGCAGTTCGCCGGTCAGCAGCAGGCCCAACAGTATCCACAGCAGCAGGGCGTCCAACAGCTTCCACAGCACCAGGGCGTTCAGCAACTGCCACAACAGCAGCAGGCCCAGCAACTCCCACAGCAGCAGGCCCAGCAACTCCCACAGCAGCAGGGAAGTCAGCGACTCCCACAGCAGCAGGGCGTTCAGCAACCGCCACAACACCAGACCCAGCAGTCACTCGGCTGGAACTCGCAGGCGGGTGTCGGCCAGCAACAGGCCGTTCCGGCCCAGCAGTTCGCGGCCCAGCAGCCGATGGGCACGAGCGCCCAGCTGCCGACCCAGCAGTTCGGGACCCAGCCCATCACCAGCCAACAGCAGCCGTCGCCGGCCACCGAGATGGGTAGCTCCTTTCGTTCGGTCGGGCAACTGGGCCACTCTGACATCGGCGGGCAGGCCGGCCAGTCGTCGCTCCCGATCAAGTGAGGCAGCGATGAACCAGCCCACCCAGCCGACCGCGCAGTGGCCCGACCAGCGTCAGTGGATCGGCGCGCAGTGGGTCCAGCAGCCACGGACCCAACCGGTCTTCCAGCCCCAGTCGATGGGGGCCCAGCAGGGCTGGACGCAGGACCAGTCCGGGCAAGCAGCCATACAGGGCCAGCCACAGTCGACCGGCGTCCCGTCACAGTCGCCGACCGGCCCCCAGCAGGTCACGAGCCAGTGGCCGGTCCAGAACCAGCCACGAGGACAGGCCCAGATCCCGCCGGTCGACGTACTGGAGACGCCCGATAAGCTGCTCGTGCTCGTCGACATGGCGGGGTTCGACGAGGACGACATCCAGCTTGACATCGACAACGACGTGCTTCGGATCGCCGCCAGCCGCACGCTCGAAATCGACGACGACGAGACACTGCTCGCACAGGAGCGCGCGACCCGGTACGAGCGCTACCTCCAGTTGCCCGTCGAGGCCAACATCGAGGAGGCTCGGGCCAAGCAGGTCGAGGGTGTCTGCCGGATCACGCTCCCCAAGTCAGAGAGCGCACGCGACCGCCACCACCGAATCGGCTTCCAGTAGCCGATCCCCCACTCCCGGTCCGTAAGCCGGCCTTACTCGCCTTCTTCCGGCTCGGGCCGGCGTTTTTTCGACGGGGAGCTGTCACCGTACCGTAGAAATCCTTTTCTTACCGACCGAGTAAGCCGTGTGTACGATCGCTGTGTGTGGCTCTCCCACACCGGTGACGGATCGAACACATGGGACAGCACTATCGCGTCGTTTCCGAGGTCAGAGCGGACGGAGAGTGGGTCGACATCCCCGACGAGGCCAGCAACGTCAGCGTCGAACCGCTGGCGACCGCCGGCCGCGTGCGGGTAACCTATCTCAAACCGACCCACGAGGTCGCCGTCGACGGCGGCGAAGAACGCGAACCGCGCAAGTATATCGATTAACGGCTATATCTCGTCGTCCGGATCGTACTGTGAGCGGACGCGCTCGACCTCCCGCTCGTACCGGTCGCGTTCCTCGTCGTCCTCGACCGGTTCCAGATCGTCGACGGTCACCTCGATGGCGGCGGTCGGCGGCTTCTGTCGCAGCATCGTCGTCGAGCGCTGGCTGGTCTGTGCCCGCTCGCCGTCCGGCGTCGCGTACACGAGCGTGACGAGGTTCTTGTCCCAGTAGTCGCGCTCGACGAGCCAGCACTGTACGGTGTCGGTCATCGGCGACTCTTCGCACGCGATGGCTTAGGGCCTGTGGGTCTGGCCCGGCACCGTTCCCGGATCGCAGGCGATTGGTACGGCACTGCGGTCGGGAACATAACGATTAAATCATTGGTGGGTAATGAAGAAACGACTGTGGCACGTGTGTGCACGCTACGATAGCGGCTGTGGGACGATCAGTTACCGCTACAGCGGTTGACGGACTGGGCTGACGACTGCAGGCGACTGATTCGGTTCGACCCGCCCACGGGGCTTGGGCGAGTAGACGGCCACGCAGTGCCACGTAGTTCCAACTATGACAGACAACGACGACTTCACGGCACTCTCGCGACGGACGTACATGAAGGGAATCGGCGCGGCGACACTCGCTGCTGGGAGCGGTGTCGCGGCCGGCCAACTCTCGGATAGCGACGTGGTCTCAGTGGGGTCGGGGAGTTTCGCGACGGTGATTCCCGACGGCTACGACGCGACGCCGCCGGAGGCCGCCTCCGTGACCGACGACGTATCGCCGCCGATCCCGACCAACGACTGGTGGAGCGGGCTCCTCTTTGGCCCGTACAGCACGGGTTCGATCTCGGGGCTGCCCTACTATGCCACCGCCGGCGAGGGCGGCCTGACGGTGAACTACCCGACCGACTGGGACGGTGACGTGGCCCAGCAGGAGACCATCGTCTCCGACTACGCCGGGACGCCAAGCGTCACCATCGGCCACTCGGCGGTCGATAGCTTCGAGGACGCCCGCGTCAGCGGCTGGGGCGACTGGCACGTCGACACCCGCTGGGGGGCCGGCACCGACACGACGATGGACCTGACGATCACGAAGGGGTCGCCCTTCTTCTTCGTCGAGTACGGTGGCGGTGGCGCGAGTCTCACTTTCACCGACCACGAAGACGGGGTCGTCGGCGACTCGCAGGTCTCGACCTTCGCCGACCGCGGGAACGTCCTCGGTGTGACCGTCACCGCGAACGACTACGAGAAACACTTCGGAATCTTCGCGCCGTCGGGCGCGTCGTGGTCCGGTACGGGCGAACTCACCTCCGACCTGAACGGGGAGGGGTATCTCACCGTGGCCGTGCTGCCCGACGCCGAGGAAGCGACGCTCGACACCTTCGCCGAGTACGCCCACAACCACATCGTCGGCACGCAGGTCGACTGGGAGTACGTCGAGAGCGAGGGCGGTGAACCGGTCTCGGAGGTGCGGACGACCTACAGCTACGAGACCGAGGCGATGGACGGCGGCGACGGTTCGGGGACGCTCGCCGCGCTGTTTCCCCACCAGCACAAGCACACCGACGACGACCTGACCGACCACACGTTCTGGTCGCCACGGGGCACGCTGAAGGTCCGGGCCGGTTCCGACTTTACGACTGCCCACACCTACAGCGGCAGCCTCCCCTTCACGCCGACGGAGGGGACCCACGAGGACGGCCAACTGGAGACGTACATCACGGGCTTGCAGGAGGACTACGACCGCTTCACGTTCGACGTCCCACGCAGCGCCTACTGGGTCGGGAAGGACCTGTTCCGTAACAGCGTCGTCTCGCCGCTGGCCGCCGAGACGGGCCAGAGCGGCGCTCACGACTACTACCAGAGCGCGCTGACCGACCGCCTCGAAGCGTGGCTCCAGGCCGACGGCACGCCGCTGGACACCGACCCCTCCGCCGAGCTGTTCTACTACGACGAGGGGCTGGGCTCGCTGTTCGAGTACCCCACCGAGTTCGGTGCCGTCACGTCGGTCAACGACCACCACTTCCACTACGGCTACTTCGTCTACGGCGCGGCCGAGGTCGCCCGCACGAACGACGAGTGGGCCGCCACCGACGCCTGGGGTGGGATGGTCGACCTGCTCGTCCGGGACTACGCCAACTGGGAACGGCCCGACCACAGCGCCGAACTCGACCCGGCGGGCGACCCGACGAACAGCTTCCCGTTCCTGCGGAACTTCGACATCTACAGCGGCCACTCCTGGGCCGGCGGCACCGTCGGCAACCCGAAGGGGAACAATCAGGAGTCGTCCTCTGAGGCCGTGATGGCCTACGCGGCGATGATCCGCTGGGGCGAGATGACCGGCAACGAGGAACTGCGCGACGCCGGCATCTTCCTCTACACACAGGAGACCCACGCCGTCTGGGACTACTGGTTCGATCCCGAGAACGACTCCCAGCCCGACGACTGGGGCGAGGAGTACACCGACATCGAGGTCGCCGGCCCCGACTTCGAGTACGCGGCCAACGTCTGGGGCGCGGGCTACTGGCGACGCCTCTGGTGGGCGATGTCCGACCCCGTCGAGGTGTACGGCATCAACTGGCTCCCCGTCGGCCCACATTCGCACTATCTTGGCCGGGACCCCAGTTACGCCCACGCCAACTGGACGGACATGATCGACGCCCGCGAGCGATTCGGCGGCGTCGAGGACCCCACCGCGGACTTCCTCGGCGGCTGGGAGCCCACGGCGTGGGGGTACCGGGCCTTCTCGGACGCCGCCGAGGCGGCCGACCTGATGGACCCGGCGCTGCCGGTCGCTCCGGGCGGTAACTCGACGCCGTTCATCTACAACTACGTCCACTTCATGGAGATGGCGGGCCTCGTCGACACCGACGTGGTCGCGGACACCCCGTTCTATCAGGTGTTCGAGGACGGCGAACAACGCACCTACGTCGCCTACAACGCCGGCGACAGCGAGACGACCGTCTCCTTTTCCGACGGGACGACACTCGACGTGCCGGCCGGCGAGATCGTACACACCCGCTCGGCGGCCAACTACGAACCGGACACGGGCTCGCCGACGACGCCCGGCGACCTCGAAGCGAGCAACGCGACGAGCTACGGCGCGGACCTCTCGTGGTCGGCCGCCAGCGACGAGGGTTCCAGCGTCCAGTACTACCGCGTCACGCTCGACGGCGAGGAACACACCACCGTCACCGACACGTCGACCCGCGTCGAAGGCTTCGAACAGGGGGCGACCTACGAGGTCGGCGTCGCCGCAGTCGACGTGTTCGGCAACGAGAGCGCGGCCGCGACGGTCTCGGTCACGGCCGACAACGAGGACACCGCCCCGCCGACCGCACCTGCGGGACTGGCGGCCGACGAGACCGGCCGCACCTCGCTGACGCTGTCGTGGTCGGCCGCCAGCGACGTGGGCAGTGGCTCCGGCATCGACCACTACGCCGTCGCACTGGACGGCGAACAGCAGACCCAGACCGGCGACACGTCGGTCACGCTCTCGGAACTGGCAAGCGACACCGAGTACGCCGTCGCCGTCACAGCGGTCGACGGGGCCGGCAACGAGAGCGAGGCGGCGACGCTGACCGTCTCGACGCTGGCCGAAGGGGTCTCCCAGCAGCCGTACAACGGCCCCCACACGGTCCCCGGTCGTATCCAGATGGTCAACTTCGACCGCGGTGGCGAGGGCCGATCCTACCACGACGTGACCGAGGCCAACGAGGGCGGTGGCGGCGAGCGCGACACTCGCGTCGACATCGAACCCACGAGCGGTGGCGGGGCTCACATCGCCTACATCGTCGAGGGCGAGTGGCTCGAATACACCGTCCAGGTCGAGGAGGCGGGCACCTACCCGATCCAGGCCAGCGTCGCCTCGGCCAACGGCGGCGGGAGCTTCCACCTCGTGATCGACGACGAGACGACGACCGAGACCGCTAGCTTCGACCCGACTGGCGGCTGGCAGTCCTTCTCGACGGTGTCGGCCGGCGAGGTCGAACTGAGCGAGGGCGAACACGTCATTCGCCTCGTCGCCGAGGCCCCTGAGTGGAACGTCAAGTGGCTCCAGCTCGGCGACACCGGCGGCCAGGGCACCCCGACGCCGAGTCCAACGACCACGGAATCCACCACCGAGGTGACGACGACCGCGGCCACCACCACGACGGCCGCAAACACCACCGGCACCAGCACCACGACCAGCGGCTCCGGCCCCGGCTTCGGTCTGCTGGGGACGGTCGCTGGCGCGACCATCCTCGGCATCGCTCGCCTGCTCTCCGAGCCTGACAGCGAGGAGTAAGCAGCGCCCGCCGATAGTCGTCCCAGCAGCAAGTGACGGCCGTTCGACGCTGACTCGCTTCCGTTATTGGCTTTTCACACGATCACTCCTTTCGGCGACCGATCCGCTGACGCCTCGTGCGAAGATTCAATAGGATCTAATACAAACTGATACAGTAGATGCCGATCTCCAGAGACGAATTTCGATCGATCGACGAGGACGGCCCCGCCCTCCCAGATCTGTCGCCCGAGACGACGCAGGGGACGGTATATCGATTCCTCCTCGAAAACGCCGACCGAGCGTTCCGACAGCGAGAGATCGTCGCAGCCGTCGACGTGCCCGAGGGCAGTGTTGGACCGACGCTGAAGCGCCTCGAAAGTCACGGACTGGTCGACCACCGCGATCGGTTCTGGACGATCGCGGACGTGGAACACGCGGCGATGTCGGCGGGGTTGCACGCCGCTGCAACGGTCGACGAGGTCGACGGTGGATTCTCCGAGGCGACGATCGACTCGTGGATGGACACGGCGGTCGATCCGATCGACGAGGCGGACGACGACACACAGCGTCCAGAGTGATGGCGGAGCGAGGAACCGTCGTGTGGGCACCGGACCCGTTCAAGACGGACGGTGGCAACCCGCGACCGTGGCTCGTCGTCTCTGACGACCGGTTGCCGTATCCCGACGCGGAATCGATCGCCGTCGCGTTCACGACACAGTCTCACCACCCTGGAAGCCTCGCCGTCCCCGGTGACGCGTGGATACGTGGCGAGCCCAAACAGCAGAGCCACGTCCTGCCGTGGACGATAGCGACGTTGAAAGACGCGATCCACATCGTCGGCACGCAGGGATCGGTCACGACGGCGTTTACCGATCAGGTCGTCACGGCGACGCTCTCGTATCTGGAGGCGTAGCGATACCTGCGCGCTATTCGATTCTCGCGTGTCGCTCCATCCGTTCACGGGTCACTTGGTTCCCCGTTCACATTCGAGGCACGGAGTGCCTCGCCCTCGCTCCCGCTCGCTGTGAACGAGGTGCCTCGCGTCGCTCGGCACCTCGCTATTCTCGTTTCTGGTACTCTCGCCAGCAGTTTCTTATCGGGCGCTCGCAAACCGCCACCAATGACGGGCTGGCTCGACCGGGTCGACGACCTGCTGTACGACGGCGAGACGGTCGTCGAACGGGTCGCCGTCGACGACGGCGGCGTCGTCGTCACCACCCATCGCGTGCTCGCGTTCACGCCCGACCGCGAGGGCGCGAACTTCCGGTACGTCGACCGCCCCAACGTCACCGGGGTCTCGGCGGCGGCCAGCGGCGAGTTCGGTTTCCTCCGGCAGGCCCTGAAGGCTATCGTCGTCGGCGTCGTCCTGCTCGCCGCGGGCCAGACGGTGAGCTTCGACTCGCTGGTCGCCGGTGTCACTATCGACTCCAGTGCCGCACAGGTCGGCATGGGTGGGATGCTCGGGATGCTCTCGTCGTTCCTCCAGTTGATGGCCCAACTCGACGAACTGATGACGACCTTCGGCGCGCTGGCGCTGGCCTTCGGCGCGCTCGTGCTCGGGGTGTATCTCTGGACCCGCGAGCACGAACTCGTCGTCGCCGTGGCCGGTGACGACGAGGACCTGCGACTCCCCGCGCCCGCGGATGCCGAGGATGTGGCCCAGCAGCTAGAGCAGGCGATCCTGCCCGAGTAGCCGATCCGTCCCCGATCCGTGGCTGGTGTCGTGGTACCGCGACCCTCGGAAGGGTTATCCTGCGCCCGCGCCTCCCTCTGTTCGTAATGGCAAACGGTAAGGTTGATTTCTTCAACGACACTGGCGGCTACGGTTTCATTTCGACTGACGACGGCGACCTCGACGACGACGAAGACGTGTTCTTCCACATGGAGGACGTCGGCGGCCCGGACCTCGAAGAAGGGACCGAGGTCGAGTTCGACATCGAGTCCTCGCCCAAGGGACCCCGCGCGACGAACGTCGTCCGACAGTAACACTGCGACGGATAGCTGTCGTCGACAGCGACTGATACTGCCGGCTGTAACTGTTTCAAGATATTCGCGACCCTGGTCGCGAAATTCTTCACAGATTTACAGCCGGCAGTATGACAGCACTCTCGATTTTCCAGACGGTCGAACGCCGAGCCGACGGCTCGCGAGACGGCCCCGCAGGAAAGAGGTGGGTTGAAACTCGCTGAGTCCTTACGCCACGCCGATGGATGCCAGCGCGGTCCGCGACGCTGCCACCGACCTCCCCCGCGAGCCCGGCGTCTACCACTTCGTCGCCGATCGGGTGCTGTACGTCGGGAAAGCGGTCGATCTCAGGGATCGAGTCCGCTCATATGCCGACCCGCGATCCGCGCGAATCGCGAAGATGGTCGACCGGGCCGAGTCGATCGACTTCAGCGTCACAGACACGGAGACCCAGGCGCTCCTGCTGGAAGCCAATCTGATCAAGCGCCACCAGCCCCCCTACAACGTCCGGCTGAAGGACGACAAGTCGTACCCCCTCGTTCAGCTCACCGACCACGCCGTGCCGCGGATCGAGGTCACCCGCGACCCCGACGAGGCCGCGACCGTCTACGGCCCCTTCACCGACAAGGGACGCGTGGATACGGTCGTCAAGGCACTGCGCGAGACCTACGGGCTGCGTGGGTGTTCCGACCACAAGTACTCGAATCGCGACCGGCCCTGTCTCGACTACGAGATGGGGATCTGTACCGCCCCCTGTACCGGCGAGATCGGGGCGGCCGACTACGCCGAGGACGCGGCAAGCGTCGAGCGCTTTTTCGGCGGCGAGACCGGCGTCCTCGCCGATCCACTCCGCCGGGAGATGGCCGCCGCGGCCGAGGAACAGGCGTTCGAACGGGCCGCGAACCTGCGGGACAAACTCGATGCCGTCGAGTCGTTCCACCGGGACGGCGACGACGCGGTCCAGACCACCCGCGACGAGCGGGCCGTCGACGTGCTCGGGGCCGTCCGCGAGGGTGGGGCCGCGACGGTCGCGCGCCTGCACGCCGCCGACGGGCAACTGGTCGACCGCGAGCGCCACCGCCTCGACGCGCCCGAGGGCGACGGCGTCGGGGAGGTCCTCTCGGCCTTCATCACCCAGTACTACGCCGAGCGCGACGTGCCCGACGCGGTGCTGTGCTCGGAGCGACCGAGCAGCGACGTGGTCGAGTGGCTGGCCGGCGAGGGTGTCGACGTGCGCGTCCCCGGCGCGGGCCGGGAGGCGACGCTGGTCGATCTGGCGCTGAAAAACGCCCGGCGGGGCGGGCCGGCGCGCGACGACACCGACGCGCTGGCCGACGCGCTCGGCCTCGACGATGCCGACCGGATCGAGGGGTTCGACGTGAGCCACGCCCAGGGGAAGGCCGTCGTCGGATCGAACGTCACCTTCGTCGACGGCGACGCCGCAAAGAACGACTACCGCCGGAAGAAGCTCCCAGAGCGCAACGACGACTACGCCAACATGCGCGCGCTCGTGCGCTGGCGGGCCGAGCGCGCTGTCGAGGGTCGGGACGACCGGCCCGACCCCGACCTGCTCCTGATCGACGGCGGCGACGGCCAACTCGGTGCGGCCCGGGACGCCATCGCAGAGACCGGCTGGGACGTGCCGGCCGTCGCGCTCGCGAAAGACGAGGAACTGCTCATCACGCCCTCGGGCACGCACGACTGGGCAGACGACGACCCGAAGCTCCACCTCTGTCAGCGAGTTCGGGACGAGGCCCACCGCTTCGCCGTCCAGTACCACCAGACCGTCAGGGACGAGGTGGCGACGGCGCTGGACGAGGTGTCGGGCGTCGGTCCCGAGACCAGAAAGCGACTGCTCCGGCGCTTCGGGAGCGTCGACAACGTCCGCGAGGCCTCGGTCGAAGAACTCCTGGCGGTCGAGGGGATCGGCGAGGCGACCGCCGAAACGCTCACCTCGCGGCTGTAGTCGGGGGCGGCTGCTCTACAGCGCCACGTCGACGGTCCGGTCGTCGCCGAGACCGCTGATCTCCAGCGTCGCGGAGCCCGGCCCGCTGGATTCGACGTGGATGCGGCCGGTGAAGGAGGTCTCCATGCCAGTGACGATGCTGTTTGCGTCCCCGCCCACGTCGGCACTCGTGTCGATGGCAGCGACGCCGATGGCCTCGTTCCGGCGCAGTTCCGTCAGGAAGTTCGAGTTGAGGAACCGGTACACCGAGCGGGTGTCGTCGGCCTCGCCACACAGCGTGGAGGTGAGAAAGATACCGGAGCGCATCCGCCCCTCCGCGACTTCGGGCCCGGAGACGAGCATCGACAGTTCCATGCCCAGCGTCGTCAGGTCGCCGGCGTCGTCGACCGCGGTAACGTTGTTGCCGGCCGACGACCCCGTACAGGTCAGGACCGACGAGCGGTCCTTCGCGCCGCGCTTCGCGTCGCCCAGCGATCGCTGGACGGCGATCCCGCTCTCGTCGGTCGAGAGGATCAGTGAGTGTTCGCCGTCCTCGGCGCTGACGAGCCGGTAGAACACGGATTCGAGCGCTTCGCGGTCGTCGCCGGTCAGCAGGATGCTCGTCCCGTCGTCGAGCGGGCCGATCGGGAGGTCGTCGACGTGGAACTCCGAGTCGCTGGCGAGGCTCATCGGGCGACCTCCTCGGTTTCGGCGGCGCGAAGCGACTGCCTGAGTTCGAGAATCTCCATAGCAGTTTCGGCGAAGTCCTGGAGTTCCGCCTGCTGGGCCGCGTCGTAGGTGCGCGGTTCGTGGTCGATGAGACACACCTGCCCGATTACCTGGCCGTCGGGCGTGGTCATGTTCGCCCCCGCGTAGGAGACGATCCCCAAGTCGTGCAATTGGTCGTTGTTCGCGAAGCGCTTGTCCTCCCGGATGTCTTCGACGGTCATCACGTCCTCCTGCAGCATACTGTGTGTGCAGATCGTCTCCTCACGAGTCAGGGAGTCCCAGTCCGCGCCCGTACAGGCCAGAAAGTTCTCTTCGTCTTTCTCTAGCAGGCCGATGAACGCCACGGCGGCGTCGAAGTGACTGGTGATCAGGTCGGTCAACCGGTTGAAACTGTCCTCGATCGGCAGGTTGTCGACGTCGTACTCGGCCAGGGCGTCGAGGCGCGATCCCTCATCGTCGGGTGCCAGAAAGCCAACCTGCGCGCTGTGTGCGATCACGTCGTCGACGACAAAGCCCAGTCGGTCGCCGGCGTCGGGCAGGTCCTTGTTGAGGTACTCGACGATGACCTCCTCGACGGCGTCGGTCTCGATCTCGTTCGGGCGCGTACTCGTGTACAGCACGCAGGGCGTCTGTGGCGCGGCCTCGCGGACCGACCTGACAACGTCCATCCCCGTCCCATCCTCGAGGTCGTACTCCGTGACGACGCAGGCGACGGACTCCGATTCGAGGTAGTCGGTCGCGTCGGCGACGGTCGTCCTCTCGACCGGGTCGAGTCGTGGCTCCTCGGCGAGCCGTGTCGTCGTCTCGGTAAGCCCGTCCCCAGTATCAACGCAGAGAACTGTATTAGATGCCATTGACTACACCTTGGCCTCGTTCGATATAATCGTATATGCCCGATTATCATTAAATGATACTCAGTGCGTCTAGCGTTGTTCCACGACCTCTCCGATCGTGGGTCCGCTTGCAAACACGGCCGCCCAAACCAGTGGTTTGATCTCCGGCTGTAAATAACCCTCTTCTCTCGAATTATATATTCTTATTCCACTTTCTGAAAGTAAAAACGGGTAAGAAGAAGACAAAAGTTCCTCTCGATATTTAATACAGCTATATATCTATGTATATATAATCTAATCTCTAATGGACTGGTGATAATACGGCTATCTACACTCGGGGAAATACACTGGCCTGAGACGACAGCTGATTGCTTCACTGCCGCCCGCGCCATCCCGGCTACAGCTTTCCGAGAGCAAAGAGATACGCAGGAGGGCTGTCTGCGGGGCGGTTAGGCTCCCTTCATGCCGCCGCTGGCCAGTCCTTCAACGACCCAGCGTTGGACGAGTGCGAACAGCAGGACCACCGGGACCATGGTGACGGTGGCCGCCGTCAGCAGTAGTTCCCACGCGACCGTGTTCTGGGACTGGAACAGTTGCAGGCCGAAGGGCAGGGTGCGGGTCGCCGCCGTTTGCGAGAGGATCGAGACGAGCAGGAAGTCGTTCCACGAGAGGATGAAGGTGTAGAACCCCGCCACTGCGATGCCGGGCAGCGACAGCGGGACGATGATCCGCGCGAGGATGTCGAGATGGTTACAGCCGTCCATCTTCGCGGCTTCGTCCAGCGACTCGGGGATGTCGTCGAAGTACCCCTTCAGCAGCCACGTGCCCAGCGGGATGCCGCCCACCGAGTGGGCGATGATGATGCCGACGTAGGAGTCGACGAGGTTCAGCGAGAACATCAGCAGGAAGAAGGGGATCAGGATGAGCACCAGCGGGAGCATCTGCGTCCCGAGGAAGGTAAAGAGGATCCCCTGCCGGCCGGGGTACTCGAAGCGACTCAGTGAGTAGCCCGCCAGCGTCCCGACGGTCAGCGTCAGCAGCGTCGTGGCTGTGGCGATGACCATCGAGTTGACGAAGTACTGCTGGAACAGCCCTGTCGAGAGGATCGCCTGGTAGTTGGCCAGTGTCAGATCGCTGAGTGCCGGGATCAGCCGCGGCGAGTAGAGGAACTCCGCCGACGTGAACGTCGCCAGGATCATGTACGCGACCGGCAGCAACAGGAACAGCATGAACACGCCGATGATGGCGTAGACGGCCATCGCCCGGCGGATCGACATGTCCTCGTCGAGCCAGGCGTCCAGTCGCTGTGCGAACGTGCGGTCGGTCGCGGTGGATTGGGTTTCGGTCGCCATGTCAGTCTCGCGCCTCCAGTTTGACGTACACGACGGTAAAGGCCATCATGATCAGCAGCATGACGACGCCCATGCTCGCGCCGTAGCCCAGCGCGTACTGCTGGAACGCGGTCTTGTAGATGTACGTCGCCATCACTTCGGTGTTGCCAAGCGGGCCCCCGCCCGTCGACAGGAACACGATGTCGAAGTTGTTGAACGTGAAGATGACGTGGAGCACGATCATGATCATCGACACGTAGGAAATCTGGGGCAGCGTGATGTACCGGAACCGCTCCAGGGGCCCCGCGCCGTCCAGTCGCGCCGCCTCGTACTGGGTCTCGGGGATCGACTTCATCGCCGCCATCAGCGCGATGGCGTAGAACGGGACGTTCCGCCAGACGTGCATCAGCACGACCAGCGGGAAGGCCACGCCCGGTCGACCGAACCACGCGGCCGTCTCCAGCCCGAGTTTAGCCATGACGATGTTGACCGGGCCAAAGCCCGACTGCAGCATGAACCGGAAGATGATGACCATCACGATGACGGGCAGCACCCACGTGATCATCGAGAGGCTTCGGAAGACGCTCGCGCCCGGCACCTTCTCTTTGAGCACCAGCGCCAGGGCCAGCCCCAGCAGGTACTGCAGGGTCACCGCGACCGCGGTCAGCAACACCGTGTGCCAGAGCGCCGATTTGAACGTCGCGTCGGAGAGCATCTCCGCGAAGTTCTCCAGCCCGACGAACGTCATCTGCCCGGGGTTCAGCAGCGACGCCTCGAAGAAGGCCAGTTGAATCCCTCTGAACGTCGGATAGATGATGATGACGCCCATCAGGAGGACGGCCGGCAGGATCAGCGCGTAGCCCAGCCACGTCTCCGAGAGGAACGTCTTGAACTCGTGGCCGTAGCGGGCCAGCCCCGTCCGTGCGTCAGTGCTCGTTGCCATGGGCGTCCTCAGAGCTCACTTTCCAGCCCGCTCAGGGCCTCGTGGAGGCTCTGGCCGGCGTCGTAGGGATCGGTTCGCCCGTAGGCGACCTCCTGCATCAGGGGGTAGAACTCCTGGCGGACGGGGCCCCAGCCGATCTTGGCCAGCGCGCGGCCCGTCTCGAAGACCTCGGTGAAGGGTGCCCAGTTGTCGTTGCTGATCGTCGACTCCACGCTGTCGTGGACGGGCGTCATGAACTTCCCGGGGCTGTCCTCGGCACCGGCGGCCAGCGTGTCGGGGGCGGTCCAGGCCGCGGCGATGTCCTTGGCCTTCTCCTTGTTGTCCGAGTGGCTGTTGACCATCACGCCCTTCACTTCGAGGAAGGTTCCCTGCGAGCCGCCATCGCCGTAGGGGAGGTGGGCGACGGCCGTGTTCTCGTCGAGGAGTTGGGTCGTCGCCTCGCTGTCGTTGATGTTGTCGCCGGAGGTCCAGCCGCGCAGCCACGTCCCGCATTCGATCATCGCGAACTGGCCGTTGAGGTAGCCGGGGTCGTTGACCTGCCAGCCGGTCCCCAGCTGGTCGGGGTTGGCGATCGGGTTGTCGCTCGCCCACACCTGTGCGTACCAGTTGTCGAAAATCTGCCCCAGCTGGTCGGCCTCGATGTTGAGCGACCACGACTCGCCGTCGGGGACGTACAGCTGATCGGTGTGCTGGTAGACGTGTGACATCCACTCCTGGAAGGCGCGAACGGAGCCGTCCTTCGTACAGTTGTGGTAGGCGTACATGTCGTCGTACTCCTCGTTGATCATGCGGCCGACTTCGTGGAACTCGGCGGCCGTCTCGGGCGGGTCCTGGCCGAGTTCGTCGAAGACGTCGGTGCGGTAGATCAGCGCGCGAGCGTTCCCCTCGTAGGGCAGCGCGTACAGTTCGCCGCGGTAGGTCATCGCGTCCAGCGCGCTGCCGACGAAGCCGTCGTAGTGGTCGAGCCCCTCGGCCCAGTCGCTCAGGGATTCGAGGTGGCCGGCCTTCGCGTACTCCGTGAGGTGGCTCAGGACCCCTTCGATGGCGTCGGGGTCACCGGTCCGCGCGCCGGTCAGGAACTTCTGGCGCAGGTCCTCGTAGGAGAACCGCGCGATCTGGGGCTCCTCGCCGGCGCGCTCCTCGTAGCTCTCGATGAAGGCGTTCTTCCACACCGGCGGCTGGTCGTCGTTCGGGAACGCGTACTCCCAGAGCAGCGCTTGCTCGCCGCTGCCCCCACTGCTGGAACCGTCGCCGCTCGTCGTGCTATCGCCGCCGTCGCTACCACTGCTCCCGTCGCCGCCCATCTCGTCCGCTGCACCGTCGCCGCCACTACAGCCGGCAAGTCCGGCTGCACCAGCGACGCCGATCGCTTTGACGAGTGAGCGACGACTCAATCCAGATGAATTGCTGTCTGTCATTGGGCAAACCCTACGATTGTCGATGGACTATGGTTATTTATAACTTTCCCCGATCCACCTGTCACCACCCCGAGAGTCGCACACATTTATTACCTGTTCCCCGTGATAGGGTGGTGTATGCCGAAAATCACCTTCATCGGTGCCGGGAGTATGGTGTTTTCCACGAATCTCGTGGGGGACATCCTCTCCTTTGACGAACTCGAAGACAGCACCATCGCGCTGATGGACATCGACGAGCACCGACTCGAACAGACCACGCGGGTCGCGCAGGCGATGGTCGACAACGAGGACCTCGACGCCACCATCGAATCGACCACCGATCGGACCGAGGCGCTCGACGGTGCCGACTACGTCCTGAACATGATCAACGTCGGCGGCACCGAACCCTTCGAGAACGAGATCCGCATCCCGGAGTCCTACGGCGTGAAACAGTCCATCGGCGACACCATCGGGCCGGGCGGCATCTTCCGCGGCCTGCGAACCATCCCGGTGATGCTCGACATCGCCACCGACATGGCCGAACTGTGTCCCGACGCGCTCTTGCTGAACTACACGAACCCGATGTCGATCCTCTGTACGACGATGTTCGAGGCGACCGACATCGAGACCGTCGGCCTCTGTCACAGCGTCCCTCACACCGCCGAGGCCATCGCCGACTACGTCGACGTGCCCCAGGACGAACTCGACTACTGGGTCGCCGGTATCAACCACGTCGCGTGGTTCCTCGACGCCGAGCACGACGGCGAGAGCATCTACCCCGACTTGCGCGAGGCCGCCGAGGACCCCGACATCTACGAACGGGACACCGTCCGCTTCGAGATGCTGAAACACTTCGGCTACTTCCCTACGGAGTCGTCACATCACATGTCCGAGTACGTCCCGTACTTCCGAACCGACGAGGACACCATCGAGGCGATGGCCGGCACCGACTACGCCGAGCGCATGGCGACCGCGACCTACCTCGAAGGGTGGCAGGAACGCTCCGAGGACCGGGACGACCCCGAACTGGACGTGGACCCCGACGCCGTCGGCGTCGATCGCTCCGAGGAGTACGCCTCGCGGCTGATCCACTCCATCGAGACCGATACGCCGCGACGGCTGAACCTCAACGTGAGCAACGAGAGCGACGCCATCGGCAACCTCCCATCGGACGCCTGCGTCGAGGTCCCCGTCCTCGTGGACGGCACCGGCCTGCGACCCTGCTCGGTCGGCGACCTGCCGGCCTCGATCCGAACGTTTCCCCAGCAACACGTCGCGGTCAACCGACTGGTCGTCGAGGGGGCACTGGAGCACGACCGCGAGAAGATCCATCGAGCCGTCAAGCAGGACCCCCTGACCGCCGCCGAACTGACGCTGCCCGAGATCCACGAGATGACCGAGGAACTGCTCGACGCCAACGAGGCGTACCTGCCGCGACTCGAATAACGCCACCTTCGATCCGATTTTCTCCCGTGACGCCGCGTCAGTTCACTCCACGCCGACCGAGACGCCGCTCGCGTCGTCGAGGCCGACGAGGGCCTCGATCTCGTCGTCCTCGGGCGGCGCGCGGTTGCGCAGCGCTTCGCCGGTCGCCCCGTCGAAGATGTGGAGACGGTCCTGTGGGAACCTGACCGTCAGCGTCCGGCCCGAGTCGATGACGATGTCACCCTCCAGCGTCGCGGTGTACTGCTCGCCGTCGATGTCGAGATAGACGTAGCTCACGTCGCCCAGCGGTTCGGTGACGTCGACCGTCGGCGACAGCGAGTTGTGGCTTCCCTCGGGGACGGCCGTGATGTCCTCGGGCCGGATGCCCAGCGTGAACCGGTCGCCCGCGCCCTCGATGTCGGCGTACACGTTACCGTCGAGTTCGTACTCGAAGGCGTCGTGGACGAACGTCGGCGTCTCGCCCGACGTATCCAGGCGCACGTCGAAGAAGTTCATCGACGGCGACCCGATAAAGCCCGCGACGAACTGGTTGGCCGGTTCGTGGTAGCACTCCAGGGGCGTTCCGATCTGCTGGAGTTCCCCGCCGTCGAGGACGGCGATGCGGTCGCCCATCGTCATCGCCTCGGTCTGGTCGTGGGTGACGTAGATGGTCGTCACGTCGAACTCCTGCTGGATCCCCTGTAGCTCGGTTCGCATCTGGGTGCGGAGTTTGGCGTCCAGATTCGACAGTGGCTCGTCCATCAGGAACACTTCGGGTTCGCGGACGATCGCCCGCCCCAGCGCCACACGCTGCTGTTGTCCACCCGAGAGGTCGCCGGGCTTCTTGTTCAGCAGATCTTCGATGCCCATCATCGCCGCGGCCTCGTCGACCCGCTCGTGGCGCTCCGATTTCGACATGTCGGTCGCCATCTTCAGGCCGAAGGCCATGTTCTCTCTGGCGGTCATGTGGGGGTACAGCGCGTAGTTCTGGAACACCATCGCCATGTTGCGCTCCTTGGCCTTGGTGTCCGTGACGTTCTCGCCGTCGAGGACGATCTCGCCCGACGTGGGGTTCTCCAGTCCCGCGATACACCGCAGTGTCGTCGACTTGCCACAGCCAGACGGGCCGACGAGGACGATGAACTCCCCGTCCTCGATGTCGGCGTCGAAGTCGTCGACCGCGACGATGTCGCCGTCGCTGTCGTGAAACACCTTTCGTAGCTGCTGAATCGTTAAGTCGCCCATGGCCTACCCAATATGGTCGTTGCTGTTAAATCTTCCCTCGGTAGCGGTACCGGCCGACGAAATCGGTTGTGCTGGCGCTGTTACGGACTGTTCCCACTATCCGAACGGCCAGTGGGGTGATCACTCCGGCGCTGACACGGCGACCCCGGACCGTCGACCGCCGCTGTATCCGGTGCTCGGCGGGATCCGTCCGTCGCTCCTACTCACAGTCTACGCGACTCGGTCGACGCTCCCGTGCCATCGGTGACTCGTGCGCCACTCGGCCTGGGATGACGTTCACATATTGGAAACGGCACCGTCCCAGCGACGACGCCGGGGCCGACGACTCGACGCTACCGGACGGTTTCAGCGTCGTTCACCGCCGCTCGTGTCGCTGTCGCCAGCGAGTGGCTGGCACTGCCGTCGAAGACGTTCATGATTTATGAATACGATACCGCTTCCATCACCCGCCGCGTCGCGCGAGGGTGCTTACTCTCCAGTTGCCAGCTCAGAAATAACGAATGTACTTATGTTATTCTTTACCGCTGCTGCCGATACGTTCGCCGTCTCGGCGATACACCGTTTGCAGAAAAATAACGATAGTACTACTGTGTCTCAAAAAATGACTGCGGCCCGAACTATAGGATATTTTTGCATGGCTAGTATATTATGTGATCGTGGGCGGTTACGACCTCGTGAAAACAGAAATCTCGAAGTAAGCGGGCACAGAGCCGAAAAATCGGTATCGAACTGCTGATCAGCAGGATGACTGGCGAAAGCAGAGATTCCATCGAAGCGGTTTCAGACACCTGGTTTGCCGTTTCCGACGGAGACGGAAAATAGTCGGGTTCACGTATACGATTACTTTTCTTCTCTGTATTTGATCTATCTCCGTGGGGCACGCGACCGTCTCTACATAACGGCTGCGTGTTCGATCTGTCGGGGCCGGTGGACTGGTCGTATCACTGTCCAGTCAGCGGCGTCACGTTCACAGTACGTGAACACAGTTATGGGTGCTGGACACGACGGGGGCGTATGGACAGCACGCCGATCCCCCCAGCGACCGAGATCGAGGGCCGCGTCGCGCGGACCACGGTGACGAGCTTTCGCGTCATCGAGGCCCTCGCCGACCGCGATACCGTCGGTGTGAGCGAACTGGCCGAGGAGCTCTCGCTCGGGAAAGGGACCGTCCACAAACACCTCACGACGCTCAGGGAACTGGACTGTGTGGTCAAGGAGGGCGAGAAGTACCGCCTCGGACTGCGATTTCTCGGCCTCGGTGCCGGTGTTCGCGCCCGGATGGAACTGTACGAGATCGCACGGCAACTCCTCGACAATCTGGCGTCGGCGACCGGCGAGGTCGTCAGCGTGATGGTGCCCGAGAACGGCCACGGCATCTATCTCACGCGGCTCACCGGCAGCGATACCCCGCCGTCCGATCTCCACGACGGCGCTCGGGTTCCACTGACCGCGACGGCCGGCGGGAAGGCGATTCTCGCGTACTTACCCGACGAGCGCCGCGAGCGCATCCTCGACGAGCACGGTCTCCCCCAACTCACCGAGAACACGATCACCGACCGGGCGGTGCTCCGCGAGGAACTGCAGGACGTTCACGACCGACACCTCGCGCACGACCGGGGGGAGTTCGAGATCGACCGCCACTGCGTCGCCGCCCCCATCGTCGACGCCGAGGGTGTCGCGGTCGGTGCCGTCACCGTCTCCGGTCCCGCCGATCGCATGACCGAGAAGTCGGCCGACTCCGACTTTCCGAGTCTCGTGAGTTCGACCGCCTACGGCATCGAAAATCGGCTCCAGCAGTGACGATGAGCGAACGGTCTCAGCCCAACGTCCTCGCCGTCCTGACCGACCAGCAGCGCTGGGACACGCTCGGGACCTACGGCTGTCCGATGGACGTGACGCCGACGCTCGACGCACTCGCGCGCCGCGGGACGCGCATCGAACACGCCATCTCCCCCCAGCCGACCTGTGGCCCGTTCCGCGCGGCCTTCCAGACGGGCAGGTTCGCCACCGAGACCGGCGTCTGGCGCGGCTCGATCCCGCTGCCCGACGACCAGCGAACGCTCGCCCACCACTTCGCCGACGCGGGCTACGACGTGGGCTACGTCGGGAACTGGCACCTCGCGGGGACCTTCGACGCGCCCGTTCCCGCGGATCGCCGGGGAGGCTACGACGACTTCTGGCTCGCCGCCGACGTTCCCGAGTTCACCTCGAAACCCACCGAAGGCTACCTCTACGACGCTGACGGGGCGGAAGTCGCCTTCGAGCAGTACCGGGCCGACGCCTTTACCGAGTACGCGAAACGGGCCATCGAGTCGCTGTCGGAACCGTTCTTCCTCGTCGTCTCGTATCTCGAACCCCACCACCAGAACGACGAGTGGACCTTCGTCGCCCCCGAGGACTACGCACAGCGCCACGCGACGAACCCCCACGTTCCCCGGGATCTCCGAGACCTGCCCGGCAACTGGTTCCGCGAGTTGCCCGACTACTACGGTATCGTCGAACGCCTCGATGAGTGTGTCGACGACCTGCTGGGAGCGCTTCGCCAGCGGAACGCGCTTGACGAGACGGTCGTCGCCTACACGTCCGACCACGGCTGTCACTTCCGCACCCGGCCCGGTGAGTACAAACGAACCGCCCACGAGTCGGCGGTTCGCGTCCCGGCGATACTGGCCGGTCCCGGCTTCGGCGACGGTCGGGACATCGAGCGCGTCACCAGCGTCATCGACCTGCCACCGACGCTGCTCGACGCGGCGGGCATCGACGTGCCCGAGTCGATGCACGGCGAGAGTCTCCGCCCGGTGATCGAGGGCGAGCAGGACGACGCCGACGGCGACGCGTTCGTCCAGATCAGCGAGTCACAGGTCGGGCGAGCGATCAGGACCGAGCGCTGGAAGTACGCGGTCGCGGCACCGAAACGAACCGGCTGGCGGTCGGGCAACGGCCAACGATCGAGTGCGGAGTACGCCGAGCGGTACCTCTACGACCTCGCGCGTGACCCGGCCGAACAGGTGAACCTCGTCGGCCGGCCGAACTACCGGGACGTTGCCGACGACCTCCGTGCGACGCTGCGGGCGTACATCCGCGATGTCGAGGACGAGGACCCGACGATCAAGCCACTCGAAATCGGTTACAAGGAGTACTGAGGTCTCTGTCGACCTGGGTGTTGTCCGCTGACTCTCTCGCCCGAACCGTAGACGTTTGATCCCCGAGACCGTACTGTCGAGCACATGACCCTGGGACGACGACTCTTGCTGGCGCTCACTGGCGTCGCAGGGCTCTGCTTTTACGCGCTCCTGGCTGCGCTTGGCTATCGCGCACTCTCAGTGCTGTGGGCCGCACGTCCCGACCCGCTGACGATGACTGTTCTGGTCGTCGCGACAGGCGTCACGCTTGGTCTGGTGAGCTACTGGAGCGGAACGACACAGCTCCGTCGACAGGTCGGGGCCGTCCCCCTTCCGCCCGAGTACGCGCCCGAGGTCCACCGACGACTCGCGGCGGTCGCCGACCGGATGGCCGCCGGCCGGCCGGAACTACTCGTCGCCGGCCTTGGGATGCCCAACGCGCTGGCGATCGGCGGCGACGGCGGCGCGGTCGTCCTCGACCAGCGACTGCTCGGACTGCTCTCGCCGGCCGAACTGGAGGCGCTGCTGGCCCACGAACTCGCACACCTCGAAACGAACGACGCCCTGCTCCAGACTGTCGGCTACAGCCTCGTCCAGACGGTGGCCGGGCTAGTCGCGATGCTCGTCCTCCCCGTCGCCGTCCTGCTCGGTGGGTTCGCACGTGCAGTCGCGTTTCTCCGCGGCCGGCCGGAGTCTGCCAGCGAGTCCCTGCTGGGGCGTGCCCAGCGGTTCGCGCTGGTCGTCGTCGCCGGTATCGGCGTCCTCGTCGCCCTGCTGGCGATGGGCTACTCCCGACGGCGGGAGTTCGCCGCCGACGCACGAGCGGCCGAGGTGACCGACCCGCTGGCGCTCGCTCGCGCACTCGCGAAGATCGAACGGGCTTCGACACCAGCCTTTGGCCTGCTGACGCCGCTGTACGTCCACGGCGACGAGGACGGACCACTGACGCGCCTGCTGTCGACCCACCCGCCGCTCGACGAGCGGATCGAGCGACTGGCAGCCATCGCTGCCCGGACGGACCGTCGTTCGAACGACTGATCAGACCGACTGCCCGCTATTCCATATCGCGTAACCTGGTTTATCGTCACGTTCCGACACGATTCGTCCGTTCACAGTGATCAGAGGGAAAACAGCCGCGAGCGCGTCAGCGATGGGCGATCTCGCGAACGTGCTGGACGACGGTCTCCGGGGCCTCCCGCGGTGGCCAGTGGGCGCAGTCGTCGAGGACGACGAGTTCGCTCTCGGGGATTCGATCGGCCGCTCGCTCGGCCCACGCGAGCGGGACGACCTCGTCTTCGCTCCCGTGCAGCAACCGCGTCGGCACCTGCAGGTCGGGCAGGTCGTCGACGAAGACTGTCCGATAGCCGTCGCGCGTGACCTCCGCCGAGCGGAAGCGTCGGAAGGCCACACCCGCAGTCGGGCGCTGGACCTCCTCGAAGACGGCGTCGACGGCATCTTCGGACAGGGCGTCTAGATCGGCGACGATGCCGTCGAGGCTCGCCTTCGTGAACCGACGACTCCGGCGAAAGAGGGCGATGGCGACCTTGTTGCACACCTGTACGCGTGCGAGGGCATAGGAGAGCAGGCCGTTCGGGAGCTCGCGGCCGAGACCGTAGCTGTCGATCAGCAGCAGGTCCTCGACCAGACCGGGTCGCCGGAGTGCCAGTCCCAGTCCCACCGCACCACCCAGTGAGAGGCCGGCGACCGTGGGGTCGTTGAGGGAGAGTGCCTCGGCGAAGCCTTCGATGGCGTCGACGTGGCGACTGACCGGGTACGGTCCGGGCGGGAGGTCGCTCTCGCCGACTCGCGTGTCGCTTCGCTCCCGCTCGTTCTCTTCGAGACCGTTCCTTGCAGTCACGCTCTCGCCATACCCGAGGAGGTCGACGGCGAGTACGTGACAGTCCTCGGCGAGCGGTTCGATCACGGGCGCCCAGGAGACGCGGGCGGCGTCGATGACCCCCCCGTGAAGCAGGACGACCGTCGGATCGCTGGGGTTCCCCGCTTCGAGGTAGTGCAACGTGGTCCCGTCGACGGTGACGGTCTCGTCGGTGGCCATGGCCGTGCCAACGTTCGGGGCCGTGAAAAACCTCTGGCACACGTCGAGTATCGCAGTTTGAGCGGCGACTCCGGCCATTTCGTCGGCAGTCGCCGTGTGTGGGTTGCGTGCGGCGATAAACTACTATCTGCTATATCGAATGGCGCCCACAGGGCGAAAGCAGCTAACTGCGACATTCGCGACAGCGTCCGCGAGACGGTCGCTGTCGACGATCTATCGGCAGATCACTCTCCAGTCTCGTCCGGCCGAACGCGCGACAGGCGCATCGCGTTGCTGGTGACACCGACGGTCATCCCGGCGTCGCCAGCGAGGACGGCGAGCCAGATCGGCACCAGTCCGAAGGGAACGGCGATGGCGAGGCCGGCCTTGACTACGAGGCTGGCGACGATGTTCTGGCGGATGACGCCGTTGGCTTTGCCGGCCAGTTCGTAGAGGTAGGGGAGTCGCACGAGGTCGTCGCTCATCAGCGCGATGTCCGCGGTTTCGAGGGCAGTGTCGGTGCCGGCCGCGCCCATCGCGACGCCGACGGTCGCCGTCGCGAGCGCGGGCGCGTCGTTGATCCCGTCGCCGACCATCGCGACGCCGCCCTCCGTCTCGGCGTCCAGTTCTTCGATCGCGCCGACCTTCTCGTCGGGCAGCAGTTCCGCTCGATACTCGTCGACCCCGACCTCGCTGGCGATTGCACGGGCGGTGCGCTCGTTGTCGCCGGTCAGCATCACGGTCCGCTCGACGCCCAGCGCTTTCAGGCGCTCGACCGTGCGCTTGGCTTCGGGGCGGATCTCGTCGGCGACTGCGACGACGCCTTCGATTTCGTCTTCGGTGCCGACCAGCACGACGGTCTTGCCCTCGCTCTGTAGCCGCGGGACCGTCTCGTCGAGCAGGTCCAGGCAGTTGTTCCGATCACAGAGCTGTCGGGCGGTCTTCGTGACGACGCCGCCGTCAGACTCGTCGTCTGACGAGGTCTCCCTCGCTGTGCTCGCGAGACCGCCGTCGGTCGTCGCGTGGACGTGCGAGAGCTCGAAGCCCAGTTCTTCGAACAGGCCGGGCTTGCCGGCGAAGTGGGGCGTGCCGTCGAGGTCGGCCCGGACGCCTTTGCCGGTGAGGCTCTCGAACTCGTCGACTTCTCTGGCAGCCACCCCCGCATCGCCGGCCTCTGCGACGATGGCCTCGCCGATGGGGTGCTCGCTGCGCTGTTCGAGTCCGCGGGCACACTGCAGGACTGCCTCCTCTGAATTGCCGTTGAGGGCGATCACGTCGGTGACGGTGAGTTCGCCCTTGGTCAGCGTCCCAGTCTTGTCGAAGGCGACGGCGTCGACCGCCCCCATCGCTTCGAGGTTGTCCCCGCCTTTGATCAGCACGCCGTTCTTCGCGGCGCTGGTGATCCCGGAGACGACGGAGACGGGCGTCGAGATGACGAACGCACAGGGGCAGGCAAGCACCAGCAGCGTCAGGCCGTAGACGACCGCCGTCGACCACGCCACGCCGAAGACGGCGGGGCTAGCGACGGTGACGAGGACGGCGAACGCGACGACGACGGGCGTGTAGTAGGCGGCGAAGCGCTCGACGAACTGCTCGCGGTCGGTCCGGTTCGACTGGGCGTCCTCGACCATCTCGACGATCCGGGAGAGCGTGTTGTCGCTCGCCGTCGCCGTGACCTCGACTTCGAGATACCCCCCCTCGTTGATCGTCCCGGCGAACACCTCGTCGTCGACGGTCTTGTCGACCGGAACGGACTCGCCGGTGATCGGTGCCTGATTGACGGCGCTGGTCCCCTCGACGACGGTGCCGTCCATCGGGATCTTCTCGCCCGGCCTGACGCCGACTACGTCGCCGACGGTCACCTGCTCGACCGGGATCGTCGACTTCTCGCCGTCCCGTTTGACCGTCGCCTCGTCGGGCGAGAGGTCCATGAGTTCCTCCAGCGAGTTGCGCGCCCGGTCCATCGAGGCCGATTCGAGCAGTTCGGCGACGCTAAAGAGGACTGCCAGCGTCGCAGCCTCGAAGTACAGTGCCTCGCCGAACGCGAGGCTCGCGGTCAGCGCGCCGAGGATGGCCACCGACATCAGGAAGTCGATGTCGAGGTTCAGATTGCGCGCCGAGTAGTAGCCGTTTCGGAGGATCGCCTGCCCGCTGATCGCGACGGCCACCAGAAAGAGGACGCTCGCGACGTGGAGGTCGCTGCCCAGTACCGTCCCGACCGTCGCGTTCAGGCCTGTCAGGACGAACTCCAGTGCCAGACCGCCCGCCAGCGCGACCCCGCCGACCAGTGTCTTGCGTGCGCGCGAGTCCGACCCGAGACCTGCCTCCGACTCGGCGTCGCCCTCGACGGTCGCGCCGTCCCTGTCGGTCACCTCGTAGCCCGCGCTCTCGATGGCTCCGACCAGTTCCCGCTCGACGACGACCGCGTCGTCGTAGGTGACGACGACGGTCCCGGTCGTGGGCCGGGTCTCGTGGTCGGTGACGCCCTCGACGCGCGCGAGCGCGCTCTCGACCTTCCCGGCACAGGACGCACAGTCCATGTCGGGGACCGACAGCGTCACCGTCGCCGTCCCGTCCTCGACTGCGTAGCCCGCGCCTTCGATCCGCTCGACGATGGCCGCCTCGCTCGTCCGACCGTCGTCGAAGGCGACCGTCAGCGTGCCAGTCGTCGCCTGTGGCTCGATCGATTCGATCCCGTCCAGTCGGGCGACGCTGTTCTCGACCTTCCCGGCACAGGACGCACAGTCCATCTCCGGCACGGAGAATTCGGCGACGGACTCGCCGTCCTCGCTCCCTCCCGGATCGTGTTCGTGTGTGTGAGGCTTCTCGTCTGGGGACCCTCGATCTGACGCGGTCATTACTAGAGTGGAGGCCCCCTCAGTTTATTAAATTAGCTGCTATACAGCCCGCTATAGTTGCCCATTCTTAATAAATAGTATGCAATGAATTATTAATACTGCCCGAGGCCGACTGCGGAGAGGGCAACGTCGTCGAGGAGGGCGGCGGCCTCGTCGTACGGCGATGGTGCGACCGACTCGGTGGTGGCCTCCGCGTCTGCCCACTGGCCGATGCCGTCCAGAAACGCCGCTCGCACGGACTCGTTCTCGAACAGGCCGTGCAGATACGTCCCGAGGACGGAGTCGGTGGCGGCGCTCTGTGCTTCGAGCGGGGCGTCGACGGGTCCCGTGTGTGTGGTCTCGCCCATGTGTATCTCGTAGCCCGACGCGACGCCCTCGGCACCGATGATTGGCCCGCTCCCCGTGACATCGAGGGACACTTGCTGGACCGTCTTGTCGGTCGAGAACCGCGTCTCGACGGGCAGGAGTCCGAGTCCGTTGACCACGTCTGTGGCCCCGGTCCCCTCGACCGAAGCGTTCGTGATCCGCTCGCCCAGCATCTGGTACCCCCCGCAGATGCCGACGATCGGTCCCGAGAAGGCCGTGACCGCCTCGTCGAACCCGGCCCGTTCGAGTGCGAGCAGGTCGTCCACGCTGTTTTTGGTCCCCGGGAGTACGACGGCGTCGACGTTCGCGAGGTCGGCATCGAGCGGGACGTACGCGACGCGGACGCCCGGAACGCGCGCCAGCGGCGCGAGGTCGGTGAAGTTCGAGATCCGCGGTAACCGGGGGACGCCGACGGTCACGGATCGCTCGGGGGCCACACCGTCGTCGGCACCGAAGACGGCGCGCTCGTCGGCCGACAGCAGCGAGACGCTGTCCTCCGCGGGCAGTCCGGGGTCGTCGTGGGGGAGGACCCCCAGCACCGGGACGCCGGTCCGGTCTTCGAGTTCTCGAAGACCGGATTCGAGCAGCGACGCGTCGCCGCGGAACTTGTTGATCACGACGCCGGCCACCCGCTCGCGCAGGTCCGCCGGCACGAGTTCGAGCGTGCCGTAGAGGCTGGCGAACACCCCGCCGCGCTCGATGTCGCCGACCAGCAGGATCTCCGCGTCCGCGAACCGCGCGGTCTCGACGTTCGCCAGATCGCGGTCCTGCAGGTTGATCTCGGCGATACTTCCGGCCCCTTCGGCGACGATCACGTCGTGGTCGGCCGCCAGCCGTTCGTAGCTCTCGACCGCCGCCTGCCGGGCGCGGTCCCAGTGGTCCTCGTAGTACGCGCCCGGTTCGTAGTGGCCGACGGCCTCACCCTGGACGACGAGCTGGCTCTCGCCCTCGCCGCGGGGTTTGAGCAGGACCGGGTTCGTGTCGGTCGTCGGGGTGACGCCGGCGGCGCGGGCCTGTGTGAACTGCGAGACGCCGATCTCGCCCCAGTCGCCGTCCGGGGTCACGACCGCCCGCGCGTTGTTGCTCATGTTCTGGGCCTTGAACGGCGCGACCGACACTCCCCAGCGGGCGAGTCGCCGACAGAGCCCGGCGACGACCGTGCTCTTGCCGACGTGGCTCGCCGTTCCCGCGACGAGGACGGTCCGGGTCACCTCAGATCCCCTCGACGAACGCGTCGAACGCGCCGCTCTCGGGGTGGACGTGGCAGTACGTCCCCAGCGTCTCGTACTCGACCAGTCCCTCCCGGCCGTCGTCGATGCCGTCCCCGCGTTTCACGTCGAACGCGAACCGGGCGTCCCCGCCCACGTCGGCGCTGGAGTAGTGGAACTCGTGCCCGCGGAGCCGCTCGCCCGCGTCTGCGGTCAGCGTCCCCCGCCGGGCTCGTAGTTCGACGTGATCGAGCGCCTGGTATCGGTCGCACATCCGCACCTCGGCGGGGAGCACCCCGGCCATTTCGTGGGTGTCGCCCTCGCTCGTCGTCAGCGTCTCGGCCAGCGCCATCAGCCCGCCACACTCGCCGAGGACCGGGAGCCCGTCGGCCGCCGCGGTACCGAGCTGTTCGATCCCGGGGCTGTCGGCCAGCGCGCCGGCGTGCAGTTCGGGGTAGCCTCCCGGGAGATAGACCCCGTCGCAGTCGGGGAGTCCCTCGCCCGCCGTCGGCGCGAACGTGACCACCTCGGCCCGCTCACGGAGCCGTTCGATCGTCGCCGGGTAGCAGAACCGGAAGGCGTCGTCCCGGGCAACTGCTACTCGCTTCCCCGTCGCTGGCCGCTCCGTCCCCGGTTCGGGACGCGGGGGCGTGCGAGCAAGGTCGAGGAGTCGATCGGTCCGGACGTGCTCGGCGGCCGCGTCGAGGGCCTCGGGGTCGAGTGGCGACTCCTCGCCCATGTGCAGTCCGAGGTGGCGGTCGGGGATCTCCAGGTCGTCGTGGGGCGGGATCCGTCCCAGGTACGCCAGCCCGTCCGGGAGCGCTTCCCGGACGCCGCGCTCGTGGCGGCCGCCGTGGGCGCGCTGGGCGATCACGCCCGCGACCTCGACGTCTCGGCCGGCGTGGTCGGCGTACTCGCTGAACCCGAGCGCGGTCGCGGCGACGCTCTCCATCCCGGCGCTCGCGTCGACGACGAGGACGACGGGGAGGGCCAGCGCGTCGGCGACCATCGCGGTACTGGAGCCGTCGCCGTCGTACAGCCCCATCACGCCCTCGACGACGCACACGTCGCCTTCGCCGCGGTGGTAGTTCCGTCGGAGTCCCGCCTCGCCCGCCAGCCAGCAGTCGAGCGTCCGCGAGGGCCGACCGGCTACCCGCTCGTGGTGGCTGGGGTCGATGAAGTCCGGGCCGGCCTTGGCTGGCTGGACCGTGTGGCCTTCGGCTTGCAGCGCACGAACGACGGCGAGCGTGGCCACGGTCTTCCCGACGCCCGAGCTGGTCCCGCCGAGGACGACCCCGTTCATGGTTCGGCCCGCGTCACCGTCGCGTCCCTTCCCCGTCGGTCGCGACCGGGCGTCGCGTCTCGGTCAACTGCGCCTCGAAGGAGTCGCCGGCGGTGCCGTCGGCCGCGAGCGTGCGCTGTTTCTCGACCTCGGCGTGCACCGCGTCCGTGACCCGCGGATGGGTCCCCAGCGGGTCGGCGTACTCGATGCCGCCGCGGTCGAGTTCGAGCGCCTCGGGAATCCGGGTCTCGGTCGCCTCGCTCCGGGTCAGGAACAGCGGGACGGCGACCGATCGGCTCCCGGTCGTGTTGTACCGGACGCACTCGACGGTGGGGTTCTGGAGGAGATAGCAGGTCACGACTTCCCCGTAACCCGACCGGTCGCGGAGCCGTGCAGCGTGGTAGTCCGCCGTCTGGCGGTGGTAGGGCTTGGAACTGCTGCCAAAGCCCACGAGGACGAGGGAGGTATCGGCCGACGCCGCGACCAGGTCCGTCGCTCGCTGGGCGATCGCCTCGGTGACCGCGGGGCTCTGCCCGATCGGCTCGCAGTAGCGAACGTCGCCGGAGAGATACGAGAGCGCCGCGGGGACGGCGTCGATCGTGTCGTGGTTGTGTGCGGCACACATCGGGACTGCGTACACCGTCTCCGCCTCGATCCGCTCGAACTGGTCTCTCAGTTCCCGAACCGGTTCGCTCTCGTAGGTCGCCACCGCCACGTCGGCGACGGTACGCCGGCGGAGCCGGTCGGCGTGAGTCTCCAGCACTTCCTGGGCGTTTCTCGTCGCACGGCCGATCAGCAGGATTGTGTCCGTTGTCATGGGTCCTTGATCAGACAATTAAATTTGGATTACTCCAATCTGGCTTGCTAAATCGGTCGAGACGGATTCTCAAATAAGTTGTGGTGCTCCGTCCGTCAGTGGTTAGTTTAGCAGTGATCGTTGCGATCAAGACACCGAAGGCCCTCCGCGAGCTCGACGGCGTCTGTGCCGGATATCCTCGCTCTCGCTCGGATAGAGCCGCCGCAGACGCCGCGAGGCGGGAGGTCGGTTCCACCGACCTCCTCAGCCGTTGCGGCTCCGCGGCAACGCGCGCCTCGCCCTTTCATCCACCAGGCTCGTAGTTGGTGTCACCACCGAGGCCCTGGCGGATGAAAGGGCGAGTGCAGTTGCGGGAACCCTGACGACGGTGAGCCGAACGTAGTGAGGCGAATGTCGAGAGAGCTTGCTCTCTCGGAACAAGCACGCGCAGCGCGCGCAGCGAGTCACGGGGCCGCAACTGCGCGAGGGCTTTCGGTGTCCCAACACCGCCAATTCGCTTAACTAAACACGAGGCTTCATCCCGGACCGGAGTCGGCTCACGTCGATCGTACGACGAGCACCGAGAGATCGGAGAACGGCGACCCGTCGGCCTCGCCCTCGTCGGCGCGTGCCGCGAGGTCGTCAAGCGTCGTCCGCGTCACCGTCTCGTCGTCGTGTGTCAGCCGTTCGAGGACGAGCGCTTCGAGGTCGGGTGATGCGCCCGATTCGAGCAGGTCGGCGGCGATGTCCTCGGGCATCCAGTCGAAGGGGCGCGGGAGCACGAGCAGGTGGCGCTGGCCGACGGACCCCCGGAGCCGCTCCAGTCCCGGCGTGATATCGCCGCTCTTGTGGAGGGTGACGAACTCGCTCGCCTCCATCGGCGTGCGCGCCCGACTCGCGGCCACCTGCAGCGACGAGATGCCGGGGATCACCCGGACCGGCGCGTCGACCGCCCGCTGGACCTTGCCGACGAACTGGTAGCCCGAGTGGTTCGGGTCGCCCATCAGGACGGCCGTACCGGTCTCGCTGTCGGCCACGCGGTCGGCGAAGGTGGTCAGCGCCGCGCGCTCGTCGCGGTAGCCACAGGTGAGCAGGTCCGCGTCGGTCCGATCGGCGACGAAGTCGACGACCGTCTCGAAGCCGACGACCACGTCGGCCTCGCGGATCGCCCGCTCGCCACGCGGCGTCAGGTACTCGGGGTTTCCGGGGCCGATACCGACCGCGTGGACCGGCCGCTCGTCGCTGTCGGCGGGTTCGGGCGCTGCCGCCGCGACCGTCGCCGGATCGGGGCCGGCGTCGAGGTCGTAAGCGTTGCTCACGGCAGTTCGACCTCGTCTTCTCTCACATCACTGGCCACGTGGACGAGTTCGTTCGTCAGTCCGGCGGCAAGCCCGCTGCCGCCGCGACGGCCGACGTTCGTGATCGCCGGCACGCCGTGGTCGGCAGCGACCGCGCGCAGGCGCTGTCGGCTCTCCGCTGCCTTGACGAACCCGACCGGCGTGGCGACGACGACGGCGGGGCGGGTGCCGTCCTCGATGCAGTCGGCCAGCGCCAGCGCCGCGGTCGGGGCGTTGCCGACGACGGCGATGGCGTCGTCGTAGACCCCTTCCTTGTCGAGTTCCAGCACCGACGCGGCCGTTCGCGTCATCCCGGTCTCGGCGGCGAGTTCGGCCCCGTTGCCGATGGCCTTCCGGACCGGACAGTCGTGGCCGCGGCCAGTAATGCCGGCTTTCACCATCGTGATGTCCGTGACGATGGGGCGCTCGTCAAGGACCGCCCGCGCACCGGCGACGACCGGTTCGTCGTCGGTATCGCCCGTAAAGCACACGAGATGCTGGAACTCCGGATCGCCGGTCGCGTGGACCGACTTCTGGCGGATTCGGTCTGCGAGCGTCTCGTCGGGGACGAGTTCGCGGACTCGGTCCATACTCGTCTCGGCGATGTCCATGGCGTTCTCGGTGGTCGCGCCCAGGTCGGCGTACTCCTCGAACTCGCCGCCGTCGGCTCCGTCGCCGTCGTCTGGCGACTCCTCGGCGGTCGCGCCGTCAGTCGTCATCGCTGGCCACCTCCTCTGGATCGCGCACCGCGTCCTCGCTGGCACGCGCCTCCAGATCCCCGTCGACCTGCAGATTCAGGTCCCGGAGTCGATCGGTCGTCTCGTCGTCGGCGTCCCAGAGGTCCCGGTCGATGGCTTCGAGCAGGGTGTCGGTGATGCTCTCCAGGGCCCACGGGTTCACGTCGCGCAGCCACTCCTGGCGGTCCTCGTCGAAGGCGTATCGCTCGGCCACGTCCTCCCAGAGGCGGTCGCTGACGACGCCGGTGGTCGCGTCCCAGCCAAGCACCACGTCGACCGTCGTCGAGAGGTCGCCAGCGCCCTTGTAGTCGTGTTCCTCCATACTCGCGAGCCAGTCGGGGTTGAGGACGCGAGCCCGCATCGCCTTGCGGACCTTCTCCTCGTTGGTGTAGACGGAGACGTTGTCCGGGTCGCTGGAGTCCCCGACGTAGGAGGCCGGCTCCTCGCCTGCGATTTCGGCGACGGCGGTGATGAAGCCGCCGTGGAAGGCGTACCAGTCGGAGCTGTCGAACTCGTCCTGCTCGGCGGTGTCCTCGATCTTGACCGTCGCCTCGACGCTCCCGAGGCGGCGCTCGAAGGCGTCGTGGGCCTCCGAGACGCGGCCGCGCGAGCCCAGCGCGTAGCCGCCCCACTGGACGTACACCTCTGCGAGGTCCGAGCGGTCGTCCCAGTTGCCCTCGTCGACGGCCTTGTTCGTCCCGGCACCGTAGCCGCCGGGGCGGGTCGTGAACACCCGCTGTTTCGCGGCTTTGCGGGCCTCTTCGACGCCCTCGGCGTCGAGTTCCTCTGCTTCGTCCTCGACGTGTTTCTTCACGTAATTCATGTCGTGGGGTTCGTCCAGCTCGACCACGGCGTCGACGGCGTCGTGGATGACGCCCGCGGCCTGCGGGAAGGCGTCGCGAAAGAGCCCGGAGACCCGCGTCGTCACGTCGATGCGGGGCCGATCCAGTTCCTCCAGCGGGATCGGTTCCACGTCGTCGATCCGGCCCGCGTCGGTCCAGACCGGTTCGACGCCCATCAGCGCGAGCACCTGTGCGATGGTCTCGCCGCGGGTGCGCACCGTCGGCGTCCCCCACGCGACGACGCCGATCTCCTCGGGGTACTCGCCTTCCTCGTTGCGGTGGCGCGCGAGCGTCCCCTCAGCGACCTCGCGGCCCACCTCCCACGCGCTCTTTGCCGGCACCTTCCGGGGATCGAGCGTGTAGAAGTTCCGCCCCGTCGGGAGCAGGTCGACGCCCCCGCGCGTGGGTGCGCCGCTGCCGCCCGGCGGCACGTACTCGCCCGCCAGCGCGTCGGCGGTCCGCGGAATCTCGGTCTCGGCCGCCTCGACGCGCGGGGCGACCTCCTCGCAGATGAACGAGAGGGCCTCTCGCAGGTCGTCGTGGGCTCCCGACTTCGCTCGTGCGTCCCCGAGCGGATCGATGTCGACCACGAGGAGGTTCATGTTCACCTCGTCGTCCGGGCCGGCCGCGACGTTCGAGGCCGGCAGGTCGAACCCTTCCTCGGCCAGCGTCGCCACGAGGTCGATGCTCGTCTCGTAGACCTCGTCCGCCGCTTCCGAGAGGGTCATGCCCAGATCCTCGTCGTAGACTCCCGGTTCGTCGAGCATCCGCTGGTAGTCGACGCCCAGCACGCCGGCGACGCTCTCCCGGAGGCTCGGGCCGCCGGGGTTCTCCAGTCGAGTGAGCGCGACGAGGTACTCGACGAGGCGGTCGTCGGCCGGTGGCTCGCCCATCGTGTGCAGGCCCATGCGGATCTGGGTCGTCTTCACGTCGGTGAGGTACTCGTGGACCCGCTCGACGAGTTCGTCGATGGCCAGATCGTCGCCCGCAACGGTGCCTTCCGCAAGTGTCGTCCCCGCTTCGTCGGGGCCACGCACGTCGGCTTGCTCGTCGATTTCCCCTGCGATGCCTAACTCCACGGCCAGATCCAGCTCCTCGATCTTCTCGCGCAGCAGCGCTTCGAGGTGTTCGCCGTCGTCGGTGCGGGCGTCTTCCATCCCGGCTTCGCGGTACTGGTCGGCCAGTTCCTCCAGTTCCGATAGTTCGTCGTAGGTGCCCGCGTTGGACATCACCGGCGTCAGGTAGTCGACGATGGCGGCGTAGGAGCGGCGCTTGGCTTGCGTGCCCTCGCCGGGGTTGTTGACGATGTAGGGGTAGACGTTCGGAAGGTCGTCGATTAGCTGGTCGGGCGCGCTCTCGCCGTTCAGCCCGACGGTCTTGCCGGGGAGCCATTCGAGGCTGCCGTGGGTGCCCAGATGGACGACCGCGTCGGCGTCGAAATCTTCGCGGAGCCACCCGTAGAAGGCGACGTAGTCGTGGGGGGGCTGGAGGTCCGAGTCGTGGTACACCTTCGAGGGGTCCATGCCGAAGCCACGCGGGGGCTGGACCGTGACGAGGACGTTCCCGAACTCGACGCCCGGGATCGCGAACGGCCGGTCGGGTGGATCGCCCCACTCCTCGACGACGTTCGCTTGGAAGCGCTCGTCGGTCGCGGCGAAGTAGTCGCTGTACTGATCGGGCGAGACCAGGTCGACGCTCTTCTCGCGCACGTCTTCCGGCGCGACCCAGCGGTCGTCAAGCGTGAGCTGAGCAGTCAGCTGATCGATCAGAGACTGGCCGCTGTCGGGGCGCTGCCCGCCCATATCGTACCCACGACTGCCCAGTTCGTCCAGCAGATTGACGGTGCTCTCGGGACTGTCGAGGCCGAAGGCGGTCCCGATGCCGTCGTCGCTGGGCGGGTAGTTGTGGAGGACGACGGCCACCTGCTTGTCCTCGTTGGGGGTGTGACGGAGGCGCGCCCAGTTGACCGCGAGGCGGGTGGCGTGGTCGACGCGGTCGTCGATCGGGAAGTGCTGTTTCGGCGCGGTCCCGATACCGGCCTCGTCGTCGGTGCGTTCCTTCCCGCTGATCGGGTGGGTGATGACGTTGCCGTCGAACTCCGGCAGCGCGACCGAGAGGGCCAACTCGAAGCCCATCACGCCCGTGTCGCTGCCCTCGTAGCGCGACCGCGAGCGCATCGTCGTCACCGTCTGGATCACCGGGACGCCCAGTCGGTCGAGGAAGACGGCCTCGGCGTCGTCGCCCTCGTCGTCGGCCGAGCGGCCGCGTTCGTCCATCGACAGCGAGAACATGAACGAGGAGAGCACGGCGTCGACGACGGACTCGCCCGCCGGGCGGTCGGTCGGACCGTCCGCGCTCGCGAGCAGCCACTCCTCGGTCACCCGCTCTGCGTCCCACTGCTCGTCGGTGTCGGTCGCGGGGTTGCAGAAGATCGGCAGCGCGTTCGCGCCCTCGTCCTCGATGGCCCGGACCTGCGCGTCGACGTAGCGGGTGTTCTCGTGGGTCCAGTGGGACTCGTAGAACCAGACGGCCACCGTCGGCCGGTCGGGGTCGAACGTGGCCACGAGGTCCTCGTAGGACGCGCCCGGATGATCGGGGTGGTAGACGCCTTCGGTCGGCAGATCGACCGGATCGTCGTAGGCCCGGTCGGCGTCGCCGTACTCGTCGACGAGGAAGCGCAGGCAGTTGGCGACGTTGCTGGTGCCCCCGCGTTCGAGGTAGTCGTACACGCGGTCGCGGTCGTCGGCGACGACCGTCGTGTCCTCGATGGCGTAGGCGTCGCCGGTCGACTTGACGACCAGCGGAACCCCCGCGTCGTCGAGGCGGGAGACGGCGTGGTCGTAGCCCGGCATGCTGTCCTCGGCCCCGTGGAGCCAGAAGACGGCCGCTGTCGCGTCCTCGATCTCGTCGAGGAAGGCGTCCACGTCGCTCTGGTCGTCGAAGTCGCTCTCGGAGCGGACGACGAGGTCGGCGTCGATGCGCTGGGCGGCCCGCTGGACGGCCCCCAGTTCGTTCTCGGTCGCGGTGTAGAGCCCGATCGTTGCCATAACGTAGTTAAACCTCCATTGCTCTAATACAAGTATGGTTGATTACGGTGGCGAGAAAAAAGCTTCGCACGGGCGGGCCGCCAGTTCGTTCGCCGACATCGTCGGGCAGGCCGAGGCAAAGCGGGCGCTGCTGGCCGTCGGGGCGAATCCCGAACTGGACGGGCTCCTGTTGCAAGGGGAGAAGGGGACGGCCAAATCGACGGCAGTGCGAGCCCTCTCTGACCTCTTGCCCGACCAGACGGTCGTCGCAGACTGCCCCTACGGGTGTCCGCCCGGCGCACCCGAGCGGCAGTGTGGCTCCTGTCGGGACCGCACCGATCCGCCGACGACGGAGCGATCGGTTCCGCTCGTGACGCTCCCGCTCGGTGCGACCCGCGAGCGCGTGGTCGGCACCCTCTCGGTGGCCGACGCGCTGGCCGGCGACTACGAGTTCGACCCCGGCCTGCTCGCGCGGGCCAACCGCGGCATCCTCTACGTCGACGAGGTGAATCTGCTCGACGACCACCTCGTGGACGTGCTGCTCGACGCCGCCGCGAGCGGGCAGAATCGCGTCGAGCGCGACGGCGTCAGCGTCGCCCACCCCGCCGAGTTCACCATCGTCGGGACGATGAACCCCGAGGAGGGGGAGCTCCGGCCACAACTACGGGATCGGTTCGCCCTGCAGGCGACGGTCACCGGCTGTACCGACATAGACGATCGGGTCGCCATCGTCGAGCAGGCGCTGGGCGAAAGCGACGCCGAGGCTGGCGGGACGGAGCGATCCGACGCGAACCGCAGCGAACAGCTACGACAGGCCAGCGAGCGCCTGCCCGACGTGACGCTGCCGACCGAACTGGTGGCCGACATCGCCGAATGCTGCCGGGACGCCGGGGTCGACGGCCACCGGGCCGACATCGCGACGGCCCGCGCGGCCCGCACGCTGGCGGCCCTCGACGGCCGCTCGAAGGTCATCGAACCCGACGTACGGGAGGCAGCGTCCCTCGCGCTCCCCCATCGACTCAACTCCCGCCCGTTCGAGGATGCCCCCGACCCCTCCGACGTGATCGACGACCACTTCGAGGACGACAACCCCGAGCAGGAATCGACCGAGGAGGACGCGGCCGACGACACGGACAGCGAGTCCGACGGCACGGACGCCGGAGGCGGCGAGGAGTCGCGAGCCGACGAGCCAGAGTCGGCCGACCCCGAGTCCGGGGACGACGAGTCGACAGAGCCCTCGGAGTCGGGATCTGACGACCCGGACGAGGGGGATTCCGGCGACGAGCCACGCTCCGAACCCCGACCCGACGCCGCGGCGGACGACGGGGCGTCGGGCGATACTGTTGGCGAGGGCGACGATGGCGGTGACGACGGCGGTGCGGGCGACGCCGACGACTCGACCGACGAAACAGAGGGGACGCCGCTGCTCCCCGGCCAGTCACGCGCCGGCGTCGGCGACAGCGCGGCCCCCGAGGTCGACGTACCCGACGCGGTCGACGAGGCTGTCGACGGTGCGAGCGGGTCGCGGACTCGGACTCGCCCGTCCGTCGACGGCACGGGTGCCCGAGTTCGCACCGAGCCAGCGGACGCCGATGGACCGGTCGACGCGTCGGCCTCCGTGCGGGCGGCCGCCGCTCGGGGCGAATCGAGCGTCGACTCTCGGGACCTCCGGCAGTCGGTCCGCGAGCGCGACGGCGCGGCGCTGGTCGTCTTCGCCGTCGACGCGAGCGCCTCGATGCGCTCGGCCATGCAGGCCGCCAAGGGGACCGTCCTCGAACTCCTGAAAGACGCCTACCAGCACCGCGACGAGGTCGCATTCGTCGCCTTCGCCGGCGACGACGCCGACGTGCTCCTGCCGCCGACCGACAGCGTCACGCTCGCCGCGCGCCACCTGAAGGACCTGCCGACGGCCGACCGAACGCCGCTGCCGACCGGTCTGCGGACGGCCAGCGAGGTCGTCGACCGCGCCGATCCGGCGGCCAGCGTCACCGTCGTCGTCTCGGACGGGCGCGCGAATGTCGGCGAGCGCCCGACCGCGGCCACCCGTGACGCGGCCCGACGACTGGGGGCCGTCTCGGACGAGGTCCTCGTCGTCGACGCCGGCGGGGACGACCGTGCCGGCCTGATCGATGTCGTCACCGAAGCCACCGACGGGACCGCGCTCGAACTGTCGGCCCTCCGCGCGGCGACCCTCGACCGAACCGTCGGAACCGCCCGCGGCGACGACTGATACGGACAGTTGTAGGTCTTTACCAGATCGACCGCACGCCGTCGTGCGGTCTACTGGGTAAACGCCTACAACTGTTCGTATGCCAGTACTCGGGCCTCGCTGGACCGAGACGCGAAAGTTTTACAATTACACTTGTTCTTAAGACAAACGAGATTTAATGACTGGAGACACCGACACGGTTCGTCGACGGATCGACCACGCGAGGACGACGCTCTCACCGACGCAGATGGCCGTCGGCCTCGGACTGATCGCTGCCCTCGGGTTCACACTCCTGTTCGTGCAGGACCCGATGGTCCACGACGGACTCCACAACATCCGCCACGGTGCCGGCGTGACCTGCCACTGATGGCGACCGACTACCTCGAACGCGGCGCGCTCGCGGGCGTCGTCGGCGGCATCGCCTACGGACTCTTCACCGCGCTCGTCGCCAATCCCTTCGTCGCCGGACTGGAGACGTTCGAACACGGCCACGGCGGCGAACCGGCCGTCTCGTCGCTGACGACCAGCGTCGTCAGCGTCGGCGGCGGCGTGCTCTGGGGACTCCTCTTCGGCATCGTCGCCTTCGGCATCGCCTACTACTTCCTCGAACCGGTCCTGCCCGGCGGTCCCGTGACGAAACGGCTCGTCCTCGCGGCCGCGGGCTTTCTGACCGTCTCGGGCGCGCCGTGGCTCGTCCTGCCGCCACAGCCACCGGGCGTCGAGCAGTCGCTGGCGACCGGGACGCGAACGGCGTGGTACGCCGGGATGATGGTCGCCGGTGCCGGCGTCGCCGTCGCGTCGGGCCTCGTCTACCGGCGACTCGCGGGGCGTCGGTGGCCCGTCCGCACGCTCGCGGGCCTCGCGCCGCTCGCGCTGCTCGCGATCCCGGTCGCGCTCGCGCCGACCGCCACCGTCCATGGCGACGTGCCGGCGGGACTGGCCACCGCCTTCCGCTGGACGGTCGTCTTCGGACAGGTGGCACTGTGGGCGACGCTCGCTGGCGTCCACGCGTGGCTGGGCGATCCCGTCGTATCGACGGCCGAAACGGACGAGTTCCCCGTGTCTGCCGACTAGCAGGAATCGCTTCTCCGGAAGAAGTTTCGACGCTACTCCGCTTCGACGGGGAACGTCTCGTGGAGCACGTCGTGGGCCTCGCTCAGGCCGGTGAGGACACTTTCTCCCTGATCGGTCAGGCGCTGGACGGCCTGCTCGGCGTCTCTGACCGCTACGAGGCGGCCCCGCATGTAATCGTACTCCGGATCCAACGGATCGGCCGCGGCGATCTCGGCTTCCAGATCGACCAGTGCGGCGTCGAGGTGACGCTGGATCGCGTCCAGCGTCTCCGCGCTGGCCAGCGCTTCGATGGGGCCGTCCAGGTGGCCGTCGAGTTCCTGCTCGGCGTGCTCACGGGCGCTCGCGTCTTCGGTTCCCAATACGTTCATCAGTCCGAGTCGTAGTGCTTCGATTTCGTAGCAGCTCATAGTGTTTGATCGACGATGTCAGAGACGATGCGGTCCCGATCGAGGTGGGACGAGACGATGCGTTCGGCGTCGTCGTCTTCGACGCCGCCGTACCAGACGCCGTCGGGGTAGACGGCGACCATCGGCCCCTCGCCACAGCGGCCCAGACAGGAGGTGCGCGTGATCCGGGCGTCGCACTGCTCGCTGTCGCGGGCGGCCTGTCGAAGCCGTTCGAGGACCGCCGGCGCGCCGTCGGCGGCGCAGGTCTGGTTCGTACACACCGCGACGTGCTTTCCGGGGGCGTCGTGGGTGTGGGGGTCGTCGTCGACGTTCTCGCGGTCGGCGTGGCTCTCCTGGTGAGTCAGCGCGCGCAGCATCGCCCGCGCGCCGCCCACGTCCTCCTCGTAGCCGTCGAGTTCGACCTTGTACTTGCAGGTGTCACACGACATCTCGACGCTGTCGGTCCGGGCCTCCTGCCAGCGGTCGCCCAGCACGTCCACGAGGCGTGGGTCCGTGCCCAGCGGATCGCCGGCCGCGGCGTCGACGTATGGGTATTCCTCGTCGAACTCCGCGGCCTGGTCGCGGATGCGCTGGGTGAGGACGCCGTCGCCGAGCATGTACGGCAGGACCACGACCGCGTCGGGGCGTTGCTTGGCGACCGAGTGCAGCGTGTCTTCCAGCAGCGGGTCGGTGACGCCGATGAAGCCGGTCTCCACCCGGTCGAAGGCCCGCCCCTCGTAGAGCAGGCGTGCCAGCTTGTGGGCGTCGCTGTTGGCGTCCGGGTCGCTGGAACCCCGCGCACAGAGGACGACAGTCACGTCGTCGGCCTCGCGGTCGACATCGAGGCGCTCCTCGACCGCCGCCGCCCGGTCGTCGAGCAGGTCGACGATAGCCGGGTGAACACCGAGATGCGCGCCGTTGTTGATCGTCAGGTCCGGGTGGGCCTCGCGGGCCTGCTGGACGGCCAGCGGCACGTCGTTCTTGACGTGGCTCGCCGCGAACAGCGAGAGCTGGACGACCGAGATCTGCGAGACCGACGGTGCGAGGCCAGCGATGGCCTCGTCGATCGACGGCTCTGCGAGTTCGAGGAAGCCGGCGTCGACGGGCACGCCCAGTCGGTCTTCCAGCGTCGCGGCGAGCTCTCGGACCTGCTCGTTGGACTTCTCCCGGCGGGAACCGTGCCCGACGAGGACGACGGCTTCGTCGTCCAGCGAGACGGGGGTCGTCGCCGGATCGACCGTCATTCGCCCAGCGCCCCCACGTCCGCGCCGCTGGCTCGCTCGACGCTGCGCTGGAGTTTCCGGCGGCGCTGCTCTGCGTACAGGCCCGAGTCGTCGCTGCCGGCGTAGACCCACTCGGCGAACGCGGCGGCGTCGGCCTCCTCGGCCAGCCCGAACCAGTAGCCCCCCGACGACGATTCTTCGAGGTCGTCGCTCGGGACGTGGGGATCGGCGTCGGCAAGCAGCGACTGGATCGTCTTCAGCAGGCGCTCGTCGTCGTGGACGAAGGAGATGCCGACCGACGCCGAGGACTCGCGGAAGCAGACGGTGCCACAGGCCTCCAGTAGCCCGCGAACGAGGGACGCGAGGTGGTCGTCGAAGGCTCCGAACCGGTAGCCGCCGGGCTGGCCGTCCAAGGGGAGCCCAAGCGCCGCGCTGGCCCGCTCGGCCGGCGGGCCGAACACCTGTAGTTCGTACTCGTCCTCGTAGCGGACGATCGAGGCGTCGTGGGCCGACTCGCGCGATTCGACCCGGTGGTCGCGGTCGGTCCGGTCCACTCCGGCGACGCCAGACAGCGCGTCTGCGGCCGTCTCGTCGCTCGCGCGCACGATGACGCAGTCCTCGGTCAGGTCGCCGTCGCCGGCGACCCGCCCCCAGAAGTAGGCCGTCTCCGGGGACGCCGCGAGCAGGTCCGCGACGGCCATCGGCGTCGCGACGGCTCGGCCGTCAGTCATCGCTGCCCTCCGTCACGGCGATGGCGTCGACCGGGCAGGCGCTGGCCGCCTGCCGCGCCGCGTCGATCCGGTCGTCGTCGAACGACGCGACGACGGTCTCAGTCTCGTCGCCCGCTCTGCTCCCGGACGCACCCTCGACCGTCGCCAGCCCGTCGTCGGCCTCGAGGAAGCGGTCGTCCCGGACGAGGCAGGCGAAGATGCCCTCACAGGCCTCGCGGTCGAGTCGGATCTCGTACTCAGTAGTCATACTTGGACTCGTAGCCACGCGGGGTCACCATCCGGTCGTCCCAGACGTAGGTGTCCTCGTTGCCGACGAGGATCGTCGTGGTCATGTCGATCAGGTCGGTCTCGCCCAGCTCCGCGAGGTTTCCGAGTTCGACGATCTCGACTTCCTCGTCCTCGCGGCCCGCGCCGTGGACGACGCCGACGGGGGTGTCGTCGGCGCGGTGTTCGACGAGGATCTCACAGCACTTCTGGAAGTTCTCCCGGCGCTTGCGGCTCCACGGGTTGTAGACAGCGATGGTAAAGCCCTCCTTGGCGGCCGCGTGGAGCCGGGACTCGATGGTCGGCATGTCGGTGAGGTGGTCCGACAGCGAGATACTGACGGTGTCGTTCACGAGCGGTGCGCCCAGCCGCGCTCCGCAGGACTGGGCGGCCGGGACGCCCGGCACCACGTCGAACTCGACCATGCTCGCGGTCGCGCCCTTGGATTCGAGAATCTCCAGCGCGAGGCCCGCGAGCGCGTACACGTTCGGGTCGCCGCTGCCGATGATCGCCACGTCGTTGCCCGCGAGCGCCCGGTCGATGGCCTCCTCGGTGCGCGAGACCTCGCCGCACATCGGCGTGTCGTACAGTTCGTCGGCCGCCTCGGTGACCTCGTCGGGCAGCAGGTCGACGTAGGTCGTGTAGCCGACGATGTGTTCGGCGTCGAGCAGCGCCGACCGCGCCCGCTGGGTCATCCCCTCGGGCTGGCCCGGCCCGAGGCCGATGGCGGTCAGCTGTCCGGGGTCCGCGTCGAAGTCGTCGACCGTCGACCCGACTTTCTCCTCGGTCGAGGACGAGCCGCCACAGCCGGAACTGGACGCGGAACTGTCCGTACTCGCGCCACATTTGGACTCAGAGTCTGTCCCTGCCTCAGCCGACTCGGTACTACTTGCGCCGCATTTTGATTTCGTGTCCGTGCTACTCGCGTCGGTGGTGTCGTCAGTGCTCATTGTTAGAAATCGTCGACGTCACGCCCGCCGCGCGGGGTGACCAGATGTTTCCCGTAGTCGTTCTCCCAGACCTCGGTCTCGTGGGTGCCCACGAGGATCGAGGTGCCCATGCCGCCGACCTCCTCGTCGTGGGCCGTCGCCGCGCCGAGGGTGGTGATCGTGTGGGTTTCGTCTTCGAGATTACGCCCGTCCTCGCCGCGGCCGGCGTCGTTGAAGATGCCCACGGGTACGTCGTCGGCCCGCTCCTCGCGGAGGACCTCGATGGCGCGCTCGTAGTCGCGCCAGCAGTTGTAGAGGACGACGACGAAGCCGCTGATCGCGGCCGCTCGCAGTTTCTCCTCGATCTCTGCCCAGCCGCGCCACTTGTCCGAGAGCGAAATCGTGCAGAAGTCGTTCGACAGCGGCGCGCCGAGGTTCGCCGCGCCACCGAGCGCCGCGGTGACGCCGGGGACGACCTCGATGGGCACGTCGTCAGCGTCCTCAGCGTCGGCCATCGTGTACAGCAGGTCGCTCTTGCCGTAGACGTTCGGATCGCCCCCGGAGACGTGGGCCACGTCCTCGCCGGCCCGGACCCGCTCGAAGGCCTCGCGGGCCAGTTCGATCTGGCGGCCCATCGACGAGCGTACCAGCTCCTGCCGACGGCCGTTCGGACGTTCGAGGATGGTGCCGTCCTCGTCGCTCGCAGCGACGCCTCCATCCGTCGCCGCCGCCTCCACGGCGGCGCTCTCCGGTGGAAGTGTGCCGTCCTTGCGGAGGAACTCCTGGTAGAGGTTCGACGCGATGACGCAGTCAGCGGTGGCGATCACGTCCTTCGCTCGCTGGGTCATCGCGTGGGGGAGGCCGGGACCGATCCCGACGACGTAGAGCGTGCCGTACTCCTTGGTGGGTCGGTCGCCGTTGCGGTCCGACTCGCCGCTCATCTTACCGCCCCACCGCCACGGTCACGGCGTCGTCGAAGCGCTCTTTCTCGCGGGCGAGTTCGTGGTCGCGCCCGCCGGCGATGGCCGAGGCCTCCGCGATGCCCGGCCAGCCGATCAGTTCCTTCGAGCGCGAGGGGGAGGGCCCCTCGAACGCTTCGAGGGTCTCCTTCTCGAAGAGGACGACGCCGGCACCGATCTCCTGTGCGGCCGCGTAGAGGCCCTCCTCGCCCTCCTTGCGGGTGCCCGTGGCGACGAAGTCCACGTCCGTGCGGTCGAGTCCGAGATCGGACAGCGCGGCGTCCCACGCGTCGAGGACCTGCTCCGTGTCCACGCCGGAAACGGTCCCCGTCCCGAGGACGACGCCCTCCTCGGCGTTGCGCTTGAGGACGGTCACGTCGTCACCGACCATCACGGCACGGGGGCCGTCGAGGCGGGCGACGGGGCCGAGTTCCTCGTTCAGCACGGCGAGGTTCGTCGCCACTGTCGAGTCGCCGTTGACGACGTGGGTGTCCAGCGCCTTGGCCTTGCTCTCGACGCCCTGCTTGCCGGCGGCCTCGCTGGCGGTCGTCATCGCCGGCACCGCGCCGAGCTTGGAGAGGTCGTTGGCGACCTGATTCGCGCCGTGGTGGCCGCCGGTGATCGGAATTGCCCACGTGAGTGCTTCGTCGATGACGACGATGGCGGGGTCGTCCCACTTGTCGTCGAGCAGCGGCGCAGTCTTGCGCATCGCGATGCCCGATGCCATCAGGCCGACGAAGCAGTCGTACTCGCCCCAGCACTCCTCGAACACGTCGCCGTGGTACTCGACGATGTCGACGGTCTCGTACTCGCCGCCGATTTCCGCCTTGATCTCGCGGGCGGTGTCGAGCTTTCGCTCGAAGGAAATTATCGCGATCTCCTCGGCCACTTCCCCGTCCGAATCTGGGGTGGAACAGTGGCCGCTCGATCCGTTGTCCGATGCGTCCGTCTCCGTATCGTTGGTGTCAGTACTCATTGGTAGCTTGTTGCTGGTGATTCAGCCGCAGGTGTCTGCGACCCACCCAGCCGCATAGGCGGGACTGAAAGGGGCCGGCACGCTCGGTGTGCGAGACGAAGCAAGCACCGCAGCGAAGCGAGGAGCGCAGCGAGTCGCAGCCATCGAGCGTGCCGGGGGCTTTCGAGTTCGTCTCGTTCGAGACTCTGGCGTGCCCTAATCATCGGCTTCCCCGGAATCAGTCTCGCCCCGATTCGCCCAGCCGTCGTAGAGGTAGGAGCGCTCGTAGCCCGCCTTCCGGGCCGCGTCGCCGATCACGACCATCGCGGAGGCCCGATAGCCAGCGTCCTCGACGGCGTCGCCGATGGTCGCGATGGTGCCCTCGATCACGTCCTCGTCGGGCCACGAGGCGTGGTAGACGACGGTCACGGGCGTCTCCGGGTCGTGGCCGTCGTCAAGCAGACGGTCCATCGCCTCGGGGATGGCGTGGGTGCCCAGATAGATGCAGGTCGTCACGTCACCCATCGCGACGAACTCGCTGATGTGGTCCTCCTCGGGGTCCAGCGTCTTGCCCTGCGGGCGCGTGAAGGCGACGTGGTTGGCGACGCCGTTCAGCGTCAACTGGGTTCGCAGCGTCGCGCTGGCGGCGAACGCGGAGGTGACGCCGGGGACGATGTAGGTCGGTACCCCCTCGTGTTCGAGCGCGTCCATCTGCTCCAGTGCCGCGCCGTAGATGGCCGGGTCGCCGCTGTGGAGGCGGACGACCGAGCGGCCGCCCTCGTAGGCGTCCCGCATCAGTGGGATCAGTTCCTCGAGGTCCTTGCCGATGCTGGAGACCTGCTCGGCGTCGTCGCAGTACTCGGCCAGCAATTCAGAGTTGACCAGCGAGCCGGCGTGGACGACCAGATCGGCGTCCTCGACCAGTTCCATGCCGGTGACGGTCAGCAGTCCGGGATCGCCTGGGCCCGCCCCGATGAAGGGAATCCCCTCCTGTACCTCGCCGGCGGTCCGGTCGTGGATGCGGTCGTCGCGGTCACCGGCCGGCGTCTCGGCGTCGATGGCGTCCTGTGGGTCCGTCATCGGGCCACCTCCGGCGACTCGTCGCCACAGGCCTCGCCCTCGGCCCGCTCCATCGCGGCGACGGTCGGTTCGCTCGCGTCGTCTGCGGCATCGGCGAACTGCGCCGTCGCCGGGTCGTCGTCGAGGTCGGCCTTCTCGGCGTAGGCCAGCGTGTAGTAGTCCCGGTCGGCCAGCACCTCCGGGTCGTCGGTGACGACCGTCTCGCCCTGTTCCATGTAGAGGCGGCGGCCGTACACCACGTCGTAGCCGGCCGCGACGAGTCCCTCGTGGGTCGCTGGCACGTCGGTCACCTTGAACAGGACCATCCGATCCGGCCCGGTGGGCGACGCGCCCCGCGCGCCCTCGTGGAGCGCGAGGCTCGATCCGGCGGTGATCTCGACGCCCAGCGCCGTGGTAAAGGCGGTGACGGCGCTGACGCCCGGTACCGTCTCGACGCTCACGTCGGGGTGGAAGGCGTCGAGGGTCCGGCGCAGGTGGCCAAAGGTCGAGTAGACGTTCGGATCGCCAAGCGTCACGAACGCGGCGGTGCTCTCTCGGGCGACGGGTGCGATTTCGGCGGCTGCCTCGCGCCACGCCCGCCGGAGTTCGTCCTCGTCGCGCGTCATCGGGAAGTCGAGGTCGCCGATCCGCGCCTCGGGGACGTGCGCGGTCGCGACGGTCCGCGAGAGCCGTCCCGGCGTGTACACCACGTCGGCCTCGTCGAGCACGCGCTTGCCGCGAACGGTCACGAGGTCTGCGTCACCCGGTCCCAGACCGACGCCGTGGAGTGTCACCGTTCCCCCCCGTCGGTCGCGGTCTCGTCGACGCCCCCGACCAGCATGTACACCGGGTTCTGGGAGTCGAAACTCGTCGCGCCGGCGAGTTCGTACCCGTGGCTCACCTGGAACTGGACGACCTCGTCCAGCAGGTCCCGCTCGCGGAAGGCCTCGGTGGCGGCCCCGGCGACTTCGAGCCGCGAGACGTTCATCACGACCCGGTCGACGCCGGTCGCGACCGCGTGATCCAGCACGGCCTCGTAGTTCCGACTGCCACCGAGAAAGAGCGCGTCGGCGTCTTCGGGGAGCCCCTCGGGCGCTTCGGCCTCCCGGAGGTCGACGCCCTCGGTCACGCCGTTCTCGGCGAGGTTCTTGCGAGTCGTTTCGAGCCGTTCGGGCTTCCGTTCGAGTGCAGTGACTCGACCGGCGCGTCGCGCCGCCTCGATCGTGACTGCGCCGGTACAGGAGCCAACTTCCGCGAAGTGGTCCGTCGGCGCGAGGTCGAGCTTGCTGCAAAGGACGGCCCTGACTTCCGACTTGGTCGGGCCGGCCTTCGCATCGTGTGGGAGCGATACGGGTGCCATCGCCGAAGACAACTGCCGTTGTCCGTAAAACAATTTTGGTTGTTTTAGGGAAAGTTGGTTTGATTGCTACTCGTGCCGACGAGGCTGGCGGGTGTATCGACGCTGCTGGCTCGCTCCGGATCGTGGTTTCTATATCGCGGTTATTGGTTTATCGCGGCGACGGGACACGCGATGCTTCGAGTCGACGATGTTCCAGTATGTCGCGAGAAGAACGGCTCAGACGATCGAAAACGGGACCCCGGCGTTCAGAACTCGTCGGGGCCAGGGGCGGGGACACCGTCATCGTCAGCCTCGCCGGCCAGATCGAACTCCTCGCGCAGTTCCCTGATCCGATCGCGGATGTCCGCGGCCAGTTCGAACTCCAGATTGTCTGCGGCCTCGTTCATGCGTTCTTCGAGGCGTTCGATCTGTCGGGCGGCCTCGTCTTCGTCCGTCGGCCCGTCACCGGCCACGTCGCTGGTGTCGGTCTCCGCACCGGGCAGCGAGGACTCGCCGATCTCCTTCTCGATCGTGGTGGGTTCGAACTCGTGTTCCTCGTTGTACTCCCGCTGAATCCGCCGGCGGCGCTTGGTTTCCTCGATCGCGGACGCCATCGCGTCGCTGGTGTCGTTGGCGTACAGTACGACTTCGCCGTTGACGTTGCGGGCCGCTCGCCCCATCGTCTGGACGAGCGTCGTCTCCGAACGCAGGAACCCCTCTTGATCGGCGTCCAGTATCGCGACGAGGCTCACTTCCGGGATGTCCAGTCCCTCCCGCAGGAGGTTGATCCCGACGAGCACCTGGATCTCGCCCAGCCGAAGCGAGCGGATCAGTTCGTGGCGTTCCAGCGTGTCGGTCTCGTCGTGCATGTAGGCCACGTCGACGCCGCTCTCCTCGAAGTACTCCGTGAGGTCCTCGGCCATGCGCTTGGTCAGGGTCGTCACCAGCACCCGCTCGTCGTCGGGCATCGCCTCGATCCGTTCGAGCAGGTTCTGGACCTGCCCGCTGGCGTCGGCCACCTCGATCGCGGGGTCGACGAGGTGGGTCGGCCGGACGATCTGTTCGACGACCTGCCCCGAATTTTCGCGTTCGTAGTCGCCCGGCGTCGCCGAGACGTAGAGTGTGCGGTCCGTCTTCTCCTCGAACTCCTCGAAAGTCAGCGGTCGGTTGTCGAACGCCGTCGGCAGGCGGAAGCCGTTCTCGACGAGGCTCTCCTTGCGCGATTTGTCGCCGGCGAACTGGCCGCGGATCTGGGGCAGCGTCTGGTGGGACTCGTCGACCACCGTGAGGAAGTCATCAGGGAAGTAGTCGAGTAGGGTGTACGGCGCTTCGCCGGTCTCCCGGTCCGAGAGGTGCAGGGAGTAGTTCTCGATCCCCGAGCAGTAGCCCGTCTCTTTCATCATCTCCAGGTCGAACGTGGTCCGTTCCTCGATGCGCTGGGCGGCGACGGCGTCGCCCTTGCGCTCGAAGTAGCGGATCCGATCTGCTAGCAGGTCTTCGATCTCCTCGATGGCCCGTTCGAGTCGCTGCTCGGGGATCGAGTAGTGTTCCGCGGGGTGGAGCAAGACTGCGGGCTCCTCGCTGACGACTTTCCCCTCCAGCGGGTCCATCTTGACGAGCCGGTCGATCTCGTCGCCCCACATATCGACGCGGACGGCGTAGCGGCCGTACATCGGGTAGATCTCGACGGTGTCGCCCCGCACCCGGAAGGTGCCCTGCGTGAAGTCCACGTCGTTGCGCTCGTAGTTCAGGTCGACCAGTCGCTTCAGGAGTTCGTCACGGTCGATCCGCTGGCCCTCCTCGATGCGCAGCGACATGTCGATGTAGTTGCGCGGATCGCCCAGCCCATAGATGGCCGACACCGATGCGACGACGATCACGTCCTCGCGGGTGAGTAGTGATCGCGTGGCCGAATGTCTGAGGCGGTCGATCTCGTCGTTGATCGAGGCGTCCTTGTCGATGTAGGTGTCGGTCTGCTCGACGTAGGCCTCGGGCTGGTAGTAGTCGTAGTACGAGACGAAGTACTCGACGGCGTTGTCCGGGAACAGATTCCGAAACTCCTCGTACAGTTGTGCGGCCAGCGTCTTGTTGTGGGCGATCACCAGCGTGGGCTGCTGGCGCTCCTCGATGGTCCAGGAGACGGTGTTGGTCTTGCCCGATCCGGTCACGCCCAGCAGCGTCTGTTTGTCCATGCCCTCCCGGTAGCCCGCGGCGAGTTGCTCGATGGCCTCGGGCTGGTCGCCCGCTGGCTCGAAGGGGGCGTCGACGCGGAAGTCCGTTTCGGCGTCCGGTCGATCCGGGGAGAGGGGGCCGGAGTCGCTCATTGTTCGAGTGTGGGACTGGATCGACTTGAGGTGTGTGCTTGCTCACGGCTGTGACTCGACGTTTCGGCCGCTATCGGCCGGAAAGACCACACGCGCCGGCGATCGGCTCACACAGCTGCTCTCCAGCAATAAATCGTATGATACGATACAAAATATGGGTCGAGCGTTCTGTTGTTTCGATGGGCCACAGAATCGTGTCACTCGGCCACAGTAAACTCGAAACGGGCGCCGCCGTCAGTACCGGTCGTCACGCGAACGCTCCATCCGTGTGCCCTGGCGATGTCGTTCACGATCGAGAGCCCGAAGCCGGTCCCGCCCTCGTTGGTCGTGACGCCGTGCTCGAACACTTTCTCACGCTTCTCCGGTGGTATTCCGGGACCGTCGTCCTCGACGTAGAAGCCGTCGGCCTCTTCGAGTGCTCCCACCGTAACCGTGACCGCTTCCCCGCCGTGTTCGACCGCGTTCCGGAAGAGGTTCTCGAATAGCTGTGTCAGGCGTGAGCTATCCCCGGCGACTGTCGGAACGTCGTCGACAGCCAGACTCGCCGTACTCGTGTCGACGTATCCCCACGCTTCCGTCGCGACGCTCCGGATCGCTATCTCTGCCGTGTCGGTCACTGTCGTCTCACCGCGTGCCAACGTGAGCAAGTCGTCGATGAGACGTTCGATACGCTCGTGTGCATCGTCGATCTTTTGGAAGTGGGCCGGGTCCTGTGTGTCCTGTGCGATATCGGTAAATCCGATCGCAACGGACAGGGGGTTCCGGAGGTCGTGAGCGACGACACTCGCGAACTCGTCGAGTCGCTCGTTTTGCCGTTGTAGTTCAGCCTCGCGGCTCGCACGTGCGAACGCCGCCCCGACAGTCGCACCCAGAATCTGGAAGAGGTCGACGTCCGTGTCCGAGAACGTCCGTTCGCGTGGCGTTCCGACACCGATGAGCCCGAACTCGCCCAGCGGGACGAAGAGACCGCTCTCGAGACCGGTGTTGGATCCGTCGAACACCGGCTCGGTCCGTAGATCGTCGTACATGCGCAACTCCGAGTGCTCGAACGCGTTCCACGCGAGACTGTCTCCGGCCTCCAACCGTGGTAACTCCCCGAGTAGCTCCTCCGTGGCCGTACTCGCCGCCAGTGGGACGAGTGCGTCGCCGTTGTCGGCGCTCTCCCAGATCCCGGTGAGTTCGAACCCGAGCACCTCGACGGCTGCTTCGACGGCGATGTCGCCGATTTCCGCGCTCGACTGTGCGCCGCTGAGCCGCTGGGCGGTCTCTTGGAGTGCGCGGAGCTTCGACTCTAACCGTTTCTGCTCCGTGATATCCTCTAACACGGCCAGGATGCTCGTTATCTCCCCATCGGGACCGGTGATCGGGGCGACCGACAGGAGCAGATCCAGTTCCTCGCCCGCTTTCGTCTCTCGCTGTATCTCCTTTCCGCGGATTCGTTCACCGCTGAGGGCTCGCTGGCGGTGTGCGGTGAACTCGGATTGTTGGTCGTCGGGGATCATCGGATTGAACTCGCCGAGCACCTCCTCCCGCGACCAGCCGAACATCTTCTCGGCCTCGTCGTTCCAGCGGATGACGTTCCCGTCGGTGTCGATCTCCATTACGGTGAGCGGCGTCGCCTCGATGAGCGACTCGAGTCGCTGGTTCGTCGTTTCGAGATCTCGCTCCCGTTCGACCTGTTCGGTCATGTTCCGTGCGATGCCGACGATCCGGACGATGTCGCCGTCGACCGTGACGGGCGCGAGGCTCGTGTCCCAGAACCGTGCGTCGTCGTCGATGGCCAGTTCCTCGCGATACGAGATCGGTGCACCCCGTTCGACGCACCGTGTGTAGTTCGCTTCGAGTTCGGCACCCCGCTCCTCACCGAAGACGTCTCGCGGGGTTCGGCCCCGGACTTCCTCGGTCGTGAGCCCGGTTTCGGTCTCGTAGCCGGGGCTGAGCCGGGCGAACTCGTACCCGACGTCCTCGCCGGTCGCGTCGACGTCGAGCATGAATATCGCGTCGCCGGACGTGTCGAGTAGTGCCTCGTACTCCTCCGCGAGCTCTCGGTGTTCGCGTCGCTGAGACTTCCGCTCCGTGACGTCCTGAAAGACGCCTCGTAGGACGGGATCAGCACGGTCTGTGCTGTCGACGCGTTCGCCTCGCACTCGAACGTCACGCACCGTTCCGTCGGGCCGAACGATCCGCAGATCGAGGTCGTACGGTTTCCCCGCTTCGAGTGCCCGATCGAACGCCTCCGTGATCGCGTCTCTGTCGTCGGGGTGGTACCATTCGACGGCCTCGTCGACCGACGGTTCGTAGTCGTCGTCGACCCCGTGGATCCGACGGACCCCATCGGACCACTCCAGTTCGTCCGTCGACGGGAAGTACTCCCAGACGCCGATGTCTGCGATGTTTTGAATGCGCTCGAACAGGAAATCTCGCCGCTCGAGTGCCGCCCGGTTTCGGCCTCGAGAGATCTCGGCACTCGCGAGTTCCGCCAGTAGCTTGAGGAACGCTCGCTCGGATGCTCCGAACGGGCCGACTCGCGTCGTCGGACTCGAGAAGTTGACCGTTCCGTAGCGCTCACCGTCGACGACCAGCGGGACGCCGATGTACGACTCCAACTCGAACTCGCGATAAGCGGGATGTGTCTCCTTCCCGTCGGCGACTGCGTCTGCGAACGAACAGACGCCGTCGGTCTCGACGACCTCGGCGCAGTACGTCGCTTCGAGATCGAACTGATCGCCGGCTTCGATCGCGGCGTCCGGTGCGTGCACTGCCTCGACCGTGTACTCGCTTTGCTGGACGTGTGAGACGATCCCGATTTCGAGCCCGAGCGTTCGACAGCCAAGTTCGAGTAGTTCGTCGAGGCGCGCCTCGAACGAGATGCCGGTCGTTGCCATGACGCTCTGGAGTTCCTGGAGGGCGTCTCGCTCCTGCTCCAGTTGGCGTTTGGCTTCGCTCTGTTCGGTGACATCCCGAGCGACGACGAGCACTTGTCGACTGGTCCCGCTCTGGAACGGCGCGAAGCGGACGTCGAACGTCCGAACGCCGCTCTCGCTCGTCACGTCGAGTTGCAGGTCCGCGTCGTACAACCCGGTGAGACCGCCGTCGCTCTCTATTTGATCGAGTGTCGACTCGACGGCCGTCGAGAACCGTTCCGCATCGGCGTCGCTGATGCGGTCTCTCATGACTTCCGATAGTTGCTGTCCCGAGATCTGTGCCGAGTGTCTCCCCGCACTCAGACGCTTCGCGGCCGCGTTCGCGAACTCGATCGTTCCGTCCTCCTCGAGGACGAACACGACGTCGTGGATGTTCTGGAGGATCGTTTCACTGCGCTCTCGCTCCCGCTCTCGTTCCCGCTCCGCAGTGACTTCGCGTGAAAAGACGGTCAGACCGTCGTCGTCCGGGAACGCACGCACTTCGACCCGGTAATCGAACGGCGCTCCCAGACGGTGTTCGAACGACACCGGTTCACCAGTCTCCATCGCAGTTCGGTAGTGGGTTTCGAGTTCAGTCCCGACGATCGACGGGAACTCGTCCCAGAGCGTGGCACCGACGAGACTGTCGGGGTCGCGGTCGACTCGCTCGGCCATCTTCTCGTTCATGAACTCGATGCGCCACTCGCTGTCGACCGCGTAGATCGCGTCAGTCGCGCGTTCGAGCGTCCGCTGGAAGCGGTCCGAGAGCCGCTCGGCCATCTCCTGTTTTCGGGCCGCCTCGACGAGCGTCCGAACGCGACGTGCGAGCAACTCGAAACTGCTCTTGTCAGCGCGGATCGGGATGTAGTCGGAGACGCCCGCCTGCGTCGCCTCACTCGCGATCTGTTCGCTGCCTCGTCCCGTGAACAGGATCGTCGGCAGTTCGTCCCGCTCCGAGCGGAGCCGTTCCAGCAGGTCGATGCCCGTCCCGTCGGGCAACGAATAGCAGGTGACGACACAGTCGACGGCGGCCGTCTCCAGCCGTTCGAGCGCAGCGTCCGCGCTTCCGACAGTCGTCACTTCGAGGGCCGGTGCGACGTTCCGCAGTCTCGTCCGTATCAGATCGGCAAAATCGCTGTCGTCGTTCACGTAGAGAACACGTATCTCTTCGGGAGTGCCGATACCGACATCGCTCATTACCGCTACTACGCGGTACTGTGTAATCAATCGTGTGTGCCAATTCTTGTTCGTGATACTACGGATGGGAATCGTCGCCGTTCCGCGATCGCGAGCGACACGCCGGCCGGGGACCGGGCGGTGACCCGTCCGGATACGACCGCCCGGGACTCGCTTATGCGCCGACGCCGACGCGTTCGATCGTCTTGTTGATCGTCAGTCCCGACACCATCGAGGTGGCGATGTACCACACCGTCCAGGCCTGCAGCGGGCCGACGATCTTGGCGGTCCAGACGATCCGGCCGAGCATCGGGAACACCGTCGCAGTCGGCGTGATCGCGGCGGCGGGCGCGACCGCCAGCCACGAGAGCCACAGGAAGACCGGCGCGGAGATCAGCACCGTCCAGGCCATCGGCTTGAGCATGTGCTTGAACATCGAGAGCTGTTCGGTCATCAGTTCCTGCTGTTCTGCCTGCAAGCGTTCGACGGCCTCGTCGTCACCCCGCTCGCGGGCGTCGGCGAGACGGTCGCGCACGTCGTTCATCCGCGTCTTCAGGTCGTCCATCGCCGATTTCGTCTGGAGGCGGCGACGGATCGTCGTCGAGACGGCCGCGGTCAGGACCGCCAGCAGCGTGATCGTCGCGACGAAGGGCAGTCCCGCCGCGACCGGTCCCAGCACGGTGTTGACGCTCTGGCCGATCAGGTCCCGAGCACCGGGCAGTTGATAGCTGGCCATCAGCGCGACTGCGCCGACGCCCGCGACCTTGTCGGCGCTCGACCAGCCGCCGGTGTCGGCGAGCGGTTCGGATTCGGCGTCGTCGTCCAGTTCTGTCTCGGCCAGCAGTTCGCGGGCCGCCGTCGGGTCGTCGACGACGAAGCGGTCGCCGGCGGGGACGAGCAGGCCGTGATCGAGCAGTCGGCCCCACTGGACGGGGTCCAGTCGGTCGCTCACGTCCGTCCAGGCGACGGTGCCATCGCCCGCTTCGGCCGCGTCGAGGACGGTCGACAGCGCCGTCGCGAGGCCCTCGTCCTCGCGGACGGCGTCGAGAGACGTGTCCATATCCGATTGTGGCGACGCCGCTACAAGAATCTGTTTACTCCGCTGAACGTTGCACGAGAAACGAACGCCGTCGACTCAGCAGACGTTCTTGGGGTTGACGCCGAGAGCTTCCAGCGTCGCGACGTAGTCGTCCTCGTAGGCCGCCTGGACGACGGCGGTCGCCGCCGCTTCGGCAGCCCCGCGGTCGTCCGCGTCGGCCAGTGCGTCGAGGGCCTGTTCGCGGAGGTCCTCGACGTCGCTACCCATCTCGCGGAAGACCTGCGAGGTCTGGGGGTCGGCCTGCCCGACGAAGAAGCCCGTTAGCTGCTCGAACGTCTTCTTGGCGACGAGGGTCCAGCCGACGAACCCGCCGAGTCGCGCGGCGGGACCGTCCTGTTCGGACAGCGTTGCCAGTGCAGCAGAGCGCTCGCCGGGCTCGTGGCTGTCGAGCTTGCCGGTGATCGTTTCGTACTGCTCGCCGGCGGTTTCGCCCGCGGCCACGAACACCTCGCCGTCCCAGTCGCCGACGGTCTCGGCGACGTGGTGGACGGTGGTCGCGGCACTCGCGAGGACCACGTCTTCCTCCATCTCGCCCTCGGTGATCGCGTAGAGGGCCTTCGAGGAGCCCAGCCGCGAGAGGGCGGTCTCGTTCTCGGAACTGACCGTGTCGACGAAGTCGTCCGTATCCATACCCGTGGATACGAGGGGCAGGGCTTGTAACTGCCGGGATTCGAACGGGACCGTTAAACCGCTCGCTCTCCGTTTTGAGCCAATGACCGACGCTCCGCTCGTCGTCGCTATCGCCGGGAGTCTGCGCGAGACGAGCACGACGCGACTCGCGCTCGAACACGCCCTCGACGCGGCCCAGGAAGCCGGCGGGGAGACCGAACTGGTCGACCTCCGGGAGTGGGACCTGCCCCTGTTCGACCCGGACGACCGCGACCGGGGGGACGCGGCGCGACTCAAGCGGTTGGTGGCCGAGGCCGACGCCGTGCTGCTGGGGACGCCGGTGTACCACGGGATGGTCTCCTCGGCGCTGAAAAGCGCCTTCGACTACCTCGGGCGCGACGAGTTCGACGACACCACCGTCGGCCTGCTCGCGACCGCCGGCGGGGGCTCGTACGCACAGACGCTGGAACACTTGCGGACCGGCGTGCGGACGGTCCACGGCTGGTGTCTGCCCCACGAGGTCGGCATCCGCGGCGCGTCCGATGCCTTCGACGCCGACGGCGAGATCACCGACCCCGCCATCGAGGAGCGGGTGCGACGACTCGGCAGGATGGCCGCCGCCAACGCCTTCGTCGAACCGCGTGCCAGCGAGTAGGCCGCGGTGTGCGCGTTTTAATTGCGCTCGTGTGTAATCCCGTTCTATGGCAATCAGGACTGGGGACGTACTGCTGACGAACCCGGGGCGTAACTACGTCCTGGTGCGACTCGAAACGGACGACGGCCTCGTGGGGTGGGGCGACGCGACGCTGAACGGCCGCGAGAAGGCCGTCGAGGCGGCGCTGGAGCATCACATTCTACCGGAGGTCGAAGGGAGCGACCCCGACCGCGTCGAGGACACGTGGCAGGAACTCTTTCGGGGGACCTACTGGCGGGGTGGGCCGGTGCTCAACAGCGCGCTGTCGGGCGTCGACATGGCGCTGTGGGACCTCAAGGGCAAGCGCGCCGGCCAGCCAGTCCACTCGCTGCTGGGCGGGCGCACCCGCGAGTACGCGACGGTGTACAAGCACTGCGGCGACGACGACGTCGACGTGGTCGTCGACAACGCCGAAGCCGCACTCGACCGTGGGATCGACCACTTGCGGGTCAACGTCGGCAACCCGGCGGGCGACTACCTCGACCTCGACCGGGTGATCGACGGCGTCACCGAGGTCCGCGAGCGCCTCGGTCCCGACCCCGAACTGATCGTCGACATCCACGGCCGAGCTAATCCGCGTGAGGCCCGTCGGATCGCGACCGGTCTCGAACCGGCCGATCTGTACTTCCTCGAAGACCCGCTGCGCCCGGAGAACAAGGCGACCTTCGAGCGCCTGCGCCAGGCCACGACGACGCCGCTGGCGATGGGTGAACTGTTCTCGAACCCGTGGGAGATGCGCCCGCTGATCGAGAACGAGCAGGTGGACTTCCTGCGGGTGGATCTGGCCCACGTCGGCGGGATCACCGCCGCCAAGAAGCTGGCGACGATCGCCGAGCACCACTACGTCGAGACCGCCTTCCACGGCCCGCCGGATCTCTCGCCGGTCGGGCAGGCCGCGTCGGTCCACGTCGACGTGTCCATCCCGAACTTCGGCGTCCAGGAACTCACGGAGTACGACGAGTACTACGGCGACACCGTGGGCGAGGTCTTTTCGGGCGGCGCGACACTGGACGAATCGGTCGGCGGGCTAGACGTGCCCGACGAACCCGGTCTGGGCATCGAGGTCGACGCCGAGGTGGCCCGCGGGTTCGAGTACGAACAGGGCCACCTCCCGAAGCGGCGGGCCGCCGACGGCAGCGTCGCAGACTGGTAGCCCCCCGGCGTCGGACACGGGTACATTTTTCTGACTGGCCGGTCAGTCAGGATCATGGAGTACACGACACTGGGCTCGACCGGGATGGACGTCTCGGAGATCTGTCTGGGCTGTATGAGCTTCGGTAGCGAGGAGCCGTGGATGCTCGACCGCGAAGAGGGCCGCGAGATCATCGAACGGGCCATCGACCTCGGGATCAACTTCTTCGACACCGCTAACGCCTACTCGGACGGCGAGAGCGAGGAAATCCTGGGCGATGTTCTGTCGGAGTACGACCGCGACGAGCAGGTCGTCGCCACCAAGGTCCGGTTCCCCGTCGGCGAGGACACGCCCAACGCCGCTGGGCTCTCCCGCAAGACCATCGAGCAGGAACTCGACGCTTCCCTCGAACGGTTGGGAATGGACACCGTCGACCTCTACCAGACCCACCGCGTCGATCCGAACACGCCACCGGAGACGACCCTGCGCGCGCTCGACGACGCCGTTCGGCGGGGCAAGGTCCGTCACGTCGGCACCTCCTCGATGTACGCCTACCAACTGGCAGAGCGCCTGCGGACCAGCGAGCGCGAGGACCTCGTCAGCTACGAGACGATGCAGAACCACTACCACCTCGCGTACCGCGAGGAGGAACGGGACATGCTGCCGATGTGCGACAACGAGGACATCGGTGTCATCCCGTGGGGGCCGCTGGGGCAGGGCTTCCTCACCCGCCCCTTCGAGGAACTGGCCGAGACCGACCGGGGCGACCCCGAGAACTTCCACAACCCCACGTCGGAGTACGAACGCGGCGGCGGCCGGGAGATCAACGAACGGCTTCAGGAGGTCGCCGCCGACCACGGCGTGACGATGGCACAGGTCGCGCTGGCTTGGCAGTACCAGAACGAGTACGTCACTGCACCCATCGTCGGGACGACGAGCGTCGAGCACCTGGAGGACGCCGTCGAAGCCCTGGAGATCGACCTCTCGGCATCGGATATCGCCTACCTCGAAGATCCGTACGAACCCCAGCCGATCATCGGTATCTAACGGCCTGCGTCGCCTCGGGCCGATTATCCGCTCTGAGAGTGGCCAGCAGAGCGGTGAACGGTCCCGTACGTATATGTCGACCGAGACGAACCCTCGGACATGTTCGACCAGCACGTCGGGGACGACCGCCCCTCGCGGTACCACGTCCTCTGGTACGCGGGCCGGTCCGAGTCGAACCTGCGGATCGACCCCGGCCTGCTACGTGGCTGGTGTCGTCGGTGGGGGTACGACTGGAAACGCCACCGCCGGGTCGACCACGACCGGGCCGACGAGCCACGCGAGCAGGCTCGCGTCTCCTTCGCCTTCGAGGACACCGTCGAACAGACGCTGACCCACGGCGACCGGGAGTACACCTTCACGACCGACCGGACGCCCGCGACCTTCTTCGAACTCGACGACTGCGGCGAGGCCCGCCTCAAGACCTGGGCCAGCGAGCGCACGCTCACCCTTCGAGAACTCCGTATCGACGGCCGCGATCTGGTGTTCGACGCGGTCTCCGAGCCCGGCCCCGGTCGCGTTCACGGCAAGTGGCTCGCGACCACGGTCGAACGCAGCAAGTACTGGCTGACCGGGTAGCGCCGGACCGCCCGGACAGGACACGGCGACCGAGGCGAAGGCACGGTCGTGTTTCGACAAGCGAAGCCGAGCCGTTGACCCGCGGAGCGACCTGCTCCGCACGATTTCCGGTGTCTCAGTCGTGCCCGTCGCTGCTCGACTACCACTGCCATCGACCCCAGCCGTTACCTTCACCGAGCGACAATCCCGACAGCATGACGATTACCACGGAGTTCGTCCTCAGTTCGCCGTTCCTCCCGCTGGTCAGTATCACCGAGACCCTCGAACCCGACGCGGTCGAGTGCGTCCACGGCCTCTGTTTGGAACGCGAGTCACGGATCTACACCGTCAAACTCGATCCCGACGACGACGTTTCGGAGGCGGACCTCGCGGCGCTCGAGGAGGTCGTGGACACCACCCACCTCGGCCACGCGAACGGCGAGGTCGTCTACCAGCTCACCGTCGAACTCCACGACCGCATCTCGGAGGCGTTCGCCCCCGAACAGGTCGACGCCGCCCAGATCGAACCGACGACGATCACGAGGGAGGGGTGGCACGAGACGAAAGTGTTCAGAACCTTCGAGGGGTTCGCCGACTTCCGGCAGCGCTGTGAGGCGTACGACATCGGGTTCGAACTGCTGTCGGTCTCGTCAGACACGGGAGCGAACGGCGACGACGATGACTCGGAATACGGCCTGACCGACCGACAGCAGGAAGCGTTGACGGTCGCGCTGTCGCGTGGCTACTACGAGAGCCCGCGACAGGCCTCGACCGAGGAACTCGCCGACGAACTGGGCATCTCCCAGCCTGCAACGTCCGACCTCCTCCGGCGGGCCGAACGCCAACTCATGTCCTCGGCGCTCGGAGCGGAAGCCAACTTAAACGCGCTTTCCAGATAACCCGCTCGCTATGTGACTGGGCATCCACCGTTCTGGTAGACAGAGAGCCACGATGAACACGATCGAACTCAACAACGGCGTAGAGATGCCGCTGCTCGGCTTCGGGACGTACCAGATCGACGATCACGACGTGTGCGAGCGAAGCGTCGCCACGGCGCTGGACACCGGGTATCGCCTGATCGACACCGCGGCGGCGTACGGCAACGAGGAAGCGGTCGGCAGCGCGATCAGGAACAGCGACGTCCCCAGAGACGAGGTGTTCGTGACCTCGAAGCTCTGGCTCCAGGACGCCGGCTACGAGGCCACGAAAGACGCCTTCGAGCGCTCGATGGATCGACTCGGACTCGACTACCTCGACCTCTATCTGATCCACCAGCCTTTCGGCGACGTGCACGGCTCCTGGCGGGCCATGGAGGAACTGTACGAGGACGGCCAGGTCCGCGCGATCGGTGTCAGTAACTTCCACCCCGACCGGCTGATGGACCTGATCGTCCACAACGACGTGGTCCCGGCGGTCGATCAGATCGAGACTCATCCGTTCTATCAGCGAACCGAGGACCACGAGTTCCTCGACGAGTACGACGTACAGCACCAGTCGTGGGGACCGTTCGCCGAAGGACAGAACGACATCTTCGAGCACGACGTACTGACCGAGATCGGCGACCGCTACGGCAAGTCCGCCGCGCAGGTCGTGCTCCGCTGGCTCACCCAGCGCGAGGTCGTCGCGATCCCGAAGTCGGTCCACGAGGAACGGATCACCGAGAACTTCGCGATCTTCGACTTCGAACTCACGACCGAGGAGATGGCGACCATCGCGGACCTGGACGAGGGCGAGAGCCTCTTTTTCGACCATCGCGACCCCGAGATGGTGAAACAGCTGGGAGAACTGGAACGGGACACGTGAGCAGTAGTACTTAAACACGCGTTCCAGTTAGCATCGGAGCCATCACCAAGCGACCGACAATTGAGAGACGACGACACATGGATGTCACAAACGTTCCGACCGCTGACAGAGAGGAATCGGACCACCCGGGACAGGTGACGACGGCGCTCGTCTCGGACGGCGTTTCAAGTGAGTTCGACGGGAACACCGTTCGCGCGGTGAAAGTTACGTTCCGACCGGGCGAGCGGACCAAATTCCACACGCACGCTGGCGTGCAAGTGCTGTACGTCACCGATGGGACCGGAATCGTGGCGACCCGCGAGGAAGAACGAACGGTCTCGGAGGGTGACCTGATCGTCTTCGACCCCGACGAAGAACACTGGCACGGAAACACACACGACGCCGAATCGTCGTTCAGTCACCTCGCCGCCATGGCTGAACCGAACGACGCTGAAGTGACCGTCCTCGAAGCACCGTAACCATGGAATACACGACACTCGGTTCGACCGGTATGGAGGTCTCGAAGCTCTGTCTGGGCGGCATGAGCTTCGGGACCCAGAACGACGCACACGAATGGATTCTCGAAGAAGCGGAGAGCCGCGAGATCATCGAGCGGGCCGTCGACCTCGGGATCAACTTCTTCGATACGGCCAACGCCTACTCGATGGGGCGCTCCGAGGAGATCATCGGCGACGTGCTCGGTGAGTACGACCGCGACGAGCAGGTCGTCGCGACCAAGGTCTTCTTCCCGCCGAACCTCTTTTCGGACGAGCGCGAATCACACCGGAACGCCTCGGGGCTCTCCCGGAAGACCATCGAGCAGGAATTGGCGAACTCACTGGATCGACTCGGCATGGACACCGTCGATCTGTACCAGATCCACCGCTGGGACGAGGATACGCCCATCGATGAGACACTCCGAGCGCTCGACGACGCTGTTCGTCGCGGCCAGGTCAGATACATCGGGGCCTCGTCGATGTGGGCCCACCAGTTTCAGGAGGCCCTGCACACCAGCGACCGCCTCGGCCTCGACCGGTTCGTGACGATGCAGAACCACTACAACCTCGTCTACCGCGAGGAGGAACGCGAGATGCTCCCGCTGTGCGAGAACGAGGGGATCGGTACGATCCCGTGGAGCCCGCTCGCTCGCGGGTTCCTGACCCGCCCGCACGAGGAGTTCGCCACGACGGACCGCTCCCGCGAGGAGGCCGACTCACGACAGGAGCGCCACGAGATCTTCCGCTCGGGTGGCGGCGAGGCGATCAACGAGCGCGTCGAGGAACTCGCAGACGAAAAGGGCGTCACGATGGCCCAGATCAGTCTGGCGTGGCTCCTCCATCAGGGGGCCGTCGACGCGCCCATCGTCGGCACGACGAGCGTCGAACACCTCGAAGACGCCGTCGAAGCACTGGAGATCGACCTATCGGAATCGGATCAGGAGTGGCTCGAAGAGCCGTACGAGCCAGTTCCGATCGCCGGGCACGAATAAGGCGTGGCAGTTGCCGTGCGGTGAGCATTCGCGCGAACGAGCGGTCCGAAGGACCCGGTAGTTCGCGCGATTCTCTCGACCGAACGCAGTGAGGTCGAGCCTTTTTCATCGACGTTTTTGCGCGAGTGGTTCGAGCGCGCCAACGGCGCGACTCGAACCCGAAGCCGAAAAAGGTCGGTTAGAATGAAACCTGTTCGGGCCCGTCCTCGCCCATGCAGATGGGGTCCCGATCCGAGTACCCCTTGCGGCCGATGCCTTTCTGGCTGATAGCGCTGTAGGCGGCCAGTCGGGCCTCGTCGGCGGTTTCGTAGGTCTCCTCCGTGAGCCGGCCCATAACGTCGGCGACGGTCTCGGTGCCGTTGGGCAGATCCAGTGTCAGGTGGCCGTGGGCGTCGATCAGGTCGGTCGTCGTCGCGGGGTAGCTCTGTGTGGTGAACATCTCGTCTGCGCTGTCGAACAGTCGCATGAGTGGTAAAAGTTAATGGTCGTTAATAAACCTTCATTATTAATAATTCATATTGCCCTTAATGCGTATAAGGACCATGGCCCGAAGGATCGAAGTCACTGGCTGGGCGAGGGCAACCATGACCGTCGCGGACCTGCACGTGCACACGACACAGTCCGACGGGACGATGACCATCGAGGAGATCCCGGCAGCGGCGCGGGCGGCGGGGGTCGATGCGGTCGCGATCACGGACCACGACCGACTCCATCCCGACTTACCCGCGCCGGTGACGGTCCGTGACGGGATCGAGGTGGTCCACGGGATCGAGTTGCGGGTCGAGGCCGGCGACCAGCGCCTCGATCTGCTTGGCTACGGCGCTCGCCGGACCGAGGCACTCGTCGACGAGTGCGAGCGGATTCAGCGCGATCGGGTGGAGCGCGGGGCGGCGATCGTCGACCGCGTCGAGACCCGTCTCGGCGTTTCGCTGCCCGTCGAGCCACGCCCCGGACTGGGCCGGCCACACATCGCCCGGGCCATCGCCGAGGTGAGCGACTACAGTGTACAGGGAGCCTTCGACGAACTGATCGGCGACGACTGTCCCTGCTACGTCGCTCGCGACGTGCCGACCTTCGAGCGCGGGCGGGCGTTGTTGGCCGAGGCCTGTAATCTGGTGGGACTGGCCCATCCGCTGCGGTACGACGATCCGTCGGCGGCGCTGGCCCACTGTGCGACGCTGGACGCCGTCGAGCGGCCCTATCCCTACGAGGGCAGCGTCGACCTCGCGCCGGTCGAGGCGGCTATCGACCGGTACGACCTGCTCGCGACCGGTGGCAGCGACGCCCACGGCGACCGACTGGGGCTGGCGGGGCTGGACAGCGACGAGTGGGCGCGTGTCAGGAGTCGGCTCGATCTGTCGGGCGAGTGACCGGCGAACGGAGCATTCAATGTCGCACGGCCCCAAGCGTGAGTATGCAGTGTCACTACTGCGAGAGTGAGGCGGACATCGCAGTCGAGAAAGACGGTATCTCCGTGGGTGTGTGCAAGACCCACTTCCGCGAGCAACTCGAAGCGCTCGAGGAGACCGAGTGGCTCGGGGACCTCGACGACGAACTCGATATCGACCGGACCGAGTGACGACACCGGGGCTTTTCTCGCTGGCCGCAGAGGTCTCACTATGGAACGACAGCGGATCGACGACGTCGAGTCGCGCATGGGACCGGCCACGGTCAGGCGACTGCTCAGCCGGGCACTCGGCACGACCGACGTGGCGGTCAACTACTACGAACTCGAACACGGCGACAGCTTGGGTTTTGGCTACCACCGCCACGAAGACCAGGAGGAAGTCTTCTACGTCCAGCAGGGGACGGTGACCTTCGAGACCGCCGAGGGCGACGTGGCCGTCGAGGCCGGCGAAGTGATCCGGTTCGCGCCCGGCGAGTGGCAACGTGGTACCAACGAGGGCGAGGAACGCGTCGTCGCGCTGGCCCTGGGCGCACCGAAAGACGGCGGCGAGACGGAGATGGTCCGGGACTGTCCCGACTGTGGCGAGCGCACCCACCAGACCGTCGACTGGGCCGACGACGGCGAGGCGCTGGTGACGCTGTGCGACGAGTGTGGGGCGACGACCGGTCGGTTCGACTAGCTACTCGAAGGCCTCGATGCCGGTGAGATCCGCCCCGATGATCAGCGTGTGGATGTCGTGGGTGCCCTCGTAGGTGTACACGGTCTCGGCGTTGGCAGCGTGGCGCATCGGCGGGTAATCCGTAGTGATGCCGTTGCCTCCGAGCATCTCCCGGGCGGTCCGGGCCACCTCGCGAGCCATCCGGACGTTGTTGCGCTTGGCCATCGACACCTGCTGGGGCCGCAGGTCGCCCCGTTCCTTCAGCTCGGCGAGCCGGTAGGCGAGCGACTGTGCGGTCGTGATCCGGGTCGCCATCTCGGCGAGTTTCTCTTGCTGTAACTGGAAGCGAGCGACCGGGCCGCCGAACTGCTCGCGGTCGGTAGCGTACTCGCGGGCGGTCTCGAAGCAGTCCCGCGCCATCCCGGCCGCGCCCCACGCGATGCCGTATCGCGCTTCGGTGAGACAGCTGAGTGGCCCCTTCATCCCTTCGACGCCGGGCAGGACGGCGTCCTCGGGCACCCAGGCGTCTCGGAGGTGGATCTCGCCGGTCGAGGACGCCCGCATCGAGAGTTTGCCGTCGATCTCGTTGGTTTCGACGCCCTCTCTGTCCATATCGACGAGGAAGCCCCGGACCGTCCCGTCGTCAGTAGCGCCCCCATCGTCGACCTTGCACCAGACGACCGCCACATCCGCGATGGGCGCGTTCGTGATCCACGTCTTCGTCCCCGAGAGCCGGTAGCCGTCGCCGTCCCGAGAAGCGCTCGCTTCTCGGGGATCAGCCGAGGTTTCCTCGGCAGAGTCCGGTTCGGCTGTCGTCTCCATGCTCGCCGGATCGGAGCCGTGGTCGGGTTCGGTGAGGCCGAAACAGCCGACGGCGTCGCCGGCAGCGAGGTCGGGCAGCCACCGACGGCGTTGGGCGTCGCTTCCGAACGCGTGGATCGGGTACATCACCAGCGCGCCCTGGACGCTGGCCATCGACCGGACCCCGGAGTCACCGGCTTCCAGTTCCTGCATCAGCAGGCCGTAGGAGCGCGGGCCGACGCCGGGCAGATCGCCCCAGTCCAGCGTCGGCGCGTAGAAGTCGAGGTCGCCCATCTCGCCGACGAGTTCGCGGGGAAAGCGACCGTCCTCGAACCACTCGCCGACCTCGGGACGGACCCGTTCGTCGACGAACTCGCGGGCCGTGTCCCGGATCATGCGCTCCTCGCCGTCGAGGTCGGCTTCGAGGTCGAGATAGTCGAGCATGGGTGGTATACGGGGGCGAGCGAGAAAAGCGTGGCCCGTGGTAACACGATAGCCACGCCCTTTTGCCGTTGCCGAGCGAACACCGGGTATGGCAACCCGGTCCTGCGATGGCTGTGGCGACGAGGTCACTATCGCCGGCGGCATCGCAAACATCTGGACCCAGGAGCACACCCCGACCGGCGGGATCACGCTGGAGCTACAGGACGACACGGAGCATTTCCTCTGTTTCGACTGTATCGACCGGCTTCCCGACGAGGACGTGACCGCGGCGGACGTGGCGGCGCTGTGATCAGGCTTCGGGCCCGCTGTCGGAGCCAAGCGTCACGCCGCTGCTGGAGTCGGGCGTGTAGAGGACCAGCAACTCGTAGGCGGCGGTGACGCCGACGACGACGCTGTCGCCGGCCACGACGGTGCCGTCGTCGCCGCTGGCTTCGCCGGCCCATTGGCCGCTGCTCGACTGTTCGGCGTCGGCACGCTCGGCGAAACCGCTGCCGCGGATCTCGATCAGTTCGGCGGGCACCGAGTCCCCGCCCTGGTGGGTGATCGTCACCGTGCCGGCGTCGCTGTCGTACGCGAAATCCAGTGCCACCTGTGGCTGGCTCCCGCCGCTTGTCGAGATCTCGAAGGGGCCCAGGTCGCCAGTCGGTACGTCCGCCCGTGCGATGACGACGCGACCGTCGGTCGACACCGCCGGGGGGACCTCGCCGAAGGGCCCGGCCGCGTTGGCCCACGACTCGACGGTGGCGGCGTCGGTCGTCTCCGCGCTCTCGAAGGCGATGGCGGTCGTGATCGCGGTGGTGTCGCTGCCGATCTGCCAGCGCCCCCCCTGTGCGACGGCGCTCTCCGTCCCAAGGGCGGTCGAACTCGGCTGGCAGTTGATGACGTGGCCCGGGCCGAGCGTCGAGAGCAGCGCTCCAACGTCGTCGTCGACCTCGCCGTAACGGTCGCCGTCACCGAAACGGGCGTCGATGGCCGCCTGCAGGACGGGGCCGCTCTCGACCGACACCCGCAGCGATCGCAGATCGACCTGTGCGACCTGCTCGTCGCCGACACCGACGGCCCGCTGGGCGTCGGCGGTGTACACCTGGAAGCCCTGGTAGCTGCCGTCGTCGCTGAAGCCCGCGCCGGTGAGCTGTTCGACCAGCGCCGACCGCTCGAAGGGGCCGTCGAACACCGTCAGCCCGATACCGGTCTGGTGGAGACTCCGAAGCGTGTCGACCGTGCCGAACCCGTCGAGGGCGATCTCGGTCTCGAAGTTCGCCGTCCGGGCGTCGGGCAGGGCGTCGCTGTACTCGGCCATCGCCGCCGGGTGGAGCGTGACGAAGGCGTAGCTGTCCTGCTGAGCGGCCGACGGCGCGGGGAACCACTGGCCGACCGATTCGACGTCGGTGGCCGGTGTGCTGGTGTCTGTTCCGCTGTCCGAGGGCGTCCCGGTCGTCGCGTCGGTGCCGTTCGCGGCTGTCCCGTTCGCTGGCGTCTCGGTCGAGCCGTCGCCGGAGAGGGCCGAACAGCCCGCGAGCCCGCCGACGCCGGCGAGCGCGGCCGTCCGGAGGAGGGCGCGGCGCGTCTGATCCATACCCGGACTCGTCGTCGGCGCGGCAAATACTTCGTGGTCTCTCTGGAGTGTCTTACTCCTGCGCTCTGGCTCAGCGATTCCAGTCGATCCACTCTCGGAACGCGTCGAAATCCTTCATACCGGCTTGTTCTCCGATGCTCCGTAGCGTTCCGGTATCCAGCTCGTCGTGGAGTGGCACCGGGACGGTTCGCGCATCCGAGTCGTGGTCTTCGGGCGGTTCCCATCGGAGAATCGCGTGGTCGCCGTTCGTCCGTACCCACTCGTAGATCCCACTGTTCACCCTGACTTTGACTACGTCTCGACCGGAGAAGGGGCTGCGTGACATTCGCACACTCCCAGCTACTCGAAAATCCCCGACTCGTCCAGTGAGTCGGATTCGTTGTTTTCGGGATCGATCCCCAGTTCCTGCAACTCCTCGTCGGTCGGCTCCTCGCCCTCCCCGTGATACCCCGCGAGCGCCTCGTCGAGATTCGAGAGCGCCGCCTCACGTGTCTTCCCCTGTGATGTGACACCCGTCTCGGTGTCTCTCGCGATCCACAGGTCGTCGGACTCGGTGAGCGTGATCGTCGGTTCGAGTCCCGTACTCATGTGTTCGCATAGGTGCTGCCGGGAACAAAACGCTGTGGGTCCAGCCGACACGACTCTCAGTGACCGGCAGCTTTACGAGCGCCCACCGGCTGCCATATCCCGTGGACCCCGTCCGGATCTTCGACGAGTTCCCGGCCCCCTCCTACCGGGGGAACCAGAAGCAGGCGCTGGCGGACATCCGCGACGCCTTCGCGGCCGGCAACGACGTGGTGCTGGTGCGCGCGCCGACCGGGAGCGGCAAGTCCCTGCTGGCTCGCGCCATCGCCGGCTGTGCCCGGACCGCGGGCGAGGCCGGCCCCGAGCAGGTGATCGACGCCTACTACACGACGCCGCAGGTCTCCCAGCTAGACGACGTGGCCGAGGACGCCCTGCTGGAGGACCTCAACGTGATCCGGGGGAAGAACAACTACGACTGTATCCTGCCCGGCGAGACCGACACGCCGGTCAATCAGGCACCCTGCGCTCGCGAACGGAAGTTCGACTGTCAGGTGAAACACCGCTGTCCGTACTTCTCGGACCGGGCTATCGCCTCGAATCGGCGCATCGCAGCGATGACGCTGGCATACTTCATGCAGACGGCTGGCTCGGACGTGTTCGGGCCACGAGACGTGTGCGTCATCGACGAGGCCCACGGGCTGGGCGACTGGGCGGAGATGTACGCGACGATCGAATTGGGGCCGGATACCGTCCCCGTCTGGGACGACACCCGTCCCCAGCAGGTCGACGACCTCGAAGACGCGGCGGGCTACGCCCAGCGGCTGGCCGACGTGGGCGAGCGCCGCGTCCAGGAGCTACGCCAGCAGGAGGAACTGACCGCCGAGGAGGTCGCCGAGCGGGATCGGCTGAACAAACTCCGCCAGGACCTCTCGTGGTTCGTCGAGGACTACCGGGACCCCGAGAGCGTGACGACGTGGGTCGTCGACCAGCCCGAGGGCGAGGGCGGCAGTGTGACGATCAAGCCCTTGGACCCCGAAAAATACCTCAAACACACCGTCTGGGACCGTGGGCACCGCCACGCCCTGCTGTCGGCGACCATCCTCAACAAGGAGGCGTTCTGTGCCAACGTCGGGCTGAACCCCGACAACGTCGCCCTCGTCGAGGTCGGCCACACCTTCCCCATCGAGAACCGGCCGCTGTACGACGTGACACAGGGGAAGATGACCTACGAGCACCGCGAGGAGACCCTGCCCAAAATCGCTCGGATCGTCGTCCGGGCGATGCAGGCCCACCCCGACGAGAAGGGACTGATCCACTGTCACTCCTACGCCATCGCCGAACAACTGGAGGAGCTACTGATCGACTTCGGCGTCGGCCAGCGCCTGCGCAGCCACGAGAGCGAGGACCGCGACGGCCAACTGACGGCCTGGAAGCGCACCGACGACCCCGACGTGTTCCTCTCGGTCAAGATGGAGGAGGCGCTGGATCTGGAGGGTGATCTCTGTCGCTGGCAGGTCATCTGCAAAGCGCCGTACCCCAACACCCGCGACTCCCGGGTCGCCCAGCGCCTCGAAGACGGCCAGTGGGCCTGGTACTACCGCACCGCGCTGCGGACCGTCATTCAGGCCTGTGGCCGCGTGATCCGGGCACCGGACGACCACGGCGCGACGTATCTGGCGGACTCGTCGCTGCTGGACCTGTTCGAACGCGCCCGCGTCGATATGCCCGACTGGTTCGCCGAGCAGGTCGACCGGATGGGGCCGCCGGACCTGCCGGCGTTCGATCCGTCGGCCGCGCTGGGCGGCGCGAGCGTGGGTGAGTCGGAGAGCGAGGGCGATAGCGGCACACAGTCGCGCTCCCGGTCGCGCCGTTCCCAGTCACGCTCCGGCCGGCGCTCCTCGGGGACGAGTCCGATGGCCGACGTATGGGACACCGAGTAGATACGGAAAGTTGTAGTTGCTTACCGGTGTGCGTCGCCACGGGTAGACGCTCACCGGTCGATCGCTACAACCGTCCGTATCAGAAGACGAGCGCAGCGCCGTAGACGACCGACGACCCGATCATCAGCACGACGAGGACGATCGCGATGATCTGCTGTCGATCCATACTCCTGCTTGCTCGGCGGAACTGATAGTCGTTTCGAGGGCTGGACGACCCCATCTCGGGCGTCAGGTGTCGGTCTCGGGCGGGTACTGCAGGTCGACCCAGTACACCGTCCCGTCGTAGCGGACGAGCCAGTCGCCGCCGTACTCGTCGCTGTCGACGGCGTCGTGTGCGCGGAATCGGTCGGCGAGCGTTCGGAAGGCGTCGGGGACCTCTCCATCCGGGAAGTAACTCCCCTCGATTGCCTGCTGGACGATGTTTCGCTCCGCGTCCGAGAGGCCCGAGAGCGTGAACAGGTACCGGTCACGGAGTTGCTGGCCGAGATCCGTCGCGCTCTCGGCGACCTGCTCGGCGCCGTACTCGTAGGTGTTGACCGTCACCTCCCGATCCGCCTCGACCGCGATACGGTACGTCTCCCCGTCCTTGCGGACGCCGTCGTACTGGCCGTCGAGCAGGACGCTCTCGGCGTCGTCGGGGTATCGGTACGTACGGCCGATGTCGAAGCCATCGCTGTTGAGCGCTTCCTCTTCGGGGGGGTTCAGTCGTCCGACCGCGTTCCGGTCTGCCTCGGGCAGGTCTGCGTAGTCGATCACCGAGGACGGCGACTCGACCGGATCGAAGTCGACCCGCACGTCGTACAGCGTCTCGGTGCGCCTGTCGACGATTTCGTAGGCAATCGCGTAGTACGCCCCCTCGTACTCGACGGGGCGGTCGCGTTCGTACGGTGGGCGTGTTCCCTCACGGGTCGGGGCTTCGCCGGCGATGGCGGCGTCGAGCAGCGCCTTTCGTTCGGGCGGCAACCCCTCGGTCTCGCCGGCGTACTGCTCTGCGAGAGCGGTATCGTCGGCCATCGCTCGCATGGAGAGCGAACCGTCGGTCGGGTGGGCACACCCGGCGAGTGGGAGGGCAACGGTGGTGGCAGCGGTCGCGAGGAAGGTGCGGCGGCGCATACCTGCATAGAAACTGAGGCCGAGTGAATAGTTTGTGGTGGCCCCGATCCGGCTTTGACCGTCGAGCCACTTCGACAGTGGCTGCTTCACTCCACGCGCGCGTCGACGACGACGTGGGCGACGCCCTCACTGTACCCCTTCACGCGGCGGGTGTCGAGGATCTCGACGGCGCGGCCGGCGTCGGCCGCTGCCGCTTCGAGACGGCTGATCGGTCGGTCGAAGACCAGCGCGTTCGGGGTCGCCTCGTGCATGTGGACGACGCCGCCGGGAGCCAGCGCGTCGAGCGCGGCGTCGAGGTACTCGTGGGCCTCGTAGTAGCCCATCACGACCCGATCGACGGGGTCGTCGGACAGCTGAGGGGCCACGTCCCGGCAGTCCGCCCGATAGGGGTGGACCCGGTCGTCAACGTCGTTGAGCCGGACGTTCTCGATCAGGTACCGGAAGGAAGTGGGGTTGCGCTCGACGGCGGTGACCGTCGCGCCGGCCCGAGCCATCGGCAGCGTGAAGTAGCCGATGCCGGCGAACATATCGAGAACGCGCTCACGGGTCACCTCGTTCCCCGTTCGCGTTTCCGAGGACCGCTTCTCGCGCTGCTCGTCGCACCCCTCGCTTCGCTCGCCCTCGCTCACGCGCTCGCCCATCCGCGCTCGCTCGGCCTTGTTCCCCGGCGAGAACATCACTTTCGAGAGGTCGAGCGCGTACGCGGTGCCGTGTTCGCGGTGGACGGTCTCGGTGTCGCCGGTGCCGGCGAGCACCTCGACGGCGGGTTCGCGGTGGTCGCCCGCGATCGGTCCCCGGTCGAGGACGGTGTCGGCCCCGCCGTGGATCTGCAGGAGCGCTTCGACCACGTCCTCGGGCCGGGGCGCGTCGCCCACGTCGACGAGGACGACGCTGCCGATGACGGCCCACGAGGCGGGTGCACGGTCGAGTTCGTCGTCGGTCCATCCCATCTCCCGGAGGTAGTCGTCCAGATCACGCAGTCGGGGCTCGCCGACCTGCTTGACAACGTCCCGGACCGAGAGGTCGGTCGGCACCTCGGTGACGGGGACGGCGACGGCTTCGTCGTCCCACGGCTGGACGGTCCGGCCGTCGTCGTAGGCCCCCTCGGCCTGCAATCGGTCGATGACGGTCTGGGTGCGAGACTGCTCGACGACGACGGCCAGCGAGTCGTCGCCATTGTGGCGCTCTCCTCCGGCGTCGCTCTCTGGGGCCGCCGGGTCGTCCTCACTCATCGTCGTCGGGCAGGACGTGCAGGCCCTCGCGGTGTTTCAGTACCGGCAACTCGTCGGCGTCGGGATCGAGGAACTCCGGTCGCGGGACGGTCTTTGACTCGTAGGTCTCGGGGTCGAGCACCTGCACGGCGTTGTCGTCCTCGACGGCGACGAGGGTCGTCTCGTCGGCGTCCTCGCGGACACCCAGCCGGCGGGCGTCGGGCGCGTCGGCGTCCTCGAAGGAGGCCTCGAAGTCCTCGCCCGAAGCGAGGCGGGTCCCCTTGAGGTTGCCCTGGACGGAGCGCACGAGGACGGGGCCGTCGCCGTCCTCGGGGTCGATGATCTCGCCCGGTCGGTAGCGCGGCAGGCGGATCGCGTAAGTGACCCGGTACACCTCGTTGCCGTCCGAGTCCTCCGTGACGAGCGTCTCGTTGTCGGTGAAAGAGCCACCGAGTTCGGTGGTGATCTGGCGCGACACCTTCATCCCGATCTTGTTGGTCGAGACCTTGATGTTCGGGCCCTCCGGGCCGTCGTTGATCTCCGTGACGAAGGCCTCGCGGTCGCCCGTCGCCTCCATCTCGTCGACGATCTCGTGGGCGATCTCCTTGGCGCGCTCGGCCTCCTCCTCGGTCGGCGTGCGCTCCTCGCCCCGCACCTGCACCGTCGAGGCGTAGGACCCGCCGGCGATCTTCCCACACCGGGTGCAGGTCTGGCGGCTGATCTTCACCGGGACGACCACCTCCTCGGTGACGGGGGTCTCTCGGATGACGCCCGAAAACTCCGCGTGCATCCGAATGTTGTTCTTGTCGACCTGTTCGGGTGCGACCTGCCACGCGATCGAGTGGGCGTCGACGTGGATGCCAAGCGCCTCGCTGACCTCGTCGACGGCGATGTCGGTGTAGTCTTCGGCCCCGACATCGACCCAGCGATTCCCCCGGTGGACCGCCCCACACTGGGCACAGACCCGCACCTCGATCCGGTCGGGCGCGTCGACGAGGTCGAACTCCTCGAAGTAACAGGCGTCACACAGCACGCTGTCGGGGTCGTGCTGCCCGTCGACGCCCGGACGCTCGCGCTCGTGGTCGGGGATCTCGTCACCACAGCGCGGGCAGAAGGCTCCAGAACGACTCATTGGCACTCGCTACGACGCTGGCGTGGTTATCGCTTTTGTTTGTCGCTGGACTCGTGGCCGGGGTTCGACGGAGCGAACGGGGCGGAAACACCCTCGCTAGCAGTCGGTACCACCGACACTGCAAACGAGCAGTGAAAGCCCTCGCCACGCTCGCCAGCAGCCACGGACAGGTCCGACGATGTGATCCAGCACTGAACGCCCTCGCACCGCTCGCGGTCGCTCTCCGACATATCCTCCCGACGGTCGGATAGTGGTCGCGGACCGACCGCCACCGTGGCTCGCCCGTTCGTCCACCAGGGCCGCAACCGCACCGCGACCGCAGCCCTGCCCTCCCCCAAGGAGCGCGCTGAAACGCGCTCCCGGCCACGGCGGTGCGGTCAGGACGCGTGATTCGCGCCAGACGGCGCGAATCCGGGGAGGAGTGGGGACACGTTCGCGAGCGCGCTCCGTCGCGCTCGCAACTGTCGTCTGCGCGTGCTCTCCTGGCGGATTGAACGGGCGAGCCTCGGTCGCGGCGTCTACGTCGGCACTATCCGAGCGAACGGAGTGAGCGAAGATATCCGACGCAGAGGGCGTCGAGCGTGGCGAGGGCGTTCAGTCGTCGTTGGTAGTGTCGTGGACTGGTAGGCGGGACGAGGGCGTTCAGTTGGTAGTGGTAACAGTGTCAGATCGAGAGCGGGACGTGGGCGTCCAGCAGTGATTCACACGACTGTTGCCTGCTAGTTCAGCACCACGAACCGGTAGTTCAGCAGCGTCGCGAACAGCACCCACGCCAGATAGGGCACCAGCAACAGTGCGGCCCGTCGGTCCACCCGGTCGAAGGCTCAGATAGTCGGCACCAGCAGGGCCGCCAGCACGGCGATCACGCCCAGTGCAGCCGTGGGCATCTGGAAGGTGAAGAACGTCGGTGTCCAGGCGACGTTGAACACGAACTGGAGCGCAAAGAGGCCCAGCGCGACCCGAACGCGCCGGTCGTCAAGCCCTTCGCGGGCCACCAGAAAGACCGCCACACCGAGCAGGGTGAAGAGGAGCGTCCAGACGACGCCGAAGGCCCACGTCGGCGGGTAGATCGCGGGCTTGACCAGCGCGTCGAACCACGCCGAGTCGGGGCCGCCCAGCACCGCCGGGAGGCCGCCGACGACGTTGACGAGGACGATCAGGCCGAGGGCTCGCAGGAGGTCGCGGCGGTCGAAGCCGTCGGGGGTGGCGTCGGCGAGGGACATACAGCGTGTAGGCGTGACGGGTGCAAAGCGGTTGTGCCGATTTGCCCAGACAGCAGCGGTCAGTCCGACTGGGCCGACCCGGCACCCAACCCGAACTTCGGCCCCGACACGTCCTCCTCGGCGGCCTCGCGCCAGGCGTGGGTGGGTTCCCAGTCCAGCATCGACTGGGCCTTGGCGCTGGACATGGCTGCCTGTTCGCCCTCCAGCGCGCAGTCGTCGGGTACTTCGTCGAACCAGTCTTCGATCAGTTCGGTCGTCGGACGGCCAGCCCAGTTGTCGGCGGCGGCGATCAGGAACGGTTCGTGCCCCTCGAAATCGGCGTCCATCGCGGCGACGACGCTGTCGACGATGTCGCGCACGTCGACGTAGCTCCAGAGGTTGCCGTCGCCGTGCTCGGTCGGGTCTTCGCCCTTGCAGACGTACTCGCCGGGGTACTGGATCCACGAGGGCCGGATCGAGGCCACCGAGATGCCGTCCCGGCGCGTGACCATCTTCGCGACCTCCTCGCCGACGACCTTGGAGGTGCCGTAGGGGTCTTCCGGGCGCATCGGGTGAGTCTCGTCGATGGGGAGGAAGTCGGGCAGGGGCGTCTCCTCGGCGAAGGGCAGGCCGTAGGCGCTCTCCGAGGAGGCCCAGACCACGTCCGCGCCGACGCGACCGGCGGCGTCGATGACGTTGTACGCGCCCATGACGTTGTTCTCGAAGACGTGGCCACCGGCGTGGTCCAGCGGATGCGGGATCGCGCCCCAGTGGACCACGTCGTCGGGGTCGAACTCGTGGACGAGGTCGAACACGTCGCCCTTCTCGGTCAGATCCGCCTGTCGCGCGTCGATGGCGGGATGGTCGATGTCTGCGGTCGCCCGGTCCACACACAGGATGTCGTGGCCGTCGTCCGCGAGTCGATCGACGATCCACCGGCCCGACCGGCCGAAGCCGCCAGTAACGAGAATCCGAGACATACACCTGCCGTTGTTCCCGGTCCCTGATAAAGACGGCTCCCGCGAACGGGGGCAGTTTCGCCCGTCCGTGAACCATGTCACCACGTCACGGGCGGGCGAACAACCCTTTTACTCGGCTGGCACCTACCCCCCTCCATGCAGTGGCAAACCGACTGGGGCCTGCGCGGCCGCATGATCCTGACGATGTTCCTCCTCTTTGCGCTGTACATCGTCTTCATCGCCGTCATGACTCAGACGCGCTTCTTCGGCGTCGCGATCCTGGGGATGGGCGTGTTCCTCCTCGCCCAGTTCTTCTTCAGCGACAAGCTCGCGCTGTACTCGATGGGTGCAAAGGAGGTCAGTCCCGACGAATACCCCGAACTCCACCGGTCGCTCGACCGACTGGCCCAGCAGGCCGACCTGCCAAAGCCGAAAGTCGCCGTCGCCGACTCTCAGGTACCAAACGCCTTCGCGACCGGCCGCTCGAAGAAGAGTTCGGCCGTCGCCGTCACGACCGGCCTCATGCAGACCCTCGATCAGGACGAACTGGAGGGGGTGCTGGCCCACGAACTGGCCCACATCAAGAACCGCGACGTGATGGTCATGACCATCGCCTCGTTCCTCTCGACGATCGCCTTCCTCGTGGTGCGCTGGGGGTGGCTGTTCTCGGGCGGGCGCGACCGCGGGGGCAACGGCGGCGCGCCGGTCCTCGTGGCCATCCTCGTCTCGCTGGTCGTCTGGATCGTCTCGTTCCTGCTGATCCGGGCCCTCTCCCGGTACCGCGAGTTCGCGGCCGATCGGGGCGGCGCGTCGATCACGGGCCAGCCATCCGCCTTGGCGACGGCGCTCATGAAGATCGACGGCCGGATGGACAAGGTCCCCAAGGAGGACCTGCGGTCTCAGTCCGAGATGAACGCCTTTTTCATCATCCCCATTCGCTCGGGGTTCGTCGGCAAACTGTTCAGCACCCACCCCTCGACCGAGAAACGCATCGAGCGCCTGCAGGACCTCGAACGAGAACTAGAAGGGTACTGAGTCCCCGACGACGGCGGCCCTGTAACCGTAAGGGATACTTCGCCGGGCGATGTATCGACGACGATGAAGTCGTCACTTCTCGAACTGGCACCGGAGTTACTGGAACTGGCCTTCTTCGCCGTGAGCAGCGTCGCCCTGACGGTCGCCGGAGCACTCATCGAACAGTTCGCCCTCACAACGGCACAGAGCGGCGACCTCAAGATCGGCCTCTGGGCAGCCGTCATCGGGACAGTCGCACTCTACATCGCGTTCCTGCTCATGACCGACAAGTTCACCGCGAAGCTGGCTATGATCAGATCCGAACTGGCCAACTGAAACGTCTTTGTCCGGTAAACACTTCCGAACCCTGATTTCAGATTCTATATTTGTAGATATGATATTGTATGGTCTAAATAAGAATCTAAAAATGTACTAGCGTATATATTCGGCCGACTAATCTTCACAAATACCTCTTTCAAACCACGACATGGGGACGTGGGTAGGTATTTTTCCCCTGTTGAACTCTATACCAGCCGATGACTATCGAACTGATTGACATAACTCTCGACACGGCTCTGTTGTGCGTACCGACACCACGCTGCGGTGTTACCGGCTAGACTTCCGGTCGCCTCGTGTGTTCAGTTCACACATCGCCATCGTTAACTACGACTCTCCCCACATCTGCGTCAATGACTGACCCGTACGCACACGACATCATGTCGATCGACGAGGCGACGGCGTCGCCCGAGCAGGTACCGACCGCGGCGCTCCGGTCGGCGCTCGCCCACGAGGAGAACCTCGTCCGAACGCGCGGGGCGAAGGTCGCGGCCGCCGTCGTCGGTGACGACCCCGAGATGGTCGCCGAGCACACGTCCCAGCTGGTCGAAAACCTCGATCACGAGCGGACGAACGTCGTCGTCCACAGCGCGCTCGCGCTCGCCAGCGTCGTCGAGACGGCCCCCGACCGGGCCGCCGAGGCCGTCGGGCCGATCGTCGACTTGCTCGACGAGGACCCGCCGATCGTCCAGTCCGCCGCGAGCCAGTTCGTCCGCACGTCGATCACGGAAGCGCCGGAGACGTTCCTCTCCCACGTCGACCAGCTAGTCGAGCGGACGCTTCAGGAATCGACGGAGCCGGTCCCCGAGGACGCCATCGAAGCGACCGCGGACGACAACCGACGCGAGATCATGCGCGACGTCAACGAGGACGAGGGCCGCCGCCAGTGGGCCACCCGCCTCGTGACGGCGAACATGCTCGCCGAACTGGCCCGCGTCGAACCGACCGCGGTCGCGCCACACGTCGCCGACCTCGCTGCCCTGCTCGATCCCGAGAGCGACGACGTGGGCGTCACGACGACCGTCGCCGACATCGTCGGATCCGTCGCCGAACACGACCCGGCGCTGGCCGACGACGCCGTCGACCCGCTGATCGCGGTCCTCGATCACTACGACGAACCGACCGTCGCCACCGCCGTCACGGCGCTTGGCTTCCTCGACGACCCCGCTGCAATCGAACCGCTGCGCGCGGTCGACGACGACGAGGACCGCGACGAGGACCTGCGGGAACTGGCCGCCGAAACTGCAGCCTTCGTCGAACAGCGCGCCGAGCAGTAGCGAACGGACTGCCGTGCGACGACCGTCTCAGTACTCCTCTGCCGCCCGCTGCGTACACGTATAGAAGCCAAACACCGCGACGCCGCCAGAGACGGACAGGATGGCCGCGTTGACGATCGAGATCGTGTAGCTCGCCGTCCCCGGACGACCGACCACGAGGCCGACGACGGTGAGCAAGAACAGGAAGATGTGAGCCATCACGAACAGCCAGATGTGCGACCGGTACGCACACACCGTTCGCCAGAACGAGTCGAAACGCGCCATACCAAACTGGTGCGACCGGACCGACAAGAGTCTTGCTGCTGATCGAGCGGCAGTGTTCAGATAAGAGATTCGGACTCAGAGATCTCGCAGCACCGAAAGCCCTCGCTGTGCTCGACCGCTCCGGGACTCGCTGCGCGCCGCGGGTGCTTGCGTCGTCCGGGAGAGTCGACCACAGCTCGCCCTTTCATCCACCAGGGTTCAGATGGCTGAACAGCCGAATCCTGGCGGATGAAAGGGCGAGTGCAGTTGCGGGAACCCCGACGACGCAAGCACGCGAAGCGCGCGCAGCGAGTCGCGGGACCGCAACTGCACGAGGGCTTTCGGTGTCTGCAGCTCTGAAAACGCAGGTGCTCATCTGAACACTACGGGTCGAGCACGGTCAGTCGGTGAGTTCCGGGCTCTCCCAGTAGTCGTGGCCGTCGTCCTCGCGGAAGCACTTGACGCGCTGGCCGCCGGCGTCGTAGTTCCCTGGGTCGGCCTGCCGGCAGGCCTCGCGTGCCTCCGGGCAGCGCGTGTGGAAGTTACAGCCCGCGGGCGGGTCGACCGGGTCGGGAATGTCGATCTTGCGCATCGGGAGTTCGCCGGCGTCCTGCAGGGAGAGGTCCGGCGTCGCCCACCGCAAGACGTTCGTGTAGGGGTGGTGTGGGTCCTGGACGATCCCGTCGGCAGGCCCGATCTCGGCTAGCTGGCCGAGGTACATCACGCCGATGCGGCCGCCGCTGTGGGCGGTGAAGTAACGGGCGTTCGAGAGGTCGTGGCTGATGAACACGTAAGAGGTGTCGAACTCCTCTTGCAGTTCGAGCATCAGATCCATCATCTCCACCCGGAGGCTCACGTCGAGCGCGGAGATGGCTTCGTCGGCCAGAATCACGTCCGGGTTCATCAACAGTGCCCGACAGAGCGCGACACGCTGTTGTTCCCCGCCCGAAAGCTGGTGGGGGTAGCGTTCGGCGAAGTCCGCTGCTGGCGTCATGCCGACCCGTTCCAGCAGGGCGTAGATCCGCTCGCGCTTCTCCTGTTTGGCGAGGTCGGGACTGACCTGTCGCAGCGGTTCCGAGAGGATCGAGATGAGTCGGCGATTGGGGTTGAGCGACGCGCCGGGGTCCTGATGGATGATCTGGAGCGACGACCGGATGTCGTCCCACGACACGTCGGTGTCGACCGTCCCGTCGCGAATGTCCCAGATGTCCTCACCGCGGTATTTGACCGATCCGCCGGTGGGGCGCTGGAGGCCGATGGCCGTCTTGCCCAGCGTGGTCTTCCCACAGCCGGACTCGCCGACGAGCGCGATCACGTCCCGTTCGTGGATGTCCAGCGAGACGCCGTCGACGGCCCTGACGACCTCCGTCTCGCCGCCGACGTCGAGCAGCGACGACTTGTTCTCGAAGTGGACTTCAACGTCTTCGAGGCTGAGGACGACGTCGTCGCCCGGCATCACTGCTCACCTCCCGACCGCGCGGCGTCACCGAGATTCTCGGCGTAGTTGAGCGTGATCTCCGAGCGCGCGTCCTCCCAGTGGTGACACGCCGAGTCGTGGCGGTCGCCGATCGACGCGTACTCCGGATCGACCGACCGACACTGCTCGTCGGCCAGCGGACAGCGCGGGTGGTACGCACAGCCGTCGGGGACGTTGATCGGTGCCGGTTGGGAACCGGGGATCGGCACCATCTCCTCGATCGGAGCGTCGAGGTTCGGCGTCGAGTTCAGCAGCGCCCGCGTGTAGGGGTGGGCCGCCCGCTGGACGATCTCGTCGGTCTCGCCGATCTCGACCGGGTGGAAGGCGTACATGATGGCGAGGCGATCCGCGAGTGCGGCAATCAGGGGCAGGTCGTGGGTGATAAAGACCATCGTCAGATCGTACTTCTCTTTGAGGTCACGCAGGAGGCGGAGGATCGACCGTTGCATCAGCAGGTCCAGGGCGGCCGTCGGCTCGTCCATGACGAGCACCTCGGGTTCGAGCACCATCGACAGCGCGATCAGGGCGCGCTGTTGCATCCCACCGCTCAGTTCGTGGGGGTAGGCGTTCATCACGCGATCGGGTTCGAGATACAGGTCTTCGAGGAGCTGTCGGGCGAACTCCAGCCCCTCGTCGATATCGGCGTCGTGGGCCGACAGCGTCTCCTCGAAGTGGTCGCCGACGCGCATCGTCGGGTTGAACGAACTCATCGCGCCCTGGAACACCATCGAGATCTCCTCCCAGCGGAGCTGTCGGAGTTCCTCGGTACTCAGGTCGAGGACATCGATCGACTCGCCGTCGCTGGGGTTGTAGGTGATCTGGCCGCGCAGGACGCCCGGGTCGGGGATCGAATCGAGCATCGACTCGGCCAGCATCGACTTGCCCGACCCGCTCTCGCCAATGACGCCGATGACCTCGTGGCGATGCACGTCCATCGAGACGTGATCCAGCACGTAGGAGTTGCCGTCGTCGTAGGTGACCGACGCGTTCCGTATCTCGACGACTGGATCGTCCGCGTCAGGTTCGCGCGTCTCGCTGGCTGCGGACTGGGCCATCTAGATCCCCCCCGTCTGGATCGCGCCGTCGTCCTCGTCTTGGAGCGACTCGGACTCGCCGGCCATCCGGGTGCGCACCCGGGGGTTGAAGATGCGGTCCAGCCCCTGGGCGAGCAACACCAGCGACAGCGACAGCAGGGCGATGGGGATCATCGGGACGATCACGAGGTACTCCTGCCCGCTCCCGACCAGCGCGCTGTAGTCGTTGTACGCGCTGTCGAGTTGCAGCCCCCAGTTGGCCAGATTCGCCGGCAGCACGCCCAGATAGTACAGCCCGACGGCCGAGAAGATACAGTACCGGGCCGCGAAGGCGAAGTTGACCAGGATGTAGGGCATCAGGTTCGGGATCACGTCCTTGGTGAGGATCCGGCGGGTGCTGACGCCCATCGTCCGCGAGGCCTCGACGTAGGACTCCTCGCGCAGCGTCAGCACCTGCGAGCGGATCGACCGCCCGAGCGCGGACCAGTAGTTGACCGTCAGCAACACGCCGACGACGGCCGGGTTCTCGGGCTGGATCGTCACTGCCAGCACCATCACCAGCGGCAGCCCCGGAATCGACATCGCGATGTCGGAGATCGTCGTGATGATGCGGTCGGTCTGGCCGCCCTTGTAGCCGGCGACCGTGCCAGTGGTCACCGCGACGGCCGTCGAGAACACCGCGCCGGCTGTCACCAGGATCAGCATGTCCGGGGTCGCGTGGATCACCTGGGCCAGCAGGTCCGTTCCCGAAGGGTTCGACCCCAGCGGGGCGTCCATCGTCTCGAACGGTTTGAGGCCGCGCTCGACCTGGTTCGTCGTCGGCGCGGGGTACAGGCGCGTCCCGATCAGCGCCATGAGGATGAACCCGAACAGAAGCACGCCACCGATGAGGGTGCGCGAGTCGTCGATCGCGACCAGCCCCGGCTTGTAGATAAACTCCTCGTAGATGTCCCGAAGCCGGTCGCTGCGGGATGTTTCGACCGTCGACGACTGTGCCTCGAAGATGAACTCCTCACTGTCAGTATCCGAATCAGTATGCTTCACTCGAATCACCCGATTTGACTCGCGGATCGACCCATGAGTAGGTCAGGTCGGCAATCAGTACCGCCACTACCAGTATGATCGTGAACACGAGGAACACGCCCATCAACACGGAGTAGTCCTGTACCTCCAGTGCATCGAACATGACGTAGCCGATCCCTCGATAGGTGAACACCTGTTCCAAGATCACCGAACTCCCGATGTTGAATCCGATGAGCGTCAGGAAGCCCGTGTACATCGGCAAAATTGCGTTTCGAGCCACGTATCGCGTCGAGATCCGCCGGTCCGAGAGCCCCCGGAGTCGAGCGACGCGAACGTAGTCCTCGCCCAGCACCTGGATACTGTTCCCACGCATCGCCAGCATCTGCAGGCCCGCCTGTACGATGACGACCGACGCGATCGGCAGCGCCGCGTGATGTAACGCGTCGATGACGAACCCGATCGACAGCTCCGGTTCCGTCAGCGGCGTCAGCCGACCGCTTGTCGGGAACAGGCTGTTCTGGTAGGCCAGCACCATCAATAGCAGGAACGCGAACACGTAGAAGGGGATCGACCCCAGCAACACGCCGACGACCGAGGAGACCTTGTCGAAGCGACTCCCTTCCTTGTACGCGGTCAACGCCCCCCAGACGATCGCGATGGCGAAGATTAGGACGGTCGCGGAGGTCATCACGAACACCGTCCACGGGAGCGCCTCGGCCACCATCTGCCCGACCGGTTCGCCGTCCTGAATCGACTGGCCGAGATTCCCCTGTGCCAACTGTGCGACGTATTGGATGTATTGCTCGTGGATCGGTCCGTCGACGAGGTTGAGCCGATCCCGGTACAGTGCGATCTGCTGGTCTATCTGTTCTGGCTCCATGTTGCGCCGTGTCAACTGGGCTTCGAGTTGCACCAGTGGGCCACCCGGCATCAACCGCAGGATGCCGAAGGTCAGTGTGACGGCGGCCCACACCGTTAACACGGAGCGAGCTACCCGTTCCGCATAGTAACGCATAGTGGACTGATTATGCTTCATATAGATATGGATTACGGTTCGGGCCAGTTCGAGAGACGGCCAATAGCGGTGGCTCGTCGGCCGTCATCGCGTGAAAAATGACCGATCCGTCACTGACTCCGAGGGGCGGGAGCCGTGCCGGGTCCGCAACTGGAGACTGGGGTCTGCGACTGGGGCCAGACTCGACTTCCCACGTCGATCAGCCGTCGTACTGCATCTCACCCTGGCGGGGCAGCCAGGTGTTGGCGTACTTGACTTGTGCGACGGACGAATCCTCGGCCGGTGCACTGAACCGACTGGAGTTGATGAACGTCTGGTCGAGTCCCTCCTGAATCGGGATCATCGGCAGGTCGACGTTCGAGACCCACAGCAGGTCCAGTGCCAGCTGGGACTCTTTCTCGCTGTCGGTCGTGGTCCCGAGCGTCGCCACGTCCTCGACCGGGTTGACCGTCAGCTCGCCCGACCCCTCCCGTGCAGGAACGGTGATGTCGGCCGCGGAGCCACCACGTTCCTCGACGGCACCCGGATAGCTGTATCCGTTCTTCCTGAGTGTCGATCCAGGATTGACCATCTGGTGGGTGAGGTTGTGGTACGGGTGGGCGGCGCGTGCGAACGCTGCCGTCCAGTACTCCGCAGTCGCATCGAAGTTCCCGTTGGCCCAGCGACCGTCCGAGCCGCCGAGTTCGCCGAATGGGACCGTCGAGAACTCCGCGTCCATCCCGAAGGCGCTGAGCTGGTCTTTGGTGGTCTCCATGGCAGTGACCCAGTCGGACCAGCCACCGGGCGCGATCAGCTCGAAGGAGAGCGTACTTCCGCTTCCGTCTTCCCACACGCCGTTGCCGTTCTTGCTGTAGCCCGCATCTTCGAGGAGCGACGCCGCCTTGTTCGTCTGGCTTGAATCCCGACCGTAGGTCTCGAAGTCGCCCATCGCGTCGCCCAGCCACTTGTCGAGTTGGGCGTTGGGCAGCGCCGTCGGCACGCGGGGTGCGACCTTCGTCCGCGGGTCGGAGTTGGCCGCGACCTGACTTCGGTTCATTACGTGGGCGATGGCCTGGCGCACCGGCCGCTTGCCGAGGTGCTCGTGGTTGTGGTTCGGAATGATCCCGATGCCACCGTTCCGGGGCGTCTGGTACTCCTCGACCGCGTCGGGCAGGTCCGCGACGACGCTGGCGGGCGTGTAGATGGTGAACATGCTCTCGATGTTGCCCGACAGCAGCGCCTGGTGGATCGCCGTGTTGCCGTCCAGATACTGGAACGAGTACTCTTTGAAGTTGACGTTACTCGCGTCGGGGTGGTCGCCGTGGCGTTCGGTCAAGAGCACCTGCTCGTCCGACTGCGCGAACTTGAAGATCCCGTTGCCGACCGGGTCCTCGTCGGCGAAGCTGGTGAGGTCCTCGGTGTTGTCGGAGCCCTCGACACTCGAGAGGATGTCGCTGTACTTCGAGTGCTTCGTCGCGAGGCGGTTTTCCATGACGGAGAACTCGATCAGCGACGGGTTGATCTCGCTGCCGACGGTGATCGCAACCGTCCGGTCGTCGACTTTCTCGACGTCTTCGCCCCAGTCCCAGATCGCGCTGCCGACCGCGCGGTCGAGCTTGAGGTACGTCATCAGGTCCTGTGGCTTGACGGGGTCGCCGTTGTGCCAGGTCGCACCTTCCTGAATGGTCATCTCGAAGGCGTCACCGGTGTACTCCCACTCGGAGATGATCCCCGGCTTGTACTCACCGTCCGCGTAGTTGAACTCGGCGAACGGGTCGAAGATGAGTTCGTTGGCGATCTGTGCCGGGTTCGATCCCCAGGGGTTGAACTGGATCTCTGCGGGCGAGACGTTGGTCCCGCTCTTGTGTCTCACGTCGGCGACCTGCATGTCTCCGCCGTCGCTCGTGCCGTTCGTGTCGTTCGTGCCGTCGGTACTGTTGTCGGAGTCGCCCGAACTGTCCCCGCCACAGCCGGCGAGCGCGGCTGCACCGGCGACACCGGTCAGTTCGATGAACCGCCGGCGACTCAAAATGTCTCTGTAGTCGTTGGATTCGTCTGCCATATCCACGTGTATCGCCTCGGGTGTTGAATAATAAAGGTTTTGAATAATACTGGTGAGGGCGATCGAAATATGGCGTATTCGGTGGATAGGAGACATGAAACCGATCGTTTCCACATAGTGTTTTTTGACAAGGATCGTGTACGCTCGCGGGTCAGTTTCGATATACGGGTGGGACGCACACTCATATGAGATCCCGTCGACCCGAAGCACCGGCTTCTCCGTTCGCTCTGAGCCCCCAGACTGCCCGACGACCGCCCGTCAGCCCGTTGTGAGAGAGTACCTGTCATAGCTGTGGACGCACACACGTCGTTTCCCGTGCCGACGAAATAGTTAGTATACCAACTAGAAGCGGGCGGGTTGCAGCATACAAAACACGGCGGTAACGGCGTCGAGACGCAGCGAGACGCGATTTTCGAACCAATTTTATAGCCGAACGAACAACGTGCTGTTGGCGACCTGCCCAGCAGAAGTATCGTCGCCAGCCCGAGAGCCGAAGACGCTCGACCGGGTTCGGCCCGTGATTCGGGGCAATCGGATCCGTAGACGCCGACGATACTCCTGCTCGTACGGAACGTCGGAGAGCTGTCCCGGATCGACCGCACGATCGCGTGCAGTCGACAGGGGACAGCTCTCGGACTGTCCGTGTCAGTATCGACCAGTGTCCGACTCCCTGTCATGGTCCACAGTGCGGGTCTCTGACATCGTCCGAGGTCGCCCAACAGGCGTGTGATCACCGTCGATAGGGCTGTCGTCGGTCCGGCCGACGACAGTCCACCCGTGACGGTGTTCTGCCACACGTTCTCCGCCGTCGCGACGATCCGATAGTAACAATTGAAACGATTCACACACCGATCGCACTGCTGTCGTGCGCTCGGGTGTGCATTGACTGTCAATGGCTACTATATCCAACCGTGCGCGCCGTTACTGTGGGTCCCGGGCGGTTACCGTGGGTCCCGACCGTAGGCGGAACGGGCACCGTACTGCGCTCCTTCGCGTGCGCGCGCGAAACTACCAACCTCACTGGTGTAACTGCTCCCGTTCCGGGTTGTCAAACGTATCGCCACTGCTGGCTCACCGTCGTCGCTCCGTACCGAACGACCGACTGTGAGTCGCTCACGAACTGCTTTGTTTATTATGTCCGAACACTGAGAACTTCTATAACAAAAGTACTGTTGATATAGATATCCGGCACCGTTTCACTCATCGCATCATCTGTCATTTCAGACAACTCTTGCAACCACGACTACTCGGCCTGCCGACGACCGGTACTCGCTCCGTTCCCATGATTGAAAATACCGAAAGTACGTTCGTTATGAAAGATCGAGTCGCCCGGTTCGTACTATCCGAGACGACTCTCAATATACGATATATGGCTGTATATGACTCCGATTTCTTAGTACAATACATTATCGAAAACCCTATATCCTCTGAACTGCCAATAACGTACTATATGTGAGATTTCGACTTTTAAAAGACGATATACAAATTCAAAATATGGGATATACATTTGCATCTGTAGAAAAAGTCCTTTAATCTAATTTTTTCTTCCTATCTATCTCCACAATCTCTGTTATAGACCCTCGTATACCATCTTTGTACATGAATACCTATCGCGGGCGACGAACCCATCGAAGCCCACGTCGAGGGAGAGACCTAAGAGCGACCGGCCACACGACACAGGTATGGGACTGCTGGACGGACTCAAGAGCATCCTCGGGACGAAAGCCGAGGCCGACGCGACCCGGGACGCCGATCCCGACGACCTCTTTGGCATGTCGACGGCCTACGTCACGATGGAGGCCGATCTGGGCTTCGCCCCAACGGGCGACGCGGCGCTATGTTTCGCCGACGTGGACAACACCGATTTTCAGGACGCGATCGAGGAGGTCGAAGCCATCCTCGACGCCGGCGAGGTCGAGACCGGGACGACCGCGGAGTTCACGACCGACGAACACGGGTACGACTGGATCGTCCTCCACGACGACGAGTTCGAGGACCTCGTGACTTCGATTCACTTCGCCGCCGACACGCTGATCGAGGCCCGCTACGGCTCGCGCCTGCTCGCCGCCCTGTTCGCGTTCGAGCGCTCACGGGACGGCCAACCGGCCTACTGGGTGTACTCGTTCCGCCGGGGCGCGTACTATCCCTTCGCGCCCAGCGAGCACGACGCCCACGAGCGCGACACGAGCGCGGAGTTCAAGCTAGACTCGAACCTCGATGGAGAGCTCTCGGTCGAGGACGACAAGGAGTTCTGGTACCCGATGTGGCCCGACCGGCCCGGGTACCACCCGTGGGAGTGACCATGGCCGACACGTCACTCTCCGTCTTCGATCACGTCCGTCTCGCCGAGGACAGCGACGTCGTCGCGGACGCGATACCCGGCGTCTACCGCGTCGTCGGGACCGACGACGAGTCGGTCACGCTCTTGCGCGTCACCGACGCCGATGGACGACGTGCGAACACGGGCGAACTCCGGACCGTCGAGCGCGCGCACCTGTCGGCGTTCGAACCGGCCGACAACCCGGATGACAACCGCTCGCCCGTGGCCGCACTGGCGGGCGTTGTCGACGGTTTCGGCTGGCAGCTACGGGTGTTCGGGCGCTCGCTGGCCGCCCGACCGCTACTCTCGGTGGCTGCACTGATCGTCGTCGCTGTCGGACTCGTCGGGGATCAGTTCCTCGCCGGCCCGGACTGGGCGTTCGGCCTCGCGGTCTTCGCCGGGAGCCTCGCGCTCGCGGCGCTGGGCTCGAACCTGTTCTGAGTCTGAGTGGCTTCCTCCCACCTCGTTTTCGTCCCCTCGTTTCAGTCTTCGCAGTTACCGACGAACATCCCGTCGTCGCCCTTCAGTTTCACTTTCACTCTCCTGTTAACGGAGGTTTATAACCCCCGACGCACAAGCGACGTGTATGGCTGCATCAGAAGACCTCGAAGAGCTGCCGGGCGTCGGTCCGGCCACAGCAGAGAAACTCAAGGAAAACGGCTTCGACGGCTACCAGGGAATCGCCGTCGCCTCACCGGGCGAACTCTCCAACACGGCCGATATCGGGGAGTCCTCCGCGGCCGACATCATCCAGGCCGCGCGTGAGGCCGCCGACATCGGCGGGTTCGAGACGGGTGCGACGGTGCTGGAACGCCGCGAACAGATCGGCAAGCTCACCTGGTCCGTCGGCGAGGTCGACGAACTGCTCGGTGGGGGTATCGAGACCCAGTCGATCACCGAAGTGTACGGTGAGTTCGGGGCCGGCAAGTCTCAGGTCACCCACCAGATCTCCGTTACCGTCCAGCTACCGGCCGAACACGGCGGGCTGGAGGGCAGCGCCATCTTCATCGACTCCGAGGACACCTTCCGCCCCGAGCGGATCGACCAGATGGTCAAGGGCCTCGAAGACGACGTACTGGAGGACACGATGGTCCTCCACGGCCTCGTCGAGGAGGAAGGCGACGCCGACGCCGGCGACGAGGAACTGCTCGACCTGCTGGTCGAGTCGGTACTGGACAAGATCCACGTCGCCAAAGCGTTCAATTCCAACCACCAGATCCTGCTGGCCGAGAAGGCCCAGGAGATCGCTGGCGAGAGCCAGGACGACGAGTTCCCGGTGCGCCTGCTCTGTGTCGACTCGCTGACCTCCCATTTCCGCGCGGAGTACGTCGGCCGTGGCGAACTCGCCGAGCGCCAGCAGAAGCTCAACAAGCACCTCCACGACCTGATGCGCGTGGGCGACCTCAACAACACTGCCGTCGTCGTCACGAATCAGGTCGCCTCCAACCCCGATTCGTTCTTCGGCGACCCGACCCAGCCCATCGGTGGCAACATCCTGGGCCACACCTCGACGTTCCGCATCTACCTCCGCAAATCGAAGGGCAACAAGCGCATCGTCAAACTCGTCGACGCGCCGAACCTCCCCGACGGCGAGGCCGTGATGCGCGTCGAGGAAGGCGGCCTGATGGACGAGTAGGGCGTGATCCGAACGCAGTGAGGATCACGTTACAGCGAGCGGGGAGTGCGAGGCGCGCTGCAGGAGGCCTCGAAGTGAGCGGTGAACGGAGTGAACCGCGAACAGCGACCCGCGAGCAGCGCCGACTCGCACCGACTGTCCTTTCTCTCCGCTCGACTGAGTCGCCGTAGGACCGATCGACAACCCCTCTGTTTCCCCTCGAACCCACTCCCCTCTGGCGTCTTTCGGGCGTCTGACGCACCGTGGTGAAAGTGAAACACCAGTCGTAAAACCACAAGAGGGCGGCCGGTCTCTAGTCGAAACAGGGGGGGTTCGGGGCGTGCGAACGAGCCACGTCCAGTGATTTCGACGGTGGCACCGTCCGGTCAGTACCGTTTTGTGGGTTGGTGACGTACCACGTGCCATGAAGTTCGTCATCGTCGGATACGGACGCGTCGGGACGCGCACGGCGCGCATCCTCGACACGGAGGGTCACGAGGTCGTCGTCGTCGAGCGCGACCGAGACAAAGCAGAGCGCAGCGAAGAAGAAGGGTTCGAGACGATCCGGGGCGACGGCAACGACGAATCCGTCCTCGAACGGGCGGGACTGGACGACGCCGACGCCATCGGCGGACTGACCGGCGACCTCAACACCAACTTCGCCGCCTGCATGATCGGCAAGGAACACGGCTGTCGAACCGTGTTACGCATCGACGCCGACTACCGCGAGGAGATCTACGAGAAGTACGCCGCCGACGTCGACGAGATCATCTATCCCGAGCGACTCGGTGCGGCGGGTGCGAAGACGGCCTTGCTGGGCGGGAACTTCAACGTTCTCGCGGATCTCACCGAGCAGCTATCGGTCGCCAGCGTCACCGTACCAGACGGCTCGCCGGTGATCGGGGAACGCGTCGTCGCACTCGAACTGCCTGGCGACGCGCGGATCTACGCCCACGGGGGCGACCACGAGCCGATGACGATTCCACTGCCCCGGACGACGATCGCGGCCGGCGACACCGTCGCGGTGATGGCCAGCCCCGACACGCTGGACGACGTTCGCGCGTCGCTGAAAGGGACGTAGTCGCTGCGCTCGGGAGTGAACGGCACCGCGGTCCAAAGAGAGGGGTGGATTGCGGTGTCCGGGCGCGCTCGGGAGGATGGGATACTGAGTGGTCGTCAGTATGCGCGCCCGTATCGACCGATCCGCAGGATCGTACTTAAAAACCCGTCAGACGCCCGTTCGACACTTCCGCCGTCCGTGGGTTTTTGCCGCTGCCGGTCGTCGTGACCGGTATGACCTGGGCCGAACTGTTCGACCGTGCGAGCGAGTACGAGACGAGTGTCGACGCCGTCCGCGACGCGCTCCGGGAGCGCCGCGATGGGGGGTGATCCCACTCGGATCGTCGCCGACGCCGACGTGCTCGCCGCGGACCTGCTGGTCGGCGGGAACGCACGCGCGGCGCTGGACCACGTCCGTCGCCACGACTGGCTGACGCTCGCTGCCAGCGAGCAGTTGCTCGACGACGCAGAGAGCGTGATCGAGACGCTCGCCGACCCCGACCTCGCGACCGCGTGGCGCGACCGGATCGGGGCCGACACGGAGACCGTCGAGCACCCGCCCGAGGACCACCCGGGACTGGCGTCGGCCTACCGCGGCGAGGCGGGCCACCTGCTCTCCTACGACGACTCGCTGCGGTCGGCCAAGACCGGCCTCTCGATCCAGCCCCACGCCGATCTGAGCATCCGACCGCCCGACGCCTTCGCACGCCTGTTCGACGCCGAATCGTTGTACGAGGCCACTCACGACGACGCCTATCCCGGCCCCGACCGGGACCCGCGGGCGTGATCGCCCCTTCTGATCGGTGTCACGGATCCACTGAGCAAACTGCGGTGGCGCGCGCTGTCGCGCCAGGCGAGGCGTGCGCTGGGGCTTCGCCACAACGACTGAGGGGTCGGTGCTACCGACCTCTCGGTCGGCAGTTCTGTGCGGGCACTATTCGACTGCGGTGAGACTATCTCGCACCGATACCGCCGAGCGGGCCGAGGGGGACTTCAGTCCTCGGAGACGGGCGGCCAGTCCGGGTCGACACCGACTACGTCGGCGGTCCACTTCCACAGGTATGTCTCGGCCGCCGAATCGGTCGACTTCGCCTCCCCGAGCCGTGCGTTCGAGTAGTAGCCCCCGCTCTCGACCGTCTCGTCGGTGGTCGCCAGAGACAGCGATGTCGCTGCTGCTTCGCGCTCTGAATCCACTGGTCCGAACGGGACGAGCCCCCCGACGAGGCCAAAGAGCTTCCAGCCCAGCCGCGAGAGCCCCCCGGAGTCACGCGCCAGCCTGCTCGACGGGACGATGCCGGGGTGACAGCACGTCGCCGTCACGCCGGTCCCCTCCGCGCGGCGGGATAGTGCTCGCGTGAAAGCGACGTTAGCGAACTTCGAGTCCGCGTAGGCGGCCTGCCCGGTCGGCCCCGACTCGCCGACGAACCGGTCGGTGTCGAGTGTTCCACGGCGATGGAGGTCCGAGGAGACCGTGACGACGCGACCGTCGGCCGCCTCCAGCAGCGGCCACAGCTCGTGGGTCAGCAGGTAGTGGGCGCAGTGGTTGACTGCCAGCGTCGTCTCGACGCCGGCGCGAGTGCCGTCCGCCCGTTCGCCCGTGGCGTCGACGAGGCGGCGCTCCCCGAGCCACGTGCCGGCGTTGTTCACCAGCGCGTCGAGGTGATCCGTCGCCTCGGCGACCCGGTTGGCCAGCGCCCGCACCGCCGCGAAGTCGGTCAGGTCCCCGGAGAAGAACGTCGCTTCGCCGTCGGTCTCGGCCCGGACTTCGTCGCGGACTGCACGGCCGCGCTCGGCGTCACGGCCGTGGACGAGGACCGTCCACCCCCGTCGTGCCAGTCCGAGGACCGTCTCGCGACCGATCCCGCTCGTCCCGCCGGTGACCAGCGCCACGTCGCCGTCGCTCATGGACGTGCGTTCGTCGGGCATCGACAAGAGTGCGTGGCTTCGGCGAGCCCACTCAGGACTCGCGCTGGAAGATGTCCTCGACCGTCGTCCCGTAGTAGTCGGCGAGGTCGAGGGCTAGCTCCAGCGACGGGTCGTAGCGCTCGCGTTCGACGGCGTTGATCGTCTGGCGGGTCACCTCGACGGCGGCGGCCAGATCGGCCTGACTCTCGCCGTGGTCGGCCCGGAGTTCGGGCAGGCGGTTCTTCATCGCTGGTACCGAGCGAGCAACACCATCGCGAGCCACACCGCGAACAGGCCGGCGACGAAGTACGCGAGGTGGGTGAACCACAGCGGCCACTCGACGCGACCGAGCGCCCGCAGCGCGGTCATCGTCGGGAAGACGACGCCCGACGCGATGCCCACGATGGCGATGGTCCAGCGCCCCGCGTCGCCGAAGACGGCCTCGTCGCGCTCGTCGAACATGACCGTCTTGGACTGGGTCGAGATCCCGATGGCCGCGGCGGCGGCGAAGAAAAACGCCAGCGCGCCGACGAACGGCAAGCCAGCGACGATCAACCCGGCGAAAGCGATGGCTCCGATCGCCCACAATGCGGTGTACGTCGTTCGATACGTTCCTGGATCGGTTGCTGTCGTCGTCATGGGTAGTTCGTAAAGCGCGTTTACGTAAAGCTCGCTTTACATGTAAAACATACTTTCCATTCGTAATAAAACTGACGGCGATAGGTCGACAGCACCCTCAGCAGTCTTCGATGGACTCCTTGACCTCGAGAACCGTCACCTGACCGGTTTGTGTGACCCGAATACGGTAGCCGACGTACGAGAAACTGATCTCCATCTGGGCCTCTGGAGCCGGCGGGCGCTGAAACAGCATCTCGACGAAGTGCCCGACCTGCTCGTAGAACGACGGCAGCGACTCGATGTCGACCCCTTCGAGGTCGGCGACGATCCGAAGTAGTTCGTACTCGGCCGTCTCCGATTTCGGGTCGATCCGCGTCTTGACGATATCTTCGTCTCGCCCCTGCGCCGTCTCCGATGAATCGGCCGGCTCCTCGACCATATACCGCCCAAGGGCCAGCACGCTCATTGGTGTAGTTGCCAGTTCGTTGATCGGTACTGGCTACAACGATTCGTCGTCACCACCGGCGGCCGAAGCGGGATTCGACCCGCGGTCGTCGTAATACTTGCGCCCGATGTAGGCGTCGGGCAGTCGCGAGACGATCGTCGAGAACAGTTCGTCGACGGTCTCGAAACTGTCGTCGTCGACGTTCTCGACGATGGTCGTGATGGTCTGGGACTCGTCGCCGTCGGGCGCGACGAGCGTCGCCGATCCGACCTGCTCACGAACCGCCGCCAGCGTCACCGGGTAGGACAGTTGCTCGTCGAGATACGGCCGTAGTTCGTTTCGCTCCAGTTGGGTGTCTGTCGACATGATGAGTAACGGCGCGAACCGTTGTCACCGCGTCCCCGCCCTCGGCTTTGGTTATACGGTGCTTTGGACCGACCCGTCGGCGATCAGCCGAGCTTACTCCCGGTCTTCGAGTTCCTCGACACGCTCTCGCAGCGCCGCCACCTCGTCGTCACGCTGGCTCGACCGCCGCACGAACACGAGGACGCCGAGCGCGAGCGGCACCGTCACGACGACGAACAGCACGATAACGAGAAAGCACTCCGCGAACGGGCTCGCCTGCAGGAGGGCCATAGAGCCGTGTCGCGGTCGAACGATGGTAAAGCGGACGGCCTGCCGCTCGCCGTCCCGAGGAACCTCACTGCGTTCGGTCCCTCGCCGCTCGCGCGTCCCTTCGCTCACGGGTCACTGCGTTCCCCGTTCGCGCATCCCGGGATTCTCGCTGTGCTCGAATCCCGTGCTACTCGTGCCCGTACACAGCCACCGGCTCGTAGGGTTCTTCGAGATACTCCATGTCCGAGTCCGAGAGGTCGATCTCCAGGGCCTCGACGGCCTCCTCGAGGTGTTCGATGCTGGAGGTGCCGAGGATCGGCGCGTCGGTGTACTCGTTCTCGAAGTGCCAGGCCATGGCGATCTGAGCCATCGTGACGCCCTTCTCGTCGGCCAGTTCCTGCACGCGCTCGTTGATCTCCTTGCTGGCCGCCCCCTCGTCGTAGGGGAGCCCGATGTTCTCTTTCTCGTGTTCGCCACGCGTCGTCCGGGTGAACTCCTCGTGGGGACGGGTCAGATAGCCCGCGCCCAGCGGGCTCCACGGGATGACGCCCACGTCCCACTGCTCGCAGACGGGGTACATCTCGCGCTCCTCCTCGCGGTAGGTGAGGTGATAGAGGTCCTGCATCGTCTCGAAACGCGCCAGCCCCTCCCGCTCGCTGACGTGGAGCGCGCGCTGGAACTGGTGGGCCCACATCGAGGAGGCCCCGATGTGTCGGACCTGGCCCCGGCGGACGGCGTCGTCCAGCGCGCGCAGCGTGGTCTCGATGGGCGTGTCGTCATCCCAGCGATGGATCTGGTACAGGTCGACCGTCTCCATCCCCAGCCGATCCAGCGAGGCCGATAGCTCCTGCTCGATGGCCTTCCGGGAGAGGCCCTGCCTATTGGGGTCCTCGCCCATCTCGCCGAACACCTTCGTGGCGACGACCTGCTCGTCGCGGTCGTACTCGGCCAGTACGTCCCCGAGAATCTCCTCGCTCTCGCCCGTCGAGTAGACGTTCGCGGTGTCGAAGAAGTTGATGCCCAGGTCGATCGCTCGCTCTATCAGGGCCTCCGACTCGTCGCGGTCGAGCATCCACTCGTCGCCGCTCCCGAAGCTCATACAGCCCAGACAGATCTTCGAAACCTCGATGCCGGTCGAACCCAGTGTCGTGTACTCCATACGGGGGAGACGTGGCGTGGGCTGACCAAGTAGTCAACGCCAAGCTTCTGACACGCCGGGCATGAAAGATTGTCGAGGGCGTGAGATGGGTGCCGTCGGAACGGTACAGTGAACTACCGGCGCGATCAACGACGGGCATGGACGTTGCACACGTTGCGCTGTGGGTCGCCGACATGGACCGCGCCGTCGACTTCTACACCGGCCTCGGGCTGGAACGCCAGTGGTCCTTTACGCTCGACGGTGTCGAGAACGTCTACGTCGGCGGCGAGCACGGGGAACTCCAGCTTCGCCACGACCCCGACCGGACAACGCCGATCGCGCCCAACCGTGCCGACGTGGACCACGTCGCCCTGACCGTCGAGGACACCGAGGCGATGGTCGAGCGCGCCACCGAGCAGGGTGCGTCCGTCGTCACCGACCCGACCGTCATCGAACCGGCCGACGCCTACGTCGCGTTCGTCGAGGACCCCGACGGCTACGTGCTGGAGTTCGTCGAACCGCTCGACGGGTGAGCGCCGCCGAGCGACGAGGTGACCGTTCGTCCAGTCTGCGCCCGGACTCGGTGGGGTATTAGTCGACGGAAGCCCACAATTCGAGTACGATGGCAGAACCGACGACGGTCCGACGGGCGTCCGACCCGCTGGATCTGACCCTCTCCGAGGACGAACTGGACGCGTACCGCGAGCACATCACCGACTTCATCACCGGACAGGTCGAGGCCGCCGGCGTCGACAGCGCCGTGATCGGGCTCTCGGGCGGCATCGACAGCACGCTCACCTCGCATCTCGCCGTCGAGGCGCTGGGCGAGGACAACGTCTACGGGCTGGTGATGCCCAGCGAGGCCAACCGCGACGAGAACATGAGCGACGCCGAGCGCGTCGCGAGCGAACTGCTGGGCATCGACTACGACGTGGTCGAAATAAACCCGATCGTCGACGCCTTCCTCGACGGCTTCCCCGCCGCCGAGGGCGACCAGCTCGCGGTGGGGAACCTCAGGGTGCGTTGCCGGGCCGTGCTGAACTATCTCGCGGCGAACCACCGCGGCGCGCTCGTGCTCGGGACGGGCAACAAGAGCGAAGCGCTCGTGGGCTACTTCACCAAGTACGGCGACGGTGCCGTGGACTGCCACCCCATCGCGAACCTCTACAAGGGCCAGGTCCGCCAGCTCGCGAAACACGTCGGCGTCCCGGACGATCTGGCCGAGAAGACCGCCAGCGCCGAGATGTGGGTCGGCCAGACCGACGAGGCAGAGATGGGCCTGGACTATCCGACGCTGGATTCGATCCTCGCGCTCCACGTTGAAGGGGGCGTCTCGGCCAGCGCGACGGCCGCCGAGATCGGCGTCGATGCGGCGGCCATCGAGCGGGTCACCTCGCTGTACGAGGGGAGCAAACACAAACGAGCCGCGCCGCCGGGGCCCGACCCGCTGTACTGAGCGCGAGACGTCAGTTCGTCGGCCTGACGACGATTCGCACGTGATCGCCGTTCGCACCGCTGGCGGCTTCGACGCCATCGAGGACGTACGTCGCAGGATCGACCGACTGGCCGTCGACCTGTACGACGACCTCGGCGTTCTCGCCGTCACGATACGTCGTCCCATCGAACGTGACGCTGTTCTCGGTGACACCGATCCCGACCGTCGCCATCGCGTATTCGAGCGTGACGCCGGTCGCGTGGGTGTGCCAGACGCGGCCGTTACCACCCTCGAAGTGGAACTTGTTCGCGGCAAGCTGGTACTGGGACTGGCTGAAGTCGATCTGCTGTCCGTCCACCGTCACGTTGATAGTGCCGTGAGTGTGCGCCGAGCGAAGTTGTCCCGGCGTCTGTTCGACTTCGAATCCGTTGATCGTCGCAGGGCCACCCCCGCCACCGCCACCGCCACCACCACCCATGAACACCACGACGTAGACGACGATGGCCAGCGAGAAGCCGATCACGCCCACGAGGATCGCCGGACCGACCGGGATCGAGCTATCGTCGTCGCCCCCGCCGTCGTGATCATCGACGCGACGCTGGTCGATCGAGCCGAGTTCGCCCTCGTGTGCCGCCCCAAGGTGATCCAGATAGGCGTCCTCGCTCTCGAACGAGGCATCGCAGTAGTCACAGTCAACCATTACTCCGCAGTCCGCGCTCGACGGATTCAGTCTTTGCGCTTCCGGTCACGTGCTTCGACCAGTTCGGCGAAGGCCTCGCGCTCGCGCTCCTGCTGGCGGTCGTGGGTAGCAGGGTCGGCCAGCAGGCCCTTGATCGCCCGCACCGCGTCGGCGTCGGTGGCCGCGATCTCGTGGGCGACCGTCCGGGGATCGTCGAGGACTCTGGAGACCAGTCCGATCCGAACTGCCTCGTCGGCGTCCAGAACTCTGCCCGACAACGACAGGTCCATCGCCACACCCTCGCCGACGATATCGACGAGCCGTCCGGTGCCACCCCACGCGCCGAACAGGCCCAGCGTGACGCCCGATTCGGCGAACGTCGACCGAGCCGTACAGACACGCAGATCACAGGCCAGTGCGAGTTCGACCCCACCACCACGGGCCGGGCCGTCGACCGTCGCTACCGTCGCCCCGTCGTACGTGGCGAGCGCGTCCGCGACGGCCTGCCCCTGTCGTGCGAACTCGCGAGCGCTCTCGCCGTCGAGGGCGGCGACAGTGTCCAGGTCCGCGCCGGCACAGAACGCTGCCCCCGCACCGTCGAGACAGAGCACCGGCGCGCTGGCGTCGTCGATGGCCCCACGGAGTGCGTCTAGCCCATCCCGCGTGAGAGCGTTGCGCCGCTCGGGTCGATGGATCGTCACGACCGTCACGTCACCCTCGCGAACCGTCCGAATCGCGTCCATGACTCACCGAACGTTTCCAAAGGTCTTTGCCCTTCCCGTCGCTAGGCGAAGGTAATGGAGGAAGCCGCTGCGGTCCGACGAGCCGCACTGGCGGCAGTCGACGACGTCGATCCCGCTCGTCTGCGCGACCGCATCGAGGCCCGACTCGACACCGCCTCGATGACCCCCGGCGTCTGCACGCTCACCAGCGCCAGCGCCGCCGGCTGCGAGAACGACCACGACGGCATCACCGACCGCGCCGCCGGCGTACAGTTGATCTACGAGGGACTCCGCCTCACCCGAACGCTGGCCCACGACGACCCCTGGACCGACGGCGACCGCGACGCCGCCGACCTCGATATTCTCATCGCCGACATCCTCGTCTCGCGGGGGTTCTACCTGCTCGCCCGCACGGAGGCCGCCGACGCCGCCGTCGACGTGGTGCGCGCGTTCGGCACCGACCAGACCGTCCGCCGCGAGACCGACGACCCCACGCTCGACCGGAATCTCGAAGCCGACGTGCTCGAACTCGCCGTCGTTGCCGGCGTCACCGCCGCGGGCGCACACCCGACCCCGCGACTCCGCGAGTACGCCAACGGCCTCGTCGACGACTCGCTCCCGGCCGCCGAAACCTTCGCCGACGACGACGTGATCGAGATGCTGGCCTCGCTGGCCGCGACCGACGCGACGGCCACCGACGGCGTCCGCACCTCCGCCGACCACTGAGACGGGTTCCCGTGCCGCGGTTGAATCGAAACGCCTAAAGACAACTCCCGACTACCAGTGAATGCGTGCCTGGGTAGCTTAGCGGTAAAGCGCGTCCTTGGTAAGGACGAGACCCCGGATTCAAATTCCGGCCTAGGCTTTTTCCGAGCGACTGACCCCGGAGCGACAGCGACGGGGTCCGAAGCGAGTGAAAACGCCGAACACGGAATTTGAATCCCTGGAAGACGAACGCAGTGAGTCTTCCTCCGGTTCAAATTCCGGCCGAGAATTCTTCCAGAGCAGCGCTCACTCCGTCAGATCCTGAATCCAGCTTCTGGCGGCCATCCCCTGTGAGAAGCCAAGCGTCGGCATCGCCAGCGTGGCGACGTGTTCGAGTTCGCCGGGTGCCAGCCCCTCGTCGAGACCACGCCGAACGTGGGAGTGGACTGCGCCCTCGGATTCGGCACCGACGGCCAGTGCAAGCTTGACGAGTCGCCTGGTCTCGTCGTCGAGGGGCCCGGCCTCGGAGCAGGCCTGTCCGAACTCGCCGTAGGCGTTCCAGACTGCCGGCTCCTCGTTCGCAAACGATCCCGCAGCGGCGGGCAGTTCCACGGTGTCGTCGGGTTCGTCTGCCATGCGTGGATAGTCCCACCGTCGGCCCAAGAGTGCTTGGCCGAACGAACCCATAGTGTCCAGAGAGGGACGCGACAGAATTCGTGTGAAGCACCGAAAGCCCTCGCGACGTTCCGGTCCCGGGACCCACACTGCGCTCGCGTAGCGTGCTTACGGGGTCCGGGTTCCCGGAACGTCGCTCGCCCTTTCATCCGCCAGGGTTCAGACTGTACGGCGTTCGATGAGCCTGGCGGATGAAAGGGCGAGGCGCGCGTTGCGGCGCAGCCGCAACGACTGAGGAGGTCGGTGGAACCGACCTCCCGGTCGACGGATCTGCGTCGGCCCTATTCGACCGCAGGGAGAATATCCGACACAGATCCGTCGAGCGTGCCGAGGGCTTTCGGTGTCCTCGTGAACGTCGTGAGTCTCTCGGTGGTCACGTGAACGCAGTGAGCGCGACCTCGAAAGACTCGCTTCGCTCGACTTTCGGTGTTACGTTCAATCACGAAGCTGTGTATCTGAACACTGCTGGCGAACCCTACCGCGCCGGCTGTTCCAGCACGTCCGCCACGTCCAGATGGAGCGTCCCTTTGACGTAGCCTTCGGTGGTGCCGTCGGGGCGCATCCGGAAGACGACGGCGGGCTCGTGGCCCACGTCGGGGCGCTCCCCGAGGATGCGCCGCCAGTCGTCGTCGGGGAAGGAGGAGCAGTCGACGAACAGCGCGGCGTTGCCGTGAATGGCGATCTGGTCGCGCGTCTTGGCGTCGCCGCTGGCCTTGAGCGCCCGGATCGGCGAGTCGATCTTTCTCCGGCGCGGGGGCTGGGGGCGAGTGACTTCGACGAGGATGTCGTCGACCTGAAAATCCAGCGCGTGGCCCGACCCCAGTTCGACCTCGGGTTCGAAGTCGTGACTGGCGTCAGCCAGCAGTTTGGCGGTGTTGAACTCCCCCATCGTCGCTTGCATCCGGGTCAGATCGACGCCGCTGCTGGTGCCGAGTTTGCTCGCCATCGTGTAGCGATACTCGTCGAGTAGCCCGGTCGAGAGCAGGTCCTCGTAGAAGGCCAGCGCGTCGTCGTGGTCGGCGTCGGGGAACCCGCCTGCGTGCTCGCGGAAGAACTCCCGCGTCGACTCGCGGCCGTCCTTCGAGAAGAACACGGGGAGGAAGAACCACGCCAGATGGTCGTACTCGGCCAGCCACGGGTCCTCGACTTCGAGCTGGGCGAGTAGTTCGCGCTTGGCCCAGCGGGCGATGCCGTGGGGCGCTTCCTCGAAGGTGCACTTGTCGGTGCGCCACAGGGTCTCGGGCGTCTCGGTGTTGCCCAGCCAGTAGGCGTCGGTGTCGGACCAGCAAAACAGCGCGAGGTCGCCGTTGTCCATCGAGATACGGCGAGCGTCGTACCCCTCTGGCGGGCGGAACCACGGCTCGTCCATGGTCGCGCCGAACTTCGCGTCCAGCGGTTGGTAGAGAGCGTCGTGTACTCGACCGGCGTTCCAGCGCTCGGTCGAGTGTCGGAATCGAACGGGGCCTGCCACGGCAGTCCGTACGTGTCCACGGCGCTTGAGGGTTCTGCATCGCGCGTTCCGCACGCGTCTACCGTTTTCGAACCGACCGTTACATTGATAACTACTAGCACATAATGATGAGTGTGGTTAGCAATGTCGATGGGCGCATATGACGAAGACGAACACGAACGCCGTGAACGGAAGAACAACGAAGTCGATCTGAGCGACGACGACGATCGGACGGCGTATCACGGCAAAGTCGAGTACGATTCGGGCGATTCGACCGAAGAATTACTCGACCAGTTCGAGCAGATCAAGTCCTCGTAGCGACCGCTCTCGTTCGTCGTTCCAGTACCAGCACCGACAGTGTCATCACCGCCGTTACCGCGATGACGTGGGCGACGACCGCGGCCAGTAGGACCGGAAACTCCAGGACGAACGGCACCAGCACGAGCTGGAGCAGCCCGAAGCCCAGAATCTCCAGATCCGCCCGCCGCAGGACGGCAGCAGTTTCGGGATCGAACTGATAGCGGGCCGACCGGTACAGCGACGTGATCGCCGCCCACCAGCCGGTGCCGATCCGGTAGCACACGTCCCAGAGGATCAACAGCATCAGGTAGACCACGAGGATCGGCTGGTCGGGGCCAAAGAGCCGGTCGATCAGCGACTCGCCGCCCTGCTGGGGGTCGAAGACGAACAGGTGTGTGATCAGCGCGATGTAGGCCAGCACCGACAGCACGACCTCGACGTTCGAGCCAAAGAGCAGGTCCCGGTAGTCCTCGGGCACGTCGATCCGCCGGACTAGGGTGCCGATCCGGAGCATCTCGACACTGCCGATGGCGGCGACGACGACCGCCGCGGTGCCTGCAAGCGCCGCCGACCAGAGTCCGTAGTAGCCCGCCAGCGCGAGCACGGCGACCTCGAAGACGAGCAACTGGATCGCGACGGCGGCCCACGTCGGGAGGTTGATCCCCGGGAGCGCGCCGACGATGCTCTCGTAGACCCACGTCTCGCCGTAGCGCAGCGGCGGCGGATCGCTGCCCATCAGGAGTCGGCCCCCGTCGGGAGCTGTCGGGCCGCCAGCCGGGCATCACGCTCGCCCAGCGCGCGCTCGACGGCCGTCTCGAAGGGGGTCAGTTCGACGGGGAGTAGTTCGCGGATCTCGTCGTCGTCGGCGACGACTGGGTTCTTCAGCCCCTCGATCAGCGGCCGCGCCACGCTGGTGGGCACGTCCGTGACGAAGCCGATCCAGTACGACGAGAGCCGCGGCGAGAGGACGGGGATGGGGATGATGTACGGTTCGCCGGTCCCCATCACCTTCCCCGTCCGTTTCAGGATCTCGGCGTAAGACATGACCTCCGGCCCGCCGACGTCGTAGGTCCCGCCGGCGGTCTCGGGGACGTCGAGTACCCCGACGAGGTAGGCGATCACGTCGTCGACGGCGATGGGATGGCTGGGCGTCTCGACCCACTGCGGCGTCGTCATCACCGGGAGCCGACGGTCCATCTGGCGGATCATCTCGAAACTCGCCGATCCGTCGCCGATGATGATGGCCGCCCGCAGCGTCGTCAGGTCGTAGTCCCCCTCTTCGAGGGTGTGCTCGACTTCGCGGCGGGACTTGAGGTGTGGCGACAGGTCCTCGTGTTCCTCGCCCAGGCCGCCGAGGTAGATCACCCGCTCGACGCCCGCAGCGCCGGCGGCGTCGGCGAAGTTCTGCGCCGCTCGCTTGTCCCGTTTCTCGAAGTCCTTGCCCGCCTGCATCGAGTGGACGAGGTAGTAGGCCGCCTCGATACCGTCGAGCGCGTCGTCGAACGTGCCCGGTTCGAGCAGGTCGCCGACCGCCACTTCCACCTCGTCGGGGCCGTCGTAGCGGGTGGGATCTCTGACGAGGACCCGTACCTCGTGGCCGCGTTCGAGCAGCGCCGGCACGAGGTTACTGCCGACGAACCCCGTCGCACCGGTGACCAACACGTGCATACTCGATGGTAGTGTCGCGGGGTGGTAACTGTTGGGCCAAACGATGGCTCGACACAACGCCTATTGGCGCTGGCGGCCGACTGATCGCCAGGTGCAGAACGCACTCGTCGTCGCCGACGACAAGGCGGCCCTACCGCTCTCGTGTTCGATGATCGGCGTCGCCGACCCCTCGGCGCTTCGGGTCGCCCGCATCCCGAGCACGATGGACCCGGACACGCTCGTGTTCTCCGAGCCCGTGGCGGCGGAGCTTCGACAGCGGGGGATGTCGAGGTCGGGCCGCTGCGCCCCCTCCCGTTCGCGGACGGTGAACTGCCGACGGACCCGTACTGATTGTGTGTTCACCGGAGGTGGCGATACTGCCGTTCAATACAACCGAACTACTGACCAAACGGCGGTGGCGCGCGCTGTCGCGCCCTCGTGGCGCGACGATACTGTGCGAGGGATGAAGGAACGAACAGCGTGAGTGACTGAATCGGCTGGGGAGGCGTGTGGTTGCGGTGTTGTGGCGGTGTGGCCTGGTGGAATGAACGGGCGAGGCGGGGTCGCGTCATCTGTGACGGCACTATCCGAGTGTAACGAGGATATCCGTCACAGATGACGCGAGCGGGCCGAGGGCGTTCAGCTCTCGGCTGCTCTCTCCATCACTGAGCCGACTCCGTTTCAGGAGTAACCAAGACGAATTACCCGAATTACTAGCACATCTACGTGTCGGTTAGTTCCAAGAAAGGAATGCATACAATTCCAGAAGAAGAGTTCTATGGTACGCTTAACGTCGGCAACCGGTACGGCAAGATCGGCGTAGACGGAGAAGCGGTTCACACCGGAAAAGACCGCCACCCCGAACGGAATCGTCGTTCGATACCGTCGAGATGCGAGATGGCAAAGAGATCAGCCGAGTTGTTCGAGCAGTAGCTCGCCGATACGGAATAGTCTCACGCCGCTTCGGACTGACTGTCGAGCGCGATCACGCCGCCAGCCAGCACGGCGACCGCCAGCACTACCACGGTCCCACCGATGGCGATGGGTGCGTTCGGCCCGGCACCGTTGTTCAGCGAGACGCCGTAGAGCATGATCACGAGGCCGACGAGCGTCAGGCCGAAGGCAGTCCCGAATGTCGTGCGTTGTGATGCCATGCCACAACCTCGTCGCGGCGGCGCAAAAACGTACTGGTGCTACGGACTCGATAGCTTGCCGAGACACTCCTGACAGAAGCGGGCGTCGGCGAGGTTGGGGGTGCCACAGCTCTGGCAGGTCCGAGTGTCGCCGCCGCTGTCGGGGAACACCGACGGGGTCATGCCGGTCGACGGCGAGTCGAACTCCCCGTCGCGGACGCGTTCCACGAGGTCGTCGTCCTGTAGCAGTTCCAGTCCACGCCAGAGACCCAAAAAGAGCAGTGTCGGGGCGACGATGACGAACAGGCCGGCCGCCACCCGCAGGGCGAGTTCCACCTGGCCGATCATACCCGTCTCAAGGGCTGGCCGTGTGAATAGTTGACGCTCGTGTCACAGATTGCCACGCCGGGAGACCATTCAAGTGCCACCCCACCGAGCGAGGAGTATGGTCGACGACGACCCCACGCCAACGACGGGCGACGCGTTCGGGGAAGCACTGCGGGCACATCACGAGGGCGGTCACGGCTACGTCATCGTCGAGCGCGACGACGGCGTGGTCAGCCCCTCCGCCGGTGGCGAAATGTACTTCTTGTCGCCCGAAGACTGGCCCGAGCGCGAACGCGCGGCCATCGAAATGGCCGAGGGGCGCGTTCTCGACATCGGGTGTGGCGCTGGCCGCCACGCCCTCGAACTCCAGGAGCGAGGCCACGACGTGACCGCCATCGACGTGTCCGAGGCGGCCGTCGAAGTCGCACGCGAGCGCGGGGTCGAGGACGCCCGCGTCGTCGACGTGACCGACGTGGCCACAGAACTCGACGACACCTACGACACCGTACTGATGCTTGGCAACAACTTCGGGCTGGTCGGCACCGCCGAACGAGCGCCGGAGGTCCTCGACGGCATCGCCGACGTGACTGCCAGCGACGGTCAACTCTTGGCCGAGAGCATGGACCCGACGGCGACCGACGAGCGGGTCCACCTCGACTACCACGAGAGCAATCGCGAGCGCGGCCGCCTTCCGGGCGCGGTCCGCCAGCGGATCCGCTTCGAGGATCTGGCGACCCCGTGGCACGACTACCTCCACGCCGCCCCCGGGACGATGCGCGACCTCGTCGCCGAGACTCCCTGGACCGTCGACGACGTGATCGACGGCGACGGCGGGAGCTACGTTGGTCGACTGACGAAAGCGGATTGACCGACGGAACTACTCCCCGAAGCCGTCCTCGAAGACGAACGTCCCGTTGCGCTGCACGACTTCCCCGTCCACCTCGATCCGCGAGTCTTCGCTCATATCTACGATCATATCGACGTGGACGGCGGACTGGTTCTGGTCGTTGTCCTCGCCGACGGTGTCCTCGTAGGCCCGGCCCACGGCCATGTGGACGGTGTCCCCCATCTTCTCGTCGAACAGCATATTGTAGGTGAACTGGTCGATGTCGCGGTTCATGCCGATCCCCAGTTCCCCGAGTCGGCGCGCGCCGTCGTCGGTGTTCAGCACCTCGGTCAGCACGTCCTCGTTCTTGGCCGCAGAGTGGTCGACGACTTCGCCACCCTCGAAGCGCAGGTATGCGTCGGTGACCTCTCGACCCTGGTGGTACAGCGGTTTGTCGAACAGCACTTCACCCTCGACGCTGTCGGCGATAGGCGCGGTGAAGACCTCGCCGCCGGGGAGGTTGCGCTCGCCGTAGTCGTTCAGCGTCGGGTTGCCGGCGACGCGCATCGTCACGTCCGTCGTCTCGCCCGAGACGATGCGGACCTCGTCGGCCGGGTCCATGATCTCGACCATCTGTTGCTGGTGCTCGCGGACCGCGTCCCAGTCCTTGTTGATGGCGTCCCAGACGAAGTTCTGGTAGCCGTCGGTACTCATCTGGGCCAGTTGGGCGTTGGTCTCGGCGGGGTACTGCGTGAGACACCAGCGCTTCGAGAGGCGTTCGTCGAGCAAGGGCTGCTGGGCCTGCTGGTAGGCCGCCGTTACCTCGGGGTCCACGTCGCTGGTCTCGGTGGCGTTGCCACCACCGCGGATGGCGATGTACACGTCCATCTCGTCGTACAGCGCCTGGACGTGGCTGGGCGTCTCGAAGTCGCCGTCGTGGTTGCGCAGGTACGCGCGCCGGAAGCGTTTCCCCAGTCGATCCTGCACGGTCAGGGGGTTCGCGCCGCGATCGGCGATCACCTCGTGTAGGGCCGTGACGAGATCGGCCGCATCGGGGTGGGCGTCGATGACGACGTTATCACCGGCCTGTAGGTCGACGGAGTGGTCGGCGACGGTCTCGGCGTGTTCGCGAATACGCGGGTCCATGTCCCCAGCCAGCGGTGGCGCGAACTAACCAGTTTCGCCTACTTGTCCCCGCGCATCCCTTCTTTGAATCCGACGACCGTTCGCCGGATCATCAGATAGAGGAAAAAGACCACTCCGAGCATGACCGCCAAGATGGCGAACACTTCCCAGCCAGGCATGGGCGCGGCTTCGACCCCGCCAGTGAAAGTCGTTTCGCCACACCGGGATTTCGGGGCGCTCAACCGGTTTTCGCGAGTGTCAAACCCACGTTTGAGCTATGGTAAAGACTCATACGGCCGTAGTACATATCGTTCAGGCATGTCACTGCTTCCCTCGAAAGACCCCGCAGTTCCCGACTCGGACCCCCGAGTCATCGCCGTCGACAGCGACGACGCCGACGACGTGCTGTCGGCGCTGTCGGCGGGGACCGCCCGGAAGCTACTGGCGGAACTCCACGACGAGCCAGCGCCGCCGGGCGAACTCGCCAGCCGGGTCGACACCTCGCTGCAGAACGCCCAGTACCACCTCGAAAAGCTCGAATCCGCCGGTGCCGTCGAGGTTGTCGACACCGCCTACTCCGAGAAAGGACGGGAGATGGACGTGTACGCGCCCGCGGACCAGCCACTCGTCATCTGTGCAGGGAACGAACAGGAAACCTCGGGGCTGCGAAGCGCACTGACCAGCCTGCTCGGGAGTATCGCCGTCGTCGGCGTCGCGAGTATCTTCGTCCAGGAACTGCTCGGGAACTCCATCGGCTCCTTGTTCGCCCCGACGGTCCGCAGCGGCAGTGCCGGCGGTGGCGAGCCATCGAGCAGTTACCTCCCCAACGGCTCCGGGAGTTCGACCGATCGGATGACAGAAGCCGCCGAGCGAATCGCCGCCGACGGCGGATCGGTCGCACAAAACGGCGCCGACGCGGCTGCGAGCGGCGTTCCGCCGGGACTTGCCTTTTTCGCCGGGGCGCTCGTGGTCCTCGCGTCGATGTTCGTCATCTGGTACGTTCGGCAGTGAAAGGCGGGATTGAACCGGTTCGGGGGAACTGTAAAACGACTCTTTGTGTTATCGTCGGCTATTTTTATCTATGGTATGTAGGAGAAAGTGCGTCGACCCAACACCGCACACGGACCATGACCAGACTGGCACACGACTGGGCCTGCTCCACGACGACGGACGCTCCCGCGCCCACTTCACTGGCACACCTCCGATATCACCGTTCCATCGGGCTGGGCGAGCGTCACCGTCGCTCCGCTCCCAGTGTCCACCATTTCGGCATGTGCGGGCCGATATCGACGCGGGTCGGCGTAGCTCCCCGGATTGACCAGCAGCCATTCAGACGAATCCGACAGTTCTGGCCGGTGTGAGTGGCCGACCACCACCACGTCGGCAGTTTCTTGTCTCGCCAGCATCGACAGCGCCGTCGGCGAGTGCTCGTGCCCGTGGACGACGACGAAGCGGTAGCCGCGCCACTCGACGGTCGCGGCCGCCGGGAGTCGGTCCCGCAGCGCCGGCACCTCGTTGTTGCCCTGCACCGCGACCAGCTCGTTCGCCTCCGCCTCGATGGCGTCGTACACGGCTTCCGTCGTAAAGTCGCCCGCGTGGAGCACGAGGTCTGCCTCGCGAACCGCTTCGAGCGTCCGACCCGTGAGCCGATGGTCGTCCGTGCCGTGCGTATCCGAGATGATCGTCAGCATACCCCAGGTGAGGTTCCAGAAACACTTAGTTGGGGCCACGTGAGCCCCACACAATGGCTGGAAGTAGATCGGTCGTCCTCGCCGCCCTGATCGCCAACGGTGCCATCGCGATCCTCAAGTTCTTCGGCTTCCTGCTGACGGGGAGCGCCGCAATGCTGTCCGAAACCTACCACAGCATCTCGGACACAGGCAATCAGGTGTTCCTCCTGATCGGGATCAGGTTCAGCGGGCGCGATGCGGACCGCCAGCATCCCTTTGGCTACGGGAAGTCACAGTTCTTCTACAGCTTCCTCGTCTCGGTGTTCCTGTTCGGGATCGCCGGCTGGGAGAGCGCCAAACACGGCTGGAACCAGTTGACGAGCGGGGGCCACGGCGGTGGCCACAGCGGCGAAGCAGTCGATCTGCTGTTTGTCACGTTCACGCCGCCGACGTGGCTCGACCCCGTCTGGGTTAACTACACCGTCCTGATCGGTGCGTTCGTCTTCGAGACCTGGGCGCTGTACAAGGCCCGCACGGAGATGCAGCGCCAGATGAGCGCCAACGACTGGGGGAGCTACCGCGAGGCGTTCAAGAAGACCAGCGACGTGACGACGCTGACGGCCCTGACCGAGGACACAATCGCCCTGGTCGGCATCGTCATCGCGCTAGTCGGGATCACGCTCGAACAGCTCACGGACAACCCATTCTTCGACCAGGTGTCGGCGCTGCTGATCGGGCTCATGCTGATGGGCTTTGCCCTGGCGCTGGCCTGGGAGAACAAACGGCTCATCCTCGGTGAGAGCCTCCAGCCCGACGTGGAGGCGGAGCTTCGCGAGATCGTTCGCACCTATCCGGGTGTCGCGTCGATCGTCGACTTCCGAACCGTCTACTTCGGCCCGGAGCGGGTACTCGTCACCGCCGACGTGCAGTTCGAGGACGGAATGGAGACCGACGAGATCGACGACGCGATCACGGCCATCGAAGAGAAGCTACAGGGAGCCGAGACTGGGATCAAGAAGGTCTACATCGAACCAGAGATCTGAGTGTGTCCGACAGCGGGCGATACAGTGAAACGAGCGGGCCGAACAGCCGACCGCAGGGACCCTCATTCGAACACGTAGGCCCCACCCTTGTCACCGTAAAAGTTGGGAGCACCGACGAGAACAGGAGAGCCGTCGTCTGCGACGGCGACCGATGAGCCGAAACTACTGACGGCTGATTTGCTCTCACCGGTGAGCTTGTCGCGCTGTTGCCACGCTCCGTTGTTTGCCGTGAAGACGTACACAGAACCGCGGTTCCCGTCTGGCGGATCTTCGTTGTATGGTGCCCCGACGGCGGCGACAGTACCCTCTGCTGAGAGGGCGACAGTGTCGCCAAAGACATCCTTCAATTTGCCATCGTCAGCGGTGAGTTTCGTTCGAAGAGGCCATTCTCCATCGGCTCTGTCGAAGAGATACGCTGTACCGGTGCTAACGCCGTTCTCGTTTTCGTCCGCGAGCGCACCGACGAGGGCTGTCGACCCATCGGCCGAGAGCGACACGGAATCCCCGAAGCTATCCTCGTCGGTAGACGAGTCGATGCTGTCTGGCTGTAACTCGGACTCCACACGCCAGTCGTCACCCGTCCGGCGGAAGGTATGTGCATTGCCGGATTCCCTCTGTGCCTGATAATCTCCGACGATAGCAGTAGTGCCGTCGTCGGACAGAGAGACGTTGCCACCAAAATAAACGGAGTTCTCAACTGTGAGCTTCGCCCGTTGTGTCCAATTGCCGGAGTCGGGCTCGAAGACGTGTGCCGAGCCGGAGTGGTTGTCGTTGTAGGGAATCGCAGCGCCATCAGCACCAACGAGGGCCGTCGTCCCATCTCCCGAGAGAGACACCGAAACACCAAGCGCATAGCCGGGACTACTATCGGCTGCAGTGAGTTTTGCGCGTTGGCTCCAGGTGTCACCCGCTCGTTCGAAGAGATACGCTGCACCGGCATTGTCTCCGTTCGAGTTACTGTCTCTGTGTGCGCCGATGAGTACTGTCGATCCATCGCGCCCAACAGACACTGACACGCCAAAGTTGTTGGCCGACCCATCGTCGGCCGTGAGTGCGGTCTGGTGTGACCACTGGCCACCGGACGCGACGAACACGTCCACGACTTCGCTGTCCGCAGCGACGACAGCGACGCTGCCGTCGGCCGACATCGCCACGGATCGGCCGAAAGCCGGGTTGGGTTCGCCATCACTCGGAAAGAGCACCCCGTCCTTTTGAGGGGGTGTGACGGTCTCGGTCGCCGTCGAAGTGGGCGTCGCTGTCCGCGTCGTTCGCTCGGTCGGGGTCGAGGTGGGTGTTGGCGTCCGGGTGGTCGGCTGGGCCGTCGCAGTCGAAGTAGCTATCGCCGTGTCGGTCGTCGTCGGTGTGCCAGTCCGGGTCGATGTGAGTACGGCAGTCTGGGTCATCGTATCCGTACTGGTCGACGAAGTCGTGCTCTGACTCTCGCTATCGGAGCCGCTACACCCCGCAAGGAGTGGGACACTGGTTCCGAGAAGAGCGAGAAAAGACCTGCGCTGCTTGTCCATAGCGAATGACGCTGTCCGAATGTCAAAAAGCTGCCGTCTCCAGTGGCTCGATCCTGACGCGGGCCGAACCCTTTTGCCCTGTAGCGATCAAAGGGCGAGCGTGGCGACGACCGACGACGACTACCTGCGATTTTTCCCCTACGAGGAGCCCTACGACCACCAGCGCGAGGCGATGGGCGACATCTACGACGCCCTGACCGACGGCGAGGACGTGCTCTTCGAGGGGGCCTGCGGGACCGGCAAGACGCTGGCATCGCTCGTGCCGGCGTTAGAGTACGCCCGCCAGGAGAACAAGACCGTCGTCATCACGACCAACGTCCACCAGCAGATGCGCCAGTTCGTCGAGGACGCCCGCGCGATCACGGCACAGGAGTCGATCCGCGCGGTCGTCTTCCGCGGGAAAGGCTCGATGTGTCACATCGACGTGGACTACGAGGAGTGTCAGGCCCTACGGGACACGACCCGCGACATGGTGGACAAAGAACAGGAGATCGCCGAGTTAGAGCGCCAAGAGAGCGAGTTACTGGAACAGGCCCAGTCGAGCGGCGATGCCGTCGGCGGCGACGGCGAGACGGCCGACGCGCTCGAAGCGCGCAACGCCGTCATGGAAGAACTCCGGGCGGTCGAGGACGACCTCGAAGAGCTACAGGCAGAGAAGTCGACCTGCGACCACTACTACCGCAACCTCACCGTCGACACCACCGAGTTCTACGCGTGGCTCTACGAGGACGTGCGCACGCCCGACGACGTGTACGAGTACGCCCACGACCGCGGACTCTGTGGCTACGAACTCCTCAAGGAGGGCATCGAGGGCGTCGATCTGGTGGTGTGTAACTACCACCACCTGCTCGATCCGATGATCCGCGAGCAGTTCTTCCGGTGGCTGGGGCGGGACCCCGAAGACGTGGTCGCGGTGTTCGACGAGGCCCACAACGTCGAGGACGCTGCCCGCGACCACGCCCGGCGCACCCTGACCGAGACGACCGTCGAGAGCGCCGTCGACGAACTCGCAGAGACCGAGGACGCCCGGAGCGAGGGTGCTCACAACGTCATTTCGACGTTCCTGCGGGCACTGCGGACGGCCTACGACGACGCCTTCGGTTTCGGCGAGCGCGAACAGGTCGAGGACCACTGGTACGACCTCTCGATCGGTAACGACGACCGCCGGGACGACCTGACGCTTGCCTTCCTGCAGGAGTACTCGGGGCCGGGCTTTCACGAGGAACTGGATCAGGCGCTGGATCTGGGGCGTGACCTCGACCAGCAGTACGAGGAGGCGTTCAAGGAAGGCGATCTGGACACGCGAAAGGAGTGTCAGACCCTGCAGGCGGCGGAATTCATCTCGGCGTGGCTCGCAGAGAGCGACGACCTCGGCCAGTATCCCGTGGTCAGTGTTCGACGGGAAAACGAGGGCGACGGCGACATCTACGGCCGCGCGGAACTGTACACCTGCATCCCCTCGAACGTCACGCGAGACCTCTTTTCGGACCTCCACGCCGCCGTGTTGATGAGCGCGACGATCCGGCCCTTCGACGTGACCGAGAACGTGCTCGGCCTCGAAGAACCGACCACGATGGCCTACGGCGCGCAGTTCCCCGAGGAGCGCCGTCGGACCTACGCCGTCGACGGCCCCGCCCTCTTTGCCAGCCAGCGCGACGACCCCGAGACACAGGACACCATCGCCGGGGTACTCGAAGACGCCGCCCGGATGACGCCGGGCAACACGCTCGCCTTCTTCCCCAGTTACGCCGAGGCCGAGCGCTACCACGAACGGGTCGACCACAGCGGCCGGCAGTTCCTCGACGAACCCGGGACGCAGGCCCGCGATCTGCGCGACTCGTTCACCGACAGCGACGACGCCCTCCTCTGTACCTCGCTGTGGGGGACGCTGGGCGAGGGCGTCAGCTACGACGGCGACGACGCCCGGACCGTCGTCGTGGTCGGAGTGCCCTACCCCCACCTCGACGACCGAATGGACGCCGTGCAGGACGCCTACGACACCTCCTTCGGCGAGGACGGCGACGACGACGCGGGCTGGCGCTACGCCGTCGAGATTCCGACGATCCGCAAGACCCGGCAGGCGCTGGGTCGAGTCGTGCGCTCGCCCGACGACTTCGGTGTCCGCATCCTGCTGGACAAACGGTACACGCAGGCCGCCGAGATGGAGATGCACGACTACGCTGTCCGGGGCACGTTCCCGCCCGAAGAGCGAGCGGAGATGCTCGATATCGACCCGGACAAACTCAAATTCGCGATGCTGAACTTCTATCAGGATCTGGATGGCTACGACGGCCCGCCGCCGAAACCATAGCATCCGCCGAGCGGAGCGGAAGCGATCCGTGAGATTGGCGATCTGGCGAACGACGCCATTTTATTTCAGACGGTCGTAACGCTATCGATGGCCGATAAGTCCCTCAGAGCGATTGCCAGGTCGTACTTCGACGGTGCGATGAGTCCGGCCCACGACTGGCACCACGTCCGACGGGTCGAGACGCTGAGTGACCGCCTTGCCAGTGAGTACGACATCGACGTGCGCACCCTTGAACTGGCGGTCTGGCTCCACGACATCGAGCGAGCGAAGGAAGATGCCGGCGAGACCCAGTACAACCACATTCATGCGAAACTCCTCGATCTTCCCGACCGGATGTATACCGATGTCGGCCGACGATTGGCCGAGGAACGGCGGGCGTTCGTCGAACGGTTCCTCACGCAGTTCGATGCCGAGATCGCCGGTCAGCGGTAACTTGGCAAAGCATTCATTGCATACGCATACGTATACGTATACATGAGTGGAACCACGATCCGACTCTCCGAGGAGGCCAAAGAGCGGCTCGCACTCCTGAAACGGGAGGATGAGAGCTTCGAGGACGTGATCATGCGGCTGACCGAGGACGACAAGTGGGCGGGGTTCGGTGCGCTAGCGGACGCTGAGTCGGACACGAAAGAAGGGATGGACCGTGTCCGAGCACAGTTGCGTGACGGGATCGACGGCGACATCCGCGAGGACACGTGATGCTCGTTCTCGATAACAACCTCCTGAGCGACTATTTAGACGGGAAGCAAGCGGCGAAGACGTTTCTCCAGCGGTTCGAGTCCGAGTCCTGGGCCATCTCGGGGATCGTCCTCTACGAGGCGTACATGGGGTCGGTCCACGGCTACATCGACGGCGACGTTGGGACGATCCGGGAGGCGGTCACGGCGTCGATGGACGTGCTCCCGGTGACAGCCCGGACGGCCGAGGAAGCGGCCGAGCTACAGGAACAGCTACTCGACCGCGGCGTCCCCGCGGACCACCCCGATACGCTGATTGCGGCGTCCGCTCGGGAACACAGCGGCCGGTTCGCAACCGCGGAGAAGCACTTTTGGAACGACTCGGTACAGGACGTGATCGATGTCGTCGAGTACGATCCGTACTGAATCGGCACTAGCGAAAACCGGACCCTTTGAAACCCCTCGAACAGAACATCCGAGCAATGCTAGTCGCCTTCGACTTCGACGGGACCCTCTCCGATTCGGAGATGACAGTCCTACTTGGGAACCAGAACGACACGGCCGACGACATGGCCGACATTACCGAGCGAGCGATGAACGACGAAATCGAGTACGCCGAGAGTCTCTACCAGCGCTGTGCGCTCCTCGAAGGGATGGACGACGAGACCGCACAGGCGGCCTTCGATCAGGTCCAGCTCCGTCCGGGCGCGGCCGACGTGATCGAAGCCCTGCGCGAGGCCGGCGTCTACGTCTGCATCCTCACCGGTGGGTTCGAACGGGGCGTCGAAGCCGCACTCGAAGCCGAGGGGGTCGAGGTCGACGCCATCGTCGCCAACCGCCTCCCGGTCGAGGACGGGACCCTCACCGGCGCAGTCGAAGGGCCGCTCATCGAGGGCACCAAGGACGACGCCTTAGACATCGTGACGACCATCGTCGGCGAAGACCGCGCGGACACCATCGCCGTCGGTGACGGCGCGAACGACCTCCCGATGCTGGAAGTCGCCGGCCTCGCCGTCGGGTTCGACCCGAAACCGGCCGTCGCACCGTCGTGTGACACCATCGTCGAGACGATGGACGAACTGTACGAATTGCTGACCAGCGAAGACGTGCTGTAGCTCGTTTGGTATCGGTTCAAAGTCGCCGGCGGCCCCATCGACTCGTATGACGATACTCTCGTCGGTGCCGCTGGCAGTCCCGCTGTTGATCACCTTCGGCGTCCTCGCCGGCATGGTCGCGACCAGAGTTATGGACGTGGTGATGCCCCGGCTCCCCGAGGGCGAGACGCCGCCGTTCGTCGCGTCTGGCGTGCTGACCGAACAGGACCCCGACACTGCCCCCGGACGACTCGCCGCCGTCGTCCACCACGTCGCCGGGTGGCTCACCGGGCCGCTGTACGTGACCCTACTGTTGCTCGTCGGGAGTGTGCTCGGGAGCGACGTCGTTACGTACCTCCTGACCGCAGTGATCCTACTCGTCCTGATGGTCGGCTTCTTCGCGCTCGTCGTCCTCCCGCGGCCCGGACTGGCCCGCCAGCGAGTCTCGACGATCACCCGTGACTGGGCCGTCTCGGCGCTCGTCTATCTCGTTGTTCTCGTCCCGCTCGTGGCCGGTGGGGCGAGCGTGCTGGGCAGTCTATAAGAAAGCGCGCGGTTCAGTTCGTCGCCTGGTCGATGGCCTGATCCAGGTCGGCGACGATGTCCTCGGCCGATTCGAGGCCCACGGAGAGGCGCACGAGGTCGTTCGTGACGCCCGCGGCCTGCTTCTCCTCGTCGCTGAGTTGCTGGTGGGTCGTCGAGGCGGGGTGGATGATCAGCGTCTTCGCGTCGCCGACGTTCGCGAGTAGCGACGCGATTTCGGTGGACTCGACCGTGGTCTGGGCGGCCTCGTAGCCGGCTTCGAGGCCGAAGGTGATCATGCCGCCGTAGCCGCCATCGAGGTACTCGCTGGCGGTGTCGTGGGTCTCGTGGTCCTCCAGCCCGGGGTAGGTGACCCACGAGACCTCGGGGTGGTCGTCAAGGTGCTCGGCGACGGCCATCGCGTTCTCGCAGTGGCGTTCCATCCGCACGGGCAGGGTTTCGAGGCCCTGGAGCGTGTTCCAGGCGTCGAAGGGAGCCTGTTGATTGCCCATGTCACGCAGACCGCGCGCGATGGCGGCGTAGGTCAGCCCCGCCGGGCCGAACGTCTCGTCGAAGTTCACGCCGTGGTACGCGGGGTTCTCCTGTGCGATCTCGGGGAACTTCTCGGCGTGTTCGCTCCACGGGAAACTGCCCCCGTCGACCAGCACGCCGCCCACGGTCGTCCCGTGGCCGTGGATCCACTTCGTCGTGGAGTTCCAGACGATGTCCGCGCCGTGTTCGAGGGGATTGCACAGGTACGGCGTCGCGAAGGTGTTGTCGACGAACAGCGGGACACCGTTGTCGTGGGCGATGTCGGCCAGTCGCTCGATGTCCGGCGTCACGAGCGAGGGGTTGCCGATGGTCTCGAAGTGGACGTAGGCGGTGTCGTCGTCGATGGCTTCCTCGTAGGCCTCGTAGTCGAGCGTGTCGACGAAGCGGGCCTCGACGCCGTTGCGCGGCGCGGTGTGGGTGTAGTAGGTGTAGGTGCCGCCGTACAGCGACGACGCCGTCACGACGTTGTCGCCGGCGTCGGCGAGGAGGAAGGTCGCGAGGTTCAGCGCCGCCATGCCCGAGGAAGTCGCGACGGCACCGACCCCGCCTTCGAGTGCGGCGATGCGCTCCTGGAGCATGTTGCAGGTCGGGTTCATCAGTCGCGAGTAGATGTGTCCCGGCTTCTCCAGGGCGAACTGGGCGGCGGCGTCGTCGGCGTCCTCGAAGACGTAGGACGTCGTCTGGTAGATTGGCGGTGCGCGCGCTCGTGCGTGTGACTCCGGTTCTTCCTGGCCCACGTGCAGTGCGTCGGTCTCGAATCCGCGGTCGTCGTCGCTCATACGTCCGAACCTCTGTTGCCGTCCTAATAAGTACCGGCGGCACCGGCCGATAGCGCTCGCTGTCCGGGATAGCGGCGATGTTTCGGGTCGAACCCGAACGCGTTCGACTCGAAAACGGGACTAGGTGAACTTCCGGACGGTCATGTCAAGCGTGTCCAGATCGAGAATGGGTGCGAACCCGGCGTCGGGGTCGATGTTGACGGACTTCTGGAAGTCGGTCTGGGCCTGCCAGCACCCCGAATTGATCGCCAGCACGTTGTGGTACTTCCCCCAGCCGAGTTTGTGAACGTGGCCGGTGTGGAACACGTCGGGCACTTCCTCCATCACGAGGTAGTCGCGATCCTCGGGCGCGAGCCGAGTGTGACCACCGTACTGGGGGGCGACGTGGCGCTTCTTGAGAAGCTGGTACATCGCCTTGTGTGGCTCGTCGTAGCTGGCCTTCTCGTCGGGCAGCTCGGCGATCACTTCGTCCAGCGAGACGCCGTGGTACATCAGGACGGTGACGCCCTCGATGGTCACGAGCGAGGGGTTCGAGTGGACCTGCGCGTCGTGGGCGGTCATGATATCTCGGAGTTCCTCGTCGAAGGCCGGCTGTGGTTCGGCCAGCCTGACGGCGTCGTGGTTCCCAGGGATCATCCGAATCTCGATGTCGCCGGGTACCTCCTTGAGGTACTCGCTGAAGCGCTCGTACTGCTCGTAGATATCGACCACGTCGAGTTCCTCGTCCTGATCGGGGTAGACACCGACGCCCTCGACCATGTCACCGGCGATCATCAGGTACTCGATTTGCTCGGCCTCGGGGGTGTGGAGCCAGTCGGCGAACTGGTGCCAGGCGTCGGCCATGAACTCCTGACTGCCGACGTGCACGTCCGAGATGAGCGCCGCCTGCACGTGACGATCCGCGGTCGAAGGCTGGTGCGTGCGCGGGATGTCGGGGAAGTGCAGCGAGTCGACGAAGAGGATGCCGCTGTCGTCGGCCAGCGTCCCGTCGACGGCGATCACCTCGTCGTAGAGTAGTTCCTGAACCAGATCGGCGATGGCGCGGTCTTTCATCACCAGACACGGGAACGTGCCGTTGGTGTCTTCGAGTTCGATCAGCCAGTGACCGCTGGCCGTCGAACGGATGTCCGAGACCATCCCGACGATGGCCGCTTCCTCGCCGCCGCTCATCCGTTCCAGCGCGTCCGTGGGTCGGTGGTTCACCCGCCCGCGGAGCTGTTTCGAGAGTTTCTCGTAGCGGTCTCGAAAGACGGAGACGAAATCGGAATACTCGCCGGTCCCGGTCGACTGGCCGGTCATGTCGTTGTGGACCTCGATCTCGCGCTGGGCGGGATCGGCCGACCGGTCCGCGCCACCGGCCGAAGACCCCCCCGTTTCAGGTGGAGTCGACCCGGTCGAACCGGATGACGGGGTCGGATCGTTTCCAGTCGAAACGGAGGGGTCTGTGTTGGCCGTTTCAGTCGGCGTCGATGGCGTGTTCGAAGCGTCGCTCCCCGTTCCACGACCAGCCCGTCCAGAGCCCTCGACGGCATCTTCGACGTGTTCGGCGGTGAGAACGAGGGCGTCTTCGGGCACCGTTTCCAGTGCGCGTTCGAGGGCGGCGTCGGGATCGGGGGCGTCGGCGAGAACGGTGATCGCCTCGCGCTCGGCGTTGTAGCCGCGGCTGGCGAGTTCACTGACGATCCGTGCCGGCGTCTCCAGGGGCACACCAGATGGTGGGTGGGCGACGAGAAAAGCGTAGCGGACTCCGAGGCAGAAGGTTGATACGCGTTTTCCACGGAATGGCTGACGATGAGCGCGGAACGCGGTCCGAACCCCCCCGACGACGACGAACCGGGGGCAGTCGTCTACTTGCTCGACCTGGTCAGCAGCGCCGGCGCGGTGATCCTCGTGGGCGCGCTGCTCTTTGCGATCAGCGGCGTCTTCCCGCCGCTGGTCGCCATCGAATCGGGCAGCATGGAACCACACATCGACACCGGCGACCTCGTGTTCGTGATGGACGAAGACCGGTTCCACGGCGACGGGGCGTACGCCGACACCGGGGTCGTGCCCGCGAACCGCGGCGCGGAGACCGGCTACACGAGCTTTGAGGGGCCCGGCGACGTGATCGTCTTCCAACCGGACGGGAACGAGGGCGAGACGCCGGTGATCCACCGGGCGATGTTCTGGGTCGAGGAGGGTGAAAACTGGTACGACGAGGCCGATCAGCAGTACATCAGGGCCGACGGCTGTTCGGAACTCGCCAACTGCCCGGCACCGTCGAGTGGCTTCATCACCAAGGGCGACAACAACGGCGGCTACGACCAGACGAGCCACCTCAACAGCTGTGACGACCGATGTGATCCGGTCAAAAAGGAGTGGATCGTCGGCACCGCCGAATCTCGCGTGCCGTTTTTGGGCAACATTCGCCTCCAGATCCAGCGGGCACTCGCCTGATACGGTTTATTGTAGATGCTTACCGGCGATCGTCGCCACGAAGTAGACGACCGCCGGTAAATCGCGACAGTAATCCGTATGAGGCCGCCGTCCGGTCCCTACGATCACCGTCAAGAGCGGCGACGATCCGTCCGAGCGTACCCAGAAGGTTGATACAGCGGACAGTCCCAAGCCAGTGTAATGAGTGCGGGGGCCCCACCGGATCAGCCGACCGACGCGACGGAACCGGACGGGCCGGGCCCGGATCAATCGGCCGACGGGGACGAGTCGGAGTGGACGCTGTTCGCGCTCGACATGATCAGCGTGTTCGGGTCGGTACTCCTCGTCGCCGGTCTCCTCTTTGCGATCAGCGGCGTCTGGCCGCCGCTGGTCGCCATCGAATCCGGTAGCATGGAGCCCCACATCCAGACCAACGACCTCGTGTTCGTGATGGAGGCCGACCGCTTCCCCGGTCCCGGGAGCCACGGTGATACCGGCGTCGTGACGGCCGAAGCCGGCGATCGAACGGGATACACACGCTTCCAGCAGCCCGGCGACGTGATCGTCTTCGCCCCGAACGGGAGCGACGGCCGAACGCCGGTGATCCACCGGGCCATGTTCTGGGTCGAAGAAGGGGAGCGGTGGTACGACGAGGCCGACCCCGAATACGTCGGCGGTGCCGATAGCTGTGCGGAACTCGCCAACTGCCCGGCCAACGAGAGCGGCTTCATCACCAAAGGCGACTGGAACCGGCAGTACGATCAGGTCGATGGCGTCAGTGGCCCGCTGTCGGCACCGGTCAGACCGGAGTGGATCGTCGGCACCGCCGAAGCGCGAGTGCCGTGGCTGGGGAACATTCGATTGCGTCTCGGGGCGGTGGCCGGGGCCGGCACCTGACGGGATCGGCCCCCAGTTTCGACTGGAGCGAAAACGGAGTACCGATCAGTTGTCGAAACGGGCCTGGACGAACGGCTGGACGTCTTCGATGTCGCCGAGTCGGGAGTCCGAGAGGAGAACGGCCTCGGTCTCGTCGATGGGGACCGAGAGGCTGATCTCCTTCGTGCGCCCGTAGCGGCCCTTCGAGACGACGACGGCGTTGACGATCCCCAGCATGTCGAGTTCACTGATGAGGTCGGTCACCCGGCGCTGGGTGAGTACGTCGGCGTCGATCTCCTCGCAGAGGCGCTTGTAGATGTTGTACACCTCGCCGGTGTTGATGTTGTGGACGCCGTTCTTCTCTAGGAGGATGATCGCAAAGAGGACGATCTTGCTCTGGGTCGGGAGCGTACGGACCACCTCGACGACCCGGTCGAGTTCGATCTTCTCCTGGGCCTGGCGGACGTGGTCCTCCTCGACACAATCGGTCTGGTCGCGTTCGGCGAGTTCGCCGGCCGTCCGCAGGAGATCGAGCGCTCGGCGAGCGTCCCCGTGTTCCTGTGCAGCGAAGGCCGCACACAGCGGGATCACGTCGTCAGTCAGGGCCTCTGCCTTGAACGCCACGTCCGAGCGGTGATCGAGGATGTCCCGGAGCTGATTGGCGTCGTAGGGCGGGAAGACGATCTCCTCCTCGCCGAGGCTCGACTTGACACGGGGGTCGAGGAAGTCGGTGAACTTCAGGTCGTTGGAGATACCCATGATCGAGACCCGGGAGCGTTCGAGTTCGGAGTTCATCCGCGAAAGGTTGTAGAGGGTGTCGTCCCCGGACTTCTCGACGAGTTTGTCGATCTCGTCGAGCATGATGACGACGACGCGTTCGTGGTAGTCGACGGCGTCGAAAAAGGAACTGTAGACGCGGTCGGTCGGCCACCCGGTCATGGGGACCTGCTCGAAGCCGTCTCGATCCGATTCGAGGTCCTCGATCTCGGCGTCGACCTCGTCGACAGTGGCGAACTCGGAGTCAGCGAACGCATCGGAATCGGATCGCGCGCGCTCGCGGAGGTCGTCCAGTTCGTCGATCCGGTCGTCGATATACTCGCGATTCTGGTCGATGAACTTGTTGGCCAGTTGGGCCAGCACCCGGTACTGGGTGTCGGTCACCTCGCAGTTGATGTACTCGACGGTACAGGGGACCTCGTACTTCTGAGAGGTGGTTTCGAGTTCCTCGCTGACGAACTTGGCGCTGGCCGTCTTCCCGGTGCCGGTCTTCCCGTAGATGAGGATGTTCGACGGGGTGTCGCCACGCAGTGCCGTGACGAGGATCGTCGCCATGTTGTTGATCTGTTCCTCGCGGTGGGGAAGCTTGTGGGGCGTGTAGGACGGTCGAAGCACTTCCTTGTTCTCGAAGATCGGCTCACCGCTGAGCAGATCGTCGAACAGTCCCCGCGAGGCCTCGTCGGCCTCCTCGTCCGTGCCGGCGTCGAGGTCGTCAAGCACGACATCGTCGAGATCAGTCCCCAGACTACCGTGCTCGTCCGAATCGTCGGGCGTGTCGCGGTCGCCCGACTCCCGATCCGACACGTCCACATCACCGCCCGTATCGTTGCCTGTGTCTTTCATAGTCGCCCGCAATACCCCTTTGTTTCAGGTGGAATGTTTGGTGCGCACCGCGTGATATGCCCGGAGAACAGCGATAAGCGTATTGTCTCCGTATTTCGATGCATCGTACGCGTCCAGTTGAACCACGAGAAACCGTGGGTGACTGGATATTAAATATTTCGGTCCGTTCCAGACAGATAATCCACACTTTCTCGGAGATACCGGCGAGATCAGGGCGGAGAAGGGCCGAACCGGCGAACTTGATGATCGGTGAGACGAACAACAGTCGAGAGACGACCGTCCGACGTGATAATTCGTCGCGGGCGGGACGAGCTGACGGGTCAAGATGGGACGTAACGGAGGGAGACAGTGTGTGATGGAGAGACAGTATGTGGTGGAGAGACAGTATATGACCGATGGAGACGGAACGGATGGTAAATGTTCTGTGGACAGGAAACGTTCGGGGGTCAGTCGAGTGGGGTGAATGAGAGGTACCGGTCCACGATGGGGCTCTCGGACGGTCTCATGGCACACGAAGCTGTGGTGTGCTAGCAGGTGTAAGTAACCCCCCCACCCCTTCGTTTCGGGTGGAGAGAGTTCAAGCAGAGGGTGGGGGTGAGGAGGATTTCGAGTCCAGCGCTAGATGGAGAAAGAATTAAGTAACCTACTGCATAACCATAGCCGCACTAGAAACAAGGGTTGTTTGTAGTGGGTCAGTGATGTTCTAGAGTAGTCTCTAGTCACCTAGAAGACTCTCTAGAGGCGAAATCCCGCGCGGCATCGATTCCGTTTTCGTCCGATTCACACCGGTCTTCGGCGGTTCGTCCCACGGGGTGTCCTGTTGTTCCACTCGAAACGAAGGGGTGGGGGTGTTCGGACGATGTCCCACCATTTCGCCGCCCTCGTTGGGGCTTCTGTCTCTCGCCCGTTCGGTGGGGGACCTTTCCCTCCCCGTCTTGCTGGTGGGTGATTCCACCGTAGTCGGGCTTTCACAAGCTCTCTCGGGACCGTATTTTTCGATGTACTGTCAGATCTTGTATGGTTGTCTGACGTAGGCTTAAGTGAATCGGCCTGTCTACTACGCTCAAGCCCCCGAATACGGACGTTCGGGCGGGAGGAACGAGGATGGGACTGCTCACGAATCTCAAAGACAGCATTTCACGCGCGGCATCGACGCTGTTCTCGGAAGAGAACCCCAGGCGTATCGGCATCTATGGCCCGCCGAACGCCGGGAAGACGACCCTGGCCAATCGAATCGCTCGTGACTGGACCGGTGACGCGGTCGGGCCGGAGAGTCACATTCCACACGAAACACGGCGCGCACGCCGGAAGGAGGACATCGAAATCGAGCGCAACGGCGCGACGGTCAACATCGACATCGTCGACACGCCCGGCGTGACGACGAAGGTCGACTACGAGGAGTTCCTCGACCACGACATGGAGAAAGACGACGCGGTGCGCCGCTCACGCGAGGCGACGGAGGGGGTCGCCGAGGCGATGCACTGGCTGCGCGAGGACGTCGACGGCGTCATCTACGTGCTGGACTCGTCGACGGACCCGTTCACGCAGGTCAACACCATGCTGATCGGGATCATCGAGAGTCAGGATCTCCCCGTACTCATCCTGGCGAACAAGACCGACCTCGAGGAGTCGTCGGTCCAGCGGATCAGAAACGCTTTCCCACAGCACGAGACGATCCCGCTGTCGGCCCTGGAAGGAGACAACATGGACGAAGTGTACGACAAGATCGCGGAGTACTTCGGGTGATCGTGAATGCCTGAAGCAAAACCACAGGACGGCGTTCAGATCGACCTGATCAGCGGCGAGCGCATGGACGGGCTGACCTCCATGGAGAAGATTCGAACGATCCTCGATGGGGTGCGGGACGGCAACATCGTCATCCTCGAGGAAGGGCTCTCGCCCGACGAGGAATCGCGGTTGATCGAGGTGACGATGACCGAGATCAGTCCCGACGAGTTCAACGGGATCGAGATCGAGACGTACCCGCGTTCGGAGACCGCCGACGCGAGCTTCCTCGACCGCTTGATGGGCACCGAATCGACCAAGAAACTGACCGTCATCGGTCCGGCGAACCAGATCGAGACGCTGCACAAGGACAAGAACCTCATCAGCGCGCTCGTCTCTCGGAAATAATGCCCCACCAGTGTACGAACTGCGACCGCACGTTCGACGACGGCTCCAAGGAGATGCTGTCGGGCTGTCCGAACTGCGGCGGCAACAAGTTCCAGTTCAAACCAGACGGGGCCGATTCGGTCGACAGTTCGGCTGACCCACCGGAACCACCTGAGCCACCGGAGCCAGCCTCCTCAGTCGCACAGACTGTCGGCAAGACCGCGGCGACAGTCAAGGACCTGATGGGGAGTTCTACCGACGAGGAGCCGGCGGTCGGAGCCGCTTCGACGACCGTCGACCGGCCGACGACCACGTCACCCGCTAGCGTCGACACCGAGTCGGTCGACCCGAGCCACGAGGACACCGCGCAGGCGAGCGCCCGCACCGATGTTGTCGCACCCGAAGACCTCCCCTCGGAGCCCACTGGCGGGGAAGAGCACCACTTCGAGCCCGTCTCGACCGGCGAGCGATCCCGTGACGTCGAGGCCACCGACGAGACGACTGACCAGCCACGGACCGACCGCCCAGACCTGGACGAACTCCGTGACGAACTCAACGATCAGTTCGAGAGCGTCAAGGTCGTCGCGCCCGGCCAGTACGAACTGAATCTCATGGAACTGTACGAGCGCGAGGAGTACATCGTCGCGCTCGAAGAAGACGGTCGGTACAGCATTCAGGTTCCCGAGAACTTCCGCGATTGAACAAAGTGCTGTCGACACGTTTCAGTCAGATTGTTTCCGATCGTCCCTCATACATGTGGTATTATTGATGTGAGGTCGTCTTTCGATTCTGATAGCGGCTGGAATAAGTGAGAACCATCTCGCTGAGCGGTCTAACAGTCCGTTTCTATGCTCGCTTCTTTCTAGAGAACTGTACTAACAATCTCCTATAGAAGAGAGCTATCTGACTGACACATTTTCTGGCCCCAATTGGACGCTGGTCGTAACCGAACGGACTCTGAAATCTGGTTCCGTCTCATTTTGCAATATTATTTTATTCCACAGTGAGAAAATACAGTTACAATGGCCCTCCATCTCTCCAGGATCGATACCAGCAATACGAGAGCAGCACTTCGGTTCGGTCTGCTGTATGGTGTGGTTGGCGGCATCGTGATGCTGGTGCAGGCGACACAGAACCCAGTTACTGCGTTCGTGGATTCACCCCTCGGGATGACGGTGCTGGCGCTGTTTCATATCGTGTTCCTGATCGAGATTGCGAGCCTCGTCGGCTATCTATGGACGAAGTATTCTCTCGTGACACCCGTCATCATCATCGCACTTCTCTCGCTCGATATCGTTCGACCCGACTCGCAATCTCTCGGCAACCCGTACGTGCGGAACATGGTCGGTCTCGTGTTCTCGCTCGCGGCGATGACTGCCCTCGGCGTCGCCGAATACGTTCTCCGGTCTGTCACCGGGCGACCGATGGCTGGGCAGTAAGACTCGTCGACGCCGCCCTCCCCTCTTGGTGGCAACAGGCACAATCGTTATGTTCCAGCCCGGAGTTACACCGCGTAGAGCCATGTACCGACGTGATCGATCCCACCTCGAAGAGTGGGCCACACTGCTCGAAGTCGACCTCTCCGAGGAGTTGCTTGACGACGAGTCAGACACGTGGGTCGATTCGACGGTGACCGAGCAGACCGTCTCCGGTGACGAAGCCAAATAGGTCGTGACGGCGCGTTACCGTCACTGGAGCGTCACTCGATCTTGGCGTACTGATCGCCGAGTTTCTCGCTGGCCTCGGCCATCAACTCCTGCTCGTAGTCGTCGAGGTCCCACTCGACGATTTCCTCGACGCCGTCGGCCCCGAGCTTGACCGGGACGCCGAACGCGGTGTCCTCGTGGCCGAATTCGCCGTCAAGCACGACTGACCCGGGGAGAACCTCGCCCGTATCCCGAAGGACGGCTTCGACCATGTGGGCGACGCCGGTCGCCGGCCCCCACTGGGTTGCGCCCTTGCGCTCGATGACGTCCATGGCGCTCTCCTGGAGTTCGCCCAGAATCTCCTCGCGCTCGTCCTCGGAGAAGTCGGGGTCCTCGCCGTCGATGCGGACCTTCGAGAAGACGGGGACCTGCGCGTCGCCGTGCTCGCCAAGAATCGTCGCCTCGACGTTCTGGACCTGCGTGTCGAACCGCTGGGCCAGTACGTACCGAAAGCGCGCCGAATCCAGCCGACCGCCGAAACCGATCACTTTCTCGCGGGCCCGGTCGCCGGTCTCGTACAGATGCCGGTTCAAGAGGTCGACGGGGTTCGAGGTCGTGATCGTCACGTAGTCCTCGTTGTGTTCCGCGAGCGACGAGCCGATGTCGTCCATGATCGGCGCGTTGTCTCCGGCGAGGTCGATCCGTGTCTGCCCGGGTTGGCGGGGGATGCCGGCCGTGATGACGACGACGTCCGAGCCAGCGGTGTCTTCGTAGGTCCCCTGTCGGATCGTCGTGTTCGAGTCGTAGGCGACTCCGTGGTTGGTGTCGGCGGCCTGGCCGATGGCCACGTCCTCCTGATCGGGGATGTCGACGTAGACGAGTTCGTCCGCGATGTCGCGCAGGGCGATGTTGTAGCCCGCTGCGGCACCTACGGTCCCGGCCGCGCCGACGACGCTTACCTTTGTCATGGCATTCCGTATCACCGGACGGCTGGACGAAAAACGTGTCGGACACCGCCCAGACCGTGCTCGGCTCGGTCCCACAGTTCTCGGGGCTGTCGCCGCTCACCCGCTCCCGCAAACCCTTTTCGCCCCGACGGCCACCATACGGGTATGAGCGACTTCGACAAGGAAGCCGAGCGCGAGAAACTCCGCGAGAAGTACGGCGACGACGAGGCCAACCGCGAGACGACCGAACAGATGAGCGAGCTCCTGTTGAAGGGAGCGACGATGACCAACGCCCACTGTAACAACTGCGGCGATCCCATCTTTCGCTACGACGGTCAGGAGTTCTGCCCGACCTGCCAGCAGCCGGTCGACCGCGGCGAGGCCGACGAGGCGGCCGACGCCGACGAGGACAACATCGAGGTGACGACACCCAGCGACGAGGCGACCGTCCAGTTCGGCGGTGAGCCCGACAGCGAGGCGTCGGGACAGTCGAACGCCGACGAACAGCCGTCCGCTTCGGCACAGTCGCCGTCGAACGGTCGACCGGCCGAGGAGAGCCAGCCGACACACCGGACCGTCGAACAGTCACATTCGGCACCGTCGGTCGATCCCGCCTCGACGGCCACCGAGTCAGCGGCGACACGGCAACCGTCCGACCCGGAGCCGACGGCCACCGAGTCGGTATCGTCGGGGACGGACGCGACGGCCACTACGGGGACCGCCAGCGATCACCTGGCCAGTGCGCAGGTACTGCTGGCCCAGACCGTCGAGGAGTACGCGAAGCGGGCACGCGAGACCGACAGTCCGCGGCAGGCACAGGAGTACCTCGAAGCCGCACGCGAGGCCGCAGAGACGCTCGACGAAACCGGATTCTGACGGTTTTCGATACGATCCGGTGGTTAGGAATCCGCTCGCGGCCCCGTCTCCGGGGCAGTTCCAGCACCAGTACACGCCGCGACCTCTTCGAGGATCGCTTCGACGGTCGGGAAGTGCTGTGACTGCTCCTCGCTGAACGTCGTCACCATTTCGAGACGGTCGTCGGCGTCGTCTTCACTGCCTCGAAACAGGATCGCACCCGGGAGTTCTCGGAGGTATCCCTGGTAGGGCGCGAACGTGTCGAACCGATCGCCCTCGCTCGACTCGTCGGGATCGGCCAGGATCGGGAAGGGTAGTTCGTACCGGCGCTGCCAGACCGCCCCCCGCTCGACCTGGTCGGGTAACACCGGGACGACGGCCGTCGACCGCGATGTAAAGGACTGGTACTCCTCGGCGAGTGACTGGACGATCTCCCGACAGAGCGGACAGTAGTGACTCCGCAACAGGACGACTAGCACCGCATCGTGCTCCGCGGCGAGTTCGGCCGACGACAGCGCCTCTCCCCCAGTGCTGGCGTCGGGTAGTGTAAATTCGAACGGTGCGTCTCGTGTGACTCGGCGATTGCTCACGCTCTGGTGCCCCCGACGATACTTGACGACTAAACTCTCTTAAACCTAGTCCAAGTTGCACAGCATTGAACGGATCTGTCGGGTGGTGACCGTTCGTGTCCAGGACTGCTCGCCGGTGGTGGACCGCCCCACTGGGTCCGTTACTCCTCGAAATCGCTTCCCACGACTTCCCGAAACCGCTCGGCCGTCACCGCGCCGACGCCCTCGACGTCCTGCAGGCCGTCCTCGTCGGCGGTCATCACGGCCTCGACGCTGCCGAAGTGTTCCAGCATCCCCCGCGCCGTAACGGGGCCGACCTCCGCGACCGAAGTGACGACGTACTCCTGCTGTTCGGTCAGCGTCTTCGATTGTTTCTCGCCGTGGACGCTGACCTCGCGGTTCGACTCCTCCTGCTCGCGCCGCGCGATGGTTTCCAGCAAGTCCGCCGTCTCGTCCTCGTCGGCCGTCTGCAGGATGCTCGCGCCGAAATCGACAGCGAGCGACGCGAGCGCACCCTGAATGGCCTTGTGGTGGACGTTTCGCTCGCCGTACAGATCGTCGCCTTCGATAACGACGACGGGGCGGGCGTAGTAGCGGGTGGCGTCGCCGACCTGCTCGAACATCGAGCGGTCGCCGCCGGTCAGCGTATCGAGGAAGTCGCTGACGGTCTTGCGCTCGACGACGACCCGGTCCGAGAGAACGTAGTCCCCGACCGCCAGCGTCTCCAGTTCCGTCTGGACGCCCTCCCGAGTCGAGAGGTCTCGGGCGATGGTCGAGTCCAGTTCGCGCTGGTCGGCGACGATGGCGACCTCGTCGTCGGCCTCGGCGTGGGGTTCCGGCGTCGACCCCTCTGTTTCCGATGGAGTCCCGTCGCCGTCGCCGTCTTTTTCGCCCGCCGTTTCACTTCCGGCGAAGGCATCGAGGCCGGCCTGCCCATCACCCCCGGACTGCTGGGTCGTGGTTTCGGTTGTCACAGTCTCGTCCGTGCGCTCGCTCTGTTCGCTGTCGCTCGTTGCTGATCCGCTCTCGTCGGATTCGAACTCTGTGACGCCAGCCTGCTCGGCCCCCAGTTTCGACTCCAGTTGCCCGGCGACGTTCTTCAGGGTGCGCAGTTCGTCCTCCATGCGTTTCTCGTCCTGTCGGGACTTCCAGAAGTAGGCCTCGTCGCGGGTGTCCTCGGCCAGCAGGACGACGACGTTGCCCTCGGTCTGGCGACCGGTCCGGCCCTTGCGCTGGATGGACCGAATCGCCGTCGGGACGGGTTCGTAGAAGAGCACGAGGTCGACCTCGGGCACGTCCAGGCCCTCCTCGGCGACGGAGGTCGACACGAGCACTTCGAACTCGCCGGCCCTGAACCGGTCCAGTGTCTCCTGTTGCTCTTTCTGGGTCATGCCGTCGCTGCCGTCGGTGTCGCTCTGGCCGACGAACTTCTGGGTCTCGAAGTGGTCCCCGAGGAAGTCCGTCAGCGTCTCGGCGGTGTCTCGCGATTCGGTGAAGACGATCACGCGCTCGCCGTTCTCGATGCCCAGCGTCTCGGCCAGCAACATTCGGGTCTGGCGGAACTTCGGGTGCAGGTCGGTGAAGTTCTCGGCCTTGCGCATCGCTTCCATGACTTTCGGGTCCGAGACCAGTCGCTGGTCGGCCTTCGACGCGCCCGACGAGCGGGCGGCCTCCTTCTGGCGCTCGAAGTACCGGCGCAGGGCTTCGACGCTCTGGGTCTCGGCGTAGGTCACCGCGGTCCTGAGCTTGCGGATCTCGGCCAGCAGGCTCATTCCGCTGTACCCCTCGCTCTGGTCGTTGTCCATCAGCTCCGACAGTTGGCCCTGGATCTTCTGGATCTCGCGCTCGGACACGTCGGGCTGGGTCGTCGAGGTGACGCCCAGTTCCTTGAGCTTCGTCAGGCGCTCTTTCACCACGTCGTTGATCCCGTCCCGGATCTCGATCACCGTCTCGGGCAACTGGATGCGTTTCCAGTCCACGTCGGTGTCGTGGGTGTATTTCGCCACGTCGGCGTCGTCCTCGGTCATCACCGCCACCTCACGCAGGCCGAGGTTCTCACAGACGGTGAGAATCTCCTCCTCGTCGCCGCCGGGCGAGGCCGACATGGCCGTCACCAGCGGATCGTCCGCGTCCCCGTGGTAGCGTTCGGCGATGTAGTTGTACGCGTAGTCGCCGGTCGCGCGGTGGCACTCGTCGAAGGTGCAGTGAGTCACGGAATCGAGGGAGATGCGGTTCCCGACGAGGTCGTTCTCGACGACCTGCGGGGTCGCGATGACGACGCGGGCGTCCGCCCAGAGGTCGGCGCGTTTGGCCGGTCGCACGTCGCCGGTGAACACGACGATTTCGTCGTCGGGCACCTGCAGCGCCTCGCGATAAAATTCGGCGTGTTGCTGGACGAGCGGCTTGGTCGGTGCGAGCAGGAGCGACTTCCACGCGGCGTCCTGAATGCGTTCGGCGGTGACGAGCAGGGAGACGGTCGTTTTACCCAGTCCGGTGGGGAGACAGACGAGCGTGTGGTCGTCCAGGGCCTGATCGGCCAGCGTTCGCTGGTACTGGCGCTGTTCGAGCAGTCCCGGCGTGATCAGGGGATGCTCGACGTGTGTGTCCTCGCTCCCGGCGTCGGCGTCGGACTGGGCCATCTGTGTCCGTCTTGGCCGGGAATCTGTTTAAGCGTTCGCGTACCGCGGTGAAAGTGGTCGCGAGGGCGTCTTCGGGTCCGGCTGACTACAGTGAGAACGTCCCCATCAGTTCCATCCCGACGAGCATCGCGGCCGCGGCGGCCGGCGGGATGGTGAGGTTGTCGTCCAGCACGTAGCCGGCGACGACGGGTTTGAGGCCGTCGGCGGCCGTGGCGGCCAGCCCACCGAGTGCGGCCGCGAGCCAGCCGACGAAGAAAGAGCCGATGCCGGTACAGACGCCGAACATCGCCAGCAGGACGTAGGTCTCCTTGGTCAGACTCCCCGAGCCCAGCAGGCCGCTGACCGGATCGCCGATAGTGAGCATCAGGATCGCCGGGATGGCGACGATCTTCGGAACGAGCAACGCGACGGCAGCGGCGCTGATGAGATACAGCGCGTAGCCCGCGAGGTTGTCCTGTTCGTACTCGCGAGTCAGGCGGTCGTAGATCGCCCAGTCCAGCCCGACGAGCAGGCGGATCGCTTCCAGGACGAGCGCGACGCCGGCCGAGACGACGAGCAGGTACTGGACCAGTTCCCACGAGGTCAGATTCAGCAGGTACAGCGCAGGGAACCCGGTGCCGCTCGCGTGGACCAGTCGGCGGTCGATCTCGTCGGCCATCTACAGGTCGTCGAAGGTGGTGTCGCCGTCCCGGAGCGCGGTCAGTATCTCGGCCAGTTCTTCGACCGGCACGCGCGTCTGGGCGGTCGTGTCCCGTTCGCGGACGGTGACGGTGTCGGGTTCGGCGTCGGCCTCGTCCTCGCGGGCCTCGCCCAGCGTCGCGTAGTCGACGGTGACACAGAACGGGGTACCGACCTCGTCCTGGCGGCGGTAGCGCCGACCGATCGCACCGGAGTCGTCGTAGCTCACCGACAGGCCCGCCGCCCGGAGGTCGCCGGCGAGGTCGCGGGCGTACTCGCCCATCCCGTCCCGGTCCATCAGCGGGAACACGCCGACGGTCGTGGGCGCGACCTCCTGGGGGAGCTGCAGGTAGGTCCGTTCCTCGCCGTCGACCTCGTCCTGTCGGTAGGAGTGGTCGAGCGCGGTGTACAGCGCCCGGTCGATGCCCAGCGAGGGCTCGACGACGTGGGGCGTGATGTGTTCGCCCGACTCGGTGACCTCCTCGACGCTGAAGTCGGCCTTCTCGACGGGGACGGTGTAGGACTCGCCGTCGACTGAAACGGTGACTGCCTCGTCCTCGAAGGCGCTCGGGTCGCGTTCGGCGAGCGTTTCGAGGGTATCGGCCACGGCACCGGCCGACCCGCCGAACTCCGGCCCCAGATAGCTCATGTCCGGGTCGACGGTCGGTTTCTCGACGGTGACGGGTTCGTCGTACTGCTTGAAGACGGTGAACTCTTCGTCGGAGTGCTCGTCGTGTTTCGAGAGGTCGTAGTCAGAGCGGTAGGCGAAGCCGCCGAGTTCGATCCAGTCGCCGTCGACCTCGCCCTCGGCGTCCCAGCAGTCGGCGGCGTAGTGGGCCCGTTCGCCCGAGAGGTGCTGGCGGAAGCGGAACCGATCCATGTCGACACCGATCGAGTCGTACCACTGCTTTGCCACACCGAGGTAGTAGGCGATCCAGGGCTTGCCGACGACGCCTTCCTCGACCACGTCTTCGATCGTGGCCTCGTAGGGTTCGCCGTCCTCGGCCGCCTGCTCGCTCGCGGGGTAGAACGGCGCGGTCACGTCCGCGACTGCTGCGAGGTCGGGCTCGTCGACCTCGGGGTCGATGAACAGTTCCAGTTCGGCCTGCGTGAACTCCCGGACCCGCAGGAGGGATTTGCGCGGGCTGATCTCGTTGCGGTAGGCCCGACCGATCTGGGTGACGCCGAAGGGGAGCTGATTGCGGGCGTACTCGGCGAGCTGGGGGAACTCGATGAAGATGCCCTGGGCGGTCTCGGGACGGAGATAGCCCGGGTCCGAGGAGCCAGGGCCGATGTTGGTCGCGAACATCAGGTTGAAGTCCTCGATGGCCTGGCCGGCCAGGCCCGCGCCACAGGTCGGGCAGACGAGTTCGTACTCGGCGACGAGTTCCTCGACCTCGGCGACCGGGAGTGATTCGGCCTCCTCGATGTCGGTGTTGTCCTCGACGATGTGGTCGGCGCGATGACTCTCACCGCATTCGGGGCACTCCACGAGCATGTCGTCGAAGCCATCGAGATGGCCGGAGGCCTCGAAGACGGGTTCGGGCATCACGGTCGGGGCGTCGACCTCCATGTTGCCCTCCTGGATCGTGAAGCGGTCGCGCCAGGTGTCCTCGATGTTCTGTTTGAGCGCCGCGCCGGCGGGGCCGAAGGTGTAGAAGCCCGAGACGCCGCCGTACGCGCCTGCGGACTGCAGGAAGAAGCCCCGGCGCTTGGCCAGTTCGACGAGATCCTTGCTCTCGGCGTCGCTCATAGGCCCTCCAGCAGATCCATGTCCCGGACGATGCCGACGAGGTCGTCGCCCGAGACCAGCGGGATCTGTTCGATGTCCTTGTCGATCATCAACTGGGCGGCGTCCTTGGCGGTCTGGCGCTTGCTCACCGTCAGCACGTCGGCGGTCATGAACTCGCGGACCGACTCTTTGGGAATCTCGACGTTGCGGGTGGGCATGTAGGTGCCACCGACGGCCTTGACGCTCTCCCACTTCCAGTCGTCGTCGTCGCTGGCCATGCTCTCGCCAGTGTCGGCCTCGCCTTCGACGACGCGGGCCACGTCGATGATGTCGACCTCCGTGAGCATGCCACACATCTCGCCGTCGTCGTCCAGTGCGACGCCGTAGGGGACGCGTGCGTAGTCGAGTTCCCGCTCGGCGACGGTCAGGGGCGTCCCGGCGTGGACGCAGTTGACGTCCCGGCGGGCGAGTTCGTCGACCGACGTGTCGCCGTCGGCGTCGCCGGTCGCGATCGCGCGGATCACGTCGGTGACGGTGATGATGCCTTCGAGGCGACCGTCGACGACCGGGATCCGGCGGGCGCGTTCGCGGACCATCAGGGCTGCCACGTCCTCGATACTGGTATCTGCGGTGACCGTGGGGGCGTCCTCGGTCAGCAGCGCGAGTTGGTCCTCGTCGGGGTGGTTGATCAGGGCGTCACGTGAGACGATGCCGCGGAACTCCTCGCCGTCGTCGGTCTCCTTGATGACGGGGACGGAGGAGAAGGCGCGTTCCTGCAGGTACTCGAGTACGTCGTCACGGGTACCGGGAATCTCGACTGTGACGACGTCCGAGCGCGGCGTCATGGCGTCTGCGACGTTCATACAGCACTTGTCCGCCTCGCGGGTACTAAGTCCTGCCCTTCGACTCCTTTCGACGGCCAACGATCACACCTGCCGAACGCGCACCGCGAGGCGGGTCTCGACGGGTCCGTCGGCGCGCCGCTTCTCGTGACCTTCGTTCAGAATCACTCACATATCACCGACGTTTACGACGGATTTTGTACTGGTGGCGATAGAAAACAGGACAGGATCACTGCTTTTGGTGTTACATTACTAACTCGATTACCGCTTTCGTCCGTCGGTTTCGGCATGTTTATATACGGTTGTGACATATTGTCATGCATGGAGCCGGACACGGTCGCCAAAGCGGAGGTGGCAGCGGACGCAGAAGTGATGGCATCCGTCGAGCACGGTCAGACGGACACCTTCATCATCGCGGACGTAACAACGGACGACGCCTACCTCACGCTCGACCTCGACGACGCCGCCTCGCTGCCCGCCTGGCGGTAGACGACTCGCCGTTCGCGGTGCTGACGTTTCCTTTTGCCTCACCAAATATCACACGTGATAGCGAGAGGTCGGTGTTATCGGTCGAGTACCGACTGTGAACCGCGACTGACATCGACCGGGTACGAACAGGCAGTGAAAGCCCTCGCCACGCTCGCTAGCAGTCATTGAGGCCACTCCCACTGATGAGAACTGAAAGCCCTCGCCACGCTCGCGGTCGCTGGCCGGCATATCCTCGTTCGCTTCGCTCACTCAGATAGCGGCCGCCCAGCGACTCCGTTTGCGTCACCCACCGCGAGCGTGTCTCGCCCTTTCATCCGCCAGGCCCGCACCGCAGGACAGCACCGCACCACACGCCTCCCCAACCGATTCCTTCGCTCGCGGTACTCGCTCAGTCATCCCTCGCACAATTTAATCGCACCACAAGGGTGCGACAGCGCGCGCCACGTCGTTGCTGTGAGCATTCGCGCGAACGAGTGGTCCGAAGGACCCGGTAGTTCGCGCGATTCACGCGAATCGCCGCTGGCGATTCGCGCCTTTTTCACCCACGTTTTTGCGCAAGTGGTTCACGAGCAAAGCGAGCGAACCCGCAGACGAAAAAGGTGGTGTCGACTGTGTCATCGTAGTCGTAGCGAGAAAACAAACGTTATGCCCGCCGGGGCGAATCGGGAGCGTATGAAGGTACTCGTGACAGACCCCATCGCAGATGCGGGTCTCGAACGGCTTCGAGAGGCGGGCCACACAGTCGAGACGGCCTACGACGTCGAGGGCGACGCGCTGCTCGACGCGGTGGCCGACGCCAACGCACTGATCGTCCGATCCGGTACCGAAGTCACCGAGGCGGTGCTGTCGGCGGCACCCGATCTGGTGATCGTCGGCCGAGCTGGGATCGGTGTGGACAACATCGACATCGACGCCGCGACCGACCACGGCGTCATCGTCGCCAACGCGCCGGAGGGCAACGTTCGGGCGGCCTCCGAGCACTCCGTCGCGATGGCTTTCGCCACCGCGCGGTCGATCCCGCAGGCCCACCAGCGCCTGACCGAGGGCGAGTGGGCCAAGGGCGACTACCTGGGCACCGAGGTCAACCACAAGACCCTGGGCGTCGTCGGCTTCGGCCGCGTCGGCCAGGAAGTCGCCAAGCGTCTGGGCAGTCTGGGGATGGACATCGTCACGTTCGACCCCTACATCAGTCAGGATCGGGCCGACCAGTTCGGTGCGGAACTCGTCGATTCGCTGGACGAGTGTCTCGAAGCGGCGGACTTCCTCACCGTCCACACGCCCCTGACCCCCGAGACCGAGAACATGATCGGCGAGGAGGAACTCGCCCAGCTCGAAGGCGGCTACGTCGTCAACTGCGCCCGCGGTGGTATCATCGACGAGCCGGCGCTGGCCGAGGCCGTCGACGACGGCATCCTGAAGGGTGCCGCCGTCGACGTGTTCGCCGAGGAGCCACTCCCCGACGACAGCCCGCTGCTCGACGTCGAGGACATCATCGTCACGCCCCATCTCGGCGCATCCACGGAGGCCGCACAGGAGAACGTCGCCACCTCCACCGCCGAGCAGATCATCGCCGCGTTCAACGAGGAGCCGGTGATCAACGCGCTGAACGCGCCGTCGATCGACGAGAGCATGTTCCCCCAGATCGAGCCCTACATCGGGCTGGCCGACACCGCGGGCAAGATCGCCGTTCAGCTGTTCGACGGCCAACTGGGCAGCGTCGAGGTCACCTATGCCGGCGACATCGCCGAGCAGGACGTGGAACTCGTGACCGCCAGCGCCCTCAAGGGCGTGTTCGCGCCCTCGGAACTGCAGGTCAACGCCGTCAATGCCCCCCAGATCGCGGAGGATCGCGGGATCGACGTGACCGAGTCCAAGACCCGCAAGGCCGAGGACTTCCAGAGCCTCGTCACGGTGACCGTCAGCGACGGCGAGGACAGCGTCTCCGTCTGTGGCACCCAGTTCGCGGGCGAGGATCCGCGTATCGTCCGCATCGACGACCACCGCGTCGACGCGGTCCCCCACGGCCACATGCTCGTCGCGCGCAACAAGGACGAACCCGGGACGATCGGGTTCATCGGATCCGTCCTCGGTGAGGCAAACATCAACATCGCGGGGATGTTCAACGGTCGCGAGGTCATCGGCGGCGAAGCGCTTTCGGTCTACAACCTCGACGAACCGCCGACGAGTGACGTGCTCGACCGGCTCAACGGCGACGACCGAATCATCGAGACGAAGTACATCTCGCTGGACAACGGCGAGTAGTCAGAAGAACCGATTCAGTAGCCCGTTCTCGGAGCTCGTCTCCGTCTTCGACTCGTCGAGCAGCCGCTCGTACTGTTCGACGATCTGTTTCCGGCGCTTTCGTTCTCGGTCGAGTTCCTGCTCTAGCTGTGCGATCCGCTGGCAGAGAAGCCGTCGTTCGAGATTTCCGAGCTGATCGTGACGATCGAACCGGGGCCGTTCGATTCCGACTGACGGGGACTGTTCGGTCTCGCGGGTAGCGTCCGAGGACATGCCTGCGTGTGTACTGTTCCCACGCCGAAAAAGCCCCGTCGGACGAGCGTCAGCCACGGCGGGGTCTTGCGGTCCGAAGTTAGCGTTCGCCGCCCCCGCGCCGACCGAACACGAGCCGCTGGGTGTAGTCGCGGATCGACTGGGGGAGCACTCGCGAGTGGAGGATGGCCCACGCGCCCAGTCCGACCGTGTATCGCGCGTCCGGGTCCGACGAGTCCGCGATCGAGACGATCCGATCGGCGACCCGCTCGGGCGTGATCGATAGCGGGCCACCGGAGACCATTGCACTTCCTTCGAGGGCATCGTACAGCCACTCGTAGCAGCCGGTCCGGTCGAAGCCGGCGAGCCGTTCGTGGACGCCAGCGGCGAAGCCGGTCTGCACCCACGCGGGCTCGACGAGGACCACGTCGATCTCCTGCTGGGCCACCTCGACCCGGAGCGCGTCGCTGGTGCCTTCGAGGGCGTGTTTCGAGCCGGCGTAGGCTCCCCAGCCGGGCGAGGCGACCTGCCCCATCACGCTCGCGACGTTGACGATGGTCCCGCCGCCGCGGTCGCGCATCCCCGGCAGTACCGCTTTCGTACACCGGATCGCACCCCAGTAGTTCACGTCGAACTGCGCGCGCATCCGCTCGATCGGCACGTCCTCGACCGGCCCCATCTGGCCGTAGCCGGCGTTGTTGACCAGACAGTCGATCCCGCCGCTCTCGGTCTCGATCCGTTCGACGGCGGTCTCGACCGCATCGTCGTCGGTGACATCCATCGCCGCGGTGTGACACCCCATCTCGGCCAGTTCGGCGAGGCCGTCGGTGTCGATGTCGGTCGCGTGGACGGTCCACCCGTCGGCGAGAAACGCTTGGGCAGTCGCCCGGCCGATCCCCGAGGCTGCACCGGTCAGTAACACGCTGGCCATTCGTTCGGTCTGTGCGGGCGTTCGACCGCCCGACGTAAGACGGTCACTCCTTCGAGCGAAGCTTCCGGTAGAGGTACGCCACGCCGAGACCGGCCCCGACTAGCAGCGGGAGCTTCGAAGCGGAGACGGCCTTCGAGGCCTGTTCTCGCACCGTTCCGACGACCGATCCCTCGTCGATGTGTTCGAGGATGGCGTCGGTGTCGTTGGGCACCGGTTCGGGGTCGGCACCCGCTGCGGCGGCGGCGTCGGGGTCTTTCAGCAGGTGCCCCGTCGTGAGGCAGACGACCTGCTCGTCGTCGTCGATCTCGCCGCGCTCGCGGAGTTTGCGCAGCCCCGCCACGCTGGCCGCCGAGGCCGGTTCGACGCCGACACCTTCGCCCGCGAGCGTGCGCTGGGCGTCGGTGATCTCCTCGTCCGACACCGCCACGGCGGTGCCGCCGGTCTCGCGGATGCCCGGCAGCGCCTTCGGAGCGTTGACCGGGTTGCCAATACGGATGGCGGTCGCGATGGTCTCGACCTCATCCCAGCGTCGGACCTCGTCGTTGCCCTCCTCGACGGCTTCGACCATCGGGGCCGAGCCCTCGGCCTGCACGCCGGTCAGCTTTGGCACGTCCGCTTCCTCGATAGCGCCGGCCTTGACGAGTTCGCGGAAGCACTTGTACAGCGCCGCCGTGTTGCCGGCGTTGCCCACCGGCAGGACGATCCGGTCGGGGTAGTCGTCGTAGTCGCCGGCGAACTGCTCCATGATCTCCAGCCCGATGGTCTTCTGGCCCTCCAGTCGGAAGGGGTTCAGCGAGTTCAGGAGATAGGCCTCGCCCCGGCCCGCGAGGTCCTGCACGATGTCGAGACAGCTGTCGAAGTTGCCGTCGACTTCGAGGATGCGAGCGCCGTGGAGCGACGCCTGTGCGACCTTCCCGGCGGCGACCTTCCCGGCGGGCAGGAGCACGAGCGTCTCTAAGTCCGCGCGAGCGCCGTAGGCCGCAAGCGCCGCGGAGGTGTTGCCCGTCGAGGCACAGGCGAGGCGGTCGACGCCGACCTCCTGTGCGACCCGGACGCCGACGGTCATGCCGCGGTCCTTGAACGACCCCGTCGGGTTCATCCCCTCGTGCTTGATCCGCAGCGCGTCGACGCCCACCTCGTCCTCCAACCGGGGGACACGGTGCAGCGGCGTGTGCCCCTCCGGGAGGGTGACCCCCTCTTCGAAGGGGAGGGCCGCGTTGTACCGCCAGACGCCCTCGCCCTCGAACTCCTCGAAGGTCGGGAGGTCGGCGTAGCGCGCTTCCAGCAGCCCGTCACAGTCGTCGCAGGTGTAGCGGATCGCGTCGAACGGCGCGAACGTCTCCCCGCACTCGATGCAGGCCAGCCAGACGCCGTCGTCGGCGACCGCCGGCACCTCGTCGGTCAACTGTAGATCAGCCATTGTCGGGGCGGAAGTTCCCTATCGGCAAAAGTGGGGCGGTTGGCGGTTCACGGTTCGTACGGGTCGGTCGCCGTGTCGAGTCGGTAGATGTCGTCGGCGGCGTCGAAGTCGTCGTCGAACGCGTAGAGGTAGCCGAGCCCCTCGGTCCGCATATAGCCGACGAGACAGCCGTCGACGAACGAGAACCCGCGATGGCGACGGAACACCGACTTCCCCGTCGCCAGCGCATCGCGACTGAGCGATTCGATGTGGAATCTCGTGTTCTCCTCGATCCGGTCGAGGAAGTCGATAGCCTGTTCGTGACCGGCGTGGGTCGTCAACCCGTTGAGCGTCTCGGCGAGGACGAAATCGAGCACCACGGCTTCCGGGAGCGTCCCGTCGTCGACGCCCGAGAGAATCGGACGGGCGTCTTCGTGGGTGTTGTCCCGCCGGTATGCCGCCCCGAAGAGTACGGACGTGTCGATCAACGCACGAGGCATTCACTCGACGCCCCAGCTATCGTGGTCCTCGGTCACGTCGGTCGTCGTCTCCCCGTCGTACCCGTCGAAATCGGCGAACGTCCCAGTCTGCTGCTGGACGACGGAGACCCGCACGGTGCCGTCGTCTTCGAGCGTCCATCGGAGGTGGTCGCCGTCGTCGATCCCGAGCTCTCGACGGATCTGTGCCGGGATGTTCGCTTGATTGCCCGACACCTTGCTCTCGGTGTCGATCGGGTCACTGCTCATACCTGCAGTTGCTCACCAACGGACAAAAACCTAGTGCGGTGCCACACTAGACCTGTCACTCGGTTCGAGTCGTCGGGACGCTCGACGCCTCTCACTGACTGAACTCGTCGATCCGGTCGTGGACGTAGTCGGCCCACTCCTCGAGCGTTTCGTGCATCAACGCGGCGGCCTCCTCGCGGCGCGTCGCCGCGTACTGGTAGACGTGGCCGCCGCCGTCGAGCAACCGACGTCGGCGCGAGGCCAGTCCCTTCTCTCGGAGTGTCGACAGCGACCGGTTCACGTTCGAGCGGTCTCGGTTGAGCTGGCTGGCGAGTTCCTCGACGGTACTCTCGGGATGGTCCAGCAGCGCCTCGTAGGTTCGGACCTCGTGTTCCTGAATCCCGAAGACACAGGCCATCACCTCGTCTAACGTCGGTTCGTCGTCGAGCATCAACTCCCGGAACCGGTTCGGGGCGGGGTCGGCAGCCATACGGCTTCGTTGTGCCGGGCCGGCGATAAAGCACGCCGTTACCTCGCACTCACTCCGTCACCGCGAGCACACAACCGTCGCGGGACGGTCACTCGCTCGCGTACCCCTGATTCCGGAGACACGTCCGCATCTCCTCGCGGTCCTGGTGGCGGTGCAGCCGCGTCGGCGTGTCACAGTAGAACGTCGAGCCGTCGTAGCGCAGCGTCACCTCGTGTTCGGTGCCGAGAAAATCCGTTCGAACGACCACGCGCTCGCCGGCTTCGAGCGCGTCGAGCAACTCCTCGACGGTCAGTTCGCCGGCCGCGACGATATGCGAGTCGCCCATCGTGTGGCCGTTCCAGCGCCACCGGTTTGATAGTGTTTATTGTAGATTATGTGTCCGATCGCGCCGACCCCAGGGTAGGCGCGTACCGGGACATCGCTCCAATGATCACTATGAGACTGACTGTCGAACGCGGCTGGCACGCGCGACCGCTCGCGGTCAGTACCCCAGTAGTGCCAGCGTCTCGTCCAACTCGTCGCGGTACTCCCCGCCGAACAGGTGGACGTGGACGAGCAACGGATACAGCCGATAGACGTAGCGCCGGCGCTCGAAGAAGCCGTCGAGGTCGACCCCGCGCTCGCGCCGGTACGCCTCGAAGAAGGGGTCGCCGAACGTCTCGGTCCAGTCGGCGTAGGCCAGTTCGGCCTCCGGGTGGCCGTAGTAACAGGCGGGATCGAGGAACGCCGTCACACGCTCGCCGTCGGTCAGGAGGTTCGTCCGCCACACGTCGCCGTGCAGCAGCGCGGGGTGGTCGGGTTCGACCAGCAGCGATTCGAAGTCCTCGCAGGCTTGCTCGACCCGGCTCGCCAGCGACGCGGGCAGCGTTCCGGCGTCGCTGGCCCGGTCGCGAATCGACCGGACCCGCTGGTCGCGGTAGAAGGGCACCCAGCGCTCGGTCCACGGGTTCGGCTGTTCGAGCGGGCCGGTGAGCGTGTCGAACGGGAAGCCGAACGCTCGCCCTTCGACGGCGTGCAGGTCGGCCAGATGCCTCGCCGCGTCGCGTTCGACTGCCGGCGTGGTCGTCGACTCGCCGGCGACGAATTCGAGGCAGAGCAGGTCGGGGTCGCTGTGGGACACCGCCGGGACCGGCAGGTCGGATTCGGAGCGCAGGTGCGCCAGCATCCGCCCCTCCGTCGTGAGGTCGTGCTCGCCCGTCTTGGCGACGATGGTCTCGTCGCTCAGTTCGACGCGGAACACGTCGCCGATCATCCCGCCGTCGAGCGCTTCGACGCCCTCGACTGGCTGGCCGAGCGCGCTCTCGACGCTCGCCGTGAGCTCTGGGTCCATCTCGTCTGCGCAGGTGGACGCCACGACCGAAAGCGTTGCTGTCGCTCGGGTTCGTGGGCAGTCGAAAGGGTACCATTTCGGGTGGAGACCACAGGACGGGGCGGCTGTGGACCGGCGTTTCGGCGACTCGACCACGCCGCTCGGTTGTCAAACGTACTCACGGGTGTGGAAAAGGGTACCGTTTCGACTGGAGACCCACAGACTGCGAGCCGATACGGGTCGCTCCCTCGCGGTGTCGACTCGTTCCGGTGTGGGAAACGTTGACGAACGAATCGAAAAGGGTGGTGTTTCGGGTGGAACCCCTCTCCAGTGCGCTGGTCTCGGGCACACCGTTATTCCGTTCCCATCCGTCGGCGCGGTATGGACAACGTCGTCGGCGTCGCACTGCTGATCGAGGTGTTCGGTGGGTTCCTGTTCCTGGCCAGCGGCGGTGACATCACATCTGTCGGGTTCGCGATCCTGCTTCTCGGCCTCGTCGTGGGGCTGTTCGGTGCTGTTTCCGCGCGGCTGCGACAACTCGAAGCCGCCCGTCGGTGACCGCTCGTGACCGTGGAATCGGTGGCGCACTCCGTTCAGTAGACGTGCGAATCGAGTGGGTGTTTTTGATTGGGCGAGTGTGGTATGAAGTCGCTCACGTGACTGCGAGAGTCCCAAACAACTGAACGCCCTCGGCCCGCTCGACGCCATCTGTGGCGGATATCCTCGTCGCATTCGGATAGTGCCGCCACAGATACCGCGAGAAGAGCCTCGCCCGTTCAATCCACCAGGACCCCACAGCACCGCAGCCACACGCCTCCCCAACCGATTCACTCGCTGCGCTCGTTCATCCCTCGCACAGTGTGGTCGCGCCACGGAGGCCGCGACAGCGCGTGCCACCGCAGCTGGTCAGTGTTCCAGTTGTGTAGAGCGGGTCTGCCAACTGTTCTCTGAGATTATGGACTACTCTCCAGCAAGCCACGCCAGCAGTCCCTTCTGGGCGTGAAGTCTGTTTTCGGCCTGGTCCGGCAACTAACTTTTACTTCGTCGGGGCCGCTCACTGCGTTCGCGACCCGCTCCTCGCAAAACTTAGTAGAAAATGGCTGCACCTCGCTGCGCTCGGTGCAGTCCTACTCCTGTTCGGACAGCCACGCCAGCAGCCCCTTCTGGGCGTGAAGTCTGTTTTCGGCCTGATCCCACACGATGGCGTTGTCGTGCTCGATGGCGGCGTCGGTGACCTCCTCGCCGCGGTGGGCGGGCAGGCAGTGCATCAGGGTGCGGTCGCCAAGCACCTCGGGGGTGATCTGGAAGCCGTCGAAGGCTTCCAGTTTCTCCGAGCGCTCGTCTTCCTGGCCCATGCTGACCCACACGTCGGTGTAGATCACGTCGGCGTCGGCGATCGCCGCGTCGGGGTCGTGGGTCGTTTCGGGAGCGCCACCCAGTGCCTCGGCGCGCTTCAGCACGCCGTCGTCGACACCGTAGCCCTCGGGCGTGGCGACGGTGAGATCGACGCCGGCCATCGCCGCGCCCAGCACGAACGACTGGCAGACGTTGTTGCCGTCGCCGACCCACGCGACGGTCACGTCGTCGAACCCGCCAAAGTGTTCGCGGATCGTCAGCAGGTCCGCGAGCGTCTGGCAGGGGTGGGCGTCGTCGGTCAGTGCGTTGATCACGGGCACGTCGGCGTACTCGGCCAGTTCGACCACGTCGGCGTGATCGAACACGCGGGCCATCACGAAGTCGACGTACCGCGAGAGGGCTCGTGAGGTGTCTTTGACCGGTTCGCCGTGGCCCAGGTGGATGTCGTCGGGACCGAGGAAGACGGCGTGGCCGCCCAGTTGCGTCATCCCGGTCTCGAAGGAGACACGGGTCCGCGTCGAGGGCTTCTCGAAGATCATGCCCAGCGTCTGCCCGTCCAGCAGGCCAGGTGCGCCGTCGGCTTTGATCGCGGCCGCGCGGTCGAGGACGGCCGTCAGTTCGTCGGTCTTCAGGTCGTCGACGTCGAGGAGGTGCGTGGGCATGGTTACAGGAGGCGTTCGGTGACGGCTTCGAGGACGGCGACCGCGCGGTCGTACTCCTCCAAGACGATGTGCTCGTCCGGTGCGTGGTCCAGGTCCGAGTCGCCGGGACCGTAGGTGACCATCGGGCAGTCCCAGGCCTGCGCGAAGACGTTCATGTCGCTGGTCCCGGTCTTTCGCAGGAGCGTAGGATCGCCGCCGGCCTGCCGGATCGCCGTGCGGAATGCCCGCGCGACCTCGGTCCGCGGGCTCTGCATGACGGGTTCGACGCGGTCGTCCCAGTGGACGGTGCCGTTGACCAGGTGGCCGTCGGCGATTTCGCGGATCTCGTCGGTCGTGTACTCCGGGGGCACCCGCAGTTGCACGTCCATCGTCGTCTCGACCGAGAGCCCGTCGGTCGAGATCCCGCCGTCGATGTCGACGGGCTTGCAGGTGACCCGTTCGAAGACGGGAATCCAGTCGTCGGGTTCGAACTCGTCGTCGACGGCCGACCACCAGTCGATGGCGTCCTGGATGGCGTTGTTCTCCGGGCGCGAGGAGTGGCCCGACTCGCTCGTAGCGACGTAGGTACCGGCCAGCAGCCCGCGGTAGCCCAGCGTGATCCCCTCCCAGCCGGAGGGCTCGCCGTTGATGACGGCGTCTGGTTCGGCCTCGCGGTCCTCGATGACGTACCGGGAGCCACGGGAGTCGACCTCCTCGCCGACGACGCCGATGAAGCTCGCGCCGGTGCGGACGGCGGCGACCGCCATCGAGCACAGCGGCCCCTTCGCGTCCACCGATCCGCGACCCCACAGTTCCTCCTCGCCGTCGTCGTTCTCCTCGATCCGCACCGGGATGTCGCCGGGGACGGTGTCGATGTGGGAGGTCAGCAGGACGCCGTCGTCGGCCGGCGCGCGGACGTTCCCGATCTCGTCGATCCAGACCTCGCGGTCGTGGGCCTCGAAGAAGTCGACGAGGCGCTCGGCCGCTTCCTCCTCCTCGGGCGTGACCGAGGGGATGCGGACGACCGCTTCGAGCAGCTCGCGGGCCTCCTGATCGGCTTTCTCGACTGCTTTACTCATTGATGACTGCCTCCAGCGCGTCGACGACGTGGTCGGCCTCGCCTTTCGTGAGCGTCAGCGGCGGAAGCAGTCGGACGACCGTTCGCCCGGCCGGCAGCGCCAGCACGCCCTCCTTCATCGCCAGCCGTTTGAGGTGCCCCATCGCGCCGCGGCCGACCTCGATGCCGATCATCAGGCCCTCGCCGCGAACCTCTCGCACCTCGTCGCCCAGCGCCGCCTCCAGTTCGGTCTGGAGGTAGTCACCCACTGCGGCGGCGTTTTCGGGCACGTCCTCCTCGACGAGCGTCGAGACGGTGGCGTCGGCCGCCGCCGAGATGACGGGGCCGCCGGAGAACGTCGAGGCGTGGGAGCCGTACTCCTCGGCGATCCAGTCGCGACACAGCGTCGCGCCGATGGGGTAGCCGTTGCCCAGCCCCTTCGCGGAGGTGATCATGTCGGGGACGACGCCGGACTCCTGGGCGGCCCACAGCGAGCCGGTGCGGCCCATCCCGGTCTGGACCTCGTCGAAGATCAGCGCCGCGCCGACGGCTTCGGTCGCCTCGCGCGTCGCTTCGAGGAACTCGGTGCTGGCTGGGTTGATCCCGCCCTCGCCCTGCACGGGCTCGACGATGACGCCCGCCGTCTCGTCGTCGACGGCCTCGCGCATGGCTTCGGGGTCGTCGTAGGGGACGAACTCCACGTCGCCGGCCAGCGGTTCGTAGGGCTTCTTGTACTTGCTCTTCCAGGTGGTCGCCAGCGACCCCATGGTGCGGCCGTGGAAGCCCTGCATCGTCGCGACGAGCTTCGATTCGCCGGTCGCGGCGCGGGCGAACTTCAGCGCGGCCTCGTTGGCCTCGGTGCCGGAGTTACAGAGCCACACCTTCCCGATGGGGTCGGGCGCGGTGTCGGCCAGCGTCTCGTAGAGGCTGGTCCGCGCGGAGTTGGGGTAGGACCCTTGCACGTAGGTGAGCTTGTCGATCTGGCTCTTGGCGGCCTGATCGACTGCGGGGTGGCGATGCCCCAGCGGGACACAGGCGTAGGACGCGCCCATGTCGAGATACTCGTTGCCCGCGTCGTCTGAGAGCCACACGCCGTCACCTTCTTCGATCTGGATGGGTTTCTCGTTGAAAACGAATCCGCTCATTGGAGTGCCTCCTTGTAGATGTGTGTGCCGTCGCCGTCCAGTGCGCCCGTGATCGGTGCGTCGGCGTTGGCGTCGGCGACCACGACCTCGGGTGCGCCGCCGTCGAGTGCTTCCTCGGCGGCCATGATCTTGCGGCTCATGAACCCCTCGGCGGCTTCTTCGAGCGCTGCCCACTCGTCGGCCGTCTCGACCGACTCGATCAGCGTCGACGCGTCGTCGGGGTCCTCGTAGACGCCTTCCACGTCGGTCAGCAAGACGAGCGTCGCGTCCAGCGCGGCGGCGACGGCCGCGGCCGAGCGGTCGGCGTCCGTGTTGACGGGGACGATTTCGCCGTCTTCGTCACCAGCCATGGGGGGAGCCGCCACCGGGACGTAGTTGCCGTCCAGCAGCGAGTCGAGCAGGTCAGTGTTGACCGCCTTGATCGTTCCCGAGTGGTCGCCCCGACGGATCTTCTTCGTCCCGTCCTCGACGACGCGGACGGCGGACTTCCGTGGCCCGTGCAGGAGTTTGCCGTCGACGCCGTTCAGTCCGACCGCGTCGACGCCCTGGCTCTGGAGGCCGGCGACGAGTTGGGTGTTGAGGTGGCCAAAGACCATCTCGAACACTTCCATCGTCTCCTCGTCGGTGAATCGGCCGACGACGCCGCTCGGCGTCTCGACGTACTCCGGTTCGATGCCGAGCCGTTCGAGCGTGTCGTCGACGGCCGTCGAGCCGCCGTGGACCAGCACGACGTCCTCGCCGTCCTCGTAGAGCGTTGCAACGTCCGAAAGGGCACCCGCGGGGTCGACCGCGCGAGCGCCACCGACTTTGATAACTGTTGTCATAGAAAACGTCCTCCTGCGATTACGGCGATCCGACGGGGTGGAAGCCCGTGAACTCCAGACCTGCCGTCTCCTCGATGCCCAGCGCGACGTTGGCGGCGTGGACCGCCTGGCCGGCCGAGCCTTTCATCATGTTGTCGATGGCCGAGAAGACGACGAGCCGTTTGTTCGCGGGGTCGACCTCGAAGCCGACCTCGGCGTAGTTCGTCCCGGCGACGGCCTTGGGTTCGGGGTAGCGATACACCCCGCCGCCGCCCGAGGCCATGCGGACGAACGGCTCGTCCTCGTAGGCCTCGCGGTACGCGCCCCAGAGGTCGCCCTTCGAGACTGGCCCGTCGGGGAAGACGTGGCAGGTCGCCGACGCCCCGCGGACCATCTCCACCGCGTGGACGGTGAAGGACACGTCGACGCCGAGGAACTGCTGGATCTCGGCCTCGTGGCGGTGGCCCGTCGGCGCGTAGGGGCGGACGACGCCCGAGCGCTCGGGGTGGCTGGAGGCCTCGCCGCCGCCAGCGCCCCCCTCCGACGACCCCACTTTCACGTCGACGACGATCTGTTCGTCGCCGCTCAGGATGTCGTTCTCGAACAGCGGGAGCAGGCCCATGATCGTCGCCGTGGCGTTACAGCCACCGGAGGCGATCAGGTCCGCGCCCGCGAGGTTCTCGCGGTTGAGTTCGGGCAGGGCGTACTCCGATTCGGCGAGCAGTTCCGGGCGGCTGTGGCCGTCGTACCACTCGTCGTACTGCTCCTCGGTGTCGAGGCGGAAGTCAGCCGAGAGGTCGACGACGGTGTCGGCGGCGTCCTGAAACGCGTCGATCTGCTCCATCGAGACGCCGTGGGGGGTGGCCGCGAACAGCACGTCGACCGATTCGAGGTCCTCCGGGCTGGTGAAACGCAGATCCTTGTGGCGGAGGTTCGGGTGGGCGTGGCCCACCGTCTTGTTCTCTTTGGAGCGACTGGTGGCCTGGACGGTTCGGAACTCGGGATGACCGTCCAGCAGGCGAAGGAGTTCGCCGCCCGTGAAACCGGAGCCACCGACGACGCTGGCGGAGTAGGTCATGCGGTCACCTCGGCTTCCTGCTCGACTTTCGCTTCGAGCCAGTCGACGACCTCGCTCGGTACGTCCACGTCGCTCACTTCGTTGAGCGCCTTGAACTCGACGGTGTGGTTGACCTCGTGGACGGTGTAATCGGTCGGCTCACCGGTCTCCTCGTCGACGCCGGTCTCCATCAGGTCGATCCCGAGCAGGCCGCCCCCGACCGCGTCGGACGCCTTCTCGACGAGTTCCAGGGCCCGGTCGTCGAGTTCGAACACGTCCGTCTCGGCACCCTTGGCGGCGTTGGTCAGCCAGTGGTCCGAGGATCGGACCATCGCGGCGACGGGTTCGCCGTCGGTGGCGAGCACGCGGATGTCCCGACCGGGCTTGTCGACGAACTCCTGGACGTAGAAGATCTTGTGCTCGTAGTGGCCCAGCGTCTCCTTGTGTTCGAGGATGGCTTCGGCGGCCGACGGCGAGTCGATCTTGGCCATCAGGCGGCCCCACGACCCGACGACGGGCTTGAGGACGCAGGGGTAGCCAAACTCCTCGATGGACTCCATCGCGGCGTCTTTCGTGAAGGCCACGTCGGTGTTGGGCGTCGGCACGCCGGCCTCGACCAGCGCGAGGCTGTTCTTGACCTTGTCGGCACAGACCTCGGCCGTCGTCGGCGCGTTGACCACCGGCACGTCGTAGGCCTCGACGAACTTCGTGGCGTACACCGATCGGCTCGTCGCCAGACAGCGGTCGACGACGACGTCCACGTCGTCGAACACGTCGGGGGCCTCGCTGACGTTGAACTGTTGTTTCCGGACGTCGATCTTGGTGACTTCGTGGTCACGTTCACGCAGCTCCGACAGCAGGAGCTTCTCGTCCCGGCGAATCCGCGAATAGAGTATTCCTACATTCATTGTAATTCCAAGAGACGGTGGGCCGTCCGCTGACGGTCGTTACTCGCCCCAGTCCTCTTCGAGTTCGGGGGCCGAGTCGAGCTCGACGGGATCGACCGCGAGCACTTCGAGCTCGGCACCGCAGGTGGCACAGTCGACGATCTCTCCGGCTTCGAGGTTGTCGTGCAGGGAGACTTCCGCCCCGCATTCGACGCATTCTGCCATTGTACCTCTCTCTCGCGCACGCTTCCACTTAAACCCTTCGGACTTATCAGAATAGAGTGGTAACGCAGACCGGTGTCTAAGGCTACGAAATGGCTCAAATTCGAATTGTACTGGATCTGGTATCAGATTTGTGGTAGTATTTCCCCTCGCGGGGGTGGTCGGACCACTGGTCGCCGGTCAGACATACCGGTCCACCTCCGTCTGCCGGTGGTTCTCGGCGGACGAGACGGTCTCGCGACGGGTCGCGAGCGCCTCGCGATCCACCGCCAGCGTGTCTTGTGCGACTGACAACTGTGCATTGACCGCTTCGGGTGCCGGGCCGCCCTGTGAGTCCCGCATCGCGACGCTCTCGGTCGGGTCCAGCGCTGCTTCGACGGCCGACCGCTCGACGTACTCGGAGAGGGGGTCACCCAGCACGTCCTCGGCGACCGCCGCGATGGTGTCGTAGTCGGGCGCGTCCGCATCTGTCCCCTCGATTCCGCTCGCTGCCTCCGCGACGACTTCGTGGGCGGTGCGGAAGGGGACGCCCGCCATCGCCAGCAGGTCGGCGACGCCGGTGGCGGTCGAGAACCCCTCGGTCGCAGCCGCTTCCAGTTCCTCAGCGGGCCATTCAGCCGTCGCAACGGCACCGGTCGCGACCGCGACGCTCTCGGTGACGCTGTCGATGGCGTCCCACGCGTGGCGACCCGCGCGTTGCAGGTCGCGGTTGTACGCGCGAGGTTGCCCTTTGAGGTTGGTCAACAGGCCCGAAAGCCCCGCCGTCGCGTCGCCGGTGCGCCCGCGGACCAGTTCCAGCGTGTCGGGGTTCTTCTTCTGGGGCATGATCGAGGAGGTCGACGAGTAGTCGTCGGCCAGGTCGACGTGGCCCTTGCTGGCCATGACGATCACGTCCTCGGCCAGTCCCGAGAGGTTCGTCGCAAGCGTCGCGACGGCGCTGGTCGTCTCGACCAGGAAGTCCCGCGTCGCGGAGGCGTCCATCGAGTTCGAAAGCACCGACTCGAAGCCGAGCAGTTCCGCGGTGCGCTCCCGGTCCACGTCGAAGGGCGTCCCGGCGAAGGCAGCCGAGCCCAGCGGGTTCTGATTCACGCGCTCGTAGGCGTCGAGCAGGCGCTCGGTGTCGCGCTGCAGGGCCTGCTCGTAGGACGCCAGCCAGTGGGCGACCGTCGTCGGCTGTGCGGGCTGGAGGTGCGTGTAGCCGGGCATGACGGTCTCGGTGTGCTGGGCGGCCGTCTCCAGCAACTGCCCGCGGGCTTCGACGGTCGTCTCGATCAGTTCCAGCAGATCGGCGCGCAAGCGATAGCGGATGCACGTCGCCACTTCGTCGTTGCGCGAGCGGGCGGTGTGCATCTTCCCGCCATCGGGGCCGACGCGGTCGATCACTGCCGACTCGATGGCCTCGTGAACGTCCTCGCCGTCCGGGAGGTCGGCGTGGCCCGCCGACTCGATGTCGTCGAGGGCGGCCAGAATCTCGCCGGCGGTGTCGTCCCCGACGATGTCCTGCTCTGCCAGCATCACGACGTGGGCGCGGTCGACCGCCAGATCGGCGGCGAAGATGCGCTCGTCGTCGGCGAGCGAGGAGAGGAACGAGCGGGCTGGCCCGCCCGAAAAGCGGTCGCGGCGGACGACGCTCTCGTCGGGGGCGTCAGCGTCGCCAGCAGTCTCGTTCGTGGGATCCTCGCCGTCGCTCATCGTCTATTCCTCGTCACTCTCACTGCCACCGTCTGCGACGGCTTCGCCCTTCTTCGCGTCCGCCAGCACCTTGTTGGCCAGACGCGACTGGAAGCCGTGGTACTTGGCGACGCCGGTGGCGTCCTGCTGGGTGATGCCGCCGGTCACATCTTCCTCGTTGAACGACGCGGCCGATTCGCTGTAGACAGCGTAGTCCGATTCACGCGAGACGGGGCGGCAGTGGCCCCCTTCCATCTTGACGGTGACCGTGCCGGTGACGCGTGCGTTCGTGTCGTCGATGAACGCTTCGAGCGCGCTCACGAGCGGCGCGTCGACGAGGCCCTCGTAGGCCTTCTGGGACCACTCCTGATCGACCTGGGCCTTGAAGGAACGCTCCTCCTGCGTGAGGACGAGCCCTTCGAGGGCCTCGTGAGCGGTCAGCAGGACCGTCGCGGCGGGGTGCTCGTAGTTCTCGCGGACTTTGAGGCCGAGCATGCGGTCTTCCATCATGTCCGTGCGCCCGACGCCGTGTGCGCCAGCCTGGGAATTGAGCTGTTCGATCAGTTCGACCTTGCCCAGGTCCTCGCCGTCGACGGCGACGGCCTCGCCTTCCTCGAAGGTAATCTCGACGAGTTCGGCCTCCTTGCCCGAGGGGTTCTCGGTCCACTTGTAGATGTCGTCCTCTGGGATCGTGCTCGGGTCTTCGAGTTCCGAGCCCTCGATGGAGCGACTCCAGAGGTTCGTGTCGATGGAGTAGCGGCCGCCGTCGCCGCCCTCGACGGGCAGGCCCTTCTCTTTGGCGTACTCGTTTTCCCACTCGCGGGTCAGCCCGAGTTCGCGCACGGGTGCGATCACGTCCAGATCGGAGTCGCGCCAGACCGACTCGAATCGAAGCTGATCGTTACCCTTGCCCGTACAGCCGTGGGCGACGGCCGCGCAGTCGTGCTCCTCGGCGACTTCGAGGATGGCCTTGGCGATGACCGGGCGTGCGAGCGCGGTGCCCAGCGGGTAGCCCTGGTAGTCGGCGTTGGCCTTGACAGCCTTGAGACAGAGGTCCGCGAAGTCCTCGGTGGCGTCGACGACGTACTGCTCGACGCCGAGTGCCTCGGCGGTCTCCTCGGCCTCCTCGAACTCGTACTCGGGCTGGCCCACGTCGACGGTGACGCCGATGACCTCGTCGTAGCCGTACTCTTCTTTCAGGAGCGATACGCAGACTGTGGTGTCGAGCCCGCCCGAAAAGGCGAGTGCGACGGTGCCGGACGCGGATTCTGGATCGGGTGTCATGGGTGGATGTTACGTTCTCGGGTGGTGTGTCTGTCGATTTGGACTGACGCGACCAACAGACGGTGGTCGGTGATTGTGAAACGAGCGAACCGTGAATCGAGGAAGTGAGTAGTGTGGGCCTAGAAACGGCCCCGTCGTCGTGGTCGGCGTCGGAGAAGCGAGACGGACCCGGCGCTGGCGGCGTCGCGTGCGCCGGCGACCGAGGTCTCGTGCATGTGTTCGGCTGTATTCACGCTTCGGTACTAATAGGTTCCGAGTTTGCAGCGGTATGCGTGACGTTCACAGCCGCCCTGTCACTACTGGTCGGTTTCCGTCGCAGTCTCGGTTGTCGTGCCGCGAGTGGCGTTCTCACTGCCGTTCGCAGCGCTCTCCTCGCCGGTGTCGTTCTGCGGTCCGGCAGCGTCACCGTTCCGGTCTCGGCCGTCCGTCCCGTTCGCTCGCTCGCCCGCACTGCGGTCGGCCGGGCCACGGTCTTCGGCCCGCTCCGGTCCGAAGCCTTCGCCGACCCGGTCACCAGCGATCTCGCGGGCGATCTCGGCGACCTCCGGTCCGGTCAGGTCCTCGGAACGGTCACGCAGCGCGCGGATGGCCGACGCGTCGATGCCGTTCGATCGCAGCGTCTCGGCGGGCAGCCCCCGAACGGTCTCGTTGGTCTGGTTCGCCAGTCGTTCGACGGTCCGGGTCTCGGCGGCCAGTCGTGCCATCCGGGCACGGTACTCGCCCTCGCTCATCGAGCCGTTCGCGCGGGCTTCGTCGAGTGACGCGCGACGCTGTTCGAGTTCGTCGAGGCGCGTTTCGAGGTCGCCCAGTTGCGCGGCGGCCACGGCGGCCCGCGAGTCGTTCCCGACCGCCTGTGCGACCTGCACGCCGTAAGCCCGGGACTGGACCTCGCCGTCCAGTTCCGCGCCCTGCACGCCGACGACGCCGGCCAGTTGCTCGCCTGGCGCGACGCTGTCGTTGGTCGCGTTCGATTCGGCTGCCGTGTCGGTCGTCTGGGCCATCCCGGACAGCGGCACTGCCGCGAGGCTTCCGACGACCAACAGGGCTACGATCAGGGTGGTCGTTCGTTCCATCGTTAGTTCTCCATTCCGTCGCACCTACCTAATAAACGGTCGACGCTGACGCCGGATTTCGGACGATTAAGCCGGATTAAAACCGCACGACGGCAGCCGGTCGGTCCGCTCATCCCTCACCACCGTCGGCCCCGTCGTCGTCCGGCCCGAGGTCGCCAGCGATGTCCACGTCGGGGAGCGTGACGACGTTCTCCCGGCCGATGCGGAACGTCTCTAGCTCGTCGTTCTCGCGGAGGCCACTGATCACCTGACTCGTCTTGGCGGCCGTCCAGTCGAGTTGCTCGGCGATCCGCTGCTGTTTGATCCGGCCGCCGTTGTCGTCGAGCAGTCGTAGCACCTGCTCCTCGTTGCTCAGTAGTTCCGGCGGTGGTGTCTCCGTCTCGCCGGCCGCGTTCGCCTCCGCCGTGGCGTCGCTGGCGTCGTCCGCGCGCTGCTCGTCGGCCGTCGCCGCAGTCGTCGGTGACTCGGGCCCCGCCCCGTCGTCGCCGTCGGCGGTCGTCGCGGCCCCGCCGGTGAAGTCGTAGCGGCGGTTGGCCCACAGGAGGGCGACGACGCCGCCGGCCGCCAGTGCCGTCGCGACGAGCAACAGCCAGGCGTTCCCGTCGCCGCCCGACTGTCCGCTCCCGCTCTCGCTCGCCTCGCTCACGACGAGGCGGGGCTCGTTCGATCCGAAGTCACGCCGGCCGTCCCACGCGACCTGTCGGGTGCCGTTGCGATCCGGCTGTGGGGCGACGCTCGTCCGCTCGTAGCCTTCGGGCCACTCCATCCGAAGCGTGCTCTCGGCGTCGAGAAAGAGGCCGGCCAGCGCGTCGCCGGCCCGCAACTGCTCGCCGTCGACGGCGGCGAAGTTCGTCCACTCGAAGCGGTAGGTGACGACGCCGTAGGACTGGGGCAGGGCCTCCTGTTGGGCCGAGACGGTGAGGTTCCGCAGCACCATCTCGCGGCCGGTCGCGTTCTCGGCGGTCCGCAGCGTCCGGTTCATCCGGTCACCGAAGTCGCTGGTGTAGGCCGCCGAGTCGTTTCGGATGTCCGACTGGAGGCTCTCGAAGGCCGCCGTCGTGTTGTCGTCGTCCAGCCGCGTCCGGTAGCTCACCGCCCACTGGGCGTTGCCGTCCGCCTGCAGGTCGGCCTGCAAGACGACCGTATCGGGATCGACCTGTTCCTGTGCGAGTCCGTCGAAGCCGGCCCCGGCGACCGGGGCGACCAGCAGTCCCAGCACACAGACGATGGCGGCGACGCGTTTCGACGTGCCAGACGACATTCTCATCCGGTGTTGGCCGCCCCGCGGTATAGGGCTTGAGGCCGCGTGTACAACGGGGCAGGATCGCGTTCCTTTTCGCCGCCGCCCCCGTCTCCGGGGACGTGTTCAGCCTGAACGTCCCGTTCCCGGGCGAGGTGTCGCGGTTGGCGACGGACCTCGCTCGCCCGGTACCGAGCGCCACGCCCCGCCAGCGCGGCGAGCAGACGCTCGTGGCCAAACGCCTCGCGACCGACGGCCGCTCGCCCGCCGTCGTCGAGGCCCGCGCACGCGAAGTTCTGGTAAGCGAACCCGCCTTCGCTGCCCGGGTCGCCGGCGTCGACTGGTTCGAGGAGCCCACCTCCGGGCCGGGCCCGGTCGTGTATCTGACTGTCGAGAGTCCGGGTCTCCGCGACCTGCACGCGCGCCTGTGCGAGGCGTTCGACCCCGTTCCCGAGGTGGAAGGCGACGACTACACGCCCCACGTCACGATCGCCCGCGGGGGCGACCCCGACGCGGCACGGCGACTCCTCGACCGTGAGATCGAACCGGTCGAGTGGGCCGTCGACGAACTCGCCTTCTACGACGCCCAGCGTCATCTGGAGTCGGGACGGGTCGCCCTCGACGGGTGACAATCCTTTTGCCTCGGCCTGCCCTGCCTGTCCAGTATGGACTACCGTGAAGTCGAGACCACGAGCGAGTACGTCTGCCGACTCGACCACGGGCGCGACTGGCGAGCCCAGATCGAGGACTTCGCCGACGAACAGGGCATCGACGCGGCCTTCTTCCAGGGACTGGGGGCCGTCGAGGACGCCGAGATCTACTTCTACGACCAGGACGAGCAGGCCTACGACGCCGTCACCTTCCCCGAACCGCTGGAGGTCGCGGCCTGCGTCGGCAACGTCTCCGAACTAGACGGCGAGCGCTTCGCCCACACCCACGCCGTCCTCTCCCGGCCGGACGGCACCGCCATCGCGGGCCACCTCAACAGCGCGACCGTCTTCGCCGGCGAACTCCACCTGCGGGCGTTCGACACGGACCTCGTGCGCGAACACGACGAGACGACGGATCTGGACCTCTGGGAGCTATAGATGCGCGAGGCCGACGAACAGTACTTCGAACGACTGGAGTCCCAGCTAGACGACGCCTTCGACGTGGCCGAGCGGGCAAAACAGGCGGGCGGCGACCCCGTCCCCGAGGTCGAGATTCCGACCGCCCGTGACATGGCCGACCGGGTCGAGAACATCCTCGGGATCGACGGCGTCGCCGAGCGCGTCCGCGAACTCGAAGGCGAGATGAGCAGGGAGGAGGCCGCCCTCGAACTGGTCTCGGACTTCGTCGACGGCGCGGTCGGCGACTACGACTCCAAGGCCGGCAAGGTCGAAGGAGCCGTTCGGACGGCCGTCGCCCTCCTCACTGAGGGTGTCGTCGCCGCCCCCATCGAGGGGATCGACCGCGTTGAGATCCTCGAAAACGACGACGGCACCGAGTTCGTCAACGTCTACTACGCCGGCCCGATCCGCTCTGCGGGCGGGACCGCGCAGGCCCTTTCGGTGCTGGTCGCCGACTACGCCCGTGCGCTGCTCGGCATCGACGAGTACAAGGCCAGAGACGAGGAGGTCAACCGCTACGCCGAGGAGATCGACCTCTACGACAAGGAGACCGGCCTCCAGTACTCCCCGAAGGAGAAGGAGAGCAAATTCATCGCCGAGCACATGCCGATCATGCTGGACGGCGAGGCCACCGGCGACGAGGAGGTGTCCGGGTTCCGCGACCTCGAACGGGTCGACACCAACTCCGCCCGCGGCGGGATGTGTCTGGTCGCCGCCGAAGGGATCGCGCTGAAAGCGCCGAAGATCCAGCGCTACACTCGCAACTTAGACGAGGTCGACTGGCCGTGGCTCCAGGACCTCATCGACGGCACCATCGGGAAAGGAGACGACGACGAGGCCGACGAGGAGGACGGAGCATCGGCCGACGACGGCGAGGAGAGCGACGACGCAGGCGACGAAGACGACGCCGACGAACCGTCGGGCCCGCCACGGGTCGACCCCGCGACAAAGTACCTGCGGGACCTGATCGCTGGCCGCCCGGTCTTCTCACACCCATCCAACGCCGGGGGCTTTCGCCTGCGCTACGGCCGCGCCCGAAATCACGGGTTCGCGACCGCCGGCGTCCACCCGGCGACGATGCACCTCGTCGACGACTTCCTCGCGACGGGGACCCAGATCAAGACCGAACGGCCTGGGAAGGCCGCGGGCGTGGTCCCGGTCGATAGTATCGAGGGGCCGACCGTCAGGCTGGCCAACGGCGACGTGCGCCGGATCGACGACCCCGAGGAGGCCCTGGAGGTCCGCAACGGCGTCGAGAAGATCCTCGATCTCGGGGAGTACCTCGTCAACTACGGCGAGTTCGTCGAGAACAACCACCCGCTCGCGCCCGCGTCCTACACCGTCGAGTGGTGGCGACAGGAGTTCGCCGACGCCGGCGCGGACGTGCAGGCCCTCGAAGACGACGTCCACGTCGACCTCAAATCCCCGTCCGCCGAAGAGGCGCTGGACTGGGCGACCGACTACGATGCGCCGCTGCACCCCAAATACACCTACTGCTGGCACGACGTGAGCGTCGGCCAGGTCAACGCGCTGGCGACCGCCGTCGAGAACGGGCGGGTGGCACAGACCGATGGGGCGCACGAGGCGCGTGGCGAGCGAAGCGAGCCACGCGCCTCGGGACGAGCGAGCGGGAGCGAACAGGGTGAGCGACACGCGAGCAGCGAGACGCCGACCGAAGCGAGAGACCTCGAAAGTGCGAGCGGGGAGCGCAGCGACCCGCGAACCGCGACGGCCGCGAGTTCTGACGCCGCCGGCGACCTCGTCCTCCCCCGTTCCGAGACGGTCCGCGCGACCCTCGAATCCCTGCTGGTTGAGCACACCCAGCGCGAAGACGATCTCGTGGTCCCGGACTGGCGGCCACTCGCCGCGACGCTGGGGTTCGACGAGGCCCTCGAACGCCACTGGACCGTCGGCGACCTCTCGGAACACGCCCGGACCTACACGGCCGGCGAGTCTAGTTGGGCCACGCAGGCCGACGAGGACGCCCCGGAACCGGGCGACAACGCCATGGCGGCGATCGACGATATCGCGCCCTTCGACGTGCGAGAGCGCGCCCCGACCCGCATCGGCAACCGGATGGGTCGCCCGGAGAAATCCGAGGAGCGAGAGCTGTCGCCGGCGGTCCACACCCTCTTTCCCATCGACGAGGCCGGCGGTGCCCAGCGCTCGGTCGGCGACGCGACCAAGCACGCCGAGGACATGAACGACCAGCAGGGGCTGGTCGAGGTCGAGGTCAGTCGCCGACGATGCCGGGACTGCGGGACCGAGACGTTCCGCGGGCGCTGCCCCGACTGCAACGGCGTCACCGACGCCGTCTACGTCTGTCCCGACTGCGACTCGGAGGTCGACCCCGACGAGTCGGGCCGCGCGGAGTGTTCCCACTGCGAGACGATGGCCTACCCCACCCAGTACGAGGCCATCGACCTCAACGACGAGTACCGGAGCGCGCTCCGGTCGGTCGGCGAGCGCGAGACGGCCTTCGACCTCGTGAAAGGCGTCGAGGGGCTCACCTCTAAAGAGAAGATCCCCGAACCGATGGAGAAGGGGATTCTCCGGGCCAAACACGACGTGTCGGCGTTCAAGGACGGCACCGTCCGCTACGACATGACGGACCTCCCGGTCACGTCGGTCCGGGCGTCGGAACTGGACGTTTCGGTCGATCAACTGCGGGGGCTGGGCTACCACGAGGACATCCACGGCGATCCGCTGCGCCACGAGGATCAGCTCGTCGAACTCAAAGTGCAGGACGTGGTCCTCTCCGACGGCGCAGCCGAGCACATGCTCCAGACCGCCGACTTCGTCGACGACCTCCTCGAACAGTACTACGGACTGGATCGGTTCTACGACCTCGATGACCGCGAGGACCTCGTGGGCGAACTCGTCTTCGGGATGGCCCCCCACACCAGCGCCGCGACGGTCGGGCGCGTGATCGGGTTTACCTCCGCTGCGGTCGGCTACGCGCACCCCTATTTTCATGCAGCCAAGCGAAGGAACTGTTTCCACCCTGAGACGAAGGTGTGGTTCGAGGACGAGGACGGCAAGTGGCACTACGACCCAATCGAGGCCCTTGTCGAAGATAGACTCGACTACGGAACCACTGCTGAGGACGATTTCGGCGCGCTCGTGCAGGACCTTGATGGCGACGTGCATGTGCCGTCGATAAACGAGGACGGCGAAGAATCGCTTCAGCGTATCGACGCAATTTCGAAACATCCTTCACCTGACCATCTGATCGAAGTCGAAACCAAGAGCGGTCGGACGCTGACGGTAACTCCGAGCCATTCGATGCGCCGATGGTCGAATGATGGGGTCGAACGCGTCGAGGCACGCGAACTGTCGACCGAGGACGCGCTCCCCGCACCGAAGCAGATCCCGGTCGACGGGCAGCACACGACATTCGACTTACTGGACGAGTTCCTCGATGCCGATGCAATTCCGAACGGGGACTTGATGGTTCGTGGGATCGGTGAACCCGCCCTCAAAACACTCCTCGACGACGCGACGGACGCCAACAGTTATCTGAAACCGGTTGCACAACATTTCGATGTCAGTCAGTCGACGGTGTACAACTGGGTGACCCGAGATAGCATTCCGGCGGCGATTCTCGTTGACCTCTACGACCGGGACACTGTCCTCGAACGAGTCCCTGACGACGTAATGCTCGGCATTCGCCGCGACAATGCATCCGTTTCACGGCAATTCGAGGTTGACGAGACGGTCGGTACGATTCTCGGCTACTATGCGGCAGAGGGATTCACCCGTCGAGAACCGGGATCGTTCTACCAGACGACCATCTGCACTCCTGATGACGCTCCGAGGGACGAAATCGCGGAGACATTTAGTGACGTTTTGAATGTCGACGCATTCGAGGAGAATGAGTGGAAAATCACCGTTTCCAGCCGACTTATCGCGACACTGTTCTCTGACGTGCTTGACGCCGGTAGTCGTGCGGAGACCAAACGGATACCGAATTGCGTATTGTCTGCACCGGATTCAGTTCTCCGCTCATATCTCGCTGCATACTTCTCCGGCGATGGGAGCGCATCCAGCGACCGTGTCGAAATACGGGCGCACACCGTCAGCGACGATTTGCAGTCGGACCTTGTCGTGGCATTGAAGCGTTTCGGAATCGCCGCGAAGATTTATCGGGAAGAACGGACGCCCGAGAGTGGTGCGCTCGCAGAGTTTTACGAGAACCCCGGATCGTTCGAGACATGGGTCCTCAAAGTGACATCACAGAACGCAGTTCGATTTGCGGAACGAGTCGGGTTCCATCTCGACCGTAAGGATGAGACGCTAACGGCAGTAGTCGATGCCATCGACACTCGCTCGCAGCGCTTATTCGGCGACGGTGGTGACGTGTGGACCGACGAAATCACGTCCGTCGAAATCGTTCAGTCCTCTGTCGACCACACGTACTCGCTGACTGTCAAGGAAACGAACACGCTCGTCGCGGACGATATCTACACTGGACAGTGCGACGGCGACGAGGACTGTGTGATGCTCCTCCTGGACGGCCTGCTGAACTTCTCGAAGACGTTCCTGCCGAACCAAAGGGGTGGAAAGATGGACGCGCCGCTGGTCATGTCCTCCCGCATCGACCCAAGCGAGATCGACGACGAGGCCCACAACATGGACATCATGTGGGAGTACCCCAAGGAGTTCTACGAGGCCACCCGCGAGATGGCCGACCCCGGCGAGGTCGAGGAGATCATGACCATCGCCGAGGAGACACTGGGCACCGAACGGGAGTACACCGACTTCGCCCACAGCCACGACACCGCCGACCTCGCGCTGGGGCCGGATCTGTCGGCGTACAAGACGCTGGGGTCGATGACCGACAAGATGGACGCCCAGCTCGACCTCTCGCGGAAACTGCGGGCCGTCGACGAGACCGACGTGGCCGAGCGCATCATCGAGTACCACTTCCTGCCGGACCTGATCGGCAATCTGCGGGCCTTCAGCCGGCAGGAAGTCCGCTGTCTCGACTGCGGCGAGAAGTACCGCCGGATGCCCCTCTCGGGGGACTGCCGGGAGTGTGGCGGCCGCGTCAACCTCACCGTCCACGAGGGGTCGGTCAACAAGTACATCGACACCGCCACCATGGTCGCCGAGGAGTTCGACTGCCGGGAGTACACCAAACAGCGCCTCGAAATCCTCGACAAGTCGATCAAGCGGGTGTTCGAGAACGACAAGAACAAACAGAGTGGGATTGCCGATTTCATGTGAGACCACCTTTTTACGCGGCGGGTGCGCCGGAGGCGCACCGCTTGCGTAAAAACGTGGGCGAAAAAGGCTCGACCTCACTCCGTTCGGTCGAGTGAATCGCGCGACCTGCCGGGTCCTTCGGACCGCTCGGTCGCGCGAATGCTCCGTGGTCAGTCCAACCCAGCTACCGACCAGACTGCGATGGCGCGCACTGTCGCTCGCTCCGTCGAGCGACGATACTGTGCGAGGGATGAGTGAACGAGCGGAAGCGAGTGAGCGAATCGGTTGGGGAGGTGTGTGGCTGCGGTGCTGTGCGGTCCCTGGTGGACGAACGGGCGAGGCGCGGTCGCGTCATCTGTGGCGGCACTATCCGAGTGTAACGAGGATATCTGGCACAGATGGCGTCGAGCGGACCGAGGGCGTTCAGTTGTCGGTCACTCTCGCCGTTGTCGTGTCGAGTTCATTCCATAGTAGAACAACTCGAACCACCCACTCACCTAGCAACCCTAACTAGCGGCTGTTTCACGCGAGGAGCAATCTACAGAATAGCAGTTCAGTAAGGCAGTTCTCGTCGTCTCCTTCGACTGCTTCTCCGCAGTCACTCCCCCGTCGAGAACACCAGCACGTAGCTGTGGTCGTAGCCGTAGCCGAACGTTCCCGCGGGGCCGTCGGTCGTGTGGCTGCGGTCCTCACCGGCCTGCCAGTCGACGACGATCTCGCCGTCGAAGCGGAGCACGTCGCCGACGGCGTCGGCGATGCCCCAGGCCAGCGTCGTCACGTCGCCCTCGTACTTCATGTTCGAGACGTTGAGCGCCGCCGTCCCGCCGGGGGCGAGGCAGTCCCGGACCTGCTCGAAGATCTCGGCCATGCCGTCGAGATAGCGCTCGTACTCGCTCTCGCCGGCGTAGTTCTGGAGAGGATCGCGTTCCATGTCCGCAGTCATGAAGGGCGGCGAGGTGACGACGGCCTCGCACTGGGGGAGGTCGTACTCGGCGAGGCGGCGCGAGTCGCCGTGGACCAGTCGCCCCTCGAAGTCGATCTCGTCTCGAACGTACTCGGCCCGCTCCAGTTCGTACTCGATGCCGTAGGCCGCGCGGCCACAGTCGTCGGCGACCCGGAGCGTCGTGCCGAACCCGGCGAAGGGATCGAGGACGGTGTCGCCGGGCTCGGTGTAGCGCTCGACGAGGCGCTCGGCCAGCGCCGGGGGCATCCGCACGTCGGAGTCGATCGCCTCGGGCAGCTGCCGGTCGTGTTCGTAGGTGAATCGCCAGACCGTCTCCATACCCGTGGGGCGGCGGGTGTCGGCGTAGGCTTTGTGTCTCGACCCCACAGCTTAACCCCGAGACGCTGGTATCCCGGCCTACATGACCGACATCGCACTCTCGCTGGGGGGCATCGCCCTCGCGCTGTTCCTGGTCGTACTGAACGGTTTCTTCGTCGCCTCGGAGTTCGCCTTCGTGCGGATCAGAGCGACCTCCGTCCAGCAACTCGTCGAAGAGGGGGCGGCCGGTGCCGGCGTCCTCGACGACGTGATGGACAACCTCGACGACTACCTCGCGACGACGCAACTGGGGATCACGGTCGCGTCGCTGGGACTAGGGTGGGTCGGTGAGCCGGCTATCGCGGACCTGCTGCAGCCGGTGTTAGAGCCGGTACTGCCGAGTGGTCTCATCCACGCCGTCGCCTTCGCCGTCGGGTTCACGATCATCACCTTCCTCCACGTGGTCTTCGGCGAGCTCGCGCCCAAGACGCTGGCCATCGCGGACGCGGAGAAGATCTCGCTGCTGGTCGCAGCGCCGATGAAGTTCTTCTACTACCTCTTCTACCCGGGGATCGTCGTGTTCAACGGCTCGGCGAACTTCTTCACGCAGCTGATCGGCGTCGAACCCGCCTCCGAGAGCGAGGAGACCCTGGAGGAGGAGGAGATCCTGCGGGTCCTCCAGCAGTCGGGGCAGGCCGGCCACGTCGACGCGGGCGAGGTCGAGATGATCCAGCGCGTCTTCGAGTTCGACGACCGGCCCGTTCGTGAGGTGATGGTCCCGCGCCCGGACGTGGTCAGCGTCCCGGCCGCGACGCCGGTGACGGAACTGCGCTCGATCGTCCTCGACGCCGGGCACACGCGCTATCCCGTGGTCGAGGACGACGACCCCGACCAGGTCGTCGGGTTCGTCGACGCCAAGGACGTGCTCCGTGTCGTCGAGGCCGGCGACGAGTCGACGGCCACCGCCGGGGACATCGCGCGGGACGTCCCGATGGTCCCGGAGTCGACCCGGATCGACGAGCTCCTGCGGGCGTTCCAGGACGAGCAGCGTCAGATGGCGATCGTGATCGACGAGTGGGGCGCCTTCGAGGGGATCGCGACGGTCGAGGACGTCCTCGAGACGCTCGTGGGCGACCTCCAGGACGGCTTCGACGCGGCAACGGGAGAGCCCTCGATCGACCCTCGCGACGACGGCTCGTACCGCGTCGACGGCGCGGTCCTCCTCTCGACGGTCAACGAGGAACTAGACGCCGACTTCGAGAGCGCCGCCTTCGAGACGATCGGTGGCCTCGTGCTGGACCGACTGGGCCGCGCCCCGGAGGCCGAGGACACGGTCGAGACCGACGGTTACCTGATCACCGTCGTGACTGTCGACGGCGCACGCGTCTCGGCCGTCGACGTGGAACCGGTGGCGTGATCGCAACGCTGGTCCGCCGCTGATACCGGTACGTTGTCCCACCGCTATCTCGGCGCGGGGTCGAGCGCGGAGAATCGGTCGCGGGCTACTGTCGGGCGCGTTCGGGTTCGAGTCGATAGCGGGTCGTCGGTTGGCCCTCGAACTGTGGTCCGGGCCCGTGGTCGTCGAAGCCGGCGTCCTCGATGGCCGCGCGCGGCGCGTCCTCGCCTTCGGGCAGCAGGACCTCGACGGCCATCCCCTCCCTGCGGGCGAAGCCGACCGGTTCGTCGATCAGCGCCCCACACGCCGCCTCGGTGCCGCCGATCTGTGTCACGTGGACGGTGCTGTCCCGGGCGTCGAAGCTGACGAACCCGACCACTGTCGGGTCGTCCTCCTGGTCTTCCTCCTCGGCGACGCGCACGGTCCGGTCGTGGACCAGATTCCGCATCACGTCGGGCGGCGTCCCCGATAGCTCGCCCATGCGCTCGGCGTCGGCCTCGACGGCGTCCCGAATCTCCATACCGGGTGGTCGGCGCGGACGCAAATAAACGGTGTGCCGGTGACCGTCGACGAGACCTACGCGTCGAGCAACTGCTGGAGATACCAGCGGTTCGACCACAGCTGTGCGACCGTCGCCACCAGCAGCGCCAGCAGCGCTACCGTCGCCCACAGCAGCGCTTCGACCGCGCCGATCAGGGGAACCGACGCCTCTGCGGCGACGACCGTCGTCAGCCCGAGGACGCCCAGCGTCCGGTAGATCTCGCTCCACGTCGGGCCATGTTCGGTGCGGACCTCCATGTGGGCGTTGACGTGGCGCGCCCGTTTCGCCAGCGACACCGTCCGAGCCTCTCGATCGTAGCTGACGATTCCCAGATCGTCCAGTCGCGGGAGATGCGTCTGGTGTAGTGAGTTGTAGACGCTCTCGCGGGTCGCCCGCGGCGGCGGGGACTCGCCGGTCTCGCGGGCGGCGATCTCTTCGGAGAGGGTCCGCAGAGACAGCGGCCCGCCATCGGGCGCGAGGTTGCGCAGCGTCTCGCGGCGCCGTCGGTTCGCCAGGATCTCGTAGATCGTCGCTTCCGGTAGCCTGTCTGTGTCGAACACCCGAACACCCCTGGGTACTCGGACGGGCGCGAGCGAGCGACGTTAGTATACGGTGCCTACGTGGTAACGAGCCCGCAACGACGCGCCGACCGGCCCGCTCCCACCGACCCGAAGGCGACGGCTACGGCGCTCGAATCGCTCATTCGAGGCGGTCGATCGACCGCTAACGGCTCGTTCGACGACTGCACCCGACGGATAACAATCCCGGTGGCGCGGGCAGGCTTCGGTAGCCGAGCGGGGCCGTCCGGTCCCGTGCGGTGGTGGAACACATGACCGACAAATCCAACATCAGTCTCTCGCGCCGCAAGCTGCTCGGCAGCCTCGGGGCGGTCGGCGTCGCCTCAGCGGGTGCGGGACTGGGAACGACAGCGTACTTCAGCGACGAGGAATCGTTCACGAACAACACCTTCACCGCGGGCGAACTCAATCTCGCGGTCGAGTACTACTCGGAGTGGGCCCAGGACACTAGCGGCTCCGTCACGGGCGTCGCGGACGGGCCGGCCGTCTCCTCGGAGCTGACGGATGTCAAGCCCGGCGACAGCGGCACGGCCGCGTTCTGCTTCACGATCGACAGCAATCCGGCGTACATGTGGGCCTGTGGCGAACTCACCGAGAACGACGACAACGGCCTCACCGATCCCGAGGAAGCCGTCGACGACACCGGCGGCCCCGGCGAGGGTGACCTCGCCGACGCGGTCGATGCGACGCTGCAGTACTGCGACGTGACCCGCTCGAACGGCGAGATCGACGGTGTCGACTCGACGGGAACGACGATCGCTTCGGGATCGCTCCGGGAGATCCTGGCACTTCTGCGGACCGGCGTCCCGCTCGACGGTAACGGGGACGGGGCCGTGCCCGGCGAGCAGACCGAGTACGCGGGCACGGGACAGAACGGATCGGCGACCAACCCCTGTGTCTGTATCGATTGGAGCGTGCCCACGTCGGTGGGCAACGAGATCCAGGGCGACTCGCTGGCGTTCGAGCTGACGTTCTACGCACAGCAGGCCCGCAACAACGACGGGGCGAACAACCCCTGCGCGGACGCGGTGCTGACGAGCGACGCGACCGGTGGCATTCGGGAGAGCGATAACTGGCTCACCGCCTCGGTGAGTGCCGGCCCGACGACCGTGATCAACGTCGTCCTCGACGGCGAGGTGTACGGCGGCGGTAGCTCCGGCCTCGGCGAGTGGCCCAGCAACGCGGACGTCTACTTCATGGAGGCCAACATCGATATCGGCAACGACGGGATCGACGAGGCCGCCAACGACGACGACTTCCGGGTGGGCTTTGCGGCCGCCGACTCCGGGGCGCGAGCCGGTGCGATCTCGAACAGCACGGCCGGTGCGAGCGGCAACGGCGGGTACATCCGCCGGAACACCGGTGGCTCGAATTCCGGCGACGCCGCCAACCGTACCGACGTGGCCGCAGAGGACGTGCCGGGCTTCTTCGCGTTCGAGAGCGCGGATCAGCTCGGGTACACGTTCATTCTCGACTGGTCGATGATCGCCGGCGACAGCGACGGTACCACGGCACAGCTATCGAGCGCGCCGGCCGAAATCCAGATCAACGAGGTGTTCGGCGGCGACGGCGGCGAGGGCGTCGCCGCGACCCCGAACAGTTCCAACGACGGCCGCGGCGACGTCGACAACGTCACCGACGGTTCGGGCACGCTCACCTTGTGAGCCCCACGTAGCACCGGCGTTGGACTCGATACCCACCAGCAACCACGACCGACCCACTCGGAGCACGGCGGTTCGACTCCGCCGGTGGGTCCTGCGAGACAATGACAGACGACAAGCTCGAACTGACCCGCCGCAAGCTGCTGGCCAGCACCGGTGCGATCGGCATCGCGTCGGCCGGTGCCGGCCTGGGCACGACAGCGTACTTCAGCGACGAGGAATCGTTTACGGACAACAGCTTCACCGCCGGACAGCTCGATCTGGCCGTCGACTGGGAGACCGACTACGACGGGGCCGGCGCAGTCCAGACCGAGTCGGGCACGCTCGACGGCGACCCCGCGACGCTCGTCGAGCTGAGCGACGTGAAACCGGGCGACAGCGGGAGCTGTACGCTGTGCGTGTCGATCACCGACAACCCGGCGTATCTCTGGCTGGGCGGCGAACTGACGAGCAACGCCGAGAACGGCCACAACGACGCCGAATCGGCGGCCGACCTCACCGACGGCTCGCTCGGGATCGACAAGGGTGAACTGGGCGACGCCATCGAGGCGACGCTGTCCTACGACGGCGGCCCGACCATCGAGACCGGGACCCTGAAGTCGGTCCTCGACACGCTCCAGTTCGGCGTCCCGCTGGACGCCGCGCCGGGGACGAGCGGCCGGGACTGTTTCTCGGCGACCGCCGGCGACTGCCTCGTGCTGGAGTGGTCCCTGCCAGCCGACGTGGGCAACGAGGTCCAGACCGACAGCGCCGGCTTCGGGCTCACGGTGTTCGCCCAGCAGTGTCGGCACAACGACGGGACGACCAATCCGACGCTCGACACTGTGGTCGCCGCCGGTGAGTCGATCCAGTCGGCAGTCGACGCCGCCGCGGCCGGCGACGTGATCGGCATCGAGGCGGGTACGTTCACCGAGCAGGTCGTCGTCGACGAGTCGGTCACGCTGACCGGTGTCGGACAGGGGCCGACCGTGATCCAGTCGCCCGCCTCGCTGACCTCGCAGTTCAGCGCCGACGGCGACGATCACTACCCCGTCGTCACGCTCGCGGCCGACGGCGCAGCGCTGTGGAACTGCACTGTCGATGGCGACCGACAGGGCGATGGCAACAACGTCTTCATCGGGGTCGCGGCCTACAACGCCAGCGCTCGCGTTGGCTCCGTCGAGGTGACCAACGTCAGCGAGGACCCACTCGGCGGCGTCCAGCACGGGCTGGGAATCTACGCCTACAACGCTGACGGCACCGACCGGTCGGTCGTCGTCGACGGCTGCTCGGTCCACGACTATCAGAAGGTCGGCGTCATCGGCGAGGGGCCCGGACTGGATCTCTGCGTGCTCGACTCGACTGTGACCGGGATCGGACAGACCGACGAGATCGGGCAGAACGGCATCCAGGTCAGCGATGTCGCTCAGGCCGCCATCGCCGGCAACACGGTGCGGGACAACTACTACACCTCGAACAGCGTGGCTGCCGGCATCATCGTCTTTCAGTCCTCTGACGTGGTGATCGAGCGCAACCGAATCCTCGACAACAACAACGGGATCGGCGTGTCAGGGGCCGGCGATACCGTCGCGCGCCGGAACAACATCACCGGTAACGACACGGGCGCGCTCAACCTCGGCGCGTCGACGTTCGACGTGACCCACAACTGGTGGGGTGCGGCCGACGGCCCGTCGGCCTCGACGCTGTACACCGGCGGCGAAACCGACATCGTCACCGGCGCGACCGCAGACGGCAGCGGCGACGCGGTGTACGACGCCCACTGGGACCCCTTCGCGACCAGTCCGTTCGATCTCTGACCCACTCGGAGCACGGCGGTTCGACTCCGCCGGTGGGCTTCCCACGGAGGGGACGACAGATGCCAGACGACATCGAACTCACGCGACGACGACTGCTGGCCAGCGTCGGGTCCGTCGGGCTCGCCAGCGCGGGGGCTGGTCTCGGGACGACGGCGTACTTCGGCGACCGGGAATTGTTCGACGGCAACACGCTGGCGGCCGGCGAACTCGACCTGACCGTCGACTGGCAAGAGCACTACTACGACGCCGGCCCGAACCTGAACAACGACCGCCTCGACGACCCCGGGGGTGACGAGAGCGACGCCGACCTCGACGACGTGGGGGTCGACGACTTCGAGATCGTTCGTACCAGGGGCGACCCCGCTCGCGTGCCCGCCGGCTACGTCGGCTTCCCGACGGTCGACGCCCCACAGGTCGCCGTGCCCGAGGCGTTCGTCGACGACTTCCTCGCCAACACGGCCGTCGAGGCGTTCCCCGACACGGACGGCGACGGGATTCAGGACCTGATCCTGACGCGCGATCAGATCAGCGCCCAGTACCCGACCCTCTCCCCGTCGGACGTCGAGGCGACCTTCCACGACCAGTTCGCCGACGTGCCCCAGGATCTCGACGCGCCAGTCCTCGACATCTGTGACGTGAAACCGGGCGACTTCGGCGAGATCACGTTTAGCGCCCATCTCCACGACAGCCCCGGGCTCCTGTGGCTCAGGGGCGCGCTCCACGAGAACGCCGAGAACGGGATCGTCGAACCGGAGGCAGCGATCGATTCGACCGCGGGCGACGGGGAACTGCTGGAGGCGATCCGGGCGGTCGCCTGGCACGACGACGGCGACAATCTCCGGGAGGCGACGGAACTGGTCACCGCACCCCACGACGTGAACGGGCCGACCGCCGTCGAACTCGACGCATCGAGTGCGCGGATCGTCTCGGGCTCGCTCGGGGAGGTGCTGACGGCGCTGTCCTCGGGACATGGGGTCCCGCTGGACGCCGATCCGACGACGAGCGGACGGACCTGCTTCCCGAACTCGACGACCCGCTACGTCGGCTTCGCGTGGTGGCTCCCGATCGATACGGGCGACGCCGTCCAGACCGACTCGGTCCGGTTCGATCTCGGTTTCTACGCCGAACAGTGTCGGCACAACGCCCCAGACGGGTGACGCGCCGCTGGCACCGGGGGTCCGAAGGCACTGTTTACCACCGACTGGCAGCGAGTATGTAGCCAATTCCAATGTGAGTGGCAGGTAAACGGCGAGCCGAGGAGACGGTCTCCGCTCGACGAGCGGGGTGGTCAGCACATGGTGACAGGACAGTGGACCGGACGATCCGGCGGTGGTATCGCAACAGAGCGAGCGACGGCTTCGGAGGGAGACGGCGATGGGGCGTGACCTCGCGCGATGGGTTGCGCTGGCCGTAGTGATCGCCTGTGTCGCTCCCTTCGCCGTCTACGCCGCGCCGGCGGTCGTCGGCGGCGACCACAGCTTCGTCGTCCTCTCGGGGAGCATGCAGCCGACGATGGCCCCCGGCGACGTGGTCGTCGTCGAGGAGACGAACCCGGCGACGATCGAGGAGGGGGCGATCATCACGTTCGCCCGGGCCGAGGAGAAGGCCCCGACGACCCACCGTGTCGCCGACGTGCGCCGGACGGACGGCGGGCTGACGTTCCAGACCGAGGGCGACGCCAACGAGGACCCCGACGCGGAGTTGGTGCCCGCCGCCAACGTCGTCGGCACCGTCGCGCTGACGATCCCGTGGATCGGCCACGTGATCCAGTTCGCGAACACGCCAGTCGGCTTTCTCGGCCTGCTGATCGGCCCCTTGGGCCTGCTGGCGCTGACGGAGGTGTGGTCGCTGACCGGCCGCGTCCGCGGCGGGACTGACGACCGCCCAGCGGGATCGGGCGACGCGGACGGGGCCGCCGAATCGCCGACGGCCGCGGACGAACTCGACGAGCCGTCGACGGACGCGCCGACCGACGAGGGCGAGCGCACCGACGCGACGACCGCCGAAAACGCCCCCGCTGGCGCGACCGGCGCACCGACCGACGCCACGGATCGGTCCGCGGGCCAGATCACGCTCGGACGGACCGATCTCACGGCCACGACCGGGCTACTGGCGCTGGTGACACCCTACGCGGTCCACGTCGCGCTCCGCCTGCAGACGGCGCTTGCCTTCTCCGTGGCCTTCGGCAGCGCGTTCCTGCTGGTGGCCGCCGCTGGCGTTCGGCTCACAGTCTGGCGGATCGCAATGGACGACGGGGCCGACACGATCGACCGCGGCGCGGACTCGGCCACGACCGCACCCGACGGCGGGAGGGAGGACGCACCGTGACCGAGCGCCGACTCTCGGCGGTGATCGGCTGCTGGCTGCTGCTGTGCTGTGCGCTCGCCGGCGGGACCGGAACGACGGCACTGCTGACAGACAGTGCAACTATCACCGGACAGACGACCGCCAGTAACGACGCCGGCAGCGCCAGTCCGTCCGCCGGCAACAGCCCCGCGCCGGGGCCGACCAGTGCCGGGAACAGCCCGACCGGTCCGCCAGCGAGTGCCGGGAACAGCCCGACCGGTCCGCCAGCGAGTGCCGGGAACGCACCGGTTCGCGCGCCGGCGGCGGGCGTCGGCAACGACGGCACACCGTCCACCGACGGCACTCAGGCGTTCGTCGGCACCGCTCCGTCCTTCCGGGCACGCGCTGTCGGTGGGACGGCCGGCTGAGACGGCTTCTCGTCGATCGGTCCCGGCGACCGGATCAGCGCGTGCGGTCGCTGTCCAGGTCGATATCCAGTTCGTCGAGTTTGTCTTCCCACTCGGCGCGTTTCTCCTGGTGGTCTTCGAGGAACGATTCCATCATCTCGGCGGCCTGCTCCTTGCAGCCACCACAGAGCCGTTCGCCGCCGACACACTCGTCGTACACCTCTTTGGCGATCTCGTCGTCGTCCCCGGCCAGCAGGTAGGCGTACAGTTCGTACACCGGACACTCGTCGGCCTTCCCGCCCTTCTCGCGCTGTTCCTCGGCCGTCGAGCGCCCGCCGGTCGTCGCCGATTTGACCTTGTCGTACCCCTCCTCGGGGTCGTCCAGCAGCGAGATGTGGGAGGCGGGGATCGAGGAGGACATCTTGCCGCCGGTCAGCCCGGTCATGAAGCGGTGGTAGATCGACGACGGCGGGCGGAAGCCGTAGCCGCCGTGGTCGAGTTCGACCTCGCGAGCCAGCTCCTCGGCGGCCGCGCGGTCCATCTCGAAGGCGTCGATGTGCTCGTCGAAGACGCGCTTCTCGCCGCCGACGGCCTCGATCAGCGCCTCGAACGCCCCGTCGGTGGCGTTGCGATCGAGGAGCCGGGTCCGTGGTCGCAGCGGCTCTTTCCCTGCGGATCGGAGCTTCTCGATCACGTTCTGGCGCACGTCGTCGGGGGCCATCTCGGCCTCGATCCAGTCGGCGGCGTCTTCACAGCGCACGCGCTCGTCTTCGTCCAGGTTCCCAGTCAGCGCCTCGTGGGCCGCGCCGAGCAGTTCCCGCTCCGGTTCGGTCGCGGCGAAACTCGCGTACGCTCTTGTGACGCCGAAGTAGCGGGTCCGCGCGGCCAGATCGCGCACCAGTCGCATGTGGGGGTCCTGATCCGGCCCGACCGGTATCACCGTCGGCTTTGGCTCGTCGAGCTGCGGATAGAGGATGTCGGCCATCTGGGTGACGACCGACTGCATGTGGCTGATGTCGGTCTCGCCGTCGAAGTCGTAGATGGCCTGTAGCTCCGAGAAGTTCGCCTCCGCGCCGAGTTCGAAGGCCAGGTCCTGCACTTCGCGGTTGTCCGACTGGCGGTACAGTTCGCCCTCCTCGGGGTCGAACCCCAGCGCCAGCAGGGAGAGGACGTAGTTGGTGGCGTGCTCGTCGATCTCGTCCCACGGCAGTTCGCGGGCGCTGTGGGCTTCGAGATCGGCGATCAGCCCGTAGGCGTCCCCGCCCTGCTCCTGGTGCCAGATGATCTCGTCGAAGACTAGCTTGTGGCCGATGTGGGGGTCACCCGTCGGCATGAACCCCGACAGCGCGGCGAACTCCTCGCCCTCGCGCATGGCACGGGCGACGGGGCGGTAGTCACGGTGGCCGAAGATGACCCCGCGACGCATCAGGTAGTGGGGGTCTGGCACTTCGGACAGGACTTCGTCGAACGCCTCAATGCCGAACTGCTCGAACAGCTTTCGGTAATCGGAGACTGTCGAGGAGCCCCACGGGTCCAGGGCCACGTCGTCGGCTCCTTCGGCCTCGGTGCCGCCATCCGTCCGAAGCGAAGACTGCGAGCGCTCACGCCAGTCCGTGCCCGACGTGTCGCTGTGGTCGTCGAGCGATCCCTCGTCGTGGGTAGGTTCGTCTCCTGTCATCGTCGAACTGACTGGCGCGAGCCAATCTATTCGTCCGTAGGTTCGCGTCGGCGCAAAAAGGGTTCGTTTCGGCGCGTCCTCACGGCGTCAGGCGTTCGACTGCGAGCCACTCGATACCGACCTCGCCGACGAACGCGTAGGCCATCGTCTTGCGAACCCCGTGGGCCAGCCGCACGTCCAGGGCCAGATCCCGCGGTTCGAAGACGTGGCCGGCGTCGAACACCCGCACGAGTAGCTCCGAGTGGCCCAGGTTCTCCACGTCCTCGACGGCGGCGTAGGTCCGAAAGTCCGCGCCGAACTTGTACCCCGTTTTGGGCGCGACACCGCCCTCGCGCAGCGCCTCGTACACCGCGAGTCGGCGGTCGAAGCGCTCGCCCTCGACCGAGCGCCCGCGGCCGATCACGGCGTCGGCACCGCCGTCGACCTGAAGCGATCCCGTCTCGGCGAGATACGCCGCTTCGACGAGCGACAGCTGGATCGCGTCGGCGTCCTGCTCGTCCAGCGGTTGCCCGTAGAAGGCCTGCTCGTACAGTGCGGCCGGCGGGTTCCAGCAGACCACCCGGTCCGCCAGCAGGTCGCCGTCGGTCGTCGGGACCGACGACTGGCTCGTCCCGGTCACGTCGGGCTGTTTGGTCTCGAAGTAGCTGACCTCGCTCTCCTCGTCGACGACCGCCAGCGCGCACTCGCCGAGATCGGCGGCGGCGACGGTCTCGCGCTCGCTGACGACCCGGATGCGATAGGCGACCTCGTCGTCCCACGGCCCCTTGCCCCGCGGGTAGACGACGAAATCACAGCCCTCGGGATCCTCGGCTCGCTCGGGGTCGGCCGGCGAGCAGTAGAAGCCACGGCCACGCAGGTCCTTGTAGACGAAGAAGTCGACCTCCGAGACGGCCGCGGAGGCGAGGAAGGCCTGGAAGTCCATCCCGTCGACGCTCCCGAGGTCGCCTCGGTACAGCAGATGGGCCGCTTCGACGGGGGCGAGTTCCAGCGCGCCGCCGTCGACGGGTCGGCCGTAGCCACTCGAATCGTAGAACCGCTCGCGGGCCTGCTGGCCGGCCCTGACGACTCCGTCCACAAGCGTCGCGTCCATATCCGTGGCTGGGTGTCGGCGAGTAAAGCCCCTGTGGATCAGCGGTCGTGTTTGGTAGCGTACTTCTTGGACTAGCGTGGAGACACCGGAAGCCCTCGGCCCGGTCGCGCCCGCTCTGCGACATATCCTCGCTTCGCTCGGATCGTGGCCGCGGACCAGCCGCGACCGGACCTCGCCCTCCCATCCGCCAGGATTCAGATGATTATACAGTCGATTCCTGTCGGATGGACGGGCCAGCGAGACCTCTCTATCGATCCCTCATCTGAACACGCTCTCTATCCGTCGGCGCGTCTATTGCCCCCTGAGTTCAGTCCATCGGCGCGTCCACTCGCTGCCCGTCCCGCTCTCGTATCGCCTCGCAGGTCGCATCGAGGCACCGCCGCCCGCTGGCGGTCTCGAACAGCGGCAGGCCACAGGGACAGGTGTCGACGACGACGCCGGTGGGGATGGCGAAGGCGGTATCACAGTCCGGGTGGTGCTCACAGCCGGCAAAGAGGCCGCCCTTGCGGACGATCCGGAGGTCGCCGTCGCAGTCGGGGCAGTCCCACTCCCGGTCGAAGGCGTCGGTGACGCGGTCGTCCAGCGAGTCACACTCCCGATCGAGACAGAGCTCGAACGCCTGCCCGCGCTCGGTGCGGATCGTCGGGAGTCGACAGTCCCGGCAGCGCCCGCCCGTGACCGTCGCGTCGCTGGGCAGGCCGTAGCGCTCGTCGCACCCCGGACACCGGATCGCGCCGCTCGTGCGGACCAGCGTCCCCTCACAGTCGGGACAGTCGCCGACGGGGACGCCGGCCGCCGAGACCGGGTAGCGAGCGCTCCCGTGTTCGTCGTGAGTCACGACCCGCAGCAGTTCGTCGCCGTCGCGGGCCACGACCGTGCCCTCCTCGATCGTGACGCTGTCGGGACGGGTGAGCCACGCGACGGGCTGGTACCCCTCGGCGTCGTGGACGAGGACGGTGTTGTCCGGTTTGACCACTACGAGGACCTCCCCGCGTTGCTCTCGGGTTCGCTTGCTCTGTCCGCCCGCCGAGTCGTACATCGTCGTACACTCTCCGGCCATGACGTGCGTGTCGTCGCGCATGGGCACCGCTGGTCGGGTGTTCGTACTTGAAGCTGTGGCCGGGCGGCGCAGTCGCAAACGGACCATGGGAGGGGCGTGCGGGGACGGTGGAGAGAGCGGGGACCGGGGGGACCAGTCAGGGGAGGAGACACGGGGACCTACTCGTCGCGGCCGTGACCGCGACCGAGTCCGAGTGCGGCCACGTGGAGCGCGACCGTGGCCACGAGGAGGAACAGCTCCTGTCCATCGAGCCCGCCGAACATGAGCGCGGGGTAGGCCAGCGGGAGCGCGACCGCGGTCCAGAACGCGGCCGTCTCGATCGGTCGGAACGCGATCGTTCGGAGGGTCTGTGCGTCGATGGCGTCTGGGTCGGTGTCGAAGGGCGTTGCGATGGACATGGGGGCGTTCTCCTCACTCACCCCAATGGCCCACACCCCCATATAAGGGGCAAACCGTTGGGGAGAATTCAGCGCGTTTCAGCCGACGTAGCCGGTATTTTACAGCCGTTCACGAACCGTTCGTTCGTTTTTCGAGCGGCTCAGAGCAGCCGATAAAATTTATCGAGCCCGCTAACGCTGTATCAGTGATCCCGGTTCGTACTCGGAACCGGCGAGAACGGCGAGGATATGCACGGCCAGCATGGCCGTGACAAGCGAGAGGGCCCACGCACTCTCGACGAGCAACAGCGGGAGGTAGACGGCCGGTAACACGACAGCGAGCCAGAACGCAGTGGCTCGAAGCACGGTCCCGACGGCGGCCCGGAGCCGTCGCAGTCGGTCGAGCGCCGCACGGGACCGGGAGACACCGCGCTGGCCCGTCGTTTCCGTCCCCGACATCGTGGCTGTGAAAATATTGGCCATCCAAGTATTTAGTCGTGATGTTTGGTACCATATATCACAATTTTCTGGTGACCGTTCCGAGAGTATTCTGCTGCTACTCGGACCGTGACCGATCGCGCCCAAACACTACACATATGCACCTCGGCGGGGAGAGGCAGGTATGGACGCCGTGTGCTTCGACATGGACGGAGTCCTCGTCGACTCCGAGGACTACTGGATCGAACTGGAACGCGAGCACGTCCTCCCGACGGTCGTCCCCGACGACGAGGTCCCAATCGAGGAGGTGACCGGCATCTTCTACGAGGAACTGTACGACATCCTCGCCGAAAAGTACGACGTCGCCGTCTCCTACGACGAGTTCGTCTCGCTGTACGACGGCGCGGCCGAGGAGATCTACGGCGAGAAGGTCCAGTTGACGCCCAGCGTGCGCGACCTGATCGAGGACCTCCGTGCTGCGGGCGTTCCAGTGGCGATGGTGACCGCTTCGCCCCCCGAGTGGTACCGGATCGTCCTCGACCGGTTCGATCTGGCGGACCTGTTCGACACCGTCGTCAGCGCCGCCGATCTGGACGGCCCCGGGAAACCGGAACCGGCGATCTACGAACGCGCGGCCAGCGAACTGGGCGTCGATCCCGCCGACGCACTCGCCGTCGAGGACTCACACCACGGGACGACTGCCGCGATGCGGGCGGGGATGACCGTCGTCAGTTTCGGCGTCGGCGCTGCCGAGGGCAACGATGAACGGGCGGACTTCCGCGCGGACTCGCCCGAGGAACTGGTCGATCTCGTCCGGTCGAAGGCGCTGTAATCTGCTTACCCGCCTTCTCGTCCCGTGCGTAAACGCCGTATTCGAATGCAAACAATCCGGTCTCACTCCACCCGAACCGTTCGCGTCTCGCTGACCGGCGGCACCGGCAGTTCGGGGAAGCTGACTTCGATGGTGAAGTCGAGTTCGTCGGCGTCGCCGCCGAACGCGGCCACCGGCACCGTCGCCGTCCCGAGATACGAGGGCTTGGCCGTCATCTCGTGACCGTTGATTGTCACTCGAATCCCGCTGCGAGCGCTGCCGGCGACCGATTTGACGGTCACCTCGTAGAGTTCGCGCTCGCCCTGCCCGATTCGGTCGGGGAAATCGCCCCACTCGACGACGACTGCCGGCAGGTCTTCGGCGTTGTCCAGTACGCGCTCGGCGACGCTCTCGCTCAGGCCGGCGGTGACGAGTCCAGAGACGCCGGCGTCCACCACGTCGGCGGGGGTTCGGAACCCTTCGGCAGCGAGGGTGCGCGCTCGGCCCGGTCCGACGCCGTCGATGGCGGTCAGGCCGGCGGCGTCCTCGCTGACGCCGTTCTCGACGCGGGCCTCGACCTGGCGAGCCAGATTCGCGGCGCGAGCGCCGGCGAAGCGGTCGAGGAAGGCCCGTAGCGCCGCCAGCATCCGCAGGGCGTTCTGCTTGATCACCCACGCGTCGCTCTGGAGCTCCGAGGGCGTCGTCCCCGACATCGAGGAGTGCAGGATGGCCAGCACCTTGCGCTGGCCGGCCGACAGGTCCTCGCCCCGGCTTCCGATGACGGCGGCGACGGCGTCTTCCTCGTCGCTACGAGCGCTGACGCTGTCGAACTCGGTCGCGCCCGCGACCGCCCGGAGGATCGCGCGCTCGTCGAACCCATCGGGGTCGTCGGCGGCCCGGTCGGCGCAGTCCTTGAACCCGCGGGCGGTGGCGAGTCGCAGGTAGAACTTCGAGGCCAGCCGACCCAGTGGGGTCCCCTCGACGGCCAGATCGTCCATCTCGACGAACCCGTCGTCGACCAGTTCGGCCAGCGTCGAACTCACCTGCTCGCGCAGGTCGCTCCCGGCGGCGTACCGGTCGGGCGCGGACTGGGCGCGCTGGTAGTAGAAGGTCGTTTCGAGCCACCCCATCACGTCCTCCACGTCGCCCAGAGTGCCGAGTGCGATCTCGGCGTTGAGGTGGGAATCGAGGTCGTCGGCCAGTCGGGACTCGATCTCCTTGCCCTCCCGTAGCAGTTGTCGATACTTGTCGGCGTCCGCCCGATCGCAGACGATCCAGGCGTAGCCCATGTCGTCGTAGCCCGGCCGGCCGGCGCGCCCGAGCATCTGGAGCACGTCCAGCGGGCTCATGTCCACTTCCCCCTCCAAGGGGTCGTGGAGCTTCGTGTCCCGGATCACGACACAACGGGCCGGGAGGTTCACGCCCCACGCCAGCGTCGAGGTCGAGAACAGCAGTTGGATGAGTCCCTCTTTGAACCACTCCTCGACGCGGTCCTTGTCTTCCCGAGAGAGGCCGGCGTGGTGGAAGCCCACCCCGTCCAGCACCGACTGGCGCAGCGTGTCGTTGTCCAGTTCGGACGCTTCGTTGTGGAAGTCGTACTCCCCGCGTGCGCCCATGGGAACGTCGCGCTCGACGATCTCGTCGCGGGCCTTCTTGGCCGCTTGCACGGTGTCCTGCCGTGAGGAGACGAAGACGAGCGCCTGCCCCTCATCGCGGATGTGTGGCTCCGACAGGTCCAGCGCCCGGTAGAGGCGGCGGTACTTGTCGGCGAAGGCGTTCTCGCCGTGGCTGTAGGTCTTCACGTCGGCGTTCAGCGGGACGGGCCGGTAGTCGTCGCCGAACTGGAAGGTGGTCTCGCTGGGGGCGTCGAGCCACGCGGCCACGTCCTCGACGTTCTCCATCGTCGCCGACAGCGCGACTACGCGGGGGTCACAGAGCCGGCGCATCCGCGAGATGGTCACTTCCAGGACCGACCCGCGCCGGTCCGAGTCCAGCAGGTGGACCTCGTCGATGATACAGCAGTCCACGTCCGTGATGAAGTCGTAGCGCCGGGAGTCGTGCTTTCGCGTGGCGGAATCGGCCTTCTCCGGCGTCATCACGAGCACGTCCGCCCGCTCGGCGCGGCGGGGGTTGAGGTCGCGCTCACCCGTGACGACGTACACTGAATACCCGAGGTCCTCGAAGCGCTCCCACTCGCTCTCCTTCTCGTTGGTCAGCGCTCGCAGCGGGGCCAGAAAGAGGGCGGTCCCGCCCGCCTGCAGGGTCTTGCAGATCGCGATCTCGGCCAGCGCGGTCTTCCCGCTGGCGGTGGGTGCGCTGACGACGACGTTGTCGTCGCGTTCTAACAGCGCCGGCAGCGTCTCCGATTGCATCCGGTTGAACTGCTCGAAGGGAAAGGCATCGGCGAACTCCGGGAGCACGTCCGCGACCGCCACGGCGGGCTCCCCGTCGGCGCTCGGTGACACGTCAACAGCCGGGGGCCGTGTGGCCAAAGGCGTTTCTATACTGGGGACGAGGTGTCTCTCCGAACACCGGTGCTAGCGGTACCGTTCAGATAAAACATCAGCGTAGAGTCGAACAAGGCACCGAAAGCCCTCGCGCAGTTGCGGTCCCGGGACCCACGCTGCGCTCCAGTAGGTGCTTACGGGGTCCGGGTTCCCGCAACTGCACTCGCCCTTTCGTCCGCCGGGATTCTGACGGATTAAAAGCAGAATCCTGGCGGATGAAAGGGCGAGGCGCACTCCGGGGTTCTGCGGCGGCACTATCCGAACGGAGTGAGGATATCCGTCACAGAACCCCGGAGAGCGACGAGGGCTTTCGGTGTCTGCAAGTCTCTGACTGGGGCTGCTCGTCAGAACACTACCGCCGGTCCAGCCCCGGAACATTTTTGTCGGGAGTGTCATGCTCGAACGTGACAGCCAACTGGGACCCGGAGACAGTGTTCGACGTGCTCGGGAGCGAGGAGGTGCGAAAGATCCTCGCGCTCACCAACGTCGAGGGCAAGTCCGCGCAGGACCTGGCCGACCACCTCGACATCTCCCGGCCGACGGTGTACCGGCGGGTCAACACCTGTCAGGAGTACGATCTGGTCCGGGAGGAGACCGAACTCGACGAGGAGGGGAACCACTGCAAGGTGTATCGCGCCTCGCTGGAGCGGATCACCTTCGAACTCGACGACGCGGGCTTCGACGTGAACATCGAACTCCGGCGTGATCCCGTCCACGACGAGGACTTCACTGGCTGAAGTGCCGACTGGTGGCGTTGCGATGGCCCAACGGGCGAATTTCTATCGGCCCCGCCGCTGGCTGTTCGACTGGTGCAGCCCCGCGCCGGGTATAACCCGCTCCCGCCGCCAGTGTGGCTTGCAATGTCCGTACTCGATTCGGTCAAATCGGCGATCGGTGTCGGGAACGAGCAACCACGCTATCGGTGTCAGGACTGCGATCAGGAGTTCGCCTCGGAGGCCGACACCGATTCGTACTGGTTCGGCTGTCCAGAGTGTGATTCTGACGACGTCGAGCAGTTAGACGACTGACGATCGGCGCTGGTTCTGCGGTCGCCCATCGTCCGACAGCGTCGCGTCTCGCCCGTCGCCGGTGGTGACTTCAACGACTGCAGTCCCCGATTTCGGCGTTCAGGCCGCCGAACGAGCACAATCGTCGTCGCGTGCGACGTGGCTGTTCGATTCGTGCAGTCCCGCGCCGCGTCCAAGTGGCTGGCCCCGCCACTCTCGGGTGCAATGTCCGTACTCGACACCGTCAAATCCGTGATCGGCGTCGACGACGACACGCGACCGACCTACCGCTGTCAGGACTGTGGCGAGGAGTTCCAGTCGAACTCGGAACTGGGCTCGAACTGGTTCGAGTGCCCCGAGTGTGGTAGCGACGACGCCACAGTGATCGAGGAATCGTAACGACTTCCGCCGATTTCTTCGCGACCGAGCCGACGCGTAGCGACGGCTGTGCCACTCCCTCACAACCTACGACAACCGCTAAGGCCGGTCCACGACACGGGTCGGCCATGACCGGTATCGACGACCCCGAGTCGTTCTACGACGACTACGGGCGCGAGGAGTGGGACCGGCTGGAGCGGTCCTTACACGGACGACTGGAGTGGGAGGCGACGGTCGAACAGCTCCGCGAGGGCCTGCCAGAGACGGGCCACCTCCTCGACGCCGGCGGCGGCGCGGGCCGCTACACCGTCTGGCTGGCCGAGGCCGGCTACGACGTGACGATGATCGATCTGAGCGACCGCCAGCGGGCCATCGCCCGAGAGAAGGTCCGCGAACGGGGGCTGACCGACCGGGTGCAGATTCAGCCCGGTGACATCCGCGACCTGCCCTTCGAGGCCGGCGCGTTCGACGCCACGCTGTGTCTCGGTGGACCGGTCTCGCACCTCCTCGACGCCGCCGAGCGCGAACGGGCCGCGGGCGAACTCCGCCGGGTGACCGCGTCCGATGCACCCGTGTTCGTCTCTGTGATGGGACGGCTGAACTTTCTGCAACTGCTGTTGATCGACGGCAAACACCTCGACTACCTCGACGAACTGGCCGAGACGGGCGACTACGACGCCGATCTGATCGAGCGGATGGGCCACGACTCGGCCTTCACCGAGACCCACTTCTTCCGGGCCGGAGAGTTCGAGAGGGTGCTCGAAGCGGCCGGTCTGGCGGTCGAATGGCTGGTCGGACTGGAGGGGCTGGCGTCCGTCTACACCGCTGATCCCCTGCGCGAGACGGCGGACGGGCTGGACGAGGACGAACGTGTCGGCGTCCGCTCGCTCATCGATCACCTCCGTGACGACCGGACGGTTGCGGACGTGTCGGCCCACATCCTCGCAGTGTGTCGGAGCGGGTGACCCGATACTGGCGGGGCCGGTAGCAGATGAACACAGTTATCCCGACCCACGGGTTACGGGTCGGGTAATGAGTCACGTCCGCACGATCAGGGTGGTAGCATGCGCGTAGTCGCGAAGTTCGGCGGGACGAGTCTGGGCAACGGCGAGCGGATCAACCGCGCCGCCGACTCCATCGCGGCGGCAGTCGAGAACGGCCACGAGGTCGCCGTCGTCGCCAGCGCGATGGGCAACACCACCGACGAACTGCTAGACGAGATCAACTACGAGGTAGAGCCAGAGGATCGCGCCCAGATCGTCAGCATGGGCGAGCGAACGTCCGTGCGGATGCTCAAGGGTGCGCTCGCGGCCCGCGGCGTCGAGGCGATGTTCCTCGAACCCGGCAGCGAGGAGTGGCCGATCATCACCGACGAGTACGGCGAGGTCGACATCGAGGAGACGACCAAGCGCGCCCACGCCCTGGCCGGACAGCTACGGGACGTGGTCCCGGTCATCACCGGGTTCCTCGCGCAGGACCTGCAGGGCAACGTGACGACGCTTGGCCGCGGTGGCTCGGACACCTCCGCCGTCATGCTGGGCAAGTACATGGACGCCGACGAGGTCGTCATCGTCACCGACGTGGAAGGCGTCATGACCGGTGACCCCCGCGTCGTCGAAGGCGCGCGCAACGTCGGCGAGATCAGCGTCGACGAACTCCGGTCGCTCTCCTTCCGCGGTGCCGAAGTTGTCGCCCCCTCCGCGCTGTCGTACAAGGGCAAGAACCTCGGCGTCCGGGTCGTCCACTACCAGCACGGCGACCTCCTGACCGGCGGCACCTCCATCGAGGGTGAGTTCCAGAACCTCATCGACCTCCAGGAGGACCGCCTGGCCTGCGTCACCGTCGCGGGTCGCGCCATCCGAAACAGTCCCGGCATCCTCGGGTCGCTCTCGACGGCGCTGGGCGAGGAAGGGATCAACATCGACGCCAACTCCTCGGGGATGGACTCGCTGACCTTCTACATCAACGCCGAGGACGCCGACGCCGCCGAGGCGGTCCTGCACGACCACGTCGTCGATCAGGACGAACTCTCCAGTGTCACCGTCGAGGACGACATCGCCGTGATCCGGGTCACCGGCGGTGAACTCCCGAACCAGCCCGGCATCGTCAAGCGCGTCGTCGACCCGCTGTCGGACGCCCACATCAACCTCTTCGACGTGATCACGTCGGCCACCTCCGTCTCCGTGTTCGTCCCGTGGGAGGACCGCGAGCAGGCCCTCGAACTCGTCCAGGACGTGTTCTAGAGGCGTCCCGCCCCCGCGAGCGGACCCGCTGTCGGTTCTCGCGACGGACACTAGGTATCTAGTTACCGGTTATTTCCAGTCTGCCGTCGTCCTGTTCACATATGGTTTCGTATCGGACCACACCAGCGCTTCGCCCTGCAGCGTCGCCAGTCGAATCCACCCGTGTCGCACCGGTCGATGGGGTGGCGAGATGAGTGATCGACCCCGCCGGACGGACCGCCGCCGCGTCCTCGGCCTCCTTGGGAGCGTCGCACTGCCGCTCGGGCTGGCCGGCTGTTCCGGTGACGGCGGCGACACGTCGGGCCAAACGGGGACCGGGACCACCGAGACGTTCACCGACCGCCAGTCCGATGCGGGTGCGGTGCCGGGTGACCAGACGACGGAGACGGACGAGCGGACGGACCGATCGACCGAAACGGCGACCGACGAACCATCTGCGACCGACGAACCATCTGCGACAGACGGGTCGACGGCGACGGCCGAGGCGACCGGAACGACCGAACCCACCACGTCGGCGTCGGGGTCCGACGGGGCGGTGACGGTCGACGTCGGCCTCCTGGTCCGGGAGAGCCGACCGGGGTTCGACAACTTCGAGACGTTCCGGACCGGGTTCGAGGGGCTGTCGATGCAGACCGCCGGCGGCGAGGGCGTGCAGGTCGTCTCGTCGGATGCCAGCTCCGGGTTCGATCTCGCGACAGTCTCCCCCGGGGAGCGACAGCAGTTGACAGAGACGACGATCCCGCCCGGCGACTACGAACAGGCGGCGATCCTCCTCCCCGTCCAGTCCGCGGCGCTGACCGACGGGAGCGACCCCGAGTTCGCTCGCATGGTCCCGGCGACCGGCGAACTCGGCACCAGCGGCGCGCTGACGCTCGAAGCCGGCGACGTGATCGAGTTCACGGCGACCCTCGCGGTGCTACGCGTCGCCGGTGACGGGCCGTGGACGTACACCGTGGGTTTCGGGACGTTCTGGCAGACCGAGGGGTGAGCGGTCACGCCGTTGCCGGTGGTCGACGACCGGTGGACATCGACAGTGTGGCGACCCGCGCGACCGCTCTCATATCGGTTTGTTGGGATGGTTCCAGTATTTCTTACGGGATTTTTAAGGGGGATGCGTGTTCATGTGTGGTATGACAATGGTGTGCAAGACCGAACACAACTACCAACGCCGGGGGCCCGGTCGCCGAACGAACACTGTGGACTCGTTCGAGGTGGTGCGATGAGCGACGAGGAACTGAGCCGTCGTCGGATGCTCCGACTGGCGGGCGCTGGCGCGGCAGTCGCCTCGTTCGGGTTAGCCGGCTGTTCCGGAGGGGACGGCGGGTCGACGGCGACGACTACGACCGAGGGTACGCCGGTGAACGCCACCCAGCGAGAACCGGACGCCGACGGGCTCCCCGATATCGGACCGGGCGACTCGAGCGAGACGACGAGCAGTAACGAGACGACTGCCGAAGACGAGACGACCGCCGAAAGCGAGACGACGGCGGGCAACGAGACGACTGCCGAGACCGGGACCACCGACTCGTCGTAACGGGAGCTGCCGCCGTCGCGGTCCGTGGGGGGCTGTCGGACCGGATCGCGCCCGCTCTCGTCGCTCCTTATCGACCCTGCGTCAGCCGAAAGCCGATCTGTCTGGGGAGCCCCGCGTCCTCGACGGCGCGGATGACGGCGTCGGTGTCGTAGTCGACGCGCCGTTCCTCGACCGTCCGTTCGTCGAGGTCGACGACCGCGTAGGCCGCCTTCGGGTCCCGGTCACGGGGCTGGCCGACGCTGCCGGGATTCATCACGACTCCCACGTCGTACACCTCGTGGTGCTGGATGTGGGTGTGACCCATGATCAGGACTTCCTCGCCGTCCAGCAGTTCGGGTCCGAACTCGTCCGGTCGGGTGTAGTGGTCGGGATCGTCGGGGTGGCCGTGGACGATCTTCACCCGCCCGTCACAGACGTGGCGCTCCTCGGGGAGCTCATCGAGCCACGCGAGCTGGTCGTCGTCCAGTTGTTCGCGGGCGTGTTCGACGCCGGCCTCGGCCATGTGGTTGAACCCCGGCGCGCGCCCGGTCGCGACGGCGCGGTCGTGGTTGCCCTGAACCGTCGGCACCGTCCCATCCAGCAGGGCGGCAGCGCTGTCGGCGACTGGGCCCGTCTCGGGCGACCTGATCGCCTCGACACACGCTGCGTGTCCGGGGTTGTACCCGACCACGTCACCAGCACACACCAGCCCATCGACTGTGGGCATATCGGCGAGCACGGCCCGGAGAGCGATGTCGTTGCCGTGGATGTCGGAGATGACGCCTACCTTCATTGCTCGTTCCTACGACGGCACGGGTTTAGTTCCCACTGCCGACTTTCACCGTCCGGGAACCGGGAATAATCGACCGGTCTAGCCGTTGTGGATCGCCGTCTCGACGCCGTCGTCGTCGACGGTGACGCCGGCCGCACAGACGGCGTGCTCGAACTCGTGGTCGTACACCTCGCGAGCGACGCTCGCGGCGTCGTCGCTGTCGAGCGCGAACGCCTCGGGGCTGTCCGTCTCGTAGGTCGCCACCAGCGTCGGCTCGGTGACCTCCTCGACGAGCAGGGCGTCCCGGCGGACCGTCCCGATCACGGCCCCGTGGCCCTCCGCACGGGTCGTCGGGTCCTCGGGGTCGACGCCGACGATTCCGGCGATTCGGGGGGTGTCGTAGTCGTCCTTCTCGAAGTCCAGCGCGAGCAGTGGCTCCGCCAGCGCGTCGCGGGCGGGATAGCCCAGCGCGAGCTTCTCTGCGATGGGATCGACGTGCGATCCGTTGCCGACGACGACGCCCCGCTCTGTCTCCCTGACGGCGTTGTAGGAGATGTAGGGATTGTCGGTCTCGGGCGCATCGTCGGTCGGACCGACGGTGATGGTGCCGTCGCGGGACACGGCTTCTCTGTTCGGGAACGAGCGCGAGGAAACGCGGTACGCGCCGACCTGTGGGCCGACGACGACGAATCGTCCGACGTACATACACGAGGGTTCGCCGGTCGAAGTAAGGAGGTGTCGATTCTCGTGAGCCGCCCTATCCGAACAGCCAGTGAGCGGCTCCGAGGACGATGCCGTAGATCAGCAGCCCCGCGAGCACCGACGGGTCGAGCCACGGGACGGCCAGCCTGTCCGCGCCGATCAGGGCCAGCCACGTCGGGACGGCGACGCCGGCGGCCAGCCACAGCAGGATGCTGTAGGCGACCCCGAGGACGACAGCGGTCGTCAGCGGCCGGCGCTCCGGACGGCGCTCGACCAGCGTCGTGAAGACGACGCCAAGCAGCGCGCTGGCGAGCAGATGGACGGTCCAGCCCGCGAGTAGGCCGGAGAGACCCACCAGCGCCGGTACGGTCCCCTCGATGACGGTCGGCGCGGTCAAGCCGAGGAACGTCCCCATCCCGAGGCCGCCGACGAGCCCCGCCGCACTCCCCCGGAGCCACGCCGGCGAGACCGTCGGCGTCTCGGCGCGGGCGGCGCTCGGCCTGGGTGTCTCCGATGCCATGCCCATTCCGTGGGCGGCCGCGATGGTATACCGGCCCGATCGTTCACCCGGATAACCGCCCCGTACGCGCTGGCGATCAGCGGTAAGTCGTTCCTTCCCGCCGGAGCGTGGCCGTTATGTCGCCTCGTCCCCTCCCCAGAGACGATGATCGAGGGGCTAGACGCCGACATCGTGGGGACCGACGCAGCCACCGAGCGCCGGGACGAGGTGGTCGCGCGGGTGACCGACCACGCCGGGCAGATCGCCCGTGAACTCTCCGTGCTGGAGGGCGGGGACTACGGACAGGCGACGTTCGACACCGACGCCGGGTCGTGGACGCTCAAGTACGAGGGCGGCGACGTGCAGTACCTCCGCTTCGAACGGGGCGGGCGCGAGACCTACGTCGTCTCGACCCAGCAACCCCCCGAACCGAACGAACTCGCGACGGCGATGACCGACTACGACGCCTTCGTCGCGGCCTTCAACGACCACGTCCGCTCGCTCGACGGGGTGCTGGACGACGTGTCGACCGACTTCCCGGAGATCACGTCCACGGAGTCCGTCGTCGCTGCCCGCCAGTCGATTCTCGACGACCTCCGGGCGGTCTGCGACGAGATGGCCGGGCAACTCCACCGCTACGCCGGCGACAACTACGGCAGTTTCTCGACCCGAGTCAACAGCTCGCGCTGGGAACTCAAGTGGGAGGACGGCCGCGCGAGCTACCTCCGGGTGGGCGGCGAGGGCGGCATCTATCTGCTCTCGCAGTACCAGCCACCTTCCGCCCACGATCTGCGCGCCCACGTCGACGACGTGCCGGGCTTCGTCGAGGCGTTCAACGACCACGTCCGCGAAATCTCCGAGTCGCTGGAGACGGTGTCGCTGACCGAGGCCAGCACGGAGTGACCGCGGCCGCGACCACCTCACCGAGATCGGCAGGTGTTGCCGCTCTCGCCCGGCTTCTTTGCCACTGGCTTCGATCCCCCGCTCGTGACGGACCTGACCATCCGCCGGTACGAGCCCCGTGACGCCGACGGGGTCTGGGACCTCCACGAGCGCTCGCTCCGCGACGTGGGTCGGTTCGATCCCGAGTTCGCCCACCTCGACGCGGACCTGCGATCGATCCCCGAGACGTACCTCGACGCCGGCGGCGCGTTCCTCGTCGGGCAAGTCGCTGGCGAGATCGTCGCCATGGGTGCCCTCCAGCCCTCGGCGGCAGTCGACTTTCACGACACCGACCCCGACACCGGCGTCGTCCGACGGATGCGCGTCGCCCCCGACGAGCAACGGCAGGGGTACGGCGCGGCGATCCTGACTGCGCTGGAGGCTCGCGCCCCGGAACTGGGCTTCGATCGCCTCGTCCTCGATACGATGCACGACCAGACGGCCGCGCAGGGACTGTACGAACCCTTTGGCTACGAGGAAGTGGGCCGGGGGTCGACGCCGGCTGGCGAGATGCTCGTCTACGCGAAGCTCCTCTAATCGTCTGGCAGACCCTCACACAGCGGCCCTGTCTCCGTAACACTGATATACGGCAGCCGGGTACCAATAGGTGTTCAGTCCATTGGGGTAGTGGCCAATCCTGAAGCCTTCTGGGGGCTTCGACCCTGGTTCGAATCCAGGATGGACTACTTTTCGACGACACAAACGGCGAGCACCGCGTGTGCTCGCCACGTCGGAGTCAAAAGTAGTCCAACGGATTCGAACCCCAGCAGTCGCAGCGCCGAGCGAAGCGAGGCGACCGTCTGCTTCCGGTTCGAATCCAGGATGGACTCCCTCTGCAACGCCTGTCCAGCATCGCGTGCGTTTTTGCGACCACACAGGCCGCGAGCCTTTCGGTGCCTCAACGACTGGATTCGCTTCACTAACCACGACCGTCAGCGTCGACACTACATTTTTCCAGGCATCGCCCGACGGGACCGACATGGACGGCAACGAGCGAGACTTGGAAGCTCCGGCACCCCATCCACAGGCCCAGTCAGTGCTGGACTGGCAGCGTCGGCTCGGACTCACGCCGCTGCGAAACCACGGCGTCCGACGGCTTCGGTTGCTCAGCCGCGTCGGTGACTGGCTCGGGAATCGGAACCCACCTGCGGTCGGGTCGGTCACCGACGGGACGGTGCCGGGGCCAGCCGGCGGCCTGCCGGTCCGCGTGTACACCCCCGATGGCGAGGGGCCGTTCCCGACGCTCGCGTTCTTCCACGGGGGCGCGTACGTCATCGGTGGGCTGGCGAGTCACGACCTGCTCTGTCGGCACCTCTGCCGGGCGAGTGGTTGTGCCGTCGTAGCCGTCGACTACCGGTTGGCACCCGAGCACCAGTTCCCGGCGGCCGTCGAGGACGCCGCCGCCGCGACTGAGTGGATCGCAGCCAACACCGACCGGCTCGCCGGCGACGGGCGGCTGGCGGTCGTCGGCGACAGCGCCGGCGGGACGCTGGCGGCGGTGACGGCCCTGCGCGCGGCCGAGCAGGACGGTCCCGACATCGACTATCAGGTGCTGATCTATCCCGGTCACGGGATCGCGGAAGACCAGGATTCGATGCAGGACCACGGCGGGAAGGTGCTCGCTCGCGAGGACTTCGAGTGGATCCGTGAGCTGTACTACGGCAGCGCGGTCCACGAGCGCAACCCTTACGCGGACCCGAGCAACGCCTGTGACCTCTCTGGGGTCGCGCCCGCGACGGTCCTCACCGCCGGGTTCGACCCGCTGCGGGACGGCGGCGTCGCGTACGCCGAGAAACTGCGCGACGACGGCGTTCCAGTCACCCACCGCAACTACGAGGACATGATCCACGGCTTCGTCTCGCAACTGGACTCGATCGACCGCGCCCGCGAGGCCGTCGACGTGATCGCTGGGGATCTGCGCGACGCGTTCGGGCTGTCCTGACCACCAGACGACCTTTACCGCCGGCACGCGACAGGTCGCGTATGCAACCGTCACACGTCCTCGTCCCGCTGGATGGCTCGCCCCTCTCGGAGGCGGCGCTGGCCCACGCGCTCGACGTTTTCGACTGTCGCGTGACCGTCCTGAACGTCGTGACACCGATCGACGCCGCGATGAGCGAGAGCGGCGTCATCGAGACCGACGAGGAACGCGACGAAGCAGCCCGCGAACACGCAGACGAGGTGATCGACGCGGCCGAGCAGCGGGCGGCCGAGACCGACCAGTCCGTCGAGACGGCCGTCGAGGAGGGCGACCCCGCCGAGACCATCGTCGACTACGCCGAAACCCACGACGTGGATCAGATCGTGATGGGTGGCCACGGCGGTGACGCCAGCGACCTGACCAAGCGACTCCTCGGGACCGTCGCGACCGCTGTCGTTCGGGACGCGCCGGTGACGGTGACCGTCGTCAGGTGATCCCGAGCGCCGTCGAGAGCAGCCGGTAGAGGCCGAAGCCGAGCGCGATGCTCGTGACGAGCGTGATCACCCAGAAAGTCAGCGTCACACCGATCTTCCGGCGAGAGACGCCCGCCGAGCCACCGGCGAGGCCGCCGCCGATCACGCCCGAGATAATGATGTTGTTAAAGGAGATGGGGATGCCCAGCGCGATGGCGGCCTGCGCGATGATGAACCCGGGGACGAGCGCGGCGATCGAGCGCCGGACGCCCAGCTGGGCGTACTCCCGGGAAGTCGCCTGCAGGAGCCGCGGCGCACCCATCCACGCGCCCCCGAGGATGCCCGCCGCGCCGATCCCCAGCAGGAGGATGCCCGGCAGTCCCAGTTCGGCGCTGTAGAGGTTCTCCAGCGGCCCGGTGGCGAGGCCGACCTGACTCCCGCCCGACGAGAAGGCGACGACACTCCCGAGGACGACGAGGAAGGTCTTGATGCCCCGGTCGACGGAGGCCTGCGTGCGTCGGCGGATCCACTGGAAGCTCACCGCGGCGACGGCGAGCGTGACGAGGACGATGCCGAGGTCAACGCTGCCGACGGCCGGGAGCGGGAGCAGGCGGGCGAGGAAGCCCGCGATCGACCCCTGTTCGACGCCCGGCGGTGTCGGGACGATACTCAGCTGGATATTGGCGACGATGCCGCCGACGACGGCCGCCAGCAGCGGCACGCCGACGGTCTCGGGGATGTCGTCCCGGCGCAGTACCGTCGCAGTCAGGTAGGCGAGTCCACCCGAAACTGGGGGGACCAGCACCCAGAACGCCGCGATGCGCTGGTAGGTCGCCGTCGCCGGGTCCCCGCCCAGTGAGAGGCCGACGCCGACCATCGCGCCCGTCGTCGCGAAGGCGGCGGGGACGGGGTAGCCGGTGTAGACCCCGAAAGCCATGAACGCCGTCGCGGTCAGCAGCCCCGCGGTTGCCGCCAGCGAGGTGATCGTCGCGTCGTTGATCAGTCCCGCGCCGACCGTCTCGGAGATGGCCCCGCCCTGTGTCAGCGCGCCCGCGGCGGCGAGGATGCCGATCAGGAACGCCGCCCGCATCGTCGAGATGGCGTTGGCCCCGATGGCGGGGGCGAAGGGTGGCGAATTGCTGTTGGCACCGAGTGCCCAGGCGGTCACCAGCCCGGTTAGCGTCGCCAGCACGACCAGCGACCAGAACCCGACTCCGGTCATTCCTTGGAATCCATTACTGACCGTTCGTCACGGGTCAGGAAAAGCGTTCCTTGCGTCTGGACTCTCCCGAGCGGAGATTTATATGAACGGCTGTTCAACCGTTCTCTCGATGAGCGATTCTGACGGCGAGACGACGGTCGCGGAACTGGACGCGGACGACCAGCGCAGCATGGTCCGCGAACGATACGCTGACATCGCTGCGGCAAGCGGCGACTGCTGTGGTGAGGCGGCGGCGAGTGACTGCTGTGACGGCTCGGCCGACAGCGGTCCCGACGACCCGGTCGCCGCCGACGTGGCCCAGCTTGGTTACGACGAAGACGAAGCGAGCGTCGACGCCGCCGATCTGAGCCTGGGCTGTGGCAATCCGGGTGCGATCGCCGGGCTCTCACCGGGCGAACGCGTGCTGGACCTGGGGTCGGGCGGCGGATTCGACTGCTTCCTCGCGGCTCGCGAGGTCGGCCCCGAGGGCCGGGTGACCGGCGTCGACATGACCCCGGCGATGATCGAGCGCGCCCGCGAGAACGCCGCCGACAGCGACTTCGACACCGTCGACTTCCGATTGGGCGAGATCGAGCACCTCCCCGTGGCCGACGATTCGGTCGACGTCGTCATCTCGAACTGCGTGGTCAACCTCTCGCCGGACAAGGCCCAGGTGTTCCGCGAGGTCGCGCGCGTCCTCGCGCCCGGCGGCCGCGTCGCTATCTCGGACGTGGTCGAGACCGCGCCGATGCCCGAGGAGGTGCGGGCCGACCCGGATTCGGTGTCGGCCTGTATCGCCGGTGCGGCGACGATTGACCGGCTGGAGACGCTGCTGGCCGATGCGGGCTTTACCGATATCGCCATCGAACCGGACGACGACAGCGAGGCGTTCATCCGGGAGTGGGACCCCGAACGGGACCCCAGCGAGTACGTCACGGCGGCGACGATCGAGGCGCGACTGCCGGAGTAGCGAGAACGAGCGAGTAGCGCGGAAGTGCGAAGAACCGCCGAGGCTACTGTTCGTGGTACGGGCCGTCCCGGACGATCTCCGCGATCTCGTTGACCTGCTGGCGGGTGAAGCCGTCGTCGGCCTCGGCAAAGAGCTGTTCGACCTCCTCGCGTTCCAGCTTGACGGCGTCGGGCTGTTCGACGGCGTCGACGGTCCGCTCGCGGAGTTCACGGATCGTCCCGAGCGCGAGCAAGTACGGCAGCGCCGTCGCCTCCAGCAGGCCGCCGCTGTCCTCCTCGGGGACCGTTTGGAGGTAGCGCTGTGCACCGGCGGCGTAGTCGGCGGCCTGATCGACGACGCGGTTGACGACGCGGGCGACGGTCGTCGACTCCTCGGGGTCGGCGACGGCCTCGTGGTCGAGCCCTTCCTCGGCGAGCCACTCGCCGGGCAGGTAGACGTTGTTCTCCTCGGCCCAGTCGGCGCGCACGTCCTTGGCGATGTTGACGAGCTGGAGCAACAGGGCGAAGGCGCGGGCGTCCTCGGGGTCCGGTTTCGGATCGTCCGGGTCGGCCTGAGCGGCCTGTAGGTTCATGAACAACTGGCCGACCGTGCCGGCGACGTACCAGCAGTACTCCTCGAGTTCGTCCAACGACTTCAGTCGGAGTCCGTCGTTGTCCTGATGCCGACGGAGGATGTCGGCCATCCCGGTCGCCATCTCGCGGGTGATCGAGCGCATCCCGTTCTGGACGGGGCCGGGGAACGACTGCCAGAGACGGACGATGCGGTCGGTCTGGCCCAGCACGATCCAGTCGTCGCCGCCGTCGGCCGGCGTGACTGGCTCGACGGCGTCGAGAAACTCCTCGACGTCCGTCTCCGATTCCTCGGCCATCATCGCGTCGAACGTCTCCAGTAGCTCGGCCCGACGTTCCATCGGGATGGTCGGTTCGTCTTCGATCGTATCCGCGGTCCGACAGAGCAGATAGCCGGTGCAGACCCACTCAGTCATCGGCTCGTCGAGTAGCTCGACACTCAGCGCGAACGTCCGGGAGACCGACTGGACGGCCTCGAACGCCCAGTTCCGATCGTCAGCCAGCGTCGCCTGCTGCGGCACTCCGGTCATTGTGAGTATACTGCGGCTCAGTGTACAAAAAACACCGCCCAACGGATGGACCGCTCCCGCCGCTCCGAGTTCGACCGACGGTAGCGTGATCGTCGACAACTATCATGGTCGATCGAGATATTTCAGCACGGGACCGGCAGAACAGTGATGTGCGAGCCACGTCCATCTCTCTGGCATGGCGAACCGCTACAACCACGCCCGGGTCCAGGAGTACTGGCAACACGTCTGGGATCGCGAGGGCGTGTACGAACTCGACGACGCCGCCGTCGAACGGGGCGAGGGGACCTACGTGCTGGGGATGTTCCCCTACACGTCGGGGTCGCTGCACATGGGCCACATCCGCAACTACGCCATCACCGACGCCGTCGCCCGCTTTCGGCGGATGCAGGGCGGGGACGTGCTCCACCCGATGGGGTGGGACGCGTTCGGCCTGCCGGCCGAGAACGCGGCCTACGACCGCGACACCGACCCCGAGTCCTGGACCCGCACCTGCATCGAGCAGATGCGCGACGAACTCGAACGGATGGGCTTTGGCTACGACTGGTCCCGCGAGATCACGACCTGCGATCCAGACTACTACCGCTGGAACCAGTACCTGTTCACTCGCTTCTACGAGGAGGGACTGGTCGAGTACACCGGCGCGCAGGTCAACTGGTGTCCCGACTGCGAGACGGTGCTGGCCGACGCACAGGTCGAGCGCCCCGGCGAGACCGACGACGCCGGCCAGCGCAACGACGCGCCCGGCCACGCCAGCGGCGAGGGCGTCTGCTGGCGCTGTGGGACGGCCGTCGAGACGCGCGAACTCGACCAGTGGTTCTTCACCATCACCGACTACGCCGACGAACTCGTCGACGGCCTCGACGACTTAGCGGGGTGGCCCGACAGCGTCCGCGAGATCCAGCGCAACTGGATCGGCCGACAGGCGGGCGCGGAGATCACCTTCGACGTGGACGGCCACTCTGTCGACGTGTTCACGACCCGCCCCGACACCGTCTTCGGCGCGACGTATCTCGCCGTCGCACCCGGTCACGAGGTCGCCCAGCGGGCGACCTCGGAACGAGCGAACGGCGAAGCCGTGAGCCACGAGATCGCCCGCGAGGCCGCCGACGACGGGGCGGTGGCGGACTACCTCGACCGCGCGGCCGACGGCACAGTCGAAGGGATGGCCGGCGTCGACACCGGCCTGACCGCGACGAATCCCGTCACCGGCGAGGAGATTCCCGTCTACGTCGCCAGCTACGTCCTCGACGACGTGGGCACGGGCGCGGTGATGGGCGTGCCCGCCCACAACGAGCGCGACCACGCCTTCGCCGACGAGCACGATATCGCCGTCGAGCAGGTCGTGGCACCGCTGGACAGTGATGGAGAGACTGGCCTCCCCTTCACCGACGACGGCATGGTCACCGTCGACGGCGAGTACGAGGGGCTGGCCAGCGAGGCCGCCCGCGAGCGCCTGCTCGATCACGACGCCGTCGCGGAAGCGACGACCTACCGCCTGCGCGACTGGCTCATCTCCCGCCAGCGCTACTGGGGGACGCCGATCCCGGTCGTCCACTGCGACGACTGCGGGCACGTCCCCGTTCCCGACGAGGACCTCCCGGTCGAACTCCCCGAGTACGTCAAGACCACGGGGAACCCCCTCGCTGCCAGCGAGGCGTTCGTCGAGACCGAGTGTCCCGAGTGTGGCGCGCCCGCGGAACGGGAGACCGACACGATGGACACCTTCGTCGACTCCTCGTGGTACTTCCTGCGGTATCTCGCGCCCGACCTCGCGGACGCGCCCTTCGATAGCGACGTGGCCGACGACTGGCTTCCCGTCGACGTGTACGTCGGGGGCGACGAGCACGCCGTCCTCCACCTACTGTACATCCGATTTTTCACGCGAGCGCTGGCCGACCTCGGCCTGCTCGATCGGCGCGAACCCGTCGAGCGACTCGTCAATCAGGGCACGGTGCTGCACAGCGGCGAGAAGATGTCGAAGTCGAAGGGCAACGACGTGGCACCCCACGAGTACGGCGCGGAGACGACGCGGCTGTTCGTCCTCTCGGCGGCCCACCCCGGACAGGACTTCGAGTGGACCGCCACGGACGTGAGCAACGCCTACGAGTTCCAGCAGGACGTGTACGGGATGGTGGACGACTTCACGACCGAGGCGGACAGCCGCACGGAGAGCCAGCCCCACGACGCCTACCTCGAACGCGAGATCGACCGCACCATCGCCGCCGTCACCGACGAGTACGAGCGCTTTCGCTTCCACCGCGTGATCACGGAGATCCAGCAGTTCGCCCAGTTGCTCCGGCGCTATCGCGACTACGAGACGCCCTACCGCTTTGCCTACAGCCGGGGCCTGCGCGTGCTGGCGAAACTGCTCGCGCCGCTGGCTCCCTACCTCGCGGAGGAGTTGTGGTCGATGCTGGACGGCGAGGGACTGATCGCCGCCGCCGACTGGCCCGCGCCGCTGCAGGAACTCCCCGACTACCGGACCGAGCGCGAACTCGTGCGGACGACGCTGGACGACGTTCGGGAGATCACCGAGGTGGTCGACATCACCGACCCCGAGGAGATCGAACTGATCGTCGCGCCCGCGTGGAGCTATCGAGTCTACGAGCGGGCACGCGAGGTTGCCAGCGAGGCCGACCCGCGGGAGGCCTCGGAACAAGCGAGCGGCGAAACCGCGAGCACCGACGGTCCCGTCATCGGCACCGTCATGCAGGACGACGAGGTGCCCGGCACGGACGCCGCGGCGGACTACGCCGCCGACCTGGCCGACCGCGCGGGCGGGTTCGAACCGGTGCTCTCCCCCGAGCGGGAACTGACCGTCCTCGAACAGGCGACGTGGCTCTTTCGCGAGGAGTTCGGGGCCGACGTGACCGTCCGGCAGGCCGACCCCGACGGGGAGTACGCCGACAGCGCACGCCCGAACAAGCCCGCCATCCACATCAGCTAGGGCGTCTCGGCCGTCTCGCCTCGGTCGTGGCCGACGGCGTGCTATCACCTGTTACTGCACCTATAAGTCCGTGGCGAGCGTACCCTCTGCTATGGCATTCGACAACGTCACCCTGTTCGAGATCAACTTCGAGGAGTTCCCCTTCGGCGGCGAGACGAGCGACGAGAGCGAGGCCGAGTCCGTCGAGATCAGCGAGGCCAGCGACGAGGCGTCTGAGGAGTCCAGCGGCCGCGGCAAGAAGGCCGTCGGCCTCCTGTTCGGGGCCGTCGTCCTCGCCGTCGTGGCCCGGCAGGTCGCCAAGCGTCGCGGGAGCGACGATGCGGAGTTCGAGACCGAGGAAGTCGAACCCGGCGTCGAGCGCGTCGAGGGCTGATTGACGCGTTCCGGCCCGTCGCCGTCTCCGTTCCTGCCATCTTCTGTTAAAAACAACCCCGCCTGTGCAGCGTAGATTCTCGCGACCCGAGACGCCGAAATCGAGGGGTTGAAACGGCCGGACAGTCCGATTCGCGCACGTGGAACGCAGGACCGAACTGACCGGGAGTCGCTCGAACCGCCCTCCAGCCGACGGATCGTTTGCGGTCGTCTCGAGAACACTGCCATGAGCGGCGAGACGACGCCGAAGCCGTCGGGTCGCACCGGCGTGTTCGTCTCGATCTGCGTGTTCTCCTTCCTGGTGAACTTCGGTCGGATCGCGTTCGCGCCGCTCGTCGACTTCTTCATCGAGTCGGGGATCAGCCCCGCGACCGCGGGGCTGGCGGCGACGGCCGTCTGGGTGGGGAGCGCGCTCCCGCGGCTCCCGACAGGTTATCTGCTGACGTTCGTTCGCCGCCACCGCGTGCTCCTCGGGATGGGGGTCGGGCTGGCCGCCGCGGCGGCCTTTACCGCGCTCTCGCCGGGCATCTGGTTCACCGTCACCGGCGCGCTCTTGGTCGGACTGGCGACCGGCGTCTTCTTCATCGCCGCGAACCCGCTGGTGAGCGAACTGTACCCCGACAACGTCGGGATCGCCGTCGGTCTGCGGGGGATGTCCTCACAGATCGCCGCCGTCGCCGCGCCCTTCCTCGTGGCGCTGGCCATCGGCTACGGCTCCTGGCGCATCGCCTTCGGCACCCTCGCGGTGCTGGTCCTCGCCGCGACCGTCGTGTTCGCGGTCGCCGTTCGGCGGGCCGACCTCCCCGAGGCCGGGACCGAGGACCGCGACCTCGTGGCCGGCATCCGCGCCCAGTGGCACCTCGTCGTCGCTGGCATCCTGTTCGTCGGCATCACCGGGTTCGTCTGGCAGGGCGTGTTCAACTTCTACGTCACCTACCTCGGCGCGGCCAAGTCGATCCCCTCGGAGACGGCCACCACGCTCCTGACGCTGACCTTCGCCGCCGGCGTCCCCTCCTTCATCGTGGCCGGTCGACTGGCCGACCGCTTTTCCTACCTGCCGCTGCTGATCTCCGTACTGGGGGGCTTCGCCGTCTGCTTGGTCGCGTTCACGCTCGCCGAGGGAGTGTTGGCGGTCGCGGCCGTCTCCGTCGTCATGGGGCTGGTGATCCACTGCCTGTTCCCCGTCGGCGACGCCTACATGCTGGAGACGCTGCCCGACCAGCACCGGGCCAGCGCCTACTCGGGCTTCTCGGCGACGATGATGCTGATTCAGGCCCCCGGCAGCGTCGCCGTCGGCGCGCTGGCCCAGTCGGGTCTGACCTACACCGGCGTCTTTCAGGGGTACGCCGTCCTCGTCGCCGCCGTCGTCGTCGGAATGGCGGCCCTCGCCCGCGCCGGACGACTGCCGACGGGCGGGTAGCGCTCCCCGCGGCTTTTTCCCCGTCTATCGTGAACCCACGACCATGCCGTCTCTCGCGGAGACCCACCTCACGAACCGCTACCGCGTGTTGCCCAACCACGCCAACAACTACGACACCGCCCACGGAGGGATCGTGATGAAGTGGCTCGACGAGATCGGTGCCATGGCGGCGATGCGCTTCGCCGGCAACCCCTGCGTGACCGCTCGGATGGACGGCCTGAATTTCCGGCGGCCGATCCCCGTCGGCGACACGGCGCTGACGGAGGCCTACGTCTACGGGCACGGCGAGACGAGCGTTCGGGTCCGCGTGCGGGCCGAACGGGAGAACCCCACGACCGGCGAGACGCAGGTCACGACGGAGGGCCACTTCGTGTTCGTCGCGCTCGACGACGGCGAACCGACGCCGGTCCCCGAGTTGACTGTCGAGACCGACGCCGAGCGAGAACTGCGCGACGCGGCGCTTGCCGACGCCGACGCGGACTCCCAGAACGCTGCGGGCCGATAGGCTCGCCTACCGGTGGGTTCGATGCGCTCGATCCACCGACCCCAGTAACGTCGCCCGGTCCGGGTGGAAGGCCAGATGCGAGTCACACCCACAGTCGGAACTGCCAAACTCGCGGATGCGACTGCCCGCCAGATCGCCCGCGACGGCACACTCGATGTCGACACCAGCGGAGCGGACAACCTGGTCGATTCGGGTGTCGGGCGCGCCCAGCAGGTAGTCGACGTGCCAGTGGCGCGCGTCGTGGTCGCCGGCGGCGACGCGCTCGTGGCGCTCGACGCGGCTGAACCCGCCCGGTCCGAGCGCGCTCCCGGTGTAGGCGTACCACCCCTCCGGGAACGAGAGCGACCCGAGCGCGCCCACTTCGAGCCGGCCGTCGCCGGTGCGCTCTATCAGGAGCGTGTACGTGCCTCCGGCATCTTCGCTCCCGTCGCTGTCGTCGCTCATGGCGACCGATCCGTCACCGTCACGCTCGCTGTGGGTCGGCCGCGAAGTCGTCGTAGCCGGCAAGCCGGTACTCCCGGGTGTCGGTACAGTCCTCGTTCCCTGCGGCCAGATCCCCGACGAGCCAGTCGTAGGCGTGGGCGAAGTCGTCGTAGGGGGCCGCTTCGAGTCGCTCCGCGACGGCCTCGGCCGAAAGCTCCTCGTCGTGGTCTTCGCGGAAGTTCGCGAGCCTCTCGGCGGCGTCGGCCGCCGTCGCCGCGTCTGTACCTGCCGATTCGAACGCTGCCTCGACGCTGTCGGTAAAGTCGGACATACCCGAGTGATGGACTCGCGCCCCCGTATGCGTTCTGGATCGTCACGGGTGGTGTTCAAATAAGAGTTCGAGTGTGGCCAGTATGAAACACCGAAAGCCCTCGTGCAGTTGTGGTCCCGGGACCGCCGCTGCACTCTTCACTACGTTGCGGTGCTTGCGAGGTCCGGGGTCCTGCGCGGGCCACTATTCGACCGGAGGGAGAATATCCGGCACAGATCCGGCTATCGTGCCGAGGGCTTTCGGTGCTTCATATCCTCACGGTCACTCTCTTATCTGAACACTGCCTCGTCGCGGGGACGAACACTTACCACGCCGAGCCACTAACGAAGCGCCGATGGAAGTCGCTATCGTCACGGTCGGGGACGAGTTGCTCGCGGGCGAGACCGAGAACACGAACGCGACGTGGCTGGCCCGCCAGCTAGCAGAGCGTGGCGTGACGGTCACGCGCTCGCTGACGATCCCCGACGAGCGCGGGCTGATCGCCGAGTACGTCCGCGAGTGGGCCGACGACTTCGACGCCGTCATCGTCACCGGCGGGCTGGGCGACACCCCCGACGACGTGACGCTCGACGCGGTGGCCGACGCCTTCGACCGCGAGATGGCCGTCCAGCCGGCGGTCCGCGAGCGGGTCGCCGAGAAGGCCCGCCGCCACCGCGAGGAAAATCCCGAACGGTACGAGGCCCACGACTTCGACCTGAACTTAGACGAGACCGCCGCGCTCCCCGAGGGCGCGAGCCCGCTCCAGACCGAGACCAGCTTCAACCCCGGCTGTGTCGTCGCGAACGTCTACGTCTTCCCGGGGTTTCCCGAGGAGTTGCGGGTGATGTTCGACGCCGTCGCCGACGACTTCGGCGGGGACGCGGTCTCGGAGTCCGTGCCGACCGTCACGCCCGAGGGCGCGTTAAAGGACGTGCTGGCCGGCGTCCGCGAGCGCTTCGACGTGGCCGTCGGCAGCTATCCCGTCCACGGTGGCGACCCCGGGCGGGTGAAAGTCACCGGGACGGACCCCGAGGAAGTGGCGGCAGCTGCGGCGTGGGTGCGCGAGCGCGTCGACAGCCCGGAGTGATCAGCGCCGCTGGAGGACGACGCCGAACCCGACGCCGCCAGCGCCGACGAGTGAGGGGGCGAGTGACCCAGTCCGCCAGTTGCAGCCGTCGTACCACTCCAGTGTGAGGCCGTCGAGGCCGACGACCTCGGCTTCGCCGGGGTCGATCCCGACGGTCTCGTAGACCACGCCGTCGATCCCGGGACAGGCCCGCTGTGTGCCACCGGCCATCAGGAAGGGGCCGACGAAGAACAGCGCGAGACCGGCCACGATCAGTATCGAACCGAGCAGGCGCGCGAAACGCATAGGCATGGCTTGGTACGGGACTCAAAACACGGTTCCGATGGGTCATACTCGACTTTGACCGTTCAGAGGAACGAGAACAGCCCGGCCTCGTTGAGGTAGTAGAACGACACCGCGAGCCAGGACTCGAAGACGAGCGTCCCAACCGCGGACAGCGCGGCGAAGCGGCGCACGTCCATCTCGGCGACGCCGGCGGGCACCGTCAACATTCCGCGCGTGAACAGCAGGGCGTTGCTGATCGGGACGGCGGCCTGGCCCCAGCGGTCGAACCAGCCGTCGAAGCGGTCGAGTTTGTCCTCGCTCACGCGGAACCACGGCTTCTGGAGGAGCCACTCGCGACCGCCGCGCTGGGCCAGCAGGAACAGCGTCGTCTGACCGGCGGTCGCGCCGACGACGGCGATGGCGAAGATGGCGACGATCATCCCCCAGTCGTAGCCGCCACCGGAGGACGCGAGGATGCCGATGGCGGCCGGTACGAGGATTTCGCTGGGGGCGAAATACAGCAACATTGCGCCTTCGAGGACGAAGATCACCAGCAGCGCGGCCAGTCCGTAGTCGTCGATCCACTGGCGGGCCAGTTCCTCGTCGCCGACGACGAACAGGGTGATGCCGGCGACGGCCAGCGCGACGAACGAGAGGGCGATCACGAGCAGGCCGTAGTCCTCGGCCCAGGCGCGAAATCGCGAGTCACGGGAAGTCTCCAGGGACGCCATTCGCTCGATGCAATGCCCGTCTGAATCAAAGGCTTTCCGTTAGGCCGTCACGCGGGCGTAGCGCTTGGCCCACAGCGGGAGCGTGAGTGCACTCGCCCCGACGGCGACGGCGTAGCCATTCCAGAGCGTCGGCGTCGCCGCGCCGGTCCAGGTCGCGACCGCGAGACCGCCGGTCGCGAGGCCGACGAGGATGGTGTAGTCGCCCACGACCGAGACGAACGGTCCCGATGGGCTGTCGTCGACGCCGACGCCCGCGATCAGGAAGTGCAGCCGCCCGAAGCGGATCAGGACGCCGAGGACCAGCAACAGGAGGGCGACACCGGCGGTGGTGAGCGCTGATTCTGCCATACTTGCGTGTCTATCGGCCACGATCAAAAAGGGTCGATCACAGTTGCAGCGCCTGCGACTGTGGCCCGGCGAGACGGTGGGCGACGGGTACGGACTCGACCGGTACATTTTGGCGCGCTTCCGACGAACGCCAGTCCATGACCGACAGCGTCGACAACGAGTGGGACGCCGACCGGTACGACGCGGAAACGGGCTTTGTCGCCGACTACGGCGAGCGCGTCGTCGACCTGATCGACCCGAAACCGGGCGAACGCGTGCTGGATCTGGGCTGTGGCACCGGCCATCTCACGAGCGAGATCGGCGAGCGGGTCACCGGCCCGGACGCCGACGGCCTCGTGGTCGGTGTCGATCGGTCGGCCGAGATGGTCGCACGGGCCCGCGAGGCCCACCCCACGGTTCGGTTCGAACAGGCCGACGCCGCGACGGACGACCTCGCCGCGCTCCTCGGCGACGACCGCCGTTTCGACGCCGTCTTTTCGAACGCCGCGCTCCACTGGATCACCGATCAGTCGGCGGTCACCGAACGAGTCGCGGACGCGCTCCGCCCGAACGGTCGCTTCGTCGCGGAACTTGGCGGCGTGGGCAACGTTGCGGCTATCGTCGACGCGGTGCTTGCCGAACTCCACGACCGGGGGTACGAGGCCACCAATCCGTGGTACTTCCCGACCGTCGGCGAGCACGCCAGCCTGCTCGAAGCCCACGGGTTCGAGGTGCGCCACGCCGCGCTGTTCGACCGGCCGACCGATCTGGACGGGGCCGACGGCCTCCGGGACTGGCTCGACGTGTTCGGCGACTCGCTGTTCGCGCCGCTCGACGACGGCGAGCGCGCGGCGGTGGTGTCGGCCGTCGAGGACCGCCTGCACGGGTCGCTGTACGATCCCGACGCCGAGACGTGGACCGCCGACTACCGACGGCTCCGGTTCGTCGCGGTGCGGTAGAGCGGCCCCGCCAGCCCTTTGTCCTCGCTCTCCTTCGCTCCCGTATGACCGACCAGAACGTGCTGGGCGAGGACCTCGAACCCTGTAGCACCGACCCCCAGACCGGCTTCGAACGCGACGGCTGCTGTGGCGAGCACCCGCAGGACCGGGGCCGTCACGAACTGTGTGCCGTGATGACCGAGGAGTTCCTGCAGTTCAGCAAGGCCCAGGGCAACGACTTGACGACGCCCCGGCCGGAACTGCACTTCCCGGGACTGGAACCGGGCGACCGCTGGTGTCTCTGTCTCGGTCGCTGGGTCGAGGCCCTGGAAGCGACCCGGCGCGACCGCCTGCCCGAGACCACCGTGCCGCCCGTCGTCCTCGACGCGACGAACGAGGCGGTGCTGGATACGGTCGATCTGGAGACGTTGCAAGCCCACGCCTACGACGCGTGATGTGCGGCGGGTTCGCCGGCGGGATCGGTCGCCCTCGCTGACTTTGGCGTTGACGACTGACACGTAGTCGTCGGATTCGCCGGCGGGATCTGTCGCCCTCGCTGGCTCTGGTGTTAGCGGCCGACAAGCGGCCGCTGGATGCGCCAGCGAGATCAGTCATCCGACGGGGTGCACTCGCAGTCCTCGTCGACGACCGTGCCGCCGTCGGCCGCTTCTTCGGCTGTCATCGTACTGCCGTCCTCGTTCGACTCCTCGACGATCAGGTCGTCGTCCTCGTCGACCACCTTGTCGTCCCAGTTACCGAACTGGAACCACGCCGCGACCAGCAGGGCAGAGCCGACGTGCATCAGGGCGATCGACCACCACGCGCCGGTGGTGCCCATGTCGAAGTAACGAACGAGGAGGTAGGCGGGGACGACCTGCATCCCCCAGACGGAGGTCATCGAGAAGATCATCGCCGCCCGGGTCGAGCCAGCGCCGTTGAACGCGCCCTTGATGACGTGGAACACGCCCATCATCGCGAAGGTGGGGGCGACGATCCACATGTACTCCACGCCGATGTCGACGACGGTCGCCGCGCCCTCCCCCTGGATGAACGCGCCGACGATAGGGCGGGCGAAGTAGACCGCGAGGCCGCTGACGACGACGTAGACGGTGATCAGCATGGCCAGTGCGAGGTGGACGCTCCTGCGGGCGCGCCCCTTCCGGTCCGCACCGAGGTTCTGCCCGACGGCGGTCTCGACGGCCATCCCCATCCCGACCGCCGGGAGGAAGACCAGCGACGTCAGTCGGTTCACGATCCCGAACGCGGCCACGGAGGTCGAGCCGATGATGGCGATGACGGCCGTCATCGCCGTGTAGGACAGCGCCCCGGAACTCTGCTCGATGCTGGCGGGGTAGCCCACGGAGACGATCTTCTTGATCGTCTCCATCTCGATCCGCAGGTCGCTCAGCGAGAGGTTCAGGCCGAGATAGCCCGAGAACAGCAGCGCGACGCCGGGGATCGTCGCCAGCGCTCGCGAGATGATCGTCGCGACGGCCGCCCCCTCAACGCCCATGCCGGTGAAGTCAGTCGCCGCCAGCAGCGACGCTTCCAGTCCCTCCAGCGAGAGCAGTGAAAAGAGGAGGTTGTCCTGAAAGCCGAAGATGAAGATCGGGTCCAGCACGATGTTGACGGCGACGCTGACCGCCATCAGGTACATCGGCGTCTTGGTGTCACCCCACCCGCGCAGCAGTGACTGAAAGACGAAGAAGCCGAACATGAACCAGACGCCGACGAAGATCACGCGCATGTAGTCGACGGAGTAGGTAAAGACCGAGGTGCCGGGTTCGGCCCCGATCAGGCGCAGGAACGTCGGCGTCGCGAAGTAGCCGATCACGCCCAGCGCCAGCGAGAACAGCGTCACGAACGCCAGCGTCTGGCCGGCGACCTCGTTGACCCGCTCTAGCTTGTCCGCGCCCTTGTTCTGGGCCACGAGGACGCTGCCGGCAAGCGTCAGCCCGCCGCCGAGACTGATCAGGACGAAGACGGGCGGCCACGAAAAGGAGAGCGCGCTGACGGCGTCCTGTCCCAGCCGACCGACCCAGAAGGTGTCGACGAGATTATAGAGGACCTGCAACAGCTGTGTGAACACGATGGGGGCCGCAAGCGCCAGCAGCGGGCGCAGCAGTGATCCCTCTGTGAGGTCGCGTTCGGTCGCCTGCTCGCTCACGCTGGGCTACCCTCCACGGTCTCGCCGTCGACGAGCAGTCGTTCGAGCAGCAGTTCTTCGATGCCCTCCATCGCGAGCCCGGTCGGCGCGTCCTCGCCGAGGATCACGTCGTGGGACTGGGCCCCTTCGATGGCCGACCGGAAGAGGACGGCGAACTGCTCGGGGTCCACGTCGTCCCGGAACTGTCCCTGCTCGATGCCGGCCCGGACGATGTCGGCGATGGCCGCACGGATGTGCTGGTCGTTGTGGACGAGCTGCTCGCGGATCGCCTCGTCGTAGGGAGCCTGTGCGCGCAGCCCCAGCAGGGCCATGTGCACGTCGTCGGGCCCCTCGCCGTCGCTCGACCCTTCGACGACGATCTCGGCCATCCGGTGCAACTGGTCCAGCGGGTCGTCGTCGCTGTTGTCGTCGAACTGCTCGAGAAAGCCCTCCAGCAGATGCTCCATGAAGGCGACGATCAGGTCCTCCTTCGAGTCGTAGTGGTAGTGCAACAGCGACTTGCTCTTGGGGAACTCGTCGGCGATCGACTGCATCGTCAGATCCGCATAGCCGTGCTTGCAGAGGGCCGCAAAGGTGGCGTCCATGATCTCGTCGTCGGTACTCATTGTTGACTGACTATCCAGTCAGTCATCAAGAAACTGTCGCTCCGACGACGGGCTGAAATTTACTCACGCCCATCGTCTCCCGCCACCAGTTCCTGTGTGAACGTGGCCTTAAATATCCCGAGGCCGACCGACCGAGTAATGGTAGTCTCGAACGAGAAGGGCGACCGGCGCGAGCGGGAACTCGTGAACGCCCTCGACGAGGCCGGTTTCGCCGTGATGCGTGCCCCCGCGAGCGGGTCGGCGACCGAGCGGGAGTTGCCCGACGTGCTGGCCGGTGACGGCGAGCAGTTCTACGCCATCGAAGCCAAGTCCAGCGCCGGCGATCCAATCTATCTCGACGGCGAGGAGGTCGAGGCGCTGCTCTTTTTCTCTCGCAATTTCGGGGCCAAGCCCCGGATCGGCGTGCGCTTCGACCGCGAAGACTGGTTTTTCTTCCACCCCGGCGACCTCTACACCACCGACGGCGGCAACTACCGCGTCAAAAAAGAGAAGGCACTCGCAGGGGGTACCGACTTCGATGAGTTCGTCGGCCACAGCGAGAAGGTCACGCTCGACGAACTCGGCAGCAGTGACGACGGCCCCGATCAGGCGACACTGGACATTCTCAACGCACTGGATCGGGGCGACCTGAGCGTCGAGGACGCCGCCGAGATGCTCTAGGCGAGTCCACCGAACGTCGTCACGTCGATCCCGCGTTCGCGGGCGGTCTCGATCACGAACGCGACGCGTTCGGGTGGGACACTATCCCACGCGCTGTGGCCCGCCAGAATCCCGACGCCGTTCTGTGCGGCGACGTGATCGAGGTACGTCTCGATCTCGGCGGGTCGCGAGTGGGTCGTCTCGAGGTAGTAACGCCGATAGTTCGTCGGCGAGGTCTCCGGTGGGTTCGGCAGCGAGCGCACGGCCGCGTTCGCGATGGCGTCGTACTCCTCGCTGGCCAGCTGCCACGCCCGCGAATCGGCCGCGTCGTATGGGAAGACGAACGTATCGGGGTCGTACCCCAGCCCTGCAAAGTCCTCGCGGACGCCGACGACCTCGTCTAACAGCGTCGACCCGGCCGGTCGGAGGACGCCGGTGTCGCCGGCGAACGACTCGTCGAGTTCGCCGCTGATCTCGACGGCGACGGTCCCGTCGTCCGCCGCCCCCGTTCCGGTCAGCGTCACACGCGCTGTCTGCTCGGGGCCGACCAGTTCGTACTCGTCGCCCGCTAGCGTCCCGTGGTTCTCGCCGGGGAAGACGTGGCCCGCCTCGACGTTGACCTGCTCGTCGCCCGCGTTCGCGTCGGCGGCGAGGTGGTGGGTCTGCAGGTAGCGATGACGGCGGCCGTGAGCGAGGACCGCACAGCCGGCGTCGGTGAGCGCGGCCAACTGGTCGGCGTCGAGGTGGTCGTCGTCACCGATCCAGCCGGGGACGATGGCGAGCGTCGCCGGGGCGTCGTAGGACTGGAGGACCGGGAGGAGCTGGTCGTAATCTTCGACGTAGCCGTCGTCGAACACGAGGACGAGCGAGCCGTCTGTCATACCCGCAGTTGCCGGCAGGTCAGGATAAGTCTTGGTCGTCCGCCTCGCCGTCGACCTCGAAATCGTCGATCGACTTGCCCTCGCGGACGATCCCGTTGCAGACGTAGAACTTCTCCAGGCGGTCGAGGCGGTCCCAGTCCAGTCCGTCGGGCGGGGACGCCTCGAAGGCCTCGAACTGCTCGACGATCCCCTCGTGGACGAACCGAGCGAACTCGCCACAGTGGTCGCAGGTCCGCTCTACGTGAGATACGTCGAATGAGCGCGTGACGGTGCCCTCGAGACACTCCAGACACCGGTAGTCCGCCTCGGTCATACCTCGGCTACGGACGGGTGACAGTTGAGGACTGCGTTACCAGTCGTAGTCCTCGTGGACGGCCCGCCCCGCCGCGGGCAACACCGGGCCGGTCACTTCGGTGATACCCTCCAGCACCTCGCCCGACCGGACCGTCGGTTCGCCGCCGGTCCACTCGTGAATCTCGTCGCCGCCGACGCTGTAGACGACGCGAGCGAGGCTCGCCGACCGAAGCCCGCCGGCACACATCGGACACGGCTCCGTGCTGGTGTACATCACCGTCTCGGCGCGCGCCTCGGGATCGAGTTCGCGGGCGGCCCACTTCGCCAGATCCAGTTCCGGGTGCCGCCGGATGTCGTCCTCGGTGACGATCCGGTTCGACGCCTCGGCGATCACCTCGTCGTCCCGCACCAGGACGGTGCCGAAGGGCTCGTCGCCCCGGTCGGCAGCCTCGCGAGCGAGGTCGATGGCTCGCTGCACGTGTCGCTCGTGGTCGAACGCGTCGAGGTCGCTCTCGGTCATACGTACGATTCGGGGCGTGCTGGCAAAGAACGTCCGGATGTCGCCAGAGTAGTGTTCAGATGAGCGATTGTCAGCATAGTCTTGCAGACATCGAAAGCCCTCGCGACGCTCGACCGCTCCGGGGCTCGCTGCGCTCCGTCGGTGCTTGCGTGGCCCGGGAGGGATTGAGCGTCGCTCGCCCTTTCGGTGCATCAATCTCCTGATCCACTTACTGCACACGATTGTCGCCAGCCCACACAGCTTTATCATCGAAGACGGAGCCAGCGGTGGCCATGCACACCTTCCGTGAGGTCGAGACGGCGGCGTACTGCCCGCGAAAGCTCTACTACCGGCGGCGGGAGGGCGATCCAGACATCCCCGACGGCGTCGGTGACGTCCGCCAGTTGGCCTTCGAGTACGACGAGCTCCGGTCGGTCGACGCCGCCCTGCTGGCCGCGCCCATCGAGGTGTCGCCGGGGACGTATCGCGAGCGGCTCGGGCGGCTCGCTCGACGGTTCGAGTACTGGGACGCGCTGGTCGACCCGCCCAACCGGGACGTGCTACTGACCGGGCGGGAGTGTCGCGGCGTCGCGCACAAGGTACTGGAGGACCCGCTCGTCCCCGCCCTCGCGTTCGCCGGCGAGCCACCGGACGAGGGTGTCTGGGAGCCCCAGACCGTCAGACTGGTCGCGGCAGCAAAGGCTCTCTCCTGGGAACGGGAAACGCCAGTTGAGCGCGCCGTCGCGGAGTACCCCGCCTACGGCGTCGTCCGCGAGATCGACCTGACCACGCGGTGCAAAGCCGCCTACCGGAAAGCGGTTCGGACGGCCGACACCGTCGACGGCCCGCCGTCACGGATCGACAGCGACGCGAAGTGCGCGCCCTGCGAGTACCGCGAGGACTGCGGGACGAAAACGCGGTCGCTGGCGAGCATGCTCGGGGACTGATCGGCCGCGCTGGCGCTTCGCTCGTCGCCGTCATAGTGATTATTGTAGATTATTTCCGGATCGCGCCGACCACGGGGTCGGCGCGTACCGGTAAATCGCTACAATAAACACTATGAGTGCTCGGCCAGCCACGCCCGGATCGCGTCCGCGCCTGCTCCCTCGCGGACGATCTCGTCGTCGGCCACGTCCACGACGGTCGATTCGGTGCCGGGCGTGCGCCCACCGTCGAGGATCACCGCCGCCGCCTCGCGGACGGACGCCCCGATCTCGTCGACTTCGAGCGCGCTCGGTTCGCCGCTGACGTTGGCGCTGGTCGACGTGATCGGACCGGCCCGCTCGGCGAGGTCACGAGAGAGTTCGTGGTCGGGCACGCGGACGCCGACCCGATCCGTCCCGGCGGTCAGCACGTCCGGAACCATCGATTGCCGGTCGACGAGAACTGTCACCGGGCCCGGCAGGAACTCTCGCATGAAGGCCAGTTCGCGCTCGCTCGGGTCGGTGTACTCCGTCGCGGCGTCGACGCTCGGGACCGCCAGCGACACCGGCTTGTCGCGATCCCGGCCTTTCGCCGCGAAGACCCGCTCGACTGCGTCGGGGTCGAGGGCGTCGGCTGCCAGCCCGTAGACGGTCTCGGTCGGGTAGATCACGAGGTCGCCGTCGGCGATGGCTGCGGCCGCCCGGTCGAGGTCGCTCATACCTGCCGGTCCGTGGCTGGGCGAAAAAAGCGTGCTGGAATGGCGACCGCCCAACGGCGCTACAGCGCGGCCTCGATCTCGTCGTAGTCGGGGAAGTCTGGCCACTCCTCGGCGACCCACGCGTACTCGACCGTCCGCTCTGAGTCGAGGACGAAGACGGCGGGTCGGGGCTCGGAGACGGCGGCCATCCCGTCCAGATCGTGGGCGATGCCGTAGGCCTCGGCGACGCCGTTACCGGGGTCCGAGTACAGCGCGTAGTCCTCACCCAGATCGCGCTCGTCGATGAGTTGCTTGTGGGCGTACGGTGTCGAGATCGACACGCCGACGACGGTGGCCTCGGCGTGCCAGTCTCGGCTCCGAACCTCCTTCCAGAGGTAGGTCGCCGGGAAGGCCCCGTCCATCGAGTGAAAGAGGAGGACTGTTGGCTCGTCGTCGCGGGCGACCAGTTCTGACAGGGCCACGTCCGACCAGTACTCGTCGGTGACGAGCGGGCGGGTGAACTCGGGTGCCTGCTCGCCTTCCTCGGGGTGGTCGGCGGGGCCGAGATCGACGACCTCGAAGTCCAGTTCCATCAGGCCTCACCTCCCGCCTCGTCGGCGTCGCCGTAGGTCCGGTCGAGGTAGTCGACGATGTTGGCGCTTTCCGACATCGTGACACCCTCGGTATCGTCGACGATGGCGGGGACGGTGCGCTTGCCGGTGAGTCGCTTGACGGCGTCGCGCTCGGAGTGGAGCGGTTCGACGAAGCGAGACTCGTAGTCGATACCGTACTCCTGCAGTCGGCGGACGACCCGCTCGCAGAACGGGCAGGCCTGCAGTCGATAGCAGACGATGTCAGTGTCGCTCATACACCCACAGTTGGGGCGAGTGCCCGGTAAGCCCTTCGGGGCTGTGCGTCGGCGTGCGTGGGCGTTGTGTGCATGATAACGCTTAATCCCTACCCCCTACAAGCCAGTACGCTAATGGCCCTTGATCCGCCTGTTGGAGTCGAGTCGCTGGTCGCCTCGCCACTACAGGTCGATATATACGGTATCGTCGAACTCTCCGAGGCCGCCTTCACCGCGGTCGGCGTCCTCGTCATTCTCGTCTTGATCATGCTCTCGGCGTTCTTTTCCTCGTCGGAGATCGCCATGTTCTCCCTGCCCGCCCACCGCGTCGAGGCGCTCGTCGAGGACGGCGTTCCCGGCGCGAAGATCCTGAAGGAACTCAAGGGCGACCCCCATCGCCTGCTCGTGACGATCCTCGTCGGCAACAACCTCGTCAACATCGCGATGTCCTCCATCGCGACGGGGTTGTTCGGCGTCTACCTCTCGCAGGGACAGGCCGTCGTCGCCGCCACGTTCGGCATCACCGCGATCGTCCTGCTGTTCGGCGAGAGCGCGCCCAAGAGCTACGCCGTCGAGAACACGGAATCGTGGGCGCTGCGGATCGCGAAGCCACTGAAGTTCTCCGAGAAGGTGTTGATCCCGCTGATCGTCCTGTTCGACTACCTCACCCGGATCGTCAACAAGGTCACGGGCGGGCGGTCGGCCATCGAGACCTCCTACGTCACCCGCGAGGAGATCCAGGACATCATCGAGACCGGGGAACGCGAGGGCGTGCTCGACGAGGAGGAACGCGAGATGCTCCAGCGCACCCTCCGGTTCAACAACACCATCGCCAAGGAGGTGATGACGCCTCGCCTCGACATGGACGCCATCTCCAAGGACGCCACCGTCGAGGAGGCGATCCAGCAGTGTATCCAGAGCGGCCACGCCCGCGTCCCCGTCTACGAGGGGAGTCTGGACAACGTCATCGGCGTCGCTCACCTCCGCGATCTGGTCCGGGACCGCGACTACAGCGGCGACCGGAACGTCGATCTGGCGGACGTGATCGAACCGACGCTGCACGTCCCCGAGTCCAAGAACGTCGACGACCTCCTGACGGAGATGCGGAAAGAACGACTGCACATGGTCATCGTCATCGACGAGTTCGGCACCACGGAAGGGTTGGTGACGATGGAGGATCTGACCGAGGAGATCGTCGGCGAAATCCTCGAAGGCGAGGAGGAGGAACCCATCGAGTTCGTCGGCGACGGCGAGGTCGTCGTCAAGGGCGAGGTCAACATCGAGGAGGTCAACGAGGCCCTCGAAGTGGACCTGCCCGAGGGCGAGGAGTTCGAGACCATCGCCGGCTTCATCTTCAATCGCGCGGGCCGCCTCGTCGAGGAGGGCGAGCGTATCGAGTTCGACACCGTCGAGATTCTGGTCGAACAGGTCGAGAACACCCGGATCATGAAAGCCCGCATCCACCGGATCGAGACCGACGACGACGGTGACGGCGAGGAGGTCGAGGGCGACGCGCCCGAGGAAGCCCCGACGGAGTGATCACACCAGCGCGACGAGCGCGAAACCACCGTAGCTCAGGCCCAGCGCCAGGCCGAGCGACCCGAGCCACGCCAGCACCGTCTTGCCGATCTTCTCGCCGCTGACCGCGCTCCCGCCAGCGACCGCGCCGGCACCGATGATCGAGAAGACGATGATCTCGTTGAAGGAGACGGGTAGCCCGAAGAACACGGCCGACTGGGCGATCATGAACGCCGGGATCAGCGCCGCGATCGACCGGCGCGGGCCCAGCGAGGAGTAGTCCTGTGCCAGCGCCTTGATCATGCGGGGCGCGCCGGTCCAGGACCCGACCAGCAGGCCGATCCCACCGCCCAGCAGGAGCGCGACCAGCGGCACCGAGAACGTATCAAGCAGCGGGATCAGCGGTCCGATGGCCAGTCCGACCTGGCTGCCGCCGGCAGAGAAGGCGACGAGCCCCCCCATCACGAGCAGGAAGCGCCGCTGGGCGCGTTCGCCGTGTTCGCGCACGTCGTACCAGATCGCCGCCGCCACGAGCGCGGCGAGCACGAGCGAGGCGGCGATTCGACCCGCCGATCCGGCGTCGAGCGTGCGGGCGAGGGCCACCGACAGCGCGCCGGCCCCGCCGTCGGGCCCCAGTCCGGTGAACTCGACGTTGGCGAGCAGCAGGCCCACGAGGCCCGCGAGGCCGGCGATCGAGAACCGCTCGGGCACCCCGTCGGCGCGCAGCAGGCGAGCGGTGGCGTAGGCGACCGCGCTCCCGACGAAGGGGGTGGCAATCCAGAGCGCGGCGATCTGCTGGTACTTGCCCCAGGCGGGCTGACCGCCCATCGCGAGACCGACGCCGACGACCGCGCCCGTGACGGTAAAGGCCGTCGCGATCGGGTAGCCCGTGAAGATGCCGGCAGCCACCAGCGCCGCGGCCGTGATGAGCGCGACCGTCGCCGCGACCGCCGAGAGCCCGCCGCCGTCGGGGAAGACGATCAGCCCGCTTCCCACGGTGTCGGTGACGTTCCCGCCCTGCAGAACCGCGCCGAGTAATCCCAGGATACCGACGAAAAAGCCCGCTCGCATCACCGAGATAGCATTAGCTCCGACCGCCGGTGCAAACGGTGTCGATCCCGACGATCCCGCTCCGATCGTCCACGCCATGAACAGGCTCGCGCCGGCGGCGATCACCAGCGTCGCGAGCGTACTCGCCCCGACCATTCTGTCACCGGCTTTCGGTGGCTGGCGTATGAGACTGTCGGCTGGCGCGTCGCTGCCGGCCCCGGTATCTCCACCCGAAACCGAGGGGTTGGTAACGACTAGCACGCCTGTTCTCGGTACGGACACCGCAGCAACTGATGGCGCGCTCAGTTCGTCTTTACGTCTCGGATACGAAACCGAAATTGCACGCTGACGAGTCAGCGTTCAGTTCGTCTTTGCGTCTTACCGATACCAACCCGAAGTTGATGCCGACGGAGCGGCGTCATACGGATGGTTGTAGACGTTTATCCAGTCGACCGCACGACAGCGTGCGGTCGATCTGGTAAAGGCCTACAACTTTCCGTATCAGTTCGTCTTTGCGTCTCGGATACGAAACCGAAATTGAACGCTGACGAAGCAGCGTTCAGTTCGTTTTCGCATCCGTCTCCTCGTCTCCGACTTCCTCCTCACTCATCTCCATCCCTTCCGCGGCCGCGGCGGTGTCGACTTCCTTCTCGGTGTTGACGTGCCATCGGTCGACCGACTGCTCGAAGTCCGCGAGCTGGTTCGAGACCCGTTCTTTGAGGTCGTCGTCGTTGACGTTGATCTCGAAGACGTACTCCGGGCGGTCGTCGCCGCTGACTCGCTGGAGGTTCGCACTCACGAGGGCGTTGTCGAAGTAGTAGGGCGCGATCTGGGTCATCACGTTCTTGTAGACGGTGTCTTCGACCGTCCGCAGGGCCTTCCGGCTGGCCGAGTCGGCGGCGCGGGCCACGTAGTCGAGACTCTCGCCCCACGACTCGACGGCCTCGTCCGGTTCGTCGATGTTCTCGTAGGAGTCGGCGAGTTTCTCGCCGGCCGTGCGGAGGTCGTCGTCGGGGTCCTTGCCGGCCTGTTCGCCCTTGCCCTCGTCGATGCGGGCCTGTTCGGCGGTCTTCTCGTTGACGTCGTCGTCGAGGCGTTCGTGGCTCTTGGGTCGCCACTCGTCGAACTCCGCCAGCGGTTCGTCGCCGACCGACTCGTCGACGCTCTCGTCGGCGGCGAGTTCGCGCAACGCCTGCACGATTCGCTCGCCGTGTTCGACGACGTCGACCCAGCCACCGCGGCGCTTGAATCCTGAGACGCTCTCTTCTATGTCATCCATGGTCGGTTAGAAAGGGGCTCTGGACGCTCGCACGCCGAACGCGTGGGCTTTCCATCGTATTGTCGGCTGTAGTCGCTACGGCACCATAAGCTTTCGTCGGACACGTGGTAGCGATGGGCACTGCGCGACCGACTTCGGCGGTGGCCGACGAACAGCGACCCGATGTTTGTGGGATACTGCCCACTCTTTGGGCCGGCAGTCGTGATTTGACCGAGCGCCGTTTTCGTTGGTCCGTGCTTATCTGACGATACTGCTGAACTGTTCACGATTCGGGTCGCATAACGAAATGGCTCCCCCCGCGACAGCCGCTCGTATGAACGATCCGACCCGACGACGGTTCGTCAGAACGACAGCGCTCGCGAGTATCGGCGTCATCGCCGGCTGTGGCGGCACTGACGACGAGGACGGCGGCGGTGCAGAGGCACCCAACGAGACCGACGACGAGGCGGATGGCGAGGGCGCTGGCGGTGACGAGGCCGGCGGTGGCGAGGCCGAGACGACTGAGGCGATGGCCTTCGGCGACCCGCGCGCACGGTCCGAGTGACAGGTCGCGTCCGCAACCAACAGTTAAACCGTGTCCGTCCGTCGCCCCCCGCATGACCATCGAGGACCGCGGCGAAGCACAGGTCGTCACGCACGCGCTGGCACGGGACGAACTCTCCCGACTCCGTGACGTAGAGACCGAGCAGGTCGACTTCCGCAAGGGGTTGGTCCGCCTCGGGCGTATCTGCGGGTACGAGATTATCGACGGCCGCATGGAGACGGAGTACGTCGCCATCCAGACCCCGCTGACCGACACGATGGGCGAGCGCGTCAAGGGCCTCGAAGACGTGGTGATCGTCAACGTCCTCCGGGCGGCGACGCCGTTCGTCGAGGGCCTCCTGAAGGCGTTCCCGAAGGCCCGTCAGGGCGTCATTTCGGCGAGCCGCGACGAGTCGGCGGGGATGACCGACGACGGCGCGTTCCCCATCTCGATCGACTACGTGAAACTGCCCGAGATCAGGGAGAGCGACACCGTCATCGTCGCCGACCCGATGCTCGCGACGGGGTCGACGATGGCGGCGGTCCTCGACGAGATTCTCGCGAACAACCCCGAGCCAGAGCAGTTGCTCGTCCTCTCGGCGGTCGCCGCCCCGCCGGGGCTCGTTCGGCTGAACGAGGCGGTCCCGCAGGCCGAGCTGCTGACTGTCGCCATCGACGAGGAACTCGACGACGACGGCTACATCGTCCCGGGGCTGGGCGACGCCGGGGACCGGGCGTTTCGGACGACCGACTCGTGAGCGTTCCGACTGACTCGCTCCGATCGGGTCTCAACTTCGTGAGCGGGCACGTCGACCGTGAGGGGACGATCACGGCCATCGACGTGGGACGAGACCACATCCACGACGCCCCGCTACTGATCGCGACCTGGGACGGCGAGAAGTGGGGCCACGACGCCCCGTTCGTCCGCGCCCTGTTCGGACCGGAGCACATGGCCCGCACCTACACGCCCGAGGAGAACGTTCGCCTGGCGTACCTCCACGAACCCGTGGCCGACCCCGACGAAACCATCGGCGACTGGAAGGGCGCGACGGTCGTCGTCGACCGGTCGCTCCGTACCCGCCTCCGAGAGACCGTCGAGTGGTACGTCCCCGATGACGAGGGGATCGATCGACTACGGGAGTTGCTCGCGTGACGGTCCCCCACGACACGCTCCGGGGTGGCCTCGACTACATCACCGGCCACGTCGACGGGTCGGGTACCGTCACCGTCGTCGACGTGGGTCGGGACGATATCCACGACGCCCCGCTCCTGATCACGACCTACGACGCGGCTACGTACCCCGAGGACGGCCCCTTCGCCGACCCCGTGTTCACGCCGAAGTATCTGGCCCACGATTTCTCTCCCGAGGAGAACGTCCGCGTGATGTACGTCCACGAACCGAGCCCCGACCCCGACGCGACCATCGGCGAGTGGAGCGGCGTCGACTTCGTCGTCGACCGATCGCTGCGCGAGCGGTTCCGAGAGCACACCGAGTGGTACGACCACGACGACGACGCCGTCGCACGGCTGCGAGAACTACTGACGGGCACGGGCCGTGCGCTCGACGTGTGAGCGGTCGACTCAGAGAAACGAAGCACTGCCGGCGATGCTCTCGCAACGCCTAAGTAGCGGGGCCGTTCACGAAGGGACACTGCAGCCGATTTTCGACGATCCACGAACCCCTTCGCTTCGGGTGGAGATCTGCGGTACGTTGTCGGGATACGACCTCCAGCCGAAGGTCACCGCTCTCGCGAAACGATCCTTCGAGCGAAAAATCTAGTCGGTTGACGAATCTTCTACGGTCGCCCGCCCGCTGGTCGCGCTGGCGATGCGTTCCCGGAGTTCGTCGGCCTCGGGGACGGGGACGCGCACGTCGAAACTGACCTGCGCCTCGTAGCTGGCGTCGAACTCGACGCCCGCGCTCTCGATGATGCCCCGGACCGTTCCCGAGTCGTCGTAGTCGACCGTGACGGCGAGTCGCTCGTGGGGGCGCTCGGTGACGACACCGGCGTCGTCGACGCCGTCTTTGACCGCTCGGGAGTAGGCCCGCGCCAGCCCTCCCACGCCGAGGTTCGTCCCGCCGTAGTAGCGGGTGACGACGGCGACGACGTTCTCGATATCGCGTTGCTGGAGGACGTTCAGGGCGGGCTTGCCGGCGCTGCCGGTCGGTTCGCCGTCGTCGCTCGAATACTCTCGTAGCGGGTCGGCCCGAACGCGATAGGCCGGGACGTTGTGGGTCGCGTCGGCGTACTCCTCGCTGATCGCGGCGACGAACTTCTCGGCGTCGTCGACGGTGTGGGCAGGCCGGACGTGGCCGATGAACTCCGATCCCTGGACCTCGAAGGCGGCCTCGCCCCGGCCCGCGACGGTGTCGTACACCTCGTCTGTCACACCCCGTCTTCGACTGCACTCGGGATACGGCTTCTCATTTTTCTGGCTCTCCACTCCGGGGCCCTCTCGTTTCTGGAGTTCCTCGGGGACGGTACGAAGCAACGAGAGACGCGGCACGCTCCTTAGACGGGGCACCGAAAGCCCTCGGCGCGGTGGCGGTCGCTCTGTGACATCCCGCTCCTCCGTCGCGGGATCCCTGCCACAGAGCGTCGCCACTCCGTCGCCACGCACGCCTCGCCCTTTCATCCGCCAGGGCCCAGACTGTTCGACAATCCACGAGCCTGGTGGATGAAAGGGCGAGCCGAGGGCTTTCGGTGGTTCGTAGTCACGAGCCAGTCTCACGAACCCTCTTCGGGCCGGTCTTCCGAGCGGACCAGCAATCGACCCTTCACTCCCGCCGTCCCCAGATCCGCTTCTCGGGGATTCGCACCGTCATCCCGTCTTCGACTCGGATTTGGCAGGACAGACGGGGGTAGCCAAAACGGTCGGCCAGTCGGTCGTGCCAGTGGTCGGCGTCGGGGGGCGTTTCCAGTCGAACGCCGCAGGTCGCACAGAGCCCGCGGCCGCCGCAGTTGGCGACCGCCAGACTGCTGTGTGGCGAGAGGCCGGCGTCGAGTAACACGTCTCGGAGGACTGCCCCGGACTGGCAGTCTAGTTCGTGGGTCCTGCCGTCGGGTGTTTCGACCGTGATCGTTACCATGTCACTGTCCTACTGCAACTCGATCCGGTGGACGAACGGGAGGTCCTTGATCTCGTTGATGAGTTCGCCGGGGAACGCCTCGTCGGTGATGACGTAGAGTCGGGGGTCGTCGGTGAACTCCGGGTCCTCGGAGATGACCTGTCGGATCGTGATGTCGTGGCCGGCGATGAGCCGGGTCACCTCGGCGACGATGCCGCTCTCCTCGGCGTTCCTGACCGCGACCGTCAGCACGGTCAGGTCCAGCACTGGGGCCAGGTCCATCAGGCTGGGGATCGCCGAGATGTTCTGGAAGATGCGGGTGAGCTGTTCGTCTTCGAGGATGGCGCTCGTGGTGGCGTCGACGACCCGCCGATCCACGCCGACCTCGCGGGCGATGCCGGTGTTGGGGATCTCGATGCCGCCCGAGACGACCCGCCCCCCGTCGTTGACGGAGAAGCCCCGTTCGAGCAGCAGGCGGATCACCTGCTGTTGGCCCGGTGAGTCCGAGAACTTCTCCATGATGGCGTCGAAGGTCGCGCCGACGGGAGCGCCCGCATCGCTCATAGTTCGCCTTTCGTCGAGGCCACGTCCGACCGGCGCTCGTCGATCCGGGTGGCGTCGTCGAGTGCCCGCGCCAGTCCCTTGAACACGGCTTCGATCTCGTGGTGGGCGTTCTCGCCGCTCACTTCGACGTGCAGCGTCAGGCCGGCGTTGGTCGCCAGCGACCGGCAGAAGTGCTTTGCCATGTGGCTGGTCAGCCCGCCGACCCGTCCCTGCGAGAACTCGCCGTCGAACGCGAAGTAGGGGCGACCGGACACGTCGACGACGACGCCCGCGACGGCCTCGTCTAGCGGTACTTTGCGGTCGGCGAAACGCTGGATGCCGCGCTTCTCGCCCAGCGCTTCCGTGACGGCCTCACCGAGCGTGATCGCCACGTCCTCGACGGTGTGGTGATCGTCGATCTCTAAGTCGCCGTCGCAGGTGACGGTCAGGTCGAACAGGCCGTGGGTCGCGAACGAATCGAGCATGTGATCGAAGAAGCCGACGCCGGTGTCGACCGTCGACTCCCCGTCGCCGTCGATATCGAGGGTCACCTCGATGTCGGTCTCGGCCGTCTCGCGCGTGACGGCTGCGGTGCGGTCGGTCATACACGCACTCTGTCGGGCCGGCTATTTGGCCGTTGTGACTGTTCGAGCCTACAGCGACACGGCGTCTTTCCCGCTGAGCGACTCGGGCACGACCAGCGTGGCGGTGGTCTCCCCACCCGCCTCGGTCGTGAGTTTGATCGTCGCGGTCGATCCCTCGGCGAGGGTCGCGCCGACGAGGTCGTCGGTCGTGAGATCCTCGTGGCGGGCGTCGGCCGGGACCGAATCGGTCTGGACGGTCAGGACCGCGCGGTCGGCGGGGTCGTCGACGACCTGATCGGCGGCGATGGAGTCGTTGTCGTCCTGGAACGTCCCGACGCCGAACCTCGCGTCCGCGGCGCTGCTGTCCGTCGACACCGCGTGACTGACCATGTCGAACGTGCCGTCGGCCGAGACCCACTGTACGGTCGTTCGCGACAGATCCACATCGTCGGCACTGGGTGCCTTCTTCACCGTGAGTTCGACCGTCGTCACCTCTCGACCGGCCTCGTCCGTCGTGATGTCGGTGCCGACGGCGTTGACGACCTGCAGGCGGTTCGTCACCTGCGTGCTGGACTCGCGCTCGACCGTCTCGCTGGTCGTCTGGCCGAAGCCCAGCACGAACAGCGTCAGCGGGAGAAAGACGGCGGCGACGACGGTGTCGGGGTCGCCGGTGTAGGTCGCGGTCACCGTCGGGCCGGTACTCGACAGTTCGGCGTCGGAGAGGACCGTCGAGAGGGTGTCGACGAGGCGGCGCTGGCGCTCCGTGGTCGGTTCAGAGGCGTCGAGGTCGTCGGTCGCCGCCGACAGCCCCTCGTCGAGCGTGTCCTCGACGTCGCCGGTGGCCGACTCGCTGTCGGCCCGGAACGACAGTGTCAGGGTCCGTTCGTCGTCGGCCGTTGCGAGGCCGCCGCCGAGATACTCGACCGCGTCGAGTTCCTCGATGTCGACACCCTCGTTGCCGCCGGTCGGCGTCGACGGTAGCTGGTCGTCCTCGACAGCCGTCGCGAAGCGGACGACGCCGCTCGTGTCGGCGTACATCGACTGGAGGTCGTCGTCGATCCCGTTCCCGTCGGCGACGGCCACGTCGATGGCGTCTTCGACGGCGTCGGTCTGGCCGACGGCGTACACGCCGTCGTCGAGAACGCCGAGCGCTTGCTCGCTCGTCGTCGACTCGTACAGCGGCTGGTCCTCGTGGCTGTCCTCCTCGTACTCGGCGTCGCTGTCGTCCAGCGCGTCGACCACGTCGTCGGTGTCCCACTCCGCCCAGACGACGGCCGCGGCGTAGTCCTCGTCGGCGGCCCCGAACCCGACGAGTTCCGTGACCGTCTCGGGGTCGAGGCCGGTCGCTGCCTCGAACGCCGCCATGGCGTCGTCGACGGTTTCCGTCTCCATGCCCGTCGACTCACTCGCCATGTCGGCCAGCAGTTCGTTGACGCTCTCGCGCAGCGCCGTGTCGGCCCGCAGCGCGGCCACGTCGGCGTACCAGACGCTCGTCGCGTCTTCTGGCACCGAACTCGCGCGGCCGTCGCTCCCGCCACTGCTGCCAAGCGAGGTGACCGAGTCACACCCCGCGACGGTGCCCAGTAGCCCGGCCCCGAGCAGCGCCCCGCCGCGCCGGAGCAGCGTCCGTCGACTGGTCTGTCCGAATTCTGTCATCGCTCGTTCGTCTCCTGTCCGTCGACATAAAATTCGGCGTCCAGCTCTCCCGAGCGATACTGCTACCGTCCAGGGAGAGCGCAGCGAAACAAAGGTCAGACGGCTGTCTGATGGGTTTTTATGGCCGATATTCGACGACTCGTGTGTATGGACACCAAGATTCAGGCCGTCGCGATGATGGTCATGGTCGCGGGCTTTCTCCTGTTCAACACGATGGAGACGGCCATCGTCGGCGCGCTGCTGGTCGCCGGCGGGGCCTACGCGATGATCCTCCCGAAGTTCATCCGGCCCGAGGGGCCGGCGACGCGGTCCTCGCGGTAGTATCGGCGAGCGACGGCCGCGTTCAGTCCGCCGTCGCGACCGGGGCACTCTCTCGTTTTCGCTCGGCCACGCGAGCGACGAGGACCACCGCGAGCGCGACGACCAGCGGCACGAGCAGGAGTTGCATGGCCGCGCTGGCGTCCGACCCGCTGATGACCCAGCCCATCACGGCCGGGGCGATGCCGACGCCGAGCGACGAGGAGATGGCGGCGACGGCGGTGACCGGGCCGCTGTGCTGGGGGACGGCGTCGGTGGCGTAGGAGACCAGCATCGGGAAGATCCCGGAGATGAGCGAGCCCATGACGACGACGCCCAGCAGGATCACCAGCCCCTCGGCGACGAGGAAGGTGAAGGCAAACGTCGGCAAGAGCAGCGCGAGGATGCCGATGAGGATCGTCAGATACCCCAACCGCTCGGAGAGGCGACCGTAGACGAAGCGCCCGGGGACGTAGCCGGCGATCATCACCGACAGCGACAGCGAGGAGATGGCGGCGGTCGACAGTCCCACGCCCGCGATACCGTCTGGCAGCACGCCGCCGACGTAGGTCGGCAGCCAGAGGAACAGACCGCCCTCGACGCCGGTACCGAGGAACATCACTACGACCATTGCGGCGACCTCGGGCTTGCGAAGCAGGGTGAGGATCTCGCGGCGGTCGAACGGCTCCTCGGTGGTCTCGGCCTCGGGGGCGTCTAGCCACCAGACGAAGACCGCCAGCAGCGCCATCCCAGCAGCGAGGACGTAGTAGGCCAGTCGCCAGTCGGCTACGGCGAGGACGACGACGATGCCGGCGGGACCCAACATCGCGCCGACGGCCCAGATCATGTCGTAGTAGCTGTACATCCGCCCGCGGCTCTCGGGGTAGAAGTGACTGAGGATCGGGCGATTCAGCCCCCGCAGGAGGCCGTTCATCGTCCCGCGGACGAGCGTGCCCAGCAGGAAGACTGCGAGCAGCGGGGCGACGCCCATCCCCAGCAGTGCCAGCGCGCTCCCCAGCAGGCCCACGACGATCAGTCGGTGGGGTTCGAGGTGACCCGCCCCGAAGCCGACGATCGACACGACGACGAGGTAGCCGGCGGTGCTGGCGGGCGCGATCAGTCCGAGTTGCCACGCCGGCGCGTCGAACGTGGTCCCGAGTTCCGGGACGATCGGGCCCCGGATCATCATCACCGCGCCGGTCAGGGACATCGTCGCGAACAGCGCGATCGTCCAAAGCCGTCGATTCGACCCACTCACGTCGCGACCACCGTCCGCGTCTCGGGTGGAGGGCTACCGGTGGCTGTCCGTGTGTGCATGGTCGAACTGTTGGGATACGACGAGAAAAGTTTTTCCAATAGTACAAGAAATCTCTTTCCATGGGAGAGCGTCAGATCAGGGAGACCCTGTCGGCGTTCGGCCTCTCCGAGAAGGAGGCCGACGCCTACATGGCCGTCCTCGGTCGGGGGGAAGCGACGACGCGGACCGTCTCGGAGGCGGCCGGCGTCTCACAGAGCTACGTCTACGAGATCGCGACCGCGCTGGCAAAGCGGGGGCTGGTGACCGTCGACGAGAGCGCGACGCCGACGAAGTTGCGGGCGCGACCGCCCGAGGAGGCCGTCGACGCGCTGTCGATGCACCTCTCGGAGTTCGAGACCGCCGTCGAGGACGCGTACAACGAACCGCCCGAGACCGAGACCGGTTTCGAGAAGGTCCACTCCAGCCAGACCGTCGAGCGACGGCTGGAGCGCCAGCTCGCCAGCGCCTCCGAGGAGGTGTTCGCCATCGTCCCGGCGACCTCCTTCGCCGTCATCGCCGACGCGCTGGCCGACGCCGTCTCGCGGGGCCTGTTCGTCTACTGCCTGCTGGTCGGTGACTCGGCGGAGTCATATCTCGCCGACATGGACGACCCCGGTCAGTACGCCCACGTCGTCCGCACCTGGGACGGCCGCCCGCCGCTCTTTGTCGTCCGGGACGGCATCGGCGGCGTGCTGGCCACTCACGGCATCCTCACCAGCCGCCACGGCGACGGCTACGCCGTCGCGTTCAATCAACTGGAGGTCGCCAGCGGCTTCTTCGGCAACTACGTCAGCAACGTCTGGCCGATGGGCGAGCAGCGCTTCGTCGCCGAACCGCCCGAACTGCCGGCGACCTACGAGCAGTTCCGCTCGGGCGTGACCGCCGCTGCCCTGCACACCACGGCGGGCCACGACGTTGTCGCGGACCTGGACGTGGTCGCCATCGAGGGCGGCGAGTCCCGGACCATCGAGGACGCGCCGGTCCGCGAAGTCCGCCAGAACCTCGTCGCGCCCGTCACCAACGCCTTCCCCATCGAGAACGCGCTGGTCGTCGAGACCGAGGACGGCCTCGCGAGCGTCGGCGGCCAGACCAGCGGGCTCGGCCCCTACTACGAGGAGTGGGGAGCCAACAGCGTGACGATCAAACGGACCTGATACGGAGTATTGTAGCCGTTTGCCCGGTCGACCGCACGGCGTCGTGCGGTCGATCCGGTACAGAGCTACAATACTCCGTCTGAGAATCTTCTGTCCGGGATTCAGTCCTCGCTCTCGACTGCCGCCATCGCTGCTTCGAGCGTGAAGTTGCCCTCGTACAGCGCGCTCCCGACGACGACCGCCGCCGCGCCCGCCGCTTCGAGAGCCTGCACGTCCTCGATGGTGGCGACGCCGCCGCTGGCGATCACGGGAATGTCGACCGCGTCGACGAGTTCCTCGACTGGCTCCGTTCGGACTCCGTCTAGCTGGCCCTCCACGTCAACGTCGGTAAAGAGAATCCCGCCTGCGCCCAGGTCCGCGTAGCGACTCGCCGCCTCCGCGGGGTCGAGCCCGGTCCCCTCGGTCCACCCCGAGACGACCACCTCGCCGTCCTTGGCGTCGAGACTGACCAGCACGCTCTCCGGGTGGGCCTCGCTGATCTCGGCGACGATGTCGGGGTTCTCGACCGCCGCGGTGCCGAGGATCACCCGGTCGACGCCCCGGTCCAGCAGGTCGATAGCGTCCTCTGCGGTGCGGATGCCCCCGCCCAACTGTACGTCTACGTCCACGGCGTCGAGGACGGCGTCGATGGCGTCGGCGTTCTCGCGCTCGCCCTCGAAGGCTCCGTCCAGATCGACCAGGTGCAGCGTCTCCGCGCCCGCCTCGACCCAGCGCTGGGCCGCTTCGACGGGGTCGCCGTAGGTCGTCTCGGTCCCGCGCTCGCCGCCGACGAGCTGGACCACTTGCCCCTCCTGCATATCCACCGCCGGGATCACCGTAAATGCCGGAAACATACTCGCTGGTGGGTGAGCGGGGCGTGAAAGCGTGTCGGTGTCTCTCTTGGACTAGGCGGATTCGACTCGGGCATAGAATCGGACGTTACCTTCGGTGGGACGTTGAGCGAATCACATCTGCAGTTGTGTGCTTATTCCTGCCCCAGTATTTTTCAATGATGTGTAGGATATGATGGATGATGGACGAAACACCGATCGAGATCGTCGATCACGACCCGGAGTGGCGCGACCGATTTCAGGCGGAACGCAAACGTACCGCTCCGATCCTCGAGGACTGTACGACACGAATTGACCACATCGGAAGCACCTCCGTTCCCGGACTCGCCGCGAAGCCGATCATCGACTGCATGGCTGTCGTCAGCGATGCCGAGGAGACACTGGGCAACATCGATCACCTTGCTACGTGGTTCGGTTACGAGATCAGCCACGTTCCGGGTGACTGGCTGTTGCTCCAGCGCGAGGATGAGGATGGGCAGGCATACAATCTGCATCTGATTCCCGAATCTATCGAGGAGTGGCGACGGAACCTGCGCTTCCGAGAGTACCTCCGAACGTACCCGGAAGCCCGAGAACGGTACGAGTCAGTGAAACGCGAGGCAGCAGCGGCCCATCCCGAAAACATCGACAGCTACAACAGCGCTAAATCGGACTGCCTGCAGTCCATTCTCGAAGACGCCCGTGCCGACGACTCGATCACTATTCCGAAAAACGACGGAGGGACCTGACGGCCACCCACTGTATCGTGTTCACTGGAATGTCGTCAGTCTTGTAAAATGCTGTCGGCACTACCCGTCCTGATCGACGAGTATCCGAGTGACCGAGCGCGTCGTGGGGGTGAGCTTTCCACCCATCTTTTTGCTGTCGTCCCGTCGATATAGTGCATGGCACAGAGTGATCCGGGGCTACTGGCGCGATTTCAGGCCGCCGTCGTCGACGAGGAGTCCACGTATCGACAGTTCGTCCGGGCGGCGGGGGTCGCGACGGCCGGCCTCGTCCTCGCGTACGCCCTGCTGGCGCTGGGGGTCGTCGACCTGAGTCCGGCGGTCGTCTCGACGTTCGAAATCGCGGCAGGTCTGGCCGTCGCACTCTTCGTCCTCTTGGGGCTGCTCCAGTTCGTCGTCATCGCGCGGGCCTACGAGTACGGGACCGAGCAGGTCGCCGAGTCGGCCGAGCAACTCGAACGGGCCGCCGAGGAAGTCGAGACTGCGGCCGAGGAAGTCGACGAGACCGCCGCGACCGTCGAGGAAGCCGCCGAGGAGGTCGAGACCGCGGCCAAGGAGGTCGACGAAGCCACCGAGCGCGTCGAGGGCGCGACCGAGCAGGTCGACGAGGCGACCCAGCAGGTCGGGGGAGCGGCCGAGTCAGTCGGCGAGGTCGATCCCGACAGCGCAGGCGAGGCGACCGAGAAGGTCGGCGAGGCGGCCCAGCAGGTCGAGGAAGCGACCGAACAGGTCGAGGAGGCCACGGAAAAGACCGACGAGGCGACCGAGAAGGCCGACGAAGTGACCGAGAAGGTCGACGAGGTCCGCGAGCGCAGCGAGGCCGCGAAGGACACCGCCGACGAGGTCAAAGAGACCGTCGAGCGCGAGCGCGAGGGGTTGCCGGAGGGTGAGGCGAGCGACGCCGGCGACGACGCGGTTGGTCGCTAAGCCGGCCCGATTCAGCGCTGTCGGTACGCTTTAATCCGGCCACGACGTTGCCGATGTATGGTCGAACTGCTGCTTGTCGTCGGTTTGGCTGTCGCGTTCTTCGTCGGGTTCAACATCGGGGGATCGTCGACCGGTGTCGCCTTCGGGCCGGCCGTCGGTGCCGGTGCGCTGTCGAAGACCGCCGCAGCCGGTCTGATGACGCTCTTTTTCGCGCTGGGTGGGGCGACGCTCGGCACCGAGGTGATCGAGACGATGGGCGGGCGGATCGTGCCCAGCGAGCAGTTCACGCTCGCGGCCAGCGTCACCGTCCTCTTCTTTATCGGGGCGGCGCTGTTGGTCTCGAACCTCTTCGGCGTCCCCGCTTCTACGTCGATGACCGCCGTCGGCGCGATTGCCGGCCTCGGCGTCGCCACGGGAACGATCGACTGGAGCGTGATGGGCGAGATCGTCTCGTGGTGGCTGGTCGCGCCGATCACGGCGTTCTGGCTCTGTGCTGTCATTGGACGGTATCTCTACCCCTACCTCGAAGCCTCGTTCATGCTGGAGAGCGACGGTCCAGAGAAGACGACTCGCGAACGGGTTGGGACGGCACTGGTGCTCGTCATCGCCTGTTACATGGCCTTTTCCGCGGGGGCCTCGAACGCCGCCAACGCGGTCGCGCCGCTGGTGGGCAGCACCGAGGTCAACCTCGGCGTCTATCCCGGTGTCGCGCTGGCGACGGTCGCGGTCGGTGTCGGGGCCTTTACCATTGCACGGCGCACCCTCGACACCGTCGGCGACGGGCTGACGCAGTTGCCGATCCTGGCGGCACTGATCGTCGAGACAGTGAGTGCGACGATCATCACGCTGCTGTCCCAGGCCGGCATTCCCGCCAGCCTGGCGGTGTCGGCGACGATGTGCGTCGTCGGACTGGGCTGGGGACGCGCCACTCGAACGACGCGGCTCAAAGACGCCGCCGGAGCCGCCGTCAGCGGGCCGGGTGACGGTGCCGGGACCGAGATGTCGACTGGTGCTATCGCGGAAAAACCGCTCGACGACGAGGCTGCGAGTGACGGCGGCCAAGGGTCGGTCCCGAAGATCGGCGAGGAGGAGCCAGACGACGTGACCGCTGCGGATCTGTTCGATCCGTCGGCAACTGGCCGGGTCGTCATGCTGTGGATCGCCACCCCGACCATCTCGGCGGTGATGTCCTATCTGGTGTTCAGATTCGTCCCGATTTTTTGATCATCTTCCACACACTCTGCGGTCGGAACAGCAAAGTCTAACAGTGCGGGGAAACAACCCGACGAGTGATGCCCACAGTTGAGTACCTTAACTACGAAGTAGTGGACGACAATGGCTGGGATATGTACGACGACGCCGTCTTCGAGGAGGCCGCCGACGCCGGTCTCGACGACGAGGACTACGGCACGCTCGAAGTCAACGAAGGCGAGTACATCCTCGAAGCGGCCGAGGCACAGGGCTACGACTGGCCCTTCTCGTGTCGCGCCGGTGCCTGCGCCAACTGCGCAGCCATCGTCGTCGAGGGTGAGATCGACATGGACATGCAGCAGATCCTCTCCGACGAGGAAGTCGAGGAGAAGAACGTCCGCCTGACCTGCATCGGCAGCGCCGCCGAGGACGAGGTCAAGATCGTCTACAACGCAAAGCATCTCGACTACCTGCAGAACCGCGTCATCTGAAGACGACGCTTCTCGGCCACGGACGGCCACGGGGGGAACCCCGTTTTACCCGTAAGTGCTAACTCACTGGCCCGATAGCCCACAGGCGTGTCTCTCTCGACGTTGCCGCTCACCGGGACCGTGACCGTCCCGGGGCTGGAACTGACGGCCTCGCTCCCGGATCTCCTTCGTCTGACTGCCGTGCTCGTCTTCGCGTGGGCGGCCTATCGCGACATCGAGACGCGACGCGTTCCGACACGAGCGTGGTACCCGCTCGCGGCGCTGGCGCTCGTCCTGCTGGTCTGGGACGGCTACGGCGCCTGCCTCGCCGACGACCGCCTGTTCTTCTTGCAGGTGGCTATCAGCGTCGGGTTCATCATCCCGCTGGTGACGGCGTTCTGGTACATGGGGAGTTTCGGCGGGGCCGACACCAAGGCGTTCTACGTGCTGGCGCTGCTCTTTCCGGCCTATCCGATCTACTACTTTCCAGGGTTTACGCTGCCGGCGAACCCGACGACGGTGGGCGTGTTCTCGCTGACGATCCTCTCGAACACGGTCGTCGCCGGGGCGCTGTACCCCGTCGGCGTCGCCGTCTCGAACCTCGTTCGCGGGCGGATCGGTTTACCCATGGTGATCGGTCGCCCCATCGACACCGACGACCTCACCGAGGAGTACGGGATGCTCGTCGAGACGCCCGAGGGATTCACCCGTCGGGGGCTCGATCTGGACGCCCTGCGGATGTACCTGCGCTGGCGCAAGTGCACGCTCGCGGAGTTGCGGGCCGATCCCGACCGCTTCCGTGACCCCGCCAGTCTCCCGGCCGAACCCGGCGCGGTCGGTGACGGGAACGTCGCGACCGATGGGGGACATGCGGACGAGCGAAGTGAGCCCGGACACTCCGACCCCGAACCGCTGTCCGACCACGACGACCCGTGGGGTGCCGAGGCGTTCTTAGACGACATCGGGACCGGTGCCTACGGGACGACCCCGGAGGGACTGCGCGACGGTCTCGACGTGCTCGTCGCCGAGGACGAGGTCTGGATCTCGCCGGGCATCCCCTTCATCGTCCCGACGTTCGTCGGCCTCGTGCTCTCGCTGACCTACGGCGACGTGCTGGTGTCCATGCTCGCGGCACTCGGGCTAGCGTAGCCAAAGACCTATCCGCCCGACACGCGTTCGCTCGGGCATGACCGACGTGGCACTCGCGTTCGACGAGCAAGAGCTCCTGCCGGCGGTCGCACAGGACGCCGACACCGGCGAGGTCCTGATGCTCGCATACGCCTCCGAAGACGCCCTCCAGCGCTCTCGCGAGACCGGTTTCGCACACTACTACTCGCGCAGCCGTGAGGAACTCTGGAAGAAGGGCGGCTCAAGCGGCCACACGCAGGCAATCGAGGAGATCAGAGTCGACTGTGACGGCGACGCCATCCTCTATATAGTCGACCAGGAGGGCGGGGCCTGTCACACCGGCTACCGCTCGTGTTTCTACCGCACCGTCGACGGCGAGGAAGTCGGTGAACAGGTGTTCGATCCCGATGCCGTCTACGAGTAGGATGAGCCAGAGTGACAACGACGACCACCCCGTCGCACGGCTGGAACGGGCCGACGAGGACCGACGTGCGGCCCGCGAACGGGTCGAGGCGGTCGGCGCTGAACGGAGTGAAGGGCCGACCGGCGAGGATCAGTTGCGGAACCTCAGAGCGGCCTGCTCGGACCTGCGGTCGCTGCTGGTCGAGTACGAGGACCGGGCGACCGGCGACGGCGACTTCGCGGCGTTCATCGAGTTCCAGGACCGGATCGCCCACTTCACCGAGGGGCTGGACGAGGACCTGCCCGAACGAGAGACGTTCGAGGACATCGACGACCGCCTCCAGCAGCGCCGCCTGACCGAGAGCGACTTCGCGGCGGTCCGCGAGCGCATCGACGCGGCCGAGCAGGCACTGGCTCCTCTCGAAGACTGGGATGACGCCCGCGAGCGCTACGAGCGGGCCAGATTGGCCGCCCAGCGCCGCCTCGACGAGGTCGAGGACACCATCGCCGACCGCGAACGGCTGATCGAACTCGGCGAGGCCGACCTGGACGCCCCGACCGAGCGCCTGCGCGACCCCATCGAGCGCTACGACGAGGCCGTCACCGAGGCGTTCCGCGAGTTCCGTGGTGACGAGTCTGCCCGTGACGTGTTCGCGTTCGTCGAGACGACGACGCTGTACCCGCTGGTGCCGTTCCAGTCCCCGCCCGACGATCTCGCCGACTACGTCGGGGAGTACGCCGCCGGGACAGAGCCGATCCCGCAACTACTGGAGTACGCCGACTACTCCCCGTCGAAACTGGCCCACTACGTCGACGAACCGGACGCGCTCAAGCGCAACGTGGCGACCCGGCGGACCTACCTCCAGCGCCTCGATGCCGAGCCACTGACGGTCGGCTGGCCCCCGCCGGCCGCCGAGACACTCCGATGGCGGTGTGAGGAACTGATCGCCGTCGTCGACCGCTTTGCCCCCGACGTGGTCGGCGACCTCCGGGCGGTGAGGAAGCTGACCCGGCGCGAGGAGTACGATCGACTCCAGACCAGCGCCGCCGCTCGCGAGCAGTTGAGCGATGCCGAGCGTGACCGGCTCAGATCGGGTGCGGTCGCGGACGAACTCGACGATCTGCGAGCCGAGCGCGACTCGATCCGCGAGGCACTGGACGAGTATTCCCCGCTGCCGGAGTGATCCACCTTCTCACGCGGTCTCGCCGACCTGTTCGACGGCGTCGCCGAACACCGAGAGCAGTTCTTCGGCCCGCTGCTCGGTGCGTGCCTCGCCGTAGATTCGGATGACTGGCTCGGTCCCGGAGGGGCGGGCGAGCACCCAGCCGTCGCCGTACTCCAGTCGCCAGCCGTCGGTCGTGTCGAGGTCGGCGACGGCACCGTTGGCGGCCGTCTCGATGGCGTCGAGCATCGTCGAGCGCTCGCCCTCGTCGTCGTACTCGACGGTTCGGCGGACGTTGACGTAGTCGTCGAAGCGAGCGGCGATCTCGCTGGCCGGTTCATCTGCGACCAACTCCAGGAACGTCCCGGCACTGTAGGCCCCGTCGCGGGCGATGCGGTAGCCCGGGAAGATGATGCCGCCGTTGCCCTCGCCGGCGGCGCTGACGGTCTCGCCGTCGGCCTGTAGCTCTCGAATGCGACTGATGAGGTACGTCGAGCCGATCCGGGTCAGCGTCAGGTCGGCGTCGGCGGCATCGACCACATCGACTAGCCGCTGGGAGGCGTTGACCGCCGAGACGACGGTATCGCCGGGTTCGACTGTCGCCTCGACCAGCGCGGCCAGCGCGGCGTCGCCGTTGATCGTCGCGCCGGTCTCGTCGACGAAGATCGCCCGGTCGGCGTCGCCGTCGTGGGCGATCCCCAGATCGGCGTCGGTCGAGCGGACGTACTCCTGTAGGTCGCCGAGGTGCTGGTCGACCGGTTCGGGGTCCCGACCGGGGAAGTGGCCGTCGGGCTGGGCGTTGACGGTGTGGACGGTACAGCCCAGTTTCCGCAGGAACTGGGGACTCGTGTGGCAGCCGGCCCCGTGGCCCGGGTCCACGACGACGGTCAGGTCGGCCGCGGCGATGGTCTCGCGGTCGATGGCCGCGACGACGCCGTCGACGTAGTCGTCGTCGGCCCCGTCGATCCGCTCGGCCTGTCCCACTTCAGCCCAGCCGACCGTCTCGAAGTCGGTGGCTGCGAGCCGTTCCTCGATCCGGTCCAGCGTCGACCGGGACAGTTCCACGCCGTCGGGGCCGACCAGCTTCACGCCGTTGTACGCCGGCGGGTTGTGCGAGGCCGTGATCATCACGCCCGGCGTCCCCGCTCGCTCGCAGTAGGCCTGCAGAGCAGGTGTCGGCACCTCCCCCAGCAGCCACACGTCGTGGCCGACGCTGGCGAGCCCGCTCGCGGCGGCGTTTGCCAGCATCTCCCCGCTCGTCCGCGTGTCGCGTGCGACCGCGACCGGCCCGTCTTCGAACACCGAACCGGCCGCCTGGGCGATCTCCAGAACGTCGGCCGGCGTCACCTCCTCGTTCGCCACTCCCCTGACGCCACTGGACCCGAAGACGTGCATCTCGGTGGAGAGTCGTGTGCCGACCGGCTTAGGGCTACCGCCTCACGCTGTGACTGGTCGGATGGCTGGTGTTCTAGCCACCACCCTTTTGCCCTCTCGTTTATAAGACGAGTGATATGAAAGCGCCGGTCGATCGAGCGTTACTCGATTACGCTCAGGACAAGATCGCCGTCATCGACCGGGAAGGGCGATTCATCTACGTCAACCGTGCGGCGCGGTCGATTCTGGGCTACGACCCGTCAGAACTCGTCGGTGAGAACGCCTTCGAGTACATTCACCCGGACGACCGAAAACAGGTCCGCGAGCGGTTCGCCGAGACGATCGCTGTCGAGGATGGGTTCGCCGAAGTCAGCGTCGAGTACCGCCATCGGACTGCCGACGGCGACTGGCGCTGGCTCGAGAGCCGGATGTCGAATCTCACCGACTCGGAACTGGGGGGGTACGTCGTCAGTTCGCGAGATATCAGCGACCAGATCGCGGCCGAACACGCGCTGGACGAGACCGAGGCACGGCTCCGGGAACTCGCGGCCAACACCGACGACGTGCTGTGGATGTTCAACGCCGACTGGTCGGAACTGCTCTTTATCAACGACACCTACGAGAGCGTCTACGGCGGCTCTATCGAGTGCTTGCGCGACGATCCATCGACGTTTCTCGACCTCGTCCACCCCGACGACCGTCCAGCAGTCGAGGCGGCCATCCAGTCGCTCATGGACGGGGAGACGGTCGATCTCAAGTACCGGGTCAATCCCGGCGAGAACTACGGCCGCTGGGTCTGGGTGCAGAGCGAACCAGTCACCCGTGACGGCACCGTGATCCGGTACGTCGGCTTTACACGGGACATCACCGACCAGCGCCGCCGCGAACGACAGCTCGCCGTCGTCGACAACCTCTTGCGCCACAACCTCCGCAACGATCTGACGACGATCCTCGGACAGGCCGAGACCATCGCCGACGACCCCGACACCGATCCGAAGGAACGCGCGGCGGTGATCCAACGCGTCGGCGAGCAGATCCTCCAGAAGACGGAGAAACAGCGCGAGACGATCCAGCTGTTCACCTCGCCGGCACGGCCCCGTCCGATCGATCTGGTGCGTGCCGTCGAGGGGGCCGTGGCGTCAGTCTCGGCGCGGTACCCCGGTGCGACCATCGAGACGGACCTGCCCGACACGCTGTCGGCGATCGCCATCCCCGAGATCGAGGTGGCACTGTCGGAACTGATCGAGAACGCGGTCAAGCACGCCGACGACGACGAGCCAACCGTCCGACTCTCTGCGACGAGGCGAGACGAGTCGGTCGTCGTCGACATCGCGGACGGCTGTCCGCCCCTGCCCGAGTTCGAATATCGGGTGTTGACCGGCGAACACGAGATGAGCGCGGTGTATCACAGCACGGGACTGGGGCTGTGGCTCGTCTACTGGGTCGTCGACCTCTCGGACGGTAGTATCGAGTTCACGACCAACGAGACGGGTAACACGGTGTCGGTGTCGCTGCCTCTCGGCCGACGCCCGTCCCCGAACTGAGGTCGGACCGCCCTGGGCACAGCCCACACGCCGTCCGCCGAGCAGCAGCCGTTAAGGTCGCTCGTCCACGCAGATCCCATATGAGTGATCTCCCCGACGAGTTCTCCTGTACCATCACCGACTGGGAGTACATCTACGGCCTCTGTCGTGAGGTTGCCGATGACGTGAAGGCCGCCGAGTTCGAACCGGACGTGGTCGTCGCGCTGGCTCGGGGCGGGTGGTTCGGCGGGCGCTGCCTGTGTGACTTCCTCGGACTGGACGACCTGACGAGTCTCAAGGTCGAACACTACGTCGGCACGGCCCAGACCGGCCAGGAGGCCACGATCAAGTACCCCATGCCCGACGAGTCCGTCGCCGGCAAGGACGTGCTGGTCGTCGACGACATCGCCGACACCGGCCAGTCGATCCAGACCGCGGCCGACTACGTCCGCGACTCCGACGCGGCGACCGTCCGCACCGCCACGCTGCAGTTGCTCGACACCAGCGAGCACGAACCGGACTTCGTCGGCGAGCGCTTAGAGGAGTGGACCTGGGTCGTCTACCCGTGGAACTTCGTCGAGGACATGATCGAACTGCTCTCGGGACTCATGAAAAAGAGCGACCAGCAGGTCCACGACGAGGACGACCTCCGTCGCCTGTTCCGGGAGTACCACGGCGTCGAGCGCATCCAGATGGAGATCGCTCAGCCCAATCGCCTAGACGAGGTGCTGACCGAGATGGAGCGCCGGGACGTGATCGAGTGGGCCGCGGGCGGCTGGCGACTGATCGAGTAAGGTAAGCACAAAGTACATACTGACGGCCCCACCGGGCCGAACCGATGCCCTCCCGTCGCCACGTCCTCGCCACCTCCGTCGCCGGTCTCTCGCCGCTCGCCGGCTGTACGTCCGGTGGCGATGGCCAGTACGGCAACGTCCAACTCGGGAACCAGACCGACGACGAACTCCGCATCGGGATCCGCTGTCGCAGTGACGGCGGCCCTCTCTCGGAGCCGACGACCGTCTACGACGAGACGGTTCGCCTCTTCCCGACCGACCACTACCGGACCGCGCTGACGGACGTGGTCTCGCCGGGCGGGTACGACGTGCGCTTCACGTTCGAGGGGCCGGCGACCGACGGCGAGCGGGGCCCCTTCGAGGAGCGCTGGGAACCGGACGGCGACGCCGGCGAGGCGCTCCTGATCACGGTCACGCCCGACCTCGACGTCGAGTTCCGCACGCAGTCGTAACCGCCCGGTCCACGGCGCATCGGTGCGCGGCCCGATTCCGTCGCCTTTTACCTCGCGGGTCGCGGAGCAGGGGTATGGCCAACGACGAACTCATCGCCGCGCTGCGGGACGCTGACGCCGTCAAGTACGGCGAGTTCGAACTCTCGCATGGCGGGACGAGCGACTACTACGTCGACAAGTACGTCTTCGAGACCAACCCCGACTGCCTCGCACTGATCGGCGAGGCCTTCGCCGACGCGCTCGCCGATGCCGACTGGTACGCCGGAGGAACCACACTCGCCGGCGTCGCGCTCGGTGCAGTGCCCCTCGTCGCGGTGACCAGCGTCGAGACGGGCACGCCCTACGTCATCGCCCGCAAGCAACAGAAGGAGTACGGGACGGCGAACCTCATCGAGGGCGACCTGACGGAGGGCGAGGAGGTCGTGATCCTCGAAGACATCGCCACGACCGGCCAGAGCGCCGTCGACGCCGCCGAGGCGCTGCGCGAGGCCGGCGCGACGGTCTCGCACGTCCTCGTCGTCGTCGACCGCGAGGAAGGGGCGGCCCAGAACCTCGCCGATCACGACCTCGCACTCCACTCGCTGGTGACCGCCTCGGACCTGTTGGCTGATCGGTAGGACGGCGACGCCGACGACCGGTAAACCGTCCGACGGCATCCGACGAATCGCCTCGACAACCAGTTTTCGCCGCTCTCGTCACGTTTAACACTGGTAAGCGAGACGGTCAGGTAACATGGGCGCGCTCGAACAGTTCTTTGCACTGGACGAACACGATACCGACGTTCGCACAGAGATCATCGCGGGGATCACTACCTTCCTGACGATGAGCTACATCGTCGTCGTGAACCCGGCGATCCTCACGGCGTTCCCCGACGACGGGACACCGGGTGGCATCGCGATAGACGGGTTCACCCCCGGTGAGGTGTTCCAGATGCTCGCGGTCGTCACCATCGTCACGTCCGCTATCGCGATGCTGGTGATGGCGTTCTACGCCAACAGGCCGTTCGGACTGGCCCCGGGACTGGGGCTGAACGCCTTCTTCGCGATCACTGTCGTCGGCATCCTGGGCGTTCCCTGGCAGACTGCACTCGCCGCCATCGTCGTCGAGGGGATCGTGTTCATCGTCCTCACAGCCGTCGGCGCTCGCGAGTACGTCATCAAACTGTTCCCCGAACCGGTCAAGTTCGCCGTCGGGACCGGAATCGGGCTGTTTCTGGCGATCATCGGCCTCCAGGCCATGGGGATCGTCGTCGACGATCCAGCGACCCTCGTCGGCCTCGGAAGTATCGCCAGTAACCCCGTCGCGATCCTCTCGGTCGTCGGCCTGTTCCTCACGTTCGTCCTCTACGCCGCACAAATTCGTGGCGCGATCATCGTCGGCATCGTCGGCACGACGGTGATCGGCTGGGGGCTGACCGCCGCTGGTGTCTTCTCGCGTGGCGTCCTCACGCCGGAGTCGATCCCGCAGGCCCAGTACAACATCGCGCCGTTGGCCGGCGCGTTCGTCGAGGGCTTTGGCAACGTCGAGGCCTTCTCGTTCGCGCTGATCGTGTTCACGTTCTTCTTCGTCGACTTCTTCGACACCGCCGGGACGCTCGTCGGCGTCGGGCAGGCCGGCGGGTTCCTCGACGAGAACGGTGACTTCCCGGACATCGACAAACCGCTGATGGCCGACGCCGTCGGGACGACCATCGGCGGGATGCTCGGGACCTCGACGGTGACGACCTACATCGAATCCGCGACCGGTGTCGAGGAGGGCGGCCGGACCGGCCTGACCGCGCTCGTCATCGCGCTGCTGTTCCTGGCGTCGCTCGTCGTCGTCCCGCTTGCGGCCGCTATCCCCCAATATGCCTCCCACATCGCACTGGTCGTCGTCGCGGTGTTGCTGATGCGCAACGTGGTCGACATCCAGTGGGACAACTTCGCACACTCGGTGCCGGCCGCACTCACCATCATCGTGATGCCCTTCACGTACTCGATCGCCTACGGCATCGCCGCCGGCATCGTCTCCTACCCCATCGTCAAGACCGCACAGGGCGAGTTCGACGACGTGCTGGTCGGACAGTGGCTCCTCGCCGGTGCCTTCGTGGTCTACTTCTTCGTCCGGACCAGTGGTGTCCTCACCAGCGTCTGAGAGCGACCCCCCACTTGCCTCCACTACCGCTCGCCGCTGTGCCCGCCCCGCGCACAGCGCCGTGACGCTGATATGTCCGCGACCGTTACGAACGGTCGATGACGAACCTCGAACTGTACGAACTGGAAGGCTGCCCGTACTGCGCGAAAGTGATCAATAAGCTCGACGAACTCGGGCTGGACTACGAGTCCCACATGGTCCCGCGCCCTCACGACGAACGCACCGAGGTACAGGAGGTCTCGGGCCAGACCGGCGTCCCCGTCCTTGTCGACCCCGAACACGGCGTCGAAGGCATGCCCGAATCCGACGACATCGTCGAATACCTCGAAGAGACGTACGGAAACTAGCGAACGCGGTTTTCGACGACGGAACTGCTCCGTCTGGCAACAGGCACCGAAAGCCCTCGGCTCGCTCCGGGGTCCTGTGCGGGATATTCTCCCTGCGGTCGAATAGTGGCCCACGCAGGACCCCGGACCGCGCCTCGCCCTTTCATCCACCAGGACGTAGCTTGTGAGTCTATCCACGAACCTGGCGGATGAAAGGGCGAGCGACGTTCGGTCCTTCCCGGGCGACGTAAGCATCTACTGGAGCGCAGCGAGCCCCGGAACGGTCGAACGTCGCGAGGGCTTTCGGTGTGTCCACTATAGCCGTCTCAGTCGCCGCGAAAAAATCGAATTTTCTCTCGACCTAGGCCACTTCTTCGGGGTCGTCGCCCCGTTCCATGATCAGGTCCCGGAGGTCGTCGGCGTCGTCGATGGCCTCCATCTCCGACTCCTCGATGATGGCGGTGCCGTCGACGGACTCGCGTTTGAGTTCGTCGACGACGTAGATCGAGCGGGTGCGAGTCACCTCGCCGACCGAGGACATGATGCGGGCGCGTTTCTCGGCGGTCTTGGTGAACTCGGAGCGCCCCGTCAGCACCTGCTGGCGCTGGTGTTCGTTCTCGGAGACCGTCTTGAACGGGGCCCGGTCCGTGGGGTGGACCTCGAAGCCGATGCGGGTGAAGACCGTCACCAGCGGTTGGTCCTCGGGTGCGACCTCGGGGTCCTCGGGGGCGTCGTCGTCCTCGCGAACGTCATCGGCCCCGTCGAGGACGCTGACCGGCGAGGTCAGCGGCGCGTCGAACAGGTCTTCGAGTTCGGCGGCCACGTCGACGGAGGCGTCCATCCCGTCCTCGTACTTCGAGACGGTGCGGCGGGAGACGCCCAGTTCCTTCGCGAGGCGACCGAGCGACCAGTCCTTGTCCTCGCGGGCGTCGGCCAGCACCTCGCTGTCGATGTTGACGTACAGGCCGCCGGGTGCGGCGTAGATCAGCGGCGGGACTTCCTCGATGAACAGGTCCATCGCCGTATCCGGTGACAGCACCGGGACGCCGTGGCGGAAGTAGACGACGCCGGGCTTGAGTTCCTCGTCTCGCGTTCGGAGGCCGACGACCATCGGCGTCGCGTTCAGGTAGGTGCCCAGGCGGCGCATCTCCGCGCCGGTGACGCCGTCGAACGAATCGATGTTGCTCAGAATCTTCACCAGCAACACGTCCTCGCCGCGCCGGGCCGCCACGTCGAAGCTCTTGGGTCGAATCGCACACCGGTCGCTGACGAGGAAGCCAGCGTCCCCCAGCATCGCCGTGACGTTCTCGACCAGTGCCGACCGTGACATAGCAGTTCGTACCTCTATATTGGACAAGTAATCCGCAGCATATATGCGTTGTGACGGGATAGGGGCGCTGTTCCGCCGGTTCGGGTCCTCTCACCGACAGGTTCGTCCGTCGGCTCAGCGGGTGCTACGCAGTCGAAACGCCGAAAGCGACGAGCGGCCTACCACCGACCGTGACGGTCATCGGACTGGACGACACCGACTCCCGGACGGCGGGCATGTGTACGACCTACGCAGCCACGCGGCTGGCCGAGCGCATCGCGGCCGCCGGAGCGACCGTCGAGCGGACGCTGCTGGTCCGGCTCAACCCCGCCGTCGAGTACAAGACACGCGGCAACGCCGCCCTCGCCGTTCACTGCGACCTCGACGCCGAGCGGGCACTCGAACTGGCCAGCGAGACGCTCGACCTGGCCGAGGCCGACGATCCGATGACCAACCCCGGCGTCGTCGTCGCCGACTGTGACCCCGGGGCCGTCCCCGACGCCGTCGCCGACCACGCGACCGGGGCCGTCCGCGACCTGCTCGACACCGAGGCGGCCCGTCAGCGGATCGACGCCGCCGGCTTCGAATCGGCTTCGGTCGGCAACGGTCGGGGCCTGATCGGCGCGCTCGCCGCCGTCGGCGCGTGGCGAGCCTTCGACGACTGGACGCACGAACACATCGCCTATCGCGAGCGCTCACGCTGGGGGACCGAGCGGTCGGTCGACGCCGAATCGGTCCGGGCCGCCGCCGACCGCCACTACCCGACGGTCTGGGACACTGTCGACCGCGAATCGGGCTATCCGGTCTGTGTCCCACGCACCCCCTGCCCGATCCTCTACGGCATCCGCGGCGACGACCCCACGGCGTGTCGTGCGGTCGCCGACGAAATCGAGAGCGAACCGATCGACCGCAGTCGCACGTTCGTGACGAATCAGGGGACCGACGCCCACCTCCAGCGGGCACCGCTCGCCGACCTCGCCGACGACAGCGCCTACCGCACCGTCGGCCGGGTCGACACTGCCCCCGAAACGCGCGAAGGCGGTCACGTCTTCTTCACGCTCGAAGACGAGAGCGCGGCCGTCGAGTGTGCCGCCTTCGAACCGACCAAGCGCTTCCGCGACCGAATCCGCGCACTCCGCGTCGGTGACCGGCTCACCGCCTGCGGCGAGGTGTCCGACGGCACGCTGAAACTGGAGAAGTTCGCGCTGCGCGAGCGCGTCGAGACGGAACTGGTCACGCCCGACTGCCCAGACTGCGGGCGGTCGATGAGCAGCGCTGGCCGAAACCAAGGCTATCGCTGCCGGGACTGTGGCACGTCTCGGGACGGTAAGGTCCACCGGCCAATCGACCGGGACCTCGACGTGGGCTGGTACGAGGTGCCGCCGGTGGCGCGGCGACACATCGCCAAGCCGCTGGTGCGGGGTGGGTTCGATGGACCGGTTCACCCGGAGCAGTAAATATCGACCCCGGGACTGGCCCTACCGCAGACAGCGCTCGCGCTGGCGGCGGATCGTCTCGAGACAGTCAGCGATGTCGGCCAGCGCCGGACACGTGGCGTCGCAGTCGGCATAGAGGAACCGGACGAGGCTCTCGGCGGTGATTCCCACGAGGTTGGCCGTCGTGCGGTCGTGGAGGAGGGTCTGGCGCGTGGCCGCGAGGTCGGCACAGGCCGCTTCGAGCGTCGCCAGTTCGTCGTCGATCGCTTCGCACTGCCTGCTGGTCGTGCTGTCGTCGACTGCAGCACCGAGTTCGGCCGCCCGGCTCTCGTACTCGTCGAGGCCCTCGCGGACCGTCTCCAGCGACTCGCGTTCGGTCGTCAGTGTCTCGCGGTACGTCGTCCGGTCAGCGATGGCCTGTTCGGTCGCGGACTTGATCGTCTCGTACACCGGTGGTGTCACTCGCCCGGCCTCGAACACCTGGACGGCGACCTCCGGCCCCAGTTCCGCCGCGAAGTTCGCTTTCGCCGGCTCGCCGTACTCCTCGGCGTAGTGGGGCACCGCGAGTACCGTCTCCTCGTAGGTCCGTTGGATCGCCTGTGCGACCGGGTCGGGCCGGGGTGCAGTCCCGACGCAGGCGACTGCGTCACCGGCCGATACCGGGTTTGTCGGTGTCGCAGCCGACGGATCGAGACGCGCGATTCGAGCCCTGAACCGGTCGAACGCGGCACGCTCGTCGGTGACGTAGGTCCGCTCTCGGTCGAGGAGGGCGAGCGCGCGCTCGATTCGTGGTTGGTGTGTCTCTGGCATGAGTCGTGAGCGGGCCACCGGGCGGCGGCCGTCGTCTCTGGCGACACGTCTCACCCGTCGTAAGTAGGCAGTTGCTATGACCCCTATATAGCACTCGCCAGTCCGATCACAGCGAACTCACCGCGAGAAACGCCCAGGCAGCGTGGGGAATCCACTGCTCGGCCCAGCGCCAGCGGTGAGCGTGGTCGTCGCCGAGGCCGTCGGGGAGGTACGCCACGTCGGCCTCGTTCTCGACGCCGGCGGTGATGCCGTTCTGGATCCCGCCGGGGACGTTGCGGAACGAACGGTGATAGGTCGGCTCCGGTGCGCCGACGCCGTGGACCATACAGACGCCGAAGGGGTTCGCGCCGAGGATCCAGTCGAGTTGGTCCTGCGCGAACCGGTCGAGGCGGTCTGCTCGGTCGTCGAACAGATCACGGGAACGGGCCGCGGCCGTCGCTAGCGATGCGATACGGGCGTTCTCGCCCTGCCACCAGTAGCCCGTCTCGTTCTGGTGGGGAAAGAAGAAGGCCGAGCGAGGCCCGTCCTCGTCGGCGGCCTGCACGTACTGGCGTGGGTAGCCGAAGGGGTTCGTCACTTCGTCGGTGATCCCGAGCTGGAACTCCCAGAATCGCCTGACAGTGCTCTCGATGTCGTCGGTCAGCGGCCCGTCGGCGTCGACCTCGCGGTGGCGCAACAGTGCGACGATCGGGAGGCCCTCGTCCGAAGCGTGGAAGAAGGGCCGGCCGTCGCCGTCGGCGTCGAACCAGCCGTCGTAGCGCTCGTCGCCGGTCTGGCGGGCCAGCAGCGAGCGGGCCCGCTCGCGGGCGGCCGAGCGGAAGCGCTCCTCGCCGGTGGCGTCGGCCAGTTCCGTCGCCCCCAGCAGCGCGCAGTAGTCGTCGATGACGTTCTCGGTCCCGTCGTCGAGGTACTCCGCGTTGTGGGCTTCGAGGTGGTCGAACCCATCGATTGCGGCCTCGAGATACGTCTCGCGGTCGAACTCGCCGGGGCCGTCGACCTGACTGGCGCGGGCGAGTGCGGCGATGGCGACGCCGCCGCCCTGCCGGTAGCCGGCCTCGTAGTCGTCGGTCTTGTGGCCCTCCTCGGTCTCGTAGGCACAGACCTCTCGACGGTCCACGTCCTTGGACCACTGGTCGAAGACGGTCATGTAGAAGTAGCCCGCCTCGTCCTGCAGTCGGACGAGGAAGTCAGCGCCGTGGTGAATCTCCTCGCGCAAGCGCTCGTCCAGTTCTGCGCCCAGCGTGTGATCGGCGTCGTGCAGGCGGTCCCGGGCGTCGGCCAGTCCCCACGCGACGATGGGGACCTGCTGGGGGTTGTAGTAGTTCGCGTAGCTGAGGTGGCTGAGGTACTTGCTCGTGTCGCCGGAGGCGTCGTACCACCCACCGCGCACGTCGACAGTCCCCTCGCGGTCGCCGACGAACGGGACCGACTGATCGGCCCGCTCGTACCGCCCGCTGGACCGCTGGGTCTTGCAGTAGTACAGCAGATCGGACAGCAGTGTCTCGGCGTGGCAGTCCTCGCCGACGGCAAAGCGTCGCGAGACGGTGTCTTCGACGCGGAGCGTGTACTCGCCGGGCGTCTCGACGGCCGAGAAGTCGAGGGTCCAGAACAGCCAGTCCCCGCCACCCCACTCGGCGACAGGACCGGCGAACTCGGGTGTGCCCTCGAAGACGACACCGTCGCCATCTCGCAGTTCGAACCGGTCGAACTCGCGGCGGTCAGTCCCGCGACAGACCGCGCGCTTCGGTCCTTCGGTCTCGTAGCCCAGTTGGTTGACCAGTATCTCCATCGTTCGTTTGTCGGTAGCCGCCAATTTAGTTCTACGGCCCGCGAGCGCTCGTCGAAAGCGGCTCTTGCCGGCATTTTTTCACTTCGTGAAACGGCAGTAGTGTCCGGCTAACAATACCGCGGCGTGGCCAATCCGTTGCTATGAGTCAGCAGGAGGACGGCGACGCTTCGCTCGCCCCCGAGCCACTACCACAGGAGGAGTTCCCCGACGAGCAGCTGTCGGCGGTCGTCGAGGAGCGCGCGGACAACTCCGAGCGGTTCATCCTCTACCCGGAGGACATCGACCCCGCCGACGCGGAGACACACTGGCTGGCTCTCGACGCGGAGTTCGCCGTCGACGTGTCCGACTGTCGTTGACCGAGAGTGCGACGCGTCTCGCTACCCGTTCTGCCCGGAGAGGACGACCACCACGTCCGACCCGTCGTCGACCGTCCCCTGCTCTCGATACCGTTCCAGCGCCGCCACCGCCGTCGCACAGGTCGGTTCCACCTGAAACCCCGCCCGCCCGAGCCGGTCGTGGGCCCGCTGGGTCGCTGCGGCGTCGACGGCGACGGCAGCCCCGCCGGTCGCGTCGAGGGTGTCGAGCAACTGCTGGCCGCGGGCCGGCGCGTCGATCTGGATGCCGTCGGCGAGGTCGTTCGCCGTCGCCGCCGAGTCCTCGACGACTGTGTCACCCGCGGCGATCGGTGCGTGGCCCGCGGCCTGCGCCCCCAGCAGCCGCGGCACCGAGTCGGTCCAGCCCGCCGCTCGCAGGGCCGAAAAGCCGCGGTACGCCCCGAGTAACAGCGTTCCGTGGCCGACCGGGACGACGACGGCGTCGGGCACGGCCCAGTCGCGCTGGGCGGCGACCTCCAGGGCCCACGTCATCGTCCCGGCGAAGAAGGCCGGCTGCCAGGCGTGGCTGGCGTACCACGCGTCGCCGGCAAGCGCGTCGTGACACGCCTCGGTCACGGCCGCCCGATCACCCTCGACACGGACCGCGTCCGCGCCGGTGCGCTCGATCTTTCGGAGCTTCGAGGCCTTGGCGTCGGCGGGGACGTAGATTTCGGCGTCGATTCCCGCCCGCGCCGCGTAGGTGGCGATGGCCAGCCCGGCGTTGCCAGAGGAGTCCTCGACCACGCGGTCGACGCCCAGCTCGGCCGCTTGCGACAGTGTCACCGTCGCGCCGCGATCCTTGAAACTCCCCGTCGGAAACACGGAGTCGAGTTTGATCTGGGCGTCGAAGGCGGGGGCGTCCACGAGCGGCGTCCAGCCCTCGCCGAGGGTGACTTCGGGGTCGACCGGGAGGAAGTCGGAGAACGCCCAGAGACCACGGTCGCGGTCGAACGTGGTCGGGTCTGGCGGGTCGTCGGTCTCGGGCAGCGGGCGGTCGGCGTAGTCCAGCGCGTGGCCACAGTCACAGCGCCACGGCCCGTCGGCGTCGTACTCGCGACCGCAGGCCTCGCAGTGGTACATACCCGGAGTGTGGGGCCGGCGGTATCAGAAACTGTCGGCGTCGAGCACGTCGGGTAGTTCAGCGAGCCCCGAAATCCGAACGTCGGGCTCCCGATACGGCGTTTCGTCGTCGTTCTCGACCCACACCGAGGTCATCCCGAACTGCTCGCCCATCAGGAGGTCCTCGTTGTACTCGTCGCTGACGAACGCGACCGGGTCGTCGCCCTCTGGGAGACACTCGACGTAGCCTCGCGGATGGGGCTTTGGCCGCTGGATGTCCGAGGAGACGACAAGGTCGTCGAAACAGTCGAGCACGCCGTGGTCGGTCAGGACCGTCTCGATCCACGGGCGGGCCATGTTGCCAAAGAGGACGAGCGTGTGGTCGTTCGCGAGGTCCCGGAGGAGGTCGACGTGTGCTTCGGGAACGGCGGGATCGAGCCACGTCCGCTCGACGTACTCGCGACACGCCTCGCGAGAGGCTCCGGTGAGCGTCGACAGCAGGTCGAGATAGCCCGCGGTGGTCTGGACGAAGCCGTCGCGGTAGGCGAAGTAGGCGATCCAGCCGGGGTAGGGGTCGGCGTCGGGATCGACGCCCAGCAGGTCCGCGTGGTCGCGTTCGTCGCCGTGCTCGGCGATGACGCCGCCGTAATCGAGGACGAGATGCATAGGAATACGGTGGACTTTCGGTGCAGCCTTCACTTTATCGAAGTAATCTCGACAGCTCGTGGCCTCCTCAATCCGGGTGTGGTCGAACGTGAACTGATCTTAAACCACCGAAAGCCCTCACGACGTTCGACCGTTCCGGGGCTCGTTGCGCTCGCGTAGCGTGCTTACGTCGCCCGGGAAGGATCGAACGTCGCTCGCCCTTTCATCCGCCAGGACTTCGACTGTGCCAGCGTCTGAACCCCTGGCGGATGAAAGGGCGAGGCGCGGTAGCCCGATCTGCGGCGGCACTATTCGACCGGAGGGAGAATATCCGGCACAGATCGGGCTACCGAGTCGAGGGCTTTCGGTGATCCCACGAACGGAGTGAGGGAACTCTCGAAAATCGAGCAGAGTGTGCCTGTCGGTGTCTACACCCTCGTTTGCAGAGGAAACGGTTCGCGCAACGCCGCCTCACACAGAGTCGATGTCGGTCCCGACCGAGCAGACGTACTCACCGGTCGCGACCTGCGGGAGTCGGCGAGCGCGCCAGAAGATGCCCTTCGAGTCGGCCGTCACTTCTGCCTTCTCTTGCCCGAACACGTCCGTGATGGTGTACAGCGTCTCGCCCCGCGAGACGCGCTCGCCCAGTTCCTTCTGGAAGGAGACGAGACCGCCGGCGGGCGAGCCGTACTGGTCGAAGCCCTTCGCGCGGGTCTGGGCCTCGTAGCTGTGGCCTTCCTCGAGGAAGTCGTAGTAGCGCAGGACGTTGAAGACGCCCTCGGTGCCCAGCCGGATCGACTGCTCGTCCCAGCCCACACACCCCCCTAACTCGGGGTCGATGGTCGGGACGCCCTCGTCGGGGGCGGCCCGCGCGAGCTGGCCGTCGGGGCCCTTCTGGTCGAGGATGTAGCCACAGCCGAAGACCTTCGCCAGTTCGAGACACTGGTCGTGCACCCGGTGGCGGGTGCCACACCGAACGCGACACTCGTCGATCATCTGGGAGGTCGACCCCTGGTGGAGGTCCAGCACGAGGTCGGCCCGCGTCGCGGCGTCGAACGTCGCGGCGGCGATCCGTTCGGAGGAAGTGCCCTCGCTGTTGCCGGGGTAGGCCCGGTTCATCTTCGTGTCGTCGATGGGGTTGCGGTGCTCGGCCACTTGGAAGGCGTGGTAGTTGACGATGCCGACGATCAGGATCGTGCCAGACAGTTCGGCGGGATCGAGGCGCGGAACGACGCGCTGGATGACGCCGACGCCGTTGAGTTCGTCCCCGTCGCTGGCCGCCTGTATGTAGAGGGTCTTCCCGTCGTTCGCGCCGTTGACGACGGCGACCGGCAGCCCGACCTCGCTGCCGTCTCGCGTTTCACCGACTCCCAGCCGTCCCGTGTCCAGCTCGCCCGGCGAGGCCGTCGCCGTCCCGAGGGTTACCATTGGCGCGTAATACGGTGGCCGCCACTTTTACTGGTTCGGATTCGTGCTGTACCGAACGGCCATGCGCGCGGAGACGGCCCCGATCGCGCGGAACCGACGGCTCCTTACCCCTGCCGTCCCAAGTCGCTGGCGTGTCAGCAACTGAGCCGGATTCCGGGCCGGGCGCGCTGATCGAGGCGCTGAACGTGGTGACCCACGCCAAGCGCGGGTTCGTCCTCGCCGCCGTCCTGACGGCCGCGGTGTTCGTCTTCTTCGTCGCCATTCCGGGCGCACAGCGCCCCGCACCGCTGTACGTCGCGCTCGGGTTCGTGCTGTTCGTCTCGCTGGGCGGGCTCATCACAGCCGTGTTCACTGCGGGGACGTTGCTCCGACAGCTCCGTCAGCTCTGACCGGCCAGCGTCTCGAACCGCTCGGCCCCGCTACGGGTCCCTTTCGCGACCAGCACGTCGCCGGCCGACAGCGTCGTCGCCGGGCCGGGCGAGACCTCCCAGTCGCTGTCCTCGCGGCCGGTGCGGGCCGATTCACCGGCCCGTCGGACGGCGATGATTCGCATGCCCGTCTGGGTCTTGACCTGCTGGTCGCCGATGGTCGTCTCGTCGAGGGCGCTGCCGGCTCCGACCGGGACGCTGACGATCACCTCGTCGGACTCGCGTACTGCCTCGGCGACGACCGGATGGGTCGACAGACCCCGGAGGACGCCCTCGCTGATCTCCAGTGCGGCGTCGGAGATAACTTCCGTCGCCCGTGCGAGGTGGACCAGTCCTCGGAGTGCGATAGGGTCGTCGGAGCGCCCGGCGGCCTGCAGCGTCCACGCCTCGAAGCGGGACTGCAGGGCGTCGACCTCGGCCTCGAGTTCGACGACCTCCTCGGCCACGTCGGGGCTGTCGAGCAACACCGCGCCGTACGCCAGATCGACGGCCAGTTCGCCCATGTCCTTCATCAGGACGATCGAGTCGACGGCCCGTTCGAGGTTCTCGTTCTCGCTCTCGGGGGGGTCCGGTCGCTCGTAGGCCGTCCCAGTCGCGTCCCGATGCACGTCGGCGATGCCGTCGTCGGGGCCCCGAAAGAGGACCACGTCGCCGGCGTCGATCGTCGTCGCTGCGTCGGGGTTCATCAGCCAGTCGCCGGCCCGGCGGATCGCGATGGCGCGCACGCCGGTCTCCGTTTCGAGGTTGAGCGAACCGAGAGTCTCACCGGCCAGCGACGAGTCCTCGGCCACCGTCACGCGGACGATGGTCTCGACTGCTTCCGGCAGGGTCGCCCGCATCGCCTCGGGCAGACCGATGTCTTCCAGCACCACTTTCGCGATGTCGCCGGCGGCGTCGGAGATCTTCTCCGCGGCCCCGACCATCCCCAGCACCGGGGCCAGCGCCTCGGCATCTTCGGTGCTGCGGGCGGCCATGAGCAGGCTCATCCGGGCACGCAACTGCAGCACGTCCATCTGCGCTTCGAGTTCGAGCACCTCGGCAGCGACCTCGTCGCTGCCCAGCAACACCGCCGAATAGGAGAGGTCGATCAGTAGCTCCGCGGTGTCTTTCATCTCGGCCAGCACCGCCTTGACGCTGACCGGTTCGTACTCGACCTCGGTCGACATACCGTCACGTGCGCGGCCGGCGGGCAAAAGCCATTCGCCGTGCCGGGTCCCTCGCCGACTTCGAGCGGTCCGTGGTTCTGTCGAACTCTGGACGAACGTCGTGACGATCGTCCACTGTGGGTGAACACACTGCCCGATCGTTCAGAAATCCCCGTGGGCCCCGGGGCCGGCGACGCTCAGAAAGACAATGTTTTTCCCGGCACGTCAAAAACTCACTGCGTATGTCCGACGACCTCAAGAAAGGTCTGGAGGGTGTCCTCGTTACCGAGTCGGAGCTCAGCAAGATCGACGGTGACGCGGGCAAACTCGTCTATCGTGGCTACACGATCGAGGACCTGGCGACCGGCGCGAGCTTCGAGGAGGTCCTGTACCTCCTCTGGCACGGCCACCTCCCGAATCAGGCGGAACTCGACGACTTCACCGACGCGATGGTCGAGGAACGCCACGTCGACGACGCGGTCCTGCAGACCGTCGAACAGCTGGCCGACGCCGACGAGAACCCGATGGCCGCGCTCCGAACCGCGGTCTCGATGCTCTCCTCGCACGATCCCGACGCCGAGACCGATCCGACGGACCTCGACGCGACCCTCCGCAAGGGTCGCCGCATCACCGCCAAGATCCCGACCGTCCTCGCAGCCTTCTCGCGCTTCCGAAACGGCCAGGACGCCGTCGCCCCCCGAGAGGACCTCTCGCACGCCGCGAACTTCCTCTACATGCTCAACGGCGAGGCACCCGACGACGTGCTCGCCGAGACCTTCGACATGGCGCTGGTGCTGCACGCCGACCACGGCATCAACGCCTCGACGTTCTCCGCGATGGTCACGGCGTCGACGCTCTCTGATCTCCACAGTTCGATCACCTCCGCCATCGGCACCCTGAAGGGCTCGCTCCACGGCGGCGCGAACCAGGACGTCATGGAGATGCTCAAAGAGGTCGACGACGCCCAGCAGGACCCGCTGGACTGGGTCAAGCAGGCTCTCGACGAGGGCCGGCGCGTCTCCGGCTTTGGCCACCGCGTCTACAACGTCAAGGACCCCCGCGCGAAAATCCTCAGCGAGCGCTCGAAGGAACTGGGCGAGGCCGCCGGCTCGCTCAAGTGGTACGAGATGTCCACGACCATCGAGGACTACCTCAAAGAGGAGAAGGGCTTGGCCCCGAACGTCGACTTCTACTCGGCCTCGACGTACTACCAGATGGGCATCCCCATCGACATCTACACCCCCATCTTCGCCATGTCCCGCGTCGGCGGCTGGACGGCCCACGTCCTCGAACAGTACGAGGACAACCGCCTGATCCGACCGCGGGCGCGCTACGTCGGCCCGACGGATCAGGAGTTCGTGCCGATCGACGAGCGGTGAGATAACATACTGCGCCTCTGGCACAGTTTCACCGAACCGAACGGTGCGAGGCACGCCGAAGGTGGGCCTCGATGTGAACGGGGAACGAAGTGACCCGTGAACGGAGTGAGGTTCGGCGTTTTCGCCACTGTCAGAGCAAGCTCTGACAAGCTCTGTCTCACTCCGTTCGACAGAACCACGTTTTTCCGCGAGTGGTGGCGAGTAGTGCGGGACCGGAGGTCCCGCATACCATGCGAACGGGCGCTTCGCGCCCGTGAGCAGACACAGCGAGCCACCCGACGCCGAAACGGTGGAGGCCGGTTCGTGCCGATCGACGAGCGGGAAGCGGCCGCGACGGTCGTCACACCGACTGGCCACTCCCGAGGCGGATTTAAATAGTATAAATACTTATGATATAGTAGATTTTAACGAAATCTAATAACCAGAATTTGCTGAAAAACACAAGACACGGTGGGATGATTCTTACGATACCAACGAATAACTAACCGTTTGATATAAATTGGATACTGATAGATACACAATCGATGAATCGACGACAGTTGTTGGTGACGAGTGGCACTGGACTCGCGACCGCGCTCTCGGGCTGTAGCGCGCTCTCCGGGGGCAGCGATGACGAAAGCGACGGAGCGGACGACGACTCGACGAGTGGATCCGACGGGGAGTCTGGCTCGACCGAGACCGAGACGGCGACCGACATGCCCGCTGGTCCGGCGTCGTTCGAGGAGGTGTCGCTGGCGGCCGCCGACGGCGCACAGATCGGTTCGGAACTGACGCTGACGGTGTCGGCGACGAACGTCGGCGGTGAGACGGGCACTTTCGAGGGGACGGTCCGACTGGCCGCCAGCGGGTCCGAGGAGGACGGCGGCCCGTCGTTCAGCCAGTCGGTGTCGATCGAGTCGGTCGCGCCGGGTGAGACTGGCGAGACCGAGGTCGCCGGGCCGACGTTCGACACCGTCGACGACTACGAGTTCGTCGTCGCAGACACGGACGCCGCCGTGACTGTCAGACCCGATCCCGAGACGGGCGCCGTCGGCGAGACGCTCGCGGTCGGCGAGGACCTCGCGGTCACGGTCGACGACGTGTCCGTTCAGGAGTCCGTCTTCGTCCCCTCGTACCGTTCCAGCGGGCTCTCGACCTACGAGGAGGTCTCGACGTTCGGCGCGCCCTCGGGGCACGTCTTGGCGGTCGTCACCGTCACGGCCGAGAACACCGGCACGGCGACCGCAAGCGCCGAGCGCGGGACCATCGATATCGCTGACGCCGAGTGGTACGGCGACGGCGAGGGCGCGCCGGGGTCGATCCTCGGGCGCTCCGGCGAACGGTTCACCGCCGGCGGTCTGCCCGAGATCGCACCGAGCGAGTCGGCGACGGGCTACTTCGTCGCGCAGGTCCCCCGCGACACGGCCCGGGGGACCATCGAGATCACCGGGCAGGCCGACGCGACCGGGACGCTGCCCGAGCGCGTCTGGACGGCCGAACCGAGCGGCGGAGAGCGGGGTCTCCCGGAACTGACGCTTGAATCGGTCGACGTGCCCGAGGCCACGCAGCTGGGTCGGGACTACGAGATCACCGCGACCGTCGCGAACGAGGGCGACGCGACCGGGACGCTCCGGGGCGTCGTCCAGTGGGAGGACGACACGGCCTGGGCACAGCTCTCGGTTGCGACGAGCCACGCCGAGTTAGACACCGAACGCCCGACCGGCGGCGTCGTCCGCCGCGAGGTCGACCCCGGCGTGTCGACGGAGATCACGCTCACCAGCTTCACCACGGTCAACGGCCAGTACACGTACCGCTTCCAGCCCTTTGGCGACGAATGGCAGGTCGACTTCCAGGAGGCGATGCTCGCGTTCGGCGACCGGCTCAAGTACGACAGCAACGCGAACATCGTCGTCGAGGACCTCCGGGTTCAGGACACCGTCACCGCGTACGACGACTTCGACGGCGAAGAGTTCGAGTCGGAACCGGACGACGGCAACCAGTACGTCGCCATCCAGCTCCGCTTCGAGAAGCGAGACGAGACCGAGGATTACGCGTCGACGCCCGACACCGGCAACTTCTGGCTCACCGCCGGGGGCAACAGCGTCAGCGACAGCACCTACATCGGCGACGAGATCCGGGAAGACTGGTACGAACCGATCGAGGGCGACCTGGAAAACCAGCCCGAGATCACCGGCTGGCTGTTCATGGAGGCCCCGGCGGAGTACGCGGCCGCGGAGTTCGCCGTCCGCTTCGAGGAGGGCGGCGGCTTCGGATCGGACGTGAGCACGGTCGCGACCTGGGAGCAGTGACGGCCTGCGAGGGGGCGGTCGGTGACCGCTTCGACGGCTAGGGAAACACGGCCCGGAACCGATCGACGCTCTCGTCGGTGCCGGCGACGACGAGTTCGTCGCCCGCCTCGACGGCCACGTCGGGCCCAACGTCGGTGATCACGTCGCCGTTTCGCTCGACGGCGACGACCGTACAGCCCGTGCGGGCCCGAACCCTGGCCTCGCCGAGCGTCTTGCCGGCCAGTTCCCCTGCCGGCGTCCGGACGATCTCGACCTGTTCGTCCATCGAGATCACCTGCTCGTCGGCCAGGATCGTCGAGGCGAGCATGCGACCGCTGACCGTCGCCAGCGAGAGGACGTAGTCCGCGCCCGCACGATACATCTTCTGGACGTTCTCGGTCTGTTCGGCGCGGGCGACGATCTCCACGTCGGGGTTGAGATCGCGGACTACCAGCGTCGCGAACTCGGTGTCGGTGTCGTCCGACAGCGCGAGGATGACGGTGCGGGCGTTCTGGACGCCGGCGGCGCGCAGTTCCTCCGGTTCGGTCGCGTCGCCGACGATATCGACGCCCGGCTTCTCGATCTGGTCGATGACGGTGTAGGTCAGGCCCGCCGTGTCGAGTTCGTCGGCGATGGTCTCGCCGACCTCGCCGTAGCCGACGATGATCGTCTCGCCGCGGCCGAACTGGCGGACGCTCGACAGCGTCATGTCCTTGAGCCGCTGCAGTTGGTCTTCCCGGCCCGCGACCAGCAGGACAGTGCCGTTGTCGAGCGTCGCGTCGGGCGAGGGCGGGCTCTCGAACTCGCCCTGGAACCACGCGCCGATGACGTTGACGCCCGCTCGTTCGCGGATCCCGCTGTCGGCCAGCGTCCGGTCGACGAGGTCACTGCCCCGGTGGATCGGCAGTTCAGCCACGTCGAAGTCCTGTCCGATCTCGATAGTCTCGCCGACGGCCGTCGACACGCTGGTGGTCACCTTGCCGGCGAGACTCTCCCCGAGCAGGCGGCGCGGCGAGACGACGTGATCGGCCCCGGCGAGTTCGTGGTAGCGTGCGCGGTCCGGTTCCTCGACGACGCTGACTGTCGGGACGCTGTCGTCGACCTCGCCAGCGGTGAGGATGATACTGGTGTTGACCTCGTCGGCGGCGTCGGCGACGAGCGCCCGCGCTCGCGAGAGGCCCGCCCGTCTCAGCCCCTCGACGGACTGGGGGTCGGCGTGGACGACGCGGTGGCCCTCCTCGTAGAGAGTGGTCGCGCGGTCGCGATCCGGTTCGACGACGACGTGGTCGACGTTCCAGGCGTCGAGTTCGCCGACGAGCGTCTCGCCCCGCGGGGTGAACGAGCAGATGACGACGTGATCCGAGAGGCTCTCCTCGACGGCCGTGGGCACCGTCGTCGACATTGCCTCCTCGAACAGCGGAAACAGGAGCACGGGCAGCGCGAGGAAGATCAGGACGACGCCGGTCACGTCCATCAGGATGACGAGGACGTTCATCTCTGGGGTCGCCCAGGGGGCGTCCGAGCCAAACCCGGTCGTCGTGAACGTCTCGACGACGATCTGGAGCGACTGGAGGAACGACTGCGGGTCGTTCTCGTAGACGCTCATCCCGTAGTCGTAGGCGACGGCGTAGCCGAAGATGACGACGATCAGGCCCAGGACGTAGAGCCCAGTCCGGCGCTGCCACTTGTCCATCGTGGCTGTACGTTACCGACCTCGGTAAAAACGGTTCCCCTGCCCGCATTCGGTGCCGGAAAACGAGTGCCGACGGCGACAGACGCGCGTCCGACAGTCGTCTGTCACCGATCCCGTCGCCGTCCCGTCCTACACTTTCACTTTCACCGCGCTACCCTCGCGTTTAATGTGCCCCCGCTTCTCCGATCAAGTGTCACACCCTCCTTCGGTGGGTGGGCACCATCCTTTCGTTCCCCCCTTCCCCAGGCCCGTGAGCGACAGCGCCGCGGTCGGAATCACCCGAGCAGGGCGGGAGAATAACAAGCGCTCGCGTCCAACGACCGCTATGCTCGCTTTCGAGGACGTGCTGGCCGCCCGGGACCGCGTCGCCGAGACGGCCCGGCACACGCCACTGGACTACTCGCACACCTTCTCTGCGATGACCGGCGCGGACGTGCATCTCAAACTCGAACTGTTCCAGCGCACGGGGGCGTTCAAGATCCGCGGCGCGACCAACCGGATCGCGACGCTCTCGGACACCGAACGCGAGGCCGGCGTCGTCACGGCCAGTGCCGGCAACCACGCACAGGGAGTCGCGCTCGCGGCCACGCGGATCGGCGTCGACTCGACGATCGTCATGCCCGAACGCGCCCCCGTCTCGAAAGTGCAGGCCACCGAGAGCTACGGCGGGAACGTCGTGCTCCACGGCCGGGACTACGACGAAGCGGCGGAGAAAGCCCATGAGATCGAACGCGAGGAGGGCCGGACCTACGTCCACGCCTTCGACGACGAGATGGTGATGGCCGGCCAGGGGACCATCGGCCTGGAGATCTACGAGGACCTCCCCGGCGTCGACACCGTGATCGTCCCCATCGGCGGGGGCGGACTGATCAGCGGCATCGCCACGGCGCTCAAGGGCCAGAACGAGGACGTGCGTGTGATCGGCGTCCAGGCCGAAGGCGCATCGAGCGTCGCAGAATCGCTCCAGAAGGGCCACCGGATCGAGCGCGACGGAGTCCAGACCATCGCCGACGGCATCGCCACCCGCACCGTCGGCGAGCGTACCTTCGAGATCATCCGCGAGCGCGTCGACGAGGTCGTCACCGTCACCGACCCGGAGATCGCCGTCGCGCTGACGACGCTGCTGGAACGCTCGAAAACCCTCGCGGAGGGCGCTGGCGCGGTCCCGCTGGCGGCCCTGCTCGAAGGGAAGTTCGACTACGACGAGGGCGAGACCATCGTCCCGACGCTCTGTGGGGGCAACATCGACCTGAACACGCTGACCAACGTCATCATGCGCGGCCTGGTCGAGACCGGGCGGTACTGCAAGATCAAGACCGTGCTGGAGGACCGGCCCGGATCGCTCGAGGAACTCGTCGAAGTCCTCTCGGCGGCGAAGGTCAACATCTACGGCATCGAGCACGATCGGACCTCCCGGGACATCGCGATGAACGACGCCGAGGTGGAACTGGACCTCGAAACGCGGGGCGAGGAACACGTCGCCGAACTGCTCGCCGCGCTGGAGGACGCCGGCTACGAGGTCGAGGTGTTGGTTTGATCACCCCGTTATCGAGGCGGTGTTCAGATAAGAGAATGACCGTGAGGATGTGAAGCACCGAAAGCCCTCGGCACGCTAACCGGATCTGCGCCGGATATTCTTCCTTCGGTCGAATAGTGCCGGCACAGATCCGGTTACCGCGCCTCGCCCTTCCATCTGCCAGGGTTCAGATGGTGACACAGCCGACTCCAGACGGATGAAAGGGCGAGTGTCGTTGCGGGAACCCGGACCCCGCAAGCACCGCAATGTAGTGAGGAGCGCAGCGGCGGTCCCGGGACCGCAACTGCATGAGGGCTTTCGGTGTCCACACAGGTCGAAAAAGAACTGCTTATCTGAACACCACCGCTGTCGAGCGCCCCAGATTTATCCCCGTTCCGCTCACCACTCCGGGTATGAAACGCATCGTCAGCACCAACGCGGCACCGGAAGCGGTCGGCGCGTACAGCCAGGCCACGGCGACGGACGACCTCGTGTTCACCGCCGGCCAGATTCCCCTGACGCCCGACGGCGAACTCATGGCCGACGCACCGATCGCCGACCAGACCGAGCAGGCCTTAGAGAACGTCGCCGCCATCCTCGCCGAGTCGGGCGCGGGACTCGACGACGTGCTGAAGGTGACGGTGTACCTCGACGACATCGACGACTTCGAGGCCATGAACGAGACCTACAAGACGTTCTTCGAGACCGAGCCACCGGCCCGCAGCGCCGTCGGCGTCGACGAACTCCCGAAGGGCGTCGGCGTCGAGATCGAAGCGATTGCGACGAAGTGAAGGCGATCGGCCCCTCGCTTCCGATATGGACCCACGGATCAAGGAGACGCTCCTGTGGGGCGTCGTCGGTGCACTCTCCTTTCTCGTCCTCGTGCAGGGGTACGAACTGCTCACCGACGCCAGCGTCACGGTCGGCGTCAAGGCCGGTGTCGCGCTGCTGGTCGGCGGCGGCGCGGCCCTCGTCACCCACCTCGCCAGGGACCAACTGCTCGAAGAGCCTGCGTAATCGTCCGACCGAGAACGAACACCCATACTCACCCGCCCGCCGACCGACCGATACGTGCCAGGATGGCCGAACTACTCCTGCCGACTGCAAGATCGTGAGCGACAACGCCGCGGGCGCGGCGCTCCGCGCCTCGATGTGAGCGGCGAAGCCGCGAACGCTCGCAGCTCGCAGTCGACAGCAGAAGGCGCACGCCTGGAACGCGTGTTCTCTTTCGGGATTCTGGGTTCGGCTCGACCAACTGAGAACGAAAGCCCTTAATCACACGCCCGCCGACGTTTCGACGCGAGCCAGGATGGCCGAACGGTAAGGCGCACGCCTGGAAAGCGTGTTCCCTTTCGGGATTCTGGGTTCAAATCCCAGTCCTGGCGTCTTCTGCCGCGAACATCACGCCGAGAACCGCGTAGCGTGCTCTCGGCTTTCGTGAGCGGCGAAGACGGCGATAACTGGGATTTGAGCACGCGAGTCGCAGCCCCGGAACGGTCGAACGGAGTGAGACCGCACGCCCGGAACGTCTCGCAACTGTTCAAATCCCAGTCCTGGCGTACCACCTTTTTCCGCGTCGGGTTTCCTCGCGAGCCTTCGGCTCGCTGTGGGAACCCTCGCGCAAAAACGTGGGCGAAAAAGGCCGATCGCTTCGCGCTCGGTGAATCGCGCGAACTACCGGGTCCTTCGGACCGCTCGTTCGCGCGAATGCTTCTTGACCAACAAAACCAATCTATTGATCAGTCTGCGGTAGCGCGCGCTGTCGCGGCAGGCGAGGCGCTTCGCGCCTCGGTGTGAGCGGCGAAGCCGCGAACGCTCCGTGCCGCGACGACACTGTGCGAGGGATGAGTGAACGAGCGACGCGAGTGAGCGAATCGGTTGGGGAGGCGTGTGGTTGCGGTGTTGTGGCGGTGTGGCCTGGTGGAGTGAACGGGGGAGGGACGGTCGGCGGTGCTGCGTGGGCACTATTCGAGCGACCATCGGGAGCGAGAATATCCCACACAGCACCGCCGAGCGGGCCGAGGGCGTTCAGTTGTCTGGGACTCTCACAGTGACTGTATCGACTTCGTTTCAGCGCAGGCAGAGCCGAATCACCTGTTCTACTAGCACATTACCGTGCAGTCGTGTCATCGTCCCGTCGTCGTTCCGTAGCCCTTTGTATGGCCGCGATGTAGTCCCGTCGACAGATGCATCCCTCCCGTCTGGTCGCCCTGTGTTTCATGGGGGTTAGCCTCCTGTTGTTCGCACAGCTCGGCGTCGCGTCCCCGCTCGCGCTCACGGTGCCCGTGCTGGTCCAGTTGCTCGGTGCGGTCGTCCTGCTGTTGGGTAGCCTCTACGGACTGATGCAGTACGAGGACAATCCCATCGTCACCGAATACGGCCCGAAGGCGTACGTGCTGATCGGCGCGAGCCTGTTCTGGTTCGTCGCGCTCGCGGCCTCGATCGCGGTCTCGGTCGACGGAATATGACGGAGCGGCGTGAGTGGGTGCCGCTGATCGTGGCGGGCCTCACGAACGCCGTTCCGGTCGCTGGCGTCGTGCTGTTCGGGTGGTCGCTGGCCCCGCTCGTACTGGTGTACTGGTTCGAACTCGGAGTGGCGCTGGCCTTCGCCGCGGTCCGTGGTCTGTTCGCCCAGCGGCCGCCGTCGCATCCGCCCGCCCTCCTCGTCGTCGGAGCCGTCCGGCACAAGCGCGGCGGGATCTCGCTCCCGTGGACCGACCGCCGGGTACAGTTCGCGAACGTGCCGGTCGTGGCGCTCGCGCTCGTCGGGTTCGGACTGGTGTGGTTCGTCGCCGGCGTGATCGCCTTCGCTGGCCTCGAAGTCGGCGGCGGTGGCACTATCGAGGACGCCGCGACCACCGGAGCGGGGTTCGGGATGCTCGGTGCCGTCGCCGGTCACGGTGTCGACACGGTCGCGAGGTACTTCCTGGCAGGCAGGGACGAGCGCGTGAACGTCCAGCAGGCCCTCCAGTCGGCGATCTGGCCGATCCTCGTCGTCGGCCTCGCACTGGTCGTCTGTGGCCTCGTCGTGGCGACCGGCGCGTCCACCATCCTCCTGCTGGCTGGCCTCGTGACGACGAAGTGCTGCTTCGACCTCGCGGGCAGCTACCGCGACCGGTTGCGGGCCTTCGACGAGCGAACATATCTCACCTTTGGCTGGGCGTTCGACCCGCCGACGTGGAACCCAGTCGACGCCGATCTGGACGGCCCCGTCGAGACCGTGCGTCCGCACCGGGGGGCCGTCCTCCTCGACGGCGTGATCCGTGGCTGGACGAGCGACGCGATGACCCTCGTCGCAGTACTCGCCGGGAGCGGCGTCGTGCTGTCGCTGCTGGCCGGTGATCTCGGCCCTCTGTTCGTCGGCGGCGTGCCGGCGCTCGCGCTCCTCCTGTTGCTGGCCGTGTTGGGAGCGGTCCACGATGCGATTCGGTTCGGCTGGCTGACCTACCGCGTCGGCGACGACGGGGTCGTCGGCGTCGACAGGCTGTTCGGACGGGCCCAGTGGCGCGTCCCCGCGTGGAAAGTTGAGCGAGCCGATGTCGAGCGCACGCTCGCGGACCGCCTCGTCGGCACCGAGACGCTCGTCGTCTCGCACGACGACCGCGAGATCAGGATCACCAACGTCCCCGACGCGGACGCGCTGGTCCCCGATCGGACCCCCGACGCCGCTGCCGTCGACGCCACTGCCCCCGACAGCTAAGGGTCCGCCGGGCGACCGCTCACCTATGACCGACTACCGGGCGAACTACGCGATGGTGTCGCTACAGGAGCAACTGGGCGCGGACCGCGACGACCTCGACGTGCCGTGGGCGACCTTCTCGGGCGACGAGACCGACGTACATACCTTCGAGGTAACGACCGACGAGCCGGTCGAGCCCTACGTGCAGATGCAGGTGTACGACGTTGGCAGCTACGACCACGAACTCCTCGTCAACGGCGAGGCGCTGTCGGGGTTCGACGTGCCGACCGGCCACGGCTGGCAGTACTGGATGGACACGGTCACGGCCGCCCGCCTGCGCGAGGGCGAGAACACGCTGCAGTTCCGCCGCGATACCGAGAGCGACGACAGCTTCGTCGTCGGGACGCTCACAGTCAACTGGAAAGCGCCGGTCGAGTAATCGTATATAAACATACCCTCACCCCACCGGGATGCCGTGATACTCGTTCGCACGGATTTCTCCCTGTCGAGGCGCTGTCTGCCGGTTTACCCCTCGATACGACGCGGTTCTCGCTGAATGCTGATCGGCGAAAACCCATACTTTTATATAGAATCACATTCAATCATTCGGACGATTATGAGCCAGCGGCAAATGCAGGGTCAGCCGATGATCATCCTGGGGGAGGACTCCCAGCGGATGAAGGACAAGGACGCACAGAGCCACAACATCTCGGCGGCCCGAGCGGTCGCCGAATCGGTACGATCGACACTCGGTCCGAAGGGCATGGACAAGATGCTCGTCTCCTCGCTCGGTGACGTGACCGTCACGAACGACGGCGTCACCATCCTCCAGGAGATGGACATCGACAACCCGACGGCGGAGATGATCGTCGAAGTCGCCGAGGCCCAGGAAGACGAGGCCGGCGACGGGACGACGACCGCCGTCTCCATCGCGGGCGAACTGCTGAAAAACGCCGAGGAACTCCTCGAACAGGACATCCACCCGACGGCGATCATCAAGGGCTTCGACCTCGCCTCGACCGAGGCGAAAAACCAGATCTCCGAGATCGCCACCTCCGTCGACCCCGACGACGAGGCACTGCTGAAGAAGCTCGCCGAGACCTCGATGACGGGCAAGGGCGCGGAGCTCAACAAGGAGCACCTCGCTCAGCTCATCGTCGATGCGGTCAACGCCGTCACCGTCGAGGCCGACGACGGCTCGGTCGTCGCCGACCTCGAGTACCTCAACATCGAGACCCAGACCGGCCGCCCGGTCTCGGACTCGGAGCTCATCGAGGGCGCGGTCGTCGACAAGGACCCCGTCCACGAGGAGATGCCCACGGACGTCGACGACGCCGACGTGCTCCTGCTCGACACGCCGATCGAACTCGACGAGACCGAGGTCGACGCACAGCTGTCGGTCGACGACCCGAGCCAGCTCCAGAACTTCCTCGACAAGGAAGAACAGCAGCTCGAAGAGATGGTCGACGCCATCGCTTCGACGGGCGCGAACGTCGTCTTCTGCCAGAAGGGCATCGACGACATGGCCCAGCACTACCTCGCCAAGGAGGGTATCCTCGCCATCCGCCGCGCGAAGAAGTCCGACATCGAGTTCCTCCGCGAGGTCCTCGGTGCCAACATCGTCTCTGACGTGCACAACGCCACGGCCGACGACCTCGGTCACGGCTCCGTGCGCCGGGACACCGAGGAAGGGCTGTTCTACGTCGAAGGCAGCAGCGACGACGCCCACGGCGTCACGCTCCTCCTTCGCGCCTCGACCGAACACGTCGTCGACGAACTCGAACGCGGCGTCACTGACGCGCTCGACGTGGTCGCCTCGACGGTCGCCGACGGCCAGATCCTCGCCGGCGGCGGCGCGCCCGAGGTCGAACTCGCCGCCCGCCTGCGCGACTACGCCGACGGCGTCGAGGGCCGCGAACAGCTGGCCGTCGAGGCCTTCGCCGACGCGCTGGAACTGATCCCGCGCACGCTCGCCGAGAACGCCGGACTGGACTCCATCGACTCGCTCGTGGACCTGCGCGCCGCTCACGAGGGTGGCGACGTGCAGGCCGGTCTCGACGTGTACAGCGGTGACGTGGTCAACACGCTCGACGAGGGCGTCGTCGAACCGGCCCACGCCAAGCGACAGGCTATCTCTTCGGCTGCCGAGGCGGCGAATCTCGTGCTCAAAATCGACGACATCATCGCGGCCGGCGACCTCTCGACCGGCGGCGACGACGAAGGCGGCCCCGGCGGCCCCGGTGGCGCCCCTGGCGGCATGGGCGGCATGGGCGGCGGCATGGGCGGCATGATGTAAACCGAGCTTTTACATCAGTCACTCCGGCCGCTTCGCGGCCGTCGTTCCCTCGTAAAAGCTCGGACAAAATCGGGGCTCGTTCCAGTCGCGCCGCTTCGCGGCGCGGTAGTCACTCGCCCCGACCGGTCGCTTCGCGACCGGCGAATCGCGCGAACTGCCGGGTCCTTCGGACCGCTCGTTCGCGCGAATGCTCGCAGTATACTTACTTTTACTCTGGATGGATCGCGTATTTACACAACGCTCCTGAAGACAATCGGTGTATGCAGTCGCCACTCGAAATCACAGACGAAGAGCAGTACTGGCTTCGCAGTCGAGACGTGAGCGACTCGTCGACGGTCGCTGGCGACGCCTACTTCTCGGAGTACGATATCTCACGTGCCGAGGTGGTGACCGGTGACGACCTCCCGCCGGCAGACGACGAGACCGTTCGGGAGATCGACCGTGAGGCATTCGACCAGGAACTGCTCACTGGCAAGTGGCAGGTCACGGGATCGCCAGAGCGGATCGAGGAATTGTTCCCGAAGCTCGTCGCCGACGCCGAGGACGGGATCGTCTAGGCGGTCAAGGCCATGACGACGTTCGGCTTCGAGAACCTCCCAATGTACGACGAGTACATTCTGACTATCTACACGCCGAACTACTTCGACCGCGAGGGCGTTCGCCGCGTCAGGGACCACCTCCGCACGGAGTACGGCGAGGTCGGGGAGTTGTACTACAAGCCCGACATCTACACGAAGAAGGGTATCGACGCGACCACAGCCGGGGAGTTCGGGCTCTCGGCTCCCGCACGATACGTCGACTGAAATCGTCGAGAAACGGCTCTCGACGGTGGCGTGCCGACAGCGTCACCTCACTTCGTCGCGCTCGCTTCTTCGGGCACCGGTGGTTCCTGGGCCTGGAGGCTGCCGGTGATCGTCACCGGGATCGTCGAGTCGAGCATGACGGCCTGGCTGACGCTCCCGAAGATCAGTGAGCCCAGTGGCGACCGCTTTCGGCCGCCCAGTACGATCATGTCCGCGCCGACTTCCTCGGCCGCACTCAGGATCGCCGTCGACGGGTCGCCGCTGGTGCTCATCGTCTCGACGGCGATGCCGTTGTCGTGCAGTCGGTCCTGTACGTCCCGTCCCGCGGAGATCTGTGTCGGTGACGTGTTCTCTGCGACGCCGTCGTCGTCGAAGACGTGCAGCAGTGTCACCGTCACCTCGTCGGCAGCGGCGGGGAGTTCGAGGACGGCTTCGGCCTGCCCCATCGCGCGGTCCTCGTCGCTGTCGATCGGCATGAGTACCTCGTACATGGTGTGTCTGTCCGTCCGTGCCGTGGCGCTATTGTAAGGAGTACCGTACCGACAGTGGTGGTCGGTTCGACTGGACGCCGCCAGTCACTAAGTGAGAGCGCCCCACAGTGTGACGTATGCAGACCTTACTACTGGGCCCGGACGCCGTCGACGAGCACACGCCGCTCGCGGCCGTGATCGACGCCGTCGAGGCGGCCTTCGGAGCGTACGCGCGTGGTGACGTGGTGATGCCGGCCAAGTCCTACGTCGATCTGCCACAGTACAACGGCGACTTCCGGTCGATGCCGGCCTACGTGGCGGCCGACGACTGGGACGCGGCGGCCGTCAAGTGGGTCAACGTCCACCCCGACAACCCCGCCGATCACGACCTGCCGACGGTGCTGGGGACGCTGATCTACTCCGATCCCGAGACGGCCTTCCCGCTGGCGGTGATGGACGGCACCCACCTGACGCGCAAGCGCACCGGTGCGGCCGCGGCCGTCGCCACCGACTACCTCGCGGTCCCCGACGCCGATTCGATGGGAGTGGTCGGTGCGGGCGTCCAGTCCTACACCCAGGTCGACGCCATCTCGCAGGTGCGGGACATCGAGACCGTCGTCGTCGCCGACCGCAGCGAGGAGGCGGTCGCGGCGTTCGTCGACCACTTCGACGACCGCTTCGACGTGCGCCGGGGCTCCATCGAGGAGGCGGCGGCCTGTGACGTCCTGTCGACGGTAACGCCGGTCGAGGACCCCATCGTCCACAGCGTCGGTCCGCACACGCACGTCAACGCCATCGGGGCCGACGCCGCCGGGAAACACGAGATCGCGGACGACGTACTGCTGGACGCGACCATCGTCATCGACGACTTCGAGCAGTGTACCCATTCGGGAGAGATCAACGTCCCGTGGAGCGAGGGCGTCCTCGACGAGGACGACATCCACGCGGAACTGGGTGAGGTCGTTCTCGGCGAGCGTCCCGGCCGCGAGGCTATCGAAGGGGTGACCGTCTTCGACTCGACGGGGCTGGCGATCCAGGACGTGGCCTGTGCCCACGTCGCCTACGAGACGGCGCGGGCCGACGGCGCGGGCACCGACTTCGAACTGGTCGGCACCGGCCGCTAGTTCGTCAGCTTACCGTACAGCCAGATCAGTGCGACGATCGGCAGTACCGGGAGGAGGACGATCGCCAGCCCCGCGAAGACGAGCCAGCCGATCGCGTTCATTTGACTGTCGTCGTGTTCGTCGGACGGCGGCGTCACCGTTCGCAGTCCGGGTCCGTCGGAGTCGCCTGTGGCTGCCATAACCGAACGTTCGGTCGCCGGATAGATAAAAACTCACTCTCGGGACCGGTCCAGACCGAAACTGTGTCTCCCCATGGTTATATCTCACAAACAATTATGATGTTGCTCTCCGTCTAGGCGCGTGTGAGTGATCGCCACCCACGGCACGGGCGAGGAAGCCCTTACGCCCCCGGCTCACGGTCGCAGTTCCCCGACCGCCGGACGATCCTCCGCGCGGTTGCTGTCCTCCTCGTGCTGTTCGTCCTGTTGAGTACACTCGGCCAGATCGCCCCGATCAGCTACGTCAACAGCGGGAGTATGACGCCGACGCTCTCGACCGGCGACGGGTTCGTCGCGGTGCCGTCGGCCGTCGCCGACGCGCCCGAGCGCGGCGACGTGATCGTCTACCGATCACAGGAGATCGAAGCCGGCGGCCTCGTCACCCACCGGATCGTCGACCGGACCGACGAGGGATTCGTCACGCAAGGGGACGCCAACCCGATCACCGACCAGCAGGCGGGGGAGCCACCGGTCACACGTGATCGGATCGTCGCCCAGGTCGCGACCGCCGACGGCCACGTCCTCGCGCTCCCCCATGTCGGCACACTGTCGATGTGGATCCGTGGCCACGTCCGTTCGAGTGGCCTCGGAATGCCGGCGGTGTCGATGGAACTGCTCGTGCTGACCGGCGGTGCGGTGTTGTTTTGGCGTGGGTGGTAAGCGAGGGGCGTGCCGACCGCAGGGAGGCACGGTCCTCGGAACGAGCGAACCGCGAACAGCGACACGCGAGCAGCGAGATCCTGACCAATGGGAAGGATCTCGTTTGGGCGAGCGGGAGCGAAGCGACACGCGAGCAGCGAGAGCCCGACCAACGCGAGAACCCCGCAACGAGCGCGCTACTGGTCCACTTCGACCAGACCGATCTCCGCGAGGTCGCGCAGTACGTCGCGGGCGTGACCGTCCGGGTGGACGCCCTCGTAGACGCCGATGACCCGTCCCTGTGCGATCACGAAGGTGGTCCGCTGGGCGCGCCCGTCCTCGACGGAGACGCCGAAGGCATCCGCAATCTTCCCGTCGGGGTCGGCGAGCAGGTCGAAGTCCAGATCGTGTTGCTCGGCAAAGTCGCGGTGGCTCTCGACGTCGTCGGTCGAGACGCCGTAGACGGCGACGCTGGCCTCGGCGTAGGTGTCGTGGTGGTCGTCGAACTGTCGCGCCTCGGTGGTACACCCCGAGGTGTCGTCGCGGGGGTAGAAGTAGACGACCGCCGCGCTCCGGAACTCCGGTTCGACCCGCTCGCCCGACTGGTTCGGTGCGGCGATGCGTGGCGCGTCGGACCCGGTGTCGAGCACCATCGTCAGTTCACCGGGATCGACGTGCCGCCGTCCTCGCTTTCCTTGCTCAGTTCGACGGTGAGGACGCCGGCGTCGTAGCTCGCGCTCGTCGCTTCGGGATCGACTGCTTCGGGCAGCCGAACGGTGCGCTTGACGGCCTGCTGGCTTCGCTCGCGCTTGACGTGGCGGCCGTCGCTCGCTCGCTCCTCGCGCTCGGCGGCGATGGTCAGCACGCGATCGTCCTCGACGGTCACCTCGATGTCGTCGGTCGCCGCGCCCGGTAGGTCCGCGTGGACGACGAACGCCTCGCCCGTGTCGATCACGTCGACGGCCACCGACGTGCGCTGGGTCCCGAACTGTTCCCCCATCAACCCGAACAGCCGGTCGATCTCGTCGAACGGATCGGATCGCTCCTTGTCTGTCATACTCATCTGTACGTCGCCGACGGGTATAAAAATGATCGGCCAGTCCCGATACTGACGGCGCTATCTGTTCTATCACCTCGAAAGCCCTCGTCCGAATCCGGTCCCGGGACCCACGCTGTGCGCGTTCGCTGCGCTCACGTGCTTACGGGGTCCGGGTTCCCGGATTCGGACTCGCCTTTTCATCCACCAGGAGAGCAAGCTCTCCCGAGCCTGCGTTCACTCCGTTCACGCAGACGCCAGGAGTCGGCTGGCCAATCGTCCGAACCCTGGCGGATGAAAGGGCGAGGCACGTGTCGGGCGTCCTCTGGAGGCTCTATCCGAACGAAGTGAGGATATCCTTCAGAGGACGCCCGAGCGGGTCGAGGGCTTTCGAGGTCGGCATCCACGTCGTCGCAGTCGTTCCAAAATCCACAGTTCCGACGATAGCGACAACAGCAGCTAGTCGAGAACGGTTTCGGAGTCGTAAGAGCCCAGCCGTCGGACCCAGCCTTTCTCGGCGATGTCCTCGATGTCTGCGAGCGCCTTCTTAGTGCGTTCTTCGTAGAGACCGGCTTCCACGTCGATGTGGAAGACGTAGTCGCCGAGGCGTTCGCCGCTGGGCCGGGATTCCACGCGGGTGAGGTTGATGTCGCGGTCGGCGAAGGGTTCGAGCAGTTCCAGCAGGAGGCCGGGGTAGTCGACGTTGGGGTAGACGATCAGCGAGGATTTGGACCCGGCGTCAGAGCGGTCGGCCATGGGCGCGACGACGAGGAAGCGGGTGGCGTTCGAGGACTGGTCCTGGATGCCTTCGGCGATCACCCGCAGGTCGGTCCCGTCGGCGGTGCCGGGGTGGCCGATACCGGCGACGCTGGGGTCCTCACGGGCGAGTTCGACGCCCTTGGCCGTCGACGCGACGGCCTCCAGTTCGGCGTCGGGGTAGGCCTCGTCGAGGTAGGTGCGACACTGGGCCAGCGCTTGCGCGTGGCTGGCGATCACGTCGAAGTCCTCGCCCTGGGCCACCAGCGCGTGGCGGATGGGCGTGATGATCTCCTTGACGACGGCGACCTCGTGGTTGGCGAAGGCGTCGAGGCTCTCGGTGACCGAGCCCTCGATACTGTTCTCGACGGCGACGACGCCGCGGTCGGCCTTCCCGTCGGCGACGGCCTCGACGATGGCGGTCGGGGAGTCCCTGAACTCGATGTCGTCGTCCGCGGCGACCGAGCGGGCGGCCCGGTGGGAGTAGGTCCCTTCTGGTCCCAGCGTGAGCATTTTCATGCCTCCCGATACTGCGCTCGTCGTGAAAAGAATCGCGGTCGCTGGCAGTCGTGTGAGCGAGCGATACTACAACTGCTCGAACCGCCGGCCGACGTACCAGCGCGCCCCGAGGACGACGACGCTGGCCGAAAACGATGCCACGCCGAGTGCCCCCAACGGGAGCGCGTAGAGCGACCCGGCGAAGGGGTTGGTGCCGTCCATCGTCGCGACGTAGGCCCCGACGGTCTCGCCGCCCAGCAGCCCCATCCCGAGGCAGGCGACGGTCAGACCGATCGAGAGCCCGCCCATACCGACGGTGAGGCCGCCGGTGAACTCCTCGACGACCAGCACCTCGTGGGCCTGGGCCTCGCTCAGTGGGGCGTGTTCGAGGCGATAGAGGGCCGTTCCGACGAGCAGGATCGCAGCGAAAAACACCATCACGCCGCCGAACGCGCCCAGCATCGCGATTTTCGGCGCCGCGGTCAGGGGATCGGTGGTCGGTAGGTAGGGCGTGACGCTGTCGGGGAGCAGCCAGTAGAGGGGGACTGTCGCGGCCAGCGCGGCGAGCAGGACACTCTGAATACTCAGCAGTCGAGTGAGTGGCTGACCGACGATCGAGTGTCGGCACGCCCGCAGGCGTTCGTAGGCCGACCCCGACAGGACGGCGTCGGTGATCGCATCGGTGGTCTGTTGATCGGTAGACATCTGTCGTCTCGTTAGGCTCCCCTTTCCCGAAGCCGGACTTAACGATTTCCCTTCAAAAATCGCCGGTTGTTGCGCGTTCGCTCCCGGTTACGTACCGGCCGAATGCGGTGTCTGCAGGGCGTCACGCTATCGCGTGTGGATCGCCGCGCCGACGGCGTCGAGGGCGGCCTCGTGGACCGCTTCCGAGAGGGTCGGGTGGGTGTGGATCGTCGACCCCAGATCCTCCAGCGTCGCGCCCATCTCGATGGCGAGACCGACCTCGGCGATCAGTTCGGAGGCCTCGGGGCCGACGATCTGGGCACCCAGCACGAAGCCGCTCTCGTCGTCGGCGACGAGGCGGACGAACCCCTCCTTCGCGTCGACGGTCAGCGCGCGGCCGTTGGCCCGCATCGGCATCTGGCCGACGACGGGGTCGAAGCCGGCGTCGCTCGCTTCGGCCTCGGTCATTCCGACGGTCCCGATCTCGGGCTCGGTGAACACGGCGGCGGGGATCGCCTGCTGGTCCATGGCGGCTGGCTCTCCCGCGACGACTTCGGCGGCGACCTCGCCCTCGGTCATGGCCTTGTGCGCTAACATCGGCTCGCCGGCCACGTCGCCGACGGCGAAGACGTGGGACTGGTCGGTGCGGGCCTGCTCGTCCGTCTCGATGACCCCGTTCTCGGTCGGTTCGACGCCGAGTTCGTCCAGCCCGAGCCCGTCGGTGACGGCCTCCCGGCCCACGGCGACCAGCACTTTCTCGGCGTCGAAGCGAGTCAGTTCGCCCTCGTCGTCCTCGGTGTGGACGACCACCGTGTCGCCGTCTCGCTCCCACGAGTCGGCGGCCTCGCCGAAGTAGAAGTCCACGCCCAGCTCCTCGGCGCGTTCCCGGACCGGCGTCGCGATGTCGTCCTCGTAGCCCGGCAGCGCCTCCGCCAGCATCTCGACGACGGTGACCTCCGCGCCCAGTTTCTGGAACACGGTCGACAGCTCCATCCCGATGTAGCCCGCGCCGACGACGAGCAGGCGCTCCGGGACCGACTCCAGCGCCAGCGCGTCCTTCGAGGAGAGGATCGACTCGCCGTCGAACTCGAAGCCGGGCACCGTCAACGGTCGACTCCCGGTGGCGACGACGACGTGCTCGAACTCGATGGACTCCGACCCCTGCCCATCGCCGCCGTGGGCGATCCGGGCCTCGTGGGCCCCGGTGAAGGTGGCCTCGCCCTCGATCAACTGCACGCCCGCCGACTCCGCGAGGGATTCGACACCGCGGGTGAGGCGGGTGACGATGCCGTCTTTCCACTCGACCATCCCCGCCATGTCGACGGCCGGGTCGGCGTAGATGCCCATGTGCTCGGCGTCGCCCGCCCGGTGGGCCACCTCGGCCCCCGAGATCAGCGCCTTCGAGGGGATACAGCCGTGATTCAGGCACGTCCCACCGTAGGCGTCCCGCTCGACGAGCGTGGTGTCGACGCCCAACTGGGCGGCCCGGATGGCGGCGACGTACCCGCCCGGCCCGCCGCCGACGACCAACAATTCGGTTCCTGTCGTTACGTCTCCGACGACCATACTCGTGGGTCGACCCCTGCCCTGAAAAAGACGGTTCCTCTGGGCTCGATCTGGGGGGGTTCGACTCGACGACTCTCTTTCCGTCCGCGCACGACAGAGACGAACTCACTCGATTGCGGTGGCGTGTGCTGTCGCGCCCTCGTGGCGCGACGCCATCGCACGAGGGATGAGCACCGGAGCGAACGGCGTGAGCGAGGAGCACAATCGGCTGGGGAGGGCGTGGCTGTCGCTCGGTGGGACGAACGGGGCGACGGCGGAGGACGACGCCCGGCGACGAAAGGACCACAGGGAGCGAAGCGACCGAGGACCGCAGCGAGCCGCGCGAGTCGTCCGCCTCGGGGCGTTCAGTTGTCGTTCACAACGCCGTCGACGCGAACAACTCGAAAGCCCCCACTGGCTCGGGTCGAGGGCCCACCGCTGCGCGCTTCGCTCCCGCTGGTCGCTGCAGTGCTAGCGGGGGCCGTCGTCCCCGAGCCAGTGGCCCCTTTCAGTCCGCCCGAACGAGTGGGCCACACCCTCCCCAGCCGATTCCGTTGCTCGCCGTGCGTCGCACGGCTGCGCTACTCATCCCTCGCGTGGTGGCGTCGCGCCACGAGGGCGCGACAGCACACGCCACTGTTTTCGTCAGTCTTCTTCGTGCTCTGCGGAAAATCCAGTCTACCGGTCCACCGTCCTTACACGTCGTCGAGCGTGAGCGCGTCGAACTTCCGTGTCGCGTACACGTACCCGCCGACGCCGGTCGTCGTGATGGTCCCGAGATAGACCACCCAGCCCCCGACGAGCAGGAGGCCGGGGCCGCGATCGGTCGTCACCCACACGAGCGCGAGGCCGGCGGCGACGACGGCCATCGTGCCGAAGAAGTACCCCAGCATCGCGATGGTCGAGGGGTGGGCGCGTTCGACGTTCATGTACTCGCTGCGCTCGAACTTCGGGACCACGGCACCGATACCCAGGGCGGTGCCCGCCGCCGCCAGCAGGACGACGGGGGTCAACAGCGTCCGGCCGAGCACGCGCAGGGGTGGATCACCGAGCACACCGAGCGGGAGTCCCAGCCCCACCGCCACGGCACCGCCGACGATGACGCCGCCCAGCGCCCGTCCGCGCAGGAGGTGCTTCGTCGAGGCCGTACTGGTCAGCAGTAGCGGTAACTGGTCGCGGTCGTCGCCCATCGGATTCAAGCAGTAGGTCGCGCCCGACAGCGTCGCGCCGGCGACGACCGCGGCTCCCGGTCCCAGCGAGGTCAGCAGGTCGGGCTGGGTGACTAGACTGCCCACGAAGGCAAGCCCGCCAAAGAGGACCATCGAGAGGTGTGAGACGAGTTTGGGGTTGCGACGGGTCCGCAAGAGGTAGCGCCACGCGATCCGTGCCGAGGGGGTCATCGTCAGCAGGCGCGGGACGCCGCGGCTCCCGACCCGCTGGTCGCCCGACTGGTCGCCGCGGTCGTCGAACAGGATTGCGGCCTCGATGCGCAGCGTCGCCGCCAGCGCCAGCGGGATCGTCAGCAGTGTCGCGGCGAGGATGCCGACGCCCAGCACCCGCGGGGTCGCGCCCAGCGGCGCGGCCGCGACGCTGGCGTAGGCCTGCAGCGGCTGGCCCGGGAGCAGCGACGACAGCGAGAGCGACGGCGCGTCGGACTCGCCCAGCACCGCCGGGATGGCGATCTGCACGCCGACGAACGCGCCCCCGGCGACGACGATCAGGACGACCGCCTTCCCCCACGCCGACAGCCGCGAGAGCAGGCCCAGATAGCGCACCCCGGCCCCGAGCGTCCGACCGACGAGCAGGCCGGCGAGTGCGAGCGGCAGGGTCGCCAGGACGACCAGCAGCGCCGGCAGCGGCGAACCGGCCCCGACGGTCAACATTCCGAGCAACACGACCGCGGGGACGACGGCGAAGGCGACCGCCTGCAGCGTCTCGCTGGTAAAGCGGCCGACGACCACCGCCTCGGGTGGGATCGAGGTGCGAACGAGCGGGCCGACCGCGCCCACGCGGGTCTGATTGATCGCGGTCGCACCGCCGAAGTAGAAGCCGACGGTGAGCGCCCCGATCAGGACCGTCCCGAAGCGCGCCAGCGGTGGGTCGCCACTGACCAGCCCCGCACCGAAGTCCAGCACCGGCGAGAGGAAGGTCAGCGGGAAAAAGAGGCCAAAGGAGCCCATCCCGACGACGACGCCGATCAGCTGTCGGCGGTTGCCGAGGATCCGGCGGACCTGCGCCCGCAGTTCCGTTCGGGCCAGTACCCCGCCGTCGCGCAGGTCACTCCGCTGCATAGGCCTCCGCTTGCTCGCTGGTCAGCGCGAGGAAGGCGTCTTCGAGGTCGGCGTCGCCCTCGCTCTCGACCGACCCGATCAGGTCGCCGGGCGGGCCTTCGGCGACGAGGCTGCCGTCGTGGAGGACGCCGACCTCGTCCGCGATCTCCTCGACGACGGGGAGGATGTGCGTCGAGAGGAACACGGTCGTGTCCTCGGCGGCCAGATCGACGATCAACTCGCGCAGCGTCTTGGCCGCTCTGGGGTCGAGGCCCGAGGTGGGCTCGTCGAGGAAGACGACGGCAGGGTCGTGCTGGACGGTCTGGACGAAGGCGGTCTTCTGGCGCATCCCCTTGGAGTACCCGTCGATCCGCCGGTCCAGGTCCTCGGTCAGGCCGAGTTCGTCACAGAGGTCCAGCGCCCGATCAGCGACCTGCTCGAAAGGAATCTCCCGCAGATCGGCGGCGAACTCCAGTTGCTCGCGCCCGGTCAGTTCCTCGTACAGCGGCGGCTCCTCGGGCAAGAGGCCGATCTCGTCGACGATCCGCCGGCGGTCGCTACTGTCGATTTCGGCCACCTCGGCGGTGCCCTCGCTTGGCTCGACCAGCCCGGTCAACATCCGCATGGTCGTGGTCTTGCCCGCGCCGTTCGGGCCGAGAAAGCCGTAGACGACGCCCGTCGGGACCTGCAGGGCGAGGTCCTCGACGGCGGTCGTCTCGCCGTAGCGCTTGGTCAGTCCGTCGGTGGCGATCGCTGGGGACCTTGTCATGCCCGGAGCGTGGGCCGTCAGGGAGGAATGTCTTCGGGTCCGTCGCTCGCTGCCCCGTTCACTCCAGTAACAGCAGGCTCGGCTCCGCGAGGTACTCCTTCAGCGTGTTAGCGAAGCGAGCGGCGTCGGCCCCGTCGATCACGCGGTGGTCGATGGCCAGCGACAGCGGCAGGGTCTGTTTCGCGACGACCTCCCCGTCTTCAGCGACCGCTCGCTCTTTCAGCGCACCGGTCCCCAGAATCGCCGTCTGTGGAACGTTGATGATCGGGTCGGCGTACTCGCCGCCGATCGCGCCGAAGTTGGTGACGGTGAACGTGCCGCCCTGCATCTCCGCGCGGTCGAGGTCGCGGGAGCGCGCTCGCGCCACGAGGTCGTTGACCTCCCGAGCGAGTTCCAGCAGCCCCTTCTCCGCCACGTTCTCGACGACCGGAACCACGAGTCCGTGGTCGGTCGCCGCCGCTACGCCGACGTTGATCTGGTCGTGATAGACGATCTCCTCGTTGTCCTGGTCCAGTTCGGAGTTCAGGATCGGATGGGAGTCGAGCGCCGCCGCGACGCACTTCAGCAAGAGCGGGGTGTAGGTCAGGCGAACGCCGCGCTCCTCGGCCAGCGGTTCGAGTCGCTCGCGGGCGGCGACCAGTCCCTCGAGGACGGCCCGGTCGTGGTGGGTCGCGTGGGGGACCTCGCGGCGGGACTGGGCCATGCGCTGACCGATGGTCCGCCGGGTGCCCCGATAGGGTTCGCGGCGTGGCTCCTCGCCTTCGATTGTCCCCGCATCGTCGGCGTCAGTGATCGCCGGTTCCGTCTCACTCGTCTCGGCGACGGCGGCCCCGGTCGCTCGCTCGTCCGTCTGTGTCTCCGCGAACGCCCGCACGGCCGCCTCGTCGACGTAGGGCTGGCCGTCGCGCATCTCGTCGGTCGGGACGGCGTCGATGTCCACGCCCAGATCGTCGGCCACTTTCCGGGTGGCCGGCGTCGCCAGCGTCCGGTCGCGCCCGGCCGCGCTGTCGACCGTCGAGACGGCGGATTTGACCGCGGTCTCGTCCCCGCCGTCGCCATCGTCCGCGCTGCTGACCCGGCTCACGGCCGATTTGATCTCCTTCCCGTCGTCATCGTCGCTGTCGTCGACACGACTGACGGCGGACTTGATCTGTGGCTCGCCCTCGTCGTCTTCGCTCTCCTCGGCGGCATCCCGCACGTCCTCCTCGGTGATGCGACCGCTCGGCCCCGATCCCGCGACGGTCGTGATGTCGACGCCGAGTTCGCGAGCGAGTCGGCGGACCGTCGGCGGTGCGAAGACCCGGCCGCCCTTCGCCGAGGTACCCCTCTCGGCTTCGGCATCCGCCACCTCCGCCGTGGCGGCTTCGTCGCCGTCGTCGCTCTCTGCTTCCGTGTCGGCCTCTTCGTCCGGTGCGATACTGACGATCACCGCACCGGTCTCGACCACGTCGCCGGGGTCGTAGTGCAGTTCCCGGACCACGCCGCCGACGGGCGAAGGCACGTCCACGGCGGCCTTGTCGGTCTCGACGTCCGCGAGTACCTGGTCCTCCTCGACGCGATCACCGACGGCGACGTGCCATTCCAGAATCTCCCCCTCGGCGACCCCTTCGCCGAGGTCGGGGAGTTCGAACTCGAACATGGCCTAAAAATCGACGGCGTCCGTGATACGGTCTTTGATACGGGCAGGTTCGGGGAGGTAGTAGTCCTCCAGCGCGTACAGCGGGAACGGGGTGTCGAACCCGGTCACTCGCTGGATGGGGGCCTCCTGATAGAGGAGGGCTTCCTCTTGTAGCGTCGCCGCGATTTCGCCGGCCAATCCGCCGCTCTTGGGTGCCTCGTGGACGACGACCGCGCGCCCGGTCTTCTCGAAGCTCTCGACTATGGTGTCGGTGTCCATCGGCGACAGCGTTCGCAGGTCGATCACCTCGGCGTCCACGTCGGGGGCCAGTTCCTCGGCCGCTTGCAGGGTCGGGCGGGCCATCGCCCCCCACGTGACGACGGTCACGTCCTCGCCCTCGCGGGGCACGGCGGCCTCGCCCAGCGGGACGGTGTAGGTGTCCGAATCCACGTCCTCGCGGAACGCCCGGTAGATCAGCTTTGGTTCGAGGAAGACGACGGGGTCGGGGTCGCGGATCGACGCCGCGAGCAGGCCCTTGGCGTCGCCCGGCGTCGAGGGCACGACCACCTTCAGGCCCGGTTCGTGGACGTAGAACGCCTCCTTCGATTCGGAGTGGTGTTCCGGCGCGCGGATGCCGCCGCCGTAGGGCGCTCGCACCGTCATCGGACACGTGAAGCGCCCCCTGCTTCGGGTCCGCAGGCGTGCGGCGTGGGAGACCAGCTGGTCGAAGGCGGGGTACATGAACCCCGAGAACTGCATCTCTGGGACCGGGCGCAGGCCGTGGGCGGCCATACCGATGGCGGTGCCGACGATGCCCGACTCCGCCAGCGGGGTGTCGATCACCCGGTCGGGGCCGAACTCCTCGATCAGGCCCTGCGTGGCCCGGAAGACGCCGCCGTTCTCGCCGACGTCCTCGCCCATCACGATCACCTCGTCGTCCCGCTCTAGCTCGCCGTACAGGCCGTCTCGGACCGCTTGCACGAGCGTGAGGTTCTGGGTGTCGGTACTCGTCGGCGGGCCGTGCTCGGCACTCATTCCAGTAGCACCTCGTCGCCGTGGCGTTCGCGCAGCTCTTCGAGGTAGTCCAGTTGGTCCTGCAACCGCTGGGGCATCTCGGCGTAGACGTTGGCGAACATCGCCTCGGGGTCGGGCCGTTCGTGAGACTCGGCGGCGTCGATGGCGTCGGCCACCTCCTCGGCGATGGACTCCTCGATGGCCGCTACTTCCTCGTCGTCGAGCAGCCCCCGATCGCGGAGAAACGTCTCCATGCGCGGAATCGGGTCCTTGCGCCGCCAGCGTTCGACTTCCTCGTCGCTGCGGTACACCGAGGGGTCGTCGGCGGTCGTGTGTGCGCCAAAGCGGTACTGCACCGCCTCGATCATCGTCGGTCGCAGTTCATCCGCGTCGGGGTCGCGGGCCTTCGCGACGGCCTCGCTGGTCACCTGATACACCGCCAGCGGGTCCATCCCGTCGACCTGCACGCCCTCGAACCCGTAGGCGCTCGCCTTCTGTGCCAGCGTGGCGCTGGCGGTCTGGCGCTCGCGGGGCACCGAGATGGCCCACTGGTTGTTGTTGCAGAAGAAGACGCTGGGGGTATCGAACACGCCTGCGAAGTTCAGTCCCTCGTGGAAGTCGCCCTCGCTCGTGGCACCGTCGCCGAAGTAGGTCAGGTGGACCGTCTCCTCGCCCCTGAGCTTGTCGGCCCACGCCGCGCCGGTGGCGTGGGGAATCTGGGTCGCGATGGGGACCGCCAGCGCGAACGCGGCGACGCCCTCGGGCGGGTCGTTGCCGGCCTCCGACCCCATCCAGTACAGCAGGATCTGGTCGAGCGGCCAGCCGTGGGCGGACAGGGCAGCGTGCTCCCGATAGCTCGGGAACACCCAGTCGTCGTCGGCCAACGCCGCGGCGCTGGCGACCTGTGCGCCCTCCTGACCGGCCATCGGGGGGTAGGTGCCCATCCGACCCTGGCGCTGGAGACTCACCGCGCGCTGGTCGAAGTGGCGTCCGAGCTTCATCTCCCGGTACAGCGCGACCAGTTCGTCGTCGGTCAGGTCCGGCACCGTCGCTCCCTCGCGGACTTGACCGTCCTCGTCGAGTATCTGTACCTGGTCGGCCGGATCGCGGTGGAGGACGCTCAGAGCGACCACCTGCCCTGGTGTGTCATACGCTAGTCCTTGACGCGCTGGCGGCTTAGGCCTTTTCGGGCGTTATACTGGGCGGACGGTGATTACTCGTGCGTATCTCACACGAGGGTATCTGGTCCCTGGCCGGCACAGGTTTATATATCGACACGGGGCCACGCTGGTTCGTGCCTTCGATACGTTCGCCGCTCGCTGGTCGGTTCGGAACTGTCCCACAGGCCCGTTCCGGTGATAACCGATGACGGCCGTCAGTGACGTGGTCCGACAGGGTCGCGTCGCGGTCGCCGCCGCTCGCGCGCTCCTGACGATGCCACAGATGCTGCTGTACCCCCTCTCGCTCGCCGCGCTCCAGTTCGTGCTCGTCACCGCCCTGGTCGGCGGCGCATTCGCAGTCGGTGGGGCCGCGGGCTACGCGCCCGTCGTCGCCGTTCTCCTCGCGATCGTCGTCTCGACTGTCGCGCTGGCGGTGCTGATGACGGCGTACTGCTACGAACTGAACGAGGTGTTCGAAGAGCGGAATCCGACGCCACTGTCGGGCCTCCGGTTCGCGCTCGGTCGGCTCAGGATGGTGTTGGCCGCCGCGGTACTGGTCGCCGCGAGCGGCTACGCCGAGACGTCGACGGACTCGCTCGGTCCGGTCGCCAGCACGTTCGGGCTCTCGTCGGTGTGGGCGGTCAAGATCGCGAGCGCGTTCGCCTTCCCGGCGGTGGTGGCGAGTCGTCACTCCCTGCGTGTGGGTCTCTCGAACGTCAGAGACGCGGTCGAGGCCGAGTGGGGTCGTGCGGTCGTCACGACCGTCGGCACGCGCCTCGTCGGCATGGCTATCGCCTGGTGTGGCATCCTCTCGGCGATGGGACTCGCCGTCGCTGCCTTCGCAGGACTCGCCGTCGACGTGGGGCCACTGGGTCCGTTCACGCTCCCGCTGGCCGTCGGTGTCTCGGGCATCTCCGCTGCGGTCGCCGTCCAGTTCACGATCCGCGGGCTGCTCCAGATGGCGCTGTATCGCTGTGCCGTCGACGGCTCACTGCCGCCGGCCCTGTCGCCGGACCCCCAGACGTTACTCGAAACCGACGGGTCGACAGTCTGATTCGTCGACCGCCGCGGTCGTCACCCGATGATTCGATCGATCCCGACTGGTTCGAGACCGTGCTCGCTGGCGACCGCTCGCAACGCCGGCACGCGCGTCTCGATCTCGTGGGGCCGGTGACTGTCCGACCCCAGTACGAACCGTATCCCGCGGTCGGCGAACACGTCCAGCATCGCCGGATCGGGGTGGGGGCGACCGAGCGAGCGGTCCACGCGTCCGGCGTTGATTTCCGGCACAGTCCGGGAATCGGCCAGCGCCGCCGCCACCCGCTCGTAGTCGTCGCGGGTCGTGTAGCGGCGCAGATAGCCCACCCGTTCGGGCAGGTCGAGGTGGCCCAGCACGTCGAACAGTCCCGAGTCGATCAACGCGACGACGGCGTCGTAGTAGCGTTCGACCGCCGCCCGCCGTTCGGCGTCGCTGGCGTCGGCGTACTGGGCGTCGCTGGTGTAGTTGTAGGGGCCGGCGAAGTGGACGCTGCCGATTGTGTAGGCGAAGTCGGCCTCGTCGAGGAAGTCGGCGATGCGGTCCTCGTCGGCTTCGACGTAGCTCATCTCAGCCGCGTCGTACAGCGTTAGATCAGTCCCCTCGCGTGCCGCGTCGATCACCTCCCGGCGCGCCTCGTAGGTCTCGACGAGGTCGTACTGGGCGCGTCGCCCGAAGCTGTCGTCGGTGACGATACAGTGGTCGGTGAGCCCGAGGCCGTCGAGGTCGGCCCGTTCGGCGGCCGCGATCATCGCGTCGAGGTCTGACCCGTCCGAGAAGGTCGTGTGGGTGTGTACGTCGGTGTCCATTACGTGTCTGGCTCACGCGGTCCGCGGTGAGTACTGTAGAAAGGGTCCGGCAGGCAATAAATCGCGCGGCGATCAGTCCTCGGTCGCCGATCCCGGCGCGGTCGCGATGGTCGAGGCACAGTCCGTACACTGGAGCGCGACCTCCGGGTCCGACTCGTCGCTCTCGCGCTCGACGAACGAAAGCGCCCCGTCACACGACGGACAGCGTTCGAGACACATCACGAGCCGCGCTGACAGCTCCGCTCGCGCCTCGTCGGGCAGGTCGGCCAGTCGGTCCTCGTCGACCCACTCCGTGAGTGTCGGCTCGGCCGCGACGGCCGCCAGAAAGCCCGCTTCGGAGTGCCACGCGCCGATCCGCTTCCCCTCGTGGCCGACGACGAACCGGTCGCCGTCGGTCGTGACCGCCACCTCGCCGGGGTCGACGCCGCGACTGGCCGCGAGCCACTTGATTGCCCGGTCGCCGCCGCGTAACTGCGCGATGCGCTCGAACAGTGCCCGCTCGAAGGTCTCTGTCAGGCGCACGTCGGTGCCGTCGGGCGTCAGTTCGAGGACGCCCGCCGAACGCAGGAGCGACTCGACGGTGGGCGTCTCGTCGTCTCCTCCCGGTGGATCGGCGGCCTCGCCCCGGTGGTCCTCCGTCGCTCCGGCCCGCTCGTCGGACGCGTCGTCGGTCATGGTTGCCCGGCCCGCGCTCGCTCGCGAGCCTCGACCGGGTCCGCCCCGTCCAGCAGCGCCTCGGTGAACAGTTCCCCGGCGCGATACGATGACCGGACCATCGGTCCCGACGCACAGTAGGCAAAGTCCAGTTCCTCCTCGGCGACCCGCTGCCACGTGTCGAAGGCGCCGGGGTGGACGTACTCGCTGACTTCGAGATGGGAGCGAGAGGGCTGGAGATACTGGCCAAGCGTCACGATGTCGACGCCGACCTCCCGCAGGTCCGAGAGGGTCTGATAGATCTCGTGGGCGTACTCGCCGACGCCCAGCATGAGGCTCGTCTTGGTGTAGATCCCGTCGTCGTCGGCCTGAGCGAGGACCGACAGCGACTGCTCGTAGCCCGCCCGACGGTCCCGCACCGGCCACTGGAGCCGGTCGACGGTCTCGATGTTGTGGGCGAGTACGTCCGGGTCGGCGTCGACGATCTGCTGGACACAGTCGGGATTGCCCTGGAAGTCCGGGATCAGACACTCGACGAGGATCGACTCGTCGCGCGCTTTGATCGCCCGGATCGTCTCGGCGAAGTGGCCCGCGCCCTGATCGGGCAGGTCGTCGCGGTCGACGCTCGTCAGGACGACGTAATCGAGGCCGATCTCGGCGACGGCGTCGGCGACGTTCTCGGGTTCGTCGGGATCGAGTGGCTCCATCCCGCCGGTCTCCACGTCACAGAAGTTACAGCCCCGCGAGCACCGATCGCCCATGAGCATGAACGTCGCCGTGCCGGGGCCGTCTTCGCCCGACCAGCACTCGCCCATGTTCGGGCAGTTGGCCTCCTCGCAGACGGTGTGGAGGTCCCGTTCGCGCAGCGACTGCTTGATCTCCGTGAAGCGCTGGCCCGACGGCGGTCGCATCTTCAGCCAGTCGGGCTTGCGGGCGCGACTCATTAGCGGTCGTTAGGAACGGGCGGGCAAAAACGTGTGGAGAGCGATCGGACAGTGGCTGGCCGTGTCGGTCATAGGTGGTCGTCCACAACGCTTTTGCCCCGCCACGGCAACGCTTCGCACATGCCATCCGAATCCCAGTTCGGGCGTGCCGTTCGCCAGCCAGCGACGCGGTCGGGGTTCGGCTTCTTCTTCGCCGCCTGATACGGGTCGTCGTCACCGGCCGACGGTGGCGGCGATCCGTGTCACGAGCGGCGGATTCGGGGCGACTCTGGCGAGGACCCTCGACGAAACCGTTCGGCGGCAAGTGAGAACCGTTAACTGACGAACCCGCAGTGTATCCGACAACGACTCCAATGCGATTACCACACGCGCAGGTGGCCCTGCTCGAGGCTGCCGACGCAGACGACGCCAGACGGATCGATGCGCTGGCCGACGAAGCCGGCGTGAAACCAGAGACAGCGACGGGCGCGGCGTTCGCGCTTGACGAGGAGGGACTGGTCGAAATCGTCGCGGAGACGACCGAGTCCGCCGAATTGACCGACGAGGGCCGCCAGTACCTCGACGACGGCCTGCCGGAAGTTCGGTTCTACCGGGCCGCTATCGACGCCGGCGCGGCCGACGAACCCGCCGAGATGGGGCCGGTCATCGGCGGTGCCGGGCTGGAAGGGCCGGCCGTCGACATCGCGCTCTCGAACTTCGCGCGTAAGGGGTACGGCCAGATCGACAGCGGATCGGTGACCGCGACTCCCGACGTCGACCCCGACGCCGACGCGGAGGCCGCCGCGCTTGCCACGCTCGCCGATGGCGACGCCGTCGACGACGCGGACGCGCTCTCGCAACTCGAACGCCGCGGGCTGGTCGAACTGTCCGAGTCGACTGTGCGCTCGGTGCGACTCTCCGACGACGGTGTCACCGCGCTGATGGAGGGCGTCGAGGTCGCCGAGACCGTCGGGCAGGTGACGCCCGAACTGCTCACCAGCGGGGAATGGGCCGAGGTCGAGTTCGCCGAGTACAACGTCGAAGCCGACGCCGACGAGGTCCGAACGGGCAAGACCCACGTCCTGCGCCAGCAGGCCGAGAACGTCAAGGACACGCTGGTCGGGATGGGCTTTCAGGAGATGCAGGGGCCGACCGTCGACGCCGACTTCTGGATCAACGACTGCCTGTTCATGCCACAGGACCACCCCGCCAGAAACCACTGGGACCGCTTTGCCCTCGATCAGCCGGCCCGGATCGACGAACTGCCCGAGGACTTGGTCGAGCGCGTCGAGTCGGCCCACCGGAACGGGGTCGGCCCGGACGGCGAGGGCTATCACTCGCCGTGGGATCTCGACTTCGCGAAGGCCCTGGCCCTGCGCGGGCACACTACGTCGATGACGGCCCGCCACCTCTCCGGCGAGGCGCTGGGCGACCTCGAACCGCCCCAGCGCTTCTTCTCCATCGAGAAGGCCTACCGGAACGACACGCTGGACGCCACTCACCTGCTGGAGTTCTTCCAGATCGAGGGGTGGGTGATGGCCGAGGACCTCTCGGTGCGGGATCTGATGGGGACCTTCGAGGAGTTCTACCAGCAGTTCGGCATCACGGACATCCAGTTCAAGCCCCACTACAACCCCTACACGGAACCGAGCTTCGAGCTGTTCGGTCGCCACCCCGAGACGGGCGAACTGATCGAGATCGGCAACTCCGGGATCTTCCGGCCGGAGATGCTCGAACCGCTCGGCGTCGAGTGTGACGTGATGGCCTGGGGGCTGGCCCTCGAACGTCTGCTGATGCTGGTGACCGGTGCCGAGGACATCCGCGACGTGCACGGGACGCTCGTGGATCTGGATTTCCTGCGCAACGAGGAGGTGCTCTACTGATGCCAACCGTCGACATCGACCCCGACGAACTGCGAGAACTGACCGGCTACGCCGACACCGGCGACGACGAACTCAAAGACGACCTGTTCAATCTCGGCCTCGAATACGAGGGCGAGAGCGCCGAGGGGGGCTTCGAACTGGAGTTCGCGCCCGACCGACTGGATCGGCTCTCCGTCGAGGGAATTGCTCGTTCGCTGCGCTACCAGTACGGCGACGACCGGGGCGTCTACGTCCCGTCGACCAACGACGCCGAGTGGACGATCGAGGTCGACGGCACACCCGAGGAACGGCCCTACGTCACCGGTGCCGTCGTCCGCGGCCTCGACTTCGACGAGTCCTCGCTGGACTCGCTGATCCAGTTGCAAGAGAAGCTCCACGCGACGATGGGTCGCCAGCGCGCCAAGGGCGCGATCGGGGTCCACGATCTGACGATGCTCAAAGGCGGGTCGGCCAAGGATAGTGCTGGCAAGTCGATCCGCTACACCGGCGTCGACCCCGAGAGCGAGGAGTTCGTCCCGCTGGAGGGCGACGCCGCGATGACGCCCGCCGAGGTGCTCGCGGAGCACCACATCGGCGTCGAGTACGCCGACCTCGTCGAGGGCTGGGAGACGGTGCCGGCGATCTACGACTCGATCGGCCTGTTCTCGTTCCCACCGGTGATCAACGGCAAGCGCACGGAGGTCACCACGGACTCGCGGGACCTCTTTATCGAGATGACCGGCACCGACCAGTGGACGATCGACCACATGCTGTCGATCGTCTGCTACGCGCTGGACGCCCGCGGCGGCACCATCGAGGCGGTCGAAGTGAGCTACGCCGACGACGCACCCGGCGAGTATTCGGGCCGCTCGTTCGTCCGCCCGGACTTCGGAACCAAGACCAAGACGGTCGCCCACGACCGCATCGAGACTGTCCTCGGTGTCGAACTGGACGAGCGCGACGTGGCCGACCTCGCGGAACGGTCCGGCCTGGGCGTCAGCCGCGCGGACCCGGACGCCGACGAGGCCGAGGCCTACGAGGTCGAGATCCCACCCTACCGTGTCGACGTGCTCCACCCGATCGACGTGATCGACGACCTTGGCCGTGCCTACGGCTTCAACACGCTCGAACCGCGGTATCCCGACGTGTCGACGGTCGGCGGCCGAAGCGATCGCTCGAAACTCGAACGCGCCGCCCGGAACGTGCTCGTCGGTCTGGGCTTCGAGGACCTGCTGAACTTCTACATGATCAGTGAGGCCGAGAACTACGAACGGCTGAACGTTTCACAGCCGGAACCCGGTTCCGGCGGACGAGCGAACGGTGCCAACCGTGAGCAGGGCTCCGACGTGGTCGGTGGCGGCGAGGCCGTCACGATCCAGGAGCCCTACAGCGAGGACTACACGATGCTCCGGTCGTGGGCCCTGCCCTCGATCATGCTCGTCCTCGAAAACAACACGCACCGGTCCTATCCGCAGGATCTGGCCGAGATCGGTCTCGCCGCCGAGGTCGACGAATCCGAGAACACGAACGTCGCCGAACACCGGACCGTCGCCGCCGCGGTCGCCCGCCACGACGCCACCTACGAGGACGCGAAAGCTCGCCTCCAGGCCATCGCCGCGAACTTCGACAAGGAACTGACGACGCCACCCGCGGAGCACCCGACCTTCATCGACGGCCGTACCGCCGCCGTCGAACTCGACGGCGAGACGGTCGGCGTGATCGGCGAGGTCCACCCCGAAGTGCTCGTTGAACACGATCTAGAGGTTCCAGTAGCGGCCTTCGAATTTAGACTGGACGCCCTGGAGTAGTCCGCCGGCGTAGCCACCTCGACTGCCTACGTCGGAGATTTCTGCTCGTTCGTCACGGAACTGTTGTCTCCGTGTCAGAATACGCACTATCGAGTCACCTGCCGCTGCAACGGTTGTCGTAGCCTCGTTTCAGAGCCCACTTGCTTCCGTGCCGTTCGCCAGCCACTCGACGACGACGGTAGCGATCCGGTCGTGGGCCTCCTCGTAGCTGATCGTCGCCCGCCGATCCCCGCGCTGGCCGCGATAGCTTCCGAACTGGGAGTGGTTCGCGCCCTCGATCACGTGGTACCGTGCGTCCGCCGGGAGCCTGCTCCGCGCGTCCGCGTGCGCCTGTTGTTCGAGGACCGTGTCCCGACTCCCGGTCACGCTCAACGCGGCCAGCCCCGAGTCGCTCACGTCCTGATCGCAGTAGGACGCCAAGAGCACGAGTCCGTCGACGCCGTCGGGGTTGTTCGACGCGTAGCGACACGCCGCGACGCCGCCCAGCGAGTGGCCACCGACATACCACCGCTCGACAGCGGGGCTCGATCGCTGAATCTCGCCTGCCGTGCCGACGCCCAGTAGTCCGACGTTCAGCGGCATGTCGGGGACGTAGACGGTGACGCTGCTGCGTTCGACGACCGGCGCGAACGTCGCCAGGTAAGCGTCCGGTTCGACACGTGCGCCTGGATAGAAGACTATCGCTGTCGTGGGTGGGTTGGCCGCCGGTGAGAGGACGTAGCCGCCGTTGGCTCGCTCGACGTTGACGTTCTCGTTTGCCCGAACCTGCTCGATACTCGCTGCGTTGCCGTGGAATCCCTGACTGAAGTACAGCGCCGTGCCTGCCGAGGCGACGACCGCGGCGACGAGAACGACGACCAGGGTGGGCTTCCAGTAGCGCCGCCCCGCCGTCCGCACTGCTCCGAGTGGGTCCATTCGCCCGAACGACGACGCCGAGACGCCTAAACGCTCCGCCTACAGGTCCGCGCCGATCGCGTCCTCGACACTGTCGAAGCCGTCTTCGTCGAGCAGTTCGAGCAGTCCTTCGTTGATCTCGCGGGCCAGCGACGGCCCCTCGTAGACCAGCGCGGTGTACAGTTCGACCAGCGTCGCACCCGCGCGGATCTTCCGGTAGGCCCCCTCCGCCGAGGAGACGCCGCCGACGCCGACGACCGGCACGTCCACGCGCTCGGCGACGAAGCGGACCATCTGTGTTGCCTGGTCCTCGATGGGTTTGCCCGATAGGCCGCCCGTCTCGACGCGGTTCTTGCTCCGAAGCGAGGCGGGCCGCTCGGTCGACGTGTTGGTCGCGACGACGCCGTCCAGATCGAGGTCGCGGACGATTTCGAGTGCGTCCTCGATGGCCGGCTCCGGGAGGTCCGGTGCGAGTTTGACCAGTAGCGGTCCCGCTCCAGCGTCTTTCAGTCCACCGAGAATTGCCGCCATCGACTCCTTGTTCTGGAGTTCCTCGAAGCCCTGCGAGTTCGGACAGGAGATGTTAACGACGAAAAAGTCACCGCCCTCCGCGACCTCTTCGTAGGTCTCTCGGTAATCTCCGGGCGCGTCGTCGGTCCCGACGTGTTCGCTCTTGGCGATATTGACGCCCACGGGCACGCGGGCGTCAGTTCCAGCGAGTCGGTCACCGACGATAGCCGCGCCGTGGTTGTTCAGCCCCATCCGGTTGATGATCGCCTCGTCCTCGCGCAAGCGGAACATCCGCGGGCGCGCGTTCCCGGTCTGTGGCTCGGCGGTTACGCCACCGACCTCGACGAACCCGAAGCCGAGCGCGCCGAGCGCACCGGGGATCTCCGCGTTCTTGTCGAAACCCGCCGCCACACCGATCGGGTTCGAGAAGCGCTGGCCGAACGCCTCGACCGCGAGACGGTCGTCGTCGACGGCGTAGTGGCGTTCCATCGCGTCGGCGACCGGCGTTCCGTCTACCAGCGAGAGTCCTCCGTGGACTGTGCCGTGGGCTGTCTCCGCCGGCAACTGAAACAACAGCGGGCGTGCGATGTCGTAGAGATTCATATGGGTCTCCGCGTCGTGTCGCGATACGGCGGGACGTTCCCGTGTGATGGTGCCTTTAGAACTCGTGTTCGACGTCCTCTGGGTCCGCTTTCTGGATTATGATCTTGTTGTCCCTGACGCGGACGAACACCTCGTCGCCGATCTCCATCCCGGCGACTGCGAGTTCGTCCTCGTGGATGTTGATGTGAACGTTGTGGTACTCGCCATCGTCGTCTTTGGCGCCACTCGGGCTGAGCTTCTTCTTTCGCACCATCGCGCTATCCTACTCCGTGCTTCGCCGTAGGATATACTTAAGTCTACCGTGCGAGTCGCGGATCCGTGGCCCGCTGGCGCGTGCGAGTCTGCCATTCGCTACGTCCGACCCGGATTCTGGAACGCTCATGATCATCCTATATAAACGTACCGCGGCAAGCGCGGCCGATTTTGGGATATATTTATATTGGGTCATGTGTTCCATTGACATGGAGCGGTGAAAACCATGGCACGCGACAAGGACAAGCGCAATTTTGCGCTCCGAACGCAGGACGGTGACGAAACGAGCGTCTTCTCTGGTGGCACACCACGTCAGGCAGCACTGAAAGCTGCCCGACGGCTCGATCCCGCCACCAGCGAAGACGACGCAGATCCCGAGGAGCTTCGGCTCCGCGAAAAGGGGACCCACAAGGTCCACATCTACGAGGGCTGGGCCTGGGAGGAAGAAGCTCCCGACGACAAGCCCGGCTGGATGCCCGGTGACATCACGAAGGGGAACGTCTCGAAGGAAGGCGTCGAACACCTCGACGAGATCTGATCCGTCCAACCTTCTGCATTTTTCACCCACGGTGAGTCCCGACCGTGTCGAGAGTCATTTATTTCCTGCCCACACACGTACACGTGCGCGGCCACACTCAGTCAGACCGCACGCACGCTGCCCGGGATGATCGACTGACCTCCAGCTGCGCGACATTCCTCTCACAGCCGTCCCCACAGCCACGAGCCCAACCCAGTACCCGACCGTGACTGGTACGGATTATTGTCGCCGGTCTCCCGGCCGATCCCACACTGGTGTGTGGCCGACTGGTACAGGTCTACAACAATCCGTCTGAGTGGGAACTATCTGTCACTCAATGTGGTTCCACGTACCCATGTAATCGCATGCCGTAGCGGGGTTCGTTCGACGGCCTTAAGTTATCCCTGCCCATCCGAAGTAATACGAAGCGGCGCAGGGCAGCACGCCCCCGCCGGGCTTCGACTCCATCCGACGCCTTTAAGTGTAACAGGGTGTTCGGATGGGACGCGAACGCCCGACTCGTTCCCGAATCGGAGCGAGTTGGGTTCCGACGCCCTTAAGTGTAACAGGGCGTTCGGAAAGTATGCAACCGATGCCCGGCCGGGGACACACCCTGGCCATCTGGACCACACGGCGAGCACCTCTCGCCCAACGGAACTCGAAGGGTTTATGTCCCCTTCGAGTCAACGTTCAGGTCCGAAGAAATGAGGATTCCACCCCTGCGGTCCGCCGTCAAGATGGGATCTGATGTTAGCCCTAGTAGTTCGGTGACACTCGGTCGACGAGTGTCGTCGGACGCTCTTCGATAGCGACCACGTCCACGGGTAACAGTGGACGTGATCCCGCCTAACCCCCCTGCTTTGCAGGGGACATTCCGGTTGATCCTGCCGGAGGCCATTGCTATCGGAGTCCGATTTAGCCATGCTAGTCGCGCGGGTTTAGACCCGCGGCAGATAGCTCAGTAACACGTGGCCAAACTACCCTATGGACGGGAATAACCTCGGGAAACTGAGGCTAATACCCGATACAGCTCTCAGACTGGAGTGTCGAGAGCTGGAAACGCTCCGGCGCCATAGGATGTGGCTGCGGCCGATTAGGTAGACGGTGGGGTAACGGCCCACCGTGCCGATAATCGGTACGGGTTGTGAGAGCAAGAACCCGGAGACGGTATCTGAGACAAGATACCGGGCCCTACGGGGCGCAGCAGGCGCGAAACCTTTACACTGCACGACAGTGCGATAGGGGGACTCCGAGTGCGAGGGCATATAGCCCTCGCTTTTCTGTACCGTAAGGTGGTACAGGAACAAGTGCTGGGCAAGACCGGTGCCAGCCGCCGCGGTAATACCGGCAGCACGAGTGATGGCCGCTATTATTGGGCCTAAAGCGTTCGTAGCCGGCCGGTCAAGTCTGTTGGGAAATCGACGCGCTCAACGCGTCGGCGTCCAGCGGAAACTGACTGGCTTGGGGCCGGAAGATCTGAGGGGTACGTCCGGGGTAGGAGTGAAATCCCGTAATCCTGGACGGACCACCGGTGGCGAAAGCGCCTCAGAAAGACGGACCCGACGGTGAGGAACGAAAGCTAGGGTCTCGAACCGGATTAGATACCCGGGTAGTCCTAGCTGTAAACGATGCTCGCTAGGTGTGCCGCAGGCTACGAGCCTGCGCTGTGCCGTAGGGAAGCCGAGAAGCGAGCCGCCTGGGAAGTACGTCTGCAAGGATGAAACTTAAAGGAATTGGCGGGGGAGCACTACAACCGGAGGAGCCTGCGGTTTAATTGGACTCAACGCCGGACATCTCACCAGTCCCGACAGCAGTAATGACAGTCAAGTTGACGACTTTACTCGACGCTGCTGAGAGGAGGTGCATGGCCGCCGTCAGCTCGTACCGTGAGGCGTCCTGTTAAGTCAGGCAACGAGCGAGACCCGCACTTCTAGTTGCCAGCAATACCCTTGTGGTAGTTGGGTACACTAGAAGGACTGCCAACGCTAAGTTGGAGGAAGGAACGGGCAACGGTAGGTCAGTATGCCCCGAATGGACTGGGCAACACGCGGGCTACAATGGTCGAGACAATGGGATGCAATACCGAGAGGTAGCGCTAATCCCCTAAACTCGGTCGTAGTTCGGATTGAGGGCTGAAACTCGCCCTCATGAAGCTGGATTCGGTAGTAATCGCGTGTCAGAAGCGCGCGGTGAATACGTCCCTGCTCCTTGCACACACCGCCCGTCAAAGCACCCGAGTGAGGTCCGGATGAGGCCATCATGCGATGGTCGAATCTGGGCTTCGCAAGGGGGCTTAAGTCGTAACAAGGTAGCCGTAGGGGAATCTGCGGCTGGATCACCTCCTAACGATCGGGATCAGGCCGACGCGCCTGACCCACCTTTACAGAGCGCCCGCCGACACCCGTCGACCGGGCACCTATGAACTACTAGGGCTAACAATTGCGGATTCGGCGTCGGGCCCATAGCTCAGCGGCAGAGCACCTCCTTTGCAAGGAGGAAGCCCTGGGTTCAAATCCCAGTGGGTCCATACCCCGGATCACATCCGAACCGAGCCCCTTAAGTGTGGGACGGCGCTCGGACGTGATACGGAAGACCAGTGCACTACTCCGTGCAAGCGTGGGTAGGAAGGGTCGACATGCAGATCGGTTCGCACCGACTGTGTGCATGACACCGTATGTACGTGCGATCCAGGCGTCCACTGGACTCGTGTAGTTT
>Ga0207718_100014_pt1 | contig 267762 bp, 251 predicted proteins | sample A23M2SouthBayCA_FD_187749 | JGI IMG/M metagenome (GOLD analysis project Ga0207718, IMG submission 187749) | Aerobic enrichment media microbial communities from Eden Landing Ponds, California, USA - A23 M2 (SPAdes) | ecosystem: Environmental > Aquatic > Marine > Unclassified | place: Emeryville...
CCCCTGCCGACGAGGACGCTCGAGAGCGCGACGTAGACGACAGTGGCCACGACCAGGAGGGCGGCGATCGCACCGACGGGGTGCTCGTCGAAGACCGCGGCTCCGCACGGCATAGCCAGTCGTACGGGACGCGAGCGACAAAGGCGTTTGCCCGCGGCGGCCCCTACCCGTCAGAGGACGAACCGCTCGCCGTCGACGGCCAGCGGGTCCGCGAAGGCCTCGTCGGCCGGGTAGTAATGCGCGACGTGGACCAGGCGAGTCTGGTCGGCGTCCAGGTCGTCCGCCAGGGCGAGGGCGCCCTCCCGCGTCATGTGCTTCGTGGCGAAGGTTCGGGGCACTCCCGCCTCGTCGAAGTCCGCCCCGCCGACGGGGTGGTCCGCACAGCGGTGGGCAGGGACGATGGCGTCCGCGAGCAGGAGGTCCGCGTTGCGGAGCGCGTCGCGCGACTCCGCGGGAATGCGGTAGTTCGTGTCGCCCGTGATCGAGAGCGTCGCGCCGGTCTCGGGGTCCGCGACGACGACGCCGTAGCACGCGAGTGGGGGATGGTCGACGGGGACGAGCGTCACCCGGAGCCCGCAGGTCTCGAATGGGTCGAGCGGCGACTGCCCGTGGACGGCCAGGTGATCGAGGTAGTCGTAGTCGCCCCGGACCGTCTCGGCGACGCTCTCGCCGGTGACGGGGTCTGGCTCGCTGGCGGCGTAGACGTCCAGGTGGTCCGTGATCCGATAGCAGTTCCCCAGCCCGTCGAGGTGGTCGAAGTGAACGTGGGTGACGACGCCCGCGTCGGGGGCCGGGAGCCCCTCGCGAAGAAACTGGTGACGGAAGTCGGGGCTGAAGTCGATCAGCAGGTCTTCGTCGGTGCGCTCGTTGCGGACATGGACGGAGAAGCGCGTGCGCTCGACGCCCCGTTCGACGGCCGCCTCGCAGGTCGCACAGTCACACCCGACGGTGGGGGTCCCGGTCGTGTCGCCCGTGCCGAGGAGGGTGACCTGCATCCGCCCCGCCGTCAGTGTTCGTGCTCGGCGTGGTCGGCGTGCTCGTGTCCGCCGTCGGAGGCGGCCTCCGCCTCCTCGCCGTCCTCGCCCATGCCGCTGGGTTCCCCGCCGGCGACGAGTGCGTCGTGGTCGCCGTCGATCATGTCGAGGTTCTTGAGCGTGTCCCGCTCCTCGAAGTCCGCGACCGCTCGCATCATGTCATCCTGCGTGAGCGTGGTGCGCTCCTCGGTGAGCGCGTCGAGGACGGCTTCGCGGAGGACCAGGCGGAGGTCGCTCCCGGTCAGGCCCTCGGTCCGCTCGGCCATCGCGTCGGGGTCGAAGTCCGCGATGTCCATCTCGTGGGTGACGATCCGCAGGATGTCCGCGCGCATCTGGCGGTCGGGCTTGGGGAAGTTCACGATCTCGTCGAAGCGCCGCCAGGCGGCGGCGTCGAGCTGGTCGGGGTGGTTCGTCGCGCCGATCAGGAGCACCTCGTCCTGGATGAGGCTGACCTCGTCGATGCTCTTGAGCAGGGTGTTGACCGCGCGCTTGATCGCGGCGTGCTCGTCGCTCGCGCGGGTCTTGGCGACGAAGTCGAACTCGTCGATGAACAGGATGCAGGGCGCCAGCCGTTTCGCGACCTCGAAGGACTTCTCGACGTTCTTGGCCGTCTCGCCGAGGTACTGGCTGGTGATCATCGACAGCTTCACCTCGACGACGGGGAGGTCGAGCTTGCGGCCGAGCGCCCGGGCGACGCTCGTCTTGCCGGTGCCCGGCGGCCCGACGAACAGCAGCTTCCCGATCTCGCGCAGGCCGATGTCCGCGAGGTACTGGCGGTGCTCGATGGCCTTGAGGATCTTCAGGACCTCGCCCTCCTGTTCGCCGGTGAGGACGATGTCGTCGAGGGTCATCTCGATCTCCTCGGGCGCGCGGATGTCCACGAGGTCGAGCATCTCCTCCTCGTCCTCGTCGTCGAAGTACTCGTCGAGCTGGGCGTCGATGAACGCCCGGTCGGCGCGGGCCGGCCGTGCGTGCTCGCGGGCGGCCTCCAGGGAGAGGTCCTCGACGTCGCTCGCGAAGTGACTCGCGAGGACCGGATTCTCGAGGAGGTCGGACTCGTCGACGCGACCGAGGTACCACTCCTCGGCCATGTCCCGGTCGGTGAACCGGAACTCCCCCGAGAACTCGTCCCGGTCGGTAAACATCAGCCCTGAGACGACCTCCCAGGGGCGTTCGATGCCGGTCGCGGCCGACGCGCCCTCGCTCGTGGGCGTCAGCGGCCGCTCGATGTCCCCGTCGGCCCAGAAGGCCCGCCGGTGGGCCGGCGGGAGGTCGTCGGGTTCGAGCGAGTCGTCCTCGGAGTAGACCAGCGCCGTCAGTACGAACTCCACCACCTCGAGTTCGGCGTCCGTCATTCCCACCCAGTTTGACCGCCTGTCCGTATAAGTTACTCGAAGCGCTGCGTTCGGGGAGTGGGGCGTCGCAGTCGGGTGGTTTCCGCGCTCGTTACCGGCTCGACAACGCCGGACATCGGACTCCGGGTTTGACCGTGGTTTATTGTGCGCCGGACCGAAGCGGGCCTATGCCAACCCCAGTCGTCGCGGCAGCGCGCAGAACGCCCCAGGGCAAAGAAGACGGCGCTCTCGCAGACCTCAGGAGCGAGGACCTCTCGGCGGCGGTCGTCGACGACCTCCTCGCGGAGACCGGCCTGGTCGGCGAGGACGTCGACGACCTCCTCTGGGGGTGTGCCCAGCAGCGTAGCGAGCAGGGCAACAACGTGGCCCGGGTGATCTCGGTCCTCTCGGACCTCGGTGAGTCGGTCCCCGCGGCGACGATCAACCGCTGGTGTGCCTCCTCCGCCGAGGCGATCATGCGGGCCGCCGACGCCATCGCCGCGGGCCAGCGCGAGGTCCTGCTCGCCGGCGGCGTCGAGTCGATGAGTCGCGTCGAGATGGGCGAGAACTACGGCGCCGTCCACCCCCGTCTCGCCGAACTCTACGACCTGGAGGACCTCATGATGGGCATGACCGCCGAGAAGGTCGCCGCGGAGTTCGACGTCTCCCGGGAGGCCCAGGACGAGTACGCCGCGCGCAGTCAGCAGCGCGCCGCCGAAGCCACCGAGTCCGGCCGGTTCGACGACGAGATCGTCCCCGTCGAAACCGACGAGGGCACCGTCACCGCGGACGAGGGCATCCGCCCCGACACCACCGTCGAGTCACTCGCCGAGTTGCCGACGGTCTTCAAGGACGACGGGACGGTCACGCCCGGCAACGCCTCGCAGATCTCCGACGGGGCCGCCGGCCTGGTCGTCACCAGCCGCGCGTACGCCGAGGATCACGGCCTCGACGTCCTCGCGGAGATCGGCAGCCACGAGGTCGCCGGCGTCGATCCGACGATCATGGGCGTCGGGCCGGTGCCGGCGGTCCGCGGTCTCTGCGAGCGGACCGGCCGCGAGCCGGGTGACTACGACCTCGTCGAACTCAACGAGGCCTTCGCCAGCCAGTGTCTGTACTGCCAGCGGGAACTCGGCTTCGACGACGAGATCTACAACGTCAACGGTGGCGCCATCGCCATCGGCCACCCGCTCGGTGCCACCGGCGCTCGCCTCCCCGTGACGCTCGTCCACGAGATGCAAAAGCGCGACGCCGACCTCGGTCTGGCGACCGAGTGCGTCGGATTCGGACAGGGTGCGGCCATCGAGTTCGAACGTGTCTGAGCCCGCACGGTCGACTGCGATCTAGCCGGATTCGGCACGCCGCACGCGCTGGCTGGGCGCCGGAGAAACCGCGCGACGGCGCGACCACCTCGCACCACGCCTCGTTTCAGCGGCCACCGTTCTCGAAGAAGACACTCACAACGAACTGTCACGTTGCGCCGATCGAAACAAACCTTCGTAGGAAACATCCTGACCGGCGGTAACGGCGCTCGTACGCAGTCTCGCGGTTGGGAACGGACTCGGGAGCCGGACCGTCCTGAACATATTTGTAGGGGTGACTCGTCAGGTCGGATAGATGGTGGTGGTGGCAGCGCAGGTGACGAGGGGGGTGCTCGCGCTCGACGCTGCGGTCCTGTGTGGGGTCACGACCTACGCGGTGACCCGGCGTGACGAACCCGGTGCCAAGCCCTTCGCCGGGGCCGCGCTGACGCTCGCGATCGCGGCGGCCGCGGTCGCGGCGCTCGGTCGGATCGGTGGCCCCCGATCGCTCTCCTGGGCGGTCCTCGCGTCCCTGCTACTCGTGTTCGTCACCTGCTGGCTGTGGTTCGTCGCCTCCTACACCGGCCAGGTCGGGTACTCGCCCATGCGCATGGCGAAGCTCCTCGCCGTCGTCCCGGCCGTCGGGGTCGTGACGATCGCGTATCTCTACCTGTCGGGCGATCCGATCCCCCGACAGCCCACGGCCCGCGGGCCGTTCTACGTCACCTTCTTTTTCGTCCCCTCCCTGTTCGTCGGCGCTCTCTTCCTCGGAAGCGTGCTCACGCTCCTCCGGTCCGGCGTCCGCTACGCGTCCTCGGACCGCTACCGCAGCGCCGCCCTCTCGATCGGCGCGCTCGGCGGTGGGCTCCTCCCGCTCGTCTCCGTCACCCTGGAGGCCCGCGCCGGCATGAACGCCGCGCCGGGGTTCGCGGCCGCGTCCCTCGTCGCCAGCGCGGGCTTCGGGCTGGCGGTGCTCAGATACGACCTCTTCGAGTCCGTCCCGATCGCCGAGGCCATCGGCCGGAATCGCCTCGTGGCGACCATGGAAGACCTCGTGGTCGTGGTCGACAGCGAGGACCGGGTCGTCGACTGCAACGACGCCGCGGAGGCCGCCCTGGACGTGACCCTCCCGGCTGCCGTCGGCCAGCCGGTCTCGTCGTTGCTGGGCGTCTCGGACCCGGTCGAGGACATCGAGACCGTCGAAATCGACGGCGAGGACGGCCGACACGTCTACGAGGCCAGCGTCTCCGAGGTCTCGGACGACGCCAGCCGGGTCGTGGGTCACGGCATCGTCCTGCGCGACGTGACAGACCGCCAGACCCGTCGCCAGCGCCTGGAGGTCCTCAACCGCGTCCTCCGCCACAACCTCCGGAACGACATGACGACGGTCATGGGGTACGCGGACCTCATCGCGAACGACCGCGGTGAGGCGACCGCGCTCGTCGAGCGGATCAACGAGACGGCCGACGAACTGACGGGCCTCGGCGACAAGGCCCGCGAGATCGAGGGCATCATGGCCGCGTCGGACGAGGAGGACGCCGTGACGGACCTCTCGCGACTCGTCCAGTACGTCGCGAGCGAGGCCAGAAAGGAGTACCCGGACGCAGACGTCTCCGTCGACCTCGGCGAGGGCGCCCGCGTCGCCGCGTCCGAGGAGGTGTGCTGGCCCGTCGTCTGGAACCTCGTCGAGAACGCCGTCGAACACCACGATGGCGCCGAGCCGACGGTGACGATCCGGACCCGAACGACAGACGACGACCGTGCGGCGGTCACCGTCAGCGACGACGGCCCCGGGATTCCCGACACCGAGCGCGACGCGATCCTGACAGGGACCGAGCGGCCCCTCGCCCACGGGAGCGGCCTCGGCCTCTGGGCGGTCAAGTGGGGCGCAAACCGCGTCGGCGGCGAGGTCACCATCGAGTGCGCCGAGCCCCGGGGGACGCGCGTCAGCGTTCGCTTGCCCCTCGCATCGTCCGAACTCGAAGCCCAGGCCACCGAAGGAGCCTGACGGCGCGCCCGCCCCGACGTAGAACCCTTTTCTCTGCGCGGCCGCTTGGGCGCCCATGGACATCGCAGACCGGTTCACGGCCATGCCCTTCGCGGACCTCGTGGGCGTCGAGGTGACCGAGGCCGCCGACGGCCACGCTGCGGGAACCGTGGAGATGCGGCCGGAGCTATCCTCGATCGCCGGACGGACGGTCGCCCACGGCGGCGTCACCTACACCCTCGCGGACACCGTCGGCGGGGCGGCCGTCATCTCGCGGACGCTCGACGTGGCCCCGACGATCGACATGCGCATCGACTACGTCTCGCCAGCGACCACCGACCTCTTCGCCGAGGCCGAGGTCCTCCGCCTCGGCGGGAACGTCGGCGTCGCGGACGTCGAGGTCACCGACGAGGACGACCAGCGCGTGGCCACCGCTCGCGGCGTCTACAAGACCGGTGGCACCGGCGACGGGACCCCGTGGGGTGGCGGTCACCTCGACGAACTCGCGGCCGACGACGCGGACTAGGCGAGTGCGGCGGTCTCTCCGCCGCTGGTTCGCGTCAGCCCGGATTGCACAGCGACATCCCCTCGCGCACGCCGTCGTGGCTGCCCACGAGGGTGAGATTGTCGCCGCGTTCGACGGTGTCGGAGGCCATCGGCACGCGCACTTCGCCGTCGCGCTCGAGCAGGACGACGAGACACCCCTCGGGAAGCATCGGGCCGATGTCGGCGATGGTCTTGCCCGCGACCTCCTCGCTGGTCACTTCGACCTCCTGGACGTCGCCGACGCGGTCGACGTCGTTCATCCAGTCGGCCAGGGCGGGCCGCTCGATCTGGTTGTCGATGGCCCACGCGGCCGCCATCGAGGAGCTGATCGTCCGCACGCCGAGGTCCTCGAAGGCGTCGACGTTGTCGGGGTTGTTCGCGCGGGCGTAGACCGACTCGACGTCGAACTTCGACTTCGCCAGCTGGGCGACCAGGAGGTTCGCGTCGTCGTCGCCCGTCGCGGCCACGACGATCCGGGAGTTCTCGGCGCCGGCGGCGCGCAGCACGTCCGTGTCCGTGCCGTCGCCCCACTCGACGCTGAAGCCGCGCTTTCGCGAGCGTTCGACCGCGTCCTCGTCTTCGTCCACGATAACCACGTTCTCGCCTCGGTCGACGAGCCGGTCGGCGAGCGCTCGGCCCACCTGACCGCCGCCGACGATGATGACTCTCATTGGTATCACGTCCAGGTATTCCGCCACGTACCGCGCCAGACCGCCCTCGAAGACGACCGTCACGAGGATGACCAGGAAGACCGTCCCCACGAGGAGGTCCGCCTGCGTCGTCAGCGCCGCCGCCTGGGCGGGCACCTCGCCTCCCGCCTCGGCCGTCAGCACCTGCGCCTGGTTGCGCAGGTCGACGGCGAACAGCGTCGCGACCGAGGCCGGGATGATGCCACGGGGGCCGACGCTGCTCATGAACAGCTGCTCGCGGACGGTGAAGCGATCGCCCCGCGTCGAGACGAAGACGAGCAGCGGGCGGATCACGAGGGCGACGGCGACGACGACCGCGAGGCCGCCCCAGCCCAGCGCCAGCAGCCCTTCCAGGTTCAGGAGGGCCGCCAGTGCGATGAAGACGAACGCCAGGACGAGCAGCGTGATGTCGCCCTTGAACGACTCGATCTCCGCCTCGTAGGGCAGGTCGACGTTGCCGAGGATCATCCCCGCCGTCGCCGCCGCGGCGACGCCCGCCTCGCCCTGCTGGACGTTCGCGACCGCGAAGGCCACGAGCGCCCCGGCGAGCACCAGTAGGCGCGCGCTCTGTGGCGCCCGCGTGGGCGAGAGGTCCACGTGGCGAAGCACGTAGTAGATCAGCGCGGCGACCACGATGCCGACCAGGACGCCCGTGCCCAGACGGGCGGTGAAGTCCTGGACGATACCCCCGGTCGTGGTCGTCTCGGGGCTGACGACCTGGAAGAACACGACGGCGAGGATGGCCGCGGTCACGTCGTTGACGATCCCCTCGGTCTCCAGGGCCGTCGCCACCCGATCGCGGACGGGGACAACCTGGAGGATCGGCGTGATGACCGTCGGGCCCGTCGCCACCAGGAGCGACCCGATCAGGAAGGCGAGCGGCCAGCTCGTGCCCAGCGCGTAGTGCACCACGGCGGCGGTACCCACGAGGGCGATCCCCGCGCCGACCGTGACGAGCCGGAGCGTCGCCGCGGGGGCGGTCCGGAGCCGGTCGATCTTGAGGTGGAAGGCCCCCTCGAAGACGATGATCGCGACGGCGAGACCGACGATGGCCGGGAGCGCGTCGCCGAAGGACTCCGCGGTGACGAGCCCCAGTCCCTCCGGTCCGAGGGCGATGCCGGCCGCGATGTAGAAGATGATGCTCGGGACCTGGACGCGGTTGGCGAGGATCTGTGAGACGACGCCGAGAGCGATGATGCCCGCGACCAGCAGGATCAGTTCGTTCGCCGCCACGCCGGTCCCTCCATCTAGTCGGGGCGATGGGTCGCCCGGCCATAAGCCCACTCACTCGCGCCGACCGACGGTGGGGCGCTCAGTCCTCGCGCTGGTCCAGATAGTGGAGGGCGCCGCGGACGTTCATGACGACCTCGGCGCGGACCATGTCGCCGTCGCCCTGGTAGAACGAGTCGGCCTGGTCGGCGAAGTGTTCGACGACGGCCTCGTCGTCGCCCAGGTCGTCGCGAGCCGCGGCGACGTCCTCGACCCACTCGCTGAGGACGCGCTCGTAGGCGTCGAGCAGTCCGTCGGTCGACGCCCCGCCGAAGTGCCCGAAGTACAGCGCGTCGGGGTCGAGCGACCGGACCGTCTCGACGTCCTCGAGGCACTGCTCCAGGTCGAAGTTCGGCGGGGGACTCGTCGGCCCCGGTTCGTCCATGCCCGGCGTGTGGATGCCGACCGCGTCGGCGACGAAGACGCCGCCGCTCGCGGGGTCCTCGTAGACCGCCTGGTGGGGCGCGTGACCCGGCGCGTGGTGGACGCGAAGGGAGCGGTCGCTCACCGGGATTTCGTCGCCGTCGGTCAGTTCGACGATGCGCTCCTCGGGGACCGGGACCGGCTCCGCGTAGTGGACGATCCGCTCGCCGACGGCCTGCTTCGTGCCCGCCCACAACCGGGACGGGTCGATCAGGTGTCTCGCGCCTTGCTCGTGGATGTAGACCGTCGCGTTCGGGCACTCGCGGGCGAGGAAGCCGGCGCCGCCCGCGTGGTCGAGGTGGACGTGCGTCGGGGCGACGACCTCGAGGTCGCCGGGGGCGACGCCGAGGTCGGCCAGCGCGTCGAGTACCGCCTCGTAGTCGGCGCCGATCCCGGTGTCGACGACCGCGGGTCGGTCGCCCGTGATGACGTAGACCGCCCCGTACTCCGGGAGGCCGTACATCTCCGTGTCGATGCAGTAGATGTCCTCGGTGTCGCCGGCCGTCACCGGCCTGACGTCGCCCCGTGCCATGAGCTACTCCGGGGGCTTCCAGGCGGTTAAACGGTTCGACAGGCCGGTCGGGGGCCGCCGCTCACGCTTCGGGGAAGACCACGAAGCGCAGGGTGTAGTGATCGTGGTGCCTGCAGATGGCGAGGGGCTCGTCCGGACCGGTCTGACAGACGACCGTCCCGACGACCGTCGAGACGACGCTCTTGAACCCGCTGCCCACGGTCGTCGCGACGTCCGGCCCCGCTACGTCGGCCGCGAGCGTCCCACTGGCCACGAGACCGTCCGGGCCCTCGACCGCGAGTCGGAGGTCGCCGTCCGCGACCACGAGGTCGTACGCCTCGTCGTCGCTGGCGAGGTCGGTCGCCCTGACGAGCCGCTCCAGCTCCGCCGCGTCAGTCCGGACCGTCGTCGGCACTGGCGTCCCGTCCGCGTCGAGGAATCGGCCGTCCTCGAAGCGGTCCGGCAGGGAGAGGGTGATCTCCGTGGGTGCCCAGTCCGTCTCGCAGGGGATGGTGACGCGCGCGTCGGCGGACTCGGCGACGATGCGGGCTGCGACGCCGGTGTCTGGGTCGCCCTCGAAGGTCGTCGTCACCGGCCCGTCCGCGTCCGCCAGCCAGTCCAGCCACGAGAGGACGAGGCCGATGTCGAAGAGGGCGTCGACGGGCGGGTCCGCGAGGATCGTCAGGTCGTCGTACATCGTGGCGCGCGCCGTACAGAACGACACCTGGGTCGCGTCCGGCGAACTCGCCGGCGTCTCGACGCGGTCCGGGTACAGTCGCACGTACATCGCGTCGTGGGCGTCCGGGTCGCCCGACCGAAGCGCCGCGAACTCGATCGTCGTCGCCAGCTGTGCCGGCTCGCCCACGATCCGCGCCAGCGCCTCGCCGCTCATATCCCTGCCACGACGCCTCCCCACATAGTCCCGATGGCCAGCACGGGGGGAGACCGGGTGGCGGGGAATGCGACACGGTTTTCCCGGGCCCACGCGAATCCGCGGCCATGCTGGGCCGGCAGTTCCTGCGCGAGAATCCCGACGCCGTCCGCGAGGCTCTCGAACTCCGAGGGACGACTGACGTCGACCTCGACGAACTCCTCGAGATCGACGCCGAGTGGCGCGACCTGAAGGCCCGCGGCGACGACCTCCGCCACGAGCGAAACGAGGTCAGCCAGCGCATCGGCGAGCTGAAACAGGCCGGCGAGGACGACGAGGCCGAGGCCGCCATCGAGCGCTCGCAGGAACTCAAGGCCGAACTCGCGGACGTCGAGGACCGCGCCGACGACCTGGAGGCCGAACTCGAATCCCGGCTGCTGGACGTGCCGAACGTCCCCCAGGACGACGTCCCGCCGGGCGACGACGAACGCGACAACGAGGAGGTCCGTCGCTGGGGCTTCGACGACGCCAGGGGCCTCCCGGACGACGTCGTGCCACACTACGACCTTGGCGAGGACCTGGAGATCCTGGACTTCGACCGCGGGACGAAGGTCGCCGGCGGCGGCTTCTACTTCCTGAAAGGCGACGGCGCGCGCCTGGAGCACGCCCTGATCCGGTTCATGCGCGACGTCCACCGCGAGCAGGGCTACACCGAGGTCTTCCCGCCGATTCCCGTGAACTCGCGGTCCATGCGCGGGACCGGTCAGCTCCCGAAGTTCAACGAGGACGCCTACCGCGTCGGCGGCAGCGAGCACACCGACTACGCCGACGACGACCTCTGGCTCTGTCCGACCGCGGAGGTGCCGGTCACCAACATGTACCGCGACGAGATTCTCCTCGCGGACGACCTTCCGCTCAAGCACCAGGCCTACACGCCGAACTTCCGGCGGGAGGCAGGCGAGCACGGGACCGAGACCCGCGGCATCGTCCGCGTCCACCAGTTCAACAAGGTGGAGCTGGTCAACTTCGTCGAACCCGAGGACAGCGACGACCGCCTCGAGGCCCTCGTGAGCGAGGCCGAGGAGGTCCTGCGCCGCCTCGACCTGCCCTACCGCGTCTCGCTGCTCTGTGGGGGCGACCTCACGTTCGCCTCGGCGAAGACCTTCGACGTCGAGGTCTGGGCGCCCGGCGACGACATGGACTACGGTCCCGACCGCGGCGGCCGGTGGCTGGAGGTCTCCAGCGCGTCGAACTTCGAGGCCTACCAGGCCCGCCGTGCCGGCCTGCGCTACCGCCCCGAGCGCCACGCCTCGGCCGAGTACCTCCACACGCTGAACGCCTCCGGGCTGGCCCTCCCCCGCGTGATGGTCGCCGTTCTGGAGTACTACCAGAACGACGACGGGACGGTGACGGTTCCCGAGGCCCTGCGGCCGTACATGGACGGCCAGGACGTTATCGCGGGCCACGATCCCGTCGGCGAGAGTGCCGTCGGCGCCGGCGAGAAGGACTGAATCCGCCACTACGGCCCCTCCAGACGTTATCACGCGTGAGATTTCGCGAGGTACGCTTTTGCTCTCGCGCGAGATGGCTTCACCAGCCATGGACAGCAGATCGTCGGCAGCGCGGACCAGGCTGGCCGCTCTGATCGTCGGGACTGCGCTCGTGGCGGCCCTCGTCGGCGGCTTCGCCGGTGGCAGTGCCGCTGCGGCGAGCGGGAACACCGCGAGCGTCTCCCTCGACCTGGCGGACGACGGGATCACCACGACGACGGCGACCCACACGAACCACAACTGGACCGTGACCGTCGACGGCGGCGTCAGCGCGGAGCTCAGCCACCTCACGCTCGATTACGCGGGCACCGGGACGACCTTCCAGGGGACCACGGCCAGCGACGTGCGGGTACTCGTGGACGGCTCGCCGGCCGGGACGATATCCGGCGTCGCGACGGAGAACTCGAACCAGCGTCTGAACGTCACCTTCGGGACGGGCCCGACCCTGACCGGCGGGGAGACGGTCACCGTCAACACGACCGGCGAGACGGTCTCGAACCCGGGCACGGCCGGGTCGTACTCGGCGTCGATCACCCTCTCCGACGGGTCGAGCGTCGCCTCGGCCAGTTCGAGCTTCCAGATCACGTCCGGCACCCTCTCGGGGACCGTCACCAACGCGACCGACGGCACGACCCTCGGGTCGGCGTCCGTCACCGTTCTCGAGGGACAGAACGTGGTCGGCTCCGCGACCACCGCGGCCGACGGAACCTACTCGCTGACCCTGGGCCCGGGTACCTACGACGTCTCGGTGAGCCGCAGTCACTTCGAGGGTGGGTTCGCGTCGGGCGCCACCGTCACGGACGGGGGCACGACGACCCAGGACGTGGGCCTGGCGCCCACGGGGACGCTCGACGGGACGGTCACCGAGGCGAGTAGCGGGGACGCCATCTCCGGTGCGTCCGTCCAGCTGACGCGCACGAACTCGCAGGGCCAGTACACCACGACCACCGGCGCGAGCGGTGGCTACTCGAAGACCGTCGCGACCGGCACCTACGACGTCCAGGTTTCTGCGTCCGGATACGCCACGCAGACGAAGCAGGTCAGCGTCGGGCCGAACGGGACCGCCACGACCGCCCTCGCGTTGCAGCAGGCCGGAACCATCCAGGGCACCGTTACGGCCGACGACGGCTCGCAGCTCTCGGGAATGTCCGTGATGGCCTGGGACCAGTCGTCGGGCTCGCCGGTCGGCACGACCCAGACCGGCCCCTCCGGCGGCTACAGTCTCAGCGTCGCCGGCGGCACCTACGACGTCATCGCCTACGATTCCGGCGGCACCTACGAGGACACGTTCGAGATCGACGTCAGCGTCTCGGCGGGATCGACCACCACCCAGGACCTCACGATGAGCGCGGCCCCGCCGACGGGCACGCTCACCGGGACGGTTACCGGGCCGAACGGGAACCCGGTCTCGGGGACGACCGTCGAGGCCGTCGATAGCTCCTACCGGAACTTCAACTCGACGACGACGGACGCCCAGGGCCAGTACTCCATGACCGTTCCTCGGGGGACGTACGAGGTGTCGACGTCCTCTGCGAGTTACGCGAACGACGTCCGGGCCGCCGTCACCGTCACTGGCAACCAGGCGACGACCGTCGACCTCCAGCTGGCGCAGGCGGCGTCCGTCGACGGGACGGTCACGAAGGCGAACGGTGACGCCATCCAGGGCGCGACGGTCGTGGCCGAGGGCGACGGGAGCCCGGTCTACACGACGACCGACGCTAGCGGCGATTACCAGCTCGCCGTCACCCCGGACCAGGAGTACCGCGTCGCGGTGTGGGCGCAGGGGCGGAGCGCGACGCCACAGACCGTCAACGTCTCGGCTGGCAACACCGACACGGTCGACTTCACCGCCGAGAGCACCACGATCGTGGACTCCTCCATCGAGGTGCTGGACGCCTCGGGCGTCCAGACCGACAAGATCGGACTCAATGCCCAGGTCGGACGCGGGATGATGTTGGTCCGCGTGCTCAACCAGAACGGTGGACAGCCCGGGATGCCCCACGACCTCAGTGGACTGGGCGTCGACGAGAACACCCGGTTCCGGATCAACGCCACGGTGACGAACTACGACCCCAGTACGCTGCTGTGGGGGGCGAAGGACGTCACCTGGTCGACCTCGCAGAACGACTCGAACCCCGACGCGACGGACATCACCGTCACCACGCGGGCGGTCGACCTGCAGGGAATCAATCCTTCCCAGAACACGCCCATCGGGCCGCTCATGAAGAACAGTCCCAGCGACGTCCAGTGGCCCTCGGGCCGCAACGACCGGGCCGACCGCGGCTGGAACAAGACCGTCTACTTCGGCCTGTTCGACATGGGGACGGCACCCGCCGACCTCAAGGACAACTTCGCCGGCATGACGGTCACGACGAACGCCCAGACCTTCGCGCCCCCGCGCGTCGTCAACGACACCCTGAAGGTCTGGGTCGCCGGTCCCCACCGGACCACCGACGGCAACACCCACGACGGGTTCTACGAGGCGACGATCCCCGACGCCCAGCTCCAGGACTGGGGCGTCGACCCCGCGAACGCCGCGAGCGAACTGTCGGTCCTCTACCAGGGCAAGGACCAGAACTTCCAGGTGACCACCCTCGCCGACGGCGTCCGGATCGAACTCGACATCCACTACTCCGCCGGGACGGTCGCGGTCGAACCGTCCAGCACCGCGGGGTCCGGCGGCGGTGGCGGCAGCGCCACCTCGCTGCTCACGACCTCCGTCTCGACCACGCCGTCCGACGAGGGTGTGACGGCCGTCGTCGAGACCGTCGCGGCGGGCGATCCGGCCGTCGTCCCGCTCGCCGACGTGGCTGCCGGCGGCGTCACCGTCACCGAGGCGACCGTCAACTTCGACGTCGGCACGACGGCCGACAACGAAGTCGCCGTCACCGCGGCTGCCAGCCCGCCGGCGTCGGTCCCCGCTGCCCCCGCCGACTCGGTGCTGAACTACGTGACCGTCGACGTGATCGGCACCCTCGACGGCCGCGACTCGGGTGGCTCTCTCACCTTCGAGGTCGACGCCGACCGCCTCGCCGAGCGCGGCGCCACGGCCGCCGCCGTCCAGGCCTACCACTACGACGACGCGACCGGCTCGTGGGACCCCATCCCGACGACTCACCTGGGCGGCGACAGCTTCGAGGCGACGACCGGCAGCTTCTCGACGTTCGCCGTCGGCCTCGCCGACGCCGGCCAGGCGACCACGCCGTCCGCCACCCCGGCGACCACGGACGCGGGCCAGTCCACCCCCGACGACACGCCCACTGCCACGACCACGCCGACGTCGACCACCGGCACGGACGGCCCCGGCTTCGGCGTCCTCGTGACCGTCCTGGCGGTACTGGCACTCCTCGGCGCGCTCGCCGTCCGTCGCCGCTGAGGCTCGGCCCGCGCTTCAGGCCGTGTAGGTCCGGAGCGACTGCAGGCGACCATCTGCCACGGCGAAGACGTCGACGAACGACGCGATCTCGCTCCCGTCGGCGGCGAGCAGCCGGCCGCGCACGACGACCTCCGTCCCCCCGTCGACCGTTTCCTCACCGCCTCCATCGACGGGTACGTACATCCCGTCGACCGGATGGCTGGTGTCCGTCTGCGGTCGCCCCTCGCGCATGAACCGGACGAACCGCTCGCGCCCCGAGATAGTCCGGTCCGGACGCTCGTGGACGAAGTCGGCGGCGAGGACGCTCGCGAGCAGGTCGTAGTCCGCCCCGTCGAGCGCCCTGTAGTAGGCTCGCGCCAGCGCGACCGGCGTCCGGTCGCCCCCCTGGCCGTCGCCCCCAGCGTCCCCGTCACCAGTGCGCACCATACTCCCGGCCACGCGGACCGACCACTCCAACCTGGCGGTCACAGCGAGTCCGGCACGCCGTGGTTCCCGCTGTCCGACTCCTCACCCAGGTCCCCATCCTCCTCCTCGTCCTCGCCGTCGAGCGGGTCCAGGCCCTCTCCCTCCGTCGGATCCGTCAGATCCAGTTCCACGTCCTCGTCGTCGGTTTCCTCCTCGCGCTCCTCCGGCGCCGCCTCCTCGTCGTCGGCGTCCTCCGCCGTCTCGGGGGCGGTCTCGTGCTCGGCCTGGGCCGCCTCCGTCTGCTCTTCGAGTTCGGCCGTGATCTCCTCCAGTTCCGCTTCGTCGATGCCGTCCGCCTCGGACTCGTCCTCCTCGGCGTCGGCCCCGTCGGCTGCGGCGCCGTCACGGGAGTCACCACTCGACTCCGGCCGCTCCCCGTCGGGCGTCCGATCCGGGCCCGACGGCTCGGCCGCTGCCCCGCCGTCACCGGGCGCGTTCCCCTCGGCAGGCGCCGGCGCTGCACCGTCCTGGCCCTCGACGGACTCCCGCAGGTCGTCGTCCGCGTACGCGTCGGCGTCGACGTCGATGTCGAGGGAGGTGTCGATCTCCTCTCCCTCCTCGTCGGGCAGGAACGTGTCCCGGCCGTCCTCGATCTCGTCGAGCGGTGCCGGCGGTGCGTCTGGCGGGAAGTCGTCCGGCGCGAGGGGCTCCCCGTACCGGCGCGCCTCCTCGAGGGGTGCCTCCGCGTCACCGCGCATGGACTGCCCCGTGGCCCCCTCGCCGCTGGCGAACGCGTCGGCCGACTCCGCGAGCCACTCGGCGGCCTGCCAGAGCAGTTCGGCCTTGTCTTCGGCGCGCTCGAAGTGCGCCGCCGGCGTCTCGTCCACCGCGAAGCGCTCGGCGGTGTTGAACTGGGCCGCCGCGGCCTCGAACTCCTCGTAGGCCCGTTTGAAGTCGCGCCGGGCCATCATCCACTCCTCGGCCGCGAAGTTGCCCATCGCGCTCGTGAAGATTCGCCGCCCCTCGACGTAGTGAGCGTGACCGACGCGGTACCGCGCCAGCGCCGTCTCGGTCCCGCCCACGGCGTCGACGGCCTCCCGGACCTGCTCGACGGGCGGGAGCTGCCGGAGGTCGTCCGTCGACCAGGCGTACTCCACGTCGCCGCTCGGCGCGATGACCACGACGGCCCGGTTCGTGCGATACCCGTCCTCGGGGTCGGCGGCGACGCCGTAGGCCTCGGCCACCTCGCCCTCGACGTCGGCGAGTAGCGGGATGTGGAGGTCGTACTCGTCGGCGAACGCCCGGTGGCTGTAGACGCTGTCGCCGGAGATGGCGAGGACCGTCACGTCCTTCTGCATCGTGAAGAGGTCGAGTTCGTCGAGGTCCGTCTCCTCCCCGTCGCAGGCGGGGTTGAAGTCCGCGGGGTAGAACGCGAGGATGACGACGTCGGTGCCGCGGTAGTCCGACAGCGTGACGCGCTCGACCTCGCCAGCGACCACGGCGGGGAGGTCGACGGCTGGCGCTCCCTCGCCCTCGTCGATCATTGGTGTGCCTTTTTAACAGGTCCACTTACCTCTTTCCCCGATATCGGTGCGTTGGCCCACCAGTCGAGCGATTTCCTTTTCACCGCGCCACACCGACCTGGAGCCGTGGACCTCCACGTCCGCTACGAGGGCGACGACGATCCCGACAAGTGCACGGCCCGTCGGCTGGCCCAGCAGGGCCACGCGACCCTGCACCGATCCGCCCGGGCCGTGCCTGCCGGGATCGTCCTGGATCCCTACGCCGAGCAGGCGCTCTCACCGGCAGACGGCGCCAGGGCGCCAGGTGATCGGCTCGTGGCGCTCGACTGCTCCTGGGAGACGGCCGAGGCGGAGGTCTTCGACCTGGAGGGGCCCCACCGGGCCCTGCCATTCCTCGTGGCGGGCAATCCCGTGAACTTCGGCACCCCGTTTCAGTTGAACACTGCCGAGGCCTTCGCCGGGGCGCTGGCGATTCTGGGCGAGAACGACCAGGCCGAGGCGATCATGGACGAGTTCTCGTGGGGCCACACGTTTCTGGAACTGAACGAGGAGCCCCTGCGGCGGTACGCCGAGTGTGCGGACTCCTCGGAGGTCGTGGCGGTGCAGGACGAGTACATGGCTGAGGAGTAGGCACGCTGGACTCGGCCGCCGTCTCCAGAACCCCGGCCCTAGCTGGTACCGAACCCGGACCCATCCGGCGTCACGTCGATGGGACTCCCGGGCAGGTCCCCCTCGTGGTTCGGGTCGTTGTACGGTCGCGGGGCCACGTCGTTCGGCCCGTCGGGATAGCAGAGGGCCGCCAGCGCCTGGATCTGGTCGCGGCCGACGCCGAGTTCGAACTGCCCGCCGCCGTACAGGGAGACGTCTCGTTCCTCGCAGTAGGCGATCGTCTCCAGGAGCGACTCGACGGTGCCGAAGCGCGAGGGTTTGACGTTCAGCCACTGCGGGTCGAAGGGCAGGGCCTCGATGGATTCGATGCCGGTGATCGGGTAGTCCCAACTGAGCCGCGCCGCGTTGGCAGCCAGCAGGTCGCGGGTCTCGTCGGTCGCCCGCGCGTCCTCGACGACGGCGTCGGGGAAGGTCTCGAAGACCTGCTCGTAGAGGTCGCGGTCGGCCGGATTGTCGACGTCGGTCCCCTCGTAGAAGCTCTTCAGGTCGAGGACGCGGACGGCGTCTGTCGCCGCCAGCGCGTCGAAGAGGTCCGCGCCCCAGTCTTGCGTCGGGTCCAGCTTGAACTCGAGGTCTGGGTCGTCGTCGAGGAAGCGCCGGACCGGATCGATGGCGGGGGCTTCGTCCTCGCTGCCGAGTGCGACCGACGCGACGAACCGGAGGGGTGAGTACTCGTGCCCGAGGGCGGCACCCAGGTCGGTGTCGGCCTGGCGCAATGCGAGGTCGAGGGCGGCGCTCTCGACGGCCCACCGCCGGTAGTGGCGACTCGCCTCGCGCTCCGGGGGTTCGGGGAACAGGTCGAGGCCGTCGACGTAGGCGGAGAAGTCGTCGAAAGTGCCGTAGTCGCCCGACAGCGGCAAGTCGGCGGGGTCGTATCGCTCGTGGTCGACGGCGTCGTAGGTGACGTCCTCGCCGCGGCCCGTGGCGCCGTCGCCGTGGAGGACGACCTCGGTCGAGACGCGCGTGAAGCCGCTCGTCGTGTCGCGCTCGTGTCGCGCTGTGGTGACGCACTCGACGTGTACGGGCAGATCCGCGACGCGGTCGTACATGGTCCCGACGAGGGGGTGGACGGACAAAAAGGCGGGCGCCGTCGCGACTAACAACGCTTAACCCGCCCGACCAGATATCGTGGAGCATGGCTCGTTTCGAGGAGGCCGACGCCCGCATCTTCTCCAAACAGATCTGTATGCGCTGTAACGCCCGGAACGCGGCCCGGTCCGAGCGCTGCAGGAAGTGCGGGTACGGCAAACTCCGACCGAAAGCACGCGAACGCCGCAGCGCCTGACCGAACGCTCGTTTTCGCGGTCTTCGCGCCCCGAGAGCCGAGAGTCCGTCACTGCGCCGGCTCGACCACGGCCGGACTGTCTGCGATCACGCCGTCGACGCCACGCCGCGCCAGTCGCACCGCCGTCGCCCGCGTCCGAACCGTCCACGCGTTGACGGCCAGGCCCGCCTCGTGTGCGGCCGCAACAGTTTCGGCCGTACAGTGCGCGTGATGCGGGTGAACCGCCACGGCGTCGAGTTCCCGGGCGAGGGCGATACCGTCCCTGACACTTCTGGGGGCGTCCGCTGGGAGTTCACCCTCTCCCGCGGGCGCGACGAGCACCGCCCGGTCGAACCGAGACGGGAGGGCGCGGAGCGCGTCGGGTCTGCAGCTCGACACCCGCACGCGGTCGTCGTAGCCGTCCAGGAGCGCGACGAGGCGGTCCGGGACCCCGTCCACCTTCAGTTCGGGGTCGATCGGTCCCCGGAGCCGGTCGAGGACCGTCGACAGCCGGGGGAGCGTCTCGTCGGTCCCCGCGAGGCCCATCGCCGTCAGATCCGCGACGGTGAACGAGTCGACTGCGCCCACGGCGTCCGTGAGGCGGTCGACGCGCTCGTCGTGGAAGACGACCGGCACCCCGTCCCGCGACAGTCGCACGTCGAACTCCACCGCGTCGGCCCTGCCGGCGGCCGCGAGGAGCGTGGCGGGAGCGTTCTCCACCCCCGTCGCCGCGAAGCCGCGGTGGGCGATCACCTCCATGCCCACACGCACGCCCGGCCGACGGAAAACGGTCTGGACAGACTGATGGCAGGCTGTGCCACTCAGGGGTATCAGATGCCATTGAGCGACACGCTTTTGGTCGTCTGGCGAGTAGACACACCTGCATGCCCCCGCTGTCCCCCCGGTCGTCGTCCGCGGCTCGCGCCACTGGGCGGAAGAATCGGCTCTTCTGCCCGAGCTGTGGCCACGCGAGTCCGACCGACGGCGACTGGCGGCATCGGGCGACCGCTTCCGGCGTCGTGTACACCTGTCCGGTGTGCGACGCGGAGGTGACGACCCGGCCGTCCGACCGGCGCCCTCGAACGACCGTCGAGCGCGCTTCCGCTGGCACCCTCGCCGGTCGGGCGATCCGGGTCGCGTTCGCCTGGACGGCGTGGCCGCGTGCCCCCTGGTCCGGCATCCTCGGCGCGAACAGACATCACTAGTTCCCCCTGCACCGCCATCGCCGCGCCGGTGCCGGCCCCTTCCCTTTCACGATACGGAGCCTCGGCCACCTGCGGTCGGCCCTACTCGTCGGGGTACTTCGGCTCGCGCTGCTCCGCACGGGCGAGGGCCGTCTCGACGACGTCCCGGACGTCGCCGTGGAAGACGTCCCCGTGACCCGCGTACATGTGTTCGACGCCGGCGGGCATGCGGTCGAGGAGCTCCCGGATGCTCTCGATGAGGCGCTCCCGCGACTGGCCGGGCAGGTCGGTCCGGCCGAAGCTCCCGTAGTCGAAGGCGCCGTCGTCGTGGACCACGACGTCCCCGGAGAACAGGGAGTCGGGGCCGACCAGCGAGACGTGGTCGTCGGCGTGACCGGGGGTGTAGACGACCTCGCAGGTCTCGTCCCCGACGACGATCTCGTCGCCAGCTGCGAGCGCGTCCGTCCGTCGCGGGTGGTCGGCGTAGGCGTAGCAGTCGGCGTCGAAGGCGTCGAGGACGGCGTCCAGTTGCTCGACGTGGTCGCCGTGCTGGTGGGTGAGGACGACCGCGTCGAGCGCCGCCGTGTGCGCGCGGATCGCGTCGACGACGCCGTCCATCGCGCCGGCGTCGACCAGCGTCGAGCGCTCGCCCACGGCGAGATAGGCATTGCAGGTGAACGTGTCCGCGTCGGCGGTGACGGTGTGGACGTCCATACCCGACGAACGGCCGCTCGTGCAATCAAAGGTGGGTCACGACCAGGTTGTAACCACTTTGTCACGTCTCCCGAACGATTTTTGAGGTGGAACCCTGTAGTTAGACACGTATGGGCTTCGGGAGCTACGACGAATCCGAACAGGACAATCAGGATTACGACACGGATTTTGAGGACGAGGACGGCGTAGCCACCGAGGAATCCGCTCACGAGGGCGAAGTCGAGTACGAGTTCACGGCGTCGAACGACGAGTTGCTGGATCGGCTCGAGGACATCAAAGACAACACGTGAAACCCGGGGTTCGCGCCCTCGGCGTCGCCGAGTCCTACCGCGAGGACGAGAGCACCCTCGCAGGCGCCGTCGTGCGCGCGAATCGCGTGGTCGACGACTTCGCCTTCGGGTCCTGTTCGGTCGGCGGAACGGACGCCACGGCCGCCATCAGCGCGCTGTGGGACCGACTCGACCGGCCGGACGTTCGCTTCCTCCTCGTGGCTGGCGTCGCGCCGGCCTGGTACAACGTCGTCGACCTCCACACCCTCGCCGACGCGACGGGTCGGCCGGTCCTCTCGGTGAGCTTCGAGGAGAGCGACGGCCTCTCGGACGCGATCAGCGAGGCCTTCGACGGGGCCGAGCGCGACCGTCGGCTCGCGACCTACCGCGCCCAGCCCGAGCGCAACCGCGTCGAGTGCGGCGACGACCACCTCTTCGTCCGGAGCGTCGGCGTCGACGCCGGCCGCGCCGCCGAGGCCGTCCGAGCGTTCACGCCCGAGGGCGGCCGGCCGGAACCGCTCCGCGTCGCCCGGCTGGCGGCCCGTGCGGGCGACGACTTTCGCCGGACGACGCGCGAGGACTCCCCGACCACCGACCGCTGACCGCCTCGGTGTCGACCAGGCGCTTGCCACGACGGTCAGGCTCAAGGGCCCCCGCCGCGCGAGAACGCGCATGGAGGAGACGCCCGGGGTGGACGGATCGCGGCCACTGTCCGACGGTGGCGACCCGGACGCGGCCCACATGGACGGGCTCGACGTGGCGGGGTGTACGCGCTGTGACGCGCTCGTCGAGTCGCGTTCCCAGCTCGTCAACGGCACCGGCCCCGACGACGCCGCCCTCGTCTTCGTCGGCGAGGCGCCCGGCGCTCGCGAGGACGAGCAGGGCGAGCCGTTCGTCGGTCGAAGTGGCTCGGTCCTCGACGACGCCCTGCGCGACGCCGGCCTCGCCCGCGAGGACGTTCGCATCACCAACTGCGTCCGGTGTCGCCCGCCAGAGAACCGCGATCCCCACGTCGAGGAACTGGCCAACTGCCGGGGCTACCTCGACCTGGAGATCGACCGCCTCGACCCCGAACTGATCGTGACGCTGGGCAAGGTTCCCGCCGAGCACGTGCTCGACCGGGACGTGAGCGTGACCGCAGCCGCCGGCGAGACCCACGAGGTCGAGATCCGCGGCGAGTCCCGCCTCGTGATGGTCAGCCTCCACCCCGCCGCCACGCTCTACGACCGGAGCCAGGAGGACACCTTCGCGGCCACGATCCGGACGGCCGCCGACTACGTTGACGACGGCGGCCAGCAGCGTCTGGGAGAGTTCTGAGCGAGCCCTCGCCGGCGTACACACCACTCCGTGGGAGACGGGCACACACCTTTCGTCCTCCCCGGTCACTAGTCAGACACGATGCCCGAGGGTGGTCAGCAGTCGATGGACGGCGGGACCGGGGAGGAAATACCGCTCGCGACGGAGACCCACGTCGTCCTGGGGACGGGACAGGTCGGCCACGCTGTCGCCCGGCACCTGATCGCCCGCGGCGTAGCGGTTCGCGTCGTCAACCGCTCCGGGACGGCACCGTCGGCCCTCCAGTCCGCGGTGACGGCGGTCGGTGCCGACGTCTCGGATCCGGTGGCGGCCCGGGAGGCCTGCGAGGGCGCTGCGGTCGTCTACTTCTGCCTCCAGCCGCCGTACGGCCGGTGGCCGGACCTGTTCCCGCCGCTGCTCGACGGGGCGATCGACGGTGCCGCGGCGGCGGACGCACGCTTCGTGATGGCCGACAACTGCTACATGTACGGGCAGACCGCGGGACCGATCAACGAGGACGCGGCGGTGGCCCCGCCGTCGACGAAGGGGCGGGTCCGCGCCGAGATGGCCCAGGCGGTTCTGGACGTACACGCAGACGGACGGATCGGGGCGACGATCGGTCGAGCCAGTGACTTCTACGGCCCGGGCGTCGTGGCCTCCATCGCCGGCGACCGCCTGTTCCCGCCTGTCCTCGACGGCGGGACGGTGTGGTTCCCCGGCGACCCGGACCAGCCACACACCTACACGTACGTCCGGGACTTCGCCCGCGCGCTGGTGACGCTGGGTGCCCACGAGTCCGCTCTCGGTGCGGTCTGGCACGTGCCAAACTCGCCGCCGCTCACCACGCGCGAGTTCGTGGCCCTGGCCGGCGAGGTGGCCGACACCGACCCGACGGTGCGGGGGCTGCCGTCGTGGCTACTCACGGCTCTCGGCGTCGTGCTTCCGGCGCTCGGGGAGCTGTCGGAGACGCAGTACCAGCGCACCGAGCCCTTCGTGGTGTCCAGCGAGAAGTTCGAGGCGACCTTCGACCTCGACCCGACCCCGCACCACGAGGCGCTGGCGGCGACGCTCGAGTGGTACCGGTCCAGGGACTGAGCGGTTCCGTTTCGAGCCCGCTGGCCTGCTCCCGTCAGGCAACCGTTGCGGGAAGGACAACCCACTTACTCGGCGGGTGGGTAGGTCGACGTGATGAGCGCCACGCGCCAGACGGCAGCCGACGTGGTCGTGGTCGACTACGGCCTTGGGAACCTCCGCAGCGTCACGCGCGGGCTGGAGCGCGCGGACGCGGGCGTCGAGATCACCGACGACCCAGACGCCATCGCCGCGGCCGACGGCGTCGTCCTCCCCGGCGTCGGGGCCTTCAGCGAGGGCATGGAGAACGCCGCACCCTTCCGCGAGACGCTCCTGGACGTCGCCGCGTCCGGCACGCCCCTCTTCGGCATCTGCCTCGGCATGCAGATGCTCCTGACCACCAGCGAGGAGGCCGACCACGCGGGCCAGGGCGACGTCGAGGGCCTCGACCTGATCCCCGGCACGAACCTCCGGTTCACGGGCACCCAGAAGGTCCCGCACATGGGCTGGAACGAACTGACCGTCCGGCGCGACCACCCCCTCGTCGACGGGGTGGATGGCGAGTACGCGTACTTCGTCCACTCCTACTACGCCGATCCGGCGGACGAGGACGCGGTCGTGGCCACGACGGACTACGGCGTGGACTTCCCGAGCATCGTCGCGAACGACGCCGGCACCGTCTTCGGGACCCAGTTCCACCCCGAGAAGTCCGGCGAGACCGGCCTGCGGATCCTGCGGAACTTCGTCGACCTCTGCGTCGAGGACCGCTAGGCCAGGCGGCACCCGCGCCGCACCCCGGCACCTGCCCGGTTCGTCCACGATAGCGACCACATACTTCTATGAGTCCACTGGGGGAATGACCACACGATGCAACGGTGCGGAGCGCGCCGGCCGTCCATCCCGGGAGTGGGGAGCCGCGTCGTTCCCGGGGACCGCCGGGGGTGGCGACGGTGAATCCGGACTGCGTCACCGCGCCGCTCGACGGCCAGACGCACCTCCTCCGACTGGCCGCCGACGCCGTCGAGACGGGCGACCTCGCCGCCGAACAGTTCCTCCGCATGCTCACCGTCGAGGTTGGTCACACCGAGAGCACCGTCGTCTACGAGGAGAACGCCCTCGAACTCCACCGCTACGACCCCGACGACCTGCGTCACGAGACGCCCATCCTGATCGTCTACGCCCTCGTCAACCGCCCGTACATCCTCGACCTCCAGCCAGACCGGAGCGTGATCCGGCGCCTCCTCGAGGCCGGCTTCCGCGTCTACCTGATCGACTGGGGCGAACCGTCGCGGCTCGACGCCAACCTCGGCATGGCCGACTACGTCTGTCGCTACCTGGACAACTGCGTGGACGCGACGCTCGCCGACGCCGGGGTCGAGGACGTGCACGTTCTCGGGTACTGCATGGGCGGGACGATGTCGCTCATGTACGCCAGCCAGACCCAGGCCCCGATCCGCACCCTCACGTGCATGGCGACGCCGGTGTCTCTCGACGGCACCGGCGGCATCCTGGAGCGGTGGGCCGAGCACTTCGACCCGGCTCAGGCCGCTGACGTCCTCGGGAACATCCCCGGCGAACTCCTCGCGCTGGAGTTCTCGCTGATGGACCCGGTCGACCAGTACGTCACGAAGTACGTCCGGCTCTACGAGAACCTCGACGACGACGACTTCGTCGAGAACTTCGCCCGCATGGAGCGGTGGATCTGGGACAGCGTCGACGTCGCGGGCCGGGCCTTCCACGAGTTCGTCGACGACGTCTACCGCGACGACCAGCTCTCGACCGGCGACTTCACCCTCGACGGCGACCCGGTCGACCTCTCCCCCATCGACGTCCCCCTCTGCCAGATCGTCGGCCAGTACGACCACATCGTGCCGCCGGCGTCGAGCAAACCCCTCGGCAATCTCGTGGGGAGCGACGACCAGCGACTGTTCGAGTTCTCGGCGGGCCACATCGGCATCTCCGTCTCCTCGTCGGCCCACGCCGACCTCTGGCCGTCGGTGACCGACTGGCTCGCCGAGCGTAGCGACCCCGCGATCGATACCGCGTCGGGCGCGGGCACGAGTGAACCCGAGGCCCCCGCGGCCGGCGCGGACGACCGTGAGCAGGCGCGTCGAAGCGTCGAGGCCGTGGCGAAACGTGCGGCTGGCAAAGTCGCAACCGAGCGCGTCGGGGCGGACGTCAGCACCGCGGCTTCCGACCGGGACGCACGCGCCGGCGGGTCCGACGAGGGCGAAGCGGGTCCGTCGCCGGCGGAGTCGACGCGCGACGCGGACCCCACGGTCGACGAGGCGCCGCGGCGTTCGACCGCCGAGGACGCACCGGAAGCCAGCGGGGATCGCGAGCGTGCCGAGCGCACGGTCGACGCAGTCGCGCGGCGCGCGGCGGGGAAGGTCGCCACCGAGCGCGTCGGGACCGACGTCCGCGACGTCGATCGCGACGGCTCTGTCGAATCCGACGACGGCGAATCCGACGACGCAGCCGGTTCGTCACCCCGCTCAGCGACGGCGGGCGACGCCGGGCGCCCGGTCGAGTCCGTCGACGGCATCGGACCGACCTACGCCGAGCGCCTCGCCACTGCCGAGATCGAGACGGTCGCCGACCTCCGGGACCACACGGTTCCCGTGCTGGCGGCCATCACAGACGCCCCTCGCGGACGCGTCCAGGCGTGGCTGGACGCGGTCTGATCGTCCGTCAGTAGTGGACGCTGTCCCCGGCCGCGCCCATCGCCGCCTCGTGGACCGCCTCGGACAGCGTCGGGTGGACGTGGATCGTCGCAGCGAGGTCCTCCAGCGTCGCGCCCATCTCGACGGCCAGCGCGACCTCCGCGATCAGTTCCGACGCTTCGGGCGCGACGATCTGGGCGCCGAGGACGAACCCACCCTCGTCGTCGCCGACGATCCGGACGAATCCCTCGCGCTCGTCGAGCGTCAGCGCCCGGCCGGAGGCTCGCAGTGGCATCTCGCCGACGACCGGGTCGAAGCCCGCGTCCGCCGCCTCGGCCTCGGTCATTCCCACCGTCGCGATTTCCGGGTCGGTGAAGACCGCGGCCGGAATGGCCTGGTAGTCCAGCGCCGAGGGCTCGCCGGCGATGACTTCGGCCGCGACCGCCCCCTCGCGGAAGCCCTTGTGGGCCAGCATCGGCTCGCCCGCCACGTCGCCCACGGCGTAGACGTGCTCCATGTTCGTCCGGGCCTTGTCGTCGGTGGCGACGAAGCCCTGTTCGTCGGTCTCGACGCCCGCCGCGTCGAGGGCCACGGTGTCGGTGACGGGTCCGCGCCCCACCGCGACCATGCATTTGTCCGCGTCGATGGCTCGCTCGTCGCCGTCCGGCCCCTCCGCGAAGACCGTGATGCCCTCACTGCCGTCCTCCCAGCCCGCCGCGCCGTGTTCGAAGAGGAACTCGACGCCCAGGCCCTCGGCGCGATCCCGGACCACGTCGGTCACGTCGCCCTCGTAGCCCGGCAGGGCGTCGGGCAGTTGCTCGATCACCGTCACCTCGCTGCCCAGTTTGGCGAAGACCGTCGCCAGCTCCATGCCGATGTAGCCGGCGCCCACGATGGCCAGCGAGTCCGGGACGGACTCGAGCGCGAGCGCCTCCTTCGAGGAGACGATCGGCTCGTCGTCGAACGAGAAGCCCGGCAACTCGATCGGGCGGCTCCCGGTGGCGACGATGGCGTGCTCGAACTCGATGCTCTCGCTGCCCTGACCCTCCCCGCCGTGGACGATCCGGGCCGTCTCGTGGGATTCGAACTCGGCGCGCCCCTCGATCAGGTTCGCGCCGGCGTTCGTGCACAGCGACTCGACGCCCTTCGTGAGCCGACGCGTGAGCCGATCCTTCCAGGAGACCATCGCCGAGAGGTCCGTCGCGGGGTCGGCGTGGATGCCCATGTCCTCGGCCTGGCCCGCGCGGTGGGCGAGATCGGACGCCGAGATCAGTGCCTTCGAAGGAATACAACCGTGGTTGAGGCAGGTCCCGCCGTAGGCGTCCATCTCGACGAGCGTGACGTCCAGGTCGAGTTGGCCGGCGCGGATGGTGGCGACGTAGCCCCCCGGCCCGCCCCCGATGACGAGCACCTCCGTCCCTGTCGTGACGTCTCCGACGACCATGCGCTACGTCCGGAGTGCGGGGACTTGAGTGTGTGGTGGCCCCGTCGGGCGCTGGGCGGCTCCGCGACCGCCGGGATTGTACGGTCCCGACAGACGCCTCGCCTCGCCTCGCCAGACAGTCGCCTCAGCAGACAGATTGGATTCCGGACCGACGCGAAATGACGACCATGGACCTCCCTGACCGCCCGCTGGGCTGGACCCGGCAACGTGTCGGCAGTCACGCTCTCGGGAAGCTAGCGGCGGGGCTCCTCGTCGGTCTCGGTGTCGGGACGGCCCTCACCGGTGACCCCGTGTCCCTCCCGACCGTCGGCCCGGTGCCCGCCGTCCTCGTCGGTGCGGCCGGCCTCGTCGCGGGTGCCTCCGCGTACGTCGCCGTCGACCGTCGGACCGACTGCGGGTGTTCGGACGGCTGTTCCTGTTGAGTGCCAGGACTCGCGGCCTCAGCGCTCCAGCAACAGCAGACTCGGGTTCTCCAGGTACTCGATCACGGTGTTGGTAAATCTCGCAGCGTCGGCTCCGTCGATCACGCGGTGGTCGATGGACAGCGAGAGGGGCAGCGTGTGCCGCGCCTCGACCTCGCCGTCGACCACCACGGGCCGCTGCTCGATACTCCCCAGTCCCAGAATCGCCGTCTCGGGGTAGTTGATGATGGGCGTGGCGTACTCGCCGCCGATTGCCCCGAAGTTCGTGACGGTGAACGTCCCGCCGCGCATCTCCGAGAGTTCGATCGACCGCTCGCGCGCCTTCGCCGCCATCTCGTTCACCTCGCTGGCCAGGTCGAGGAGCCCCGTCTCGTCCACGTCGCGCACGACGGGGACCATGAGCCCGGCGTCGGTCGCCGTCGCCACGCCGAGGTCGTAGTAGTGCTTGTAGACGACCTCCTCGGTCTCCTCGTCGAGGCTGGAGTTCAGGACGGGGTACTCCTGGAGCCCCGCGACGACGGCCTTCAGGACGAAGGGGAGGTAGGTCAACGTGACCCCGCGCGCCTCCGCGCGCGGCTTCATGGCCTCGCGGGCCTCGACGAGCGACGTGACCACCGCCTGATCGTGGTGGGTGACGTGCGGCGCGGTGTAGGCCGATTCGGCCATCCGCTCGCCGGTGGACCGGCGGATCCCACGGTAGGGCTCGCGCGAGGTGCGACCGGAGGGCGCGTCTTGGTCCGGACTTGCGGTGGAACCGCGAGTCGCGGCAGCCCCGTCGGGGTCGTCCCCCGAGACGGCGGCCGCGTCGGCCGCCTGAGCCGCCTGCTGGGCCTCGGCGTAGGCCTCGACGGCCGCCGGATCGACGAACGGCGCCCCGTCGCGCGTCTCGTCGGTCGGCACGGCGTCGATGTCGACCCCGAGTTCGTCGGCCAGCCGGCGGGTCGCCGGCGCGGCCGCGGTCCGCTCGCGTTCGGCCGATCCGGGGACTCCTCCAGGGCTCGCCGTGACCGCTTCGGGCTCCTCGCTCTCGACGCGCCGAACCGCGGACTTCCGGGCAGTCGCCTCGCCCTCCCCGTCCGCGGTCTCCTCACCACCCACGTCGGCCTCGGGCGCGACCTCGGTGATGGCGTCGGCGACGTCGGCGTCCGCGGCGCCGCTGGCGCCCGCGGCCGCCTGGACGTCGGCGGCCGTCACCCGCCCGCCGGGACCCGACCCGGCGACCTCGCGGAGGTCGACGCCGAGTTCGCGTGCCTGGCGACGGACGCTCGGCGGGGCGAAAATGCGCCCGGAGCCGGTGGTCGCCGCGGCCTCGGCCGTCTCCGCATCTCCGCCGGCGTCGGCCGCGTCGGCGTCGGTCGCATCCGATACCGTGGCGTCCCCGTCGACGTTCGCGTCAGCCGCGTCGTCGGGATCGATAGTCACCACGACCTCGCCGACGGGGACCACCTCGCCTGCGTCAGCGTGGAGTGTCTCGACCGTGCCCGCGACGGGCGAGGGCAGGTCGACGACGGCCTTGTCGGTCTCGACCTCCGCGAGGACCTGATCCTCCGCGACCGGCTCGCCCGGCGCGACGTGCCACGCGACCAGTTCGCCCTCGGCGACGCCCTCGCCCACGTCGGGCAGCCTGAACTCGAACATTCAGAACTCCACGGTCTCCCTGATGCCGTCCTCGATTCGCGCCGGCTCGGGCAGGTAGTAGTCCTCCAGCGCGTACAGCGGGACGGGCACGTCGAAGCCCGTGACGCGCCCGATGGGCGCCTCCTGGTAGAGCAGGACCTCCTCCTGGATCGTCGCCGTGATCTCCCCCGCGAGGCCGCCGGTCTTCGGCGCCTCGTGGACGACGACGCCCCGACCGGTCTTGCGGAACGACTCGACGATGGTCTCCTCGTCCAGCGGCGAGAGCGTCCGCAGGTCGACGACCTCGCAGTCGATTCCCTCCTCGGCCAGATTGTCGGCGGCCTCCAGCGTGGGCCTGGTCATGGCGCCCCAGGTGTAGACCGAGACGTCCGACCCCTCGCGGCGGACCGCCGCCTCGCCCAGGGGGACGGTGTAGGTCTCGTCGGGGACCTCCTCGCGGAAGGCCCGGTAGATGAGCTTCGGTTCGAGGAAAATCACCGGGTCGGGGTCCCGGATGGCAGCGGCGAGCAGCCCTTTCGTGTCGTGAGGGGTCGAGGGCACGACGACCTTCAGGCCGGGCTGGTGGACGAAGAAGGCTTCCGTCGACTCGCTGTGGTGTTCCGGCGCGCGGATGCCGCCGCCGTAGGGCGCGCGGATCACCATCGGACACGAGAGGCGCCCCCGCGAGCGCGTTCGCAGGCGTGCCGCGTGGGAGACGATCTGGTCGAAGGCGGGGTAGATGAAGCCCATGAACTGGATCTCGGTCACCGGCCTGAGACCGTAGGCGGCCATGCCGATCGCGGTGCCGACGATGCCCGACTCGGCCAGCGGCGTGTCGATGACCCTGTCCGCCCCGAACTCCTCGATGAGTCCCTGGGTCGCGCGGAAGACGCCGCCGTTCTCCCCCACGTCCTCGCCCATGACCAGGACGTCCTCGTCGCGCTCCATCTCGCCGTAGAGCCCGTCCCTGACCGCCTGGACGAGGGTCAGGCGCTGACTCTCTCCCTCCGTCATCTGGTCGCTCACGACTCGAGTACCTCCTCGTCCCCGTGTCTCGCCCGGAGGTCTTGGAGGTACCGGCGCTGCTCCGCGAGTCGCTTCGGCATGTCGGCGTAGACGTGGGCGAACATCTCCTCGGGGTCGGGTCGCGGGTGGGACTCTGCGGCGTCGATGGCGTCGGCCACTTCCGCCTCGACGCTCGCCTCGATGGCGTCGCGGCGCTCGTCGTCGAGCAGTCCACGCTCCCGGAGGAACGTCTCCATGCGCGGGATGGGGTCCTTGCGCCGCCAGGCCTCGACCTCCTCGTCGGTCCGGTAGACCGACGGGTCGTCGGCGGTCGTGTGCGCGCCGAACCGGTACTGGACGGCCTCGATCAGCGTCGGCCGCGCCGCCCCGAGGTCGGCCGACTCGTCGCGAACGGCCCGCGGTTCGTCGGCTTTCGCCTTCTCGACGGCGGCACGCGTGACCGCGTAGACGGCCAGGGGGTCCATGCCGTCGACCTGGACGCCCTCGAAGCCGTAGGCCGTCGCCTTCTGGGCGATAGTCGCACTCCGGGTCTGGCGCTCACGAGGCATCGAGATGGCCCACTGGTTGTTGTTGCAGACGAACACCGCCGGCACGTCGAAGACGCCCGCGAAGTTCAGGCCCTCGTGGAAGTCGCCCTCCGACGTGGCGCCGTCCCCGAAGTAACAGAGGACGGCCTGGCGGGTGCCTCGCAGCGTCGAGGCCCAGGCCGCCCCCGTCGCGTGGGGGATCTGGGTCGCGATCGGAACGGCGACGGAGAACGTGTTGACGTCGTCGGGTGCGACGTTGCCTTCCTCGCTGCCCATCCAGTAGAGCAGGACCTGCTCCAGGGGCCAGCCCCGGATGTACGAACTCACGTGCTCGCGGTAGCTCGGGAACAACCAGTCGCCGTCGTCGAGTGCCAGCGCGCTGCCCACCTGGGCGGCCTCCTGGCCGGCCGACGGGGGGTAGGTCCCCATCCGACCCTGCCGCTGGAGGCTGACGCAGCGCTGGTCGAAGTGCCGGCCGAGTTTGAGGTCGCGGTACATCTCGACCAGGTCGTCGTCGGAGAGGTCCGGGACCGTCGCCCCGTCGCGGACGCGGCCATCCTCGTCGAGGACGGACACCGTGTCGCCCGGGTCGCGCTGCAGGATGCTCACGGGACCGACCACCGGCCTGGTACTGGCATATGGTACCAATTGACTCGGTGGCCGCTTATGACTTTCCCGGCCACCGGACCGGCGGTGGGCGCGGCGTGCCTGCCTCAGTCGTCCGCCGTCGTCGGGTCGGGGTCCTGCTGGACCTGGCCGGTCAGGTACAGCGAGTACGCGATGGAGCACACGCCCCCGAGCTGGATCAGTCGGACGACGAGCCGGAAGTAGTCCTGGTACACCAGCGGGAGCGGGCCGACTCGGAGCAACGCGTTCCCGGCGAAGGCGGCGACGTAGGAGACGCCGAACAACAGGATCAGTCCGACCGAGAGGTAGCGCATCGGCTCGCTGTCGTTGCGCCGCAGTCCCCGATAGGCCTGGTAGCCGATGTAGAGACCGACGACAGCAGTCACCCCCGCGACGACTGCCGCCGCCAGTTCGACGGTCGTGAGCGCGTCGAGGACGCCCATCTCAGAACCCCTCCCAGAGTCGCGTCAGCCGGTCTGCGACGTCCTCGCCCCGTCGCGCCACGTCGCACTCGAGTTCGCCGTCGCGCAACCGGACCGACAGCTCGTCCAGTCGCGCGACGTAGACCGTGTCGTGGTGGCCGTCGGCCCGCGGCCGGGTCCGCTCGGCGACGAGACCCGCCTCGCTCAGCCGCTCGACGCGGCGGTAGACGGTCGTCTGGGAGACGCCCAGACGGTCGCTCAGTTCCTTCGCGCTCATCGGTTCGACGCTCGTGGCTGTCAGTATCGACCGGGCGTGGTCGTCGTCGAGGAGGGCCAACACTGCTTCGAGGCTCGCTTCCTCGGACACGCACCGGTCGTCGGGTCCGGTCGTCATAACTGTCGGTGTACTGGTGGGCTGGGGGACCGTGGCCACGCCGTCCAGGCTGGCGTCGCCTGCGTGGTAGCTGGTGTCCATCATGGGAGTTCGGACGCGAACAACACTGTCGAGGACGCGCCGTCCGGCTCGTCGAGGACGAGCCGGACCGTGTCGCCCGCCCCGAGGGCGCTCGTCGAGACCGTCAGTGCCTCGCCCGGTTCGACGTGGCTACCGACGTCGCCCGCCTCGGCCGCGTCGACGGTCAGGTCTGGCGCCTCGACCGAGAGGTGTGCCGTCTCGACCGGATCGCCCGCTTCGTGGTGGATCGTCAGGCGCTCGGCGTCGAACCCCGCGCGCCACGTCACGTATGGCGCCGGGCCGGCCGCGTCGGCCAGTTCGTCCTGGACCACGTCCGGGGCCAGGTACGCCCCGATGGTCGCGACCCGACCGGTCACGGAGACGTCGACGGCTGTCACGTCCACGGCGTCCGTGGACCCGAACAGCCCCTCGCGCTTGAGCGCCCCTTTGACGCTCCCGACAGTGAGGTCGTAGTCCGTCGGGAACACCCACGTCTCGACGAAGTAGGCGCCGCCGTTTCGGTGGTCGAAGGTGGTCGCCCAGCCGACGGTGTCCTCGCGAACGTCGTTGCCGGTGGCTCGTCCGACACCGCTCGGCCAGTGCCACGCCCACCGACGCATCCCCGCACTGTCGAACAGCGCGGCGGCGTCGTCGTCAACGGCGTGATACCGGGGTACTTCGCCCCGACCGGCGTTCAAAATCGTCGCCACCGAGGCGCGAGGAGCGGCCCCGAAACCGAAGGCCAGGGCGTCCGGGCCGACGGCGACGACCCTGTCTCGGTCCGGTCGCGCGTAGACGTCGTAGTCGCCGTCCGCGCCCGCGGGTTCGTAGCTGGTTCGCGCTATCGTCTCGCGGACGACGCCCCTGTCGACGTCCCCGACCAGCACCGCCGCGGTGTCCGTCCCGACGACGAACTCGGCGTCGTCGACGTGGAAACCGACGTAGTCCGTCGCATCGACGACGAGGGTCCGGGGGAGGCTGCCCCGGGCCCACGCCGGCGCGTCGTCCCCTGGCGGGACGTGGACGAGAACGTCGTACCCATCGGCTGACTCGCTGTCGTCCGGAAACGCCGACGGTGCGGGGAGCCAGTCGCGGTAGGCCGGCCGGTCGGCGTCCGGCACGTCGACCGTCCCGTACCGAATCTCGCTGCCGAGTGGCGGTAACGCCGTACACCCGGCGCCGAGCGCCGTGAGCCCGGTCACGAGCCCGGCCCCGCCTGCCCGCAACAGTCGCCGTCGCGAGGTGCGGGGGCCGTCGAATGCGAATGGCATCTACCCGGTACGTACTCGGGCACCGACATAAAGGGGGTCTCCGGTCGGCGTGCGGCTGGAGACCGTAGAAATGCTTAAGTACGAGAACGGCGCCGCGCCGACTCGCTCCTCGCGGTTCTCGCCGGTCACCGCTCGGTCTGTTCGGGCTGGCTCGTGTCCCTCGCCAGCACGCGCTCCACGAACAGTTCCCCGGCCCGGTACGACGACCGGACCATCGGCCCCGAGGCACAGTAGGCGAAGCCGAGTTCCTCCTCCGCCACCCGCTGCCAGGTGTCGAAGGCGTCGGGGTGGACGTACTCCGCCACCTCGAGGTGTGAGCGCGAGGGCTGGAGGTACTGCCCGAGGGTCACGACATCGACGCCCACCGCCCGGAGGTCTGCGAGCGTCTGGTAGACCTCGTGGTCGTACTCGCCGACGCCGAGCATGATGGAGGTCTTGGCGAACGCGTCTGACTCGTCGGCCACCTGCCGCAGGACCGACAGCGACTGCTCGTAGCCCGCCCGGCGGTCCCGGACCGGCCACTGGAGGCGCTCGACGGTCTCGACGTTGTGGGCGATCACGTCGGGCTCGGCCTCGACGATCTTCGCGACGAGGTCGCGCTCGCCCTGGAAGTCCGGGATCAGCGTCTCCACGAGAATCGAGGGGTCGCGCTGCTTGATCGCCCGGATGGTCTCCGCGAAGTGGCTCGCACCCTGGTCTGGCAGGTCGTCGCGGTCCACAGAGGTCAGGACCACGTAGTCGAGCCCGATCTCCGCGACGGCGTCGGCCACGTTCTCCGGTTCGTCGGGATCGATCGGCCCCATCCCGCCCGTCTCGACGTCACAGAAGTTACAGCCCCGCGAGCAGCGGTCGCCCATGAGCATGAACGTGGCCGTGCCGGGGCCGTCTCTCCCGCTCCAGCACTCACCCAGATTCGGACAGTTTGCCTCCTCGCAGACGGTGTGGAGGTCGTGGTCCCGGAGCGTGGACTTGATGTCCGTGAACCGCTCGCCCGACGGTGGCCGCGTCTTCAGCCACGCGGGCTTCCGGGACCGACTCATTGGCTGCTCGTTCGCCGCGCGTCGACTAAAGGCTGCGGTCGGTGGTGACGTCCGGCCCCGCGTGGCCGCCAGCCTGTCTCTCCTGGCGACCACCGCTCTGCCGGGCTCTCGGTTTGCTGGATACCGGTGGCCGACGGCACGTTCCACCACCCCGACCGGCCCGCCATCGTCCACTTTCACCCCGCTTTCCGAACCGCTTTATGCGGGGACGACGCCCCTCCGACCGTGTCAGGCCAGGTCGACGCCCAGCGCGAGGTGGCCGTCGCGGACGCCCTTCCGGACTTCGCCGACGCGTTCCCATTCGACCGCTTCAACCGCGTCCAGAGCGCGACGCTCCCCGCGCTCTGTGAGTCAGACGACAACGTCGTCGTCAGCGCACCGACCGCCAGCGGGAAGACCGGCGTCGCGGAGGTCGCCATCTGCGAGACGCTCCGCGAGGACGGGACGGCGCTCTTCCTCGCACCCCTCCGCGCGCTCACCAACGAGAAGGAACGCGAGTGGGAGCGCTTCGAGGACATGGGCTACTCCGTCTACGTCGTCACCGGCGAGCGCGACCTGAATCCGGACCGCGCCGCGCGCGCGGACGTACTCGTCATGACGCCGGAGAAAGCCGACTCGGCCACGCGCAAGCACGACTCCCGGCGGTACTCCTTCGTCACCGACGTGGACTGCGTCGTCGTCGACGAGGTCCACCTGCTCGACTCCGACCGCCGCGGGAGCGTCCTCGAGGTGACGATCGCCCGCTTCCGGCGACTCTGTGACCCCCGTATCGTCGCCCTCTCGGCGACCATGCAGAACGTCGACGACGTGGCGGCGTGGCTCGACGCGCCGTCGGAGACGACCTTCTCCTTCGGCGACGACGCACGGCCCGTCCCGCTGGAGGCAGACGTCAAGACCTACAGCCACGGCGAGAACGCCTTCGCCGACAAGTACCGCCGGCTCTACCGAGCGCTGGACCTCGCCGAACCCCACGTCCGCGACGGCGGCCAGGTGCTCACCTTCGTCGCCTCGCGCCAGGACACCGTCCAGGCCGCGGAGAAGGCCCGCGACGAGCTCGCCGAGCGCGACGTGGACGTCGGTGCCAGGGGCGACTACGACCTCCACCAGGCAGCCCAGGAGATCGACGACGACACCCTCCGCCAGTCCGTCATCGACGGCGTCGCCTTCCACCACGCCGGCCTCTCGACGGGCGACAAGAACCGGGTCGAGGAGTGGTTCCGCGAGGGCCAGATCCAGTTGCTCTTCTCCACGTCGACCCTCGCCTGGGGGGTCAACCTCCCCGCGCGCTGCGTCGTCATCCGGGACACGAAGTACCACGACCCGCTGGAGGGCGAGGTCGACATGAGTCCGCTCGACGTCCTCCAGATGCTCGGGCGGGCCGGGCGGCCGGGCTACGACGACCGCGGGTACGCCTGGGTGGTCTGTGACCGCTCGGACGCCGACAAGTATCGGCGGTTGCTGCGCGACGGCAAGCCCATCGAGTCGCGTCTCGCGGACGACCTCGAAGCCCACCTCAACGCCGAGGTCGCCCTCGGGACCGTCGAGAGCGTGCCCGACGCACTGGACTGGCTGGAGACGACCTTCTACTGGGTCCGGGCGCGTTCGGCCGCGGCGAGTCCGGGGACGACCGGCTACGACTCGGCCGAGGCCATCCGCGAGCGCGTCCGCGAGACGATCGCCGGCCTCGTCGCGGACGGGTTCGTCGAGCGGGAGGGCGACTCGCTCGCGCCGACGCCGCTCGGCCGCCTCGCCTCGAAGTTCTACCTCCGACTGGACACCGCGCGGCGCTTCGCCGACCTCGGCGAGCGCGCGGCAGACGCACCCCTCGACGAGACGGCCGTCCTCAGGGCCGTCGCGCGCGCAGACGAGTTCGACAGCGTCAACGCCCGCTCGGACGAGGAGGACGCCGTCGACGCGGTGCTCGGCGCTGCCGCGCCCGACCTGGGGCCGGGCGAGCGCAAGGTCCTCGCAATCCTCCAGTCTGGCATCTCGGGCACGACGCCGAGCGCTCTCAAGAGCGACGCCTGGGTCATCCGCCAGAACGCCCAGCGACTCCTCTCTGCGCTCCGGGCCATCGCGGATCGATTCGGCGGCCCCCAGGCGGCGAACCTCGTCCGTCGCGTCGAGGCGCGCGTCGAGACCGGCCTCGGCGCGGACGCGGTCGGCCTGACGGCCATCGACGGCGTCGGCCCGCGCCGGGCGCGCACGCTCGCGACGGCGGGCCTGTCGACACCCGCCGACGTCGTGGACGCCGGGACCTCGGGCCTCGTCGCCGCGGGCGTGAGCGAGTCCGTCGCCGACCGCATCCTGGCGAACGCGCGCGACCTCCCCGTGATCGCGGTCGACTGGGGCGACTTCCCCGACTCGATCGCCAGCGGCGAGAACGACCTCCGGGAGGTGACCGTCCGGACGACGGCCGGGAGCGCCCGCGCGGGCGTCCGCGTCTCGGTCAACGGCCGGGAGATGACGCAGACGGCCTCGTACCTCGGCCAGGAGACCGTGCCGGTCGGCGTGTTCGGTGGCGACGCCACGGACCTCACCTACGCAGTGACGGTCACCTTCCCCGATCTCCCGCTGCCCCCCGTCGAGCGAACCAGGACTGTTCGCGTGACCGAGTGACGAAACGCCGTCAAAATGGGCTTTGAATAATCTCCCGGATTCTGAGCCCCTCGTAAAACGTCGGCGGGCGAGCCGTGAAAGGTCCAGAAGCGTCGTCTAGTCGATGGCTTCGAGCGAAAACGACTCGAAACAACGCTAGTCGTCGATTCGTTATATGGTGGTCTCAATCCAAGGGGCAAGTGAGGAGACCCCCCATGTCAAGCGCGTCCCCCCTTCGGTCCGAGTCCGCTGCCGAGACCCGGCAGTGGGTTCCAGCACGAGCCCTCGAGCACGCCCTGCGGTCGCCCGTCCAGTTCGTTGGCTTCTGGGCGGCGGTCGTCTTGCCGTTCGTGCTCCTGACTCTCGTCGCGACCGGCCACGCGACCCAGCAGCCCGCGGTCGCGGGCGGCGTCGTCGCCGGGAATCTCGTGGGACTGCTGCTCGGCCGAGGGTACAACCGCTGACGCGCTGACCTGGTCCGTCTCCTCCCACGCCACCTGCCCACACCCGGTCCGGACGCCGGCCGCGGCCGCTTGCACCTCGGCCGCTCCCCGGCATCCGGCCATCACTGCTTTCCCCGCTGACCACCAGGCGTAGGTTTAGGTACGAAGCCCGGGCCACCCCGGTCCGTGCCCGACCGAACTCACGTCATCGCCGGCCGCTGTACCACCACGTACGACGACGCGACCGACGAGCGCACGCAGCGCGGCGACGTCGTCGTGGTCTGCAAACCGGACGACACGCTACTCGTCCACGACGCTACCGGCTACCAGCCCGTGGCGTGGCTGACCCGCGCCGATCGGGTCGCCGTCGACGCCGACTGTCTCACCGCCTGGGACGGCGACACGACCCTCACCGTCCGAATCCACGAGCGCTACGGCGGCGGCCAGTACCCGACCGGCGACGCGGGCCGTCCCGTCGGGACGTGCCCCGACTGCGACGGCTCCCTCCTCCGGACGAACCAGGCGGTCGCCTGTCCGGACTGCGACGACCGCTACGGCCTGCCCGCGGACGCGACCGTCGCCGACGACCCGTGCCCCGACTGTGGGCTCCCCCGGTTCCGCGTCGAGCGGGGCGAGGCCGTCACCGTCTGCCTGGACCGCCGCTGCGAGTCACTCGACCAGCGCGTGGCCGAGGCCTTCGACCGCACCTGGGACTGCCCGGACTGTGGCGACGACCTCCGCGTCCTCCGACGTGGCGGCCTCATCCTGGGCTGTGCCTCCTATCCCGCCTGCGAGACCAGCCTCTCGTTCCCGGCGGGCGAAGTGGTCGACGAGTGTCCCTGTGGGCTGCCGGTCTTCGAGACGCCCGGCGGGACGCGGCGCTGTCTCGACTCGTCCTGCGAGCGCGGGTCGACGGCGACACCGCAGGGGCTTTGACGCGGCGGCGACGAGGGCGCGCATGGACGCGACCTTCGACGGCGCGGTCGTGCGGGCGGGCGAACGGGCCCGCGAGCGCTTCTACGACAGCCGTGGCTACGGCCGCCCCGTCGACGGCGCGCTCGAACTCGCCCCAGTCGAGGCCGCCCACCTCCTCTTTCGCGGCGACCTCGACGCCGTCGTGGACGGCCGCTCCGAGGCCGACGGGGAGCCCCTCGACTTCCGGGGCTTTCTCGCCACGACGGCCGTCTCCGAGGTCGCCTTCTCCGTCTACAAGGACCTCCGCGACCGTGGCTTCTACCTCGCGCCCGAGTCCCGCGCCGTCGACGCGGCGCCGGGCGACGGCGAGACCTTCCAGGTCTTCCCCCGTGGCGCCGGCCCGTGGGACGACGCAGTCGCCTACCGCGTGTTGCCAGTGAGCGAGCGGGCAGACGTCGGTGCAGCCGACCTGCTCGCGCTCGCCGACGCCGACGGGGAGACGACTGGCGTCCTCGGCGTCGTCGACGAGGAGAGCGAACTCACGTACCTGGAGCTGTCCCGTCCCTCCATCTCCGGGTCCTCGCTCCACGACATTCCCGACGGCGTGGCCGGCGACCTGCTCGCCGACCGCGTGCTCGTCACCGACCCACCGACCGCCCTCCACGAGCGGGCGTTCTACGGCCAGCGGATGGACGACGGGTCGCCCCACCTCCAGCTTTCGCTCGTCGAGGGTGCCTACCTCGCCGGCCTGGGCGTGCTCGACGTGGACGGCGGACAGGGGGAACTGGCCGCCCGTGGTCGTGCGGTCGAGGGCGACCGCTTCGACCGGCGGCTCCGGGCCTACAGCGCCCTTCGGACGGCGGGCGTCGTCCCCAAGACCGGCTTCAAGTTCGGCGCGGACTTCCGGACGTACGCGAACGTCGAGTCCGTCGACGACCTGGGCCACTCGGAGTTGCTGGTGCGCGTGCTGCCGCCCGAGAGCGTGTTCTCGCCGATCGATCTGGCGCTCGACGTGCGGCTGGCGCACGGGGTGCGAAAGCGCATGGTCTACGCACTGACGGGGGCCGACGCCGGGATCGAGTGGCTCTCCGTCGCGCGCTTGACGCCCTAGGTACGTGCAGAGTTACGAAGTCGGCATGCAAGCCCTCGACCCACTCCGCTCGCGCGGCTCGTTGTCGCCCGAAAATCGAATATTTTCGGGATGACGAGAGGCCGACGGTCTCTCGACCCACGCTCCTCAGTCGCATTGCTCCCCGCGGTGCGTACGTCGCCGTGCTTCCCGGAGTGGGTCTCGCACTTGCGATCCGCCAGGCACCGCACCACGCACCTCCCCAACCGACTCCTTCGCTCCCTTCGTTCGCTCAGTCGTCCCTCGCGCGTTCCTCGCGCGCCAACTGCCCCGGGCTGACTGGCGCGGTCGGACGAGACGCCTCGCGTCTCGCGAGGCGTCGAGGCCTCATCGCGAGGGATGAGCACCGCCGGGAGCGGTGCGACCGAGGAGCGCAGTCGGCTGGGGAGGTGCGTGGTGGGGTGGGGCACCTGGTGGACTGAGCGGGCCGAGGGCTTTCGAGAGTCGACTCTCTCCTTCACACCACCAATCCGACCAACACGGATGGGAAATCGTTAAACCGCTCCTCGCGGTTCATTCACCAACTCATGTCCGCAGGCGTGGCCTGGCCGTGGCGTCCCCCGACCCACACAGCGGACAGTTTCGCGAGTGCGGCCTGATCGGCCGACGGCGCGTTGCTCCCTGCGCCTTCTCGATTCTGGCACGACCCACAGACCGACCCACCGACTCCAACCGATGACAGACGAACCCGACACGGACGACGAACCGACGGACGACCGCCACCCCCGAGTCCCCGACGGCGGCGCGGCCGGCGCCGACGACGTCGCCCTCGACCCCTGGGGCTCGGCGACCGTCTCGGACTACCGGAAACTCTTCGAGCAGTTCGGCATCGAGCGCTTCGAGGAGGTCCTGGACGAGGTCCCCCACCCGCACTACCTGATGCGCCGCGGCGTCATCTTCGGCCACCGGGACTACCGCGAACTCACCGACGCCATGCAGGCCGACGAGGAGTTCGCGGCGCTCTCGGGATTCATGCCGACCGGCGACCCCCACATCGGGCACAAGCTGGTCTTCGACGAGATCATCTGGCACCAGGCGCGTGGCGGCGACGCCTACGCACTGATCGCGGATCTAGAGGCCCACAGCGCTCGTGGCCTGTCCTGGGACGAGATCGACGAGCACGCGCGCAACTACCTCCTCTCCCTGCTCGCGCTTGGCTTCGACCCCGAGGCCGGGACGCTCTACCGCCAGTCCACCAACCGCGAGGTCCAGGACCTGGCCTTCGAACTGGGCGTCGAGGCGAACTTCTCGGAACTCCAGGCGATCTACGACTTCGACGGCGAGACCGACGTCTCGCACATGCAAAGCGTCGTCACGCAGATGGCCGACATCCTCTACCCCCAGCTCGACGAGCCGAAGCCGACGGTCATCCCCGTCGGCCCTGACCAGGACCCCCACATCCGCCTCTCGCGGGACCTCGCGACGCGGATGCGCTACTTCGGCGTGCGTGAGGCCTTCGCCAGCTTCGAGGCCGACGAGGCCGAGCGGTCGCTAATTCGCCACGCGTACGAGACCCTCCGGAGCCGCCACGGCGAGGACGAGACAATCCGCTGCTCGGACGCGGGCACGTTCCTGGAGGGCGAGCGCGAGCCAGGCGCGACCGACGTCGAGGCGACGACGCTCGACAGCACGATCACGATGCTGAACGCGGCTGGGAAGGAGCCCCTCCGGCCCCGGACCCGGATCTTCGACCGGCGCGCGACCGACGAGGCCTTCGAGGCGCTGATCGAGGCGGTCGACGGCGAGAAGCGCGTCTACGACAACCACGTCGACGCCTTCGACCTGGACCGCGCGGACGCCGAGCAACTGGCCCGCGAGGTCGAACTCGACCACGGCGGCTACGGCTTCCGGCTACCCTCCTCGATCTACCACCGGTTCATGACGGGCCTCACCGGCGGGAAGATGTCCTCGTCGGTCCCGGCGAGCCACATTAGCCTGCTCGACGACCCCGAAGACGGCTACGACAAGGTGAAGGCGGCGACGACGGGCGGGCGCGAGACCGCGGAGGAGCAGCGCGAACTCGGTGGGAAGGCCGACGAGTGTCCCGTCTACGAACTCTACGCGTACCTGCTCGCGGGGGACGACGACGAGTTCGCCACGGCGGTCTACGAGGAGTGCGTCGGCGGGGAGCGCCTCTGTGGGGACTGCAAGGAGCAGGCGGCCGTGCTCATGGAGGAGTTCCTCGACGACCACCAAGAGAAACGGGCGGAGTGGGCCGAGAAGCTCGACGAGCTCGACGTCCCGCTGGAGAGCGGTCGTCGCTGAGAATCGGCGGCGAGGGTATCGATCGGTGGTGGGCGAAGTGCCCTCGTTGTAGGTGGGCGATACACGAGTTCACGCCGATTTTCGCGGGCTGAACGCCGTGGCGTCTGCGGCCGCGTCGCAGACGACGCAGCCGTCGACCAGGATCGCCTCGTAGGTCGTCGAGTCGACGGGCATGCTCGCCTCGCACTCTTCGCAGGTGAACCCGACGACGTGCTGCTCTGCCGATTCGAGACCGCTGGCACCTACCGCACGTACGCCTTTGTCGCTTGCTGCCATACGTTTGTACTCATATCTCTCATATTGCTCCATGTATATAGTAGTTTTGCCCAGATAACTGCACTATAGCCGGTATTCTACCCGGCCGTCGCGGTCCGGCCATGGCTGGTGGACGTCTGTCCGATTCCGCGTCGGCGCAGCGGCTCCCGGCGGAAAGGCAGGCGCCCGAACTTCGACTCGGAAGCTGCTCGTCCGGAAAATGAACATTGCCGGCAGGAAACGCGCCGATTTGGACGGCTCCACTCACTCGACTGCGTCGGTACAGCGCGCACTGCGGCGAAGGCACAGTCGATGCCGACAGTAATCACTCTCGACTACGAACTGGTCGACGACCAGGGCTGGAGTATCGACGACGGGCCCTCTTCGCGGCCGCCGGCGCTGGCCTCGACGAGAAAGAATACGGCACCATCGAGGTCAGCGAGGGCGCGTACATCATGGAGGCCGCCGTGGCCCAGGTGGACCCTGCTCCGGGCGACGCCGACCGAGGCTCACTCCCGCTGGTGGGCCCAGAACTCGTCGTCGACGGTGACCTCCTTCTTGAACAGCGGGACCTCCGCCTTCAGCCGATTGATGCCGTCCTGGACCGCCGAGAAGGCCTGGGCGCGGTGGCCAGCCAGGACGACGACGTGGACGACGTGCTCGCCGGCCGGGACCACGCCGGTCTTGTGGGCCACCTCCACGGCATAGACGCCGTCGCGTGCCTCGATGTCGCGCCGGATGCCGTCCATCTTCGACTCCGCGACGCCGTCGTACTTCTCGAACTCCAGGAACTCCGTCCGGACGTCAGATTCGTCTTCCCGCGCTCGCACGCGACCCGTGAACGTCGCGATGGCGCCGGAGAACGCCTCGCCGGGGGCCTCCTCGACTGTCGCCACCAGCGACGCCAGCGTCTCCAGCGGTTCTGCCTCCTCGACGGCCGCGACGACCTCGTCGACGTCGACGGCCGACGGGCCGTCCGCCGCGACCAGCGTCTCGCCACCGTGGTCGGCGTCACCGAGCGCGACCGTCGGCACGTCCGCCTCGGGGAACCCGACGAGGACCGCGTAGTCGGCGCGGGGCGCGAGGTCCTCGAGAATCGCGTCGAGGTCACGATCGGCCCGGACGACCGCCTCCTGGCCGTCGCTGCCGAGGCGATGGGTCTCCGTGGCCCTCTCGTCGACCGCGCTCGGGGCGCCCTCGTCCTGCCTGACGGTCGCCACGTCCCCTCGCTCGGCGAGCGCCGGGACGAGGTCGTCCGCGAGCGCCTGCACGTTCGTCTCGTCCGCTCCGACCACGCCGACCACCTGCATGCCAGCGCGTTGGTCGCGGACCACCGTAAGTGCTGGCTCCCGGGGAGGCGGCCGACTCGTGCCGACGCTTATGACCGGGGCCACCCAACGGCCGGGCATGACCGATCGCGGAGGGGTCACCGACCTCGCCACGCCCGAGGAGGCGCGCCGCGTCTTCGCGGCCCTCGACGTCGGCGGTGGCCAGGAGACCGTCGCGCTCGACGCGGCCCGGGCCCGGGTCCTCGCCGAACGCGTGACCGCCGACATGGACGTTCCGGGATTCGACCGCGCCAGCATGGACGGGTACGCGGTGCGGGCCGCCGACACCGACGGCGCGACGGCCGCGGACCCGGTCGACCTCACCGTCGTGGAACACGTCGCGGCCGGCGAGGCACCCCGGGAGCGCGTCGACGCCGGTCAGGCGACGGCAATCGCCACGGGGGCCCCGATCCCGCCGGGCGCCGACGCCGTCGTGATGGTCGAAGAGACGGCGGACCGCGACGGCCGGGTCCAGGTCCACGGGGCCGTCGCCCCCGGCGAGCACGTCATGCCCGCCGGCTCGGATCTCGCGGCCGGCGACTGGGTCCTCGCGGCGGGGACCCGACTCACGCCACGGACCGTCGGATTGCTCGCCGCCCTCGGCCGCGAGTCGGTGCCCGTCCGCCGTGCGCCCGTCGTCGGCGTCGTCGCGACGGGCCCGGAACTCGTCCAGCCGGGCGCGGTGGTCGACCACCGGGCGGGGCAAATTTACGACGTGAACACGTCGACGCTCGCGGCTGCCGTCGCCGACGCCGGTGGTGAGGCCCGCACGTATCAGCCGCCGACCGACGATCCGTCGGCACTCCGGACGGCCCTGACGACCGCGGCAGCGGACTGCGACCTGGTCCTCACTGCCGGATCGACGAGCGCCGGTGCGGGCGACCTGCTCCCGACCATCGCCGCCGAGGAGGGGGAGGTCCTCCTCCACGGCGTCGCGATCAAGCCGGGCAAGCCGACGCTCGTCGGGCGCGTCGCCGAGACGCCCTACGTCGGTCTGCCGGGTTATCCCGTCTCCGCGCTCTCGATCTTCCGCGTCTTCGTCGCGCCCCAGCTCCGGGCGGCGGCCGGTCTCCCCCCGGAGACGGCCCCGTCGGTCTCGGCCACGCTCGCCCTGGACGAACGCTTCGAGGGCGACCGCCACCGGGCCACCCCCGTTGGCCTGGTCGCGGACGGGAACGGCGACCTGCTGGCCTACGTCGTCGACCGCGGCAGTGGCGCGACGACGAGCCTCGGGTACGCCGACGGCGTCGTCGAGATGGCCGCGGAGACCGACCTGCTGGCGGCGGGAACCGACGTGACGGTCGCCGTATTCGCCGACGACGCACGCCCGCCCGGCCTCCTCGCCGTCGGCGAGCCAGACCCGGCGGCGACGGCGCTCCTGGACGGGAGCGACCGGCCCCGCTACCTCACCCGGGGGAGCGCCACCGGGGAGCGCTGGCTGGTCGAGGGCGTCGCCGACGTGGCAGTCTGCACCGACGTCGACGCACTCCCCGAGGGCGCCGTCGAAGCCGCCCGCTGGGAGCGAGAGTGGGGTCTCGTCGCACCGACGGACGGGCGGGCGCCAGACGGCCTGGCCGGTCTCGTCGACCGCGCACCGGCCGTCATCCTCGACGCCGACTTCGGGCTGCGCGTTGCGCTCGACGCCGCGCTGGACGACGCGGTGGACGCGGGAGACGTCGCGGCAGCGGACCGCGACTCGCTCCTCTCGCGCGCGGTCCAGACGCGCGGCGTCGAGAGCCCGGCCCGCCGCGTCGCTCGCGGTGACGCGGCCGTCGGCCTCGGCCTCCGGACCACTGCCGAGGCGCTCGACCTGGCCTTCGTCCCCGTGGGTCGTCAGCCGGTCTCGCTCCTGGTCGCCGGGGACCGCCGCGGGAAGGACGGCGTCGCCGCGCTGGAGCGGGCCGTGGCCGGCCTCGACGAGGTGGTCTCGACGCTCGCCGGGTACGAGCCAGCGTGACGGACCGAACCCGGAACGCTTTTCTCCGACCGTGCGGACGGCTCACACATGCCAGCCGACCCCGACGGCAGCGCGATTGCCCGCGAACCGCCGGCCGCGACGGGGTTCGGCTTCTTCTTCGCCTGATCGACCGGCGGACTCCCCGGCGGGTCTGACCGCCCGCGGGGACGAAACCGGTCGTTCGGGCACGCGTCGTCACGCGCCGCCGGTCGCCCCGACCGTCGGCTTTACGAACCGTTAACCGTCCGCCACACACCCATCCGACAACGAATGAAGCTCCCACGCGCACAGGTCGCGGTCCTCGAGGCCGCGACCGCCGACGAGGATCGCTCGCTCACTGCCGTCGCGGAGTCGGCCGACCTCGTGCCCGAGGCGGCCACGCGCGCGGCCTTCGAACTCGCCGACGAGGGCCTGCTCACGGTCACCGAGGAAACCGCCGAGTCCGTGACGCTCACCGACGAGGGCCGCGAGTACACGGACGCGGGTCTCCCCGAGGTTCGCCTCTACGAGGCCGCCCTCGACGCTGGCGCGGACACCGACCCCGTCTCCATGGGCGAGGTCCTCGGCCAGGCCGGCCTCGACGGCCCCGCTGTGGACATCGCCCTCGCCAACTTCGCCCGGAAGGGCTACGGCGAGGTCGATTCCGGGGCCGTCTCGGTCGACCCCGACGCCGACCCCGCGGACGACGCCGAGGCCGCCGCACTCGCGGCTCTCGCAGCGGGTGACGCCGACGTCGACCCCGACGCCCTCGACCAGCTCGAACGCCGCGGCCTCGTCGCCATCGAGGAGACGACCGCGCGGTTCGTCCGCCTGACCGACGACGCCGTCACGGAACTGATGATGGGCATCGAAACCGCCGAGACGGTCGGGGAGGTGACGCCCGAACTGCTGACCTCCGGCGAGTGGCGCGACGTGGCGTTCGCCGAGTACAACGTCGAGGCCGACGCCGAGCCCTACCGGGGCGGCCGGAAGCACGTCCTCCGCCAGACCGCCAACCGCGTCAAGGACGTGCTCGTCGGCATGGGCTTCGAGGAGATGGCGGGCCCGCACGTCGACGCGCAGTTCTGGATCAACGACTGCCTGTTCATGCCCCAGGACCACCCCGCGCGGACCCACTGGGACCAGTTCGACCTGGCGACCCCCGACGAGATCGACGACCTCCCCGCGGACCTCGTCGAGCGCGTGAAGTCGGCCCACCTGGAGGGCGTCGGCGAGGACGGCGAGGGCTACCACTCGCCGTGGACGGAGGCCGTCGCCCGCAGCCTCGACCTCCGGGGCCACACAACGTCGCTGTCGATGCGCTATCTCTCGGGCTACCAGGAGGGCGACCTCGAACCGCCCGAGCGACGCTTCAGCGTCGAGAAGGTCTACCGGAACGACACGCTCGACCCGACGCACCTGCTGGAGTTCTTCCAGATCGAGGGCTGGGTCATGGCCGAGGACCTCTCGGCGCGGGACCTGATGGGAACCTTCACCGAGTTCTACGAGCAGTTCGGCATCACCGACTTGGAGTTCAAGCCCCACTACAACCCCTACACGGAACCGAGCTTCGAGCTGTTCGGCACCCACCCCGAGACCGGCGAGGTCGTCGAGGTTGGCAACTCGGGCATCTTCCGCGACGAGGTGCTCCGCCCCCTCGGCGTCGAGGTCGACGTGATGGCATGGGGCCTCTCCCTTGAGCGCCTGCTCATGCTGATGTACGGCTTCGAGGACATCCGGGACGTCCACGGGACGCTCTGTGACCTCGACCTCCTGCGGTCCGTGGAGGCGGTCCACTGATGCCCGTCGTCGACGTCGACCCGGACGAACTGCGGGACCTGACCGGCCACGAGGAGAAAGACGACGACGAACTGCGCGAGGACCTGTTCGCGCTGGGCCTCGAGTTCGAGGGCTGGACGGAGGACGACGAGTTCCAGCTGGAGTTCGCGCCGGACCGCCTCGACCGCCTCTCGGTCGAGGGCGTCGCGCGCTCCCTGCGGTACCACTACGGGGACGACCGCGGCGTCTACGTCCCCGGGACGAACGACGCGGGCTGGACGGTCGAGGTGACCGACACCCCGCCCGAGCGCCCGTACGTCACCTGTGCGGTCGTCCGCGGGCTGGACCTCGACGCGGCCGCGCTGGACTCGCTGATCCAGCTCCAGGAGAAGCTCCACGCGACGATGGGTCGCGGTCGCGCGAAGGGCGCCATCGGCGTCCACGACCTGACGATGCTCAAGGGAGCGCCCGGGGCCGGCGAGAGCGCGGGCGACAAGACGATCACCTACACGTCGATGGCCCCCGACGGCGAGCCCTTCGTCCCCCTGGAGAGCGACGAGGAGATGACGCCCCGCGAGGTCACCGAGTCCCACCACATGGGCTCGCAGTACGCGGACCTCGTCGCGGACATGGACCGCTATCCCGCCATCTACGACGACGTCGGCCTCTTCTCGTTCCCGCCGGTCATCAACGGCAAGCGCACGGAGGTCACCGAGAACTCCCGCGACCTCCTGATCGAGATGACGGGCACCGACCAGTGGACGGTCGACCACATGCTGAACATCGTGCTGTACTCCCTGTCGGCTCGCGGCGGGCGCGTCGAGCGCGTCGACGTCAGCTACGCCGACGACGCCCCCGGCGAGTACGCGGGTCGGACCCTCTCGCGCCCGGACTTCGGCGTGAAGGAGAAGTCGGTCACCCACGACCGAATCGAGTCGATCATCGGCGTCGACCTCGACCCAGAGACGGTGATCGACTGCGCGGAGCGCGCGGGACTCGACGCGACGCAGACGGAGGTCGGCGAGGACGGAGAACCCGGCTACGACGTCGAGATCCCACCGTACCGCGTCGACGTGCTCCACCCGCTCGACGTGATCGACGACATCGGGCGGGCCTACGGCTTCAACGACCTCGACCCGCGCTATCCCGACGTCTCGACGGTCGGCGGGCGCCACGAACGCTCCCGGCTGGAGGACGCTGCCCGCGACGCCCTGGTGGGACTGGGCTTCGAGGACCTGCTCAACTTCCACATGATCAACGAGGAGGAGAACTACGAGCGCGTGAACGTCGAGCCGGGGAGCGACCCCCTCGGCGGCGGCGAAGCCGTCACCATCCGCGAGCCATACAGCGAGGACTACACGATGCTCCGGACCTGGGCGCTCCCCTCCCTGCTGATGGTCCTGGAGAACAACACGCACCGCGCGTACCCCCAGGACCTCGCAGAGATCGGCCTGGCGGCCGAACTCGACGAGAGCCAGAACACCGGCGTCGCCGAGCACCGGACGCTCGCGGCCGTCGTCGCCCGGGCCGACGCGTCCTACGAGGACGCGAAGGCGCGCCTCCAGTCCCTCGCCGAGGCCTTCGGCAAGAGCCTGGAGACGCCCCCGACCGACCACCCGACCTTCATCGGCGGGCGGGCCGCCGAGGTCGTGCTCGACGGTGAGTCCGTCGGCGTGATCGGGGAGGTCCACCCGTCTGTCCTCGTCGAACACGACCTTGAGGTGCCGGTGGCGGCCTTCGAGTTCCGGCTGGATGCCCTGAACTGACCGACCGTGGGTGCGCCGCACCCACGGTCGGCCTTTTCACCCACGTTTTTCGAGGAGTGGTACGCGTCCGCTGGCGCGGACCCGACGACGAAAAAGGGTGGTTGCAACACGACCTGGGGGTTCCCTTGGCGGCCGTCGAGTTCCGGCTGGACGGGCTGGTGAAACTCGCGCCTACGGCTCGCCGACGCGGAGGACTGGCTTGATGACCTCTCCCGCCTCCTGGTCCGCGACGGCCCTCTCTATCTCGTCGAAGTCGTAGAAGGTGACCAGTTCGTCGAACGGGAACTTCCCGCGGCGATAGAGATCGATCAGGTCGGGGATGAACAGGTCCGGGTTCGCGTTGCCCTCGGTGATGCCGGTGACCGTTCGACCAAGCAGCATGTCGTTCACGTCGAGCCCGACCTCCGTCCCCATTGGCGGCGCACCGATGACGCCGCAGGTACCACCGTGGCCCAGGCAGTCGACCGCTTGCCGGAGTACCTGGGCGACGCCAGCGGTTTCGAGGGTGTACTCCGCCCCACCGCCCAGGTGGTCGCGAATGGCCCCCTCGACGTCTTCGACGGCGGTCGGGTCGATCGCGTGGGTGGCGCCGAGATCTCTGGCCGTCTCCCGCCGCGGGGCCAGCGGGTCCACGGCGACGATGTCGGTACAGCCCTTCACGTCGGCTGCCATCACGCCGCTCAGCCCGACGGATCCCGCGCCGAAGACCACTATCGACGCGCCGGCCTGTGGGTCGAGCACGTTGATCACGCCACCCGCCCCGGTCTGGATCCCGCAGCCGAGCGGGCCGAGCATCGCCAGCGGGACGTCGTCGTCGACCGGGACTGCGTTCTCCTCGGTGGCGATGGCGTGCGTGGCGAACGACGACTGGCCGAAGAACATCCCGCTGAGCTCCTCGCCGTCCTCGTCCCGGAGCGGCGTCGACCCATCGGAGAGCCGCTGTCCACCGAAGTTCATCTCCATGACGTTCTCGCAGAGTGCCACCTGGCCGTCACGGCACTGCTCGCAGGCGTCGTCGTACGTGAACGTGAGCACGACGTGGTCGCCCGGCTCGACCTTCGTGACGTCCTCGCCCACGGCCTCGACCACGCCGGCCCCTTCGTGGCCGAGGACCGCCGGCAACGGCGTCGGCAGGAGCTGGTCCCGAACCGAGAGGTCGGTGTGGCAGATGCCGGCGCCAACCACGCGGACTCTGACCTCTCCCGCGCGCGGCTCCTCCAGTTCGACTGTCTCTATCTCGAACGGACCTGACTCCTCTCTCACGACAGCGGCGTCGATCTTCATGCGTGGGTCGAAACCACCCACCCTCCCGACATAAACGTTGGCGGGGGTCGCTCGCTTCCGTCTCGGCTCCGTCGGCGAGGTCCATCCCGCGGTGCTCGTCGAACGCGACATGGAGGTCCCGAAGGGGACCCTCGAAGTGCGACCGGACGCCCTGAACTGGGCCGGTCTTATCCTCCTGCTCCGGTTTCGACGCGCTCGAAGAAGTCGACCAGCCAGTCCGTCACCGCCCGCCCCGACTCGACGAACGCGAGGTGACGGCCCGCGATGGTCTCGAACTCGCCCCGGGGAAGGTCGTCTGCCAGTCGCTCGCCCGCATCGGGAGCCACGACCGGATCGTCCTCTCCGGTGCCGAGGAGCGCGGGGAGCGTGACCTCGTGGAGCGGCCCGGCCTCGAAGTCCAGCCAGGCGGCGACCTGCGCGTCGACGGCCGCCGGGTCGGCGTCGTCTGCGGCCCGCCAGGACACGATCTGGTCGACGAACTCGCGGTTCGTCGCCAGAAAGTCCTCGGTGCACGCGCCCTCGAGCGATTCGCGGAGCCCCCCTTCGGTGCACTCCGCGGGATGGAGTCTCCGGAGCGCCGCCTCGTCTACCGCGTCGCCACTCGCTGCCGTCGAGAGGAGCGCGAGACTCCGGGCCCGGCCGTAGTTTCGGGCGTACCGGAGCGCGACCGCGCCGCCGAGCCCGGCACCGACGAGGTGAGCGCTGGGGACGCCGGCGTCGGCCAGGACCGCCTCCAGGTCGGCGGCGAGTGCGTCGACGGCGTACGGCCCCGGCGGCGCGTCCGACTGGCCCGTCCCACGGAGGTCCCAGACGAGGGTCTCGCGGGGTCCGGCGAGCGCGTCGAACTGGACGCTCCAGATCCAGGCGCCGTAGCCCACGTCGCCGACGAAGGCGACGCACTCGCCGCTGCCGTCGGTCTCGTAGTGGAGGGCGACGCCGCGGTTGGATGCGGTCGGCACGCCCGCCGGTAGTCGCGCTCGCCACAGAATCCTTCCGGTCTAGAGGGTCACGTCCGGGTGGACCTGGCGGAGCGCCTCGTGGACCGAGTCGCGGTCCTCCCCGATGATCGTGAGGTGGTCCCCGAGCTTGAGCTGGAAGTCGCCGTCGGGGACCGTGTGGTTCCCGTCCCGCCCGACCATCGCGACGATGCAGTCGTCGGGCAGGCGGGTGGCGAGGTCCTGGACGGTGACCCCGTCGAGGTCGCGTTCGGTGATCTCCACCTCCTGGACGTCGCCCTCGCGATCCACGTCGGTCATCCACTGGGTGATGCCCGGGCGCTCGATCTGGTTGTCCATGGCCGCGGCGACCGCGTGACCCGCGGAGATGGCCTGCACGTCGAGGTCCTGGAACGCTGCCAGGTTCGCGGGCTCGTTCGCCCGGCCCACCACCTCGTCGACGCCGAAGTTCGTCCGGGCGAGCTGGGCGACGAGCAGGTTCACGTCGTCGTCGGGCGTCGCCGCCACCACGACCTTCGCGTTGCCGGCCCCGACCGCGTCCAGCACGTCGGCGTTCGTCCCGTCGCCGGACGTGACCGCGAAGCCCCGTTCCCGGGCGCGCTGGACGGCCTCGTCGTCGTTGTCGAGCAGGACGACCTCCTCGCCGCGCTCCTCGAGGCGGGTGGCCAGTTCCGTGCCGACGCGGCCGGCGCCGACGATGACGACGCGCATGGGGATGACGTCCAGTCCTTGGGCGACGTGACGGGCCAGCCCCCCTTGAAACACCACGGTCGCGAGGATGACGAGGAAGACGGTGCCGACGAGGAGCGTCGCGGCGGAGACGCCCTGGGCCGTCGCGGGCACCGCGTCGGTCGCTCGCAACTCGAGGGCAAACAGCGTCGCGACCGAGGCCGGGATGATGCCCCGCGGTCCGATGGCACTCATGAAGACTCGCTCGTTGCGAGTGAACCGATCGCCGGTCGTCGAGAGGTAGACGCCCAGTGGGCGGATCACGCCGGCGACGACGACCACGACGACCACCCCGCCCACGCCCAGCGCGAGGAGGTCCTCGACGGAGAGGAGCGTCGCCAGCGTCACGAAGACAAAGGAGAGGACGATGAGTGTGATGTCGCCCTTGAACTCCTCGATGCGCGCCTCGTGGGGCAGGTCGGCGTTGCCGAGCACCAGGCCCGCGGTCGCCACGGCCGCGATGCCCGACTCCTGGATGCCCAGCACCGTCTCGGCGATGCCGTAGGCGCCGAGCGCCCCGATGAGGACGATGAGGCGGGCGTTCTGCGGGGCGTTGTCCGGCGAGAGCTCCGTGTGCCGGAGCAGGTACGCGACCGCCGCCGCGACGACGAGACCGACGAGCACCCCCGCACCGAGGCGCGTCGCGAACGACTGGACCAGTGCCAGGACGTCCGGTTCGTCCAGGACGAGGAACTCGAAGGTGGCGAACGCGAGGATGGCGGCGGTCACGTCGTTGATGATGCCCTCGGTCTCCAGGGCGGCGGCGACCCGCTCGCGCACCGGCACGACCTTGACGATGGGCGTGATGACCGTCGGGCCGGTCGCGATGAGCAGCGACCCGACGAGCGCGGACATCCGCCAGGACGCCCCGAGTGCGTAGTGGACGACCACCGTCGTCCCGACCAACGAGATGGCCGCCCCGAGGGTCACCAGGCGGAGACTCTCCCGTGGCGTCTCGCGCAGGCGGTCGAGTTTGAGGTGGAACGCCCCCTCGAAGACGATGATGGCGACCGACAGGCCGACGATTGCCGACAGCGGGGCCATCGACTCCCCGCCCCCGAAGACGGCGGGCGTGACCAGCGCCAGGCCCTCCGGACCGACGGCGACCCCCGCGAAGATGAGGAACATGACGCTCGGGACGCGCAGGCGGTCGGCCAGCACCTGCGCGCCGACGCCGATGCCGACGATGAGGACCACCGCGGCGACGAGTTCGGCGGGGGCCATTGACTACCCGACCCTATCCCGGACAGTCCCTTAGGTGTCCCCTTCGCGGCCAAAGTAGACGCGAGAGGGGCCGCTCTCCGGCCCCAGAACTGACCGAACGCTCGAACAATCCACTCGTCGTTACGCGTTCAGGACGGTCCGCAGGACGTCGGGAGCGTCGTCGAGCGCCTCGTCGAGCGCGTCGGCGTCCGGGCCGCCACCCTGCGCGAAGTCCGGCGGGCCGCCGCCACCGCCGCCCACGCGCCGGGCGAGTTCGCCGACGACCTCGCCGGCGTCGACGCCGACGCCGTCGGGGACGCCGACGACGAACTGCGCCCCGTCGGCGCCCGAGCCGAGGACGGCGACCTTGCCGTCCTCGACGATGGCGTTGGCCGTCGCGCGCAGTTCGTCCATGTCGCCGTCGAGGCGCTGGACGACGGCGGCCGTCCCGTCGAGTTCGACCTCCTCCCCGTCGTCACCGCCGCTGGCGCGGATCGCCGCAAGCTCCTCCTTCAGGTCCTCGATCTGCTTGCCCCGGGCCTTCCACTCCTCGAAGAACCGCTCGGCGGTCTCCGGGACGGCCTCGGGGTCCACGTCGAGTACCTCGGCAGCCTCGGAGAGGGCGTCCTCGGTCTCCTGGGTCGCCTCGATTGCAGCGTCGCCGGCGGCGTAGGTCAGGCGGACGACGCCGTCCTGGACGCGCTCCGTCCCGAGGATCTTGATCGCGCCGATGTCGCCCGTCCGGGAGACGTGCGTGCCGGCACAGGCCTGGACGTCCTCGCCGACCTGGATGAGCCGGATCTGCTCGCCCGCGGGGATGCCGCCCTGGTAGATGTCGAAACCGTGGTCCGCCTCGGCCTCGTGGCGGTCGGGCCAGTCCTGGTTCACCGCGACGTTGTCCATCACGACCTCGTTTGCGAGACGCTCGATCGCCTTGACCTGCTCGCGCGTGATCGACTCGTAGTGGCGCACGTCCAGCCGGGCGCTGTCGGTGTGTTTCTGCGCCCCGGCCTGGCGGACGTGCTCGCCCAGTACCTGCCGTGCGGCGTGGCCGACGACGTGCGTCGCCGTGTGGTGGCGCATGAGCTGTCGCCGCCGGGCCGTGTCGACCTGGCCGCGGACGAACTCGCCCGTCCCCGGGTCGCCGTCGGTGTGGTGGACGACGACGCCACCGACCGACTGCACGTCGGTCACCTCCACGGTGGTGTCGTCCGTCGACAGCGTCCCGCGGTCGGCGGGCTGGCCACCGCCCTCCGGGTAGAACATCGTCTGGTCCAGGACCACGTCGTAGCCGTCGTCGCGCTCGAACACCTCGAGGACGACCGCCTCGAAGTCGGTCCGCTCCTGGTCGTCGTAGTAGAGTCGGTCGGTCTCGGGCAGGTCGGCGACGCGTTCGAGATCGGGCGACTCCGCTTCGTCAGCGCCGGCGTCGCCGCCACCGTGGCGCTCGGCGACGAGCGCGTAGAAGTCGTCGGGCACGTCGACGTCGACGCCGGATTCCGCGGCGATTTCGGCCACCATGTCCGGCTGGATGCCGTGGGAGTCGTACAGTTCGATGAGTTCCCGCGTCGGGATGGCCTCGCCCTCGCGGGCGTACTCCTCGGCCAGTTGCTCGACCCGGCGGGTCCCGCGTTCGAGCGTCTCGCGGTACTTCTCGACCTCCGTCCGGACCACGTCCCGGATCGTGTCGCGGTTCCGGTAGCCCAGGCGGTCGGCCTGCATGTCGACGAGTTCGTCCAGGGGCGCGTCGACGCCGACGGTGTCACAGAGCCGTTTGGTCCGCCGGAGGACCATCCGCGCGAGGTACCCCGTCCCGACGTTCGAGGGGACGATGCCGTCGCCGAGCATGTACGCGAGCGTCCGGCTGTGGTCCGCGATGGCGTAGATCGACTCCAGGGGCTCGACGAGGGCCCGAAGTTCGGCCACGTCGACGCCGATCTGGTCGGCGATGTCGTCCCGCGCCGCCTCCACGTCGTCCACGTCGTCGATGTCGAGGTTCCCCGAGAGCGTCGCCGCCTCGTGGACGATTGCCTCCTCCTCGTCGGTGTAGTCGACCCCGGCGTTCTCCGTGAGGAAGTCGATCATCTCCGGGTAGACCGCCTCGTAGACCGTCGCCGTGCCCTGGGACATCCAGGTCCACCGTTCCAGGCCGTAGCCCGTGTCCACGACGTAGGTGTCCATCTCCGAGTAGCGGTTCCCGTCCTTGAGTTCGTACTCGCCCTCGGGATCCTGGGTCAGGGACATGAAGACCAGCGTCGCCAGTTCCGCGCCCTCGTAGATGACCTCGAAGGCCGGCCCGGCGTTGCCGCCGCCGACCCACGGGTCCTCGATGTAGGTCACTCGGTCCAGGTCCGCGCCGAGTTCCCCGAGGAGTTCGTCGCAGTACCGGACTGTCTGGTCCTTCCAGTAGACTTCGCCCTCGTAGGCGTATTCGCCCGCGGCTTCCTCCTTCGCGTTGAAGGCGTGGTGGGCCATCATCTCGAAGGCCATCGTGTGCCGGCCCGTCTTGCCCACGTTGTCGATGTCCTGCATCCGGATGCAGGGCTGGCTGATCGTGAGGGGGTTGGCCGGCGGCGGCGTCTCCCCGGACGTCACGAGCGGCTGGAAGTCGTAGATCGACGCCTGGGTCAGGAGGACGTCCTCGCGCCATCGGTTCGCGGCGACGGGGTACGGGTCGATGCGCTCGTGGCCGTGCTCCTCGAAGAACGAGAGGAAGGCCTCGCGCATCTCCTCCAGGGTGTACTCCTCGTCGAACCCCGGGTCGTCGATGAAGCTGTAGGTCTCACACGGCGGCTCGCCACACGTCTCGCGGTCGGCGTCGCGGGTCCAGAACGCGTCGCCACACTCCACACACTCGCGCCTGGTGAACCCCTCCTCCTCGAAGTACGCGAGCTGGTACTCCTCGGCGAGATCGCTCATCTGTTGGCTATGTGTGGCCGAGCAGCGGGTAAAACCCTTCCGAAGGGCCTCACGTCTCCCGAATGCGGTGCGGCGGCGGGATGGCGGCCCGGTCCGCCAGCCCGCCGCTCCGGGGCCCTCGCGACCCTCCCTCAGTCCCCTTCCAGCGCCAGCGACGCGAGCAGCGCCTCCAGTTGGATGCGCTCGCTGGCCCCCTCGGTGATCCGGTAGTCCGCCTCGCCGACCCTATCGAGCACTCGCACCGCCGCCTCGTCGTCGAGGTCGAACTCCCAGACGGACCGGTGAAGCTGGTCGAGCACGTCCCCGCCGGCGATGCCCTCGTCGGTCAGGAGCGTGTCGAGCTGGGACCGCGCTGCGGTGAAGTCCCCGTCCAGCGCCCGGGTGACCATCTCCTTGATCTCCTCGGGCCGGGCCGTGCTCGTGATCTCGAAGACCGCCTCCTCGTCGACGACGCTCCCCGTGACGGAGGCCGCCTGGAGCCCGTTGATGGCCTTGCGCATGTCGCCGTCGGCCGCGTAGACCAGCGCGTCGACCCCGTCGTCGGTCAGTTCGATGCCCTCTTCGTCGGCGATGAGCCGGATCTGCTCCTCGACGGCGTCGTCCGCGAGCGGCGCGAACCGGAAGACCGCACACCGGGACTGGATGGGGTCGATGATCTGGCTGGAGTAGTTACACGAGAGGATGAACCGGACGTTGTTCGAGAACTGCTCCATCGTCCGGCGGAGCGCCGACTGGGCGTCGGAGGTCAGCGCGTCTGCCTCGTCGAGGAAGATGATGCGGTAGTTGACGCCGCCGAAGGAGGTCCGGGCGAAGCTCTTGATCCGGTCCCGGACCACGTCGATGCCGCGCTCGTCGGAGGCGTTGAGTTCGAGGAAGTGCTCGGCCCAGTCCTCCCCGTAGAGTTCCCGGGCGACCGCCTGGGCGGCGGTGGTCTTCCCGATGCCGGCCCGCCCGGAGAAGAGGAGATGGGGCAGGTCGTTGCGCTCGACGTAGCTCGTGAGGCGCTCGACGATGGCGTCCTGGCCGACGATGTCGTCGAGTCGGCGCGGACGGTACTTCTCGATCCAGACTTCCTCCCGTCCGGCCCGCGACTCCTCGGTCTCGCTCATGGACGTTGGTGGGGTCCGTTTGTGTATAAACTCCCCGAGACCGATTCGGGGTGTGGTGGATGGGATGGCGAGATGGCTCTGTGGAACTGATATCGGTCCGGTCTCATTCCCGCTGAAACACCCGTTTGGTAGGGTTGTTAATGGGTCACGGGAGATTCTGCCAGTTCAAAGAAGCGTTCCAATAGCCGTACGAGATACTGGGTACAAGTCGGTCAATCAGCACTGGTCGTGTCAGTGCCGCTTGGATCGTTCGAATCAGATGTTGCAGTCATCATTACGGCCATATTTGTTTTGCGTAGGACCAGCAGAATCAGCCAATTCAAGAGCCATCCTCGATAACACATGCCGATATCAACCTAACGCCTTTTTAACTATATTCAGCATCAATATCGCGTGATGACCCACCGACTGGAACCGCTTCTCACTGTTCTCGGTGACGAGACGACGTTGGAGATATTAACACGCCTTGCCGACCGACCGACCTCGGCCCAAGCGCTCGATGAGACCCTGAACGTCTCACTCAAAACACTGTATCGCCGGCTCGATTTGCTCGAAGAGGCGGGAATCGTGTTATCTCAACCGCGAATCGATGAAAGGGGCAACCACTATACGTCATACGAATCAGCAGTTGACGAGGTTCAGGTTACCCTGAAACCCGATAACTCAGAAATTGAAGTGGTCCTCGACCAGGGAGACGAAGTTGACCGCTTCATTGGCCTCTGGACCGAACTGCTGGATAACGAGAGGGCATTGGAGTGACTCCCACGACGGTGCTGTTGATAGTCGTGCGTCTGGTTGCCGTGCTGATCGCCGTCAGTATTTCAGCGACGAGTTTTCGAGCCTATCGGCGAACCGGTCGGCGGACCTTCGCGTATACGATGGCGGGGTTCGGAACCCTGGCACTCGGTCTGGGTATTGAATCCTTCTTGCTCCGCGCCGTTCCGATGACATTAGCGGAGATCCATACGATCGAATCCCTGGTGTTTGCGCTCGGATTCATCGTATTATACGTCTCCTTGCACGGCCAACCCTGAGAACGGCGGTTTCGCATATTGGACCTGGGATTGTCAGCGGTTGACAATCAGCGCGGGACTTACCCTCGCCACCGTTTAGTCCTTGAACATGAAAGACGGCGAGACAACGATGGACTTGCTCGAACGCCGCAAATACGTGGCGCTGGTTGGAGGCGGGGTCTTGACCAGTGCGGGTTTGGCTGGCTGTTCGACTGGCCCACAGTCCGGTGACGGTGGCGATACTGGCGGTACGGTAAATGACGGAGACGGAGGCGGAGAGGAAGAGGAATATCCAGAAGGGGTCACCGAAGACGTGTTCAACAATGGCCCGGTCCCCGACGCGTACACGACGGCCTCCTCGCAAGGAAACGAGGAGCGCAATCCCGACGAATTGCTAGCGAAATCAGAAGTCCAGTTCGCGGAGTATGAAGAAGCTACAGAGAACGATGCTCACGCGCCGGGGACGGCGTGTGGTAACTGCGCGGAATATATCCCCGATAAAAACGGCGATGGCTTTGGGGCCTGTGCAAAGGTTGAAGGCTATGTCGGCATCGAAGACTGGTGTAGTATCTACGAGTCGCTCCCCGAGCCGGGCGTTCCCGAGGGCCTGTCTGAGGGCGATCTGGCCACGGCCGAGGTACCGCAGATGTACCGCGACGCGGAGTCCCAGGGCGGTGAGGCGCGGCAACCTGCAGATGAACTTGCCACTCAGGCGGACGTACAACTCACCGAGTCTGTGGAAGCCGCTGTAGATGGTCCCGCGGAGCCCGGCATGTCCTGTGGAACCTGTGCGGAGTTCATACCCGATCAAAACGGGGACGGTTGGGGTGCCTGTGCCAAAGTGGAAGGCTACATCGCGGTCGAGGACTATTGCACCATCTGGGAGCATATCACGGAGGCACTCGAGTAGGAAGAGGCTATTTGCCGTAACACAAAACCAACAGCGGGCAGGAGTTTGAACCGGTGCAACTATCGAGTGAAAGCTATGTTCACTTGCTAAATACCTGTTTCCTCGTTGGTGTGCTGGAACAAAGAATGGTTTCGTGCTGAATACAGACCTATATCGGTCTCACTGTTCCTGACAGAGACCGGGTAGTTGGCTGAGGCGCTGTGAGATACTGGGCGCGTATGCAGCACGTCCCACACCGACACCCGGAGCGGTTTGATTCGGCCAGTGCAGTCAGCACGAGCAGTTCCCTGACGTCCACGACGGATCGGAAGTTAACGCATATACCCGACACCCGTGTCTCCCTACGGTATATGCAATTCTGTGACGAGTGTGGGTCGATGATGCACACGGAGGGCGACACGTGGGTGTGTCGCTCCTGTGAGAACGAGGAGCCGCGGCACTCGCAGGCCGAAGCGGCGATGAGAACCCAGGATGGACAGCGGGACGACGGGGCACCCGCCGTGGCCGACGCGACACAGGATTCATCCGAGACGATGCAGGCGCATTGTCCGGCCGAGGACTGCGACAGCGACCGGGCCTACTACGAGATGATGCCGAAACCGGGCGGCTCCTACGAGGTTCGCCTGTTCACCTGCCTCGAGTGCGGCCACAAGTGGCGCGAGTCATGACGGCACGTCTTTTTGCGTTTCACATCTCACGAGCGACAGCCTGAAGGCCGACCCAGAACCACGCTCACCCATGCAGATAACCGTGGACGTGGCGGGTGACGAGAGCCGGACCGTCGCCGTCCCCGAGGGGGCCACGTACGCCGACCTGCTCGACCCCCTCCCGCTCAGCGTCCACGAGGTGTCGATGCTGGTCGACGGCCGGACCGTTCCCGAAGACCAGCCCATCGCCGACGACGCCGACGCCGTCCGCGTCGTCCGACTCGTCCAGGGAGGCTGAGTCGTGTCCGAGGACGTTCGCGTGCGACCAGCGACGGACGCCGAACGCGCCGCGGTCGCCAATGTCATCGACGGTGCGGCACTCGAAGTTCCGGACGACGTTCTCCGCGAGGCTATCGCCACCTAGTCGGCCCTGGTCGCGGTCACGGGCGAGGAGGACCGGGTCCTCGGCGCCCTCGTCCTCGACGACGACCGGATTCGCGCCGTGGCCGTCCGACGAACCCGCCGGGACCAGGGCATCGGGACGCGACTCGCCGAGGCCGCGGCCGAGGGCCGGGACCGGCTCGTCGCGGAGTGTGACGAGCGCGTGCGACCCTTCTGGGCGTCGCTGGGGTTCACCATCGAGTCGACGGACGACCCCGGCCGGTTCGTCGGCGTCCGCTGACCCCTCTCAGACCAGCGGCTCGATCAGGGTCTCGCCGGCCTCGAGCAGGTCGTCTACGCGGTCGCCCGACGGCGCCTCGGCGTAGATCCGGAGCTTCGGCTCGGTGCCCGACGGCCGCATGAGGAGCCAGGTGTCGTCCGCGAGGATGACCTTGAAGCCGTCGACGTCGGTGACCCGTGCGACCTCGACGCCCGCCACCGTCGCGGGGAGTTCGTCCGCCAGCGCGTCGAGTACGGCCTGTTTCCGGTCGTCGGGGCAGTCGATGCTCACCCGATCCTGGTGAATCTCGCCGTGCTGTGCCGTGAGTGCGTCGACGCGCTCGTCGAAGGGCCGCTCGGCGTCCGCGGCGGCCGCGAGCAGGGCAAACAGCACCCCGTCCTTGTTCCGGAGGTGGCTCCCGAGGCCGAAGCCACCGCTCTCCTCGCCGCCGAGCAGGGCGTCGTGGTCGGCCATCGCCTGCGCGACCCACTTGAAGCCGACCGCCGTCTCGTGGACGGCCTCGCCGTGGGCCTCGGCGACGCGGTCGACCAGGCTGCTCGTGGAGACGGTGCGGACGACGTCTCCGGACCGCCCCCGGTCGTCGAGCAGGGACTCGTACATCGCCGCGAGGAAGTGGTTCGGGTCGAGGTAGCCACGCTCGGGCGTCACGACGCCGATGCGGTCGGCGTCGCCGTCGTTGACCACGCCGAGGTCCGCCTCGCCCTCGGTGACGCACTCGATTAGCTCGGGGACCCGCTCGGCCTCGGGTTCGGGTGCCCCGCCGCCGAAGTTCGGGTCCTGCTCACAGCGCAGCCGGACCACGTCTGCGCCGGCACGTTCGAGGAGGGCGTCGGTCACGCCGCGACCGCTGCCGTGCATGGCGTCGTATGCGACGGTCAGGCCGTCCAGCGATGCGTCCGCGAGCGAGAGCGCGTGGTCGAGGTACGGGCCGCGGAGGTCACGTTCGTCGACTGCGCCCTTCTGGGCGGCGTCACCCCCGGGGTCGGCGAGGCGGGCGACGACCGCGTCGGTCACTTCGGGAAGGGCCGGGGCGCCGTCGCCGGGGAGGAACTTCACGCCGTTGTACTCGGGCGGATTGTGCGAGGCGGTGAGCATGATCCCGCCGGTGTAGTCGCCGGTGGCGACCGTCCACGCCAGGACCGGCGTCGGGCAGTCGCGCTCGGGGAGCACGACGTCGCGGCCGTTCGCGGCGAGGACGTCCGCGATGGCTCGGGCGAACCCCGGCGAGGTCTCGCGGGCGTCGTAGCCGACGGCGACCGGGCCGTCCATCCCCTCGCTATCGAGGTAGCTGGCGACCGCCTGACCCACCATCCGCACTCGCGGCTCCGTGAACTCGGAGAGCGTCGCGCGCCAGCCATCCGTCCCGAAGCTGATCGCCGACGCGTCGGCATCGTCCATGTCCGACGCTCCGCCGCGTCGAGTAAAAAAGACACGTGGCGTCGGTCCGCCGCGCTCCGCGCTCCCGGCGGAAAGCCTCCCTTTCTCTCCGGTGCTCTACCGTCACCGCCCACTGGCGACCGGATAACCAAGGCGGCGGCCCGCAGCCTCTCCGACGATGGCCAGGACGGCCTGCTCACAGTGATGACGGCACCCGCGCTGCGAACCGCCACGGAGACCTCCCGGCTGCTCGCTCTCTCGGACGGGGTCATCTCGATCGCGATCACCCTGCTGACCTTCGACCTCGTCGTCCCCGCGCTCCCGCCCGGGGCCCCGCCGGGCGCGCTCTTCGCCAGCCTGGCTGCCCAGTGGCAGTCCCTGCTGGGCTACGCCCTGAGCTTCCTGACGATCGCGCTCTACTGGATCCTCCACCGGCGACTGTTCGTCTACGTCGACGCCCACGACCGGGGCGTGCTCTGGCTCAACGTCCTCTTCCTCCTCCTGGTCGCCGTGGTGCCCTTCGCGACGAGCGTGTTCAGCCGCTATCCGACGCGGGTCGGCGTCACGTTCTACGCCACCGTGCTGGCGCTCACGGGCTTTAGCCTGACGCTCCTCTGGCTGTACGTCTCTCGAAACAGGCTGCTGGCCGCTGGCCTCTCCTCGCGTCTCGTCGGCATCGAGGCCGCTCGCTTCCTCGCCGCACCGGTCGTCTTCGTGTTCTCGATCCTCGTCGCGACCGTCGATCCCACCCTGGCGATCCTCTCCTGGCTCCTCCTGGTTCCGATCAACGGCCTGCTCCAGTCCCGGCTGGTGGCGGCCGGCGAGCCACCGCTCGGCGACGCGTGACTGGCCGGCGGGGCTCGACGCCACGACGCCCGACCCCGAGACGGGCGTCCACGCCCGCCTGATTTTTCAGTGTCGTTCGCGTCCTGTCGGACACATGGACCCCGAACGCGGCACCGAGCTCCTCCTCCTGGCGCTCGCGGGCGTGTTGACCTTCCTCCTGTTGGTCCCCTTCCGGTCGGCGGTCCTCGCCGCGATCCTCCTCGCGTACCTGCTGGAGCGGCCCCACCGCCTGCTCGCCACCCGGATCGGCTCCCGCCCGGCGGCGCTCGCGCTCGTGGTCGGGACGGTCGTCCTCTTCGTCGTGCCCTTCGTCCTCCTGGTCGCCGTCGCGGTAACGGGGCTCTCAGACCTCCTCGAGGTCCTCCGCACCGACGGTGGCGTCGCCAGCCCCGAGGCCGTCCTCGACGCCGTCTTCGGCGCCGACGTCGACGTCGCGGCCTCCGTCCGCTCGTTCCTCCAGGACGGCCAGGTGGGGAACCTCCTGGGCGTCGTCGTCGACACCCTCGGCGGGCTCGGCGCCGCCGCCGGCCAACTGACCGTCCTGCTCTTTCTCGTCTACTACCTCCTGTTGCAGGGGGACGACCTCCTGGCCTGGCTGGGCGACGTGGTGCCGCTCCCCACGTCCGTCCGGGCGGAACTGCTCCGTCGCGCCGACCGGCTCATGTACGCCGTCGTGGTCGGCAACGTCCTCATCGCCGTCGGGAACGGCCTCCTCGTCGGTCTCGGCCTGTTCCTCGCGGGCTTCTCGGACGTGCTCTTCTGGACGGTGTTGTCCATCTTCCTGGCGCTGATCCCGCTGATCGGGACGACGATCGTCTGGGTCCCGGCCGCCGCCTACCTCGTCCTCGTCGGCGAGACGGTGCCGGGCGTGGGGCTGTTCCTCTACGGCGCGGTGATCGTGGGGGCGGTCGACAACGTCCTGCGCCCCTTCGTCGGCTCCCCGGAGGCGGGGCTCGACCCCGCCATCTTCGTGATCGGCGTGTTCGCGGGACTGGCGTTCTTCGGCGTCATCGGCGTCTTCTACGGTCCCATCACCCTCGCGATGGCGAAGATCGTCTACGAAACGCTGGACACTGGGGCCCCACGCGGCTGAGCGGCCGCGGCGGCCGGCTCCGGCGACATCGATTCAGAGACCTGCGCCTCGACGACGCCTTCGCGGCCGAGGAAGTCGCCGCCTGACTGCAATGTCGCCCGTCGGGGAGGAGCGCGCCCGCGCCTCCGGCCTCCTCACCCGCGCTGGCCGGCACCAGCCTGTCCCTCGCTCGGGACGGGTCCGGGACCGGTCCGCCCCTCGACGATCATCGCGACGCCGGTGAGCAGGAGGTTGACGCCGAAGAGGACGCCCACGGCCCAGAGCGCACTGGTGGGGAAGCCGACGAACAGGAGCGCGGCCAGCAGGAGTGAGCCGATCCCGCTGAGACCGAGCCACAGCCGCGTGTCCGCCCCGACGACGGCCCAGAGCAACTCGACGACCCCGCTGAGGACCAGGAAGACGACGACCAGGCCCGTCAGCGTCGCCAGGCCCAGGACGGGATTTGCGAGTATCGAGATGCCCGCGAACGCGTAGACGATCCCGAGGAGCACCTGCCAGACGAATCCGCCGAACGAGCCGGTAGCGAACGCGCCGGCGACGTGGAGCAGGGCGCCAACGACGGCACCGCACCCAGCGTCACCGCGAGGGCGATGCCGGTCACGAACGGCGACGCTATCGCGACGATGCCGAGCAAGACGAGGAGGGCGCCCCCGACGAAGGCTACCCGGCGGGACGAACGACCGACGGTCGAGACACCGGACTGAGACGTTTCTGTTGCCATGGAATTCACCGGACGTAGATGCGTTCCTGGCGGCCAAGTACGTAGTCTCGGTAAGCAACGCGACAGCTACCGATTCGAGCGCCAGCTAGTACCCCGTCACTGACCTGGTCGCCCGTCGCCGATCACCGACTCTTTCTCCGCCCGCGTCAGCGACTTGATCTCGTGCTCGCGCGACATCGCCGCCGACCGACTCTCGTAGGACTCGACGTGGACCAGGTCGACCGGCGTCCGGCCGCGGGTGTAGGCGGCGCCCTCGCCGGCGTCGTGCTCGGCGACGCGGCGCTCGACGTCGGTGGTGTAGCCGGTGTAGAGCGTGTCGTCGGCACACCGGAGCACGTAGACGAAGTGGGGTCCGCCGGTGGTCACGGGCCGACTCCGCTCGCGGGGCCGTTAGGCGTTTCGGGCGCGCTGTCTCGCGGCTTCCGAGATGCCCGCGTTGGCCGCACAGGTCGGGCAGGCGTGGATGGAACCACTCGCGTCGGCGAAGACGCGCTCGAACCGTTGCGAGACGTGCGCGTCGCAGTTGTCGCAGGTTGGCATTGGGTCTCGCCGGCGGGGGACCACCGGCACGTGTGTGGAGGGTCCACACGGGCACTCCTCTTGTGCCAAATCCTTGGGGTACGCCTCAGTCCTGCCCGCTCGACGACCGTGCCTCGTCCAGCCGGCGGGCGTGGAGCCCCGCCTGCGCCCCCGCGGTAAAGCCAGCGTCGACGTTCACGACCGACAGCGCCGTGCAGGATTGGAGCATCCCCGACAGGGCGGCCTCGCCCTCGCCGCCGTGGCCGTAGCCCGTGCTCACGGGCAGCCCGATGACGGGTACGTCGACGAGGCCGGCCACGACCGTCGGGAGGGCCCCCTCCCGGCCGGCGGCGACGATCAGCACGTCGTGGTCCCGCAGTTCCTCCAGCCGGTCGGTGAGCCGGACGAGGGCGGCCACGCCGACGTCCTCGACGCGCTCCACGCGCGCGCCCATCTCCTCGGCGACCACGGTCGCCTCCCGTGCCGGCACGGCGTCTGCGGTCCCGCCCGTGACGACGCCGACGCTGGCGTCGAGCGACGGTCCCTCGAAGTCCGGGCCGTGAGCGACGAGGATGCCGGCCCGGTCGTCGACCTGCAGCGACGCCTCGGGGTGGCACTCCGCGATGGTCTGGCGCAGTGCGGCCCGATCGTGGTCGTCCAGGCGCGTCACGATGGCCCGACCGGTCGTCTCCAGGCTCGTGGTGGCGAGGTCCGCGACCTCACCCGTCGTCTTCCCTGCGGCCAGGACGGCCTCGGGGACGCCGCTCCGGTTCTCCCGGGCGGCGTCGAACCGCCCTGCGTCGCCGGTGGCGTAGCCCCGGAGTTCCGCCTCGGCTGCGGCGGGGCCGAGGTCGCCCGCCGCGACCGCGTCCAGGATGTCGCGCATGCGGGCACCAGGGGTGCCTGCCACCTGTCCCTGTCGGTTCAGGTGCCCGACAGACCCAGTGTGGGGGGCGTTCGACCCCCCGAAAACCGCTGAAACCCCCGTGAAATCCGGCGAGAGCACGTGGGAACGGGAAAGCTTATAAACTCCCCTCTGGAAACGACCCCCTGTATGGCAGACCTGATCGTCAAAGCCGCCGTGAAGGAAGCGCTCGATGACATGAACGTGGCCTCCGACTTCTACGGAGCCCTCGACGACGAGGTTGCGGAGCTGCTCGAGGACGCCGCCGCACGCGCCGAGGCGAACGACCGGAAGACCGTCCAGCCGCGCGACCTGTAAGCGTCGCGAACCACCTTCTCTCCGGACGCGCCGACCAGCGGCGCCGCCGTCGACCGAGCGCTTCCGGGCTCCCCCGCCCGCTCAGCCCTCGCGTTCCTCGACGCCGCCGGCCGTTCCGACGTACACGGCGTCCGCCATGCTCACGAAGATACCGTGGGCGACGACGCCCGGCACGCCGTCGAGGGCAGTCGCCAGCTCGGCGGGATCGTCGATGGCGCCGAAGTCACAGTCGAGGACCAGGTTCCCGTTGTCGGTGACGACCGGGCCGTCCTTCCGCTGGGCGTCGCGAAGCGTCGCGGTGCCACTCAGGTCCGCGACGGCCGCGCGCGCAGTCGGGACGGCGTCACGCAGCACCTCGACGGGGACCGGGCCGTCGAGGACGGGCACCGCCTTGCGCTCGTCGACGACCACCAGGAAGCGGTCGGCGGCTGCGTCGACGACCTTTTCGCGGGCGTGTGCCGCCCCGCCGCCCTTCAGCAGATCCCCGTAGGCCACCTGGTCGGCCCCGTCGATGGCGACGTCCGGTCTCGCGTCGGCCAGGGTACAGCGGGGAATTCCCACCTCTCGTGCCAGGGCCTCCGACTGGTAGGAGGTCGGTATGCCCCGTACGTCGAGGCCGGCGTCGACCCGTTCGCCGAGTGCCCGGATGGCGAACGCGGCCGTACTCCCCGTGCCGAGCCCGACGATGTCGCCGTCCGAGACGGCCTCGGCGGCCCGCTCGCCAGCCCGACGCTTCGCGGCCGCGATGTCCCCGTCGTCCATGTCGAGCACCTCCGCCCCACCCGGCAAAAGCCTTCCCACAGCTTTTCCGCGTTGCGCCCCCAGTCGGGGGCATGCGCGCGTGTACCTTCTGCGGCGCGGACGTCGACGCCCACGATCCGGTCGTCGTCCACGAGGGCAGCACGGACGGGCCCCTCGCGGGCCGCTTTTGCAACTACGCGTGCCTGACCGCCTACGTCGAGTCGGCCGGCCTGGCGGCGGGTGCAGCCTGCGCCTGGGAGCCCGGAGAGACGACATAACCAAGGGGCCTCCGTCGGTCAGTAGCCCCATGTTCGGAACGAGCGGCATCCGGGGACCGGTCGGTGAGACGGTCACCGCGGACCTGGCGCTGTCCGTCGGCCGGGCGCTGGGCGTGGCGGCCGACCGCGTCGTCGTCGGCCGGGACCCCCGCGAGAGCGGCCGTCTCCTGACCGACGCCTTCGCGGCCGGCCTCCGGGAGTCCGGGACCGACGTGGTCGACCTGGGCCTCGCGGCGACCCCAACGGTCGCCCGCGCCGTCGCCTGGGAGGGCGCCGACGCGGGCGCCTCGGTCACCGCCTCCCACAACCCTCCGGAGGACAACGGCATCAAGCTCTGGCAGCCGTCCGGGCAGGCCTTCGACGCCGACCGCCGGGCGGCCATCTCCGAGCGGGTCCGCGAGGGCGACTCCTCGCTCGCCGCGTGGGACGGCCTCGGCGCCCGCGAGTCGGCGTCGGCGACCGATCGCCACCGCGGGGCCATCGTCGACGCCGTCGATCCCGCCCAGCCACTCGACGTGGTCGTCGACGTGGGGAACGGCGCCGGTGGCGTCACCGCCGACGCCCTCGCCGACCTGGGCTGTTCGGTCGAGACGCTCAACGCCCAACCCGACGGTGCGTTCCCCGGTCGGCCCAGCGAGCCCACGGCCGAGCACTGCGAATCGCTCGCTACCCTCGTGGGCAACACCGACGCCGACCTCGGGATCGCTCACGACGGGGACGCGGACCGGCTCCGCGCCGCGACGGCAGACGGCGAGTTCCTCTCCGGTGACGCCCTGCTGGCCATCTTCGCCGGCGCGGCCGCGCAGTCTGGCGACCACGTGGCAGTTCCCGTCGACACGAGTCTCGCCGTCGCCGACGCCCTGGCGGAGCAGGGCGTGGACGTGACGCGAACGCCCGTCGGTGACGTCTACGTCGCCGAGGCGGCCGCCGAACCCGGCGTCGCGTTCGGCGGCGAGCCGAGCGGCGCGTGGATCTGGCCCGAGGAGACGCTCTGCCCGGACGGCCCGCTGGCTGCCTGCAAACTGGTCGAACTCGCCGCCGAGCGCCCGCTCGCAGATCGTGCGGCCGACTTCGCGGCCTATCCCATCCGACGGACCAGCGTCGAGACCGACGAGAAGGCGGCCGTCGTCGGCCGCGTCGGCGATCGCGTGCGCGCCGACTACGACGACGTCTCGACGCTCGACGGCCTCCGCGTCGACCTCGGTGACGCCTGGTTCCTCGTCCGCGCCTCCGGCACCCAGCCGCTCGTCCGCGTCACCGCCGAGGCCAGAGACGAGGCCAGGGCCGCCGACGTCTTCGAGACCGCCCGCTCACTCGTCGAGGCGGCACGCGACGCCTGACTGCCGCGCGACGCGACTGTCCGTGCTGGCAGGAGCTAGCGACTGGGCCCGACGGGCCCGGCGAGCGAGAAGGAGCGATGTCCACCCCGTCTGTACGTCAGTCCGGCCGCGTCTAGCCGCGGCGCGTCGAGCGAGCCTTGCGCACGTCGGCACCGTCGCGGATTTTGTCCTCACAGCGCGGACAGACCCGCGGTTTCTCGACCCCGTTCGGCGTGAATACCCGCGCGTAATCAGCCGTAACGAATGCGCCGCAGTTCTGGCATTCCGGCATACACGTCAGGGAAGGAACCCGCTGCTCTTAATGGTTGGTGGTGTGGTAGTACGTCGTCAACACCGCGGGTCGCCGGAAGGCTCCGGAGAGCGCCCCTCGACTCCAAAACCGGAACGGTTCGAACCGCACCCGACCCCTCGATCAGCCAACCACTCGGATTTCGGAGGGGAGTGCCGCCGGACGGCGGGGACGGCGGCCGCTCAGAAGTCGGCGCGAACGGCTCCGTCGTCGTCCAGTTCGACGACGCCGGCGAACTCGGACCGGACGTCGGCGACGGCGTCGTCGTGGACCCCGCGCGCCAGGTGGAACAGCCCGACGGCGTCGTGGGTCTCGAGCAGGTCGAGCACGTCCGCGACGGCGGCACCGACCCGGTCGGCGTCGGCGTAGTAGATCAGTTCGGTGATCGAGTCCACCGTCACTCGGGCCGGCCCGTCCTGGCGCGCGAGGAAGTCGTCGACGAACTCGACGAGGCCCGCCAGGTCGTCGGGTGCGGTCAGGTAGCCCACGTCGTCGCCCTGCCGGCGCGTGTAGCCTCGTTCGACGGAGATGGCGTCCAGGATCTCCACGCGGTCCCCGTCGATGCCCCAGTGGTCGAGTTTCTGTCTGACTTCCTTCGCCGCCGAGTGCGTCGAGACGACGAGGACGGGTTCGTCGGACCCCGCCAGGAACGCAGTGTCGACGTCGTCGGCCTCCGCGGTGCTCGGGTGGACGACCAGTACGCCGCTCCCGCCCGGGAGGGTCGCCGGCGCCCCCTCGATGCCCAGCGCGTACTCCATGTGCCTCGAAGGGCGGCGGGCGCGGCCTTAAGCCTGCGGGGTGTGACGCCGCGTCCCGAACGGCCCCGGCCCGTTTGCACACCTGTCGGCCCCAACGCGCCGGAACAGTTTACCACCTGGCCCGTGAGGCGGGGCACGTGCCACAGCGCCGTTACGTGCTGGCCGGGATGCTCGTGGCCGTCGGCCTCGTCGCGGCGATCCTCCTCCGCCGGGTGCTCGCGACGGCCTTCTTCGCCATCACGGTCGCGTACGTCCTCTACCCGCTCCGGCAGTGGCTCGGCCGGCGGGGTCTCCCGGCGCGCCTCGCGGCCGGCGTCTGCACGGCCGTGGCGCTCCTCGTGGCCGTGGCGCTCGTCGCTCCCCTGGCTGCCGCTCTCTACTTCCGCCGGGGCGACCTCTTCGAGTTCTTCCGCCAGCTCCCGCCGACGATCCCGCTGGAGGCCGGCGGCTTCGCCACCGAGATCGACGTCTACGCGGGGTTGGCGACCGCACGCGACGAACTCACGGACTTCGCGGTCGACCTCGCGACCGCCGCGCCGGTGATCGCCCTCCAGGCCTTCCTGTTCGTCCTCCTGCTCTACGGGCTCCTCGTCTGGCCCGAACGCCTCCGCGTGGCCTTCCTGCGCCCCGTTCCGCCCAGCTACCACGACGTCGTGATCCAGTTCCACGAACGGACGCGCGAGACGCTCTACGCGCTCTACGTCCTCCAGGCCGCGACGGCCCTCGGGACCTTCGCCGTCGGCTGGGCCGTCTTCGCCGGCCTCGGCTACCCCCAGGCGTTCACCCTGGCCGCCCTGGCCGGCCTCCTCCAGTTCATTCCCGTGATCGGGCCGAGCGTCCTCGTCCTCGGCTTGGTCGGCGTCGAGGTCGTCGCGAACGACGTGACTGGCGCCGTCCTCGTCGCCGTTCTCGGCCTGGTCTTCGTCGGCTTCGCCCCCGACGCCCTGATCCGGCCGCGCCTCGCCCGACTGACCACGGGGATGCCGGCCAGCCTCTACTTCGTCGGCTTCGTCGGGGGCGTCCTCACGGTCGGCGTCGTCGGCGTGATCGCCGGCCCGCTCGTGGTCGCCTTCGTCGCCGAGACGGTCGAACTCCTCTCGACGGCCAACCACACCCACCAGCAACGGCTGGACTGACCGCGACGGTCACTCCACGGTCGACGCCAGGGGCCGCCCGGCCGCCTCCCACTCCGTCAGGCTCCCCTCGTAGAAGGCCAGGTCCGGGTAGCCGAGGTGGCGCAGGACGACGTAGGTGTGGCTGATGCGCCGCGCCGTGTTGCAGTACAGGAGGACCCGCCGGTCGGGGTCGATGCCCCGCTCCGCCAGGATCGCTCGAAGCTCGGATTCGGGCTTCAGTCCACGGGTCTCGTCGTCGACGAGCGCCCGCCAGTCCAGTCGGACCGCGCCGGGGATGTGCCCCTCGTCGTACTCCCAGTCCTCGCGCGTGTCCACGATCACGGTGCCGGGGTCGTCGACGGCCGCCGCGACGGCGTCGATTCCGACCAGCGGCGTCTCCTCCGGCTCGCGGACCTCGTAGGTCGCTGGGTCGACGGTGGGTGCCTCGCTAGCCGTCTCGTGGCTGCGCTGCCAGGCGGAGAAGTCGCCGTCCAGGAGGTGGATCCGCTCGGCCGGGTGGCCGTACAGTTCCGCGGTCACGAGCAGTCGCGCGGCGAAGACCCCATGGTGGTCGTCGTAGGCCACGATGTCGTCCCCCCGACTGATCCCGACCGACCCCAGCAGGTCGGCGAACGCGTCCGCCCCCGGGAGCATCCCCCGTGCGCCCGACTCGGCCCCTTCGGCCCCGGTCTCGCCACGCTCGGCCCCGTGCTCGTCGGCGCGGAAGCTGTCGAAGGGGACGTTTACTGCGCCGGGGACGTGTCCGATGCCGTCGTACTCCCAGGCGTCCCGGACGTCGACCACGCGTACGGCCGCTGCGTGGTCGGCGACCCAGTCCGCCGAGACCACCAGTTCGCTCATTGCCGGTCGTTCGCGGCGACCCGGTTTCAAGGTGACTGCCGGTGCCGCGAGCGCCGGGGGTCGAAGACACAGGACAGTTTTGCCGCAACGAGCGCGGCTCCTCCCTGTCGGTCGTGCGGGGTGGCCCGCCGCGTGACGCTCGCTTGCCCGACCCCTCGGTCCCGGCCGACAGATCCCGGCCAGTTCTGCCGGAACGGGGGAGGAGTGGTCGGTCATGCCGTGAGAACTACGGCTTTAAGGGTCGTAGCCGTACCCTGCGTTGCACCATGAGTACATCCGGCTACGCCAAGGACGTCCTCGTCTCGCCCGACTGGGCCGAGGACCACCTGGACGAGTTCCAGAGCGACGACCCCGACTACCGACTGGTCGAGGTCGACGTCGACACGGAGCTCTACGAGGAGAGCCACGCGCCCGGCGCGATCGGCTTCAACTGGGAGACGCAACTGCAGGACCAGACGACCCGCGACATCCTGACGAAGGCGGACTTCGAGGCTCTGCTGGGCAGTCACGGCATCAGCGAGGACTCGACGGTCGTGCTGTACGGCGACAACGCCAACTGGTTCGCCGCCTACACCTACTGGCAGTTCAAGTACTTCGGCCACGACGACGTGCGCCTGCTCGACGGCGGCCGCGACTACTGGGTCGAGAACGACTACCCGCTCACCGACGAGGTGCCGGACTTCTCCGACGCCGACTACGAGGCCTCCGGTCCCCGCGAGAGCATCCGCGCGTACCGCGAGGACGTCGAGAACGCCATCGAGCGCGGCCTGCCGCTGGTCGACGTGCGCTCGCCCGAGGAGTTCTCCGGCGAGGTCCTGGCCCCGCCGGGACTCCAGGAGACCGCCCAGCGCGGCGGCCACATCCCGGGCGCCTCGAACATCTCGTGGGCCGACGTCACGAACGACGACGGTCGGTTCAAGGACGCCGACGAGATTCGCGACCTCTACGCCGACGAGGGCATCGAGGGCGACAGCACGGTCGTCGCCTACTGCCGGATCGGCGAGCGCTCCTCGGTCGCGTGGTTCGCCCTGCACGAACTGCTGGGCTACGAGGACGCCATCAACTACGACGGCTCCTGGACCGAGTGGGGCAACCTGGTCGGTGCGCCCATCGAGAAGGGCAACTAGCGCTTCAGAGCTTCTCGCTTTTTCGGATAGCTACTCTCGCCTAGGCGGGGCCTCACGCCCCACGCGCGTGCGATGCTTACAAGCCTGCGGCGGCCGCACGCCCGGACATGGACGTCACCGACCTCGTCGACGCGGTCCGCTCGGAGGCGAAGACGGAGCTCTCGCGGCTCGGCTCCTCGAAGTCGCTCTACGCGGACACGCACGGGGAGATGGAACCGGACGCCGTGCTCTCGGCGATGGCCGACTCGGCCTACTACGCCGCCGAGACGGCTGACGGCTGGGCCGAGGCCGACGACGGCCACGCCGACGTCTACGCGTCCGTCGCCGAGACCACCCGAGAGCAGTACGACGCCATCGCGAGCGACCTCGACGACCACGACCCGGGCGACCGGCCCGCGGCCCTCGCCGCCCTCCGTGACCTCGAGAGCCCCCTCGCGCGCCTTGGCGGCCTCGTCGGCTGGACGCTCGTCGCCGACGAGAAGGCCTCGCAGGCCACCGGCTTCTTCACCGGCCAGGCCGACCCGACCACCGCAGGCCTCTTCCGGGACGTCCGGGGGGACTACGAGGCCCTCCAGGGCGAGGTGCTCGACGCGCTGGCCCACGCGGCCGGAGACGACGACGCGCTCGCCGAGGCCCAGAGCGCTGCAGAACAGGTCGTCGGCGCCGCCTACGACGAGTACGTCGAGCGCCTGGAGGCCCAGGGCGTCAACCCGAAGCCCGTCTGCTGACTCACTCGTCGGCGGAGGCGTCGACGAAGGCTCGCCGGAGGACCGTCAGGAGGAGGTACGTCTCGTACTTCTGGGTCCGGCAGTGCTCGCAGGGGGCCATCTCGCTCGCGATGCGCTCCAGGTCCTCGCCGTGCTCGTCCCGGAGGTCGTCGATGAGTGGAGCCAGACGCGGGCTGATTTCGTCGGCCATCGCCTGGACGTCCGCGCGGGCGCTCTCCGGGAGGGCGTAGGAGAGGACGATTGTGTTCGCGCGGTAGAACTTCAGCGTCCCGCCGCGCCGTTCCTCCATGCGCTCGACCTCGACGAGTCCGGCGTCCCGCAACTCGTTGACGTGGTGCCGGACGGTGTTCTCGGTCCGGTCGAAACCCCGGTCACCGAGCGCCTCGTGGAGCGACTCGACGGTCGTCGCCTCGTCGGCCAGCATGTCGAGGATGGTCGCCCGGACCGGCTCGTCGACGGCGCTGGAGACGGCGGTGTCCCGCACGACGACGTCCTCGAGATCGACGGTCCCTTCGAACGCGCTCATGCCCCGGCGTTCGACCCACGGCCACAAGTGTCGCCCGGTCGGCCCGACCACTGAAACGACCCGTTCCACCGGTTGCGGCGGACCCAATACCGCCCGAACCTATAATATAAATAATACTTATGCCCGGATGGGCCCTCCGTTCTGGTGGAGGCACACCGGATGACAGCAACCACGCAGTTCCGCGTGCTGGACTTCGACTGCCCGACCTGTGCGAGCACCGTCGAGCGCGCGCTCGGCACGCAGTCGGGCGTCGAGGCCGTCGAGGTTCACTACGCGACTGGCCGCGTCGAGATCGAGTACGACCCCGCCGTCGCCGACCCGGGCGACTTCCAGACCACCATCGAGAGCCAGGGCTACAGCCCGCGGCCCGCCTGACCGGGGCCGCCATGGATCTGACCCACACCTATCGCAGACACCGCGCGGCCCTGATCGTCGCGGTCAGCGGACTGCTCTACGCCGGCGGCTGGTCGCTCGGCTACCTGACGGGCGCCGACCGCGCGAGCGCGGTCGTCCTCGTCCTCGCGGCGGTCGTCGGGGGCTACGACGTCGCGAAGACGGCCGTCCGCGAGGTGCAGAGCCGGACGCTCGGCATCAAGACCCTCGTGACGCTGGCGGCCATCGGCGCCGTCGCCATCGGGGAGTACTGGGAGGCCGCAGCCGTGGTCTTCCTGTTCAGCCTCGGGAGCTACCTCGAGGGCCGGACGATGCGCAAGACGCGCTCGGCCCTGCAGGAACTCCTGGAACTGGCGCCCGAGACGGCCGTGGTCCGCCGTGATGGAACGGAACGCGAGGTCCCCGCCCGCGAGGTCGAGGCGGGCGAGACGGTCGTCGTGAAGCCCGGCGCGAGCGTCCCGGTGGACGGCGAGGTCGTCGAGGGGGAGAGCGCCGTCGACCAGGCCCCCGTCACCGGCGAGAGCGCGCCCGTCCACGTGGCTCCCGGCGACGAGGTCTACGCGGGCACGATAAACCAGGCGGGGGCCCTCGACGTCGTCGCCACGGACACCGGGTCGGAGACGACTCTCCAGCGCATCGTCCGCCGCGTCGAGGACGCCCAGGAGGCCCAGGCCCCCACCGAGCAGTTCGTCGACCGCTTCGCGCGCTACTACACCCCTGCCGTCGTCGTCCTGGCCGTCGGCGCCTTCGCCATCTCGGGAGACGCCCTGCTGGCGCTGACGCTACTCGTCATCGGCTGTCCCGGCGCGCTCGTCATCGGGCCGCCCGTGAGCATCGTCTCGGCCATCGGCAGCGCCGCCCGCAACGGCGTCCTGCTGAAGGGTGGCGAGCACCTCGAACGCGCCGGCCGAATCGACCTCGTCGCCTTCGACAAGACGGGGACCCTCACCACGGGCGAGACCGCCGTCGCGGACGTGGCGGGCTTCGAGGGCACGACCGACCGGGAGGCGCTCCGACTCGCTGCCATTGCCGAGAAGCGTAGCGAGCACCACCTCGCCGGCGCAGTCCTCGACGCCGTCCGCGAGGGGGCGTCTGCGCGGGGCTCCGACGCCGCGCCCGACGGTGGTCGGCTCGTCGAGCGCGCGCCCGTCCCCGACCCCGACGACTTCGCGGTCGTCGCCGGCAAGGGCGTGGTCGCCCACCACGACGGCCACGAACTCGTCGTCGGGAACCGCGCCCTGCTGGCCGACCGCGACGTGGCGATTCCCGACGCCGTCACCGAGTACGTCCACGAGCGTGAGGCGGCCGGAGAGACCGCCGTCCACGTCGTCAGGGACGGGGTCGTCGTCGGGGCGGTCGCGCTCCGCGACGAACTCCGCGAGGCCGCCCCGGGCGTCGTCCGCCGGCTCCAGGACGCCGGCGTCCGGACGGTGATGCTGACCGGCGACAACGAGCGGACCGCCCGCGCCGTGGCCGACCAGGTCGGCATCGACGACTACCGCGCCGAACTGCTTCCCGCGGACAAGCAGACTGCCGTCGCGGCCCTCCGCGAGGACGGGCACGTCGTCGCGATGGTCGGCGATGGCATCAACGACGCGCCCGCGCTGGCGACGGCCGACGTGGGCATCGCCATGGGCGCCGCCGGGACCGACACCGCCATCGAGACGGCTGACGTCGCCTTGCTGGCCGACGACCTCGACCGGATTCCGTACGCGGTGACGCTGAGCAAGGCGACCCGCCGCAACGTCCGCCAGAACGTCGCCCTGGCGGTCCTGACGGTCGTGCTCTTGCTCGCCGGCGTCCTGACCAGCACCGTCCACCTCGCCGGCGGGATGCTCGTCCACGAGGGCAGCGTTCTGCTGGTCATCCTCAACGGAATGCGCCTGCTGCGACACTGACACCCCGCTCCGTCCCCAGCCATGACCCACCCCACCCACTCCGACTCCCCGACCCACACCCACGCTGACGAGACGCACTGGACCGTCGACTACGACGACGTCGAACCGATTCGCATTCGCGACCCCGTCGCGGAGGCCCTCGCCGTTCTTCCCCCGGGCGAGCCGTTCGTCATCGACTACCTGGACGTCGTGAAAGCGGCCGGCCACTCTTGCCCGACGGCTGCCGGCGCGTTCCGCCTCACCCAGGTCGGCCTCGACGCCCTCTACCCCGAGGCCCTGCCCGTCCGCGGTGACGTCGCCGTCGTCGCCGGTGGCCCGGCGTCCGATCCGACCTACGGCGTGATGGCCCGCCTGGTCTCCTACGTCACCGGCGCGGCCGCGGAAGACGGCTTCGGCGGCCTCGCCGGCGGCCACGGCGACAGACAGGACCTGCTCCACTACGGGGCCATCGAGGCCGAGGGCCCGACGTTCGCCTTCGAGCGGACCGACACCGGCGCGGCCGTCGAGGTGACCTACCACGTCGCCGACGTGCCCGGCGCCGGCCCCGCGACGAACGTCCTCCCGAAGCTGATCGACGGGACGGCCTCCGACGAGGAGCGGTCGGCCTTCGCCGAGGCCTGGCACGGCCGCGTCGAGACGGTCCTGACCGACGACGCGCTGTTCTCGGTCGCGTCCATCGACGGTGCGGCCGCGGACTGACCCCTGTCCGCAGCCGGCACCGGGCTTTTCGGCCTGGCGACCCGACCGAGCGGACATGCCACAGTTCGAGTGCGGCGCCCCCGACTGCGAGTTCCTGATTCGCGCAAACGACGCCGAGGAGATCGTCGCAATCGTCCGCCGCCACGCCCGCGAGAAACACGACCGCGACGTCGACGAGGCGCACGTTCGCGACCGGATCGAGTCCTGAAAACGGCCCTCGGACGCGTTCAGGTGTCGCGCTACCTTCTACACTGTTTCTCACGCCCCGCTCTCGGCCCGGACGTCGACTGTCCGCGACGCGATTCGATATACTGGGATAGCATCTATTACATAAAACTATCTCCGGAACGCCTCTTCTTCCGGGACCGTTCGACGACTGGACGAGGATTCGACCGTTGGACGCGAACGGATACCCCTCTCCATCGGCCAGGTTCACGTACCGATGCGAATCCCCGTTCCCCGCAACAGACTCGTCGCACTGACTGTCCTCGGCATGGTCCTCACCGGCGGCCTCGGCCTGGCCCTCGCCAGCCCGTCGCTGTTGCCGGGCGACGACGGCCCGCCCGCGCAGCCAAACGCGAGTTCCGCCTCCCTCGGTGCGGACGCGCCGACCCCGAACCCCGACTTCACGCCCGCGGTCCAGTCCCAGCCCGCTGGTGGCGACGACCACGAGGAGTACGAGGACCACGAGTACGGCGAGGAGGAACACGAGGAGGACGAGTACCGGGAGGTCGAGTACGAGGATGACGACTGAGCGGCGACTCGTGGGTGAAACGCCCCTCGTCACCACGACCGGAGGTGGCCTCTCGTGGGACTCGTGACCCGCACCGCGACCACGCTCGCCCCCGGGTCCCCCGCGACGCGGACCCTGGAGTGTTGCAACACGACGGTCCGGCTCCGAGTGGCAGGCTGGCGGCGCGAGGCCGCGCTCGACCGCGCCGAGGCGACCGCTCGACGGCTCGAATCGCAGTTGGACGCGTTCGACGAGACTAGCGCCGTCGCGCGCCTCAACCGCGACGGTGCCGTGACAAACGAGCACGTCGCCCAGCTCGTCGAGCGCGCCCTCGCGTACCGCGACCGGACTGACGGCGCCTTCGACGTCGGGCACGGCGACGCGGCGCACCGGCTCAAGGACTACCTCCGCGGCGACCGCCACCGACCGCCCAACGGGGTCGACCCGGGGCCAGACTGGACAGCAGGTGTCCGCGTGTCGGACGCCTCCGTCGAGACCGACCGGCCACTCGACCTCAACGGGCTGGCGAAGGGCTACGTCGTCGACCGGACTTACGAAGCCCTCGTGGGACCGGGCCGGCGTGGCTTCGTCGACGGCGGCGGCGACATCGCGTCCCCGACCGGGCCGGTCGGTGTCGAGAGTCCCTACGGCGACACCGACCCGCTCCACGTGCTCGACACCGACTGGCACGTCGCCACGTCCGCAGGGTACAACCAGCGCCGCGGGGGCGTCGACCACGTCTACGACCCCCAGACGGGCGCGCTCGGGAGCCGCCACGACCTCGTGACGGTCGTCGCCGCGCGCGACTGCACCGAAGCCGACGCCCTGGCGACGGCACTCAACGCGCTCCCCGTCGACGACGCGCTCACCCTCGCCGAGAGCTGGGACGGCGTCGAGGCGCTGGCCGCCCACGCGGGCGTCTTCCACCGCACGGCCGGGTTCGAGGACCATGTCCACGCCCAGTAAGCGGGCGGTCGCCGTCGCGGCGATCCTCGTCCTCGTCTTCGGTCTGGCGGTCACCTGGCAACTCGCGGACGTCCGGGCGACCCAGGCCGAGCGATCCCAGGCCCAGCAGCTCGTCGACGGGACGGTGGCCGACCGCGTCTCGCCCGGCGACTACGACGGGGACGGCGTCCCCGACGCGACCGACGCCTGCCCGACGCGACCCGAGACGACCAACGGCTTCCAGGAGGGCGATGGCTGCCCCGACGTCGTCGCGACCACGGGGGCCTCCTGATGGCGCTCGTCTGGTACCTCGACCGCGCGGCGGGCCTGCTGGCCGTCGCGGCCCTCTACGTGGCCGTCCTCTCGGGCATCTTCTACAACGCGCGCGGGTTCGGCTGGTTCCACGAGGCGGCCCGACGGGTCCACGTCGAGGTGTCGGTCTTCGCGCTCGCGCTCGTCGGGATGCACGGACTCCTCGGGGTCTTCGACACCTGGCTCGTCCTCGCAGGTGCGGCTCCCGTGCCGGCCTACGGCCGGACCTACCTGCTCGTCGGCGTGGCCGTCGGCGTCGGTGCCCTGTTGACCCTGGCCGTCGCCGTCCTGGGCTTCGTCGACGCCCGGCGCTTCGAGCGGCCCTGGTCGCCGACGGTCGTCCACGCCTTCGCCTACGCGGCCTTCGCCTTCGGGACGATTCACGCCGCGGCCGTGGGGACCGACCTCGTTGGCCTGCTCCGGCCTGCCGTCGTCGGCTCGGGGAGCTTTCTCGTCTACGCGCTCCTCCTGCGGACGGTCGCTCGCAACGGGACCGGGCGTTTCGGCTAGTCCCCCGCAGACGCTCAGTAGGCGTTCCAGAGTCCGAGCAGTCGGTCGACGAGGACGTCCGTAAAGCTCTGCCGGTGAATTGTGTAGAGGTACCGCGCCCGCTCGGGGTCACGGAGGCTGTACTCGACCGACTGGCCCACCCGTTCCTTCTCGACGAGGCCGGCGTCGGCCAACTGTGAGAGGTGCCAGGAGACCGTCGACGGCGACTTGTCGAGACGGTCGGCGAGGTCGGTCGTCGACAGCGGCTCGTCGGCGAGGAGGTGGGCGATGACGCGCCGCGAGTACGTCCGCCGGAGGGCGTTCATCACCGCGCGGTCGGCCTCGTCGAACTCCCCGGCCGGGTAGTAGCGCGTGTACTTCCCGTCCTCCGAGACGTCGACGAGCCCCTCGTCGGCGAGAGTCTGCAGGTGGTACTGGAGGGTCCCCTTGGCGTAGTCCAGTCGGTCGAGGAGGGCGCGGAAGTGGATCCCCGGCGTCTCGTCGACTGCGGCGTAGATGGCGCGACGCGACTCCAGGTCCAGGGGGTCCATGTCACTCACGAGTCAGCGCGGCGAAGAAGGCGATTAGCCCCGCGAGCACCAGGAACGTCGAGGCGTGTTCCAGGAGTTCCACCCACTCGAAGGGGAGGACGGCGTAGTCGAGCAGGACGTACTCGAGGAAGACGACGAGACCGTGGACGGCGAAACAGCCGTAGGCCGCGCTCACGACTGCCAGCTTTCGGTCCCGCTCGCGACGCCAGGCGAGCACGCTCAGCGTCAGCAAGACTGCACTCACGACGAAGATGCCGAGCCCGGCGAGCTGTTCGAGTTGCTGGGCGAGCGGTAGTAGTGAGGCCATCTGTCGTCCGAATCTGGTGGAGGTGTGCGTGGGACCCAGAAAGCTCTTGGCGTCCAACCGTCGAATCGCCCAGATTGGCCAGCGGCTTCGGGGCTCTGGCCGGCAGCGTTCCCAGCGCTCTGGATTCGGAGACTAGTTCAAGGACCCCCCGCCTCTACTCACGGCATGGCAGACCCCAACCCGTTCGGGGCCGTTCGCGACGTCGACGTGGACGGCGAGACGTACCGCATGGCCGACCTCACAGTCCTCGAGGAGGAGGGCCTCTGTGACCTCGACTCGCTCCCCGTGAGCATCCGGATCATGCTGGAGTCCGTCCTCCGGAACGTCGACGGCGACCGAATCACCGAGGCGGACGTCCGCAACGTCGCCTCCTGGGAACCAGACGTGCCCGACGTGGAACTCCAGTTCACGCCCTCGCGCGTCGTCCTCCAGGACCTCACGGGCGTCCCCGCCGTCGTCGACCTGGCGGCGCTCCGCTCGTCTGTCGACCGCAACGACCGGGACCCGACCCTGGTCGAACCCGAGGTGCCCGTGGACCTCGTCATCGACCACAGCGTCCAGGTCGACTACTTCGGCACCGAGGACGCCTACGAGAAGAACGTCGAACTCGAGTACGAGCGCAACGAGGAGCGCTACCGCGCCATCAAGTGGGCCCAGGACGCCTTCGAGAACTTCAACGTCGTCCCGCCGGGCACCGGCATCGTCCACCAGGTGAACCTCGAGCACCTGGGGAGAGTCGTCAACGCGCGCGAGGAGGACGGTGACCAGTGGCTCTTCCCGGATACCCTCGTGGGCACCGACAGTCACACGCCGATGATCGGGGGCATCGGCGTCGTTGGCTGGGGCGTCGGCGGCATCGAGGCCGAGGCGGCGATGCTCGGCCAGCCCGTCACGATGGAACTCCCCGAAGTCGTCGGCGTCCGCCTGGAAGGTGACCTCCCGGAGGGCGCGACGGCGACCGACCTCGTGCTCCACCTGACCGAGGAACTCCGCAAGGTCGGCGTCGTCGACCGCTTCGTCGAGTTCTTCGGCCCGGGCGTGAGCAACCTCGCGGTCCCCGACCGGGCGACCATCTCGAACATGGCCCCCGAGCAGGGTTCGACCATCAGCATGTTCCCGGTCGACGAGGCCACGCTCGACTACCTCGAACTCACCGGCCGCGAACCCGAACACGTCGACCTCGTCCGCGAGTACTTCGAGGCCCAGGGCCTCTTCGGCGAGCAGGAGCCCGACTACACCGAGGTCGTCGAGTTCGACCTCTCGACCGTCGAGCCGAGCCTCGCCGGCCACAAGCGCCCCCAGGACCGCATCCCGATGGGCGACGTCAAGTCCCACTTCCGCCAGCTCGTCCACGGCGAACTCGAGGACGACCTCTCCGACGACCTCGACGAGGACGCGCTCCAGCGCTGGCTCGGCGAGGGCGGCGGTGGCGGGGACGTCGCGACCGACGGGGGAGCGATGGCGAAGCCCGCCCGACAGCCCGCGGACGGCCCGGACCTCGGCGACCTGACCAAGCGCGTGCCCGTCGAGATCGACGGCGAGGAGGTCGAGATCGGCCACGGCTCGGTCGTCGTCTCGGCCATCACCTCCTGTACGAACACCTCGAACCCGTCGGTGATGATCGCGGCCGGCCTCCTCGCGAAGAACGCCGTCGAGCGCGGCCTCGACGTGCCCGACTACGTGAAGACGAGCCTCGCGCCCGGCAGCCGGGTCGTCACCCAGTACCTCGAGGAATCGGGCCTGCTGCCCTCCCTCGAGGACCTCGGCTACGACGTCGTCGGGTACGGCTGTACGACGTGCATCGGCAACGCCGGACCGCTGCCCGACGCCATCGAGGCCGCCATCGACGAACACGACCTCTGGACGACGAGCGTCCTCAGCGGCAATCGAAACTTCGAGGCCCGCATCCACCCGAAGATCCGCGCGAACTACCTCGCCAGCCCACCGCTGGTCGTCGCCTACGGTCTCGCCGGCCGGATGGACGTCGACTTAGAGCGGGAGCCGCTGGGCACCGACGACGAGGGCGAACCCGTCTACCTCGCGGACGTCTGGCCGGACACCGCCGAGATTCAGGAGGCCATCCACGGCAGCGTCTCCCCGGAGATGTTCGCGGAGAAGTACGCCTCCGTCTACGAGGGCGACGAGCGCTGGGAGGCGCTGGACGCCCCGACCGGCGACGTCTACGAGTGGGACGACGAGTCCACCTACATCCGCGAGCCGCCGTTCTTCCAGGACTTCCCCCTGGAGAAGCCCGGCGTCGCGGACGTCGAGGGTGCGCGCTCCCTGCTCCTGCTCGGTGACACCGTCACGACCGACCACATCAGCCCCGCCGGCCCGTTCGGCGAGGACCTGCCCGCCGGCCAGTGGCTGAAAGAGCGTGGCGTCGAGCCATACGAGTTCAACACCTACGGCTCGCGCCGCGGCAACCACGAGGTCATGATGCGCGGGACCTTCGCCAACGTCCGCATCGAGAACGAGATGCTGGACGACGTGGAAGGCGGCTACACCGTCCACCAGCCGTCGGGTGACGAGACGACGGTCTTCGAGGCCAGCGAGCGCTACCGCGAGGACGGCGTCCCGCTGGTCGTCATGGCCGGCGAGGAGTTCGGGACCGGGTCCAGCCGCGACTGGGCCGCGAAGGGCACGGACCTGCTCGGAATAAAGGCGACCATCGCCCAGAGCTACGAGCGCATCTACCGCGACAACCTCATCGGCATGGGCGTCCTCCCGCTGCAGTTCCAGGACGGCGACTCCTGGGAGTCCCTGGGCATCGAGGGCTCGGACGTCTTCGAGATTCACGGCCTCGACGACGGCCTGCAGGTCGAGGACGAACTCACCGTCGTCGCCGAAGACGAGGACGGCGAGCGCGTCGAGTTCCCGGTGACGGCGCAGGTCGGTACGCCCGCCGCCGTCGACTACGTCGAGCACGGCGGCATCCTCCACTACGTCCTGCGTCGGCTGCTGACCGAGAACTGAGCCGGGACGACTCGCTGTCTCGCGTTTCTCCGTTCTACACCGTTGAGCGGCCGCTATCCTGCACAGTCACCCTCCCCGATAGCGCTCAGTCTCTGCTCCGGAGGACCACTTTGGTCGAACCACGCGGATTTAATATAGCGATATCCGATATAATATATAAAGAACTCCCAGGAATTGGGTATCCTTCGGCTCGGCGGCGAGTTCGGTCCAACGCTACGCAACGCCCGCGCCGAAAAAACGGCCGCTCAGCCCGACAGCACGGCCAGCACTTTGGGCGCCTCGTACACCTGGTTTCGCTGCTGGCCGGTCGTCTCCTCGACGATACCCTCGGCCTCGAGTGCGTCGATGGCGTCGTAGACCGCCGGTTTCGACCGCCCGGTCGCCTCGACGGCTCGCGGCCCGGTCAGGTAGGGCTGTTCGAAGACGTAGTCCACCAGTTCGCGCGCGACGGGCGAGGCCGGGAAGCGCGACCGGTAGTCGTCGCGGAGGTCGGTGAGTTCGACCCCGCAATCGTGGGCTGCGATGGCCTGCTCGGCGATGGCGTCGAGGACGAAGGTGACCCACTCCGCCCACTCGCCCGCCTGACTCACGGCGAGCAATCTATCCCGGTACACCATCCCGTGACGCCGGAAGTACGCCGAGAGGTAGAGGTACGGCCCCGGCAGCAGGCCTGCGTCGTAGAGCTGGAGCATCATCAGGAGGCGCCCGAGGCGACCGTTCCCGTCCCGGAACGGGTGGATGGCCTCGAACTGGTAGTGACACAGCGCCACGTCGACGACCGGGGGGTACCGGCCCCGCCGGACGTACGAGAGGAGCTGCTGGAGGAGGACGTCGATGACGTCGGGACTCGCCGGAACGAAGGCCGCGTCGTCGTGGCTGCCGTCGGGTGACCCGATGTAGACCGGCACGTCTCTGACCTCGCCCGGCCGATCCTCCTCCCCGCGGACGCCCCCGAGGAGGCGTTCGTGGAGGCGACAGACGAGGTCCCGGCCGATCTCGCCGCCGTCGTCGAGGTGCGCGAACCCCTCGGTCACGGCGTCGACGTAGTTGTAGGCCTCGCGGACGTCCGCCATCTCCGCCGCGGAGCGTTCCGGCTCCGCGCCGGCCTCGTGGGCGTAGATGTCCGAGATGGTGACGTTCGTCCCCTCGACCTGCGAGGACATCGCGGCCTCGCGGTGGACGAACGGCGCGATCAGGAGGTTTGGGTTCTCGAGGTCGCGGTGCAGCGTCGCCAGGCGCCCGAGGGCGTACTGGGCGTCGCCGTAGACGTCGAAGAGGTCGTCCGTGTACGCCAGGTCGGGTGGCAGGCTCGGCGGGCGGTAACACGCCAGCCCGTCGTAGTCGTCGACGGTCCCGGGCCCGTCGCGAAAGTCGGCCGCGTCCATGAACCAGGCACGGCGCCGAGACCCTTGTAAGTTAGCATTAGGCAACCAAGATTAACTAAGGGGTGGTCTCAGACCCCGGTCCGTTTGTGCAGTCCCGACTCCAGCTTACCTGAGGGATGAGCTGCGCCCCAGCAGTTCGGCAGCGTCGCTACCGAAGCCGAGTCGACGTCGGGACTCGGGAGGGCTTCGTCTGTGTGCGCGGCCCGGGTGTCGGCGGCCACGAGTCAGATCAGTCGGCCGATGCCGCGGACGACGCGGTTGCGCACCTCCGCGACCGTGGTCCAGGGCACGTCGGCGGGCCGCGGCGCGGTCGCCTCCCGGTAGTCGAGGACCCGAACGATCCGCGTCGTGGTCTCGAAGCGCCGCTCGCTCACGAACCGGACCATCTGCAGGTGGGGATCGTCGCCCCTGGCGATTACGTAGCGAATGCGGTCCACGCCCGCTGGCGACGAATCCGGCGGCTCGACCCGGACGACGTAGGTCGATCCGTTCTCGACGACGGTGGCGTTTCCGGCAGCCAGGCGGTCGCGCGAGACGTTCGAGAAGGCGAGGGCCTCCCGAGTGAGGTCGACCGCCCGCGGACTCCGGGTCCAGTACGTGGCCCCCCTGGGTCGCCCCCACCCAGCGCCGTCCGCCACGAACACCGAGTCCACCCATCGGTCGCCAGCGACGGCGAACGAATTCGCCGGCTGGACGCGGCCCCGGACCTGGCCCCGCGTGGACTCGACGGCGAGCCGGACGACCATCGAGCCGCTGACGCCGCCGTCCCGGTAGTCGACGGTCCGCACCCACTGTTCGACCGTGAAGTCCCGGTAGCCGAGTCGCTTCGTGGCGTTCGCCACGACGGCCGCCGGTTCGTCACCGAAGTCGACCGTCGGGGCCTCGTCTGCGGGGCCCGGGGCGCCGAGGAGGAGACCGACCCCCACCGCGATCGTCGCGAGGACCGCCAGGAGGCCCGCCAGTCCGGCCGTCGCCAAGAGCGCGTCGGCGAGCCGCGGGTGGCGCTCGCGGAGCTCCTCCCGGATTTGCCGGCCGGTCCTCACGCCACGTCACCTCGCAGGAACGCGTCGACGGTCCGCAGCCCGAGGTCGAGGCGGGTCAGGGCCTCGCCGCCGGGCGGATAGGTGGCCAGCGGTCGGTCGACGTCGACTCCACGGCCGTACGAGAACCGATAGGTGGCCTCGAGCTGGACACCTGGCTCCGGTGCCGAGTAGCGGTAGACCGCCTGCGTCAGGCGGTCCGAGGTCCGATCGACGGTCAGCCTCAGGGTGGCGTTCCAGTCGCCGTCGCGCCGCGGATCGTGCCCGGGGACCGACACCAGTTCGGCGACCGCGTCGCTGTCGGCGACCCGGACGACGTATCGCTCGCTCGTCTCCGTGACGACCGTGGCCTGGGTGTCGTTCAACGCCTCCGGGCGTCCGAACGCGTTGCGCACGGGCGAGTACCGGAGGCCGTCGGCTCGCTCCCAGTTCCCGGTGTCGCTCGCGCTGTCCGCCAGCCGGTAGCCGGTCGTGTACGTCCCGTACGTTCGCCGCGACGGCTGTGACCCGCCCGTGCCTTCCCCGCCGGGCTGACGGCGAGCGGCGTACAGGTGCCCAGGATTGTCGACGGTCCGGGTTTCGGTGACCATCGGCGTCGTGGTGCCGGTCCCGACTCGCTCGGCTTCGACGGTCACCCGGTAGGTCGCCGCGTGGAGGTTCCTGACGGCGTCCTGGGCGACGTCCGACGGCGCCGCGTAGCGCAGTTCGGCCGGCTCGACCGGTGCAGGCCCGACGAAGCTGAGGGCGTAGAGGACGAGTGCGACACCAATCGCGCCGCGCATGAGCCAGAACCCCGTGCGGGCCGACCGCCCGGCCAGGTGCCGCCAGTCGACGCCAGCGAAACGGCGACGCGCGGAGCGCCCGAGGCGGGCTCGCACCGCCCGACTCAGATCGCGCACTCACGCCACCCCCCTCGCGGCTGCGTCCGGGGTCTGCCGCGACTGGCGCAGACCCGCGCACCGGTCCTGGCTCACCCCCAGCACTCGATCACCCCGTCGCCACGGTTCAGGTAGCAGTACTCGTCGGCCACGACCAGCCAGCCGCCGCCGCTGACCGGACGTCGCCAGCGCCGCGTCCCGTCGGCCAGCGACAGCGCCACGACTTGCTCGGCGCCGTCTGGGCCGGGTCCGCGGAGGTAGACCGTTTCGGCGGCGACGACGGGCTGCCCGGTCACGCTCTGTACGCCCCAGGTTTCGTCACCGTTCGCGAGCGACAGCGCCACGACCCGCCCGTCTGTCGTGGTCGCGACTGTCCGATCTGTCGCCAGCGCGTGCGTCCCGCCAGCGATCCGCCGATCCGTCTGCCAGCGCGGCTCCCCGGTCCGTCGATCGTAGGCGACGGTGCCGGCCCCCGACTCGAACCCACCGAGGACGACTGACCGACCCGCGGTCGGTACGACGGCGGGCGGGTGGCCACCGTCGGTCTCCCGTCGCCACCGCTGCTCGCCCGTCTCCGCGGCGACGGCGCACGTGCTGCCCCGACGGCCGTGCAGGTAGACGGTCCCGTCGGCGACAGCAGGATAAGACGCGAAATTATCTCCTTCGTCGGAAGAAAAACGCCACTGGACATCACCGTCGTCGAGGGATCGCGCCACGAGACTGTCGTCGTCGACCACGTACGCCCGGTCCGAATCGACAGCCGGCGGAACGACGACGCTCCCTTGCCCCCGTCGCCAGTACAGCTCGCCGACGGTTCCTTGGAGGGCAATACCTGGCTCCCGGTCCTCGGTATACGTCCCCGAGACGAATCCGGCCCGTGCCAGTGAGGGGGCCGTCTCCACCGAGGCGCGAAGGCCGATGGAGCGGTTCAGGGCGCCGGTCCGGCGATCCAGAACGACGACGCGGCGCTCGCCGAAGACGTAGAGCCAGGGCCCCTCGACCAGCGCGTGGATCGCCTCCTCGATGCCCGAGAGCCACACCTCCCACTGGACCGACGGCCGGGCCGTCGGCCCAGTCGAGGGGACCGAACTCGTGTTGCGGCCGTCGACGTACGGCTGTGGCCACCGGACCGAGCGATCGACCGGCAGAGGTGACGAACGGGGCGTCGGGGTGGCCGGCGTGACCGGTTCGTAGTCCATCGGCGGCGGGGCCGCCGTCCCGGGGTCGTAGGACCGGCGGGCGGTCCCACAGCCCGCCAGCGCGGCGCCCAGGGCGACGAGGAGGGCGCGCCGTGTCGCCATGCGCAGACCCTGGTGGGGCGTCGACAAAACGTCGTCGCCGAGGTGGCTGGCTCACCGGTGAACGACGCTACCCGGACACACCGGCTGTAGTTAGGACGAACGCAGGATCGGTAACTACCGCCCCCGCGGGGGGCCTCGTGGTTCACTCGGTCGCACAGCGAGCGGGGACCACCTCTTCCCGCAGGGGTCCACGTTCTTGGTCCTGTCGGCCCTCGTCAGCGTATGCTCCTCGAAGCCGTGGTGGTCTTCGTCGTCGGGTACGTCTCGGGAACGGTCACGCGCTGGGTCGCGACGCTGGCCGCCATCGTCGCGCTACTGCTCGCTCTCCTGGGCTTTGCCGCGCCGTCGTCGCTCCTGACCCTCCTCGCGCCCCTCCTCGACGTCTACCGTGGGAACGAGCTGCTCTTCCTGTCTGGCTTCCTGTTCGCCATCGGGCATCGGGCCCGCCAGGAGTGAGCGGGACTTCGTCGAGCACCCAGGCTTACGTCCGTCGAACCGGTAGCGCGACGCGATGGACCTCTGGTCGACCGCCTCGAAGCGTCGCTGGATCGTCTGGGGCGCACTCGCGCTGGGCTTCTTGCTGGTGAACGTCCACCGTCTCTCGACGGCCGTCCTCTCTGAGGACCTGATGCGGGCCTTCCAGACCACCGGGGCGTCCCTCGGCACGCTCCACTCCGCGTTCTTCTACGTCTACGCCCCGATGCAGGTCGGGGCGGGCGTCCTGGCCGACAGGCTCGGCATCCGGCAGACCGCCACCGCCGGAACGGTGGTCATGAGCTTCGGTGCGCTGGCCTTCGGGCTCGCCGACTCGTACCTGCTCGCCTTCCTGGCGCGCGTCGTCATCGGCCTCGGGGCGAGCGTGATCTTCATCGCGACGCTCCGCTTCTGTGCGAACTGGTACCAGCCCGGGGAGTTCGCCACGATGAGCGGCCTGACCGTGGCAATCGCGGGTCTCGGCGGCATCCTGGCGACGACGCCGCTGGCGGTCACCGTCACGTCGCTCGGGCTGCGCCGAACCCTCGTCGGCCTCGCCGTCGTGGGCCTCGTGATCGCCGTCGTTGTGTGGGTGCTCGCCCGCGACACGCCGGCCGACGCGGGCCTCGACGCCGTCGAGGGGGTCCCCGACTCCCGGACACTCACGCTCCGCGCGGTGGCCGCCAACGTCCGGACCGTCTTCGCGGAGCGAGAGACCTGGCTCGCCGGGGTTGGACTCTTCGTCTCGCTTGGCCTCAACATGACCGTCATCGGGCTCTGGGGGCTCCCCTACGTCGCCAACGTCTACGACCTCTCGGTGACGGCGGCCTCGACGCTCACGCTCCTCGGCAGCCTCGGGATGCTCGTCGGCGCCCCGACCGTCGGCCGGTTCTCCGACCGACTGGGCCGCCGGACGGGCCTGATGGTCGCCGGCGCGGCGGTCTACACGCTCGCCTTCGCCGTCCTCGCGATCGTCGGCCGGCCGCCCCTTCCGATCGTGGGCCTGTGCTTCTTCACGGTCAGCTTCCTCTCGGGATCGTACGCCCTCGGCTACACCGTCGTCAAGAACCGCCACGGGGCCGGGGCCAGCGGCGTCGCCACCGGCGCGGTGAACGCCCTCGGCTTCACCGGGGCCGCGGTCTTCCCGACACTCATGGGTCTGATCCTCGACGCCTACTGGACGGGCGCGACGGTCGGCGGCGCCCGCGTCTACACGATGCTCGGCTATCGCGTCATGTTCGGCCTCGCCGCGCTGAGTGGCCTCGTCTCGCTCGGCTGCGTGCTCTCCCTCCATCGCCGCACCCCCGATCCGACAGCTGGGGACGCAGGCGACGCCGTGGGCGCCTGATCGTTACTCGCCCGTGGGCGGCGGCACGTCACGTGCGTCGCCCAGGGCGGCGTCGTGGCTCGCCTGCACGAAGGGGCGGAGGGCGTCCAGATCGTCGGCACCGACGGTGACGCGGACCCACGTCGCGATGGTCTGTCCGTTGGCCTCGACGTTTCCGGTCTCGTAGGCCGCGTCCAGCTCGTCGCGCTCGCCCTCTGGCAGTCTCGTCAGGACGACCCCGTCGGTGACGAGCAGGGCGAAGATGGTCTCGCCCGCCTTGTCGGACGGGTGCCCGAACATCGTGTGGTCGGTCAGGCCCCGCCAGTCCCGGACCATCGCCTCGTCTCCTGCAGTGCCCCGCCCTCGCCCGCGTCGAACCTGTCCTGGGTGAGTCTCCCGGGAGCCGTTTCCGGGAACCGATTGGCTGCCTGACAGCAAAAGCCTGTCTCGGCTGTTCTGGCAACGACCTCGGCCGTCGGCGCACGCCGCTCGACCGCACGAGCCCCGAAATGCCGCCAATCGACGACGATAGGGTCGCTTCCGGGTCGATACGTGACGCCGATTCTGTCGCAATTATACGGTCATATATTACATATCGCGATATCGAATGGCGGTGGTGTCGCCCAAGCGCACGGCTCAAGGTCGTCGAGCCCCTTCTATCGCCAATGAGTCAGAGCGGTGGCCCACTCTCGCCGGACCGCCCGGACGTCGACCGGGACTTCCGCGTGGACGCGCCCTTCGACCCCGCCGGCGACCAGCCCGAGGCCATCGAGCACCTCGCCTCGGGCTTCCAGCAGGGCCTGGACCGCCAGACCCTGCTCGGCGTGACGGGGTCGGGCAAGACCAACACCGTCTCGTGGGTGATCGAGGAGATACAGCAGCCGACGCTGGTCATCGCCCACAACAAGACGCTGGCGGCCCAGCTCTACGAGGAGTTCCGGACCCTCTTTCCGGACAACGCCGTCGAGTACTTCGTCTCCTACTACGACTACTACCAGCCCGAGGCCTACGTCGAGCAGACGGACACCTACATCGACAAGGACGCCTCGATCAACGACGAAATCGACCGACTCCGCCACTCGGCGACGCGCTCGCTGCTGACGCGCGACGACGTCATCGTGGTTGCGTCGGTCTCGGCCATCTACGGCCTCGGTGACCCGCGCAACTACGTGGACATGTCCCTCCGCCTGGAGCAGGGCGAGACCATCGACCGCGACGAACTCCTGGGGCGCCTCGTCGACCTGAACTACGAGCGCAACGACGTCGACTTCACGCAGGGTACCTTCCGCGTCCGCGGCGACACCGTCGAGGTCTTCCCGATGTACGGGCGCTACGCCGTGCGCGTGGAGTTCTGGGGCGACGAGGTCGAGCGCCTCCGGAAGCTCGACCCCCTGGAGGGCGAGGTCGTGAGTGAGGAGCCCGCCGTCCTCTTCCATCCGGCCGAGCACTACTCGATCCCCGACGAACGCCTCCAGCGGGCCATCGAGGAGATCGAGGAGCGCATGGAAGACCGGGTCCGATACTTCGAGCGCAAGGGCGACCTCGTGGCCGCCCAGCGCATCGAGGAGCGGACCACCTTCGACCTGGAGATGATGAAGGAGACGGGCTACTGCTCCGGGATCGAGAACTACTCCGTCCACCTCTCGGACCGCGAATCGGGGGATCCGCCCTACTGCCTGCTCGATTACTTCCCCGAGGACTTTCTGACCGTCGTCGACGAGTCCCACCAGACCATCCCCCAGATCAAGGGCCAGTTCGAGGGCGACCGCAGCCGCAAGGAGTCCCTCGTCGAGAACGGGTTCCGCCTCCCGACGGCCTTCGACAACCGTCCGCTCACCTTCGAGGAGTTCGAGGAGAAGACCGACCAGACCCTCTACGTCTCCGCGACGCCCGGCGACTACGAACGGGAGGTGTCGGACCAGATTGCAGAGCAGATCGTCCGGCCGACGTACCTCGTCGACCCGGAAATCGAGGTCTCGCCCGCCGAGGGCCAGGTCGACGACCTCATGGACCGTATCGACCAGGTGCCGGACGACGAGCGCGTCCTCGTCACGACGCTCACAAAGCGGATGGCCGAGGACCTCACGGAGTTCCTCGAGGAGGCGGGGGTGGCGGTCGAGTACATGCACGACGAGACGGACACGCTGGAGCGCCACGAACTGGTCCGCGGCCTCCGTCTGGGCGAGTTCGACGTGCTCGTCGGCATCAACCTCCTCCGGGAGGGGCTGGACATCCCCGAAGTCTCGCTCGTCGCCATCCTCGACGCCGACCAGGAGGGCTTCCTCCGGTCCGAGACCACGCTGGTCCAGACGATGGGCCGGGCTGCAAGGAACGTCAACGGGACGGTCGTCCTCTACGCCGACGACCCGAGCAACGCCATGGAGTCCGCCATCGAGGAGACCCAGCGCCGTCGCCGCATCCAGCAGCAGTTCAACGAGGAACACGGCCACGAGCCGACGACCATCGAGAAGGAGGTCGGCGAGACGAACCTGCCGGGGAGCAAGACCGACACCGGCGGGACGGCCGGTCTCGAACCCGACGACGCGGACGAGGCAGCCCGGCTGATCGAGGACCTGGAGGACCGGATGCAGGCGGCCGCTGACAACCTCGAGTTCGAACTCGCGGCCGACATCCGGGACCGCATCCTCGACTTGCGGGCGGAGTTCGACTTGGGAGGCGGCGACGGAGACGAGGGCGTTCCCGCGCCGGCTGCGGATCAGGACCTCTGACGCCCGAGACCGCGACGACCGCCGGGATTCTTTTCGATTCCGACCGTTGGTGTCGTATGAGCAACGGTTCTGGCTCGACGACTGCAGCCGGCCTGGACGGGTTCGTGGAGGAGACCGTCACGGCGTCCGGCGACCGGATCCACTACCTCGTCGGTGGCGACGCGGCGGCCGCTCGCACGGTCGTCCTGCTCCACGGGGGGATTATCGACGCCGCCCACGTCACCTGGCGGCCGCTGCTGGAGCCGCTGGCCGAGGAGGCGACCGTGGTCGCACCGCACCTTCCGGGCTACGGCCCGAGCCCGATGCCCGACGCCCCTCTAAGTATCGGCCGGCACGTCGAGACCACGGCCGCGCTGCTGGACGAAATCGGCGTCCTCGACCCCGTGGTCGCCGGTCTCTCGATGGGTGGCGGTGTGGCCGTCGGCCTCGGTCTCGAATATCCCGACCGCGTCGACGAACTCGTGGCCCTCGACGCCATGGCGCTCGGCGACGACCTGGCCAGTGGTCGCCTGACGTGGCTCCTCGCGAGGCTCCAGGTCACGAATACCATCTCAGTGGAGCTGATGCGGCGGAGTCGCGGATACGTCCGGTTCGGCCTGGAACAGCTCGTCGCCGACGCGAATCCCGTCCCGGACCGCCTCGTCGACCTCGTTCACGCGGAGGTGAAACGACCGGGGGCCGGCACCGCCTTCCGCAGTCTCCGGGCGAGCGAGGTGACCTGGGACGGCTACCGGACGGACTATTCCGATCGGTTGTCCGACCTCGCCGTCCGAACCCGTCTGGTGCACGGCCGCGACGACGACGTGTTTCCGGTGGCGTGGTCGAAACGCGCCGCCGATCGGATTCCCCACGCCTCTCTCACCGTCCTCGAGGACTGCGGCCACCTGCCGACCTGGGAGCGGCACGAAGGCGTGGGCGACGTCGTCCGCGACGCGCTGTGACGACCCTCGAACCGTCACGCGTGGACCGCCGGTCCCCTTGTGCCGGCCACTGACGTTCTCCTGCGCCTCTTTCACCGCCGATCGACCGTCCGGCACTCTGACTCCTGAACGACTTCGACGGCGCCGTCGCCGTCGACCGCGAGCGTGCCGCGCCCCCGCGAATTGCGCGATACGAGCCGCCTGACCGCTTCCTGTTCCGATTCAGCTCGTCGGTGGGTGTGCGGGAGCGCCCCGAGTTTCGTATCGCACTATGCACTATATCATATAAACGGTCGGCAGCTGGCCCGGTGTGGGCCACGGGTTCCGGTCGGAGTCGACGCGCCGTGGCGATCGAGAAGGTACGCACGGCCGGGTCCACTTGGGCCCGTGGTAGGGGGTTGGATCACCCTTCCACGGCCACGCCACCCGGGGGACCTGACAGTCGAACACGGTCTCGCCGCTCGGGCTCCCAGACGACTCACCGTTCCGCGGGGGCGGATGGGGGGGGGGCGGCGACTCGCGGGGCCTGCGGTGCCCGACGCGATACGTCGTGACTGGCGGGCAGACTGGCTTCGGTTACGTCCTCCCGCCTGATCGGCGTTCACCACTACCTCTCCCCCAGTGTTCTGTACAGAGGCGCCCGCCGGTGGGGCTGGAGGAATCGAGCCGCACGTCCGCGCGTACGCGCGTGGGGTAGCTTCCGCTGGTTCGGTGACCACCTGCCAGCGCCGACCGTCTCGCACCCCGCCGACGATCACCAAGGGGCTTCGGACTGGGTAATCGCCCGACGTCGTGGCCGCGCGCCTGTTCTGTATAGCGACATGAGGTACACCGTTGCTGGAGGCCGATCTTGGCCGGCCGGTCGCAGGCCGACGGGAGCGTGCCTCTCTCCGTCGACCAGCGCTCGTGTTCGTCGAGGCAGGGAACGCGTCGTGCGGGAATTCCCGACCGGAGCCTCGGATCGGTGGCCGCAAGACGCGCACTCGGGGTCCGAGTGACGAGGGGCGGGAGTCGCGCGGGTGACTGTCCTCGAACTCCTGGGTGGGCGCTGGTGGGTCCGGTCAGCCTGGTGCGTCCGGGTTCCCGAGGCTATCGCTGGCTCGCCGGCCGCGGACTGACTGTCCCAGCCGGCCCCATCCACTCGGTGTGGGGCTAAATGGTCGGGCTCTAGCGGCTCTACTTAAATATTGTATCGCATATCGCTATACTGAATGCAGGCAGAGTGGCTGGGTCTGGGACCATCGTCGCTGTAGTGGGGCAGGATCCGCTAGCGGTGCTGCCAGGAATCGAACGAGAGCGGGGGAATTCGACGGACGGTCGCGCCGGGTTCGAGGTGGTCTGCTACTCGGGCCGACCCTCGCCGTCCGCCGCCATCGGACGGCGCGCCGTGGCGAGGCTGTCCTCGAAGGTGGCCCGGCGGCCGTCGGTGGCCAGGGCGTGCTGCTTGCAGAACTCGGCGTAGATGGCGTCGGTCAGGCGTGGATGGTCTCCGAGGGGTGCGGCGTACTCGATGCCGCCGCGGTCGAGTTCGAGTTCGGCCGGCACCCGCACCTCCGTGGCCCGGGAGCGGGCGACGAACAGGGGGACGGCCACCGCCTCGTCGCGAGTGACGTTGTACCGGGCGCACTCGACGGCGGGGTTCTGGAGGAGGTACGACGGCACGACCTCGCCGAAGTCCGAGCGCTCCCGGAGGCGGGCGGCGTGGTACTCGACCGCCTGGCGGTTGAAGGGGAGCGAACTGCTGCCGAACCCCACCAGGAGCAGCGACGCGTTCTCGCTAGGTCGGACGTGGGCCGCGCCGCGTTCGGCGACGATCTCGGTCACCGCCGGACTCCTGCCCGGGGGCTCGCAGTAGCGGACGTCGCCGTCCACGTACGAGAGCGCCGCCGGCACGCCCTCGACGGTGTGGTGGTCGTGTGCGGCACACGTCGGTACGACGAACACCCGGTCACCGGGGACCGCTCGCAACCGATCGCGCAGGTCCCGGACCGGCTCGCGGTCGTACGTCGCCACCGCGACCTCGTCGACGCCGGCCCGGCCGTCGAGTCCCGCAGCGTGACGCTCCAGGACCTCCCTGCCGTCGTTCGCTTCCCGACCGACCAGGAGCAGCGTGTCGCGTGTCATGAATTGCCTCGAGGGTAACAAGCCAGATTGTGTTATAACAATCTGAATTGTAATCACCGTCGGCCCAGGGGACAAAGTAAGTTGTGGTGGGTCGCCTACTCGCCGTCGAGGTCGACCGTTCCGGCCGTCACGTCGCTGGCGACGTGGACCAGTTCGTTGGTCAGCCCGGCCGCGAGTCCGCTCCCCCCGCGGCGGCCGACGTTCGTGATCGCCGGGACCTCCTGGGCCGCCGCGACCTCGCGGAGGCGCTGCCGACTCTCAGCGGCCTTCACGAACCCAACAGGCGTCGCGACGACGACAGCCGGCCGCGTTCCGTCCTCGATGCAGTCCGCGAGGGCGAGCGCCGCGGTCGGGGCGTTGCCCACGACGGCAATTGACCCGTCGTAGACCCCTTTCCTGTCGAGTTCGAGGACCGAAGCGGCGGTTCGGGTCATCCCGGTGCGCTCGGCCAGGTCGGTTCCGTTGCCGATAGCTTTGCGAACGGGGCAGTCGTGGCCGCGATCGGTGATCCCCGCCTTCACCATCGTGATGTCGGTCACGATGGGCGCCTCCTCGAGGACGGCCCGCGCGCCCGCGACGACCGGTTCGTCGTCCGTCTCACCGGTGAAGCGGACGAGGTGCTGGAACTCCGAATCACCGGTTGCGTGGACTGACTTCTGGCGGATTCGATCCGCGAGCGACTCGTCGGGGACGAGTTCGCGGACGCGGTCCATGCTCGTCTCGGCGATGGCCATCGCGCTCTCGGTGGTCGCGCCCAGGTCTGCGTAGGGCTCGCGGTCGCCGTCCCCGCCGGACTCCTCGCTCGGGTCAGTCGTCATCGCCGAGCACCTCCGCGCCTCGCTCGGCCCCGGCACGGGCCTCCAGGTCACCGTCCACCTGGAGATTCAGGTCGCGCAGGCGGTCCCTGGTCGCCTCGTCGGCGTCCCAGAGGCCGCGGTCGATGGCCTCTAACAGAGTGTCGGTGATGGACTCCAGCGCCCAGGGGTTGACGTCGCGCAGCCAGTCCTGGCGGTCCGCGTCGAAGGCGTAGGCCTCGGCGACGTCGTCCCAGAGCCGGTCGGAGACGGCGCCGGTCGTGGCGTCCCAGCCCAGCGCCACGTCGACCGTCGTCGAGAGGTCGCCGGCGCCCTTGTAGCCGTGGTCCTGCATGGAGTCGAGCCAGTCGGGGTTGAGGACTCGGGCGCGCATCGCCTTGCGGACCTTCGCCTCGTTGGTGTAGACGTCGACGTTCTCCGGGTCGCTGGAGTCGCCGACGTAGGAGGCGGGTTCGGCGCCGGACACCTCGGAGACGGCGGTGATGAATCCGCCGTGGAACGCGTACCAGTCCGAGGAGTCGAACTCGTCCTGCTCGGCGGTGTCCTCTATTTTGACCGTCGCCTCGACGGCGTCCAGTCGTCGCTCGAAGGCGTCGTGGGCCTCGCTCACGGTTCCACGCGACCCCATCGCGTAGCCGCCCCACTGGACGTAGACCTCCGCGAGGTCCGAGCGGTCGTCCCAGTTGCCCTCGTCGACGGCCTTGTTCGTCCCGGCCCCGTACCCGCCTGGCTTCGTGGTGAAGACGCGGTGTTTGGCGGCGGCGCGGGCGTCGGAGGCGTCCACGCCGTCGGCAGCGAGGTCCGCGGCCTCCTCGTCCACGTGCTTCTTGACGTAGTTCTGCTCGTGTGGTTCGTCGAGGTCGACCACGGCGTCGACGGCGTCGTGGATCACGCCGGCAGCCGCGGGGAAGGCGTCGCGGAACAGTCCGGAGACGCGCGTCGTCACGTCGATGCGGGGCCGGCCGAGGTCGTCGAGCGGGATGGGCTCGACGTCCTCGACGCGGCCGGCGTCCGACCAGACCGGTTCGACGCCCATCAGCGCCAGGACCTGGGCGATGGTCTCGCCGCGCGTGCGGACGGTCGGGGTGCCCCAGGCGACGACGCCGATTTCCTCCGGATACTCGCCCTCCTCGTCCAGGTGGCGCTCCGCGACGCCCTCGGCCACTTCGCGTCCGACGTCCCAGGCGCTCCGGGCCGGCACCTTGCGGGGGTCGAGCGTGTAGAAGTTCCGCGCCGTCGGGAGCAGGTCGACCCCACCACGGGTGGGGGCGCCGCTGCCGCCCGGCGGGACGTACTCACCGGCGAGGGCGTCGGCGGTCCGTGGAATCTCGTCTTCGGCACCCCGGACGCGCGGGGCGGCTTCCTCGCAGACGAAGTCGAGAACCTCTCGAAGGTCGTCGTGGGCGCCAGATGCGGCGCGACCGTCGCCTATGGGCTCCAGATCGACCACTAGCAGGTTCAGGTTCTCCTCGTCGTCGGGGCCGGCCTCGCGTTCGGACGCCGGGAGGTCGAAGTCGTGGGCAGCCAGCGTCTCGACCAGGTCGACGCTGGTCTCGTAGACGACGTCTGCGGCCTCGGCGTAGGTCATCCCCAGCGCCTCGTCGTCGGTCCCGGGCTCGTCCAGCATCGCCTGATAGTCCACGCCCAGGACGCCCGCGACGCTCTCGCGGAGGCTCGGCGCCCCGGGATTCTCCAGGCGGGTGAGCGCGACCAGGTATTCGACGAGTCGGTCGTCGGCTGGCGGCTCGCCCATCGTGTGCAGGCCCATGCGGATCTGGGTCGTCTTGACGTCGGTCAGGTACTCGTGGACCCGTTCGACGAGCGTGTCGACGTCGACCTCGTCGCCGGGTACAGCTCCCTCCGCAAGGGTCGTGCCGGCCGCCTCGGGACCCCGGACGTCGGCGCGCTCGTCGATTTCGCCGGCGATCCCGAGTTCGACGGCCAGGTCGAGCTCGTCCACGAGGTCGCGGAGCTGGTCTTCGAGGTGCCGACCGTCGTCGGTGCGGGCGTCCTCCATGCCCGCCTCCCGGTAGCGGTCGGCCAGTTCTTCGAGTTCGGCGAGTTCGTCGTAGGTGCCCGCGTTCGACATCACGGGCGTCAGGTAATCGACGATGGCCGCGTACGAGCGGCGCTTGGCCTGCGTGCCTTCGCCGGGGTTGTTGACGATGTAGGGGTAGACGTTCGGCAGGTCGTCGATGAGCTGGTCGGGCGCGCTCTCACCGTTCAGCCCGACCGTTTTGCCGGGGAGCCACTCCAGGCTGCCGTGGGTTCCGAGGTGGACGACGGCGTCGGCGTCGAAGTCGTTCCGGAGCCAGCCGTAGAAGGCCACGTAGTCGTGGGGCGGCTGGAGGTCGGAGTCGTGGTAGACCTTCGAGGGGTCCATGCCGAAGCCACGGGGCGGCTGGACCGTGACGAGGACGTTGCCGAACTCGACGCCCGGGATGGCGAAGGGGCGGTCGGGCACGTCGCCCCACTCCTCGCGGACGCGCGCCTGGAATCGCTCGTCGGTCGCGTCGAACCACTCGCGGTACCGATCGGTCGACACGACGTCGACGCTCAGGTCTCGGACGTCCTCGGGCGCGACCCAGCGGTCGTCCAGGGTGAGTTGACTGGTCAGTTCCTCGACGAGTGACTGGCCGCTATCCGGGCGACGGCCCCCCAGATCGTACCCTCTGGCCCCGAGTTCGTCCAGCAAATTCACCGTACTTTCGGGGCTGTCCAGGCCGAACGCGGTCCCGATGCCGTCGTCGCTCGGCGGGTAGTTGTGGAGGACGACCGCCACGCGCTTGTCTTCGGTGGGCGTGTGGCGCAGTTCGGCCCAGTTGACCGCGAGGCGCGCGGCGTGGTCGACCCGGTCCTCGATGGGGAAGTGCTGTTTGGGCGCGGTGCCGACGCCAGCCGCGTCGTCGGTCCGCTCCTTGCCGCTGATCGGGTGGGTGATGACGTTCCCGTCGAACTCCGGCAGCGCGACCGAGAGCGCCAGTTCGAAGCCCATCACGCCGGTGTCGCTCGACTCGTAGCGCGAGCGCGAGCGCATCGTCGTGATCGTCTGGAGGACGGGGACGCCCAGGCGGTCGAGGAAGACGTCCTCGGCGGACTGGCCCTCGTCACTGGCGTCGCGGCCGCGCTCGTCCATCGACAGGGAGAACATGAACGACGAGCAGACGGCGTCGACGATCGGGTCGCCGGCGTCGTCGGTGAGCCACGCGTCGGTCACGCGCTCCGCGTCCCAGCCCTCGCCCGCGTCCTCGTCGGTCGCCGGGTTGCAGAAGATCGGGAGCGCGTTCGCCCCCTGGGCCTCCAGCGCGCGGACCTGGGCGTCGACGTAGCGCGTGTTCTCGTGGGTCCAGTGGGACTCGTAGAACCAGACGGCGACGGTCGGCTTCCCGGGGTCGTGGGTCGCCCGCAGTTCCTCGTACGACGCCCCGGGATGGTCGGGGTGGTAGACCCCTTCCGTCGGGAGCGCCACGGGGTCGTCGTACGAGCGGTCGCCCTCGCCGAAGCGATCGACGAGGTAGCGCACGCAGTTGGCGAAGTTGGCCGCGCCGCCCCTCTCGAGGTAGTCGTAGACGCGGTCTCGCTCCGTGGCGGGGACGGTCGTGTCCTCGATCGCGTAGGCGTCGCCGGTCGATTTGACGACCAGCGGGACGCCGGCTGACTCCAGGCGCTCGACGGCGTGGTCGTAGCCGGGCATGCTGTCCTCGGCGCCGTGCAGCCAGCAGACGACCGCCGTCGCGTCGACGAGGTCGTCACAGAAGTCGTCGACTGCCCCCTGGTCGTCCAGGTCGCTCTCGGAGCGGACGACCAGGTCGGCGTCGACGTCCGCGGCGGCGGACTGGACGGCCCCTAGCTCGTTCTCGGTCGCGGTGTACAGGCCGATCGTTGGCATAACGTTGTTAAACCCCTGTTGCGTTAGAACAACTATGATTGAATTGGGCGAGGACAATAAACCTTCCCACGACGGGCACGAGGGCCCCTCGTTCGGGGAGATCGTGGGCCAGACGGAACTCAAGCAGGCTTTACTCGCCGTCGCCGCGAACGACGCGCTCGACGGCCTCTTGCTCAGCGGCGAGAAGGGGACGGCGAAGTCCACGGCCGTTCGGGCCCTGCGAGCCCTCCTCCCCACCCAGCGGGCGGTCGCCGACTGCCCGTACGGCTGTCCGCCGGACCGGCCGACGGACCAGTGTGCGTCGTGTCGGGAGCGGACAGACCCGCCGACGGCGGAGCGGCCGGTCCCGCTGGTGACGCTCCCCCTCGGCGCCACTCGCGAGCGCGTCGTCGGTTCGCTCTCGGTCGCCGAGGCCCTGGCCGGCGACCACGAGTTCGAGCCGGGCCTCCTCGCACGTGCCAACCGCGGCATCCTCTACGTGGACGAGGTGAACCTGCTCGACGACCACCTGGTCGACGTCCTCCTCGACGCAGCCGCCAGCGGCGTCAACCGCGTCGAGCGCGACGGGGTCAGCGTCACGCATCCGGCGGACTTCACGCTCATCGGGACCATGAACCCGGAGGAGGGCGACCTCCGGCCGCAGCTCCGCGACCGCTTTGCCCTCCAGGCCACGGTGACAGGGTGTACTGACCTCGACGACCGCGTGGCGATCGTCGAGCGGGCACTCGGCGACGGCGATGGCGACGCCGAGTCACCGACGACCGCCGACCACCGCGACCGCCTCGCGACCGCCAGGGACCGCCTGGCCGACGTCGACCTGCCGCCGGCCTTCGCCCGGGAGATCGCAGAACTCTGCCGGGACGCGGGCGTCGACGGCCACCGGGCCGACATCGCCACTGCCCGCGCTGCTCGGACCTTCGCCGCACTCGACGACCGCCCGACCGTGTTGGAGCGGGACGTGCGGCGGGCCGCGTCGCTCGCCCTGCCCCACCGGCTCCAGGCCCGTCCCTTCGAGGACGCGCCGTCGCCCGACGACCTCCTCGACGAGCACTTCGAGGACGGCGAGCACGAGGACGGTGACGGCCCGGCTGACGAGGAAGCGGCCGACGAGAGCACCGACTCGTCGGCAGCCGGAGCGGCAGACAGCGAGGACGATCTGGCCGACTCGGGTCCAGCTACCGACCCCGACACCGACGACTCGGGTACGGCCCCACCGCAGTCGTCAGGGCCGGACGGCGAGGGGGCCGACGAGGAGTCGGCGGACCGGTCGCCCGACGTTGGCGCGCAGGCCCGAGGGGCCGACGGCGACGGTGACGGGACGGACGAACCCGACGGCGCCGAGTCGACGGACGGGGCCCCGGTAGTCCCGGGAACCGCCCGCGCGTCCGTCGGGACCGGTCGCGCACCCGACATCGATCCGCCCGACGCGGAGGAGGCGACCGCGGGCGGGGCCGGATCGCGGGCGGCGGCCGCCCCGTCGGTCGACGGGACCGGACCGCGCGTCCGCTCGGAGCCGGCGGACGCGACCGGGCAGATAGACGTGGGAGAGTCGGTGCGAGCAGCGACCCGGCGGGGGGCCACGGCCCTCGAATCGCGGGACCTCCGCCAGTCGGTGCGAGCGCGCTCGGCTAGCACGCTTGTCGTCTTCGCAGTCGACGCCAGCGCGTCGATGCGCGCGGCGATGCGGGCGGCCAAGGGTACGGTCCTCGAACTGCTCGAGGACGCCTACCAGCAACGCGACGAGGTCGCCTTCGTCGCCTTCGCGGGCGAGGACGCGGAGGTGCTGCTTCCCCCCACTGACAGCGTCACCCTGGCCGCTCGGCACCTCAAGGACCTGCCGACCGGTGATCGGACGCCTCTTCCCGACGGGCTGCGGACGGCCGCCGAGGTCGTCGAGCGGGCGGCGCCCGCAGCGAGCGTCCTCGTCGTAGTGACGGACGGCCGGGCAAACGTCGCCGACGGCAGCCCCGTCGAGGCGACGCGATCCGCGGCACGGGCCGTCGCCACCACAGGTGCCCAGGTCGTCGTCGTGGACGCTAGCGAGGACGATCGATCGAGCCTGGCCGGCGTCGTCGCGGAGGTGACCGACGGCACGCGGGTACCACTCTCGGCCCTCTCGGCGGACCGGGTCGACGCGGCTGCGCGCGCCGCGAACGAAACTCAGCTTTAGCGGCAGCGACAGTTTTACAATCACGCTTGCTGTTGTACAAGTGAGATTGATATGCCGACAGCCACCGACACCGTCCACGGCCGCATCGATCGAGCACGCACCACACTCTCGCCGGTACAGGTGGCCACCGGCGTGGCGATCGTCCTCGCGCTCGGCTTCGCGCTCCTGTTCGTCCAGGAGCCGCTGGTCCACGACGCGCTGCACAACTTCCGGCACACCGCTGGCGTGACCTGTCACTGACCATGTCGCTCCGACACGTCCGTCGCGGCGTCGTTGCCGGCCTGGTCGCCGGGCTGGCCTTCGGGCTGCTGACCGCGTTCGTGGCTAATCCGCTCGTCGGACTCGCCGACGGCGTGGCGCACGACGCGTCCGTCGAGGGCGGTCAGCACGCAGCGGCCGGGAGCCACCACGAGGGTGGCCTCGTCTCGCTGGCGGTCACCGAGGCGGTGAGCGTGGTTTCGGCCGTCCTCTGGGGCGTCCTGCTGGGTGCGGTCGTCTTCGGGGCCGCCTTCTACCTGCTGGAGCCGGCGATTCCTGGCACCGGCGCGACGAAGAGTGCCGTCGCCGGCGCCGCCGGGTTCCTCGTCGTCTCGGGGGCTCCCTGGCTCGCGCTGCCGCCCGTCCCGCCGGGCGCGGAACAGGCGCTGGCGACCGGCACGCGCCTCCAGCTGTACGCCGGGATGATGGTGGCCGGCGCCGTCGCCGTCCTCCTGGCCGGGCTCGCGTACCGTCGGGTGCGCCGACGGCGGGGCCGAGCCCTCGCCACCGCCACGGCCCTCGTTCCGGTTGCGCTGCTCGCGGTGCCCGCTACCCTGGCTCCCGCGCCGGGCGTCGAACACGGGCTCCCGCCGGAGCTCGCGGCCGGGCTGTCGGGCCTCGTCGTCCTGGGCCAACTCGCGCTCTGGGCGATCATGGCCGGCGTCCACGCCTGGCTGCCTCGCGACGACGCGCTCGCCGGGGACACCGGCGGTGCACACGTCGGTGACGGCGGTGTCGCTGCGGACTGACGCCCGACACTGGATCTCTCGAAAACAGGAACCGCCGCTCAGTCCAGGTCGGTGACGACGACCCGGTAGGAACCCCGCTCGGTCCCCTCGTCGTGGTAGACGACGGGTTCCTCGACGGCCGCGACAACGTCGCCGGCGAGGTCGATCGCAGCGACGACGCCCTCGGTCCTGCGCTCGGCGACCGGGCCGCCTGCCGCGTCACAGACCTGCCAGCCGTGACTCTCGGCGTCGCGCGTCCGGAAGTGTTGCGCGCCGGGGACGGCGACGCGGTCGCCGTCGGCGGCGACGCCGCTCGCGAATCCGCCGACGTCGGCCGTCCACGCGCGTTCCCCACCGGCCGTCACGCCGAACGCGGTGTGTTCGGTCGGATGCAGACGCTCGGTCTCGCGGCCCTCGGTCGCGTAGGTGTTGCCGGTGACGAAGACGACCCCGCCCTCGCTCGCGTGGACGTGGTTCGGATAGGCGTACAGGGTCTCGTCGCCAACGTCGGTCGGGCGTCCGAGGTCGACTCGCCAGCGGACGTGACCGTCGCGGTCGAGTCGGTAGCCGCGGTAGTCGGCGTGGCTGGCGACGACGGCGCCGTCTGGCAGGAGGGAGACGTCGCCGCACCGTCGCTCCCCGGGTGCCTCGGGGTCCCAGCGCGTTCGGACCGCGCCCGTCGCCGCGTCGAGGACCTGGAGTCCCGGACGGTGGTCCCCGGGACACCGGTTGTAGGCGACGGCCAGCCGGCCGTCGCGGTGGGCCAGCGCGATGGGCGAGGCGTCTGTCTCGTGGCGCCAGGCGACCGAGCCGTCGGACTCGAACGCGTAGACGACGCTCTCGAAGGACCGCGCGTCAACGTCGCGTTCGTAGCGGCGCGCCGCGGCGTAGCACCGCTCACCGTCGCTCGCGAGGGCGACGACGAAGGGCAGGAAGAACCGCGAGTCCTGCTGGGGCGGGCCGAGATCGGCCGCGGTGTCGAGACGCCAGCGGACCAGGCCAGTCTCGCGGTCGAGACAGCGGATCGTCCCCGTAGCCCCGCGTTCGCCGACGACGAGGCCGTCGTCGACGGGCTCGACTGCGACGACCGATCCGTCGTCGGCGTCGCCGGGAACCCACCACTGCTCGTCGAGGGTCCGCCTGTCGAAGGCACGGACGCCGCCGTCGGCCCTGCCGCCGACGACGAGGTCGTCAGTCAGCGCGACGGCAGACCTGCGCCCGGCGTGACGCGACCGCGCCGGTTCGACGTCCCCGAGGTGGGCGGTGCGGCGTCGCAGGGCCTCACTCATCGACCGGGAAGGCCTCGTGGAGCAGGTCGTGGGCGTCACCGAGGCCGGCGAGGACGTCCTCGCCCTGGGACCGGAGGCGGTGGACTGCCCGCTCGGCGTCGCGCACGGCCACGAGGCGGCCGCGCTTGTAGTCGTATTCCGGGTCCTCGGGGTCGGTCTCGGCGATTTCGGCCTCGAGGTCGACGAGCGCCGCGTCGAGGTGGCGCTCGACGGCGTCGAGGGTCTGGGCCTCGGCGAGGGCCTCGATGGGCCCCTCCATGTGGCCGTCGAGTTCTTGCGCCGCGTGCTCGCGGGCGTGGTCGTCCCCGGTGCCGAGGACGTTCATCAGTCCGAGTCGGAGTGCTTCGATTTCGTGGCAGCTCATGGTTACAGCGTTTGATCGACGAGGTCGGAGACGATGCGGTCCCGGTCGAGGTGGGACGAGACGATGCGCTCGGCGTCGTCGGCCCCGACGCCGCCGTACCAGACGCCGTCGGGGTAGACCGCGACCATCGGCCCCTCGCCACAGCGCCCGAGACACGACGAGCGGGTGATCCGCGCGTCGCAGGCGTCGGAGTCGCGGGCCGCCTGGCGGAGGCGTTCGAGGACCGCCGGCGCGCCCTCGGCGGCGCAGGTCTGGTTCGTACAGACCGCGACGTGGGCACCGGGCGCGTCGTGGGCGTGGGGCTCGTCGTCGACGTCCGTCCGATCGGCGTGCGTGGCCTGGTGGGTCATCGCGCGGAGCATCGCGCGGGCGCCGCCGACGTCTTCCTCGTAGCCGTCGAGTTCGACCTTGTACTTGCAGGTGTCACAGGACATCTGCACGCTGTCGGTCCGGGCGGCCTGCCAGCGGTCGCCGAGGACGTCGAGGAGCCGGGCGTCCGTCCCGAGCGGGTCGCCCGCCGCGGCGTCGACGTAGGGATACTCGTCGTCGAACTCGGCGGTCCACTCGCGGACCCGCTCGGTCAGGACGCCGTCCCCAAGCATGTACGGGAGGACGACGACCGCGTCCGGCCGCCCCGTGGCGATCCCGTGGAGCGCGTCGTCCAGGCGCGGTTCCGTGACGCCGACGAACGCCGTCTCGACGCGGTCGAACGCCCGCCCCTCGTAGCAGAGGCGGGCCAGTTTGTGGGCGTCGCCGTTGGCGTCGGGGTCGCTCGACCCACGCGCACAGAGAACGAGCACCACGTCGTCCGTCGCCCGGTCCCGGTTCAGTTCGGCCTCCACGGCGGCCGCCCGGTCGTCCAGCAGGTCGACGAGCGCCGGGTGAACCCCGAGGTGCGATCCGTTGTGTATCGTGAGGCCGTCGTACTCGGCGCGGGCCTGCTGGACGGCCAGGGGCACGTCGTTCTTGACGTGACTCGCCGCGAACAGCGAGCACTGGACGACGGTGAGTCGGGAGACCGACGGTGCGACGCCGGCGATGGCCTCGGAGATGGACGGCTCCGCGAGTTCGAGGAAGCCCGGGACCACCGGAACGCCGAGGCGTCCCTCCAGGCCGACGGCGAGTTCGCGAATCTGCTCGTTCGAGCGCTCGCGGCGCGAGCCGTGGCCGACCAGCAACACCGCCTCGTCGTCGAGCCCCGCCGGCGCGTCCCTGGCCTCGGCAGTCATTCCGCCAGCTCACCCACGTCGCCGCCCGTCGCTCGCTCGACGCTCCGGCGGAGCTTCTGCCGTCTGTCCGCGGCGTACAGCCCCGAGTCCCGGCTTCCGTCGTAGACCCACGACGCGAAGCCGGCCACGTCGGCCCCGTCGGCCAGCCCGAACCAGTACCCGCCCGAGGACGTCTCGCTGAGGTCGTCGGTCGGCACGTCGGGGTCGGCGCCGTCGAGGAGCGAGCGGACCGTCCGGAGGAGCGCCTCGTCGTCGTGGACGAAGGAGACGCCGACCGCCCCGGCGGACTCCCGGAAGCAGACGGTACCGCAGGCTTCGAGGAGGCCGCGAACGAGCTGCGGCCGGTGGTCCGCGAGGGCGTCGAGGCGGTACCCGCCGGGCTGGCCGTCGATGGGGAGGCCGAGTGCGGCGCTCGCCCGGTCCGCCGGCGCGCCCACGACCTGGAGTTCGTACTCGTCCTCGAAGCGGACCATGGACGCGTCGTGGGCCGACTCGCGCTCGGCGACCCGGTGGTCGGCGTCCGTCCGCCCGGCCCCGGCCACGGCCGCTAGCGCGTCGGCGGCCGTCTCGTCCCCGACCCGGACGGTTACGCAGCCGTCGGTCAGGTCGCCGTCGCCGGCGACCCGTCCCCAGAAGTAGGCGGTTCCCGGCGTCGCGGCGAGCAGGTCGTCCACCGGTGCGGGCGTCGGGGTGGAGGCGCTCCCCGTGGCGTCACTCATCACGTCCCTCCCCGCCGACTTCGGCGACGTCGATGGCGCCGACGGGACAGGCCGCCGCGGCCTGTTCGGCGTCCGCACGCCGGTCGTCGACGAACCTCGCGGTGACTGCCCCGTCGCCGGGAGCGTCACCGATGGTCGCCAGGCCGTCGGCGGCCTCGACGAACCGCTCGTCGCGGACGAGGCAGGCGAAGATGCCCTCGCAGGCGTCCCGGTCCAGGCGGACCTCGTACTCAGTAGTCATACTTGGACTCGTAGCCCCGCGGGGTCACCATCCGGTCGTCCCAGACGTAGGTGTCCTCGTTGCCGACGAGGATCGTCGTCGTCATGTCGATCAGATCGGTCTCGCCCAGGTCCTCGAGGTCGCCCAGTTCGACGATCTCGACCTGCTCGTCCTCGCGCCCCGCGCCGTGGACGACGCCGACGGGGGTGTCGGCGCCCCGGTGTTCCAGCAGGATCTCGCAGCACTTCTCGAAGTTCTCGCGGCGCTTACGACTCCAGGGGTTGTAGATCGCGATGGTGAAGCCCTCGCCGGCGACGGCGTGGAGGCGCGACTCGATGGTCGGCATCGGCGTCAGGTGGTCCGACAGAGAGACGCTGACGGTGTCGTTGACCAGGGGCGCGCCGAGTCGCGCGCCACAGGACTGGGCCGCCGGGACGCCGGGGACGACCTCGAAGTCGACCATGCTCGCGGTCCCGCCCTTCGATTCGAGAATCTCCAGCGCGAGGCCGGCAAGCGCGTAGACGTTGGGGTCGCCGCTCCCGATGATGGCCACGTCGTTGCCGGCCAGGGCGCGGTCGATCGCCTCCTCCGTGCGCGAGACCTCGCCGCACATCGGCGTGTCGTAGATGTCGTCGGCACCCTCGGTGATCTCGTCGGGCAGCAGGTCGACGTAGGTCGTGTACCCGACGATGTGTTCGGCCTCGCTCAGGGCGGCCCTCGCGCGTGCGGTCATGCCCTCGGGCTGACCGGGGCCGAGACCGACGGCCAGGAGGCGCCCCGGGTCGGCGTCGAAGTCCTCCACGGTGGCGCCGACGGCTTCCTCGTCGTCGCTCGACGAGGCGCCACAGCCGGAACTGCTCGTCGCCTCCGATGACGTGGACGCCCCGCACTTGGACGTGGATTCGTCGGTATCAGAGGCTGATGCACCGCACTGTGACGTCGTGTCCGTCTCGGTGCTCGCCTCGGTGGTTTGGCTACTCGATGCCCCGCACGTCGATTCCGTAGACGGTTCGCTCGCGGCATTGCCGCTCGCGGATTCCGAGGCGCTTCGCGCCTCGCTGGTCCCGTCAGTCGTCGGTTCGTCGGTGCTCATCGTTCAGAAGTCCTCCACGTCACGCCCGCCGCGCGGGGTGACGAGGTGGTTCCCGTGGTCGTTCTCCCAGACGTGGGTCTCGTTCGTGCCGACGATGATCGAGGTGCCCATGCCCCCGACCTCCTCGTCGTGTTCGGTCGCCGCGCCCAGGGTGGTGATCGTGTGCGTCTCGTCCTCCAGGTTCCGGCCAGCGTCGCCGCGGCCGGCGTCGTTGACGATCGCGACGGGGACGTCGTCGGCCCGCTGCTCGCGGATCACGTCGATCGCGCGCTCGTAATCCCGCCAGCAGTTGTACAGGACGATCACGAAGCCGGAGATGGCCGCGGCCCGGAGCTTCTCGGCGATCTCCTCCCAGCCGCGCCACTTGTCCGACAGCGAGACCGTACAGAAGTCGTTCGAGAGCGGGGCGCCGACGTTGGCCGCCCCGCCCAGCGCCGCCGTGACGCCGGGGACGATCTCGATGGGAACGTCGTAGGCCGCCTCCTCCTCGGCCATCAGGTACAGCAGGTCGCTCTTGCCGTAGACGTTCGGGTCGCCGCCGGAGACGTGGGCCACGTCCTCGCCGTCGCGGACCCGTTCGAAGGCCTCCTTCGCCAGTTCGACCTGCCGGCCCATCGAGGAGCGGACGATTTCCTGTTTGGTGCCGTCCGGTCGCGCCGCGACGCCGCCGTCGGACCGTCGTTCCGACGAGGCCCCGGAACCGTCGGTTCCGGGACCGCCGTCGGTGACTGCCTCCTCGGGCGGAATCGTCCCGTCCCGCCGGAGGAACTCCTGGTAGAGGTTCGAGGCGATGACGCAGTCGGCGGTCGCGATCACGTCCCGCGCACGCTGGGTCATCGCGTGGGGGAGACCGGGGCCGATGCCAACGACGTAGAGTGTGCCCATCTCGTCGGCGGTGCCAGACGCGTCGTCCACCGCCATCCTACCGCCCCACCGCCACGGTCACGGCGTCGTCGAACCGCTCCTTCTCGCGGAGCAGTTCCTGCTCCCGGCCGCCGGCGATGGCCGAGGACTCGGCGATACCTGGCCAGCCGATGAGTTCCTTGGCGCGCGAGGGCGAGGGTCCCTCGTGGTCCAGCAGCGTCTCCTTCTCGAAGTGGACGACGCCGACGCCGACCTCCTGGGCGGCCGCGTAGAGGCCCTCCTCGCCCTCCTTTCGGGTGGCCGTCGCGACGAAGTCCACGTCGTCGAAGCCCAGGTCGATGTCGGCCAGCGCGGTCTCCCAGGCGTCGAGGACCTGCCGCTCGTCCACGCCGGCGACGGTGCCGGTTCCGAGGACCACGCCGTCGTCGGCGTTGCGCTTGAGGACGGTCACGTCGTCGCCGACGAGGACGGCCCGGGGTCCGTCGAGGCGGGCGACCGGCCCGAGTTCCTCGTTCAGCACCGCGAGGTTCGTCGCGACCGTCGAGTCGCCGTTGACGACGTGGGTGTCGAGCGCCTTGGCCTTGCTCTCGACGCCCTGCTTGCCCGCGGCCTCGCTCGCTGTCGTCGTGGCGGGCACCGCACCCATCTCCGCGAGGTCGCCCGCGACCTGGTTCGCGCCGTGGTGGCCGCCGGTGATGGGGATGGCCCACGTGAGTTCCTCGTCGACGACGACGATCGCTGGGTCGTCCCACTTGTCGTCGAGCAGGGGTGCGGTCTTGCGCATCGCGATGCCCGAGGCCATCAACCCGACGAAGCAGTCGTACTCGCCCCAGTGCTCGGCGAAGACGTCGCCGTGGTACTCGATGACGTCGACGGTGTCGTAGCCGTCGCCGATGCCGTCGACGATCTCTTCAGCCGTGTCTATCTTTCGCTCGAAGGAGATGATCGCAATCTCCTCCGCAACTTCGCCATCGCTGTCCGGCGTCGAACAGTGGCCGCCTCCGCCGCCGTCGTCGCTCTCGCTCGATTCGTCCGTCGTCGTGTCGCTGGTGTCCGTACTCATCAGTCGTCAGCCTCCGTCTGTGCGTCTTCGCCACGGTTCGCCCAGCCGTCGTAGAGGTAGGAGCGCTCGTAGCCGGCTTTCCGCGCCGCGTCGCCGATGACGACCATCGCGGAGGCTCGGTACCCGGCCTCGTCCAGCTTGTCGCCGATGGTCCCGATGGTCCCCTCGATCACGTCCTCGTCTGGCCAGGAGGCGTGGTAGACGACGGCCACGGGCGTGTCCGGATCGTGCCCCTCGTCCAGCAGGCGATCCATCGTCTCGCTCACGGCGTGGGTGCCGAGGTAGATGCACGTCGTCACGTCGCCCATCCCGACGAACTCGCCGACGTGATCGTCCTCGGCGTCCAGCGTCGTCCCCTGGGGACGCGTGAATGCGACGTGGTTGGCCACGCCGTTGAGCGTCAGTTGCGTGCGCAGGGTCGCGCTCGCGGCGAAGGCCGACGTGACGCCCGGCACGATGTACGTCGGAACTCCCTCGTGTTCCAGGGCGTCCATCTGCTCGACGGCGGCCCCGTAGACCGCGGGGTCGCCGCTGTGGAGCCGCACGACCGCCCGGCCCGCCTCGTAGGCGTCGCGCATCAGCGGGATCAGCTCCTCGAGGTCCTTGCCGATGGAGGAGACCTGCTCGGCGTCGTCGCAGTACTCGTCGAGCAGTTCGCTGTTGACCAGGGACCCGGCGTGGACGACGAGGTCGGCGGCCTCGACCAGTTCCCGGCCGGTGACGGTCAACAGGCCCGGGTCGCCCGGCCCTGCCCCGACGAAGGGGATGCCCTCCTGGATCTCCCCCGCGGTTCGCGACCCGACGCGGTCGTCCCGGTCCTGGGCCCGCGCGGCCGTCTCGGCGTCGATCGCGTCCTGGGGATCCGTCATCGCGGCGGCACCTCCGGTACCTCGTCGCCGTGCGCGATGCCCTCGGCGAGTTCCCAGGCGATGGCGTCGCTCGGGGGCTGGCAGTCGTCCTCGACGCCGGCCGCCTCGGCCGTTCGGGCACCGACGCCACCGTCCGTCTTCGGTGTCGCCGTCGACTCGTCGGCCGTCGCGTCGAAGGTCGCCGTCGCCGGCTGGTCCCGCCGTCCGGGTTTCTCCGCGTACGCGAGGGTGTAGTAGTCCCGCTCCTCGACCGCTTCCGGGTCGTCGGTCACGACGGTCTCGCCCTGTTCCATGTACAGCCGGCGGCCGTAGACCACGTCGTAGCCCGCGGCGGTCAGGCCCTCGTGCGTCGCGGGCGCGTCGGTCACTTTGAACAGGACCATGCGGTCGGGTCCAGTGGGTGCCGCGCCGCCGGCAGCCTCGTGGAGCGCGACGGACGAGCCGGCGGTGATCTCGACTCCGAGGGCGGTCGTGAACGCGGTCACGGCACTCACCCCGGGGACCGTCTCGACGGCCACGTCGGGGTGGAACGCGTCGAGCGTCCGCCGGAGGTGGCCGAAGGTCGAGTAGACGTTCGGGTCGCCGAGCGTCACGAACGCTGCCGTGCCCTCCCGCGCCGCGGGTGCGATTTCGGCGGCCGCCGCCCGCCAGGCCCGCCGGAGTTCGTCCTCGTCGCGGGTCATCGGAAAGTCCACGTCGCCGACGCGGTCCGTGGGGACGTGCTCGGTCGCGACGGAGCGCGACAGGCGGCCCGGCGAGTACACCACGTCTGCCGTCTCGAGGATCTCCTTGCCCCGGACCGTCACGAGGTCGGCCTCACCGGGTCCGAGGCCGACGCCGTAGAGGGTCATCGGGGGCGCCCTCCGTCGGCGGCGACGTCGCCAGCGGTGCTGGCGTCACCGTCGCCGGCGCCGCCGACGAGCATGTAGACGGGGTTGTCAGCGTCGAAACTCGTCGCCCCCGCGAGGTCGTAGCCGTGGCTGACCTGGAACTGGACGACCTCGTCGAGCAGGTCGCGGTCCCGGAAGGCCTGCGTCGCCGCCCCGGCGACCTCCAGGCGGGAGACGTTCATGACGACCCGATCGACGCCGGTCGCGACGGCGTGGTCGAGGACGGCCTCGTAGTTGCGACTCCCGCCGAGGAACAGCGCGTCGGCGTCGTCCGGCAGTCCCTCGGGGGCCTCGGCCTCGCGCAACTCGACCGCGGCGTCGACGTCGTTCGCGGCGAGGTTCTGCTCGGTCACGTCGAGTCGGTCCTGCTTGCGTTCGAGCGCAGTGACCCGCCCCGCCCGGCGCGCCGCCTCGATGGTGACGGCGCCCGTACAGGAGCCGACCTCGACGAAGTGGTCGGGCCAGGCGAGGTCGAGTTTGCGCTGCAGCACGGCCCTGACCTCCGGCTTGGTCGGACCGGCCTTCGCGTCGTGGGGAAGTGAGACGCGGGACATCGCCCAATACAAGTATCGTGGAGCGTAAAACAATTGTGGTTGTTTTAGGACAATACAATTTGGGATCGGGGGGCAGAGCGCGCCGCGTACGGCAGTTGCGGGCGAACTAGTGCAAACTTATTTGCGTTCGAGGCACCGATGACCGGCAATGTCGAGTCCCGGTGCCGGGGGCCGCGAGACGGGTGTCCTCCGGAGCAAGCGGCGGGCCACGCGCTACCAGATCCTCGTGGAGATCGCCGAGCGCCAGCCGGCCGTCAGCCAGCAGGAGATCGCCGACGCGATCGGGATCACGGCCCAGGCCGTCTCGGACTACCTCCAGGACCTGGTCGAGCAGGGCTACGTGGACAAGGGCGGGCGGGGTCGCTACGAGGTCACCAAGGAGGGCGTCGACTGGCTCATCTCCCAGACGGAGGAACTGCGCGAGTACGTCCAGCACGTCTCGGCGGACGTCATCGGCGAGGTCGAGATCGTCACCGCTCTCGCGGCGACGCCGATCGAGGAGGGCGAGACTGTCACGCTGACGATGCGCGACGGCGTGCAACACGCCGTGTCGGGCGACACGGGCGGCGCGACCGCGGTCGCGGTGACGAGCGCCGACGAGGGCCAGGACGTGGGCGTGACGAACGTGACCGGCATCGTCGACTTCGAGCCGGGGACCGTCACCATCCTGACGATCCCCCGGGTTCGCGACGGCGGGAGCGCCGCGGTGGACGCGGCGATCACCGCCCGCCGGGCCACCGCGAACGACCTCGTGGCGGTGTCCGGAACCGAGGCCCTGGCTGCCGCGCGCGCCGCCGACGTCGAGCCGGACGTTCGGTTCGGCACGGCCGACGCCGTTCAGGAAGCGGCCACCAAGGGCCTGGACGTGCTGTTGCTCGCCGCGAGCGGGACGCTCTCGCGGCACACCGACCGGCTCGGCGAGGGCACCGTCAACTACGAGGTGCTGGACGCCGCCGAGGAGTAGTCCCGCTGGCTCCCACCGCCGTCCGTCACGACAGCCGCTCCCGAATCGTCGTCGCCGTGGCCTCGCCCACGCCGTCGACGCTCCGCAACTCCGCAGCCGAGGCCTTCCGGACGCCCTCGACGCTGCCGAAGCGTCGCAACAACCGCGTTCGGGTCTGCGGGCCGATACCGGGCACGTCCTCCAGCACGGTCGAGACGTCGTCGCGCAGGGTCTCGTGGTACTGCTGGGCGAACCGGTGGGCCTCGTCGCGGACGCGCTGCAGGAGCTGTAACGCTGGATCGTCGCGCCCCCACTGGACGCTTCCGTCCGGCGTGACCACGCGCTCCTCGGCCTTCGCCAGCCCCACGGCGTCCACGTCCCACCCGACCTCGTCGAGGGCCTCCCGCGCGGCCGAGAGTTGCCCCTCGCCGCCGTCGATCACGAGCAGGTCGGGGTCCGGGCGGTCGTCGCGGCCCTCGACGGCCCGCTTTGCGCGCCACCGGAGCAGCGCCCGCATGTTCGCGTAGTCGTCGTTGGTCTCGTCGAGCTTCTTCCGGCGGTACCCGGCCTTGGCCGCGCTACCGTCGACGAAGCAGACGTCGCTCCCGACGACGTCGGCCCCACCGGCGTGGCTGACGTCGAAGCCCTCGATGCGATCGGCGGCCTCGATGCCGAGCTTCTCGACCAGCGCCGCGACGCCGGTGTCGGTGCGCTCGCCCCGGCGGGCGTTCTTCGTGGCCAGGTCGACGAGCGTCGCGTCTCGGCCGGCGCCGGGCACGCGAAGCTCGACGCCCGCCGACTCCAGCCAGTCGCCGAGCCCCTGCCGGTCGGGCCGCTCCGGACAGAGGATCGCGTCGGGCAGGTCGCGCTCCGCGTAGTACTGGGAGACGAAGGCCGCGAGGACGGCCGGCGCCTCCTCGGTGCCGTCGGGGAGCGCGAGGGTGTGGTGGTCGCGCTCGACCAGCTGGCCGTCACTCGCGTGGAGGCGGGCCACCGTCGCGTTGCTCCCCTCGAGGGACACGCCGAGGACGTCGACCTGCCGGCCGTGGCCGTCGGCGTTCGAGACGGCCGCACCGCTGGTCTCGTGGAAGGTCTCGACGGCGTCGAGGCGGTCGCGGAGGTGGGCGGCCCGCTCGAACCGTTTCGCACCGGCCGCCTCCTCCATCGCGGCGCGGAGCGGTTCGGTGAGGACGCCCGTCTCGCCGGCGAAGAAGCGCTCGACGCGCTCGACGTCGCCAGCGTAGGCGTCAGCGCCGATCTCGTCGGTACAGGGGGCAGTGCAGAGCCCCATCTCGTAGTCCAGGCAGGGCCGGTCGCGGCCGCTGTACTTGTGGTCCGAGCAACTGCGGACGCCGTAGGTCTCCCGGAGCGCCTTGACGACGGTCTCCAGGCGGCCCACGTCGGTGAAGGGGCCGTAGACGGTGGCGTCGGGGTCGGGGTCGCGGGTGACCTCGATGCGGGGAAACGCGTGGTCCGTCAGCTGGACCATCGGATAGGACTTGTCGTCCTTCAGGCGGACGTTGTACCGCGGTCGGTGGCGCTTGATGAGGTTGGCCTCGAGGAGGAGCGCCTGGGTCTCGGTGTCGGTGACGGCCACGTCGACTGACCCGGTCCGCGCGACCATCTGGCGGATGCGCTCGCTACGGGGGTCGGCGTAGGAGCGAACGCGGTCACGGAGGTCCACGGCCTTGCCGACGTACAGCACTTCGCCGGGCGTCTCGTCGGCCTCGAGGACCGGCCCCTCGTGACCGGCCGCGGCGGCCACGCCGTCGTCCGCCTCGGCGTCGACGGCCCGGGTCGCCGGGTCCCTCTCGTCGGCCAGGAAGTAGTAGACGCCGGGCTCGCGGGGCAGGTCGTTCGCCCGGTCGCGGACGTCACCCGGTTGCATCGGACCGGGGTAGGCGCCGGGCGTAGTTGAGGGTCACGCCTCGCGGAGCGGATCGCCGTCGGGTCCGCCTGCAGTCGAGCGGTCGCCCGGGAAGATCGCCGCTTCGAGGCGGTCGCTCGTCGCCCCGGCGTCGTCGGGTCTGGGCAGGTGGACGTCTCCGTCGTCACCGGCGACCTCGACGACGAGCGTCGGCGTTCGGGTGATGAGGTAGCCACCGAGGACGAGGGCGCCCAGGAGTGCGCCGAGGGCACCGAGCCCCTGGAGGATGGCGTCGAGCTGGCGCAGCAGGTCCAGCATCCCCTGGACCGCGCCGAGGACGCCCCCGATCCCCACGCCAGCCGTCCCGCCGGTCGAGAGGTCGACGCTCCCCACGATGCCGCCGAAGTCCACGACGGTCCCGATCCCCAGGAGGACGAGACCGATGACCGCCCAGCGGACGCCACGGGCGAGCAGGGCCCCGTTCGCCTCGGCCCCGGTCGAGACGCCGACAACGTTCGGCCGCTCGACCTGCCGGAAGTTCGCGCCGTCCGAGTCGGGGGTGAACGCGAGCACGCGGTGGGAGGTGACGACGACGCGCGCCCCCTCGACGGCGACGGTCTCCCGGACGGTCTCGCCGTCGTAGAGGAGGTCCTGGATGCGGTCGGCCCACCGAGGGTCCGCACCGTCGGCCCCGAGGGCGTCCTCGATCCGCTCCCGCACGCCGGCCATGGGCTCCCCTGGACGCCGAGCGGCTTGAAGCTGTGGCCCGTCTCGGAGGATACAACACACGCGACCGCGAACCCGCGGGCATGAGCGAGTCCGAGCGGGTCTGGCTGGTCGAGCGGAGCTACAGCGACAAGGGGCTGGTGACGCTGATCTACGCGACGTCGGACGGTGAGCGCCACCTCCGGATGCAGCGCTCGTCGACCATGCTGCAGTCCACCGACGTCACGGCCGCCGTGGACGCCGAGGTCGACCGACTGCTGCCGGTCGAGGACGAGGCGACCCGGGACCGGTACGCGGCCGAAGCCGAGCGGATGCGGGACCGTCACGATCCCGACGACGCGGTCTGAGTCGGGGACGGCCGCCGATCAGGCGTCGCAGGTCGGCACGTCGATCTCGATGCGGGTGCCGCCGAGGGCCGAGTCCCCGATCGAGAGGGACCCGCCGGCGAGGCTGACGATCCAGTGGATCGACCAGATTCCGAGTCGGTCGGCGTGCCGCAGGGGACTCTCGCCCTCGGTGAGTACCTCGATTTCGTCCTCCGGGATGCCGGGCCCGTCGTCGTCCACCTGGATGGTGAGCCAGCCCGACTCGTCGGCGGACAGGCGAACGGCGACGTGCGGGTCTGCTCGCTCGTTGTGCTTGACGGCGTTCTCGATGGCTTCCTCGATGGCCTGGAGAACGCCGATCCCCTGGACGGTCACGCTCTGCTCGGGGAGTTCGAGTTCGACGGTGGCGTCCGTGTACCGCTCGCGGAAGCCGTCGACCAACAGCGGAAGCTGTTCGTTCAGCGAGAGCCGCGTCTCGGAGCTACTGGCGGCTTCCAGGACCGACTCGGTCCGGCGGACGGTTTCGGTCAGCGAGCGCAGGTCCGACGCGGCGGCGCGGATCCGGTCGAGGGATTCGGGAACCTCGTCCTCGTCGGCCGCGAGCACCTCCGCGTGGCCGCCGATGACCGTCATCTTGTTGCGAACGTTGTGACGGAGGACGCGGTTGAGCACGCCGAGGCGCTCCTCGCGGACCTTCCGCTCGGTGATGTCCGTCTGGAACCCGACGAAGTGCGTCAGGTCGCCGTTGCCGTCCCTGACCGGCGCGACGTCGACCTTGTTCCAGAACTTCTCGCCGTTCTTCCGGTAGTTGACCACGTCGAGCGAGACCTGCCGCTCCTCGTCGATCGCCCGGTGGAAGGCCTGGCGCGTCTCGGGGTCGGTTTCGGGTCCCTGCAGGAATCGACAGTTTCGCCCGATGGCCTCGTCCGCATCGTAGCCCGTCATCGCCTCGAAGCGGTCGTTGACGAAGACGAGGGGGTTGTCGGGGCGGTGGGGGTCGGTCAGGGTGATGCCGATGGGCGCCTCGTCGGTGGCGCGTCGCTGGATCTGAAAGTCCCGCCAGCCCCAGTGTACGAGCAGGTACAGCAGGACGGCGGTCGCCAGCACCTCCACCAGCCCCTTGACGGCCTGGAGCGTCCCGAGGAGCGGTTCGTCGACCACCGCCACGAGCAGGACGTCCGAGACGACCAGGCCCAGCAGGCCAAACACCAGGTAGATCGCGGCGATCCGCGCCGGCGTGAGCCGATGACTGCCGAAGGGTGCGGGGGCCATGCGTGTCGTCGACACTACTCCTGGTGCGTGGTACCGATGAACGCACGACACAAAAACGTCTCGCACGGCCCGAGGAGCGCCCACGCCACTCAGCGCCGCGAACGCGACTTGTTTTCGCGCCGATTCGAACGCAATCGATTTACAGCCGGGTCGTGCAGGGGCCGGCATGGCAGCCATCCAACTCGACGGCGTCACGAAGCGATTCGGCGCCGTCACTGCCCTCCAGACCCTCGACCTCACGGTCGAGCGCGGCGAGATATTCGGCTTTCTCGGGCCCAACGGCGCCGGGAAGTCGACCGCCATCGACGTGCTACTCGACTTCGTTCGGCCCGACGCCGGGACGGCCTCGGTCCTCGGCCTCGACTCGGCCACCCGGACCGTCGAGATCCGCCGGCGCACCGGCGTCCTCCCCGACGGCTACGCCGTCTTCCCCGCGATGACGGGCTACGATCACCTCGAGTTCGCCATCGAGGCGGCCGGTGCGGACGAGGACCCGGACGCCCTGCTCGAACGGGTCGGCCTGACCCGGTCTGAGGCCGCGCGCGAGGCCGAGTCCTACTCGAAGGGGATGGCCCAGCGCCTGACGCTGGCCGTGGCTCTCGTCGGCGAGCCGGACCTACTCATCCTCGACGAGCCGACGACGGGCCTCGATCCCGGCGGCGCCCGGCGGATGCGCGAGATCATCCAGGCGGAGTGCGACCGCGGCGCGACCGTCTTCTTCTCGAGTCACATCCTCGCGCAGGTCGAAGCGGTCTGTGACCGCGTCGGCATCCTCCGGGACGGGCAACTGGTGACCGTCGACACCATCGACGGCCTCCGCGACGCTGCGGGCACCGAGGGCGAACTGCGCCTCCGGATCGACGGCTCGCCGGCGGCCGTCCGAACCTCCCTCCCCGATCGCGTGTCGCAGGTCGCGGGCGTCGACCGTGCGACCCTCGACGGCGACGCGCTGGTCGTCACCTGCGACGACGCCGCCAAGGCCCGGGCCATCGCGGCCTGTCTCGAGGCCGGCGCGACGGTCGCCGACGTCGAGACGAGCCGCCGGTCGCTCGAGGACCTCTTCGTCGCGGTCACGGGGGACGACCCGTGAGCTGGCGTCTCGTCGCCCGTAAGGACGTCGCGGACGCGATCCGCCAGTACCACCTCCACCTCACCGGCGTCGTGGCGGTCCTGCTGTTCGGCGGGACGGCCTACGTCACGTCTCGGACCTTCGAGGGTATCGGCGCCCCGCCCGGCGCGGTCGCGGGTGCCCTCGCGACGCTGGGAACCTTCCTCGTGCCACTCCTCGCCGCCGGCTTCTCGCAGGGCGACGTCGTCGGGATGCGCGAGCGCGGCGACCTCAAGCTCCTGCTCGGCCTGCCATTCGCCCGGCGAGACGTGATCCTCGGGTCCGTCGCCGGGCGGACGGTCGTCGTCTGGGCGTCGGTCCTGTTCGGCGTCGGCGCGGCGACCCTGGTCGCACTCGCCCGCGGCGCGAACGTGGCCTTCGACTTCCTCCTGTTCGCCACGGGGATGATCGGCGTGATCGGCGCCGTCTTCGTCGCCATCGCGATCGGAATCTCGGCGTCGGTCAGTACGGAGACCCGGGCCGGCGCCCTGGCCATCGCCGCGTACTTCCTGTTCGTCTTCCAGCTCTGGAACGCCATCCCCATGGCGGCCCTCTGGGCGGTCAACGGCTTCGCGCTCCCCCCGTCCTCGCCCACCTGGGTCGACGTGGTGATCAACTGCAACCCCGTCCTCGCACTCTGGAACGTCTTCGCCGCGGTCCTCCCTGGCAATCCGAGCTTCGTCGCGCGGCTGCCCTCGACGCCGCCCGTCTACCGGACGGTCCCCTTCGCGGTCGGCGTCCTCGCGGCGTGGCTCGTCGGGCCGGTCGCGCTCGGCGCCCGGCGGTTCGACCGGACGGACCTCTGAGCGCCGCCAGCGGGTTTCCCTTTATCAGTCTGCCGACCGACAGGTTCCGCATGGCCGCCATCCACCTCGACGGGCTGGTCAAGCAGTTCGGCGACGTCCGGGCCCTGGACGGCGTCGACCTCTCGGTGCGCGACGGCGAGATCTTCGGCTTCCTGGGCCCCAACGGCGCGGGCAAGTCGACGACCATCGACGTGCTGCTCGACTTCGTGCGCCCGACGAGCGGCACCGCGACCGTCCTCGACATGGACGCCCAGGCCGAGAGCACCGCCATCCGGGCGCGAACGGGCGTCCTCCCCGAGGGGTACCACCTCTACGACCGCCTCACGGGCCGCCAGCACGTCGAGTTCGTCCGCGAGTCGAAGGACCTCGACGTCGACCCAGTGGCGGCCCTGGAGCGGGTCGGCGTCGCCGACGCCGTCGACCGGCGTGCCGGTGGCTACTCGACCGGGATGAAACAGCGCCTCATGCTCGGGATGGCCCTGGTCGGGGATCCAGACGTCCTGATCCTCGACGAGCCGTCGTCGGGCCTGGACCCCGCCGGCGTCCGCGACGTCCGCGAGGTCGTCCGCGACGAGGCCGGGGACGGCACGACGGTCTTCTTCTCCAGTCACATCCTCAGCCAGGTCGAGGCCGTCTGCGACCGCGTCGGCATCCTCCGCGGGGGCCGGGTCGTCGCCGTGGACACGGTCGCCGGGCTCCGCGACGCGGTCGGCACCGACGCGACGCTGCGCGTGACCGTCGAGGGTGACCCGGACCGCGTCGAGGCCGGCGTCGACGCCGTGCGGGAGGTCGCAGGCGTCACGTCGGTCGGGCGTGCGGGCGCAGACGTCGTGGTCCGCGTCGAGGACCGCGGCAAGATCGAGGCGCTCCACGCCCTCGAGGACGCGGGGCTGGCGATCCGGGACTTCGAGACGCAGGAGGCCTCTCTGGAGGAACTGTTCCTGGCGTACGCGGAGGGCGACGGATGAGCTGGCGGGCCGTCGCTCGGAAGGACTTCCGGGACGCCCGGCGGTCGCGCGCGCTGTGGGCGCTCTCGTTGCTGTTCGTCGTCCTTTCGGTCCTCGTCGCCGTCGCCTTCGCCACGGTCGACCTGATCGGCGGGGCCGACCCGTCGCCGACGGACCTCGTCACGTTGCTCGCGGGCGCCGTCGGGACCTTCGTCTCCCTCGCGGCGGTCGTCACCTGCTACCGGACCCTGGCCGGCGAGCGCGAGAGCGGGAGCGTCAAGATCCTGATGGCGCTGCCGCACAGTCGTGGTGACGCGGTTCTCGGCAAGCTCGTCGGTCGAACGGCCGTCCTCGCGGTCCCCGTCCTCGGGGGGTTGCTCGCTGGGGTCGCCGTGGGCTCCGCGCTGCTCGGCGCGGTCGCCGTCGGTCCGACGGTGGCGCTGCTGGCCGCGGCACTGGCGTTCACGCTCGCGTACGTCAGCATCGTCGTCGGCCTCTCTGCCACGACGGGGACCACCACCCGCGCCGCCGCGCTGGCGGTGGGCTTTTTCGTCGTGATCGAACTGTTCTGGGACGTCTTCGTCCTCGCGCTGGTCTACGCTGCCAGCGGCTTCACCGTCCCCACCGGCGGGTTGCCCGACTGGACGTTCCTCCTCAATCAGGTGCCCCCGACCAGCAGCTTCGTGACGACAGTGTCGCTGTTCGTGGGCGAGAGCCCGTCGACGGCCGGGGCCGCGCCAGTCTACGTCACCCCCTGGGTCGGCGTCGTCGTCCTCGCGGCCTGGATCGTCCTGCCCGCCCTGCTCGGCTACGCCCGGTTCTCGGCGGCCGACCTCTAGTCGGACGAGACGCCGTGGTCGGCCAGGACCGCCTCGAACGCGGCCTGGTCGACGGTCGGGACCCCCTCGGCCGCCGCGTCCTCCTGCTTGGACTGGCCGGGGTTCTCGCCGACGACGAGGTAGTCCGTGTTGCCGGAGACGCTGCTGGTCGCCGACCCGCCGTGTCGCTCGACGAGGTCCTGGGCCTCGCTGCGGGTGTAGTCGTCCAGGGCGCCGGTGAAGACGAACGTGAGCCCGGCCAGTTCGTCGCCCGCCGCCACGTCGTGCTCCTGCGGGGTGACGTGGTCGAGCAGGTCGTCGATGATGGCCGCGTTCCGATCGCTCTCGAAGAACCCACGGATCTCCGCCGCGACCCGTGGCCCGACGTCCTCGACCTCGCGGAGCGCCTCCTCGTCGGCCGACCGGATCGCGTCGAAGGTCCCGAAGTGTCGGGCCAGGTTCCGGGCCGTCGCCGGGCCGACCTCGGGGACGCCGAGGCCGACGAGGAAGTCCGGGAGCGGTGGCTCGCGGGCGTCCTCGAGTTCCGCGAGGAGGTTCTCGGCGCTCTGCGTTCCCCACCCCTCCAGGGCGGCCAGGTCATCGACGGTCAGATCGTAGAGGTCCGGTAGCGTCTCGACCAGCCCGGCCTCCATGAGCTGTTCGACGCGCTCTTCGCCCAGCCCCTCGACGTCGAGGGCGTCGCGGCTGGCGTAGTGGCCGATGGCGCGTTCCAGCTGGGCCGGGCAGGCTAGCCCGCCCGTGCAGAAGGCCATCGGCCCGTCTCGCTCCACGGGGCTGTCACAGACGGGGCAGGTGTCAGGGAAGTCGAAGGTGAGGTCGCCGTCCTCGGTCTCCAGCACCTCGACGACCTGCGGGATGACGTCCCCCGCGCGCTGGACCCTGACCCTGTCGCCGACCCCGACGCCGAGCCGCTCGATCTCGGCGGGGTTGTGCAGCGTCGCCCGCGAGACCGTCACGCCGCCGACGTCGACGGGGTCGAGCAACGCGACGGGGGTCAGGCGACCCGTCCGCCCGACCTGGACCACCACGTCGCGGACCGTCGTCTCCTCGGCCCGCGGGGGGAACTTGTAGGCAAAGGTCCACCGTGGCGCCCGCGAGGTCGTCCCGAGCACGTCGTGGGCGCTCCAGTCGTCGACGGTCAGGATCGCGCCGTCGATCTCGTAGTCGAGCTCGTCGCGCTCGGCCATCAGCCGGTCGCGGTAGTCGATGGCTGCGTCCACGTCCTCGACCAGTTCGACCCGGTCGGTCGCCCGCAGCCCCCAGCGGGGCAGGGCGTCGTAGAGGTCGCGCTGGCTCTCGAAGCCGTACGTCGACTCGAGCACGTCGAAGAAGTACGCGGCGAGCGGGCGCTCGGCGACGACCGCCGGGTCCAGCTGTCGAATGGTCCCGGCGGCGGCGTTCCGGGGATTGGCGAAGGGGTCTTTCCCCGCCTCGATCCGGTCGCGGTTGTGCGCCTGGAAGTCGTCGCGGGGCATGTAGACCTCGCCACGGACCGCGAGGACGTCCGGGTAATCCCCGCGCAGTTCCAGGGGGACGCTCGGGATGGTCCGGACCTGCGCCGTCACGTCGTCGCCCTCGTAGCCGTCGCCGCGCGTGGCCGCGCGCTCGAAGGTCCCGTCCTCGTAGACGACCTCCATGGAGAGGCCGTCGAACTTCGGCTCGCAGAAGTACGCCACCTCCCCGTCCCAGTCCGCGTCCGCGAGTTCGCGGCGGACGCGGTCGTCGAACTCCCGGACCTCCTCGGCCTCGCCGCTGCTGTCGATGGAGAGCATCGGTGCCTCGTGCTCGACGGTCTCCAGTTCGTCGACCGGCGCGCCCCCGACCCGACTGGTCGGACTGTTCTCCGTCGGGAGGTCGAAGGCCTCTTCCAGCGCCTGCAGGCGCGAGAACAGCGCGTCGTAGGTGCGGTCGGCGATCACCGGGTCGGCCTCGACGTAGTAGGCGTAGTCGTGGTAGTTGATGGCCTCCCGGAGACGGGCGGCCTGCTCCTCGGCCTCGGCCGCCGAGACCTCCTCGACGGGGTCGAAGTCCGTCGGTGGGTCCTCGACGTACGGGTTGTCCTGCGGGGCCGTGTCGGTCCTCGCCATCTGTGCCGCGCTTGGGCCGGGGTCCTGTTTAAAGCTCCTGTCCGCGCTGCGGACTCCATGGCCGGAACGAAACCTTCGTGGGAAAACCCATCCGATGAAATACCCAGGAGGGAAGTAAGCGGCACGCCCAGGTACCGATCCGACCGCTCTCGCGGATGCGTCGCCAGAGGAGTCACCACACACGAAGAGCGAAACTTATTGGCGGAGGGTCCGAACCCGTCAGGCATGTCCGAGGACGACTTCCTCCTGTTGAACCCGGGGCCGGTCCCGTTGACGGACCGCGTCCGGCGGGCCATGGACCGACCGATGGTCTCGCACCGCTCGGCGGACTTCGAGGCGGTCTACGAGCGCGCCCAGGAGGGGCTCGACTACGTCTTCACTCGCTCGACTATCGACGAGACCCGGACCAGCGAGGCCGGGACGAGCCTGCTCCTCAACGGGACGGCCACCATGGCGATGGAGGCCGCGGTCGCCAACCTCGTCGACCCCGACGACGAGGTCGTCGCGCTGGTGAACGGCAAGTTCGGGCGGCGCTTCGCCCGGATCGCCGACCGCCACGCCCGCTGCCGGCGCGTGGAGGCGGACTGGGGCGACTCGTTCGACCTCGACGCCGTCGAGGCCGCCGTCTCGGACGACACCGCCGTCGTCACGTTGGTCCACAACGAGACCTCGACGGGCCTCCTGAACCCGGTGGCTGCGGTGGGTGAGATCGCCGACGCGCACGACGCGGCCTTCGTCGTGGACGGCGTCACCTCCATCGGTGGCGACGAGTTCCGGATCGACGACTGGGGCGTCGACGTGGCGATCACGGACGCGCAGAAGGCCATCGCCGCGCCCCCGGGCATCAGCGCGGTGTACGTGACCGACCGGATCGAAGGGGCCCTCGACGGCGACGGCGCCCCCTTCTACGAGGACCTGGACTGGCACCTCCGGAAGGCCGCCGACAATCAGACCCCGTTCACCAGCGCCGTGCCGCTGGTCCGCGCGCTGGCCGAGGCCGTCGACCAGATCGTCGAGGAGGGGCTGCCCCATCGAATTCGCCGCCACCGCCGACAGGCCCGGGCCTTCGGTGACGGATTCACGGCGATGGGCCTGGAGCGCTTCCCGACGCTCTCGGGACCGACCGACCTCTCGAACACCGTCACGGCCATCGACCTGCCCGAGGACGTCGCGGCAGACCCCGACCCGTTCTTCGACGCCGTCGCGGCCCGCGACGTCTCGATCTCGGGCGGCCAGGCACACCTCGCCGGGCAGATCTTCCGCGTCTCCAACATGGGCAATCTGACGGACGAACAGGTCCTCCGCGGCGTGGAGACCGTCGGCGAGGCACTCCGCGACGTGGGCGTCCGGGTCGACGTCGACGCCGGGTGCAACACGGCCCGCGACGTGCTCAACAAGGACTAGCGCTCCGCCGCGACGCAGCTGGCCGGTCAGCCCCGGAGCAGGTTCATGACCTCGTCGGCGACTGCCGGCTCGACGGCGACGACGTAGCGCTCGCCGGGGACCAGGACCGTCTCGGGCTTGGCGACGAAGTTCGCGGTCTCGTCGGAGATCACGATCGACCCGTCGGGGAGGCGCACTTCGGCGAGCGTCCTGCCGGCCGCCGGGGCGTCCTCGGCCACGCGAACGTGGTGAATGTCGAGGTCGCCACTCAGACCGGAGACCGTGGTGACGCTGGCGCCGACGATCTCGTCGGCCGCGACCCGGGCGCCCGCCCGCTCGGGGAAGACCGTCGCGTCGACGAACCGCTCGTAGTGCTCGCCGTCGCCGCGGTCGATCCGTGCGACGGTGCGGGCGTCGGGGTTGAACTCCCGGGCGAGGAGACACACCGCGAGGTTCGACCCGGTCTCGCCAGTGAGGCCGGCGACCACGTCCGCGTCGGCGATACCCGCCTGTTCGAGCGTCGCGGGGTCGGTCGCGTCGCCCTGGATGACGGTGGCGACGAACTCGTCCGCGATGGCCTCACACCGGTCGTCGTCGGCCTCGACGACGGTGCAGTCGTGGCCGAGGTCGTCGAGGTGGACGACGGTGTGAAAGCCCACGCGCCCGCCGCCGGCGACGACCACCGAGCGCTTCTCGGGCATGGCCTAGTCGTCTCCCTCCCCCTCCGTGTGTCTGTCGGTACCGGTCCCCAGGCGTTCGAGGAGCAGGTAGGCCAGACCGCCCAGTGCCAGCCAGCCCACGCTGAGGCCGATGGCCAGCGGATCCGTCCGCAGCAAAACGACGACGAGGACCACCGCGAGCAGGCAGTTCGACGCGATGCCCAGCAGCGGCGGGATCGGGTAGTACGGCATCTCGTAGGGCCGGACCATGTCGGGGCGCTCCCGGCGAAGTTTGATGACGGCGCCGTTGACCACCACGAACGACAGCAGGAAGAACAGGCTCGCCATGTTGCCGGCACTCTCGGTCGGGAGGCCCACTGCCGCGAGCATCACCACGCCGCTGGCGACGATGGCGATCAGGGGGGTCCCGAACCGGTGGTGCAGGTGACCGATGCGAGCGAAGTGCTGGCCGGCGCGCCCCATGGCGAAGGCGACCCGGGAGGAGGCGATGACGACGGCGTTCAGGGCGGTCAGCGTCGAGAAGACGGCACCGAAGACGATCAGCGCCCCGCCGTTTTGCAGGATCGGGATGCCCGTCGGCATGAACGACGTCGCGGCCGTCGCGATGCCGGCCTCGCCCGCCTCGGCGAGGCGTCCGGCGCCTACGGTCCCGACGGCGACCGTGACGACGGCGAGGTAGACGACGACCGTCGCGGCGAGGCTGAGGGTGATGGCCTTCGGGATGTTCTCGCGGGGGTTCTCGACCTCCTCCGTGACGGTCGTGATGAGGTCGTAGCCCTCGAAGGCGATGAAGGTCAGGCCCATGGCCGAGAGGACCGACAGCGCGCCACGGTCGCCGGTGAACAGTGGCTGGAACTCCGCCCCGGAGAATGCCGGCGAGGTGAGGCCGAAGCCGACGAAGACGACCAGGATGGCCACCTTCGTCACGGTGAAGATCGTCTCGACGCTCCCGGAGGCCGCCGTCGAGACGGCGTTGAGCGCGACCAGACCGCCGACGGCGACGACCGCGAGCAGGAGCCGGACGGAGACGGCGACGCCGAGTCCGGGGATGGCGACGCCGCCAGCCTGCCCGGGTGGACCGACGAGCCCGTAGACGTGGAGGAGTTCGAGGAAATTCGGCGCGAAGCCGAGGGCGTACAGCGCCCCGGCCACCATGTACGCGAACCAGAGCATCCAGCCCATGATGAAGGCGGGACTGTCGGCGAAGATCTCGCGGACGAACGCGTAGCCGCCACCGGAGCGCGGGATCGCCGCCGCCAGTTCCGCGTACGAGAGCGCGGTGAAGGACGTCACGACGCCGTTGAGTCCGAAGACGAGGATGGCCGCCGGCCCGCTTATCTCGGCCGCAAGCCCGGTCAGCACGAAGATGCCAGCCCCGATCATCGCGCCCATGCCGATCATGGTCGCGTCGAGCAGCCCCAGTTCGGGCTGTGGGGCGCGCTCGCCCTGGGTGCTCACGGCGGTGCCCCTCCCGTCGGCCCACGCCCGGACCGGGACGCGCGGTGACACCTTGCGCCTGGTCCACTCACGTGTCTCCACGTGCGAGGCCGCGAACAATGAATTTCGGGGGCATTCCGACTCCGGATTTAAGCCCGTGCAAACCGGACACACGGCCATGCCCGACCTCGCGACCTTCGGCGAGGCCCTGCTCCGTCTCTCGCCGCCGGACGATACGCCCGTCGAACTCGCCGACACCCTCCAGGTCCACGTGGGCGGCGCCGCGAACAACGTCGCCGTCGCCGCCGCCCGCCTGGGTCTCGACGCGACCTGGCTCTCGAAGCTCGCCGACGTCCCCCAGAGCCACCGTGTCACGGGCGAACTCCGGCGCCACGGGATCGAGCCGGCGGTCGTCTGGACGGACGAGGGGCGCATGGGGACCTACTACCTGGAGATGGCCGACGCCCCTCGCGGGACCACCGTGACCTACGACCGGAGCGGCGCAGCGGTGACCACGGCCACCGCCGACGAACTCCCAACCGACCGCGTCGCCGACGCCGACGTCTTCCACGCGACGGGCATCGCGCCCGCGCTCTCGGACACCCTCCAGGCCACCACGGCCGACCTGCTGGCGCTCGCCAGGGACGCGGACACGACGACCTGTTTCGACCTGAACTATCGGTCGAAACTCTGGGAGCCGGCGTCAGCGCGGGAGACCGTCGAGGCCCTCCTGCCCGACGTGGACTGGTTCGTTCTCGCCGCCCGCGACGCCGAGCAGGTCATGGACCGGACGGGTGAAACGGAGACGGTCGCCCGCGGTCTGGCCGCGGACTTCGACCTCGACACCGTGATCCTGACCCGGCGTGCCGAGGGCGCACTTGCGATCCACCACGGCGAGGTCTACGAGCAGGCGGCATTCGAGGCCGGCGACGCCCACCCCGTCGGCGGCGGCGACGCCTTCGTCGGGGGCTTCATCGCCGACCGGCTCCAGGGCGGGGGTTTCCAGGCGGCGCTGGCCGCCGGTGCCGCGACCGCCGCACTCAAACGGACCATCCCCGGCGACCTCGCCGCGGTCTCGAGGGACGCCGTCGAGCGCGTCATCGACGGCGATCATCGGCGGATTTCGCGGTGACGGCATCGACCGTCGGGGGTCTCCGGGCTGGTCCAGCGAGTCCTGGCGCACTCGCCGTTCACGCGCTCGACCGACCGACGCGCTCCAGTGGCACCAAACGCCTTTCCTCGCGCACAGCGAACCTCGCCCATGGACCTCCAGCGGTACCTCGAGGACGTGAGCGCCAGGGACTGGCAGGAGAGCGACCCCGAGGACGACGGCCCGGTTCGTCTCGCCATGGTCGGCCTGGGGTGGTGGGTTCGCGAGAAGTCCATCCCGGCCGTCGCGCAGTCGGACTTCTGCGAGACGAGCGTGCTGGTCAGCCGCGACAAGGCCGACGCCCAGGCGCTGGCCGACGAGATCGACGCGGTAGTGGGGATCAGCGGCGAGGAGTACCACGACGGCGTCGCCGCCGACGAGTACGACGCCGTCTACGTCTGCACGCCCAACGCGACCCACCTGCCCTACGTCGAGACCGCCGCGGACCTGGGCACGCACGTCCTCTGTGAGAAACCGATGGAGGCGAGCGTCGACCGCGCCGAGCGGATGGTCGAGACGGTCGAGGGGAGCGACAGCCGACTGATGGTGGCCTACCGGATGCACACCGAACCGGCCGTTCGCCGGACGGTGGACCTCCTCGACGACGGCGTCCTCGGCGATCCCGTCGCCGTCCACGGTCACATGTCACAGCCGCTCCTCTCGATGATCCCGAACCCCGACCAGTGGCGCCTCGACCCCGACATGGCCGGCCCAGGCGCGTCGGTGACGGACATCGGCCTCTACCCCCTCAACACGGCGCGGTTCGTCCTCGACGCCGATCCGGTCGCCGTCCAGGCGTCGACGCACTCGGGGAGCGACGCGTTCGCCGACGTCCCCGACGAGCACGCCGCGTTCACCCTCAAGTTCGGCGACGGCGTCTACGCCACCTGTACCGCGAGCCAGGCCGCCGCGCAGTCGAGCCACCTCGAAGTGATCGGCACCGAGGGGACCGCCCGCATCGACCCGGCCTTCTTCCCCGACCAGGCGCGTCGGCTGTCGGTCACGCGGGCGAAGACCACCGTCGACACGACCTTCTCGCAGGTCGACCAGATGGAAGAGGAGTTCGACTACTTCGCGGACTGCCTGCTGGCCGACCGGACGTTCTCGGCGGACGGCGACCACGCGCTCGTCGACATGCGCGTCATCGAGGCCATCTACGAGGCAGGCGAGACGGGCGAGCGCGTCTCGATCTGAGCGCCCCGTCGTCTGCGGATCCGGCGAACTGCCCGCTCAGGCCTCGTCGAACAGCGTCTCGCCCTCGACGAGGTGGGCCTGGACCGCGTCGAGGTCGAGTGCGATCCCCAGTCCCGGTTCCTCGGGCACGGTCAGGTAGCCGTCCTCGATGACCGGGTCGGGCGAATCGAGGAGGTCCGCCCACCAGTCGAGCTGGTATGAGTGGTACTCGACGGCAAGCGCGTTGGGGACGGCAGTGGCGACGTGGGCGCTGGCGACGGTCCCGACCGGCGAGGACACGTTGTGCATCGCGACGGGAACGTAGTACGTGTCCGCCATGTCGGCGATCTTCCGGGTCTCGCGCATCCCGCCGACCTTCGGCATGTCCGGGGCCACGATGTCCACGGCCCCCTCCTCGATCAACCGCCGCTGGCCGTGCTTGCGGTAGACGTTCTCGCCCGCGGTGATCGGCGTCGACGTCGCCCGCGTCACCTCGCGCTGGACGTCGTGGTTCTCGGGCGGAACGGGGTCCTCCAGCCACCAGACGTCGTAGGGTTCGAGGGCCTCGGCCAGGCGGCGGGCGCTCCCCGCCGAGAACGACCAGTGGCAGTCGAAGGCCACGTCGGCGCGGGCCCCGACCGCCTCGGTGACGGCTTCGACGATCTCGGCCTTGTGGTCGATCTCCACGTCCCGCAGGTGCCGGTTCGCCCGGTCGCGTTCGTGGCCGGAGGGCACGTCGAGGTCGAACTTCAGCGCGTCGTAGCCCAGCTCGTCGACGACGCGTTCGGCCTCGCGTGCGTTCGCAGCAGCTGCTTCTGCGGCCGAGCCCACCGCCGTTTCGGTGTCCGCCGCGTCCGCCTCCCCCGCGTGACAGTCACAGTAGATCCGGACCTCGTCGCGGTACTTCCCGCCCAGGAGCTGGTAGGCGGGCACCGCCAGAATCTTGCCCGCGAGGTCGTGGAGCGCCACCTCGATACCGGAGATGGCGGTGACCGTCACGCCGCCGATGGACCCCTCGCCGGACGTGCGCTGGACGAGGTGCTCGAAGAGACGGTCCACGTCGAGGGGGTTCTCTCCCACGACGAAGGGTTTCATCCGTTCGATCAGTTCCGGGACCCCCGCCCCCCAGTAGGCCTCGCCGGTGCCGACGATCCCGGCGTCGGTGTAGACCCGGACGAGCGTCCACGGGAAGTTTCCGTCGACCATGGCGGTCTGCACGTCGGTGATCTCCACGTCCCGGCCACCGCCGCGCGTGGCCTCGGCCCCCATCGTCTCGGCCGACAGGTCACGCATCGTGTAGTCGGCGTTCGGATCGTGGAGGCTGGCGTAGTCTCTGCCCATGGGCGGGATTCGCCGCTCGTGCGGGTAAATGTCAGGGCGGTCGGTCCGGTCGTCGCCGCGGTCCCGACGCCTGCGACCGACTCAGAGCAGGTCGAGGTCCTGGAGTTCGTCCCGCAGCTCCTCGCGCTCGCCGTCGCCCATTGCCCGCAGCGGCCGCCGGAGGTCACCCACGCGGAAGTCCGGGTCGCGCAGCGACAGCGCGGTCTTGACGCCGCTCATGTACGGCCCCTGCTTGAACGCGCGCCGGACGCGGTAGACGGTGCTCTGGCACTCGCGGGCCCGCGCCTCGTCGCCCGCGTCGAAGGCCTCGTAGAGCTCGACGACCAGTTCGGGGAAGACGTTGGCCACCGAACTGACGACGCCCGAACAGCCCACGGTCAGGCCCGGGAACAGCAGGGCGTTCGACCCCATCATGAACGTGAGCTGGGGGTTCTGGTCGACGGCCTGTCCGAGCCAACTGACGTCCCCGCTGGTGTCCTTGACCCCTGCGACGCCGTCGATGGCTGCGATGGCCGCGAAGGCCTCCATTGAGAGCGCGTTCCCGGTGCGGCTCGGGATGTGGTAGACGTACAGCGGGACGTCGACCGCGTCGGCGACGCGCCGGTAGTGCTCGACGGCCCCCTCGTCGTCGAGCGGGTAGTAGTAGGGCGTCACCACGATCACGCCGTCGGCGCCCGCCGCCTCGGCCATCGTCGCCTGCTCACTGGTCCGGTAGGTGCTGGGCGCCCCGACGCCGGCCAGCACCGGCACCTCGTCGATCTCGCCGACGAGCGCGTCGACGATCCGGTGTTGCTCCTCGGGGGTCACCATCGGGAACTCGCCGTTGGTCCCGAGCGCGAACACGCCGTGACAGCCCCGGTCGACGACGAACCGTGCGTGGGCCGCCGTCGCCTCGGCGTCGACCGCCTCGTCCTCGTCGAAGATGGTCAGCGTCGGCGGCACGACGCCGTGGAGGTCGAGCGGGTCCGCCTCGCCCGGAGCTGGTGCTGCCTGGGGCATGTCTCTGGCTCCGGCCTCGCGGCGGGTATACCTTGGGCCGGCGGGCGCCAGCGCCCGTCGGCCACCCCGACGCTATTGGTGATCCGACGCGATCCATCGGCCATGGCCATCCCCGAATCGGCGTCGTCAGCGGCGTTCGCGATCGTCGCGGCCTGGCTCGCGGTCCACGAACTCGACGCCGTCCGCCAGCGCGAGTGGCGGTTCTTCTTCGACCCGCTGCCCGTCTCCGACGAGACGGGCTATCGGCGCTTCGTCGCGCTCCACGTGCCCCTGTTCGCGCTCCTGCCTGGGGGCTCGTCTCGACGCCGATCCAGGTCGTCGTCGACGCCTTCCTCGTCGTCCACGCGGGCCTCCACACCGTCCTCCGGGACCACCCGACGCTCGCGTTCGAGGGGTGGTTCTCCGGCCTGTGAATATACGGCGGGGCGGTCCTCGGCGCGGCGCACCTCGCCCTCCTGTTCTGGGCGTGACGGCCCGATGGATCGCTACCCGTCGAGGCGGGCCAGGCGGTCCATCGCGAAGGCGACCTCCAGGACGTCGGTGGCCTGACCGGGGTCGAAGACGAGGTCGTCCGTCCCGACCACGAAGTCCAGCACGTCACGCGAGGCGTGTTCCGGTGCGGCGGCGATGCCGGCGTCGTTGTCGTGGGCCCACTGCATCACCCGGAGGTCGCTCTTGCTGTCGCCCATCACGAGCGCGAACGGCTCCGCGACGCCGAGCACGTCGATGGCCGACTCGACGCCGACCACCTTGTTCAGTTCGAGGCTGCCGATCTCGGCCGCGTCGGCCTCGTAGTAGGCCACGTCGATCCGCTCGAAGACGTCCGCGGTGGCCTCGGGGAGGTCCTCGGCCCCGATCGATGGCACGCCACCGCGCTGTTCGAGGACCGTCCTGATCTCGGGGTCCTGGGCGGCGTAGAACGCTCGCGCCCGGTCGTGGGCCGCGGTCGGGTCCGCGTCTGCACCCGCGACCTGGCCGGCGACAGCCTCGCCCAGCAGGTCGAGCATGTAGACGAGTCCCTCGTCGATGATCGCCCTTGCCTGATCGCTGCCCGTCTCGAAGTTGGGCTTGAGCGTGACGTTGAACTCGTTGCCCTGCAGGTGACAGCCCCGCCGGATCGACTCGGGGGCGGCAGACAGCACGCGCGAGCGCACGTCGTCGAAGACCGCCCGGATCGCCTCGTCCAGGTCCTCGTAGAGCAACTGCTTCGTGTCGCCCCCGTGGCCGGGCGTGAAGACCCCGGTCCCGGCCTCGTAGACCACGCTGACGTCGCCGGAGTGGACGAGTTCGTTGCCGAGCCCCTGGATCAGGAAGCCCTTGACGTTCTCCAGGGTCTGGCCGGTGCAGACGACGATCGGCATGCCGTCCTCGTGGAACTCGGTCAGGCGGTGGAGCGTGTCGCGGGGGATCTCGTTGTCGGTCCGCCCGGCCGACCGGAGCGTCTCGTCGACGTCCAGGACGAGGACGGTGACCGCCCGGTCGTACTTGGTGTAGAGGTCGAGCGCGGTGAACGCTCCCTCCCTGTCCACGCTGGCGGCGATCGTCGCGAAGGTCTCGCCGACGTCGGGGAACGCCTGGCGGATCTCGTCTTTGCCCGCAGCGAGTTCCTCGCTCGCGTTCTGCCAGTGTTCGAGGGCGACGCGGGAGTCCACCGGCGGAAAGAGGTCGACGAAGTCCTGGTAGGCCCGGAGTTGCCCCGTGTCGAACTCGTCGTAGAGCCGGTACAGTTGATCGTACCGTTCCATGCGTGTGGCTCGGCCAGTCGGGGCGAAAAGACTTCGGGGCGGTGACTGGACTGCGTGGCGTCGGGGGGGGGGCGTCGCCGTCGATCCACCTGGACTGCTCCCCCCAGCGGTGGACAGGCGCGAGTCGAGACGACGTGGAGAGCGGGGCTGGCCGGCGAGTGACCACTCAGTTCGGCCGCTGGTGCCCGATACCGGTGTGCTTTTTTCGCCACCGTGTCAAGCGTCGCCATGGAGGTCCGGTACCCGAGAACGCTGCCCGACCTGTTCGACCGGGCGTTCCGGAAGTACGCCGACCGGACCGCGCTCGTCGACGGCCAGCGGTCGCTGACGGTCCGCGAACTCGACGAGCGGTCGGCGGCCCTGGCTGCCGGACTGACCGCCCGCGGCGTCGACCTCGAGGACCGCGTCGGGATTCTGCTGGCGAACGCGGTCGAGTATCCGGTCGTCGACGTCGGGGTGACTCGCGCGGGCGCCACTCGCGTCCCGCTGAACCCCCAGTGTACGGCGTCGGAACTGGCGTTCCTGCTCGACGACGCCGGCGCACGGACGGTGATCTGCGACGCGCCTCGCGTCGACGCCCTCGCGACGGCCGCCGGCGACGTCGCCTCGCTGGAGCGGGTACTCGTCGTCGGCCGCGACGTAGCGGACGGACTCCCCGACCGGGGCCTCGAATGGCTTCGCTACGAGGACGTCCTCGACGGACCCACGGACGCGCCGACGCCACCGACACCGGCTCCCGACGACGTCGCCGGGCAGTTCTACACGGGGGGCACGACCGGCGATCCGAAGGGCGTCCACTACTCCCACCGCTGTCTCGTCGAGAACCTCGTGGCGGTTATGGCGGAGTTCGGATTCGGCGGCGACGACGCCGGCCTCCTCGTACCGCCGCTGTCTCACTCCGCGGGCACGTTCTGTCACGCCGCCACCCTCGCTGGGGGGACGGTCCACGTGCGGGACGCGTTCGACGCCGACGACCTCCTGGCGACCGTCGCGGACGAGGCCCTGACCTGGACGTTCCTCGTGCCGACGATGCTCTACCGACTCCTCGACGCGGACCGCGACCTCGCGCCGCTGTCCTCCCTCGATCGGATCCTCTACGGCGCCGCGCCGATCCGGACAGATCGGCTCCAGGAGGCCATCGACCGCGTCGGGCCGATCTTCCACCAGTTCTACGGCCAGACCGAGGTCCCGAACCTGATCGCCTCTTTTCCGCCGCAAGAACACGAACGCGCCCACGAGGCCGACGACGTGGATCGGCTGGCCTCGGCGGGAACCGCCTGTCTGCGTGCAACCGTCACGATCCGCGACCGGGAGACGGGCGAGCGACTCCCGGCCGGCGAGGTCGGCGAGGTCGTGGTCGCTGCCCCCTACGCCTTCGACGGCTACCACGGGCGTCCGGCGGAAACCGCCGACGTCCGCCGCGACGGCTGGGTCCACACCGGCGACGTCGGCGTCCTGGACGAGGACGGCTACCTCACGCTCCTCGACCGCGAGAGCGGCGTCATCGTCACCGGCGGCATGAACGTCTACGGCCAGACGGTCGAGCGCGCCGTCCGGGACCACCCGGCCGTCGCGGAGGTGGTGGTCGTGGGGGTCCCGCACGACGAGTGGGGCGAGGCGGTCCACGCGGTCGTGGTCCCCAGCGACGAGGGGGATCGCGATCCGACGTGCGCGGACCTCGCCGCCTTCCTCGAGGACCGCCTGGCGGGGTACAAACAGCCGAAGTCGGTGACCGTCGTCGACTCGCTGCCGACAACGGCGCTCGGGAAGCTGGATCGCGCGTCGGTCCGCGAGCGGTTCTGGGACGACGAGGACCGCTCGGTCCACTAACCGACGTTACTGATCGAGGGCTGCCTCGACGCGATCGAAGGTCGCGTGCATCCGCTCGACGAGTTCGTCGGCGGCGTCGCGGTCGATCGACAGCGGCGGGGTGATCAGCGTGTGGTCGCCGCGCTGACCCTCGACGTGGCCGCCGCTCGGGTAGGTGAGTACACCCTCGTCCAGGCCCGTCTCGAACAGGAGCGACTGGAACTCTTCGCCCGACGTGGCGAGCGGTTCCTTCGTCTCGCGGTCGCCGACGAACTCGACGCCGAGCATCAGGCCCGTCCCGCGGACGTCGCCCACGAAGTCGTACTCGTAGAACTCCTCGCAGCGCTCGCGCAGGTACGCGCCCACGTCCCGCGCGTTCGCCACGAGGTCGTGGTCGCGCATGTACTCGAGGACCGCGTTGCCGATGGCGGCCGAGGCCGGATTGAAACAGTAGGTGTGGCCGTGCTGGAAGCCGTCCGGGACGTCCTCGAAGACCTCGGCCACGCGGCGGTGGGGCATCGTCCCGCCGATGGGCGAGTAGCCACCGCTCATCCCCTTCGCGCTCGTGATGATGTCGGGCGTCACGTCCCAGTGGTCGATGGCGAAGTTCTCGCCGGTCCGGCCGAAGCCCGACATCACCTCGTCGACGACGAAGAGGACGTCGTACTCGTCACAGATCTCCCGGATTCGCTCGAAGTAGCCGTCGTGGGGCGCGGCGGCCGCCGCGGCCGCGCCTGTCACGGGTTCGGCGACGAAGGCGGCGACGGTCTCGGGACCCTCGTCGAGGATGGCGTCTTCCAGTTCGTCGGCACACCGGACGCCACACGCGCGGCCGCCGTCGCCGTCGCAGTAGGGACAGCGGTACGGCGCGCCGTGGGTGATCTTCGGCCAGTCCGGAAAGAGCGGCCGCATCTTCGTCGTCCGGGCCGGGAAGCCGGACAGTGCCATCGCGAGCCCGGTGTTGCCGTGGTAACTCGGCTCCCGGGCGATGACCGTGTACTTCTCCGTGTCGCCCCGTTCGTAATGGTACTGCCGGGCCATCTTGACCGCGCTCTCGTTGGCCTCCGAGCCGCTTGACACCAGCCAGGTGTGCTCGAAGCCGTCGGGCGTGAATTCGGCGATGGTCTCGGTGTAGGCCACGGCCGGTTCGTTCGCGAAGAGCATGCTCGAGGTGTACTCGAGGGTCTCGAGTTGCTCCCGAGCGGCCGCGGCGATTTCGTGTCGTCCGTGGCCGACGTTGACGTTCTGGTTGCCGGCGATGGCGTCGAGATAGCGGTTGCCGTCGGCGTCCCAGACGTAGTGGCCGTCGCCGCGGGTGATCGTGACGTACTCTTTCTGGAACGCGCGCGGGAACATCCCGCCGAGTTCCGTGCCGGGCGTGGTCGTTCGCGGGCGGCGCTGTCCTGGCTCGTCTGACATCGGTCGGTCTGTCATTGGTCTTGCAGGGTCTTCCAGTGTTCCATCACGCGCTCGCTCCACTCGTCGAAGCCCACCTCGTAGACGTAGTCGCTACCCCGCAGGACGGTGTCGGTGGGGTCGATCGTCCGCAGTGTGGCGATCTCACCGCGCGTCGGGACGCTCGTCGTCGCCACGTCGTCGCTGACCTGGAGGTCCCACTGGACCGCCTCGCGGACCTCGTCGACGTCGACGCCCGGATGGGTCGCCGAGAGGACCATCTCGCCGTCGTCGTCGAAGCGAAACACGGCCATGTCGGTGATGACGGCGGCGGGACCGTCGCCGGGGAATCCGGCATCGTCGCGCGCGTCGCCGCCGTCGAGGTGGCCCGGCGCGGTCCGGTAGTCCAGTTCGGTCGTGAACGCGCGGCGCTGCTGGCGCATCATCACGATGGACCGGCCACAGGACGTCATGATGTCGGTGCTGCCGCCCGCGCCCGGCAGCCTGACTTTCGGGCGCTCGTACGTGCCGTCGTCACCGGTCACCACAGTCGAGTTGGTGTTGCCGTACCGGTCGATCTGGCCGGCGCCGATGATGCCGACGTCGAACAGGCCACGCTGGTTGTCCGTGAAGATCTGGAGCTGGTTCGTCGCGACGAGGGCGTCGACGCCCAGGACCGTATCCGAGATGGACTGGACGACGCCCGGCGGGCACGCGCCCACGTAGCCCGACTCGGTGACGAGCTGACAGTCGGGCGCGTGGGTGTGTTTCGCCAGGACGCCGGAGATGAGCGACATTCCCACGCCGATGAAGGCGAGTTCGCCGTCGGCGATTTCCTTGGCCGCGGTCACGGCGAGCAACTCCGTCAGGCTGTAGTCCTCGGCCGGCTCGTGGGGCCGTTCGACGGCGACGGGATACTCGATTGCGTCGGCCTCCGTCACGGCCGCGTCGCCCGTCGAGTGGCCAGCGGCGTGGTCGTCGCTCATCGGCCGCCCTCCCGGGCCGCGCCACGGTCGCCGTCGTCGCGCTGGTCTGCGGTGCCACCGACCACCGGCGGCACGTCGTTGAGCTGTGCCTCCATCTCCTCCAGGGTCGCGAGACGGTCGGCGCCGATGTTCTCCAGGTACTCGTCGTGGGGCAGGATCCACTCGTCGGCCCAGGCGAGGAAGTCCTCGCGGTCGCGCGACTGCTGGCCGTACTCGCGGTAGAAGGGCAGGTCGGCGTAGTAGTAGCCGTAGCAGTGCCAGGGGTGCGAGCCAAAGGGGACCTCCACGACGGCGTCGACCGCGTAACCCGGGATCCGGGTCACCTCTGGGTGCTGCCGGATCGTCTCGGTGGGGACGACCTCCTCGCAGGTGACCACCACCTGGTCGGCCGCGCGGGCCTTGAGGTGGTCGTTGACGACGTTGCCCCAGATCTGTGCGTTGCCCATCGGGTCGGCCCGCTGGACGTGGATCACGGCGACGTCTGGCTGGGCGGCCGGCACCAGCGCGAGGTCGTCGCCCGAGCCGAGTGGGTCCTCGATCACCTCGATGTCGGGGTTGTGGGTCGGCACGTCCGTCCCGACCATCGAGCGCGTCGGGACGAAGGGAACGTCCATCGCCCCGGCGAGGAACAGGAGCGACGCGCCGAAGTTCGAGACGTCCCGCATGGCGAGGTGGTGGGGAATCCCGTCTTCGACCGCCCGCCGGACGTTGAACCCCTGCGAGATGAGACTCGTCCCGACCCAGGAGCCGACGTACTCGTCGACGCAGCCGGCGCCGACCATGATGTCGAACAGCGTCGTCCGCGCGTCGTCGAGCACCGCCAGTCCCGAGACCTCCTGGCGGACGATTTCGCGGGCGGCCGCCTCCGGGTCGCGCCCACCCATCCCGCCGAAGGCGATGCTCGCACCGTCGGTAACGTACGCCGCGACGGCCGTTTCGAGGTCGGTCGTCTTGTCCCGGCGGCTGCGCGGCCCGGTCGCCGTTCCGGTGGGAGCGCGTGCAGTGCGTGCGCGGTCGCGGGCCTCGTCGTCCGCCTGGCTCACCGGTCTCCCTCCCGGTCGCCTCGTCCGTCGGCCGACGCGTCGGCGTCCTCGTAGCCACACCAGCCCATGGCGATCAGCGCGAAGGTTTCGATGGTCCGCTCGAGTTCGTCGACCGGGAGGAACTCGTCCGTCCCGTGAATGTTGTGCGCACCCGGCCCGAAACACAGCGCCGGAGTGTCGGCGTCGTGGACGAAGAATCGCGTGTCGATGCCGCCCGGGAACCCGATGGCGCGCGGCTCGTGACCGAGGGTCTCACCGGCCACGGACTGGACCGTCTGGACGATTGGCTCCTCGGTGTCGATGTCGGCCGACCGACCACGCCAGCCGAACCACTCGACGGTCGGCGGGTGGTCGTCGAACCAGGGATCGTCGGCGACGGCGTCCCGGACTGCCGCTTCGACGGCCGCACGGACGTCAGCGCGCTCCTCGGCGGGCGCGTGCGAGATTCGGCCCTCGATGACGGCCTCGTCGGGCACGCTGGAGGGCCACTCGCCCGCCGACATCGTGCCGACGTTGAGCGAGACGGTGTTCTCGCCGTCCCGCTCGAACCGCTCATCGTGGACGGTTTCCTTCCGGTGGTCGTGGAGGTCGACCAGTGCGGCGTGGATGGGATACGCCTTGGTGATGGCGTTGACCCCGCTGTCGGTGTTGGCGGCGTGGGCGCCGCGGCCCTGGACGGTCACGCGGAAGTACGAGACGCCGTCGTTGGCGATCCAGCAGTCGAAGTCCGTCGGCTCGGGGATGACGACGGCGTCGGCCTCGGGCCCGGCCAGCGCGGTCGCCAGCGACCCGCCGAAGCCGCCGGCTTCCTCCTCGATCACCGTCTGCAGCGTGAGGTCGCCCGCGAGGCTGACGCCCGCGCGGTCGAGCGCGTGGGCGGCGTAGATCATCGCCGCGACCCCGCCCTTCATGTCAGAGGCACCGCGCCCCCGGATCTCCCCGTCTTCGATCTCGCCGCCGAAGGGGTCGTACGACCACTGTTCGCGGTCGCCCTCCGGGACGACGTCGACGTGGCCGTTGAACAGCAGCGAACGCCCCTCGCCCGCGCCCGGGAGCGTCGCGCTGAGGTTCGGCCGTCCCGCGTAGGAATCGGCCGCACCCCCGAACTCCGGGTGGTCCTCGATGCCGGGAACGTCGTCGGCTTCGAGGCGCTGCACGTCGAGGTCGAGCGCCGCGAACGCCTCGGCCACGCGTTCCTGGGCGCCGCGTTCGTCGCCGCGGACACTTCGTTCCCGGACCAGGTCGGCCGCGAACGCCGCCGCGTCATCGGTCAGGTCTGCCGCGGCCTCGCGGACGCGCTCACGGATCGCAGAATCGATCGCTACGGGTCCACTCATCGTCGGTTCGGTCCCTCCAGGCCGGTCGGACGGGGTGTCGGTGACGTCATGAGGTTCGTTTTCCTAACAGCGTTAACTGCTTTGCGTAATTCTCCTTTCACTGGCCATCGCAGAAATAGTTTACTTACCAAACTTTATTATACTCTCGCCGCAAGTCACCAGTGGACATGAAAGGGACACGTGGCGAAACCGATGGCACGACCGGCCCCACGGGGGCACCTTCCGACGGGGAGGGATCGGCCTCCACGGCATCGAACCGGACCGCACGACCCACCAGGCGCGCCGTGCTGGCGGCGTCCGGCGGCGCGTTGATCGCCCTCGCCGGCTGTTCCGGCGACGGGGGAAGCGGTGATGGCAGCGGTGGCGGAGACGGCAGCGGCGACGGCGGCGGGAGTGGCGACGGAGACGGCGGCGGGGCGACGACCACGCAGGGTGGCGGTGGCCAGCAGATGGCCGACACCCTCAACTTCTACTCCTGGGGTGGCTCGACCCAGGAGGCGCTGACCGAGCACCTCATCGAACCCTTCGAGTCGGAGTACGACGTCACCGTCGAGCAGTCCAGTTTCTCCGACCAGGACTCGATGCTGGCGAACGTCCGCTCCTCACCCGCGGGCTCCTACGACGTCATCATGCCGTCGCTGTCGGGCTCGTACAACGCGGTCCAGCAGGACCTCGTCGAGCCGCTGCGGCTGGACAACGTCGACACCTGGTCGAACGTGCTGTCTTCCTTCCAGGACTTCAACGTCGCCGCCGGGAGCGGCGAGCGCTACGTCGCGCCCATCTACTACGGCACCGTCGGCATGGTCTACAACAGCGACGAGGTGTCCGGCTCGCCGCCGTTCTCCTGGGACCTCACCTGGGACGACGCCTACAGCGGCGCGCTGACGCTGGAGGGCTTTGCCTTCGTGCGCGTGTTCACGACCGCACTCCGCCTCGGGATGGACCCGAACGTGATGGAGGGCGACGCCGGCTCCTACGAGGAGGGCGTCCAGCAGGTCTACGACGCGATGGCCGAGCAACACGACCTCGTCACCAAGTACTGGACCAGCGGCCAGGAGCAGACGACGCTGTACTCCAACGACACGGCCGTGCTCGGCGACGGGTGGTCGGGCCGCATCCTCTCGCTGCAGGAGGACGGCTACGACAACCTCCACTACACGATCCCGGAGGAGGGGGCCTACGGCTGGTCGGACACCTTCGCCATCGCGAAGGGCTCCGAGCGCCGCTACACCGCCGAGAAGTTCATCCAGTACGCCTACCGGCCGGAGGTCATGGAGAACCTCTCGCCCGCGCTCGGGTACCCGCCCGCGACCGACGCCACCACCAGCGACATCGAGGACCTCCCGGACTTCGACCCCACCGGTGGCGACCGGCTGGTCTTCCAGGACCAGGAGTTCAAGGGCGAACACCAGGAGGACTGGAACCAGACCTTCGAGCAGATCAAGCTGGGCCAGTACTGACGAGGACCGCGAGGGCTATCCCACCTGGATCCATTTCCATGACTATCGGAACGCTCCCATGAGTCACGTAGAAGTCGAACACGTCACGAAGCGCTTCGACGACGTCGTCGCCGTCGACGACGTCTCCTTCACCGCCGAGGAAGGCGAGTTCGTCTCGCTGCTGGGACCGAGCGGGTGTGGGAAGACGACCACCCTTCGGATGATCGCGGGGCTGGAGATGCCCACCGAGGGCACCATCCGCATCGGCGGCGAAGACGTCACGGACCGGCCAGCCTCCGAGCGCGAGATCGGGATGGTCTTCCAGCACTACGCGCTCTTTCCCCACAAGACGGTCGGCGAGAACGTCGGCTTTCCGCTGAAGATGCGAGACGTGCCGAAGGCCGACCGCCGCGAGCGCGTCGCGGAAGTGCTCGAACGCGTCCACCTCCCGGACGTGCTGGACCGCTCGCCGGAGGAACTGTCTGGCGGGCAGCAACAGCGCGTCGCGCTCGCGCGGGCGCTGGTCTTCGAACCCGACGTCCTGCTGATGGACGAACCCCTCTCGGCGCTGGACCGCGTCCTGCGCGAGCAGATGCGCGTCGAGGTCCAGCGCATCCAGCGCGAGTTCGACATCACGACCATCTACGTCACCCACGACCAGGCGGAGGCCTTCGCGATGTCCGACCGCGTCGCCGTCCTCGACGAGGGCCACCTCTCCCAGGTGGGGCGGCCACTCGACATTTACGAGAACCCCGACTCGGAGTTCGTCGCGACGTTCATCGGCGAGTCGACGAAGCTCTCGGGGACCGTCGCCGAGCGCGACGGGCGACCGGTGCTGGAGACCGACGCCGGCGTCGCCTTCGAGCTTCCCGCAACGGACGCGGGGACCGGCGACCGCCTGACGGTGTACCTCCGGGCGGAGAAACTCGGCATCAGCCCCGAGGCACGGGACACCGGCACCGAGTTCCCCGCCGAAGTCACGACGACGAACTACCTCGGCGACACGACGCAGTTCTTCTGCACCCTCGCCGACGGCACCGAGGTCGTGGTCGCCGAGCAGGGCTTCACCAGCCTGGAGAAGTACGACGCCGGCGACACCGTCTCCGTCCAGATCGCCCCCGAAGACGTCGTCGTCGCGCGCGGCGACGGGACCACCGGTGAACAACGAGCGGTCGACGAGTCGGTGGCATGAGCGACAGCCGTGCCACCGACGGCGGCGAGGTCCGCCGGACCGGCATCGACCGGTATCGGCACCGCATCCGGACCGGCACCCTGCGGGCCGGTCCCGCGCTCGCCGCGATTCGCTTCCTGAAGCGTCGCAGGCGCCTGCTCACCGCGACCCAGGCCGGCTTCGGCATCGCGTGGATGGCGGTGTTTCTCCTCGCGCCGTTGCTGTACGTGTTGACGCTGTCGTTCTGGCAACGCGGGCAGGGGGGTGTCGTGGTCCAGGAACTCACGCTGGGCAACTACCACGAGATCCTGCTCCAGAACGTCGCCATCTTCGGGCTGGAGGTGAGCAACATCTACCTCGTCATCCTCTGGCAGTCCCTGAAGATCGGCCTGCTGACCACCGTGGTGACTCTGTTGCTCGGGTACATTCCGGGGTACTTCCTCGGGCGGACCCAGAGTCGCTATCGCACCGTCCTCCTGTTGCTCGTCATCCTCCCCTTCTGGGTCCCGCTGATCATCAGGTACTACGCCTGGATCCTGGTGCTCGGCAATCAGGGGATGGCGACGGCGTTCCTCGGCCTCTTCGGGCTCGAGTCCGGCGGCTTCCTCTACACCGAACTGGCCGTCGTGACGGGGCTCGTCCAGGTCCTCCTCCCCTTTATGATCCTGCCGATCTACAACAGCGTCAACAAGATCGACGACGAGTACGTCGAGAGCGCCAAGACGATGGGCGCCTCGCCGGTGCGGGCCTTCTACGAGGTGACGCTGCCGCTCTCGCTGCCGGGCATCAGCGCCGGGTCGATCCTCGTGTTCATCCTCGCCGTGGGGAGTTTCATGGCGCCGGCGTTGCTGGGCGGCCCAGCCCAGACGATGGTCGCCAACCTCATCACGCGGACGTTCGGCCAGAGTTTCGACTGGCCCCTCGCGAGCGCGATGGCGATGGTGTACCTCGTCGTCCTGTTCGCGCTCATCACCGTCTTCAACCGCTTCGTCGGGCTCGAGGAGGTGTTCGGTGAATGAAACCCATCCTCTCCGACAGCCAGCGCTGGCAGGCGATCAAGGGCGCCTCTGGACTGCTCTACCTGTTCCTGTTGTTGCCCCTGATCGTCGTGGTCATGATCTCCTTTACCCCGACGCAGTACCCCACGTTCCCGCCGGACGGGTTCAGCCTGCAGTGGTACGACTCGTTCTTCGGCAGCGAGCGCCTGCTGGACGCCCTGGTCAACAGCGTCGTCGTCGCGGCCGGGAGCGCCGTGGTGGCCGGCATCGTCGGGCTGATCTCGGCGCTCGGCTTCGTCCGCCGGGACTTCGAGTACAAGAACGTCCTCTCGAGTCTCCTCTTTCTCCCGATGTTGATCAGCCCGGTCGTCATCGGGGTCGCACTGACGGCCTTCCTGACGTCGATCGGCATGGAGAAGAACTACCTCTTGCTCGTCATCGGCCACTCGACGCTCGTCCTGCCGTACGTCTTCGTCACGGTGCGGGCACAGCTGTTCGGGTTCGACCGGTCGCTGGAGGAGGCCGCGCGAACGATGGGGGCGAACGAACTGGAGACGTTCGTCGAGGTGACCCTGCCGACGATCATGCCGGGGCTGGCCGCGGGCATGTTGCTCGCGTTCGTCATCAGCTTCGGGGAGTTCACGGCGACGCAGTTCTGGATCCAGCCGGAGACCGTCACCGCGCCCATCGAGATCTACACGATGGTCCGGACCAGCCTCACGCCCGAGATCAACGCGATGGCGACGATCCTGATGGTCATCACCGTCGGCATCCCGCTCGCCCTCGACGTCCTGCTCGGCAAGAACCTGATCCTCAGGTCCGCCTGAACCCCCAGGGACCCTCCACCCGGTCGCGCGTTCTTCGTCTCGTCGCACCTGGCGCCCGCTCGGCCTAGTGTTCGTCGTCGTTGAGGAGGCCGAAGATCTTCGAGTCGGTCTGGAACTTGAGCAGGTTGTGAACGACGGAGTTGCGGACGTTCGCGACGACGTCACCGTGGTCCTTGTAGAACTCGTGGATCCACTTCGACTCGGTCTCCCGGTCGCGGAACATCATGATCGTCTTCCACTGGTACTCGCCGTTCGAGATGAAGTACATCAACGTGTGGTGGTCGTCCATGATCGTCTCCATCGCGTCGCGCCACTCCTCGCCGAAGTTCCGCGGCTGGAACTTGAACTCGAACAGGGCGAAGTTGAAAAACCGCTCGTTGGGCATGATCGCCTCGCGGAAGACGCCCTCGTCGCGCATCCGCCGAATCGACTCGCTCACGGTGACGTGAGACGTCTCGATGTCGTACTTCTCCTCGAGGAGGTCCGCCAGCTCTCGCGAGGATATCTGCGGATCCTCGGACAGTTCCTGGAGGATGGCGATGTCCCTGTCCTTGAACTCCCAGTCGACCTCGTCCGGTTTGGTCCCTGTTGCCATGATAACGCTCCCACCGGCCCGACCCAAGTCAGTGTCGACAGCCGGTAAGTTTTTACTCCTACTTTCCAATGTAATTTGCCAAGGGGATAAGAGTTACCAATATATGCACCAGGAAGCCAGCGAGTCGCCGGACAACGATGCGGTTCTGGCGGCCTACGACGACTACGTGATGCCGATCTGGAAGTCGCTGCACGTGCCCGTTGCGCGCGCCGACAATTGTACACTGGAAGACTACGAGGGCAACGAGTACCTCGACGTCTTCTCGGGCATCTCGGTCGCGAACGTCGGCCACGGGAACGACGCCGTCACCGCGGCGGCGACGGCCCAGCTCGAGGAGTTCGTCCACGGCTGTTCGTACGTCCACCCGACCGAACCCGTGGCGAACCTGGCCGAACGGCTCGCGGCCGTCACGCCAGGTGACCTCCAGAAGTCCTTCTTCTGTAACTCCGGGACCGAAGCCGTCGAGGGGGCGATCAAGCTCGCCCGCAAGTACACGGGGAGCAAGGAGGTCGTCGCCCTGGAGATGGCCTTCCACGGACGGACGCTGGGGAGCCTCGCGCTCACCGGCAACCACGCCTACAAGCACGGGATGGCCCCGACGATCAACGACGTCACCCACGCCCCCGCGCCCTACCGGTACCGACTGGGTGGCGACGACCAGTCCGACGAGGCGTTCGCGGCCGCGGCCGCCGAGGAACTGGAACGCGTCATCGGCACGCACACGAGCGGCGACCTCGCCGCGGTCGTCGTCGAACCGGTGATGGGCGAGGGCGGCATCGTCGTCCCGCCGGCGGACTACCTCTCGCGAGTGAAGGAGATCGCCCACGACCACGGCGGCCTGCTGGTCCTCGACGAGGTCCAGTCCGGCTACGGCCGCACGGGCGAGTTCTGGGCCAGCGACCACTTCGACGTGACGCCCGACGTCCTCACGCAGGCGAAAGGCATCGCCAACGGCCTACCCCTCGGGGCGTTCACCGCCCCCGCCGAGATTGCCGACGCCTTCGAGGCCGGCGACCACCTCTCGACGTTCGGCGGGAATCCGGTGACGTGCGCCGCCGCGCTGGCGACCATCGACGAACTCGAGGGCGGGATCGTCGACCACGCGCGCGAACAGGGCGAGTGGCTCGGCGCGGCGCTGGCAGACCTCGAGGACCTCGCGGCGGTCGGCGAGACGCGCGGTCTCGGCCTGATGCAGGGCGTCGAACTCGTCGATCCCGGCGCGGACGGGCCCGGCAACGCGCCGGCCCCGGACGCCGACCTCGCCAAGCACGTCGGCGAGCACATGCGCGAGGCGGGCATCGTCGTCGGCGTCGGCGGCTACTACAAGAACGTGATCCGCTTCCAGCCGCCGCTGACGATCGAGCGCGCGCAACTCGAACGGGCCGTCGAGGCGCTCCGAACGGCCATCGTCGACGAACAGGACTGACCCCTCATCGTCGCGGACGCGAGTGACGCTCGCGTCCGCTGGCCCTGACCGACCACACCGACGACACCCATGCCATTCGACTCCACGAATCCGGCGACAGAGGCACTGCTCGAGACCCACGACACCCACGACGCGGACGCCGTCGACGCGACGCTCGCGACCGCCAGCGACCGCTTCGCGTCCTGGCGGGAGCGACCGATCGCGGACCGCGCCGCCAAACTCACCGACGTCGCGGCGGTGTTGCGCGACGGCACGCGCGAGTACGCCGAACTGATGACCCACGAGATGGGCAAACCCATCGAGCAGGCCGAGGCCGAGGTCGAGAAGTGCGCCTGGGTCTGTGAGTTCTACGCCGAGCGCGCACCGGAGCACCTGCAGGACGAACGCGTCGGGGCGGTGCCCGGCGCGACGACCTACGTCTCCTACGAACCGCTGGGTCCCGTCCTGGCGATCATGCCCTGGAACTACCCCTTCTGGCAGGTGTTCCGGTTCGCCGCCCCCCACCTGACGGCCGGGAACGTGGGCCTGCTGAAACACGCGCCGAACGTCTTCGGCTGCGCGTCGGCCATCGAATCGGTGTTTCGCGAGGCCGGCTACCCCGAGGGGGTGTTCACGTCCCTGCAGATCGAGACCGACCGGGTCGCGGACGTCATCGCCGACGACCGCGTCCGCGCCGTGACGCTGACGGGCAGCACTCGCGCGGGTCGGGCCGTCGCCGCCCAGAGCGGCGAACAGCTCAAACCGACGGTGCTGGAACTGGGCGGGAGCGACCCCTTCGTCGTCCTCGACGACGCGCCCGTCGCAGACGTCGCCGAGACGGCAGCCACCGCGCGCACGCAAAACTCCGGCCAGTCCTGTATCGCCGCGAAACGGTTCGTCGTCCACGAGGCCGTCGCCGACGAGTTCGTCGACGCGTTCGTCGACGAGGTGCGGGCCCTGACGGTCGGCGACCCGATGGAGCCCGAGACCGACGTCGGCCCGCAAGCTCGCGGCGACCTGCTGGCGGCCCTCCACGAACAGGTCACGGAGAGCGTCGCGGCCGGCGCGACCCTCCAGTGTGGCGGCGAACCACTCGACCGCGACGGGCACTTCTACCAGCCGACGGTCCTGACCGACGTCCCCGACGGCGCGCCGGCGGCCGAGGAGGAACTGTTCGGTCCCGTCGCGGCCGTCTTCGCCGTCGCCGACGAGGACGAGGCCGTCGCGGTCGCCAACGACAGCGACTACGGTCTGGGCGCGAGCATCTGGACGGCGGACTCGGACCGAGGCGAGCGCCTCGCCCACCGCATCGAGTCGGGCACCGCCTTCGTCAACCAGATCACGAAGTCCGATCCGCGGCTGCCCTTCGGCGGGATCAAGGACTCGGGCTACGGGACCGAACTGTCCCACCACGGCATCCGGGAGTTCACCGCGAAACGGACGATCTGGGTCGAGTGAGGGTGCTGTCACGGGGGACTCGCTGACCTGACGCTGGGCGCGAAGGAGACAAACCGCTGGACGACCACGCTCCTGCCATGAAGAACATCGAGGACCTGATGGAGAGCGCGGCGGAGCTCGCAGACCGCGGGCTCTCCCGGGGGGAGATCGCCGACGAACTCAACGTCTCCCGACAGACGGCCAGTTGGCTGGTCGAGCGCAGCGACGCCAGCGCGGTCCGACCGTCCCCCGACAAACCCACCGGTCCCGACGACGTGCACGTCGACTGGAGCGCAATCGGTCGGGACTCCGGGCGCCTCTGGCACGTGGGCGCGGCGCTGGCCGACCTCCTCGCGAAGGAGGGCGAGGACGTGGACCTGACCATCGGCATCGAGAAGGCCGGCGCACCCCTCGCCACCGCCGTCGCGCGGGAACTCGACACCGACCTCGGGACGTACACGCCGCGCAAGCACCGCTGGGAGGGCGACGACGAGGCGGACATGGCCGACCTCCACGGGAGCTTCTCGCGGAACTTCGCCGACATCCGCGACCGCGAGTGCTACGTCGTCGACGACACCATCACCAGCGGGACGACGATGACCGAGACGGTCCAGGCCGTCCGCGAGCGCGGGGGCGAGCCCCTGGCCTGCGTCGTCCTCGTCGACAAGCGCGGGACCGACGAGATAGAGGGCGTCCCGGTCTACTCGCTCGTCCAGGTCATGCGCGTCGGCGACGAGGAGTGAGCGTCGGGCTCGCCGTCGACTCCCGGCCGCGCCTCACCGCAGTTCGTTCTCCCGCTCCCAGGCCCGGACCAGCCGCGTCAGCGTCTCCACCGTGGGGACAGACTCGTCGGCTCGGTCCAGGACCGCCCCACCGATGGCGTCGATCTCCGTCCGGCGGCCCGCCTCCACGTCCTGGCGCATCGAGGAGACGTTCGCCGCCGTCGCACGCGCCACGTCCTCGACCGCCTGGACCGCGGCCGCGTCCGAGAGGTCGACGCCCTCGGATCGAGCGACGCGGGCGGTCTCCCGGGCGGCCGCGCGGGCCGTCTCGCGTGCGGGGCCGTCGACGAGCGCACCGTTGTCGACGCGGGCCAGCGCCGTCGGGGGGTTGATGCCGGCGTTGACCGCCAGCTTGGTCCAGAGTCGCTGGGGCATGTCGGTCGCCACGGTGGTCTCGAACCCGGCGTCGTCGAAGACCGCGCCAGCGCGGTCCGCCAGGGGACTCTCGCCGCCCTCGCGGGCGCCCAGCGTGACGTCCCCGACGCCGGTGCACTCGACGAGGCCCGGCTCCACCCGCCGAGCGCCGTACGTACAGGTCCCGGCCAGGACCTCGCAGTCGAGGGTGGCCGCGAGCGTCGCCTCGTTCCCGAGTCCGTTCTGCAGGGAGAGGGCACCACCGAGGTCGGCGTCCGCCAGCTGCCGGGCAACGGTTGCCGTGTCGAAGGCCTTGACCGCGACGACGGCGAGGTCCGCGGTCGCCGGTGGCTCGGTCGAGACGGCGGGGTGGACGTGGCGCTCGACGGCGCCGGCGACGCGGAGCCCGTCGGCCTCGATGGCCTCGACGTCGGCCGGCCGTCCGACCAGCGTCACGTCGGCGGCGCTGGCCAGGAGTCCGGCGAGGAGACTCCCGAGGCTGCCGGCGCCGACGACGCAGGCGCGCACTAGTCCTCCGTCCAGTAGTAGATGTCCTCCTTGGGGGCGTCGCAGTTGGGACAGGTCTCCGGGATATTCTCGTCGATCTCGCCCATCTCGCCGCAGTTCCAGCAGCGCCACATCAGTTCGGCCTCGCCGGCCTCACCGGTCGAGACGTGCTCCGAGGACAGCGCCTCGATGCCCTCGTCGGTCGTGACGTAGAAGCCGTGCTCGTCGAACCCGCGGACTTGCCCGAGGCGGTTGCCGTCCTCGTCGTAGACCGCGTGGCCGAAGGCGACGTGCGTGACCTCGTCGGAGTCGCTCATACCCGAACCGACGGCCGGTCGGGCCAAAAAAGTGCGTGCTGGGACCCACGCTGCGGGGTCGGTGCCACGCTCACTGCGAGAACAGGCTCGTGTGGACCGGTGCGTACTGGCTCTCGGTCTCGACGTCCTCCACGGTGTCGGTCACGGCCGCGCCGGCGGTCCCGTCCGCGAGGAAGGCAGAGAGCGGCGGGCCGACGTTCTCCGGCTCGACGAGGAAGGCGTCGTGGCCGTGGTCGGAGTCGACGACGTGGTGGGCCACGTCGACGTCCGCCGCGCGCATCGACTCCGCGAGTGACTCCGCCTGGGCCGGCGTGAAGTGCCAGTCGGCCGTAAAGGACATGAGCAGGGCCTCGCCCTCGAAGGCCGCCAAGGCGTCGCTGTCTCCCTCGAAGCCCGCCGAGAGGTCGTAGTTGTCCATCGCGCGCGTCAGGTAGAGGTAGGAGTTCGCGTCGAAGCGCTCGACGAAGTTCTCGGCCTGGTAGTCCAGGTACGACTCGACGTCCCGGTAGGGGAAGAAACTCGCCGCGCGGTCCGCGGGGAACCACCGCGAGGCGTCCCGGCCCGCGGAGCGCCGGTCGAACTTTCGCTCCATCGAGGCCTTCGAGAGGTACATGACGTGGCCGAGTTGCCGGGCGAGGCCGAGGCCGTACTTCGGATCGGGCTGGTCCTCGCCGTAGTAGTCCCCGCCGTTCCAGTTGGGGTCGGTCGTAATCGCCCGGCGGGCGATGCCGTCGATTGCGAGGCACTGCGGGTCGAGGCGCGCGGCCGCGCCGATGGGGACGATCTGGCGAACGTGGTCGGGGTGCTGTTTCGCCCACTCGAGGACGTTCATGCCGCCGACGCTCCCGCCGACGACGGCGTGGAGGTGCGGGATGCCGAGTTCGTCGAGGAGTCGTCGCTGGGCCTCCGTCCAGTCCGCGACGGTGACCGCCGGGAAGTCCGTGCCGTATGGCTCGCCCGTCTCGGGGTTCGTCGATGAGGGGCCGGTCGTGCCGTAGCAGGAGCCGGGCACGTTGGCACAGATGACGTAGTACTCGGTGGTGTCGATGGCCTTGCCCGGACCGACGATGTCGTCCCACCAGGCCCGCGCCTGGCCGGCGGTGCCGGGCCCGTCGTGGTGACCGGCGACGTGCTGGCTCCCGGTCAGGGCGTGACAGACGAGGACGGCGTTGTCGCCGTCGAACTCGCCGTAGGACTCGTAGGCGACCTCCAGCTCCGGGATCGTCTCGCCGCAGTCGAACTCGAAGCGTCCCAGCGAGACGACGTCCCGGTCTACGTCCATGTACACCCCTCCTGGGACCGGCGGACCGTAACGGTCTCGATCATCGCTCGCCCTCCGCGGCCGCGATGGCCCGGTCCAGGTCGGCGACGATATCCTCGGGGTCTTCGATGCCCACCGAGAGGCGCAAGAGGTCCGGCGTGACGCCGGAGGCCCGCTGCTCCTCGGGGGTGAGTTGGGCGTGCGTGGTGCTCGCCGGGTGGATGATGAGCGTCTTCGCGTCGCCGATGTTCGCGAGGAACTGCGCGAGTTCCGTCTCCTCGCAGACCGTCTTCGCGCCCTCGAAGCCGCTCTCCAGGCCGAAGGCGACCATCCCGCCGAAACCGCCGTCGAGGTATTTCCGAGCGGCGTCGTGGGTCTCGTGCGATTCGAGGCCGGGGTAGGTGACCCACGAGACGGCAGCGTGGTCCTGGAGGTGTTTTGCGACGGTCAGCGCGTTCGAGCAGTGCCGGTCCATCCGCAGGGACAGCGTCTCCGTGCCCTGCATCGTGACCCAGGCGTCGAAGGGCTTCTGGGTGTCCCCGAGGCTGCGGAGCGCCCGCTGGCGCGCGGCCACGGCGAAGGCCCGGTCACCGAAGGCCTCCACGAAGTTCTTGCCGTCGAAGGCAGGATTTGGGCCGCCGATCTCTGGGTACTTCTCCGGGTGCTCGTCCCAGGGGAACGAGCCACCGTCGATCAGCACGCCACCCAGCGTCGTGCCCGACCCGTGGATCCACTTCGTCGTCGACTCCCAGACCACGTCGACGCCGTGGTCGAGGGGGTTGCACAGGGCCGGCGTCGCGAACGTGTTGTCGACGAAGACGGGCACCCCGTGCTCGTGGGCGACCTCGGCGATCGCTTCGAGCGGCGGTACGACGAGCGAGGGGTTGCCGATGGTCTCGCAGTGGACGAAGGCGGTGTCCTCGTCGATGGCTGCGGCGTAGGCGTCCGGGTCGAGGGTGTCGACGAATCGCGGTTCGACGCCGCGGCGGGTCGCCATGTTCGAGAAGTACGAGTGGGTCCCGCCGTAGATGGAGGCCGCGGAGACGACGTTGTCGCCCGCCGAGGCCATGACGGAGGTGCCGGCGTCGAGCGCGGCCATGCCGGCACCGGTGGCGACCGCGGCGGTCCCGTTCTCCAGGTCCGCGAGCCGTTCCTCCAGCATGGCGACCGTGGGATTGTTGAACCGCGAGTAGACGTCGCCCTCGGCGTCGAGCGCGTAGAGGTCCGCGGCGTGGTCGGCCTCCTCGAAGACGTAGGAGGTGGTCTGGTAGATGGGCGGCGCGCGGGCCCCGGTGGCGGGGTCTGGCTCCGCCTGTCCGGCGTGGAGACACCGCGTGCCGAACCCGTACCGTCGCTCCCCGGGTCCGTCTGTCATGTGTGACGTGCATATATCCCCACGTATCTATAACCACGAGTTACGGCAAAACTCGCCCGTCCCGTCACCGGCTCGCAGGAACGGGCCCGCCTGCCGGCGGTCGCGAGGTCGCCGCGACCGGGACCGTCGCGTTCCGGTAGACGCAACTGCGGGGACCACCTACGACCCCGCATGCGTGGTGGCGACCGCGACCGGATCCGCCTCGCGGGGGTGGTCTTCGCCGTCCTGTTCGCCCAGGTCCTCCTCTATCCGGGCGTCCCGGACCTCGTAGCGGCCCTCGGCGCGACGCCGGCGGGGTGGGGTGGCGACGTCGACGCCATCCTGGAAGCCGGCAAGTGGTTCCTGACCGCCGAGTTCGTCGGGTTCGTCCTCTTCGCCGGCGTCTGGGGGGCGCTGAGCGACGCCACCGGCCACCGCCGGCGGTTCGTCGTCGTCGGCGCGTTGGGCGGGGCCGTCGGCTACCTCGTCCTGCCGCTCGTCGCCAGCGTGGCGACCCTTCCGTACGGCGCGGTCCTCCTCGTGCGCTTCCTCCAGGGCGCGGCCACCATCGGCGCCTTCTCGCTGGCTATCACCACGCTGATGGACCTCGGCGGCGGCCACGGCCGGAACATGGGCGCGGCGGGCATCGCCATCGGCCTCGGGACCGCGCTCGGCGCACCCATCGGGGGTCAACTGTACGCCGTCGGCTCCTTCGTCCCGCTGTACGTCGCCAGTGCGATGCTGGTCGTCGCCGCGACCCTGGCCGCGACCGTGCCCGACCGGACCACGGCGAGTGACCGCGACGGCCTCATCGCAGCCCTCGATGGCGTCCGCTCCCGTCCCGTCCTCGGCCTCCCGTACGCACTGGGGTTCATCGACCGCCTGACGGCGGGCTTCTTCGCGCTCGTCGGCACGGTCTTCTTCCAGTCGGCGTTCCCCGTCGGTGCCGCGGGTTCGGGAATCCTCCTCGGGGCCTTCTTCGCGCCCTTCGCGCTCCTCCAGTACCCGATGGGTCGCCTCTCGGACCGCGTCGGCCGGGTCGCCCCCGTCGCCGTGGGATCGCTGGCGTACGGGCTGGCGGTGATCGCCGTCCTGCTGACCGCACCGTCGGTCGTCCTCGCCGCGCTGGCGATGGCCGTCGTCGGCGTCTTCGGCGCGACGATGGCCCCCGCGACGATGGCGCTCGTCACGGACCTCTCGGCCCCCGACCAGCGCGGTGCGGCCATGGGCGGCTTCAACGTCGTCGGGAGTCTGGGCTTCCTGGCCGGCATCGTCGGCGGGGCGACCGTCGCGGCGCGCTACGGCTTCGAGGCCGCGTTCCTGGTGGTCGGCCTGAGCGAGGTGGTCATTGCGGTAGTCGCTCTGCCGGTTTTACTCCGGCTGGACCTGGGCTCTGCGGGTGGCGCGGACCGGCGGACGCCCGAGGAGGGCGCGGAACCGCGGGCGGAGGAGGCGTAGCCTCCCGCTGACTCACGTCCCCTTCTCGACGGAGTACCAGCCCACGTCCCGGTCGAACGCGTACGCCAACACGACCTGGACGATGACGAGGCCGAACAGCGAGAAGGCCACGGGCAGGAGCAGCCAGCCGAGGCCGAATCCGTCGGTCCCCGCCGTTCGGTCGTCTACGGCCCTCGTGACCAGTACCACGCCGTAGAGGCCCGCCAGTCCGGTGCCCACGACGACGGGGTGCGCCACCAGCCCGAGCGCGACTTTCGGGACGGTGACAGACAGGAGCACGCCCGCGACGAGCGTGCCCACGAGCGTCAGGGCCGAGACGAGCGTGTCGGGGTCGACGAGGGCCCGCCACTCGCCGAGGTGGCTCCCGCTGACCTCGACCTGGCCGCGCATCCAGCGGACGCGCTGGCCCCAGTAGTCCCGCAGGGTGTGTGCCGGCTCCTCGAAGGTCGGGTAGTAGAGCAGCTCTTCGATTGCTACCCCGGCCTGGTGACAGCGGTGGGTGAAGTCCAGGTCCTCGGCCAGGTGGCCCTCGGAGAAGGGACCGACCTCGTCGAAGACAGCGCGCTCGACGAGGACGCTCCGGGTCCCCGCGAAGGAGAGACCGAGGAGCGTCGCGACCACCTTCTGCGGGAGGAAGTAGAGCAGGAGGTACTCGTAGTACGCGACGGAGTCGACGATGCCGCCCGAAGGGTCGGGGAGGCTCCGGACGCGGGCGACGTCGGGGCCGTCGGCGCCACCGTCTTCCCCATCGCCCTCAAGCGCCGCGACGGCGTGGGGGACCAGGTTCGGGTGGGGTTCCTGGTCGGCGTCGAACATCGCGATCACGTCCGCGTCGCTGGCCTCGATGGCGGCGTTGAGTGCGCCCGCCTTGGATCCGCGGTGCTCCTCGTTGACGTGGTGGTCGACGCGCTCGTGCTCGCGGGCCAGTTCGTCCGCGCGCTCGGCGGAGGCCGGGTCGTCCGGTTCCGTGACGACGGTGACCGTGAGATTCTCGTACTCGGCGGCGGCCAGCGCCTCGACCGAGCGGTGCATCACGCTGGCGTCGCGGTAGACCGGGACGACGGCCTCGACCGATGGACCGTCGACGACCAGCGCGTCGGCGTCCTCGCGGGCGAGCGCGAGGAGGTACAGCAGGAGGCCGAGGACGAACAGTGCAACCGCGAGGGCGAGGAGGACGCGCACGTCGACGGTCAGGAGGACGAGTGAGAGGGCCGGGCCGGCGTCGAGGGCGCCCGCGAACAGGGAGAGGACTGCCAGGCCGAGGACGGCCACGACGAACAGCGGCCCGAGCAGGACGCGGAGCCTGGACGCCATTAGGGTGGGAGTCCGGCAGGGCGTGCATAAATCCGCGGGTTCTGGCTAGGAGCCTTCCCGAGTTGTACTGGGACCGCTGGTGTCGATGTGGCCGCCACGAAAGCCCCGACCGGCTCGGCTCACGGCTCCCTCCGGTCGCCGTTCGCCAGCGAGGTTCTCGCTATGCTCGAACCTCGCTTGACTCGGGCGACTCGCTGCGCGCTTCGCTCCTTTCAGTCGCTGCAGTGCTTGCATCGTCGTCCGTCGCCGACCCGGTCGCCCCTTTCAATCCCGCCCTGTGGTTCGCGTGGCCGGTGCCGAGCAGCCTGGATTGGCGGGTCTGCTAAGCTGTCCGCCGTCGAGCAGGCGCTATTCGACGTAGCCCAGGTCGCGCAGGCGGTCGACGGTCTCCTCGTCCATGTCTTCGAGAGGGTCGTCAGCGTCGCCCGTGACCTCCCAGCCGTCGCTGAAGGCGGTCTCGAACTCGGCGAGGGCAGTCTCCACGGCGGCGACGGCGTCGTCGCCGTCGCCCGCGACGTTCTCGGTCTCGCCGGGGTCGCGGTCGAGGCGGTAGGCCTCGTCGTCGATGTGCTCGTTGCTGATGACCTTCGCGTCCGGACGGCGCGCGGCGCGCATGCGCGAGTACCAGCGCGACTCCCGGTCGAGGGCGATGCCCGCGTCGGCGGCGATGGATTCGAGCTGGTTCAACTCCACGACGGGCCGGTGGTACTCGACGAAGGCGGTTTCGCCGGGGTCGACGCCCGGCGTCGCGTCCGCGCCCACGTCGCGGTAAGCGGGCGAGAGCAGGGAGCGACGGTCGTCGAGGGACTTCCCGATGGGGTCGACCCCGGTCGCGTCGAGGATGGTGTGGTAGAGGTCCAGCAGTTCGACCTGGGTGGTCTCGTCGTGGCCCGGCTCCATCTCCGGGTGTTTGACCAGCAGCGGGACGTTCACGAGGGGGTCGTAGACGTTGAACTCGTGGCCGAAGAGGTCGTGCTCGCCGAGCATCTCGCCGTGGTCGGCACAGATCACGACCATCGTGTCCTCCCACTTGTCGGCCTCCTGCAGGGCGGTGAACAGGCGGGACAGTTCGGCGTCCATGTGGCGAATCTCGGCGTCGTAGAGCCCGCGGATGTCGGTCCACTCCTCGTCGTCGATGGTCGTCGCGCCGATGTTGTACGCCTTCGAGTTCTGGCAGACGTCGGTCTCGCTGTCGACGCCGGGGGCGAACTCGTCGACGTACTCCTGGGGCGGGTGGTAGGGGAGGTGGGCGTCCATCAGGTTGATGAACGCGAAGAAGTCGTCGCTGCGCTCCACGAAGTCGATGGTCCGGTCGACGATGGCGGGCGTCTTCGAGTCCTCCCCGCTCCCCGCAGCGAGGCGCTCGTGGACGGCGTTGCCGAGGGCGACGATGCGGTCGGCCAGGCCGCGGACGGTCTCGTGGTCGTTGAGGAACTTCCAGCCACGCGCGAGGGGGCCCGAGAGGAGGTCGCCGGGCATGGCCTTGAAGAAGGTGTCCTGGTCGTCGAAGCCGTCCGTCAGGTGGGTGTAGGGCGTGATCCAGGCGTTCGAGGAGTAACAGCAGGTGTCGTAGCCCGCGGCGGAGAGGGAGGCCGCGAGGGTGGGCGCGCCCTCCAGGTACGGATTCTCCTGGGTCGCGCCGTGCTCGCTGGGGTACAGGCCCGTGAACATCGAGGCGTGGACGGGGAGCGTCCACGGCGCGGGGGCGACCGCGTGCTCGTAGCGCCGGGCCTCCTCGGCGAATGATTCGAGGGTGGGCGAGGTCGGCCGGTCGTGCCCGTAGACCGAGAGACGGTCCTTGCGGACGGTGTCGAGCACGACGAAGAGGACGTTCGGCCGGTCGGCCGTCATGTCGCCACCAGACGCAGCGGGCGGTTAAAAGTCGCCGGATCCGCGCCGAGGCGACGGGTCCCTGGCGCCGGGTTCGCGACGGCAGTGGCTCGCGATGGTCGAGATCAGCGGAGGAGAACCGCTCAGAAGGGGGCTTCGGGGCCTTCGTCGTCGTCCGGGCTGCCGCCGCGGGACTCGCCGGGGAAGGAGGGCGAGGCACCGCCGGCCATGCCCTCGGAGCCGCCCATGCCGGTGTCGGCGTGGACCGACTCGATCTCGGGGATCTCCTTGGTCATCCGGGTCTTGATCGCCTGGATCGTCATCGGGGAGATGCCACAGCCCGAGCAGGCGCCGCCGAGCTGGATGCTCACGCTGCCCGTCTCGCGGTCGATGTTCTGGATCGCCGCGCTGCCCCCGTGCATCTGGATCTGCGGGAAGTTCCGGCGGAGGAAGTTCGTGATCCGCTCCCGGAGGTCGTCGTCGGGGTCCTGATCCTCGGTGTCCGTGCTCATCGTGACTCGTCGTAGGTGGTCACCCTGCTTTAGCCTTTGGTCTGACGTGATCGCCCCCCGTGAACCGGCCCCAGTGACGCCCTCGCCTCGGAACCAGGCCGCCGGGTGGGCCGGGGCCGATCGAGCCCTCGCTCGCAATAGTTGTGGCCGTTCCGATTCTCACAGACGTGAACGAGATAGCAACCCACATTAAGCCCGGCCCGCAACCTCCCGCGCATGGACACGTCGTACCTCATCGTCGGTGACGGGATCGCCGGCAGTTCGGCCGCCGAGACCCTCCGTGAGGAGGACCCCGAGGCGGACGTTACCGTCGTCACCGACGAGGGCGAGGCGCTCTACAATCGTATCCTCATCAAGGAGTTCGCCAAGGGCAAGCTCCCCGAGGCCCCCATCTCCATCCACGAACCCGAGTGGTACGACGAGCGCGACATCGACCTGCGACTGAACACGTACGTCACCGACGTCGACGCGGACGCCCACGAGGTCCACACCCACGAGGGCGACACGCTCGAATACGACAAGCTCCTGATCGCGACGGGCGGCACGCCGGCGCAGCTCCCCGTCGAGAACTCTGACGCCGAGGGAGTGCACCACTTCTGGACCTTCCAGGACGCGCGCAAGATCCGGGAGCACGCGGACGAGGCGGATACGGGCATCGTCGTCGGCGCCGGCCTGCTCGGCATCGACCTGGCGGCCGTCTGTGGCGCCCAGGACGTCGACGCCCACTACCTGATGCGCGGCGACCGCTGGTGGCGCTACGCCCTCTCGTCGGAGGGTGCCGAGATCATCCACGAGGCCCTCGACGAACTGGGCGTCACGCCGGTCTTCGACTCCGGCGTCGACCACTTCGAGGTCGACGACGACGGCCACGTCACCGGCGCGGTCGATCCCAACGGCGAGCACTACGACGGCGAGTTCGTCGGCGCCGCCATCGGCCTCGACTTCAACACCGAGTGGCTGGCCGGGACCGACGTCGAGTGCGACGACGGCGTCGTCGTCGACGAGTACATGCAGACGGGCGTCGAGGACATCTACGCCGCCGGCGACATCACGCAGTTCTACGACGTCATCGTCGGCACGCGCACGCAGAACGGCGCCTGGGGCTCGGCCAAGGAGCAGGGCGCCGTCGCCGCGGAGAACATGGCTGCCGACGCCGAGCAGACGGAGTTCCGGTGGGTCCCCTCCTACTCGATCACGCACTTCGACTTCCCCTTCCTCTCCTTTGGCCATCCGACGCTGGGCGAGAACACCGCCGAGCGCAGCTACGGCGAGGGCGAGTGGCGCAGCCTCACCTTCTACGACGGGCAGCTCGTCGGCGGCGTCCTCATCGGCGACCTCTCCCAGCAGTCGACCTACAAACAGCTCATTCGCGAACAGCGTCAGGTCGCAGACCAGACGGACGTCCTGCTGGAGAAGAAGGTCGACCCGGACAAGCTCGAATCGCCACCGCAGGCGGAGTAAGTCGCTGCCAGTCTGACGACCCTCGCGCACCGTATCGGTGGCGCCGGACGTACTCTTCTCGAATACCTGTGACGCGGTCGGACCGACCTCGACGAGGAGCAGGAGCCCGCCGGCCGCTCCGACGGTGCCGGTCCGCGATCACCCGCGGCGAACCGCTACTGCCAGACACTATACTTTATCTGCATCTTGTGGCAGTTACATCCAAAAATACTATTAGACTGTGGACGTTTGCATCGTATATGGCTGGAAAGGTAAGCGGTCTTGGCATCGAACCGCGCACGGAATACGCCCGGACCCGCGTCCGGTGTCGCCGCTGTGGCGAAGCGGTCCCCCGGGCGACCTCGCAGGACGCCCGGTGCAGGCGGTGCGTCGCCGAGGTGGCAGAATGAGTGCCAGCGACGGCGCGTCCGCCGGGGACGGGACGCTCGCGGGGACGCCCGAGTACGAACTGTCCTGCCTGTTCGACGACACGGACGACCCCTCGGAGGTGACGGTCTTTTCGCCCGTCGGCGAGCGGACAGTCACGGAGTGGATAACCGCGGACCTCGCCACGTCCGTGCCCCTCGACCAGGCCCGGTGAGACGGCGCTCGCGGCCCGGCGGCCAGACCACACCCCACCGCGGGACCGTCACCCGATGTCGATGCTGGTGCCGGCGTCGGAGGGCTCTGCCTTCGGAAGCGTGACCGTCAGGACGCCGTTCTGGAGCGTCGCCTCGACCTCCTCGGCCAGCACCGGGTCGGGGAGCCGAACGCGCTCGCTGAGCGCGCGGCGTTCGCGCTCGCTGCGCAGGTAGGTGCCGGCCTCCTCCTCCCGTTCCTCCTCTCGCCGGGCCGCGATCTGGAGCGTGTCGTCGACCATCCGGAGGTCGACGTCCTCCCGGGCGAAGCCCGGCAGGTCCGCCGTGACGACGAAGGCCTCCCCCCGGTCTGCGAGGTCGATCCCCATCGTCCCGAGACCACTCTCACCCCCGACGGGCAGGCCGCCCTCCCACATCCCGGTCGTTTCGTCGAACTGTCTGTTCATCCGTTCGAGCATCCGCTCGAAAATCTCGTATGGGTTCCCTCGTGAGGACATATGTTCGTCACGGGCGCGAACGCCCTAGTGAAGCGTCCGCCACTGAGAGCCATAGTCGTACTTTCGAGGCGGTACCAGGGTGCAGACGAGACGGTGACCGACTGGCCTATCCGCGCCGACCGGCTGGCTCGCCGTCCCGACGGGGGAGCCGTCCGGCCAGCGACTCCACGGCGTCGGGCACCCGGCGACGAACGGCCGCGTAGGCGGCCGACACGAGGAGCAACACCCCGACGCTCCACCGGAGGACGTCCGACTCGACGAGGAGGGCCGTCGGGAGGGCGAGCCCCACCGCGAGCGCGAGGTCCGCTGGCGATCCGTCGTAGGGCACCAGGCGGCGGGGATGCCACCAGCGACCGTGTGCGTGACAGTAGACCGCCCGGTCGACCGACTCTGCCCAGGGCCGGAGTGACCGGCCCCCACCGAGCGCGTCGCTCGCGGCGTGGAGGGCCGCGGCGCCGAGACAGGCCCCGGCTGCGGCGAGCCAGGCCGACCGGGCGAGGACGGCGACGGCGAGCACCGCCAGCGCCAGCACCGAGGCGTAGACGGGGAAGTGCAGGTCCCGCCGGTGGTTCCGGAGGGCGTCGAGGTCGGGAGCCAGGCCGCCCACGGCGCCGGCGAGGACGAGGGGCGTCGCGCCACCGGGCGAGAACGGGGCCACGGCCAGGCCGACCAGCATCCCGGCCAGGACGTGTGTCGTGGCCATCATGCCCCAGCGTTCCCCGCCGTGGCGGTTAGGGCTGTCGGCGGTCGGGGACCGACGCGCTTTTTTCCGGGCACCGCGCATCGACGACCATGAACGGTGGCGGCAGCGGCGACATGACGCTGGCCTTCGACCTGGCGGCCCTCAAACGGTTGGCCCGCCCGGACGCGGTCTTCAACGACGCGCGCCAGTGGACCGAGTACGTCGGGGTCGTCAGCGAGAAGCCCACCTACGTCGTCACCAACTTCACGCGCAAACACCGGATCCGACAGGACTTCTTCTCCGGCCCACGCGGGCGCGAGGAGAGCCTGGAGAACGTCCACGAGCAGTTCGGCACGGAGCGACACGTCTACGTCGGCGTCGACGAGGAGGACGAGGCTATGGCCGAGTCCGTCGGCTGGGAGTACGTCGACGTCGAGACGGCCGCCGAGGCCGCTGGCTGGGACCTGGGCGAGCCCGAATCCGAGGTCGACCTCGACGAGGACCGGCGCGACGACTGGCCCTGACCGGACGCCGCCGACCCGTGGGGTCGCGCCGGGCCACACCGCGATTCTTAAACGGCGGCCTGCCTTTGACCCGTACATGGCACAGCCGGGCGTTCCGGGCGGCCCCGAACACGTTCTCGAGCTCCCCTGTGGCGAGACCGTCGACGCGCACGACGTGGACCTCGGCCTGCGGGAACTCGAGTGTGCGTGTGGCGACCGCCACGCCGTCGTCACCGACGCCCATCCCATCGGCCGGTTCGTCCCGGAGTTCCTCGCCGACGTGCTCCGGGCGACGGTCGAACCGGCCGACGACTTCGAGGAGTTCACCACCGCACACGTACTCGGCATGGTGATGGAGGAGTATCCCCGGGAGATCCAGAGCGCCGACGTCTCCGACGACGGGCAGGTGGGCTACGCACTCCTCTGGATCGCGACCTTCGACGCCCGGGAACTCCACGAAGTCGTCGTCGAACTCCTGGTCGAACTCATGGAACACGCCGTCAGTCACGCCGAGGACGGCGACGCCCTGGCCGAGTTCGAGGAGCAGATGCTCGAGTTCGACGTCCCGACGTTCGTCGAGGAGTACCGCCGCGAGCGGGAGTTCGAGACGGAACACGACACGGCGGTCTGAGTTCGGTCCGGAGACGGCCGTCCAGGCACCTCCTCCTCTCTCCTGTCGTGTCGGAACTATGAAGCCCGACCCGCGGGTGTGGACGAACATGAAGGTGGACATCGGTGGCGCCATCGAGGACGGGCTCAGGCGGACTGCGACGCAGACGGGTGCGATCCTCGCCGGGCTGTTCCTCACCGTGGGCGTGGCGATGGCTGTGGCGATGAACTCGCTGATGGTGACGCTACTGACGGAGACGTTCGACCTCCGCCCGGCGTTCGAAGAGAATCCCCAGATCACGTACGAGCAGTTCGTGCAGCAGATCCAGGCCTCGTCGCCACTCGACTTCGTGGACGCCCCGGCGGCGGCACTGGTCGCCCTCGTCGTGGTCGCCTGGCTAGTGCAGACGGTCGTCCGGATCGGTGCCATCCGGTGGTTCGTCGAGGAGCGGGAGGGCCCGCTCTCTGCGGGTCTGTTCACGCGCCGGCTCCTCTGGACGCTCGGCAACCTCGTGGTCGGGTTCCTCCTCTTCGCCGCCGTCGTCTTCGTCGCGCCGCTGGTCGTGGTCGGCATCGCGGCCGCCGTCAATCCGCTCCTGGGCCTCGCCGCGCTGCTCGCGGCGCTCGTGGCGATGGTCGTCCTCTTCGTCGCCCTGTTCTTCTACAACTACGACATCGTGGTCGAGGGGTCGAACGCCCTCGACGCGCTCGTGAGCAGCTGGGAGCTCACGGCCGGGAACCGGTTGCGACTCTTCGCGCTCGGCCTCCTCGTCGGCATCGCTGGCGCGGTCGTGGGCGGCATCCTCTCCATGGCTACCAGCTTCGACCTGCTCGTGTCCACCGTCGTCGGGCAGGTCGTCAGCGCGGCGATCGGCGTCGCCACCCTGGGCATCGCCGCCGCCGCGTACCGGCAGTTACGCGACCTCCCTGAGACGGACGAAGAGGTCGGCGCACTCGGCCCCGACGACCTCTGAGGCGGCGCCATAGACCAGAGTCGGCCGGAAGGTCAACCGATTTACGCACACGGCACGGAACACGGCCACAGTGGCATCGCCCGACGAGCCCGAGACCGAGACGGTACGGGAGGCGGTCGAACAGTCGCGACACGGCGCTCCCGCCGTCGGATCGGTCGTCCGGGACCGCTTCACGTCCGACGAGATCTTCCAGCGGATCGTCGCGGCGGCCGACGAGGAGATCACCGCCGGGAGCCGCGAACTGTTCTTCAGCGGACTGGCGGCCGGTTTCGCCATCACGATTACGTTCCTGCTCTACGCCTCCCTCACGGCCTCGACCGGTGGCGATCCGGTCCTGAGCGCGATCCTGTACCCGCTCGGGTTCGTCTACATCATCCTCGGGGGCTACCAGCTCTACACGGAGAACACGCTCCCGCCCGTCGCCCTCACCCTGGAGCGCCTCGCGAGCCTGCCGGCGCTCCTCCGGACGTGGACCGTCGTGCTCGCCGGCAACTTCGCCGGCGGCGCGATGGGGGCCGCTGCGCTCGCCTACGGCGGGGTGCTCTCTGCCGAGGGTGCACAGGCGGCCTTGGGGCTGGCCCAGAAGGGCATCGAGACGAGTCCCGGGACGCTGTTCGTCAAGGCGGCCTTCGCCGGGCTCATCGTCGCCGGCGTCGTCTGGATCAACTACGCGGCGCAGGACACCATCTCGCGGCTGGTCGTCGTCTACCTCGCCTTCCTCGCGATCCCGCTGGGCGGCCTGTTCCACGTCGTCGTCTCGTTCACCGAGATGCTCTACCTCGTCTTCCTGGACGACCTGTCGCTGGTACTCGGGCTCCGGGAGTTCGTCGTCCCGGTGTTGCTCGGCAACACGGTCGGCGGCGTCGTCCTCGTCACCGTGGTAAACTACTTCCAGACGACGGAGTCGCGGCTGGCGTCGGCCCGGTTCGAGGGGGGGTCGCGTCAGCTCTCGCTCCGGGAGTCGCTCCTCGGCGGCTACGCCGGCCGCTCGTACGTCCCCCTCGTCGACACCGCCACCGTGCCGGGAGACTCCGACGACTACCGGATTCTCGTGCCCATCGCCAACCCCCGGACCGAGTCCGCGCTCGTCGACCTCGCGTGCCGCCTCGCCAGCGCCCGAGAGACCGCCACGGTCCACGTCGCGCACGTGGTCCAGATGCCCGAGGGTGGCTCCCGACCCCTCGACACCGAGCGGCGACGCCGAATCGTCGCCGAGTCGGAGACGCTGCTCGCCGACGTGAGCCAGGGGGTCAGCCAGTACGGCCTGGACTGCGAGACGTCGACCGTCGTCTCCCACCGCTCCTTCGAGGAGGTCTTCGACCTGGCGCGACGGAAGAACGCCGACCTCACGATAATGGGCTGGGGCGACGACCGGATCTGGACGGCGGTCCGCACGGAGCGCTCGCTGAGCGAGTTGACCCACCGGCTGCCGTCGGACTTCCTGGTCCTGGAGGACCGGGACCTGGACGAGTCCAGCGTCCTGGTACCGGTGGAGGACAGCCCCCACGCCGACCTCAGCGCCGAGGTGGCGGCCGCGCTCCGGACGACCGTCGACGCCGACGTGACGCTCCTGCACGTCGTCGACGGCCCCGACGACCGCGAGGCCGGCGAGCGGTTCCTCGCGGACTGGGCGACCGAGCGGGGGCTCGCCGAGGCGACCATGGTCGTCGACGACTCCGGCGACGTCGAGGGTGCCATCGCCGAGGCGTCCCGGGACCACACGCTGCTCGTCATCGGGGCGACCGAACACGGACTGCTCTCCCGGCTCGTCGCCGACTCGCTCCACCTCGACGTCTTCGAGCGGACCGACTGTTCCATCCTCCTCGCCGAGCGGTCCACCGGCCGCGGGCTGCTCGGGCGGCTCTTCGGCTAACCGGTGCCGGCCACTCCGAGTCGAACCGGTTTTGACCCCCTGGCCCCTCTCCCGACCAACGACGCCCGTTCTCGTCCCCGGCGCCGCCGGGGGCCGTGTGACGCCGCCCCGTGAGACGCCGTCCCGGTACGATATTCGAAACTGCGTTACGAACCTCGCAATCTTTCGCCGGGCTTATTACGATGAGCGAACTTCTTCCGCGTAATGACGAGAGAGGAGGACCGCACGATTCTGCTGATCGGGAGCGGACCAATCAAGATCGGGCAGGCGGCCGAGTTCGACTACTCGGGAGCGCAGGCCTGTCGGGCGCTGCAGGAGGAGGGTGCCCGGGTCGTCCTGGTCAACTCCAACCCGGCGACGATCATGACCGACCCGGAGATGGCCGACGAGGTCTACATCGAACCGATCAACACCGAGGCGATCACCGAGATCATCCGGAAGGAACGGCCCGACGGCGTCATCGCCGGCCTGGGCGGCCAGACCGGACTGAACGTCACGGCCGAACTCGCGGAAGAGGGGGTCCTCGAGGAGTACGACGTGGACGTGATGGGCACGCCGCTGGACACCATCTACGCCACCGAGGACCGCGAGCAGTTCCGCAACCGGATGGAGTCCATCGACGAGCCGGTCCCGGAGTCGGTGACCATCCAGGACGTCGACGAGGTCGAGGACGCCGTCGAGGCCGTCGGCGGCCTCCCGGTCATCATGCGGACGACCTACACGCTGGGCGGGGCGGGGTCGGGCGTCATCGGTGACATGGACGAACTCAAGGACGCCGTCCGCAAGGGGCTGAACCTCTCGCGGGACAACCGCGTGATGCTCACGGAGTCCATCGACGGCTGGATCGAACTGGAGTACGAGGTGATGCGCGACGCCGACGACTCGTGTATCATCATCTGCAACATGGAGAACCTCGACCCGATGGGGATCCACACCGGCGAGTCCGTCGTCGTGACCCCCTCGCAGGTCATCCCCGACGAGGGCCACCAGGAGATGCGCGACACGGCCCTGAAGGTCATCCGCGAACTCGGCATCCAGGGCGGCTGTAACATCCAGTTCGCCTGGCGCGACGACGGGACGCCCGGCGGCGAGTACCGCGTCGTCGAGGTCAACCCCCGCGTCTCGCGCTCCTCGGCGCTGGCCTCGAAGGCGACGGGCTACCCCATCGCGCGCGTCACGGCGAAGGTCGCGCTGGGCAAGCGCCTCCACGAGATCGACAACGAGATCACCGGCCAGACGACCGCCGCCTTCGAACCGGCCATCGACTACGTCGTGACGAAGGTGCCGCGCTGGCCCAAGGACAAGTTCACCGACGTCGACTTCACCCTCGGCCCGGGGATGAAGTCGACCGGCGAGGCCATGGCCATCGGACGGACCTTCGAGGAGTCGCTGCTCAAGGCGCTGCGCTCCTCGGAGTACGACCCCGCCGTCGACTGGACGGACGTCGACGACGAGGAACTGGCCGAGGAGTACGTCGCCCGGCCCTCGCCGGACCGGCCCTACGCCATCTTCGAGGCCTTCGAGCGTGGCTTCTCCGTCGAGGAGGTCAACGACCTCTCGGAGATCCGCGAGTGGTACCTCGAACGGTACCAGCGCATCGCCGACGCCGCGGAGGCGGCCAGCGAGGGCGACTTCTCGACGCCCGCGGAGGCCGGGTTCACCGACCACGAGATCACGGCGCTCGCGGGCGGGGCCTTCGACGACACGCACGCCTCCTGGCTGCCAGACCGCCTGCTCGACGAGCGCGGCGCGGTCGACGGCGAGGCGAGTCCCCAGACGGACGGCGGGACGACCGTGACGGTCGACCAGGTGGACGACGCGACCATCGAACGGGACTTCAAGCTGGTCGACACCTGCGCCGGCGAGTTCGCGGCGAGTACGCCGTACTACTACTCCGCGCGCGACCCGGTCTCGGCGGCCCTGGAGCGCGACGAACTGCGCGTCGACCGCGACGTCGACAGCGTCGTGGTCGTCGGCGGCGGCCCCATCCGCATCGGCCAGGGGGTCGAGTTCGACTACTGCTCGGTCCACGCCATCCGCGCCCTCCGGGAGATGGGCATCGACGCCCACGTCGTCAACAACAACCCCGAGACCGTCTCGACGGACTACGACACCTCAGACGGGCTGTTCTTCGAGCCGATCACCGCCGAGGAGGTCGCAGACGTGATCGAGTCGACGAACGCCGACGGCGTGATGGTCCAGTTCGGCGGTCAGACCTCCGTCGACATCGGCCACCCGCTCGAACAGGAGATCGAGCGGCGTGACCTCGACTGCGAGGTGCTCGGCACCGCCGTCGACGCGATGGACCTCGCGGAGGACCGCGACCGCTTCAACCGCCTGATGGACGACCTGGGCATCGCCCAGGCCGAGGGTGGGACGGCGACGAGCAAGGAGGAAGCCCTGGACCTGGCCCACGAGATCGGGTACCCGGTCCTCGTGCGCCCGTCCTACGTCCTGGGTGGCCGCGCGATGGACGTCGTCCACACCGACGAGGACCTGGAGACCTACATCGAGGAGGCCGTCCGCGTCTCGCCGGACAAGCCCATCCTCGTCGACGAGTTCCTCGCTGACGCGGTGGAACTTGACGTCGACGCCGTCTCCGACGGCGAGAACGTCCTCATCGGCGGCGTCATGGAGCACGTCGAGACGGCGGGCGTCCACTCCGGCGACTCCGCGTGCATGATCCCGCCGCGCTCGCTCGGGCGCGACGTCAACCGCCGCGTGCGGGAGGTCGTCGAGGACATCGCCCGCGCGCTCGACACGGTCGGTCTGCTCAACGTCCAGCTCGCCGTCCGCGACGGCGAGGTCTACGTGCTGGAGGCGAACCCACGCTCCTCCCGGACGGTCCCCTTCGTCTCGAAGGCGACGGGCGTCCCGATCGCCAAGATCGCGGCCAAGGTCATGGCCGGCGCGAGCCTGGAGGACCTCGACTACGAGGAGCAGATTCCCGAGCAGGTCAGCGTCAAGGAGGTCGTCCTGCCCTTCGACCGCCTGCCGGGCTCGGACCCGCGCCTCGGCCCCGAGATGAAGTCCACGGGCGAGGTCATGGGCACGGCCGACACCTTCGGCAAGGCCTACCAGAAGGCCCAGATGTCCGTCGGCAAGGCGATCCCTCTCTCGGGCACGGCGGTCGTCGACATGCCCGTCGACGGCTACGACGACTTCTTCGACGTGACGGCCACCGAGGACTACGAGAGCGTCGACGCGGTGAAACAGGCGGTCCGCGACGGCGAGATCGACATCGTCCTCTCGCGCAACCGCGAGGTCCTGGAGGTCTGCGTCGAGGAGACGGTGACCTACTTCTCGACCGTCGAGAGCGCCCAGGCGGCCCTGGAGGCGATTCGCTCGGCCGACGAACCTCTGGACGTCGAGTCCGTCGGCGATCGCCCCAAGCTCCAGGAGTACTGGGGTCAGCCAAAGGAGCGCGCGGACCTCCGCGAGCAGATCGCGCGCCTCCGCGAGGTGGCCAGCGAGGGCTACCTCGCCGCCCTCGGCGCGCCTGACGACGACCTGTCGGCACTCCTCGGCGGCCTCGACGTCGCCACCGAGACGATGGACGACGCCGTCCTCCTGCTCGGGACCGGCGACGAGAGCGACCTCGACTCCCTCGCCGACGGCCTCGCGGACCACGGCTACGACGCCGCAGTCGCGGCCGACTTGCCGGGCGACGCCGACGAGGAGGAGCGCACGGCGACGTACATGAGCCTCTCTGCGTTCTCGCTGCTGGTCGACCGCGACCCCTCGACGCGCCTGACCGACGTCGAGACGGCAAAGGCCCACAACGACGTCCTCGCGCGCCTGGTCCCGGCGGGCCAGGAGCGCCAGCAGACCCACCTGCTCGGCGGTCACGGGGACGAGGACGTCGCCCACATCCGCGAGTTCGAGTTCGAGGACGACCCGAGCGAAGTGCTCGACGAGGCCGTCGCGTGGGCTGAAGACGTGGTTTCCGAGCGGCGGGCGTAGGGACGGACCGCCCTCACTCGCCGTCGTCCGCTGGACCGCGGAACGCAGACTCGGAGTGGTCCCGCGAGGGGACCGAGAAGGAGTGGATCTCGGCGAGGTCCGAGAGCAGGCCGTCGGCTCGCTCCAGCCACTCTTCGGCGTCCGCCAGGGCTGCTTCGTCGCCGCTCTCGCGCGCGTCAGCGAGCGCGTCGCGGGCCTCGTCGATGGGCGTGTGCAACTCCGCTGCGAACATGTCCGCGAACTCGTCGAAGCGCCGCTCGATCTCCGTCTCGTACTCCTTGCGCTCGGTGATGTCCTGGTGGAACCCGACGACGTGCGTCAGTTCGCCGTCGGCGTCGTGGATGGGCGAGACGGACACCTGCGCCCACCGCGGCGTTCCGTCTTTCATGTAGTACTGCATCTCCGTCGAGAGCGGTTCCTCGTTCGCGAGGGACGCCTCGAAGGCTTCGACCGTCTCGGGGTCGGTCTCCTCGCCGCCGAGCATGGACCAGTCCGACCCGAGTGCCTCCGCCTCGTCGTAGCCAGTGAGGTCCTGAAAGCCCTCGTTGACGTAGACCATGGGGACGTCCGTGTCGTCGGGTTCGACGATGGAGATGGCGATAGGCGCCTCGTCCATCGCTCGCGTCTTGAGTTCGAGTTCCCGCTGCCGTTCCCGCTGGCCGGTGACGTCCCGGATGACGCCGACGAGGCTGACGACCGTCTCGTCCACGACGACGGGCGCGATCCAGACGGACAGGTGGTTCGTCCCCTCGGGCGTCTCGACGACGTGCTCCAGGTGGCGGGAGTCCTGGCGCTCGACGATCGCCTCCATTGCGGTTTCGACCTCTTCCGCGATCACGGGGTCGGGAATGACTTCCGACGGGGTCTGCCCGCGGACGTCGCGCTCTGTTAAGCCCGTGATCTCCTCGTAGGCCGGGTTGACGCGGCGGAACTCGTAGCGACCGTCCTCCGTCACGTCGACGAGAAAGACGCCGTCCTGGACGTGCTGGAAGACCGTCTCGGCCTGTTCGAACCGCCGTTCGCCCTCCGTCACGGTGCCTCCCCCCGGGACGCCGACGACACCGCTCGCCGGGGCGCCCTCGCGGTCCCGGCAGCCGCGGGCACTCCCGGGGTCGCCCGACCGACGCCCGCCGTCAGCCACCGATCTACCATGGACGCACATGGGCGATAGCGCGGATAAGCGCTCGGGCCACGTTATCGCCGCCGATAACGGCGTGGCCACGCACGGCCGCGGAGGTGCCACCTGCCCCTGGTCAGGGGCGCCTTCAGTCCTCGGCCAGGGCCAGCACGTCGTCGAAGAAGGACAGCGAGTCGTTCGGGCCGGGGTTAGCCTCGGGGTGGTACTGGCGCGTGATGATGCCGAGGTCGTCGTTCTCCAGGCCCTCGGGGGTCTCGTCGTTGACGTTGATTTGGGTGACCTCCAGGTCGTCGCCGGGGTCGGCGACCGTGTAGCCGTGGTTCTGGGTGGTCATGACGACCTGGTCGGTCCGGAGGTCCATCACGGGCTGGTTGACGCCGCGGTGGCCGAACTCCATCTTCTCGGTGCGGCCGCCCAGGGCGTTCGCGACGACCTGCTGGCCGAGGCAGATGCCCGCCAGGGGTACCTCCCCGACGTAGGTCTCGACGATCTCGCCGGCCTGCTCGAAGTTCTCCGGGTCGCCGGGGCCGTTCGAGATAAAGAGCAGGTCTGGGTCGACCGCCTCGACCTCCTCGCTCGTCGCGTCGTAGGGTAAGACGTGGACCACGGCGTCGCGCTCGACGAGGGAGGAGACGATCGACCCCTTCGCTCCACAGTCGACGAGTGCGACGGTCTCGCCGTCCCCGCCCTCGTTGTGGACGGTCGGCTCGCGGACCGAGACCTGCGCGCCGATGTCCGTGTGCTCGGACATGTGCTTGCACTGCGCGAGTTCGTCGAGTGCGTCCTGTTCGGTGGCGTCCGGGCCGGCGGCGATGCCACACTTCATCGCGCCCTCGTCGCGGATCTCCGTGACGATCTCGCGGGTGTCGAGGTGGTCGACGGCGGGCACGTCCTCGCCCGCCAGCCACTCGGCGACGTCGTCGGTCAGTTCGCGTGCGACGACGGCGCGGGGCTGGACCTTGTCCGACTCGAAGCGCTCTTCTCGGACGCCGTAGTTGCCGATGAGGGGGTACGAGAAGGTGAGGACCTGCTCGGCGTAGCTCGGGTCCGTCAGGCTCTCCTCGTAGCCGGTGTAGGCCGTCGTGAAGACCAGTTCGCCGCGGGACGTCCCCGGGGAGCGGGCGCGCGCCTCGATCACGCGCTCGCCTTCGATCGCGACGTAGGCGTCCGTCATTACGAGATGCGTACGAAACTGCCGCTGATAAGCGTTGCTTTCGAAGCCGAGTTACGAAATTCGTAGCGTTGAAGTGGTGGCCGCGCCAACCCACGCACCTCGATGGACGACCTCGACCGCGAGATACTGGCCGTCCTCCGCCGGGACGCCCGGACGCCCTACACCGAGATTGCCGACCGCGTCGGTACCTCCGAGGGGACCGTCCGGAACCGCGTCGAACAGCTGGTCGAGGACGGGGTGATCGAGCGCTTTACCGTGGCGACGCGCCGCGGGAACGTCAGGGCGATGATCGAGATTAGCGTCGACGTGGACGTGGATACCGGGGGCCTGACCGACCAGATGGCCGAGTGGACGGAGGTCGACCTCGTCTGGCAGGTCTCCGGCGAGGAGGACATCGTCCTCGTCGTCGACGCCACCGACACCTCCGACCTGAACGACCTCATCACGCGGACGCGGGAACTCGAGGAGGTCGTCTCGACGAAGACGCGACTCATCCTGGACGAGTGGCTCGGTCGAGCCACGACCGCGACCCCTGGCTCGCCCTGACGACGAGTCGAAGGTGGTTTGAATCGGCTCCCCGTGGTGAGTGGTATGACTTCGGACGGCGCGGCTGGCGGCCGCGAGCAGGCGGGGCTGGAGCACGCAAACGCGGGGCAGGACGTGATCGCGGTCGACGCAGCGGACACCGAAGAGGGCCTCGTCAACCGCCTGGACGCCCACACTGGCGAGGGCATCCGCCATCGCGCGTTCACGACGCTACTCTTCGACGGCGACGGGCAGATCCTGCTGGCCCAGCGGAGTCCCGACAAGCGCCTCTGGGACACCTACTGGGACGGCACCGTCGCCTCTCACCCCGTCGAGGGGCAGAGCCAGGAGGCGGCCGCCCGGGAGCGCCTGGCCGAGGAACTCGGAATCTCACCCGACCAGTACGACGACCTCCAGGTCACCGACCGCTTCGAGTACAAGCGCCACTACCACGACATCGGCGTCGAGCACGAGGTCTGTGCCGTCCTGCAGGCGACGCTGACCGACACGAGTCTCGATCCCGACCCCGCCGAGGTGGGCGGGGTCCTCTGGGCTCCCTACGAGCGCCTCCACGAGAACCCGCGCTGGTACCGCCAGCTTCGCCTCTGTCCCTGGTTCGAGATCGCGATGCGCCGCGACGTCCAGGACTGACCTAGTTCTTCCGGAGCCGGTCGCCGGCCCGCTCGCCCGTCCGGACCCGGCGAGTGGCGTCCCCGCTCCGCGCTCGGTCGGCCCCGCTGTCGCCCTCGCCCTCGGCGGGCGGGTCGGGATCGGCCGTGGCCCTGGGGAGCAAGAGCCTGACCGTCGTTCCGCGGTGGTCCCCCTCGAAGGCGACGCTGCCACCGACCTGCGTCACGATCCAGTTGACGAGCCACAGCCCGACGCCGCTGCCGTGCTGGAGTGGCGTCTCCTCGCCCTCGACGATCGATCGGTAGTCGTGGGGCTCGATGCCGGACCCGGCGTCGCTGACGGTGAGGACGACCCAGTCCTCGTCGCCGGCGGCTTCGTCGACCCGCACTGCGACGTCACCGCCACCGTGCTCCAGCGCGTTACAGATCACTTCCTCGACGGCGGCGGTCAGGGAATGACCGCCCCGGACGTGGATGCCGGCCGGCACGTCGGCGGTGATCTCACCGTCACCTCGCTCGTGGCGGACTGACCGGACGGCGTCGTCAACCACCGTGTCCAGGGGGGCTGGTGTGAGCCCCTCCGTCTCGAGGATCCGGGTCAAGCGCCCGATCTTGTCGCTCCGCTCGGTGATCGTGTCGACGGTGTCGAGGACGGTCCCGAGTCGGTCGCGGGCAGCCTGGTCCTCGACGGCGGCGCGGGCGAGTTCGGCGTTGCCACGGACGACGTTGATGTCGTTGCGGAGGTTGTGTCGAAGTAGCCGGTGGAGCACGTCCAGGCGCTGCTCGCGCTGGCGGCGCTCCGTGACGTCCCGGAGGCTCACCAGCCGGCCGGCGACAGCGGTTTGCCGCTGCTCCAGGTCGGAGACCCTGACGTCGAAGTAACGGAGTTTGCCCCCGTGTTCGAGCGCCAGGTCGTCGGTGCTCCCGGCCTCGAGTGCCGCCGCGAGGTCCGGGAGGACGTCGTCGAGCGGGTCGCCGATGACCGCCGGCAACGGTGCGCCGAGGAGGGACTCGGCCGCGGGGTTGGCGTCGACGATCCGCCCCTCGCCGTCGAGGACGAGCACGCGGTCGTCGAGGCCGGCGATGGCCTCCTCGCGGCCGAGTTCCCGGGTGAGGGGGGACAGCGAGAACAGCTCTGTGCGGAACAGGGCCCAGGCCAGGACGACGCCAGTCAGTACGTAGCCCGCGGCCGTCGGGTCGAAGCCTGGCGGCGAGAGCCCGAAGATCGTGACGGCGTTGGCGATGGCGGGGATGGCGATGGCCCCCAGCAGGGCGGTACTCTGGCTGCGGTACAGGGCCGTCGTTCCGACGATCATCCGGAGCAGGAGGAGGCCACCGGCGGCCACGACCAGGTACAGGATCGCCTGGTGGGCCCAGAAGGCCAGCCCGGAGTCGACCACGTAGGTGCTCGTGCCGTCGAGGAGGACGTGTCGGCCGTTCGACCACACCAGTTCGTGGACTCGCCCGTTGGTCCAGACGAGCAGGACGAAGGCGGCGGGCTCGAGCAGCAGGAGTCCGAGTCGACTCGGCGCCAGCCACCGCTCACGGCCCGTGTACTCGAGGACGGTCAGCAGCCAGGCCACGGGGATGAACGCGGATAGCGCCATCCCAAGGCGGGCCCAGAGGGCGGTCGCGCCGGGATCGCTGCTGGCGAGTTCGAGCCCCTGGAACAACGCCCAGCAACTCGCGAGCATCACGAAAGCCGTCAGCGGCCGAGCCCCGGGTCGGTCCCGGTGCAGCCACGCCAGGAACGCGATCACCATTCCGGTGACCCCGGCGCTCATGACGAGCGACAGGGACAGGGTTCCTGGCATCGATCGAGGGGTTCCCCTGTCGAGCGGATAAGTCTACTCGCCCAATCTAGATTGCTGAGAACGACGGTGCGGCGGCCGAATCAGCGCCGGCGGGCGTGGAGTCCGGCCCAGACGGCAGTCAGCGCGAGCAGGATCGCGGGAATCATCGGCAGTGTCAGGTAGGCGTCCTGGAAGGTCATGCCGAGGCTCCCGACGATCTCCGGCCGGTGGGCGAGAGCGACCATCGTGACCGGGATCACGAGGAAGCTCAGGACGATGACGCCCACCAGGGTCCAGCCCCGCCAGCCGAAGTCGCCGGTCGATGGGCCGGCCCACTGTGGGCGCCGCGCCGACGGGTCGCTGACCTCGGTCGAGCCACCGTCGGCGCGTTCCTCACTCATCGTACTCGCTGTCCGGGACGACGACGACCTTGCCGAAGCCCTCGCGGTCCTCGAGCATCGCGTGGGCCTCGGCGACGTCGCTCATCGGGAGCGTCGCCCGGAGCCGCGGTTCGAGGGCGCCGTCCCAGACCAGTCCGAGGACGTCGTCGACCTCGCCGGGGGTCCCCATCGTCGAGCCGAGCACCTCGAGCTGGTTCCAGAAGATCTCGTTGACCAGCGTCTCCGGGTTGGGGCCTGTCGTCGCACCGCAGGTTACCAGCCGGCCGCCCTTCCGGAGGCTGCGGAGCGAGTCCTGCCAGGTCGCCTCGCCGATGTGATCGACGACGACGTCGACGCCCCGTCCGTCCGTCGCGGCGTCGATCGCCGCCGCGAAGTCGTCGGCCGCGTAGTCGATGGCGTGATCGGCCCCGATCTCCATCGCGTACTCGAGTTTCTCGTCGGAACTCGCCGTCGCGAAGACCTCCGCGCCGAGGTAGTCGGCCACCTGGACGGCGGCGTGGCCCACGCCGCCGCTGGCGCCGTGGACGAGGACCGACTCGGCCGGCTGGAGGTCGGCGCGCGTCACGAGCATCCGCCAGGCCGTCTGGAAGACCAGCGGCGCCGCGGCGGCCGTCTGCCAGTCGACGCCCTCCGGGACGTGAACGAGGTTGTCCGCGGGCACGGCGGTCAGTTCGCTGTGGACGCCCCGCGTGTGCTCGCCGATGATCTCGTAGTCGACGCACAGCGTCGGGTCACCGTCGCGACAGAACTCGCAGTGGCCGCACGCGAGGCCGGCCGAGACGGCCACGCGGTCGCCCGGGTCGAACCGCTCGACGTCCGGCCCGACAGACTCGACGACGCCCGCCGCGTCGCTGCCGGGGACGTGGGGCAACTCCAGGTCAAGACGACCCATGGCTCCGAACCCGATGCGTGTCCAGACGTCGAGGTGGTTGAGGGCGGCGGCCTTGACGTCCACCACGACCTCGTCGCGCGCCGGCTCGGGGTCCGGGAAGTCGCCGTACTCCAGGACGTCCCGATCGCCGTGTTCCGCGAATTGAACGGCTTTCATGGCCGATTGCACGGGAGGCGAGAGAAAAACCCTGGCGGTCGGCCGCCGGACGAGCCACGGGCAACCGGGCCGCCATCGCGGTCACGACCGGACCGCTTACCGCCGGACTAATCGACGGACTGCGGTGGACTAGTGACTAGAATACGGGGTAAGGCCAGCCAACCGACCTGAACTGTCACCCTCGTTTTAGCGCGACATTCCACTAGCGCGCGGCATGGCCACGCACGGGTTCCGGGCCGCCCCAGCACCGATAATCGCCGATTACACCCCGTCTCGTCACCCAGAGCAGCAGCGCACACGGCCGCTCCCTGGCCAGTCATGACTCGTCGAGTCGGCGCGGTCGTCGCGCTCGCGCTCGCCGTCTCGCTCGTGGCGGCCGGACCGGTCAGTGCGGCCGTCGCTGGCCCGGTCGACGTCGGCACCCCCGACCGTCGGACGACCGAGGCAGTGCTCGACAACGTGACGGACGAGACGACGGGCGGTGACGAGGCCACCGCCGACGCCGACCCGGCGACGGACGCCGGTACGGGGGGCGAGATAGCGGAATCAGCCACCGAGGAGACGGAGACGGAAACCGCCACCGAGGGGACGGAGACGGAAACCGCCACCGGGGGGACGGAGACGGAAACCGCCACCGAGGGGACGGAGACAGAAACCGCCACCGAGGGGACGGAGACGGCGAGGGTACCGTCCGCGCCAGACTCGGACGAAAGCGGGGACGACGCGGCCGAAGTGGCGACCACCGACGGGGGGACGACGACGGCCGACGAGACGACGGACCTCCAGGAGTCGGCCCAAGACGTCGTCGAGACGGTCGAGGAGTCGGTCGACCGGGAGAGCGAGACGGCGACCGAGACCGATGGCGAGGAAACGGCTGTCGCCAGCGAGGGCGCCGAGTCGACCGATACCGCCACGCCGACACCCGAATCGACGGACACGCGGACGCCGTCCACGGAGACGCTGACCGACACCACCGGCCCGGTCGACGACGCAGTGGAGAGCGTCGTGGACGCCACTGACGCCACGAACGAGACGGTCGAGGGAGACGCCGACGCCGTCGACGGCGTTCAGGCGACGGCAAACGACACTGCCGACGTTACCGGGGATGCGGTGGACCAGGTGGCCGAGGAGTCCCAGGAGACCGCGAACGAGACGCAGGACACCGTGGACGGGGCGGTGAACGAGACGCAGGATACCGTCATCGAACCCGGCGACAACTCCCAGGAAGCCGTCGACGAGGTCGTCGATGGGACACAGAATGGGACAAACGAGGCCGTCGAGGAGACGCAGGAGACGGTGAACGAGTCGGTGGACGGCGTCCAGAACACGACCGACGAGACCGTCGACGACGTCCAGGGGACCACGGGCGACGCCGTCGACGGGACGCAGGACGCGGTCGGGGAGGCGACCGACGGCGCGACGACGACGGTGAACGAGACGACCGACGGCGTCCAGACCGCGACGACCGATCCGGTCGACGGGACGACTGACGTCGTGTCGGGAACCGTCGAGGGCGTCGGGGAGACCGTGGACGGGACGGTCGACCAGACCGGCGAAACCGTCGACGAGAGCGTCGACGGGACGGCGGAAACCGTGAACGACACGGTCGATGGAGCTCAGGGGACTGTCGACGAGACCGTCGACGCCGTCCAGGGGACGGCCGGGACGACTGTCGACGAGACGCAGGGGACCGTCGGCGACGTGACCGGCGAGACGGTCAACGGAACCGTCGATGGGATCCAGCGCACCGTCGACGGGACCGTCGACGGAATCCAGACGACGACCGGGGAGACGGTCGACGGGACGCAGGTGACGGTGGGCGAGGCGACCGACGGGGTCACGGTGATTGCGAACGACACGGTTGAGGACGCCGGGACTGCCGTGGCGGAGACGGCCGACGGCGTGGCGTCCACGGTGAACGGGACCGTCGACGGCGCTCTTGAGACTGCGGACGGTTCCGGCTCCGGTGTCGGGTCGACCGATAGCGGGCCGGTGGCCGACAGCGCCGCCGAGCAGGTGGCCGACAGCGCCGGCCCTATCGACGAGAGGCCCGACGCCGGGGAGTCGGTGGCAGGCGCGACGGCGACCCACGATCCTGGCAGTACCGACGAGCGGCGTCCGGCCGACGCCGCTGCTGGCCCGACCAGGTCAGAGGGGCCGAGCGGGGATCGCGCGGCCACGACCGGCGCCGACGGTACCCCGGGAGCGGCAGCGGAGTCGCCGTCGGGAGCCCCCGGGGCAGCCCGCAGTACTGGCTCGGCGTCCGACGGGCGCGAGCGACAGGTCGAGGGCAGCACGCGGGGAGAGGCAGACGAAGCGGCGTCGAGCGACCCACTCGGTGGGTCCAGTGACGGGGACGAGCGTGAAGCAGGTGCCGCCGCTCCGGCGGACACCGGCCCGTCGGCTGCCGTCGGCGAGGAGTCGGCCTCCACCGACGCCGCGTTCCCGGCCAGTTCGCCGGCGGACCCGGACGAGACGGCGGTCCTGGGCGGGGCCCTCCTGCTCGTCGCGGGGGCGGTGACTGGCCGCGTCGCGAACGGCTCCGCGACGCTCGGGCCGGTCGTGGCGAGCCACCCGTCGCTGGGCGCCACGCGGGCGTCGATCCAGGCCGCCGTCGAGCGCTCGTGGCCACGGTGGCTCCCCCAGCCGGGCTACAGCCGCTGGGACGACTCCGACCCGCTGGAGAACGAGACGCGCGCGGAGATCTACGACGTCGTCGAGGACGCGCCGGGGGTGTATCTCTCGCAGGTGGCTGACCGGACAGACGTCCCGCTCTCGACGGTGCGGTACCACGTCCGGATCCTGGCCGCGGAACGCCTCGTCGAGACCGAGAAGATCCGCGGTCGAAAGCGGCTGTTCCCGCCGGGCGACGAGGGCGCGCTCGCCGCGGCGCTGGCCGACGAGGCCACGGCGACCGTCCTCGCGGCCGTGCACCGCCGCGAACCCGCGACCGTCTCCGAACTGGCGGCGGACCTGGACCTCGCCCGGAGCACCGTCTCTCATCACCTCTCCCGCCTGGCCGAGGACGACCTGGTGGTCCGCGAGCGCGACGGGCAGGCGGTCGTGACCTCACTCGACTCGTCAGTCAGGCCCGCCGTGGCGCCGGACGGCGTCGAGGCGGCGGGCGACTGACGGGACCCTTTCGACGGTTTTGTCACAATCGCTTTTCCCTCACTCCCGCAAGCCAGACTCGGCGATGCCCACCACCAACCGACGACCGACGGTCGACGGTGCACTCGAGGCGCTGGCCGACGACCGCCGGCTCCTCGTCGTCGAGTACGTCCAGGACCTGGAGGAACCGGTACACGTCGAGACCATCGCGGCGCACCTCGCCGAGCGCACCAGTACGGGCGTGTCGGCGCTCGCGGCCTCGCTCCACCACGCACACCTCCCGAAGCTCCACGGCGCTGGCCTCCTGCGGTACGACCCGGAGGACAACACCGTCACGCCGCCGGGCGGTCTGGGCGACGTGCGTGGACTCACCAGGCTCCTCGCGGAGGTCGATGAGAGTGTTTCCGGAGGCTGAGGGCGGCGTCGCCGATCCTGCGGACTGTGCCCACCCGACGCCGGACGACGGGGTCATCAGGGCCGACCTCGCCGTCGCGCATCCCCGCCTCGTCCTCGGCGGGACGTTCCGCCGACTCCCGGCCGCGGCCGTTTCCGCACAGGGTGGGTTCGACGACCGGCCGGCCGAGATCACCTTCTTCCAGATCGACGGAGTCGACTCCGCCAGGGTCGACCGGGCGCTCGCCACGGACGAGACGGTGTCGGACTGCCGGCTCGTGGCGACCGGCGGTCCGCTGACCTATCGTGTCCGGGTGACCGGCGCCACCGTCTCACTGGGCGCACCGGCCGCCGAGCGGGGCGTCCAGGTCCAGGCCGCCACCCGGGATGGCGACGGGTGGCGACTCGAACTCTCGGCGCCCGACCGCGACGCGTTGCGGTACTTCCGCGACTACTGTCTCGGCGCCGACGTCGAGGTCTCCATCGAGCGCCTGCGGACGGTCGATCGCTGGTCGCGCGGGCCGGTCGCACTCTCGGCCCGCGACCGGCAGACGCTGGCGGCCGCCCTCGCGGCTGGCTACTTCGACATCCCCCGGAACGCAACCCAGGACGACCTGGCCGACCACCTCGACGTCTCCGGGTCGGCCGTCTCCCAGCGCCTCCGCCGGGCGACGCGGGCGCTCGTCGCCGAGACCGTCCGCCCCCCGGGCGAGGCACACGACGACCAGTCCGATCGCGCGGACTGACGGCTGTCGCTGCCCGGCGGTCGCGCCCGCCAGCGGTGCCGGGTCCCGCCCGGATAAACTCTGGAATGGCGAACCCGGCCGCTTTCTCGGCTCCGCGGCCTACGTCCACCGAATGACAGACGCTACGAACGAAGGTCACGCCCTCCGCCAGGACGGCTCCGGGCCGGTCTGCCAGCTTCCCCTCGACGACGAACGCCCGACCACGCGGGTCGTCGAGGCGGTCGCGGTGGCCAGCGACGTTCCGCCGCTGGAGCTGTCACCCCGGTTGAGCGACGTCCTCGATCCCGACGCACTCGACCGACTGTTCGGGTCCCGCCGCGACGGGACGGCGCGGTTCGAGATGGGCGGGTGGTTCGTCGAGGTCGACTGGGCGGACGAGCACGTTCGCGTCTACGCAGACTAGTCGTCAACGCACCCCGGCCCGCCCGCACTTACTTGCCCGTCCCCCCGCTGGTCTCCACATGGTCGACTTCCAGTCTCGCGACACGCAGCGCGGACGCGACGAGGAGCCCGCGGCGGCCGAGTCCGGTGACCGCGACGACGCGGACGACGACGGCTCGGCCCCCGAGCGGGGCATCGCCGTCGTGTCGATCGGGGGCGGTCGCACGATCGAGGATGACGAGGCGGGTGACGCCGTCGTCGAGACCGTGGACGCGGCCGGCGAGGCGGTCGTCACGCGCGAACTGATCGACGCGAGCTTCGACGGCGTCCAGACGACCGTCGACGCGCTGGTCGACCGGCGCGACGTCTACGGCGTCGTCACGACCGGGAGCACCGGCGTCGAGCCCGACGACGTGACCATCGAGGCGGTCGAGCCCATGCTTGACAAGGAGCTCCCGGGCTTTGGCGAACTGGTCCGCCGGTCGTGCTACGAGGCAGCCGGCTCGGCGGTGATCCGCACGCGCACGACGGCGGGCGTCCTCGACGGCGTGGCCTGCTTCTGTCTCCCCGGCGACGCCGACGTGGTGCGCCGGAGCGTCCGGGACATCGTCGTGCCCGAGGCGGAAACCCTCGCAGCGCTCGCGGCCGAGCCGGAGTCCTGACCAGGGTCAGGTACCATTCCCGGCCAGCTCCTCGGCGACGGCCGCCGGCCCGAGCAGGTCGGGGTCGACCATGAGGTCCGTCAACCGGGTGGCGAAGGCCGGCAGCGAGCCGGCGTCGTATATCACGACCCGGACGTCCGGGTTGAGGTCGGTCGCCACCGTGATGGAGGTGGCCTGGTCGACGTCCGTCAGGACGTAGAGCGCCGCCTCGTGGATGCCGGCCTCCTCCAGGCTGGGTCGGTTGCCGACTTCGGTCCGGGTGACGGAGAACCCCTCCGCCCCGAGCGCGTCGCCGAGGCCATCCTCGTCCGGGCCGACGAGCACGACGGCATCGCTCATTCGTACTCGATGGTCGCCGGTGGCTTGTGGGTCACGTCGTAGAGGACCCGCGCCACGGTCTCGTTCTCGCCGGTGATGCGCGACTGGATACGCTGGAGCGTCTCCCAGTCGATCTCCTGCGCCCGGGCGGTCATGCCGTCGCGGCTCTCCACGGACCGGACGGCGACCACCCAGCCGTGGACCCGGTTGTCGCCCTTCACGCCCGTGGCCTTGCCGATGACGGCCGCCAGCGCCTGCCAGGGCTCGTAGTCCTCCAGTTCCTCCTCGACGACGTGGTTGGCCTCGCGGGCCACCGCCAGCTTCTCCTCCGTGACCTCGCCGATGATGCGCACGGCCAGGCCGGGGCCGGGGAAGGGCATCCGCTCCGAGACGATCTCGTCCAGGTCGAGGTGGCGGGCCACCTCGCGAACCTCGTCCTTGTAGAGGTCGGCCATCGGCTCGACGATGCCGTCGAAGTCGATGCGCTCTGGCAGGCCACCGACGTTGTGGTGGGACTTGATCGTCCCCTCGCTCTCGATCCGGTCGGGGTAGATCGTCCCCTGGACGAGGTAGTCGGCGTCGACCTCGCGGGCGACGGTCTCGAACTCCCGGATGAAGCCCTCGCCGATGGCGTGGCGCTTCTCCTCCGGGTCCGTGATGCCCGCGAGGGCATCGAGGAACCGGTCCTGGGCGTCCACGATCCGGAGCGAGTCCATGTAGTCGAAGGTCTCGCGGATCTGCTCGGTCTCGCCCTTGCGCATGAGGCCGGTGTCGACGTAGACGGGCGTGAGCTGGTCGCCGATGGCCTCGTAGGCCAGCGCCGCGGCCGTCGAGGAGTCGACGCCGCCCGAGAGGGCGATGACGGCGTTGGCGTCACCGATCTCTGCCTCGATGTCGGCGATGGCGTCGCCGACGAACGACTCGGCGTCGACCATCAGTCGTCACCCCCCGCGCGGGCGAGTTCGTCGGCTTCCTGCTGGGACTGGATCGCCTCCAGCAGACCGACGAAGGGCGGGCTGGCCCGCGTCGGTCGGCTCCGGAACTCGGGGTGGAACTGCGTTCCCAGGAAGTACGCGTGGTCGGGCAGTTCGAGGATCTCCATGCGGTTGCCCGAGGTGCCGGAGAAGACCATGCCCGCCTCCTCCAGGTCGTCGATGAACTCGGGGTTGACCTCGTAGCGGTGGCGGTGGCGCTCGGTACAGGAGTCCGCGCCGTAGAGGCGGTGGGCGATGGTGCCGGACTCGATGTCCGTCTCGTGGGCGCCCAGCCGCATGGTCCCACCGAGGTCCTCGAGGTCCTTCTGCTCGGGCAGGAGGTCGATGACGGGGTGGGGCGTGTCGGGGTCGAGTTCGGCGGAGTGGGCGCCGCCGAGGCCGAGTTCGTGGCGCGCGAACTCGACGACCGCGAGCTGGAAGCCCAGGCAGAGGCCGAGGAAGGGCAGGTCGTTCTCGCGGGCGTACCGGATCGCCTCGATCTTCCCCTCGGTGCCGCGGGCGCCGAAGCCGCCGGGGACGACGACGCCGTCCACCTCGTCCAGCTGGCCGTCGTGCCCGTCGGCGAGGTCCTCGGAGTGGATCCACTGGCGCTCGACGTCGAGTCGCTGGTCGAAGCCGGCGTGTTTCAGCGACTCGTGGATCGAGATGTAGGCGTCCTCGAGGCCGTACTTGCCCACGATGGCGATGGTCGCCTCGCCGTCGGTCTCGCGGGTGACCTGCTCGCGCCAGGAGGTGTCGCGCTGGCTGACGGGCGTCGCCTCTCGCTCCAGGGCGAGTTCCTGGAGGACGTAGTCGTCGAGCCCCTCGTCCTCGACGACGAGCGGCACGCGGTAGATGTCGGAGACGTCGGGATTCGAGAAGACGGCGCGGGTCGGCACGTCACAGAAGAGGGCGATCTTCTCGCGGGTCGCCTGGTCCAGGTTGTCCTCGCACCGGCCCACCAGCACGTCGGGCTGGAGGCCGATGGAGCGCAGTTCCTTGACGCTGTGCTGGGTCGGCTTGGTCTTCTGCTCGCCGTTCTTCGAGTAGGGGACGAGCGTGACGTGACAGAAGAGAATGTCGCGCTCGTGTTCCTCGTGGGCGAACTGGCGGAGGGCTTCGAGGTACTGCATGCCCTCGATGTCCCCGACCGTCCCGCCGACCTCGACGATGCAGACGTCGGTGCCGTCCGCGGCCTCGCGGATGCGGCGCTTGATGTCGTCGGTGACGTGGGGGATGATCTGGACCGTCTTGCCCAGGTAGTCGCCGGCGCGCTCGGCCTCGATGACGCGCTGGTAGACCTTGCCCGTGGTCACGTTGTGGTCGGAGGTCATGTCGATGTCCAGGAAGCGCTCGTAGTTCCCCAGGTCGAGGTCCACCTCGCCCCCGTCCTTCAGGACGTAGACCTCCCCGTGCTGGAAGGGGTTCATCGTCCCGGCGTCGACGTTGAGGTAGGGGTCGATCTTGACCGCCGTCACGTCGAAGCCGGCGTTGGCCAGGAGCCGGCCGATGCTCGCGGCGGTAATGCCCTTCCCCAGCCCGGACATGACGCCTCCAGTAACGAAGATGAATTTCCGTCCCAGGCTCGGGTCGTAGCCCGTTTCGGGTTCCGTCGGCATACTGACGGTGGACGCGCGCCCATCAAAACCGTTTCGGGTACCGCCGTATTCGCCACCCGGTAGCACGGGTGACGGGGCGAGTAGGACCTACCGACGGCGGGCGGTCCCTGCCCGCTCACTGGCCGAGAACTACCCAGTAGAGGCAAGTGGGCGAGCCTGCAACTTCCCGTTCGCAATGGGCGTACTTGGCCGCCTGCTTGCCCGGACTCGGTCCGACCAGCTCGGGCTGCTCGAAGTGGTGGCGATGGGCGTCGGCGGGATGGTCTCTGGTGGGATCTACGCCGTCCTCGGCGTCGCGATGCAGCAGGCCGGCAACGCGGTGCCGCTGTCGTACCTGCTCGCAGGGATCATTACGCTCTTGAGCGCCTACTCCTACCTGAAACTCACGCTGCACTTCGGGGAGCACGGTGGCGTCTTCTCGTTCGTGGAGCACACAGTCGACCGCCCGAGCGTGGCGGCGTACGTTGGGTGGGTACTCGTCGTCGGCTACGTGGGCGTCATGGCGATGTACGCCTTCGCCTTCGGGGCCTACACGCTCACGGCGGCCCGTGCTATCGTCGGTGTCGAACTGCCACAGCTCCTCCGTCCGCTCATCTCGGTGGGTATCGTCGCCGCTTTCGTCGGTCTCAACCTCCGTGGCGTCCAGGAGACTGGCCTCTTCGAGGACGTCGCCGTCTACGTCAAAATCGTCGTCCTACTGTCGCTGGCGGCCCTCGGAATATTCCTCTTCGACGGAGACCCAACGGCGATCGACGTCTTCGACGAGGGCGTGATCAGTCCCATTACCGGCTTTGCGATCATCTTCGTCTCGTACGAGGGGTTCCAGTTGCTCGTCTACGACTACCACGACATCGCCGATGTCGAACGGACCTTGCCTCTCGGGATGTACCTCGCTATCGCCATCGCAATTCTGATCTACGTCGCCGTCTCGTTCATGGCCACGCTGTACCTGAGTCCCGAGCAGCTGGTCGCCCACGGAGAGGTCGCACTGGCCGAAGCCGTCTCCCAGATTCCGTTGCTAGGCGCCGCCGGGTTCGTCCTCGTCATCCTCTCGGCGATGAAGAGCACCTCCTCGGGCATCAACGCCACCCTGTTCGGGACGTCCAGGCTCGTCCACAAGATCGCGACCGAGGGTGCACTGCCGCGGTTCTTCTCCTTTCGGGACCGGGCGGGAATCCCGGTCTACGCGCTCCTCGTCATGGGCGGACTGACGGCCGCGTTCGCCGCGCTCGGCTCGCTCAAGCAGATCACCGAGTTCGGCTCCGTGGCCTTTCTGCTCGCCGACGCCGTCACGAACTACACGAACCTCCGGCTGGCGGACGTGACCGGCTCGAACCGTCTCTTCCCGGCGCTGGGCCTGCTCGGGACGGCCGTCGCACTCCCTCTCGTCCTGGTTCACCTGTACCGAACCGACGTCGGAATCCTCCTGTGGATCGTCGGGATCTTCCTGGCGCTGGGCGTGCTGGAGTTCCTCTACGTCGAGCGCCACCCGTTCGATCCCCAGACTGACGGTGGCCGGGACGACTCCGCAGCGTCACCCGTCGAGGGCCGACGCGAGGAAGTCTCCAACGGCCCGTGACACGTGCACCTTCTGGCCCGTGAAGAGGTGCCCGCCGTCGACCCCCTCGCAGGGCCAGCCGGCCTCGCGTGCCGCCGCCACGACCGGCCGCCAGTCCACGGCCTCGTCGCGCTCGCCGTAGACGACCTGCGCGGCGTGACCGTCGGCCGCCAGCGACTCGACGGCCGCGACCACGTCGCCGTCCTCGGTGATCGTCGCCGGCGGGGCCAGGAATGACGTGGCTTCGGGGGGCTGGTCTGTCTCTGCGGCAGCCAGCAGGGCCACGCCCGCACCGAAACTGAAGCCGAACAGGCCCACCGCGTCGAACCCCTCGCGCCCCCAGGCGAGTGCGTCGCGGACGTCGCCCCGCTCGCCGCGACCGTCGTCCCACGGGCCGTAGTCGAACCGGAGGCAGGCGACGCCCCTGTCGGTGAGCACGTCGCTCACCGCCCGGAGCCGTGCGTCGCTCCGACTCCCACCCATCTGGGGGTGGGGCGGGCAGGCGACGACCACCGCGGTGGCGCCGTCCGGTCCGTCCAGGGTCGCCCGGAGGTCCCGGGTCTCCGTGATCCGCCGTCGTTCGCTCACGAACGCCTCAGACGCGTGTTAGGAATTTAAGTGCCGCGACGGCCTAGCACGGTCATGGGAATCCTCTCGCGCGCCTCCTACGTGATCCGGTCGAAGTTCAACGCGCTGTTGAACCGGGCGGAGGATCCGTCGCAGTCGCTGGACTACTCCTACGAGCAGCTCAGGGACCAGCTCCAGAGCGTCAAGGGCGGCATCGCGGACCTGACGACCCAGAAGAAGCGCCTGGAGATACAGAAGCGCCGCCTCGAGGACAACGTCGAGCGCCACAACGAACAGGCTCGCGAGGCCATCCGGCAGGACCGCGAGGACCTGGCCCGTCGCGCCCTGGAGAAGAAGACCCAGAAGATGACCCAGATCGAGGAACTGGAGGCCCAGATCGCCGACCTCCAGGGCAAGCAGGACGACCTCGTCGAGAAGAAAGACGAACTCAAGGCCCGCATCGAGGAGTTCCGCACCAGAAAGGAGACGATGAAGGCCCGCTACCAGGCCGCCGAGGCCAGCACGCGCGTCTCCGAGGCGATGACTGGTGCCGGCGACGAGATGGCGGAGGTGAACCGGACCATCGAGCGCGCCGAGGAGCGCACCCGGGACATGGAGGCCCGGTCGGCGGCGCTTGACGAACTCCGGGAGTCTGGCGCACTGGAGGGGGCGATGAGCGAGACGGACGAACTCGACCGCGAACTTGCGGAGCTCTCGTCGGGCAGCGCCGTCGACGGCGAACTCGAGACGCTGAAAGCCGAGATGGCCGAGGACGAGGGCGGCACCGGTCCGGACGAGGATGCGAACGCGGACGCGACGCCGGCGGGCGAGGAGCAGCCACCCGTCGACGTCGAGGAACCGCCGGTCGACGACGCGGAGGTCGAGCGCGAACTGGCGGAACTCAAAGAAGAGGAGGAGGGCTGAGCACGGCCCCCTGGCGTCGTCGCCAGGACGCAGCGCCGCCGACAGTTACAGCCCGTAGATGACAGCGATGCCGAGCGTGGTCACGACTGTGAGCAGCGCCAGCAGTGGCGCCCCGACGCGGGCGTAGTCCGTGAACCGGTACGCGCCGGGACCGTAGACCATGAGGTTGGTCTGGTAGCCGATGGGCGTCAGGAAGGCGGCGCTCGCGCCGAACAGCGTCGCCAGGACGAAGGCGAACGCGGAGACGCCGAGCCCGTCCGCGAGGTCGATGGCGATGGGCGTCAGGAGGACGATGGTCGCGACGGGCGTGACGACGGCCGCCAGCAGGCTCGCGAACAGGTAGACGAGCCCGAGGGTGGCCGTCGGGGGCAGGGCGCCGCCGACGCTGGCGAGGGCGTCCCCGATGGCCGCGGCCCCGCCGGTCCGCTGGAGGGCCACGCCAAGGGGCAAGAGTCCGGCGAGGAGGAACACGACGTTCCAGCTGACGGCGTCGTAGGCCTCAGAGGCCGAGAGGCAGTCGGTGGCGACCACGGCGACGACGCCGCCGAGGGCGGCCACCGGGATGGCGATTGGCGTGAAGCCCCCGAGCAGAATTACGGCGACGAGGGTCGCGACGGCGACGCCGGCCCGTCGACCGAGCGTCGGCGACGGGCGTTCGAACCGCGGGAGTTCGACCGGCTCGATGGTCGTCTCGGTCAGGATGGCGTCGCCGTCCTCCCCGAGGTGCTCGACGGCCGAGGGCGTGGTCTGGAGGAGCACGGTGTCGCCGGCGCGGAACGTCTCGGCACCCAGCCCCTCGCGCCTGACGGTCTCGCCGCGCCGGATCGCGAGCACCGTCGTGTCGAACCGCTCGAGCAACCGGGCCGAGCGCGGCGTCTCGCCGACCAGGCCCGAATCCGGCGGGAGGACGACCTCCGCGAGGATGCCGCGGTGGTCACCCGCCTCCAGCGCGGAGTCGTCCACCTGGACGCGAGGGAGGTGCTGGAGGCCGTACTCGGCGGCGGCCTGGTTGATCGCCCGGAGGCTCCCGCGGACGGTGAGGAGGTCGCCCGCCTGGATCGGGCGGTCGTCGCCGGCGATGAACGTCTCGGTGACGGTCTGGGTGACCGGCTCGCCGTCCGGGCCCTCGTCGCCCGTCGCCTGGTCGACCTGGACCGTGCGCTCGCGCTGGACCTGGAGGACGGCCACGTCGGGACCGAGCGTCCCCTCGGCCACGAGTTCGCCGGCCGTCCGCCCCGCGAGGGAGGACTCCGCGCGGACGCGCACGAGCGAGAGGTGTCGGCCCAGGTCGTACTCGGCCGTGAAGCCCTCGGTGGGGGTGGCCCGCGCTGGCGTGAGCCGGTAGCCGACGGTCAGGAGGTAGGCCAGGCCGACGGCGAGGACGAGGACGCCCAGTGCCGAAATCTCGAACATGCCGATGGGGTGGTCGAGGACCCGCGCCGAGACGTCGCTGGCCAGGAGGTTCAGCGACGACCCGACGACGGTCAGGGTCCCGCCGAGCATCGCCGCGAAGGACAGCGGCATGAGGAACTTCGAGGGGGAGACGTTCGCGTCGCTCGCGAGGTCAGAGATCATCGGGACGAAGACGGCAACCACCGGCGTGTTGTTGACGAACCCGGCCGTCACCCCCGTCGATCCGAGCGTCGCGCCGAGCAGGCCTCGTTCGGAGCCGTGCGTGAGTGCGGCGAGTCGACCGCCGAGCCAGTCGACGACCCCCGTCTCCTCGACCGCGCCGCTCAGGACGTACATGCCGATGATGGTGACGACGGCGGGGCTCGCGAAGCCGTCGATGGCCTCGCCGGTGGACACGCCGGTCACCGGTTCGAGGACGGCCAGCGAGACGAGGACACCGACGGCGGTGATGTCCGGCGGGAGCCGCTCGGTCACGAAGAACACGAGCGCCACGCCGATCAGGGCGAAGACGACGAGGGCGCCCGTGGACAGTGCCATTGCGCCAGCTATTCCCGGGGCTGGCATAAGCCTGGGTGCCAGCGCGAAGGGCCCCGGCCGGAGCTCGTGCCGGCGTCAGCGCCGTGCGGTGTCGATTCCGAGGAGCCGGTTGACGATGCACCGCCGCGTCAGGCCTGTTACTACCAGGATCAGGCCGACGAGTGCGAGCAGGACGCTCGTGAGGAACTGGGGCAACGGACCCACTGCGACCCACGCGAGGCCCGTGTAGCCAGCGACCCCGAGCGCCAGCAGGACGAGTCCCAGGCCGAGCCGGACGGTGCGGTCGGTGCCGCCGACGTTCGGTTGCATGGGCGTGCGTACGCGCGCTGTCGGCAAAAGGCGTGCGTCGGTCCGGCCCGGTGGCGAGAGCCTCGCCGGCCGCTCACCGTTCGACGGCCGACGCGGCCGGGACCCCGTCGCCCGCTTCGTCGGCGTGGTCGGCCACGCGGCGGCGGTTGACCTCGCCGACGCGGTCCGCGACGGTCTCGGTCAGGTCGAGGAGCGACTCGCGCATGGCGTTTGCCTCGTCGCGCACCGCTGGACCCGCCGACCGCTCGCTGTCGAAGGCCGGGTGGGCGGGGAGGTCGCCGAGCAGCGGGACGTCGTAGGATTCACAGACCGCCGCGGCCCCGCCGCTGCCGAACAGCGCGTGCTCGTCGTCACAGGAGGGACACTGAAAGGAACTCATGTTCTCGACGACGCCCAGGATCGGGGCGTCGTGTTTCTCGAACAGCCGGAGCCCCTTGCGGGCGTCGGCGACGGCCATCTCCTGGGGCGTCGTGACGATGACGACGCCGGCGACCGGCAGGGTCTGCAGGAGATTGAGCGACGCGTCGCCGGTCCCCGGCGGGAGGTCGACGACGAGGTAGTCGAGGTGGCCCCACTGGACCTCGTCGACGAACTTCATCATCACGTTGGTCACCATGGGGCCCCGGAGGACCGCCGGTTCGTCGCCCTCGTCTGGCAGGAGGTAGTCAGTGCTCATGATGCGGACGCCGTCGGACGCCGGCGGCACGATGTCGCCGCGCGGCGTCGTCCCCGGCTGGTCCTCGGTCGGAAGGATGCTGGGAGCGTTCGGTCCGTGCACGTCGGCGTCGAGCAGCCCGACGCGGGCGCCGAGTTCGTCCAGTCCCGCCGCGAGGTTGGCGGCGACGGTCGTCTTGCCGACGCCGCCCTTGCCCGAGGCGACGGCGATCACGTTCTTGACGCCGGGCAGGACGTCGGTCTCGAAGCCCTGCTCGGCGCCGACGCTCGCCGAGAGGTCGGGTTCGAGCCCGAGGTCGGTGACGACATCGCGGATGGCGTTGCCGATCTCGATCTCGGCGGGGGCGAAGGGTGCGTTGAAGGCCAGCGTTATCTCCGCGGTGCCCTCGACGACGGTGACGTCGGTGACGAGCCCCATCGAGACGACGTCCGCGCCCACGAGGGGGTCCTCGACGTCGGTCAGGCGGGTGGTCAGTTCGGATTCGGTGACGGTCATGGTGTGGTGGGGTGGGAATCGGTGTGTGGGTCGGTCGGCGAGCGGTGCTAGAAGAACAGGGCCTTGATGACCATCGTGGCGACGAACAGGCCGCCCCACAGCGAGGTCGTGAGCCCGGCGAGGTAGGCGACGCCGAGGAGCCCCTTCTTCGCGTCGCGGGGGTAGCCGAGGAACCACGCGACGAGCATGACGTAGATCGGCGCCAGGACGACGCCGAAGATGAGGTACGTCCCGGGCCCAACGAACGGGAGCGTGTAGGACGCGGTGCCGGCGAGCGGGATCATCTCTCGTCCACCTCCTCGTGGTCGCCCTCGATGGCGTGGAGTTCGACCACCGGGATCACCTTCGAGGCGAGCAAGAAGAACAGGACGACGATGCCGACGGTCCCGAGCAGCGCCGACAGCTCGACGACCGAGGGGACGTAGACGCCCGGGACCCCCGCGTAGAGGTCGAAGTGGGCGTGCTGGAGCCCCTCGACCACGAACAGCACCTTCTCGAGGAGCGTCCCGACGAGGACGCCGAGGCAGGCGACGACCATCGCCCGGATGCTGAACAGTGACGGCTTCAGCGCGGAGGCGAAGATGTACAGCAGCGCCAGCCCGACGAGACCGATCGCCAGCCAGTACGTCGGCGTCGAGATCTTCACCTCGGTGGCGTGCTGCAGCGAGGTCGGCGCGGCGAAGATGCCGGTCATGACCTGCTGGAGCTGGAGCCAGAGGAACATGAGGCTGAAGAAGCCCAGCCACTTCGCCAGGCCCCGGAAGACGGCGTCCGGGATGAGGTCCTGCCAGCCGTAGGCCCGCCGGAAGGCCGCGGCGATGACGATGATGCCGCTGACGGCGGAGGTCAGCGCGATCGACAGGAACGACGGGCCCTGCACGCCGCCCGCCCAGCCCGCCATCGACGGCAGGAGGGCGAACAGCCACGGGATGACGCCGCCGTGGAGCAGCAGCGGGGCCATGATGATAATCGCGAAGGCCAGCCACCAGACGAGACGCTCGACGACGGCGTCCTCTTTCTCGGAGTAGCCGACCATGAGCGCCCTGTACAGCGGTTCCAGCCTGTCGGGCAGGCTGTCGCGAAGCCGGTGGATGTCGTACCGGACCGTCAGCAGGAGGTAGGTCCCGGTCAGGACGAAGTAGGCGGTGATGACGGTCACGTCCCAGGTGAGCGGCGACCACTGCACGCGCCAGGGCCACGCCGGGATGACGCTCGTCACGAGGCGGTCGGGTCGGCCGACGTGGATGAGGATGAACAGGCCGGCACAGGTCAGCGCGGCGATGGTCAGCATCTCCGCCATCCGGGCGACGGGCTGGTAGGTCTTCAGGCCCACCAGGCGGACCGCCGCCGAGAGGATGATGCCGCCGTGGGCGATGCCGACCCACCAGATGAACGCGCCGATGTAGAGGCCCCAGGGCACGCCGCCGGCCGAGCCCCAGCCGCCGAGGTTTGTCACGATCAGGCCGTGTTCGAGCTGCTGGACGTAGAAGAACGCCCAGACGCCGATTGCGCCCAGCGCCGCCAGCAGGGCGAGGAGGAACCCCTTCGAGCGCGCCTGGATCGGCCGGACGAGCGCCTCGCGGCTCACGTCCGAGACGCGCGTGCTCATGCTTCCTCCTCCGCGTTCGCGGCGGCTCCCTGGTCGAGGACGCCGGACTTCCGGTCGTCGACGAGCCCCTGCTCCTCGTAGGTGACCGGCCCCTCCACCTGCCGCGCCTCGGGCGACGGCTCGTCGCCGATGAAGACGACGCCGGGGTCCGTGCCCCGCTCCTCCAGTGCGCGGAACGTCGAGACGGTGTCGTCCGGACGGTTCTCGAACTCCGAGGTGTCGTTCTCGTGGGCGGCCTCGTACGCCGCGAGGTGCTGGTTGGGGTCGCTCTCCGGATCGTTCATGTCACCGAAGTGAATAGCGTCGCGGGTGCAGGCCTGCTCGCACATCGTCGTCCCGACGAGGTTCTCGCCCTGCTGGCCGTCCTGCCAGGCGGGCTCGAAGGTGCACTTGCCCATGACACCCTCCGGCGGGGGGCCGTCGACCCAGCGGCCACGCTCGTCGTGGGTGAAGTTCTCGTTGTCCATCGGCCGGTCCGGTTCGCCCCACTGGAAGTAGTTCGCCCCGTAGGGACACGACACCATGCAGTACCGACAGCCGATGCAGATGTCGTAGTCCGAGAGGACGAGGCCGTCCTTCTCGCGCGTGTGCCGCGCCCCGACGGGACAGACCTTCTCGCAGGGGGCGTCGCCACAGTGCATGCACGTCCTGACGAAGAAGTTCTCCTCCTCGGCCTCGGGCTCCTCGTAAGCCATCACGTACATCCAGTGGGCGCCGGTCGAGGTGCCGTGCAGGCCCTTGCAGGCGGCCACGCACTCCAGACACCCGTCGCAGTTGTTGAGGTTGATGACCATCCCCCAGCGGGTGCCGTCGTCGCTCGCCTCGGCCGGGGCCGTGGACGGAGCCGCCTCGTCGTCGCCACCGCCGCCACCGAGGAGCATCGAGAGCCCCATCGCCGCGACGCCGCCCTTCTTGACGAACTCCCGTCGGGAGGCCTCGTCGTCGAAGGTGCCCTCGACGCGCTCGGTCAGCCCGCCGTCCGCGCCGTCGACCTCGGCCACGTCCGCCATCGACAGGTCGAGGCCCCGCTCGTCCTCGCCGAACTCCGTGAGGACGGCGTCGTGGTACTTCTCGTGGTACTCGGCCTCGGTCATCTCGCCGGCCACGAGCCGCTGTGCGTCTCGCGCCATCTCGAGACCGAGTTCGGTGTCGTGGTCGGTCTCGTCCAGTACGTCCGCCATGCGGTCCCAGTAGTCGGGGTCGTCCATGGCGGGCGGTGCCCTGTGCTCGTCTGTCATTCCTGTCCCTCGCTGGCAGTGGGCATCCGCCGAGCAAGAAGGCGCACTCGGGTTTTCACCCCCCGGGAACCGCTGCGAACACGTTCGCCGACACGGCGAGGGGGTCGCCACGCGACGTCCAGCGGGGAGTCAGACGCTGGCACGGCCCCCGGCCGGCCCTTCCGGCACGCTTTTTACCGGGCGTCGGATTTGCCAGTGTATGCGACTGCTCTTCATTCACTCGGACCACCTCGAGTTCGAGGCCCGCGAGGAGGTCACCGACGACCTCGCGGAGCGCGAGGGGGTCCCCCTCGAGGGGCGCATGGAGGAGTGCGTCACCGTCTTCGTCAGCGTCGAGTCCGACGACGAGTCGGACGTCGACGGCGTGGTCGAGAACGCGCTGGTCGAACTCCGAGACGTCACAGACCAGCTCAACACCCGGAACGTCGTCCTCTATCCCTACGCCCACCTCTCCGAGGACCTCGCGAACCCCGACGCGGCGACCCAGGTTATGCAGGACCTGGAGGCCGCCCTGGAGGCCGAGGACTACGAGGTCCTCCGGGCCCCCTTCGGGTGGTACAAGTCCTTCGAGGTCGCCTGCAAGGGCCACCCGCTCTCGGAACTCTCCCGACACGTCGCCGCGCACCGCGACGAGGAGCCGGCGGAGACCGAGGAGGAACCCAGCGCCCCCAGCGAGTGGCAGATCATGTACCCGGACGGCTCCGTCGAGGACCCCGTCGAGGCCAAGCCGTCGCTCGGCGACGACATGCAGGCCTTCGTCGCCGACGAGGTCGAGGGCGAGGTGGCCAGCCCCGGCGAGGAACCGCCGCACCTCGACATCATGCAGGAGAAGGAACTCGTCGGGTACGACGAACTCTCCGACGTGGGGAACCTCCGATTCTACCCACGTGGGAAACTCATTCGCGACGCGCTGATGGCCTACGTCAACGACCTCGTCGTCGAGTACGGCGGGATGCCCGTCGAGACGCCCATCATGTACGACCTCGGGGCGCGTTCGATCGACGAGCACGCCGGCAAGTTCGGCGAGCGCCAGTACCGCTTCGAGTCCGGCGACCGCCGGATGATGCTGCGCTTCGCCGCCTGCTTCGGGCAGTTCTCCATCATGCGGGACATGCACATCTCGGTCCACGACCTCCCGCTGCGGATCTACGAGATGTCGACGTACTCCTTCCGCCGCGAGCAGAAGGGCGAGGTCTCCGGCCTCAAGCGCCAGCGAGCGTTCACGATGCCGGACATGCACACGGCGACCAGGGACATGGACCAGGCCCGCGCCGAGTTGATGGCCCAGGCGAAACTCGCCCTCCAGACCTCCACGGACCTCGACGTCAACTACGAACCGGCCATCCGGATGACTCGCGAGTTCTACGAGGACAACGAGGAGTGGGTCCGGGAGGTCGTCGACGACCTCGACAAGCCCGCCCTGCTCGAGATCCTCCCGGAGCGCCACCACTACTGGTCGGCCAAGATCGACTTCGCGGCCATCGACGGGCTGGGGCGCCCCATCGAGAACCCGACGGTCCAGATCGACGTCGAGAGCGCCGAGCGCTTCGACATCGAGTACACCGACGGCGACGGCGCCCACAACCCCCCGATCCTGCACTTCTCGCCGTCGGGCGGGATCGAGCGCGTCATGGCGGCGCTCCTCGAGAAGACGGCGACGATGGACACGCCCCAGCTCCCGACCTGGCTCTCACCGACGCAAGTCCGGTTCATCCCCGTCAACCCCGACGAGCACTGCGAGTTCTGCGACGACCTCGTCGACGACCTGGCGGACGCCGAGATCCGCGCCGACGTGGACGACCGCGACGAGACTGTCGGCAAGCGCATCGCCCGCGCCGAGACCGACTGGGTGCCCTACTACGTCGTCGTCGGCGGCGACGAGATTGGCAGTGGTGAACTCGGTGTCAACGTCCGCGCCGAGGGCGACGAGGTCGACGCGACCCCCGAGGAACTCCGCGAGATGGTCGCCGAGGACGTCGGCGACCTCCCGACCGTTCGCCGCTACCTGCCCCGACACGTCAGCAACCACCCGCACTTCACGGGCCGCTAGGGCCGCCCCGCGTCGGGCGTCGCACGGCACCCCTCACTCGACGGGCGTCGTCGGCCCCGGCGGTGGCCGCACTCCGGCCCCCGACAACTGCGCCCTCTCGTCGACCACTTCCTGTCGGTCGAGCGCGTCGAGGCGGTCTCGGATCGTGACGCGCTCCCCGTCTTCCGTGCAGGGGGAGACGAACCGGAGGGCCGTGCCGGCGTACTCGGCCATGACCATCGTCGGCATGTGGATCGCGTCGTGGTCCTCGCCGGTGAACGCCGACGTGACGGCGCGACGATCGAAGAGAGCGCCGAGTGAGCGGTCGGTGACGCGTGCCCACTCGTCGAAGACCGCGATGCGGTGGAGCAGGTACTCCCCGAACTCGGTCACCGCGTCGGCTGGCGTCGGCGGGAGTTCCGCCCCCGTCGGCACCACGCGAAACCCCGCGATCGCCCCGTCGTCTGCGAGACGGTCGAGCCGTTCGACGACGCGCTCGACGGTCCGCCGCGACTCGCGCGGGGCCAGCGACCGCACGTAGAGTTCGACGCGCACCCCGGTCTCCGCGCTCCCGGACGAGAGATCCATGAGTAGTGTGGACAGTAACCACCGGACGGCAAAAGCGTTGTTACGGGTTCACGTTCGATTCCGGTGGAGTGAGCAACCGACCGGCGGGGCCCGCCCGACGCACAGCTATTTGCTCCTCGGCGTTCCCGGGGCTGACGTCGGACGATGTACGACGACATCCTGCTCCCGACGGACGGTAGCTCCGGAACGCCCGGGGCCCCGCGTCACGCCCTGACCATCGCGGCGGACCACGACGCGACGGTTCACGCGCTGTACGTCATCGACACGCGCCTGACGCGGGCCGCGAGCGACGCGACGCGGGACGACGTGGTCCGGTCCCTGGAAGCGGAGGCCGAGGTCGCGCTGGACGACGTCCGGATCCGCACGGAGGACGAGGGGCTCGAGGCCGTCACCACACTCCGCGAGGGCGTCCCGGCGTCCGTCGTCGTCGAGTACGCCGACGACCGCGCCGTCGACCTGATCGTGATGGGTACCCACGGCCGGACCGGTCGGGAGCGCCTCGCCGGCCTCGGGAGCACGACCGAGCGCGTCGTGAAGAACGGCGACCACCCGGTCCTCGTCGTCGACATCGACTGAGCGGCCGTCGGCGGTCGGCTCCCGCCGGCTCGGACTGCAAGAGTTTTGGGGCGGCGGGTCGACCCCCCGCCATGGACACGGAGCGCGCGGTGACAGCGCCCGTCGCTGACGGCGACGCTGCCGGCACGGGCGGTGACAGATGAGCGCCGACGACCGGACCGTCGACCTCGTCCAGCGCTCCCTCGCCGGGGAGACCGTCGAGCCGTTCGCGGCCCGCGTCGCCGACCAGGCCGACTGGCTCCGGACCGCCATCGACGAGGGCCGGATGGACAACGCCGACTTCGCCGTCGGGCTGGAGATGGAGGTCTACGCCATCGAGGCGACGGCCGAGACGGCGGGCGCCCCGACCCTCGCTCGCCTCCCGGGGGGCGTCTTCGACTCGCCGGCTGCGAACAAGGAACTCGGGCTGCACAACGTCGAGGTCAACACGGCTCCGACGGTGCTGGACGGTCCGGGGCTGACGGCCCAGGCCGAGGCAATCCGGTCGCAGACGGACGCCGCACGTGCGGCCGCGAGCGCCCACGGCTGTGACCTGGTCCTGGACGCGATGTGGACACTCCCGCCCGACGAGGGCTCGCGAGCCTACCTCTCTGCGACGACGGAGCGCGACGGCGTGGTCTTCGCCGAGAACATGCGCCCCGCACCGCGGTACGTCGCCATCGACAACGACTGCCTGCAGCGCGCCGGCGGCTCGATCACGCTGGACGTGCCGGGTGCGACCCTGTCGTTCCCCACGATCCTCTTCGAATCGCTGGCGACCTCGATCCAGCCCCACCTCCAGGTCCCGACGGCCGCTGCCTTCCCCGCCTACTACAACGCGGCCATCCGGACGCTGGGACCGGTGCTCGCCCTGGCCGCCAACTCGCCGTTCCTCCCGGCCGACTGCTACGACGCTGTCGACGACCCCGCGTCACTCGTTGCGGACACCCACCACGAACTCCGCATCGCAGCCTTCGAGCAGTCGGTCAACCACACGCCCTCCCCGAAGGTCCGGGTGCCACGGGACGTCGAGACGACGGCGGACGTGGTCGACCGGGTCGTCGAGGACGACCGCTACGCGCCCTTCCTCCGGGAGTGGCTGGCCGACGACGAGCGGGAGACGCTTGCCGAGCGGATCTGGGAGTTCGACCACAAGCGGGGCACCTACTGGCGGTGGCTTCGCTGCGTCGTCGGTGGCGACCACGTCGACGCCGACAACGACGAGCACTCCCTGCGCATCGAGTACCGCCCGCTCCCCACCCAGCCGACCGTGACCGACGTCGTGGGACTCCAGGCCCTCACCGCCGGCCTCCTCCGGGGTCTGGTCACGGCCGACCACCCCGTCGCGGACCTCCCCTGGGACGCCGCCGAGGCGAGCTTTTACGCGGCGGTTCAGGACGGCCTCGACGCCGACCTCGCCTGGGTGACCGCCGACGGCGAGCGCACGCGCGACACCGAAACGATCTTCGAGGAGGTGTTCGCGTACGCGCGGGAGGGCCTCGCGACGGCGGGCGTCCGGGACGCCAACGTCGAGCAGTATCTCGCGCCAATCGAGGCGCGCTGGGAGGCCCGGACGACCCCCAGTGCCTGGAAGAAGGCCCGCGTCCGCGAGGCGCTGTCCGACGGGGCCGACCTCGAGTCGGCCATCGTCGAGATGCAGCGCGACTACGTGCGTCTGAGCGACGCCCACGACGCGTTCGTCGAGTGGCTCTGACTGTGGCCGCCGCCCGCCTCGTCAGTCCCGCGAAACACCGGTGCCGGGCGTCGTGACGCCCGCGAGGTCGATTTCGCCGCCTGCCAGGTCGACGCCCTCGAAGGGGTCCTCGGCCAGGAGCAGCGATCCGTCCAGGTCGGCGGCCTTGACGAGCGGCGCGACGTGGCAGGCCGCGGCGATCGAGGCGTTCGTCTCGACCATACACCCGAGCATCACGTCGAGGCCGTTCGCGTGGGCCGTCGCGATCTGGTCCATCGCGGCCCGGAGGCCGCCGCACTTCATCAGCTTCACGACGACCGCGTCGACGGCGTCGGCGACGGCCGGGACGTCTGCCGCCGTGACGCAGGACTCGTCGGCGGCGACCGGGATCGACGCGGCGTCGGTCACCCGGGCCAGACCAGCCACGTCGTCGCCGGGGACGGGCTGTTCGAGCAGGTCGACGCCCACGTCGGCGAGCCAGTCCAGCGCGTCGACGGCCGCGTCGGGCGACCACGCGCCGTTGGCGTCGACGCGAATCGCGGCGTCCGGGGCCGCCTCGCGGACCGCTTCGAGGCGCGCCCGGTCGTCGTCGGTCCCCAGCTTGACCTTCAGGATCGGGAAGCCGGCGTCCACGATCTCCGCGGCCCGCTCCGCCATCGTCTCCGGGTCGCCGATGCCGACCGTGTAGGAGGTGCGCGGCGCGGCGTCGGGGTCGAGTCCCCAGCGGCGGTAGAGGGGTTCGTCGCGCTGGCGGGCCGCGAGGTCGTGGACGGCGATCGAAGCGGCGGCGCGGGCAGCCGGTTCGTCGGGCGCCAGGTCGCGCCACTCGCGGGCGAGGCGCTGCTGGCAGTGTGGATCGTCCACCGACTCGACGCGGTCGAGCAGGGCGGGCAGCGTGTCAGTGACGGTCTCCGGCGACTCCCCGTAGTACGCGTTCGGCGCGGCGGCGCCGTAGCCCGTCCGACCCTCGTCGTCGCTGACGCTCGCGACCAGGACGGTCGCCGTCTCGGTCGTCCCGCGCGAGATGGTGAAGGCCGCCTCGAGCGGGAGATCGTGCCGTTCGACGGCGGTCGACGCGATCATGCGATCCCTCCGCCGGGCGCGCACTTGAGCCTGCGGGAGGGGCGAACCGACGCTACTGTTATACCGCTCCTGGCCGCAGACCGGCACGTGTCTTCCGCCGCCGGCCGCCTGGGCCCCCTCCTCACCCCAGTCCCCCTCGCCGTGTTCGTCTCCGGCGTCGCCAGCATGGGCCTGGAGATCGTCGCCGGCCGCCTGCTGGCTCCCGGGTTCGGCAGCAGCGTCTACGTCTGGGGGAGCATCATCGGCGTCTTCCTCGCGGCACTGGCGCTGGGGTACTGGATCGCCGGCAAGACGGCCGCGGTGCGCGCCTCCCGCGGCGGTCTCGCCCTCGCGCTCGTGGGCGCTGCGGCCTACGTGGCCTTCGTGATGGTCTTCGGCGAGTCACTCGTCGCACTGACCGAGGACTTCCCGATCCAGCGGCGATTCCGCCCGCTCGTCCCCGTGACGCTGCTGTTCGGACCGCCGACGGTGTTGCTCGGCTTCGTCAGCCCCTACGGCGCGGAGCTGATCGACGCCCGCTCCACCGGGGACGCCTCGGGCCAGGTCTACGCCCTCGGCACCGGCGGCAGCATCGTCGGCGCCTTCGCGACGACGTTCGTCCTCGTCCCCGAGGTCGGCGTCCTCGGGATCGAGGCCATCTACGGCGGCCTCCTCGTCCTCGCGGCCCTCGTCGTCGCCCCCGCGTCGGCCCGCCGTCCCCAGGTCGCCGCGGCCCTCGTCGGCGCCGCCATCGTCCTCGCCTTCCTTCTCGTGGGCGTCGTCCCACTCCAGGGCAGCGGGGAGACGGTCTACCAGACGCAGACCCAGTACCAGGAACTCCGGGTAGCCGACGACGGCGACGTCCGGACGCTCTGGCTCGACGGCGTGCGCCACAGCGCGATGTTCCTGAACGACCCCGATCGGTACGTCTTCGAGTACACGCGCTACTTCCACCTCCCCTTCCTCTACCAGGACGACGTCGACCGGGTCCTGTTCGTGGGTGGCGGTGGGTTCTCCGGGCCCAAGCGCTTCCTCGCGGAGTACCCCAACGTGACCGTGGACGTCGTCGAGATCGACCCCGAGGTCGTCGACGCAGCCCGGCGGCACTTCGACGTGCCACGGAGCGACCGCCTGAACGTCCACGTGGGAGACGGCCGCGTCTTCCTCTCGGAGACTAACCACACCTACGACGTGATCGTCCTCGACGCCTACCGCGCCGACCGGGTGCCCTACCACCTCACCACCGTCGAGTTCATGCGCCTCGTCAGTTCGCGCCTCGACGCGGACGGGACGCTCGTGGCGAACGTGATCTCGGCGCCCTCGGGCCGGAGTGGCGCGTTCTTCCGCGCCCAGTACCGGACGATGGACCGTGCGTTCCCGTGGGTCTACAGTTTCCCCACCGCCGAGTCGTCGGCCGTCCAGAACATCATGATCGTGGCGACGAACGCGGACCAGCGCGTCTCGCAGGCCGAGCTTCGCCGACGCAACCGGGAGCGCGCCGTCGGGGTCGACCTCTCGGCGGCCATCTCCCACTACCGGACGACCGTCGAGACGGACGACGTGCCGGTCCTGCGGGACGGCCACGCGCCGGTGGATAGCCTGCTGGCCGAGCAACTGGACCGGCGCTACGTCATCGAGCGCACCGGCGGGAACCGGACGACGACGTCGCCCTAACGACCCCGGACCGCCTCACTCCTCGCCGGTCGCCGCCCGCCACTCCTCGACGATCGTCGCGCCGCTGGACGCGCCGACGCGCTCGGCGCCCGCGTCGAACATGGCCTCGGCGGCCGCCCAGGAGTCGATTCCGCCGCTGGCCTTGACCGGGAGGTACTCGGCCAGCGCCTCGACGGCCGGGACGGTCGCGCCGCCAGCGACGAATCCGGTGCTCGTCTTCAGGAAGGCCGCGTCGGCGTCCACTGCGGCCTCGCAGGCCCGCTCGCGCTCGTCCTCGGACAGCAGGTCGGTCTCGACGATGACCTTGACCGGGACCGGAACCGCCGCGACCACCTCCGCGATCTCCGCCGCGTAGGCGTCGTCGTCGCCGCGCAGGTGGCCGTGGTTCGGAACGAGGTCGAGTTCCACGGCGCCGTCCGCGCAGGCCCGGGTGGCCTCCTCGACCTTCACCTCCGTGGCGTGCTGGCCGTGGGGAAACCCCACGACGGCGGTGCAGTCGACGCTCGGCGCGTAGTCGGTCGCCAGGCCGACGGCCTGTGGCGGGACGCAGGCCCGCGTCCCCGCGCGAATCGCCTCGTCGAGCGTCGTCCGCACGTCGGCGTCGGTCGTCGCCGGCCCGAGGACGGTGTGTTCGATCCGGGCTGGGACGTCGTCCATGCCACGACCACACACCGGGGGACCAAAACCTTCGGTGTCAGTGGCGGCACGCCACGCCGGCGCAGGCCGCCCGTAACCTGTCGCTATACCGACCGGAACTGTTTTACAGGCAGCACGAATCGGGCACCTACATGGTCGCGCCGTTCAGCGATTTCGTCGTTCCATCGACGCTGTACCTGGCGGTGCTCCTGGCCTCGGCGGCGGTCGTCGTCGCCCTGCTCTGGACCATCCAGCCACCGCTGACCCAGCGGACTGTTCTGGCGATGGTCCCCTGGGTCGTGACCGGCGCGGCGCTGCACGTCTTCTACCAGCTCGGCCGGGCGGTCGACGATCCGATCTATCCCGGCTGGGCGGAACCGCTGTTCGGTGCGCCCGCCGTCTACCTCACCACCTTCGTCCTGATGGGCTCGGTCTGGCTCCTGGCCGGCGTCCTGGGCTCGTACTCGTCGTCGGTCTCGCACCCCAACGTCGCGACCTACCTCGGGGGGATCGGCCTGGGCGTGACGCTCCCGCTACTCGCGCTGCTGGGCTGGCAGGGCCTCGACCCGGCCACCGGCACCCTCAGACTCACGATGCCCTTCGTCGGTCTCATCCTCGCGATGGTGGTCACCTTCGTCGTCTACGTCCTGCTCGGCGCCTGGCGGACCTACATCATCGCCGAGGCCCGCCACGTCGGCTGGCTCGTGCTCTTCTCGCACGTCTTCGACGGCATCACCACGGCCATCGGCGTCGACCTCCTCGGCACCACCGAGCGGTCCTACCTCCCCCGGGCGATCATGGAGTTCGCGGCCGACCTGCCCACCGCAGAGATCCTCGGGACGGGGTGGCTGTTCGTCGTCGTGAAAGTCGTCGTCGCCGTCCTCGTCATCGTCCTGTTCGCGGACTACGTCAGCGAGGAACCCGAACGGGGGAACCTCCTGTTCGCGGCGGTGGCCTTCGTCGGCCTCGGGCCCGCAATGAACAACTTTCTCCTGTTCCTCGTCGGCGTCTGAGCGGCCGCGTCCGCTCTCAGCTGTTCGTGTGCAGCCCCACGTCGCTCTGGACCACCCGCCGTTTTGTAGCCCGCCGTCGAAGCCTCGCCCATGCCCAAGCAGCCCCACCTCCTCGTCGAGGACGGCGACCTGGCGGACCTGGCGCTCCTGCCCGGCGATCCCGACCGCGTCGACCGCATCGCCGACCACTGTGACGACAGCGAGGTCGTCACGCACAACCGCGAGTACCGCGTCGTCAACGCCAGCTACGAGGGCCGGGACCTGACCATCTGCTCGACCGGCATCGGCTGCCCCTCCGCGGCGGTCGCCGTCGAGGAACTCGCCGCCGTCGGCGTCGACACCCTCCTGCGCGTCGGGACGACCGGCGCGCTCCAGGCCGGCATCGAGATCGGGGACATGGTCGTCGCGACCGCCGCCGCGAAGGACGAGGGGACGACCCGCCGGTACGAGGCCGACACCGTCCCGGCCGCCGCGACCCACGAAGTCGTCGCCGAACTGCTCGCGGCCGCCGAGTCGCGCGACGAGGACGTGTCCGTCGGCCCCATCGCGACCGACGACGCGTTCTACGCCGAGACCGACGCGTACGTCGCCGACTGGGAGGCCGCCGGGCTCCTCGCCGTCGAGATGGAGGCCGCGGCCATCTTCTCGCTGGCCCGGCGCAAGGGCCTGCGGGCCGGCGCCATCTGTACGGTCGACGGCAACCTCGTCGAGGGGACCCAGAAGGGCGAGACCGAGGACGCGGAACTCCCGCCGAAGGCCCGGAACAACGTCGAGCGGGCCATCCGCATCGCGCTGGACGCCGCGCTCGGGCTGTAGGGAGACGCCGGCCGGATCCCACGACCCCCGCAGCCACGGCGGCACAACGACGTGCTTAAATGGAGCGGCCGGGTCGGTTCTGACAGACACTTCTCAGGGTGAGAGCGATGGCAGACTCAGACGCGGACACGACGGACGCTCCCTCGCTACGCACGCCCATCGTCGCGGTGCTGGGCCACGTCGACCACGGCAAGACGAGCCTGCTCGACAAGATTCGCGGCTCGGCCGTCAGCGAGGGCGAGGCCGGCGCGATCACCCAACACATCGGCTCGACGGCGGTGCCCCTGGAGGTCATCTCGACCATCGCGGGCGACCTCGTCGACCCGACGGACTTCGACCTGCCTGGCCTCCTGTTCATCGACACGCCGGGCCACCACTCGTTCTCGACGCTCCGCTCGCGCGGGGGCGCGCTCGCGGACATCGCCATCCTCGTCGTCGACGTCAACGACGGCTTCCAGCCCCAGACCGAGGAGGCCGTGGACATCCTCCAGCGGACGGAGACGCCCTTCGTCGTCGCCGCGAACAAGATCGACACGGTGCCTGGCTGGAATCCCGAACCCGACCGCCCGTCGAAACTGGCCATCGAGTCCCAGACCGACCGGGTCCAGTCGGACGTCACGGAGCGACTCTACGAGATCATCGGGGAACTGTCGTCGGCGGACTTCTCGGCGGACATGTACTGGCGCGTGCAGGACTTCGCCAACAACGTCGGCGTCGTTCCCGTGTCGGCCGAGACCGGCGAGGGCGTCCCCGACCTCCTGACGGTCCTCATGGGCCTCTCCCAGCGGTACATGCGCGACGAGATGGCCATCGACGTCGCGGGACCCGGCGCGGGGACGGTACTGGAGGTGACCGAGACCCAGGGCTTCGGGACGACCGTCGACGCCGTGGTCTACGACGGCACGATTCGGGCGGACGACACCATCGTCGTGGGTGGGGTGAACGAACCCATCGTGACCGAGGTCCGGGCGCTGTTGAAGCCGAAACCGCTGGCCGAGATCCGCACCGAGCGCGAGTTCGAGCAGGTCGACGCGGTCGTGGCCGCCGACGGCGTCCGCATCGCCGCGCCCGACCTCGACGACGCGATGGCGGGCGCGCCGATCCGGGTGGTCCGGGACCGCCCCGTCGACGAGGTCGTCGAGGCAGTGGAGGCCGAACTCGCGGAGGTGGCCGTCCCGACCGAGGAGGAGGGCCTCACGGTCAAGGCCGACACGCTCGGGAGCCTCGAGGCGCTGGCCAGCTCGCTGGCCGAGGCGGACATCCCGGTGATGCGCGCCGAGGTGGGCGACGTGGCCCCGCGGGACGTCCGCATGGCAGAGACCGCAAACGAGCCGACCAACCGTGCCATCCTCGCGTTCAACGTCGACGTGCTCGACGACGCCCGCGACCTCGCAGAGCAACAGGAGGTCCGCATCTTCGAACACGACGTCATCTACCGGCTGATCGAGAGCTACGAGGACCACGTCGCCTCCATCGAAGCCGCCCAGCAGGCCCAGGTGCTGGAGAACATCACCCGGCCCGCCCAGTTCACGATCCTCGACGACCACACCTTCCGCCAGTCCGACCCCGCCGTCGTCGGCGTCGAGATCACCGGCGGGCGCCTGCGTCGCAACTCCCACGTCGTGACGTTCGACGGGGCAGAGCCAGAGCGCGTCGGCCTCCTGAAGTCCATTCAGGACGAGGGCGAGGACGTCGACGAGGCCAACCGCGGCGACCGCGTGGCCGTCTCCATCGAGGGCCCGACCGTCGGCCGGGGCATCCGCGAGGGTGACGACCTCTGGACGGAGATCCCCGAGAAGCACGCGAAGATCCTCGAACAGGAACTGCTGGAGGACATCACCGGCGACGAGCGCGAGGTCCTGCAGCGCTATCTGGAGAAACGCCGCAACCGCGATCCGTTCTGGGGCAAGTGACCCAGGCTGCCCCGCCCCGTCCCGGTAAGTCCGCCTTTCGCAGTCCGTGTGCCCCTCTCGACCCGGTGGGAAACCGACCGTCGTCTGCCGCTCCCGGCGGCGCCGTAACGGCGTCCTACCCTCGCTGCCGTTCCGTCCAGAACACACCAGCACGGAAGTAACCGTAGCTAGCTGGAAGGAAGCGCTGCGTTCGACAGAAGCGTTATTTCTCCGGAGAACCATACGAATAAAAGATTGCGGCTGTCGGTGTCGCCGCGCAGCGACGCGCCGGCGCTGGCGGAGGGTTCACCATGGTCTCACCACTCCTGATCGGAGAAGCGTTCGTCTGCTTCCTCCTGGTACTCGGGTACGTCCCCGTCGTGCGGGCCTACGCGGTCGAGCGGGACTCGCCGTGGCTCCTGGCGGGCTTCTCAGCCTTGCTGCTCGGTCGCCTCGCCTCGCTGACGGTCCGCCTGGGGGGCCCCGCAGAGCTTCTCGCAGTCGACCACGGCGTCGGCGTCGCCCTCGCCGGGCTCCTCTTCGCCGCCCACTTCTACCGGGGCGAGCGTGGCGGGGCCAGAACCGGCTCGGCGCGGCCCTCACCCTCGCGGCGGGGAGGAGACTAGCGTGGTCTCGGCCATTCCGATCCTGGACCTCGTCGGCGTGGTCGGGTTCGGGGTCGCGTCCGCGCTCGCGGTCCGGTACTACCGCGAACGGCCGCTGTACCGCAACTACTGGCTGCTGTGGATCGTCGCAGTCGGCCACATGGCGCTGTGGGCCGCCACGGTGCTGCTGGCCGGGCTCGGCGTGGCACCGGCCCTCCTCGAGACCGTGCTCCCCTTCCTCGTCCTCGCCGTCGGTCTCACCGCCCTCTTGCACATCGCGCTGTACGACAACACGGGCAGCGAGGCGCTGCTCCGGCGCGTCGAGGTCAGCGAGGCGCGCAACGGCCGCATCATCGACAATTATCCCCGTGGCGCGGTCCTCCTGTTCGACCGGGACCTGCAGGTCCTCCTCGCGGGCGGGTCGGACCTGCCCGGCGGCACCGGCCCGGTCGCGGACCGGGAGGGCGAGTCGCTGCGCGCCGTCCTCCCGGCGACGGTCTTCGAGGCCCTGGCGGATCGCTGCCGCGGTGCGCTCGCCGGCGAGTCGGGGAGCGCGGAGGTGACCGTCGACGGGGCGACCTACGACGCCCGGACGCTCCCCGTGGGTGCCGGGTCGCGCGCCGAGGGGCTCCTCGTCCTGCAGAACGTGACCGAGCGTCAGCGCCGCGAGCAGGCGCTACGCCAGCAGCGCGACGACCTCACGACCCTCGATCGCATCAACCGCGTCATCCGGGACGTCGACCACGCCCTCGTCGGGGCCGAGACGCGCCAGGCGGTCGCCGACGTCGTGGCAGACCGGCTCTCGGCCGACGACCCGTACCGCGCCGCCCTGGTCGCGTACCGCGACGAGGAGCGCCGACTCGTCCCCGCCGCCTGGGGCGGGGCGATCCCCACGGGGGCCGACGAGGCCTTCCCTGCCGATGCCGCGTCGGGGGCGACCGATCCGGGCGTCCGCGCCCTCGACCGCGGCGAGATGCAGGTGGTCCGCCCTGGGGAGGGGGACGGGAGCAATCCCTGGGTGGCGGCCGCCCGGGCCCTCGACGCGCCGGCGGTCGCGCTCGTCCCGGTCAGCGACCGCGAGTCGGCCGACGGCGTCCTCGCGGTCTTCGCGGACCGCGCCGACGCCTTCGACGACCGCGAACTGGCGGTCCTCGACCAGCTCGGCGAGACCGTCGGGTACGCGCTGACGGCCATCGAGCGCCGCGAGCGCGCCACCGTCCTCGCTGCCCTCCACCGCGCCACCCAGGACCTGCTCCACGCGGAGGCGCCCGGTGCCGTGGCAGACATCGTCGTCGAGGCGGGAACGCGCCTGCTCGCCGTCGAGATCGCCGTCTACCGGTACGACCCCGAGACCCACTCCCTCCAGCAGATCGGTGCGTCCGCGGACGCCGCGGCGGTCCTGGAGGACAGGTCGGTCGTGGGGGGCGACCGGCGCTCGCCGACCTGGGAGACGTTCAGGGCGGGCGAGCGGGCCGTCATCGACGACGTCGGCGGTTCGGCGGTGCCCGACGGCGCCGTGGGCAGCGCGATGTACGTCCCCCTGGGCGAGCACGGGGTCCTGGCAGCGGGCACCGGCGCACTCGGCGCGTTCGACGAGCACGGGCAGCAACTGGTCGAACTCCTGGCCGCGACGACCGAGGCGGCCTTCGACCGCCTCGACAGCGAGTCCGACCTCCGCGAGCGCGAGGCCGAGCTTCGCGAGCAGAACCGGACGTTGCGGCGCCTGCAGCGCGTCACGGACGTGATCCGGGACGTCGACCAGGCCATCGTCGGTGCGTCCTCCCGCGACGCAGTCGAGCAGGGGGTCTGTGACCGACTGACGGCCGACGACCGCTTTGCCTTCGCCTGGATCGCGACCGACGACGGGGCGGCCGTCTCGCCACGGGCGTGGGCCGGCGACGACCCCTCGTACCTCGACGCCGTGACGTTCGGCCAGGACGCGGACCCGCCCGAACCCACCGTCCGGACGGCCCGAACGGGGGCCCCGACCCTGGTGGCGCGCCTGGCCGATCACGTGCCGGCGGCCGAGTGGGCGTCCCACGGTCGGGAGCGTGGCTTCGAGTCGGCCCTGAGCGTGCCGATCGTCCACCGCGACGTCGTCTACGGCGTCCTGACCGTCTACGCGGCCGAGGCCGAGGCCTTCGACGAGGAAATCGAGTCCGTCTTCGCGGAACTCGCCGAGACGGTCGCTTACGCCATCGACGCCCGGGAGACCAAGCGCGGCCTGCTGGAGACCGGTGGCACGGAACTCGTCCTCGTGATCCGCGACGACGACCGCTTCCTCTCGGCCGTGGCCGAGGCCGCCGACGGGCCGGTCCGGGTCGTCGAGACGCGGCCCGCCGGCGACGCAACGACGGTCTACTTCGAAGCCGACGGCGTGACGCCCGACGAACTGGCCGATCGAGCGGCCGACCTCGTCGCCGTCCACGACGTCGAGCCGGTCAGCGACCGGGAGGAGGGCGTCTACCGCGCGACGGTCGAGGGCTCCACCCTCTCCGACGACGCGGTCGAGTTCGGCGGGATCCCCCGCGAGGTGGAGGTGACGCCCGGCGAACTCCGACTGACCGTCTCGCTGCTGCCGCACGTCGACGCCCGCGAGTTCGTCGACCGGCTCCGCGACCGGTACCCGGCCGTGGAGCTGTTGGCCCGCCGACAGCGCGACGCCGCCACGCAGACCGTGGGAACGTTCCGCGACGAGTTCGAGTCGCGCGTCACCGACCGACAGCTGGAGGTCCTCCGGGAGGCCTTCGAGAGCGGCTACTTCGAGTCGCCACGCGAGAGTTCGGGCCAGGACGTCGCCGACCGACTCGGCGTCTCCCAGCCGACCGTCAACCACCACCTCCGCGTGAGCCAGCGGCGTCTCATCGGGCTGCTGTTCGACGGGACCGAGTGAGTACCCCGCGACACGCCGTCGATCACGATAGACGGCGACTCGCGTCGCAGTCGACACCTATAGCCATGAGTCGGATCCCGGTCTGGCCCCTCGTGTGACGCACGACAGATGTGCAATTCAGTGTCAGCCTCCCTGGAGCCAGACCGTGCCGGCGCGTGCCCGACGGCCACGATCGTGACCGCCATCGCGCGCCTCGAAGGCGTCGATCCGGCAGAACTGCAGCTCTGTCTGGCCGACTACGTCGACCCGGACGCCCTGTCCGCGCTGCTAGCCCACCGGGACGCCGGAGCGCCCGGGCTGACCGTCTCCTTCACGGTCGAGGACTACGTGGTCACGGTCAGCCGGGAGGCGGGCATCCGCGTCGCCCGTCCGTGTGACGACCCGAAGACCTGCCGGCCGGACGCGGGGGACCGATGAGCCAGCGCTCCGAATCCGGGGTCCCCGAGACCCGCTACGAGGTCTTCGAGGTCGGGGCGTCGACGATCACCATGGTTTCCGAGGTCGGCAACCGGCAGGCCTGGCTCCAGTCGTCGCTCACGGTTGCTATCGAACCGTGACGCCGAGCCCGACTCCCGGCCCTGGTTCGGGCCGGGAGCGACCGACCACCCCGCCCGCCCACCGCTGGCGCCGACGCACCGGCCGCCGTGAGACCGACGAGGCCCAATGACGACCAGACGGTGCGACGCGTGTGGCGCCGCGTTCGACGACGGAGACTGGTATCCGGTGGCCTTCGACCCCGACGGCCCCTCGATTCGGGAGTTCTGCTCGGTCGCGTGCAAGCGCCGCTACCAGGTGACGCCCCGGTGAGCCGCCCCGTTCGCCCGTCGGGCAAACCCGCCGCAGCGCGGCCGCTCGCTGGTAATAATATTTAATTACTTCCGTGGCGTCGGTTCGACCGTGACCGACCTGCCCGAGCGACTGACGCGCCACGACCTGCTCCTTGCAGTCATCGGCGCACCCCTGGCCGTCGCCGCGGTCGTCGCGGCGGCGCTGCCGGTCTCGCTCTTCGTCGCCATGCTGGCCGGCAGCGTCCCGGCCGGAGGCGGCCTCGGCTACGCACTCTTCTATCGCCCCCCACGGACCGTGGGGGAGTAAGACGATCCGGACGGGGCGCGGCGCTAGCGAGCCGTGCGTGGCTCCTCGTCGGGGTAGGCCTGCTTGACCTGGAGGGCGGCACTGGCCGCGAGGCCCGTCGCGATGTCCTCGCGCTCCTGGTCGTCGATGGCCGATCCGGACTCGCCGGGCGCGTAGCCCGCGCTGACGATGGACCCGATCGGTGGCTGGACGGCGACCATGGCGCGTGGGCCGTTCGACCCGCTACTGATCTCCGACCCGACGACGAACTCGCCGGGGAGGAGTTCGCGCGTGCGGGCGGCCACGCTCGCGAGGTCGCGCCTGAGTCGTTTGCGCTCGTCTGCCGACATCTCTGGCGGGTCGCTCCCCCCGTCGACCGTCACGTTGCCGTACATTTCGGGGTCTCTGCACGGCCTAGGGCCGGTGGCACCAAAAACCCGACGCCTCCGTGTGCGGCGGTCAGACGACCGGTTCGCTCTCTCCGTAGACGGCGAGCAGGACGACCGTCGAGTGGGCGTCCGCGACCGGCTCCACCCGCCGGACCAGCACGTCGCTGTCGGCGACGTCCCAGTCCCGGAGGCCGACGCCGTGCTCCAGCCCCGTGCGGACCGCCGTGCGAACGGCCTCGGCGTCGGTCCCCGTGGCCTCGTAGAGGATCCCCGGGCCGTCGGCACTCCGGGCCCACCCCAGGCCGACGACGCCGGGTTCGTCTGCGCCCGGTGCCCGGTCGGCGCGGCTCTGGACGACCGTGAGTCGGTCGCCCGCCGGCCCGAGGTCCGGGGCGGTCCCGACCACGGCGAGATCTGTGCCCGCGGGGATGACGGAGGACACCGTCACGAGGTTGAAGTCGTGGACGTTGGCCTCGGCGAGGGCGGCGTCGTAGGCAGCCATCGCCGTCGGGCCGGTGGCCGTGCCCCACGCGACCCGGATGGTAGTCATGGTCGTCCGGAGTGCGTCCACGGGATAAGGCGTTTCGTCTCGTCACCCGGCGTGGGCTGGCCGGCCGGACGCGTTTCGGTCCGTGATACCACATGACATAAGCCGGTGCCGTCCGTAGGCCGGGCCATGCGCGCCGGGGACCGACCGGAGTTCGACACCGAGGCAGACAAGCAGATCTACAAGTACGTCGAGCGACACGGCACGGCGACCCGCCCGGCGGTCCAGCAGGCCGTGTCGCTGCCCCCGGAGGAGTTCCGCGAGCGCCTGGAGCACCTGACCGCGACCGGCTACCTCGCGGAGGAGGGCGGCTCCCTCCGCCTGGCGCTCGACCTCGGCTCCGTCGAGGCGTTCCAGGGCGAGGCCTTCGACTACGTCGTCCGCCCGGGCCACTACGGCGACTTCGACGGCCTCGTCGACTGCATCCGCGACGTGACGAGCGAGGAATCCTACGTCATCGCCGAATCCGTCGCCGAGGAACTGCTCTACGACGACACCGTGACCCGGCACAACACCGTCGAGTCGCGGATGTTCTTCGTCGCGACCGTCGACCAGGAGATCGTCGGCTGGACCCACCTCGACCTCCCACAGGTCGAGAAACTGCGGGAGACCGCCGAGCAGACCGTCGGCGTCCGGCCCGCCTACCGCGGCGAGGGCGTCGGGAGCGCACTGCTGCACCGCGGACTCGACTGGGCTGCGGCCAACGGCTACCGGAAGGTCTACAACTCGATTCCGGCGACGAACGAACTGGCCCTCGACTTCCTCGCGAACCACGGCTGGTCCACCGAGGGCGTCCGCAAGAAACACTACACCCTCGGCGACGAGCGCGTCGACGAGGTGATGATGGCCTACGAGATCGACGGGGTCGGAACGTAGGGGGCCCGGCGCGAGACGCCCGCTCAGGCCAGGAAGACGTGACGCGGCCGGTCGGCCAGCACGTCGCGGCCCCACTCGACGGTCTCGCCGAAGGCGTCCGACCGGAAGAACTCCATCGCGTCGCCCTTGTCGTCCCACTGGCTGGCGATGAACATCTCGTTCTCGTCGTCGACGTTGGCCAGCAGCGACGTCTCGCGGTGGCCGTCCATCTCCGCGAGCAGGTCACCGACCTCCGCGAACGTCTCGACGAAGTCCTCGCGGTACTCGGGCTTGACCGTGTAGAACATGCCCATCGTGCCGAAGCCCTCGCGCTCGTCGGCCCAGCCGACGATGCCGGGCAACTCCGAGAGGTAGTCGCTCGCCGTGTCCGCGGCGTCCTCGGTCGCCCAGCGGCTGACGACCGCGGTGGGTCCCTCGCCGAGGTCCGCGTAGACCGTCGTCCCCTCGTGCGTGTCGTAGCGGTCGAAGCCGTCGCTCAGGCTCTCGACCTCCTCGATTAGTTCCTCGCGGTCGGCCTCGCTGTAGACGACCAGCGCGTAGACGTCTTCGCCGTGGGGCTGGCCGGCGTAGACGTCGAGGTCGGCCAGTTCATCGCGGATGGACTCCGCAGCGGCCTCGCTCTCGGCGTCCTCGCCGCCCGATTCCTCGGTGGCGCCGCCCTCGCCGACCGGACCGCGGACGCTCTCGACGACGTCCGGGAGGTCCGTCAGGAAGCCCGCCGCCGTCTGGGCTGCGCGGTCGGTCTCCCACAGGCTGGCGACCGCCGACCGCCCGCCCTCGGCGCGGACGTGGGTCCCGACGTGGGTGTCGTAGTGGTCGAAGCTCTCCCGGAGGTCGTCCACCTCGCTCGCGAGTTCCTGGGCGTCGGCCTCGGAGTAGCAGATCACCGCGACGGCGCCGGACCCGTAGTCATCGCCCTCGTGGAGGCCGAGCGTCGTCAGCCGACCGGCCATCGCCTCGGCGTCGATCGCCTCGGTCTCGGACGCGCCCGCCTCGGCGGCGGCCGCGGGGCCACTCGGGCGCCCGTCGTCGGCGTCGTCCCCGGAGCCAGCGTTCGCGGGCCGCCCGGTCGGCTGGCCACCGGTCTCGCCGTCGCCGTCATCGACGCCGATCGGCTCGCCGGCCAGCAGGGCGGGGAGGTCGGACGGCTCGATCCGGCGGCCGACGTAGAAGGGGCCGAACTCCGCGAACTCGGCGGTCGAGGGGTCGAACCGCATCTCGTAGAGGAGGTCCTTCACGTCGGTCAGGTCGTCGGCCCAGAGCGTGACGCCCCACTCCCAGTCGTCGAGGCCGATGGAGCCAGTGATCATCTGGGTGACCTTCCCGCCGTAGTCGCGGCCGATCTCGCCGTGGGCGTCCATGTGCTCGGCGCGCTCGTCGAAGGACAGGTCGTACCAGTTCTGGGACGGCGCGCGGCGCTTGTCCATCGGGTAGAAGCAGACGTGCTCCCAGTCCGGGATCGTCGGGTAGAGCCGCGAGCGGATGTACTTCGCCAGGCCCGAACTCTCGTCGAGTTCGCCCTCGAAGAACTCGCGGGCGCGCTCGGAGTAGCCAGACGCCTCCGTCACGGAGACGTAGGAGGTCTCCTGCTCGGTGAAGCGGGCGAACTCCGTGCGCTCGAAGGCCCGCTCGACGGCGTCGAGGTGGGCGGTCGTCGGCCGGAGGTGGACGACCATGAGGTCGGCCTTGTGGCCGAGCATCGAGTAGACGGCCGTCGCGCCCTCGTCGGCGTCCGCGACGGCGACGCGGTCGTCGAGGTGGGTGACGATCTCGTCGAGGGCTCGCTCGCGCTCGCGCTCGGGAGCGGCCTCCCAGGCGTCCCAGTCGACGGTGCGGAAGTCGTGCAGGGCGTACCACCCCTCCTCGGTCGGTGGCGGGTCGCGTCGCTCGGGCATTGCCGGGGCGTTGGGACGGCGCCGTTAGGAACCTTGCCTTTCGGCTCACGCCAGCAGGCGCGGCCCGAACAGACCGAGCAGGATGCCGACGAGCATCAGGAGGCCGATGGAGACGGTGATGGCGCGGGTCAGGACCCGCTTGCGCGAGACGGGCAGGCGGGCGACGACCGACTCCGTGCTCGCCCGGAGGATGTGGCCGCCGTCGAGCGGGAACGCCGGGATGAGATTGAACTGCCCGACGATGATGTTGATCCAGGCCGTCCAGAACAGGACGTTCGCGAGCAGGAAGACGCCACCCGTTCCCAGGATGGCCAGCGGGCCGGCCGCGGTGTAGAAGTTCGACGCCACGCCCACGAACCCGGCGAAGCCCGTCCCGAAGCCGGGGACGATGCCCAGGAACGGCAGGAACAGGAAGATGAGCAACTGGACCCCGAGGGCGCCCGGCGCGCCGGTCTGCTGGCCGGCGTCGCCGCCGAGCATGTCGAGGAAGTAGCCCGCCGGGAACGCCTCGACGCCGAGTTCGCTGAACGTCAGGCCCGTCGTGCCGGCCTGCCCGAGGCCGACGCCGAGTGCGGCCCCGGCGTCGCCCCCGCCCAGCGAGACCGTGTAGGTGTGCCTCCCCGCGTCGTCGTACGCGACGACCTCGACGGTCTCGCCCTGCCCGGCGTCGGCGATCGCCGACCCGAGTTCGCCGCTCGTCTCGATCCGCTGCCCACCGACCGACGTCACCACGAGCGACTCACCGGCCGGCGCGCCCTCGCCGGCGAGTCGACCGCCCTCGGTGACCTGAACGAGCGCGCCCATCGGAAGCGTGACGTCGCCCCCGGAGGTCGAGAGGCGGGCGACCGGGCGGTCCTCGATCGCCGTCCGAAACCCACTCACCGTGTGGACGGCCGTCCCGTTGACGGCGGTGACGGTGCTGTTGACGCCGACCGGCGACCCGGCTGGCGCGCCGCTGACGACGAGTCGACGCTCGACGGTCACCTCGCGGCCGTCGCGAAACGCGATCGTGACCTCCCGGCCGGCCGTGTCCGCGAGGACGCCAGCCAGGTCTGCGGGGGCCGAGACGGCCGTCCCGTCGATGGCGGTGACGACGTCGCCCGACTCGATCCCCGCCTGGTCCGCGGGCCCTCCGCGGAGGGTCCCGGAGACGGGGTAGCCGTCGACGACGGCGATGGATCCCGCGACGGGGCCGAAGAGCAGGAGGAGACAGAGCGCGCCGACGGCGAAGTTGTTGGTGACGCCGGCGGTGAACATCCGGACCTGGGCCCCGCGGTCAGCAGCGGCCCGGCTCTCCTCGTCCGGTTCGACGAAGGCGCCGATCGGGATCACCGTCAGGAAGGCCAGCCCCATCGACTCGATGTCGATGTCCTCGACGCGACAGAGCAGCCCGTGGCCCCCCTCGTGGACGACGAGGCCGATGGCGAGACCGACGACGACGTAGGGCGTCACGGACAGCGGGATGAACTGGTTGACGCCGGGGATGACCAGCGCGTTGCGCGGCTGGTTGAGTACCGTCGGCTCGGACTCCAGGCTGGCCAGCCCCGAGACGAGGATGAAGACGAACGAGACCGTCATCACCACCAGGCCGACGCCGACGCCGACGTTCGCGTAGGCCCGCCAGAACCGCTTCGGACGCGCGAGGCGCGTCAGGAACGCCCGGCCGCGCTTGGTGTGGAGCGTGGTGATCGGGCCCGACACCCGGATCGCGTCCGGCAGCATGCCCCTGGCCCGCAGCCCCATCACGACGACCGTGTAGACGAGGAGGCCGACGAGCACCCACGTCAGGGGCTGTACCATGTACCGAAACCGAGGCCGGTGAGGGGGAAATGGGTTTGGATCGACCGCCGATTCTGCCGGTGGTCCGGCGCGAGATCGGCCGGGACCGCCCGACCCCGACGGACGCGCCGGTGCCGGCCTACCGCTCGCGCCGGAGACGGTCGACGACGAACTCCCGATCGAGCTTCCCGAGGAAGGTGCCAAGCTGCGGCCCCTCGTCGTCGTCGAAGAAGAGGCGATAGCCGGTGGCGAAGAAGTCGCCGACGGGCACGTCGTGGCGCTTTGCCACCTCGTAGATCTCGCCCTGGATTTCCTCGCCGTCCGGGGGCTCGGTCGCTCCCGCACCGGCGACGAAGACCGCGAGTTCGTCGAGGGCGTCGGCGGTGTCGTCATCGAGGGCCACGTCCGGCAGGGTACCCCGCTTCAGTTCGTAATTGAACTCGTTGTCGGTCCGGCGGGCCCACCGGCGGGCGCGCTCGACCCGTGCCATCGCCGCCTCGACGGCCCAGTCGGGCGCGTCCGCGGGGAGGTGCCCCTCCTTGCGGGCGATCTCCTCGCGGAGCGCGGGGTCGTCGGTCATCCCGAGGACCGCCGCGAACGTGTAGGGGATGCGGACGCGCTCGGGCCGGACCTCGTCGACGAGCAGCGGGTAGACGCGCTCGGCGAAGGCGCGCTCGCGGTCGTCGACCGAGTCCTCGGCGGCGCGCCCCAGCGCGACGCGTTCGAGGCGGTCGAACTCGTCGACGAGCCGGTCGAGGTCGGCGACGCTGAAGTCCCGCTGCTTGAGCGGCTCCTTGGCGAAGAAGTACCGGATCACGGCGGGGTCGACCAGTTCGAGCAGCTCCGCGACGGTGACGACGTTGCCCGAGGACGACGAGAGCGCCTCCCCCTCCAGGGTGAACCACTCGTAGACCATGGGCACGGGCGGCTCGATCTCGAAGACCTCCCGGGCGATCTCGACGCCGCTCGGCCAGGAGCCCTCGGCGTGGTCCTTGCCGAAGGGCTCGAAGTCCACGTCGAGGACCTGCCACTGCGCGGGCCACTCGAAGCGCCAGGGGAGCTTGCCCTCCCGGAAGGAGGTCGTGCCCTCGTGACCACAGCCCTCGATGACGTCGCCGTCGGCCTCGCTGTCCGTGCACACGTAGTCGACCGTCTCCGCCTCGAGGTCGACGCCGGTGATGGTCTCTGTCAACCGTCCACAGTCCGCACAGACGGCGAAGAAGGGGACGTAGTCGTCGTCGACCTTGTCCTGGTAGTGGGCGAGGACCGCGCGGGCGCGATCCGCCTTCGAGAGGACGGTGCGGACGGCGTCGTCGAACCGGCCCGACTCGTAGAGGTCGGTGTTCGAGACGACGTCGAGATCGACGCCGAGGTCGGCCGCCGCGTCTGCGAGCAGGGTCGTGAAGTGGGCGCCGTAGGAGTCACAGCAGCCGAAGGGGTCGGGGACGTCGGTGTAGGGCTTGCCGAGGTTGCGCCCGAGCGCACCGGCGTCGACCTCCCCGAGGCCGACGATCTCCGAGTCGAGGTTCGCGAGCTGTCGGGGGACGGCCCGGAGCCGGTCGCGGTCGTCGGCGGTGAAGACCTGGCGGACCTCGTAGCCCCGGTCCCGGAGCGCCTCCGCGACGTAGTGACACCGGAGGATCTCGTTCGCGTGCCCGAGGTGGGGGACCCCGGAGGGCGACACGCCACCCTTGACGACCACCGGCTCGTCGGGGTCGCGCTCGTCGTCGACGACGGCTGCCGCAGCGTCGGCCCAGAACGCGTGGTCGGGACTGCTCGCAACCGCGTACGGGTCGGGGCGGTCGTCGGCAGCCATGCGGTCAGTCACCGGCAGGAACGATCTCCGTGCCCTCGTGGTCACCCGCGACCGCCCGTGCGACGCGCTCGGGCTCTGTCCCGTCGAGGACGATCGAGCGGAGTCCGGAGCGCTGGATCAGCTTGGCGGCGAGGAGGTCGACCGGGGCGTTGCTGCCGGCGTTCATCTCCAGGTCCGCGACGACGTCGACCAGTTCTCCCGCCGTCAGGGAGTCGAACCGCGTCGCGCTGTCGTCGACGTTCGGGTCGGCGTCGAAGACCCCGGGGACGCTCGTCGCGTACACGAGCAGGTCGGCGTCGACGTACTCCGCGAAGGCCGCGCTCACGGCGTCCGTCGTCTGTCCGGCGACCGTCCCGCCGAGGACCGGCACGTCGCCACGTCGCATCGCCTCGTGGCCCGACTCGTAGCTCTCCGAGGGGACCGACTCCGCCCTGTCGTCCATCGCGGCGATCAGGAGGCGGGCGTTCAACCGCGTGACCTCGATGCCGAGCTGGTCGAGCTCGATCTCGTTGGCGCCGAGGTCGCGCGCAGTGGTGATGTAGTCTCGTGCGACCGTGCCGCCGCCTACGACGACGCCCAGATCGTGCGTCGCGTCGAGGTCCTGGAGCACCCTGGCGAACGCCGTCACCCGGTCCGGTTCGAGGTCCGGCACGAGGACGCTCCCGCCGATAGAAACGACGACCTTCATTTGGTCGGTGTAGCCCCAACGGCGATATAAGGGTTGTCACAGCCGCCGAGCGCACCCGTTTTGCACTCTCGCCTGCGGCGGCTTTCGCCCCTCCAGACGGGCGGGAGCGCGTCAGACGCCCGTCCGCTCCCTGCGTGACGCTCTCCTACTAGCGGCAAAATGGCCCGCATTTTGCCCCGATCTGGCCAGATTTCTGCGTCGAACCGGCGTTAAAATATGCCGTATTCGAGGGCACCAATCTACGGCCTCAGAACTCTCGATAAAACGTCTGGGGGCATGTGAAAGAGTCGTAAAATGTGCAGTTTACCCCTCTTCACGCTGAAAGCGACCGAAGAAACTCGAAGGTTCACCGCTTTATATACCCCTCCGGGGGGATAGGTGCAACCGAGGCAACAGCAATGAGCGCCACCACACAGCCCTCCGGTGACGAACGCTCGAAGGAAGAACGCCTGCAGGCCTTCCTCGCCCGGAAGGCAGAGGACGGGGAGATGTACTTCAAGAGCAAGTTCATCGCAGACGAGGTCGGTCTCTCGCCCAAGGAGATCGGCGCTCTGATGGTCAAACTGAAGGAGTCCGCGTCGGACATCGAGGTCGAGAAGTGGTCGTACACGAGCGCGACGACCTGGCGCGTCGAAGCCGCCTGACCGGTCACGCCACGTTCCCCCCCGGGCCCACCCCCCAGGGCCCACCCCTGTTCCCCGCGAGTTTCCGCCGGCCCGGCCACCCTGGCTCGGCCGGCCTGCTCTCACACTGCGGAGCGACGCGGCGGTCGTCCGGCCGCCGTCCCTGGTTTTAAACGCGAGCGATCCCTAGCGCACGTCAATGGGCGGCAGCGAGGAGTCTGTAGAGCGGCCGGCCCCGCGGGACCTCTCGGCCGTGTTCGACGTGAGCGAGGTCCGGACTGACGGCGACACGCTGCTGTACGTCGGCCGGCCGCAGGTCGACCGGGAGTCCCTCGAGCGGCGCGTCTGGCCCCTGTTCAGCCAGCGCGGCTACGAGATCTCCCTGGAGCGCCGGACCAGCCTGGCGGACGGCCTCCCGCTGGGCCCCGACGAGTTCGTCCTGGTCGCCCGACCCCAGTCGACGGGGTCCACGGGCGTCCCGTGGCGCAACGCACTCCTGTTCGTCGCGACCGTCCTCTCGACGCTGTTCGCCGGGGCGTACTTCTGGTACCGCGTGCCCGTCTTCGAGGACCCGCTCGGGTCGCTCGTCGCCTGGCCGTTCACGCTGGCGATCATGGGCGTCCTGGGCATCCACGAACTCGGCCACTGGGTCCTCTCGCGGTACCACGACGTGGACGCCTCCCTGCCGTACTTCATCCCGCTGCCGACGTACATCGGGACGATGGGCGCGGTCATCCGAATGCGGGGGCGCATCCCGGATCGCAAGGCGCTGTTCGACATCGGCGCCGCCGGCCCGCTGGCCGGCCTCGTCGCGACGGTCGTCGTCACCGCCATCGGCCTCCAGCTCGAACCACTGGCGGTCCAGACGGCCGCCAGCGCCGGCGAGGGCGGCGCACGAATCGTCTTCAACAATCCGCCGCTGCTGGAGATCATCGCGCACCTGACCGGGACCGCGGCGCGCCTCGACTCCGGGACGGTCCACCCCGTGGTCTTCGCGGGCTGGGTCGGCATGTTCGTCACGGTCCTGAACCTCTTGCCCGTCGGCCAACTCGACGGCGGGCACATCCTCCGGGCGCTCCTGGGCAAGCGCCAGGCGACCGTCGCCGCGGCCGTCCCGGGTGCGCTCTTCGCCCTCGCGGCCTACCTGCTGTTCGTCCGCGACGGCTTCGACTCCGTGGGTATCTGGGCGATGTGGGGAATCTTCGCCACGGTGCTGGCCGTCGCTGGCCCGGCCACGCCCATCCGGGACGAGCCGCTCGGGCGCGGCCGCCTCGCGCTGGGAATCCTGACCTTCGTCCTCGGGGCGCTGTGTTTCTGGCCGATCCCGGTCGAGGTCGTGATGACCTGATCAGCCGTGGTCGTATCCGCGGTCCGGGAGCGACTCGCCGTCCAGAGTCACGCCACCGTCGGTCACCGTCCCGATCCGGGCGAGCGCCGTCGGGACCGCCTCCCGAGCGGCCGCGACCGCGCCCGCCGGGAGCGTACAGACCAGCTCGAAGTCCTCCCCGACGACCGTCCCCAGTTCGCGGGCCTCGCGCTCGCTCTCGGCGACCTCGCGGACGACGTCGTCGATCGGGAGGGGCGACTCGACCGCGAACCCGCAGTCGCTCGCCTCGGCGAGCTGGTGCAGTGACCGTGCGAGACCGTCACTGGAGTCGATCATGGCCGTGGCGTGCGCTGCGAGCGCCCGTCCCGCGTCGACGCGGGGCGTGAAGCGAAAGAGGTCGTTCGCCCGTTCGACGTCGCCGGTCTCGAACAGCCGGAGGGCCGCCGCGGTCCGCCCGAGGGTGCCCGTGACGCAGACCGCGTCCCCGGGGCGGGCGCCGGTGCGATAGACCGGTTCGTCGGTGCGACCGACGACGGCCGTCGCGACGGTGAACTCCTCGTGGTGGTCCAGGTCACCGCCGACGTACGCACCGTCGACGGCCTCGCAGACGTCACGGGCGCCGTCGACGAAGGCCTCGATCTCGGCCCAGTCGAAGTCGGGCGCGCCGTAGACGGCGACCGCGGCGACGGCCTCGGCGCCCATGGCGGCCACGTCCGAGAGCGACGCGGCGGTCGCCCGCCAGCCGGCGGTCCGGCGCGTGGTGCCGGCGGGGAAGTCGGTCCGCTCGTGGAGCATGTCCGTCGTCACGACGAGGCCGTCGACGACGGCCGCGTCGTCCCCGGCGCCGGGGAGCGAGTCGGCGAGCCGGGCGAGAGCGGTCCGCTCGTCCATGGTCCGGCTTCGAGCGCCTCGGTAAAAACGTCGGCCTTCCGGAGGCTTCAAGCACGGGACGGTATTCGCCATCACCATGAACGGCGACCGGCTCACGACGATCGTCGGCTTCGCGGCCGCGATCCTCGTGATGCTGGTCATCGTCTGGTTCATCGGCATCCAGGACGTCGTCGACGCGCTGGGGCGGGCGGACCCGGCGATGCTCGCCCTCGTCGTCGTCGCGGCGGCCGTCTGGCTGTCGGCCTGGGGGCTCTCGCTGTGGACCGTCCTCCGGGCCGTCGGCGCTCCCATCCCGCCCCACCGGGCCGTCTTCACCTTCACCGCCGCCGTCTTCTCGAACAACGTCACGCCCTTCGGCCAGGCCGGGGGCGAACCCGTCAGCGCCCTCCTGATCGCCTCGACTGCCGACGCCGACTACGAGACGGGCCTGGCTGCCATCGCCAGCGTCGACACGCTCCACTTCGTCCCGTCCATCGGCCTCGCGACGGTGGGCTTTGGCTACCTGGCCCTGTCGGCCATCAGGCTGACGCGCAACGTCCTCGTGGCCGTCCTCGCCGCGGCGGGCCTCGCACTGATCGTCCCCCTCGTCGCCTACGTGGGCTGGCGAAACCGGGTGCGCATCGAGCGCTGGGTCCTGCGCGTCATCGCGCCGGTCGCGATCAGGGTCGGTCGGGTCGTCCCACGGGTGTCCCCACCGGACCCAGCCGGCATCGAGCGTCGCATCGAGGGCTTCTTCGAGACCGTCGACCGCGTGGCACAGGACCGGCGCGCACTCCTCACCGCGATGTCCTTCTCGACGCTCGGCTGGCTCTCGCTGTCGGCCGCGCTGTGGTTCTCCCTGCACTCTCTGGGCGCCTCGCCGTCGTTCGCGGCTGCCCTGTTCGTCGTCCCGGTCGGTTCCATCGCCGGCGTCACGCCCTTGCCGGGCGGCCTCGGTGGCCTCGACGCCGCGTTCATCGCCCTGCTCGTCCCCACGGCGCAGGTGTCGGCGACCGTCGCGACGGCGGCCGTGCTGATCCACCGCGCCGGCACGTACTGGCTCCCGACGCTGTTCGGCGGGGGCGCGGCGGCCGTCATCGGGGCACAGAGTCGGCGGCGCTAAACGACGGCCTTAACTGACGGCACCGGAAACGGAGTGTCAATGACGACGCTCTACGACGTGCCCGCCGAGGACCTCATCGAGGCGGTCGCGGAGACGCTGTCCGAGGAATCGGCGGTCGAGCAACCAGACTGGGCGGTCCTGACGAAGACGGGCCACGACCGCGAACTCCCGCCCGAGCAGGAGGACTTCTGGCAGCGTCGCGCCGCCAGCCTCCTCCGCAAGGTGGCCATCGACGGCCCCGTCGGCGTCGGCAGCCTCCGAACCGAGTACGGCGGCGCCACCAAGGGCTCGACGCGCTACCGCGTCCGCCCCCGCACCAGCGCGGACGGGTCGGGCAACATCATCCGGACCATCCTCCAGCAACTCGAAGAGGCGGGCTACGTCGACACCGCCGAGGGCGAGGGCCGCGTAATCACGAGCGAGGGCCACGCCCTCCTCGACGAGACCGCCGAGGAGGTCCTCGAGGACCTCGACGACCCGGCGCTCGAACGCTACGCCTGAGGCTGCGCTCGTTCTCCCGGTCCCCGTCTACACCGCGAGTTCCACGTCCGCCAGCGCGTCATCTCCGTCGGCGTAGGTCGTCTCGAGGTACGCGACGACGTTCTCGCTCTCGGCCATCGTCACGCCGAAGTCGTCGTCGACGAGGACGGGCACGCCCCGCTGGCCCGAGACGCGCTTGACCTCGTCGCGGTCCGAGTGCATCGCGTCGACCCAGACGCTCTCGTAGTCGAGGCCGAGTGCGTCGAGGGCGTCTGCCGCGTAGACGCAAAACGGACACCCCTCCAGGCGATAGAGCGTCAGTGACACGCCTTCGACTGCGTCGCGACGCGTAATGAGCGTTTCCCGGCGCGGCAGGACGCGGACTCCCCGCCGCTGTCTGGCACGTCGCCGTCCCCGGGTTGTGACTGTGCGGGTAAAATTGGGGGTTTAACACTGTCAATTGATAACCTATACCATGGATGGCGTTCTGAACGAGGTCACCGGGACGGTTCACAGGCGAGAGCCGGGGTCGGCGGAGCCGCGGGCCACTTGCGGGGTCACCTACCACCTCGATATTGGCCGACTCAGCGAAATGTCCGTGGAACGGGCGACGGCGGACCACGACGCCCGCAAGTGCGGGCGATGCTTCGAGGACGGGCACGGCTACTGACGGGGCGGGCGCGTCACCTGGTCCGTAATGATTTTCCCGTCGACTGGCCAATACCGTGGTATGAGTGGCGACCCGAGTGACGAGGAACTCCAGCGACTCCGCGAGGAGAAGATGGAGCAGATGAAGGAGCAACAGGGCGGGGCCGACGAGGAGGCCATGGAAGCCCAGCGCCAGCAGGCCGAGGCCCAGAAGAAGGCCGTCCTCCGCCAGCACCTGACCGACGACGCCAGAAAGCGCCTGAACACCGTCAAGATGTCGAAACCCGACGTGGGCGAGAAGGTCGAGCAACAGCTCGTCGCCCTGGCCCAGAGCGGGCGCGTCCAGGGCAAGATCGACGACGAGAAGATGAAACAGCTCCTCTCGGAGCTGACTCCGGACTCGAAGAGCTTCGACATCCGGCGGCGATAGGGCATGGACGCCGCCGTCTGCTACAGCGGCGGCACGGATTCGACCCTCGCCGCACTCGCCCTCGATCGCTTCTACGAGGTCACCTGCGTCACCGGGAGCTTCGGGCTCACCGACGACGCGAGTCACGCGACAGCCGCTGCGGAGGCCGTGGGCTTTCCCACCGAAACCGTCCCACTGGACGACGCCGTCGCCCGGGACGCAGTCGAGACGATGGTCGCGGACGGCTTCCCGCGCAACGGCATCCAGCAGGTCCACGAGCACGCGCTGGAGGTCGTCGCCGGGACCGACTACGGGACGATCGGCGACGGCACGCGCCGGGACGATCGCGCGCCCACGGTGTCCCGAGCCCTCGCACAGAGCATCGAGGACCGGTACGGGGTCGACTACGTCGCGCCGCTGGCGGGCTACGGCCGCGGGGCGATCGACGCACTCGCCGCGGACCGTCTGGAGATCGTGGTCGGCCCGAGCGAAACGATCGCCAGGGGTGACTACGAGGCGGAGCTCCGGGCGCTGATGCGAGACGAGTACGGTGCGGCGACGGTCGCCGACGTCTTTCCCGCCCACGAGCAGTCGCGGGTCATCGGCGTCCGGGAGGCCTGAGAAGGACAGCTTCAAGCGCGCCCTCGTCGAACCCCGGGGCATGTACGAGCGCGTGAAGGGCTTTCGCGACTTCTATCCCCCCGAGATGCGGGCGCGGCGGCAGGTCATGGACACCCTCGAGTCCGCCGCCCGCCGCCACGGCTTCCGCGAGGTCGGCACCCCTGCCGTCGAATCCGTCGACATGTACGTCGACAAGAGCGGCGAGGAGATCGTCGAGGAACTCTACGCCTTCGAGGACCGCGGTGGCCGCGAGGTCGCGCTCACCCCCGAACTCACGCCGACGGTCGCCCGGATGGTCGTCGCCAAGCAGCAGGAACTCAGCAAGCCCATCAAGTGGGTCTCGACGCGCCCCTTCTGGCGCTACGAGGAACCCCAGCAGGGCCGCTTCCGGGAGTTCTACCAGACCAACGTCGACTGCTTCGGCAGCAGCGACCCCGCCGCCGACGCCGAGATTCTCGCCGTCGCCGCCGAGTCACTGACGGACCTCGGGCTGACCGGCGAGGACTTCGACTTCCGCGTCTCCCACCGCGACATCCTCGGCGGCCTCCTCGAATCGATGGACGCAGACGTCGACGTCCAGGCTGCGATCCGCGCCGTCGACAAGCGCGCGAAGGTCGAGCCCGACGAGTACGACCGCCTCCTCCGCGAGGCGGGTCTCTCGGGCGCCCAGATTGCGGACTTCGACGACCTGCTCGACACCCCCGAGGAGGACCTCGACGACCTCGTGGACTACGCCGGGACCGACCACGTCGCAGACGCCGTGGCGAACCTCCGGAAGGTCCTCGACGCGGCGGCGGACGTGGGTGCCCGGGAGTACTGCACGCTCTCGCTGACGACCGCCCGCGGCCTCGACTACTACACCGGCGTCGTCTTCGAGTGCTTCGACTCGACGGGCGAGGTCTCGCGGTCGGTCTTCGGTGGCGGGCGCTACGACGACCTCATCGAGGGCTTCGGCGGCCAGCCCACGCCCGCGGTCGGGTTCGCGCCCGGCCACGCGACGCTCGGCCTGCTCTGCGAGCGCGCGGGCGTCTGGCCCGAGGAGGCCATCGAGACCGACTACTACGTCCTCCAGGTGGGCGACACCCGACCCGTGGCCGCTCGCATCGCGAGCGACCTCCGGGAGCGGGGCCACGTGGTCGAGACCGACGTCTCCGGACGGAGCTTCGGTGCGCAACTGGACTACGCGGACTCCGTCGGCGCCGAGACGGTCGTCATCGTCGGCGAGCAGGACCTCGCCAACGACGAGGTGACGGTCAAGGACATGGGATCGGGCGACCAGGTCCAGGTGCCCGTCGACTCGTTCCCCGGCGACGCCGAGCGGCCGACCTACGACGACCTGGTCTGAGTCGGGCGACCCGCGCCGATCCTCTGCCGGGGGGGGGGGCAACGGGATGCTTACTCGACGGTGATCGCAGGACGCGACCACAGCCGAGCGGGCTATCGGGGACCTACTAATCCGGCCTCGTCCCCTTGGGCTCCTATGCGCACGAACCGCCGACGCGTGCTGGCAGCGATGGGAACCGCCGCCGTCGCCGGACTCGCCGGGTGTGGGGGCGGGGACGACGGACCGCCGATGCTCGACGACGAACCCGTCTACGGGGGAGTGGTTCGACGGCGTCGACAACTACGAGGGCACCGTCGACCGCCGCGACGCCGACGACGTCGAGGTCAGCGTCGGCGTGGGGCCGGAGCAGACTGCGCACTACTACGGGCCGCCCGCGGTCGCCGTCACCGCCGGGACCGAGATCCAGTGGACGTGGACCGGGCAGGGCGGCCGCCACAACGTCGTCGCCGAGCAGGGACGGTTCGACAGCGGCGACCCGGTTCGCTCGGACGCGATCACCTTCCCGTACACCTTCGAGGCGCCGGCGATCTACCGCTACTACTGCCAGACTCACCGCCAGCAGGGGATGCGCGGCGCCGTCTTCGTCGCGCCCGGCGAGTAGCCGGTCGCACTCGCACGCCGAACGGAAACGTTCAACTCCCGACCGGCTGGAGAGGCTGATCGATGCCCTCCAGCGATCACCGTCCGACGCGGGGGTGGCGGCCGTGACGCCGGACCCCCTCGGCCGCGGCTGGCGGCCACCGACCCTCGGCGACCGTCGCCGGGCAGGCCTCGCCCTGTTTCTCGGAGCAGCACTCGTCCTGGCGCCGTTCTGGGCCGGCCCCGTCGCGGGGGCGCTCGCGCCCCAGGACACCTACCGGTACGAAGCGGTGTCGATCGAGCCCGCGAACGACTCCCTCGCAATCGACGGGGCCACGCGCGGTCTCCACACCCACGGCCTCCACGGCGTGGAGTGCTTCGTCGAGGCCGACGACGAGTGCCGGTACGCCTACGCCCTCCGGAACGACTCCGTGGTCGTTCCCGACCAGCAGTTCCAGGAGCCGTCCGGGTACGTCCACCTCGACCGGTTCTACGACCCCAGGGTCACGGAGACGGCCGAGGGAACCCGCCTCAGGCTCGAACCCGTCTCGGCGGCGACCGTCCTCGCGAACGTCTCCCAGGACGTCGATGGCGTGCCGCCAGCGACCGCCCGGGCGGTCGACGCGGGGGCGGCCACGACCACCGAGCGCCTCACCGGGGAGGGCTTCGTCTTCGAGACCGACGACGGGTACGTGTTGCTGGCGCTCGTCGACCGCCAGCAGCCGAGCGGCGCGATTCCGCTGCCGCCACTCGCACTCGTGACGTTCGTGGCCGTCCTCGTCGGGGTCGGACTGCTCCGGGTCGGCTGGCGCGACCACGACCGCTGGCGGGCGTCCCGCGGGGCCTGACGGAGGAGCAGGGACAGTTAGGCGGGCGCGTACGTGTCCGAGACCAGATTGAGCACCAGGACGCCGACGACGATGAGGGCCATCCCGGCGAGTCCGGCGACGTCGAGGTGTTCGTCGAAGACGACCACGCCCAGCGTCGCAGCGGCGAGGATGCCGACGGCCGACCACGTTGCGTAGACGAGACCCACGGGAAGCTCCTGGAGGGTCAGGCTCAGCAGGTAGAAGGCGCCCAGGTAGCCGACGATCACGACGGCGGTGGGGACAAGCGCCGAGAAGCCGTCGCTGCTCTTCAGGGCCGCCGTACCGGCGACTTCCGAGGCGATCGCGAGGCCGAGGTACAGGTACGGTCGCATGGCGGGGCAGAGACGCGACCGCGACAAACCGCTTTCCGAACCCGTCGCCACTTGCTGTTCGTTGTCGAACAGGTCGCACCGATAGACAGTAGTTGCCGGCCGCGGCAGCCGGCGTATGACCAGGCTAGGCGAACTCGGCCTCTCGGGTTACGAGGAACGAGCCTACCGGGCACTGCTGTCGCTCGGGCACGCCCCGGCCGGCGAGGTCGCCACGGCGAGTGGGGTCCCGACCGGCCGGATCTACGACGTGCTGAACGGGCTGGCGGCTCGCGGCGTCGTCGGGGTCCGTGAGACGGAGCCCCGCACCTACGAGGCAGTCCGGCCGGAGGTGGCCGTCGAGCACCTGCTCGCCGAGCGCAGGGAGGAACTCGACGCGCGCGCCGAGCGCTACGAGACCATCGCCGCGGAGGTGACGGGTGACCTGGCCGCGACGACCCCGAGCGAGAGCCGGTTCTGGGCGGCGCCGCTGGGCAGCGACGCGGCCATCGGTCTCGTCGGCGAACTGTTCGACACCGCGACGACCGAGATCGTCTCGACGATGAGTGTCCCCTACGGCCGGGCGGCCTGGGACCGCTACGCTACGGAGATGGAGTCCTTCGTCGAGCACGTCGACCCAGCCCTGGAGGTCCGGACGCTGATCACGCCGGCGGTCCTCGAGACCGCACCGGCGCCGGCCCGCCAAGAGGTCGTCGACGGCCTCGCGGACGTCGCCGTTCGCGTCACGAGTGAACTCCCGGTCTCGGTCGACCTCGTCGACGAAGAACGGGCCTGTCTCCACGTCCCGCACCCGACCGACCCCGCGGATCGCTTCGGGATCATCGAGGTCCGGGACGCGGACCTCGTCGCGGACCTCGCGGGCGTGGTCGCGGACGCGTGGGCGGCGGGGACGCCGCTCGACGAGGCGCTCGACGGCGCGACGGGGTCGTCGGCGACCTAGGCCACGCCGGTCCGGAAGGAGAGGTCGAGCGACGGGGCGGAGTGCGTGAGGCTGCCCATCGAGAGCACGTCGACGCCGGTCGCGGCGTAGGCTGGAACGTCTTCGATGGCGATGCCACCAGATGCCTCCGCGAGAACGTCGGACGCTTCCGATCGGAGCGCCTCGACGGCGTCGGCCGTCGTCGCGGGGTCCATGTTGTCCAGCAGGACGACGTCGGCGCCTGCTGCCGCCGCCCGGGGCGCGTCCCGGGGTTCCTCGACCTCGACCTCGATCTTGGTCGCGAAGGAGGCGCGCTCGCGGAAGTGCTCGATTGCGCTCTCCAGGCCCAGTTCCGCGACGTGGTTGTCCTTGACCATCACCATGTGCGAGAGGTCGAGCCGGTGCGTGTCGCCCCCGCCGGCGACGATGGCGCGCTTCTCGACGCCACGCAGGCCGGGCGTCGTCTTGCGCGTCCCGGCGATCCGCACATCGGAGTCGACCTCGCGGGCGGCGTCGACGGCCCGACGGGTCCTCGTGGCGATACCCGACGCGTGCCCCGCGACGTTGACGGCGACCCGCTCGCCCCGGAGGACGGCCTGCGCGGACCCCTCGACCGACAGCACCGTCTCGCCGGCGTCGATCCGGTCGCCGACCTCGACCGTCGTGGTCGCGTCGACGCCGAGGTACTCGAAGACGGCGGTCGCGGCGTCGAGGCCCGCCGCGACGCCGGCCGCTTTCGCGACCAGCCGGCCCGTCGTCTCGCCGGGGACGTCGTTGGTCACGTCGTGGTGACCGAGGTCTTCGGCCAGCCACCGCTCGACCTGGCTGTCGGGGAGCATCAGTCGGCGTCCGCATCCGCGTCCGCGTCGGCCGTCGCGCTCGGTTCGTCGACCAGGTAGTGACAGCCGACGGATTCCTCGTTCTCGCTGGCCGCACGGGCGATCAGCAGGGAGACGACCGACGCCGAGCGCAGTTCGTAGAGTGAGCGCGAGGTCCGCGTCCGGGCGTAGGCGTCGACTTCGCCCTTCAGTCGCCGGAGGACGGCCTGGGCGCGTCCCAGGCCCTCTGGCGTGCGCTCGATGCCGACCTGCTCGCCCATGACGCGGCGGAGGCGGTGGAACTTCTCCCGGGCGAAGGTGTCCGGGAGGGCCGGGTCGCGGTCCAGGAGGTCCGGCGGTTCGATCTGCTCGACCTCGCGACCCGCCGCGTCGTCGCCAGCGCGGAGGCCCCAGACGAGTCCCTCCAGCAGCGACGTGCTGGCGAGCCGATTGGCGCCGTGGACGCCCGTCCGGGCGCACTCACCGACCGCGTAGCACCGGTCGAGACTGGTGGCGCCCACGTCGTCCACGGCGACGCCGCCACAGAGGAAGTGTTCGGCTGGCGCGACCGGGATGTGGGGCAGGTCGACGCCGCGCTCCTCGCACTTCGCCGCGAGTTCGGGGAAGTGGCCCTGGAAGTCCAGCGAGGACACGTCGAGGACGACCTCGCCGGTGGCCTCGCGTTCGGCCTTCACCGCGCGGGCCACGACGTCCCGCGGGGCGAGTTCCGCGTCGGGGTGGACGTCGGGCATGAACCGCTCGCCGTCGGCGTTCCGGAGTACCGCGCCCTCGCCCCGCACGGCCTCGCTGACCAGGAAGGGTCGGTCGCCGTCGTAGGCGGTGGGGTGGAACTGTACGTACTCCATGTCGGCCACGTCCGCGCCCGCGAGCGCGGCCATGGCGATGCCGTCCCCGGTGGCGTCGTCGGGATTCGTGGAGCGCGGGTAGAGCGCGCCGATGCCGCCGGTCGCGAGGACGGTCGCGCCGGCGAAGGTCGGTGACCACTCGCCGTCGCGTTCGAGGACGGCGCCGTAGACACGGCCCTCGTGGCGAATCAGTTCGAGCGCGGCGGTGTCTTCGCGGATGGTCACGTCGGTCTCGTCCGCGACGTGGTTCAGGAAGGGGACGTGGACGTGCTTGCCGGTCGCCGCGTCGACGTGGAGGATGCGGGGTTCGTCGTGGGCGGCCTCGCGGCCGTAGTCGAAGCCCTCGCCCTCGGTGTCGAACTCGATGCCGACGGTCTCGACGAGCACGTCCTGGACGGCGTCGTCGGCGTGCTCGACGAGGGTGTCGACGGCGGCCTCGTCGGCCGTCCCGGCGGAGGCGTCGAGGATGTCGGTCTTGAACTGCGCCGGCTCGTTTCGCGTGACGGCGATGCCGCCCTGGGCCCACCAGGTCGAGGCGGACTCGGGGCGCTCGGCCTTCGTGACGAGCGTCACGTCGGCGCCGGCCCGGTCGGCCGCGAGCCCCGCGGCCAGGCCGGCGATGCCCGCGCCGACGACGAGGACGTCGGTCTCCTCGGGACCGACGGTCATAGTTCCAGCATCCGGTCGAGGGCGACCTGCGCGAGTTCCTTCTCCTCGGGGGCGACCTCGATCACGTTGCGCTCGCGGCCCTCGACGAGTTCCTCGAGGACCCACGTCAGGTAGTTCGGGTCGATCTGGCGCATGGCGTTGCAGTCCATGCAGGCGTCGCCACAGAGGGGGACGACGTTCACCTCGGGGTACCAGCGCGAGAGGTGGTTCGCGAGGTGGATCTCGGTCCCGATGGCCCACGTCTCGCCGGGGTCGGCGTTCGCGACCGTCTCGGTGATGGTCGAGGTGGACCCGACGACGTCCGCCGCCTCGACGACCTCGCGGCGACACTCGGGGTGGACGACGACCTGCGCGTCGTCGTCCTCGTCGCGGACCTGCTCGACGTGTTCGGGACGGAAGCGCTCGTGGACCTGGCAGTATCCCTCCCACAGGATGATGTCGTTGTCGACGACCTCCTCTGCGTCCTTGCCCTCGGGGTCCCACGGGTCCCACTCGGCGATCTCGTCTTCCATCCCGAGGCGGTGGGCGGTGTTCTCGCCGAGGTGCTTGTCCGGGAGGAAGAGCACCTTGTCGCCGCGCTCGAGGGCGTACTCGAAGGCGTCGTGGGCGTTCGAGGACGTACAGACCAGGCCGCCCTGCTCGGCGCAGAAGGCCTTCAGGTCGGCGTAGGAGTTCATGTACGTGATCGGGACGATGTCCTCGTCGGGCGCGGCCGCGGTGATCTCGGCCCAGGCCGCGTCGACCTGCAGGGCCTCGGCCATCCCGGCCATGGGACAGGAGGCCTCCATCGACGGGAGGATGACGGTCTGGGAGTCGTCCGTGATGATGTCGGCCGACTCGGCCATGAACGTGACGCCGCCGAAGATCACGTACTCGGCGTCGGCCTCGGCGGCCTCCTTCGAGAGCTGGTAGGAGTCGCCGACGAAGTCGGCGTGCTCCACGATCTCGCGGCGCTGGTAGTTGTGGCCGAGGATGACGACGTCGTCACCGAGCTCGGCGAGGGCCGCCTCGATGCGCTCGGTGCGCTCTTGCTCGTCCAGCTCCCGGTAGGCCGGGGGGAGCTGCTCGAGGTTGTCGTACTTGAACAGGCTGAGGTCCGTCTCGAACTCCGCGGTTTCCATCTGGGGCACGGCTCGAATCTCCAGGAGTTGTCTCGTCTACGATCCCGTGTATTGAAAAGATTTTTTATTCAACCGGGGTGGTTGGCCGACGATCGTCTCACGGAGCGGCGCGGTGGGCCCCCGGGCGCCCGTCTCGCATCGGTCCGGAGCGCTTACGGGCAGTCGGGGCGCAGGGAGGCCCATGACCGACGCCGAGGACCTCGCCGAGCGCGTCCGCGACGGGGAGTTGCGGCTGTACGAACTCGAGGACCACGCCGACGCCGACGTGGCCGCGGCGGCGCGCCGGCACCTGCTCGCCGACGAGGTCGGCGTCGACCTCGACGCCGTCGGCGACTTCACCTTCCCGGCGAGCGACGCCGGGGCGAACGTCGAGAACATGGTCGGCGCGACCCAGGTCCCGCTGGGCGTCGCCGGTCCCGTCCCGATCGACGGCGGGGCCGCCGACGGCGAGTACCACTTGCCGATGGCCACCACGGAGGGCGCCCTCGTCGCCAGCGTCAATCGCGGGATGGCGGCCATTCGGAACGCCGGTGGGGCGACCGCCCGCGTGACCAAGTCGGGGATGACGCGCGCCCCGGTCTTCCGGGTCCCCGACGTGGCCGCGGCAGAGTCCGTCGTCGCCTGGGTCCGCGACAACGAGGACGCCCTCCGCGAGGCCGCGGAGTCCACGACGAGTCACGGCGAACTCGCGCGGATCGTGCCCTACGTCGTCGGCGACAACGTCTTCCTGCGGTTCGCCTACGACACGAAGGACGCGATGGGGATGAACATGGCAACCATCGCCACGCGCGAAGCCGCCGACCTGGTCGAGCGCGAGACGGTCGCGGACCTCGTCGCGCTCTCGGGCAACCTCTGTGCGGACAAGAAGCCCGCCGCGATCAACGCCGTCGAGGGCCGCGGCCGGAGCGTCACGGCGGACGTCTTCCTGCCCGCCGACCTCGTCGAGGAGACGCTCAAGACGACGCCCGCGGCCATGGAGGAGGGCAACACCCGGAAGAACCTGATCGGGAGCGCGAAGGCCGCCAGCCTCGGGTTCAACGCTCACGCGGCGAACACCGTCGCGGCGGCCTTCCTCGCGACCGGCCAGGACGCGGCCCAGGTGGTCGAGGGCGCCAACGCAATCACGACCATGGAGGTCCGCGACTCGATTCCGGCCGGCAGGCTGCCCGAGGGCGCCGGCGTCGACCCGGCCGACGGCGGCCTGTACGCCACCATCTCGCTGGCATCACTGGAGGTGGGCACCGTCGGCGGGGGCACGCGCCTCCCGACGCAGGCCGAGGCCCTCGACGTCCTGGGGCTCCAGGGCGGGGGCGACCCACCGGGCGAGAACGCCGACGCGCTCGCGGAGGTCATCGTGGTCGGCGCGCTCGCCGGCGAACTCTCGCTCGTCGCGGCCTTCACCGCACGGCACCTCTCCTCGGCCCACGAGGAACTCGGGCGGTAGGCCGCCGCCCTCGCGCCCGCTCACCTGTCGGTTTCCGGAACCGCGCCCCCGATTCACTTCCGCGCCGGTCGGCCGGCCACGGACTAACCTTCGGGCGCGCGAACTCCAGGCGGCGTCCGCACGGTCAGCACCGGCGGGCGTCGCCACCATGACGACCGACGACTCACCCGTCGAGGAGACCGTATCGCTCGCCTACCGCGTCCTCGTCCTCGTCCGCGTCGCCGTCGCAATCCTCGTCGGCCTGGCGACTATCGCCGCGACGCTGGGCTGGATCTGAGTCGGCCGCGCGCCTCACCCCAGCCGACCGCCTCAGAGCAGTCGGTAGGTCCCGCGCGACTCGCTGACGTCGCCGGCGCGGACGAGTTTTTCGAGGATCCTCGTCGCCTTCGCTTCCGCGACACCGTGTTCCTCCGCGTAGGCTGTCACGTCCCCGTCCGTGGGCGCATCGAGGTCGCGAAGCGCCGCCCGAACCACGTCCTCGCTGGACTGGCGCGTCCGATTCGACTCGTCTGCCCGCTCCCCCGCCTCGGCGACCGCGTCGGCGTCCAGTCCCGACTCCACGAGGTACGTCTCGTCGTCCACCCCGGCCTCGTCGACCCGCTCCCCGAGCGCCGCGAAGGAGTCCACGGAGGCGAAGGCGTCCCCGTGGTCCTGTCGCTCCGCGAGCAGCCGCGCCCGCGCTTCCCGTGCCGCGTCGGCGTCGTCGGTCGTCACGAACTGCTTCCGGCGAGCGTACTCGCGGCGCGTCCCACAGCGGGGACACTCCGAGGTCTCGGGGCTCCCCTCGACGACCCAGAGGGCGGAACACTCGCTGCATCCGACCACGGCGTACACGGGAGGCGGTCTGCGCGCCAGCGACAAACGACTGTCGCTCGCCAGCGAGTGGTGCTCCTGGTCGTCGACCTCTTCGGGGAGGACAGAGCGTACCGCACGCGGTCTGGCGTCCGGGGGACGTACCTACCTTTCACTGCCGGTTCGGATTCGAAACCCCTCGTCTGGCGCACGCCGTAAAATAGCGTCGCTGCTCGGTGCCTGGCTACGACAGCTGTTCGATGTTCTCGACGACGGCCGCGGCGTACTCGCTGGTCGCGAGTTTCTCGCCGCCCTCGATCTGGCGGTGGAGGTCGTAGGTGACCTTCTTCTCGGAGATGGTCTTCTCGACGGCGTCGCGGATGAGGTTCGCGGCGTCGTACCAGCCCATGTACTCGAACATGATGCGGCCCGAGAGGATGATCGCGGTCGGGTTGACTTTGTCCTGGCCCTCGTACTTGGGCGCGGAGCCGTGGACCGGCTCTGCGAGACAGAGTGCGTCGCCGAAGTTGGCGCCGGGGGCGATGCCGAGCCCGCCGATCTGGGCGCCACAGGCGTCGGAGAGGTAGTCGCCGTTGAGATTGGGCATCGCGAGGACGTTGTACTGGTCGGTCCGCGTGAGGATCTGCTGGAGCATGTTGTCCGCGATGCGGTCGTTGACGACCACGGTGTCGGCGGGCTGCTCGCCGTCGCGCTCCTCCCAGAGCGTGTTCTCGGTGATGACCTCGTCGCCGTACTCCTCCTCTGCGACCTCGTAGCCCCAGTCACGGAAGGCACCCTCGGTGTACTTCATGATGTTGCCCTTGTGGACGAGGGTGACCGTGTCGCGGTCGTGCTCGATGGCGTAGTCGATGGCCTTCCGGACGAGGCGCTTGGTGCCGAACTCGGAGATCGGCTTGACGCCGATGCCGATTGGCCCGTCGTGGAGCGCGTCACCGGCGTCCATCTCCTCGATCAGGAACTCGCGGACCTGCTCGACCTCGTCGGTCCCGGCCTCCCACTCGATGCCCGAGTAGACGTCCTCGGTGTTCTCCCGGAACGTGATCATGTCCATCTGCTCGGGGTGTGTCACCGGCGACGGCACGCCGTCGAGGTGGTAGGTCGGTCGGACGTTGGAGTAGGTGTCGAGCTTCTGGCGGAGTGCGACGTTGAGCGAGCGGAAGCCGGCACCGACCGGTGTCGTCAGCGGCCCCTTGATCGCGACGCGGAACTCCCTGATCGCTTCCACGGTGTCCTCGGGGAGGTTCTCGTCGTACTTCTCGCGGGCGGACTCGCCCGCGTAGACGCGCATCCAGCTGATGTCCCGGCCCGTCGCCTGCGCTGCCGCCTCGAGCACCTGCTGTGCCGCGGGGCCGACGTCCGACCCGATTCCGTCGCCATAGAGGATAGGAATGATCGGCGTGTCGGGGATATCGAGTTCGTCGTTCTCGGCGTCTACTACCTCGATTTGGTCCCCCTCCGATGGAACCTCGATCTTGTCGTAGCCCATATGCTCTACCAACTAAACCCTGGTCTAAAGGTATGGCGTTTCCCCGCAAACCATCACGATCAATCGGGATAAATGTCGGTCGACTCCGGGCCAGGTGGCGCCACTCGACGATCGGCCGACCATCTGCCGTTCACGGGACGGCGGTCGAGGGCCCGTTTCGCTGACGGTCGAGACAGCCCCGCGACTCGGATTCAAGTCCGTCGAACACGACGACGTGTCATGGACGTCCTGGTCCACGGTGGGGCGGGAAGCGAACCGGACGAGCCGGCGGCGGCCAGACGGGCACTCGACGCCGCCGCGAACGCGGGGACAGTGGCCGGGGCGCCGCTCGCGGCAGTCGTCGCCGCGGTCAGGCGCCTCGAATCGGCGCCGCTGTTCAACGCCGGCGTCGGGTCAGCGGTCCAGAGCGACGGCCGAATCCGGACCGAGGCCGGCCTGATGACGGGTGACGGCCGCTGTGGCGCCGCCTGCGGCATGACGGGGGTCGAACACGCGATCAGCGTCGCCCGCTACGTGGCGCTGGAGACGCCCCACGTTCTCCTGGCCGGGGAGCCGGCGAGCCGACTGGCCGAGGCAGCAGACGTCGCTCCCGACCGGGACCTCTGGACGGCGGCCACCCGTGACCGGTGGGACGCTGCAGACCACCCGCCGGTCGACGACCCCGCGGCACACTGCGAGTGGGTCCACGACCACTTCGACGGCACCGACACCGTCGGGGCGGTCGCCACCGACGGCGACGAAGTGGCGGCAGCCACCTCGACGGGCGGCCGCTGGTTCGCACTGGCCGGCCGCGTGGGTGACGTGCCACAGGTCGGCGCGGGCTTTTTCGCCTCGGCGGGAGCCGCCGCCAGTGCTACCGGGGCGGGCGAGGAGATTGCGCGGTTCGGCCTGGCGCGGCGCGCCGTCGACGCCGTGGACGACGGCGAGGGACCACAGCACGCGGCCGACCGGGTCGTCCGTGGGTTCGGCGCGGCCACCGAGGCGACGGCCGGCCTGATCGTCGTCGACGCCGACGGTCGGACCGGTCGGGCGACGAACGCCGACGCGATGCCGACCGGCGTCGCCACTGAGCGGTGACCGATAAAAAAGGGGCCTCGGCGCGATAACTGCGTCAGGTCCCGGCCTCGGTCGTCGTGGTACCGTTTTCCATGGTACCGTTGTCACCACCGGTCGTCTCGTTCATTCCGTCACCGGACTCGGTGGCGGCGCCCTCGGTCGTGGCGTTCTCGTCGGTGGCGTTCTCGCCAGTCGCCGGTTCGCCGTCGGTGGCACCGTCACCGGCAGTGGCGTTCGTTGCGGTCGCGTTGTCGCCAGCCGGCTCGGCGCCGGCGTCGTCCTCGCCAGCGGTCGCGTTGTCAGTGGCGTTCTGGGGGGCCTCACCGGGGAGCGCGACGGTCCCGTTCTCCCACGTGTCCGGGAGCTGGAGGCCGCCCTCCTCCGTCTCGTTGTCGTCCGGCTGACCCATCGGCTCGCCCTCCACCATCCCGTCGTCGCCGTCACCGCCCGCGTCGTCGCCAGCCGGCTCGGCGCCAGCCTCGTCGCTCGCGGGCGCCTGGCCGGTCGTGAGAGCCAGGCCGTCGAAGGTCAGTGACTCTGTCTGGGCCATGGTGACCGTGACCGAGTCGACGGTGAGCTGCTCGATAGTCTGACCGGACTCGGCTTCAGCACCGGCCTCCGTCTCGTTGTCGTCACCCGCAGCCATCTCGGTCTCCGTCTCGTTGTCTCCGGTCGCGCCCATCTCGGTCTCGGTGGCGTTGTCGTCACCGGTCTCCGTCTCGGTCTCCTCGCCGGCGCCGGCAGCCTCGCCGTCCGACGCTGCCTGGCCGCCGACGTGGAGCGAGCCGGCGTGCATCGTCTCGACGGTCATGTCGGTGACCGTCATCGTCTGGATGGTCAGGTGCTCGCCGCCGGTCGCGCCGGCCTCGGCACCGGCCTCCGTCTCGGTCTCGGTCGCGTTGTCTCCGGTCGCACCCATCTCGGTCTCGGTCGCATTGTCGTCACCGGCCGCCATCTCGGTCTCCGTCTCGGTCTCCTCACCCGCACCGGCCTCGGCGTCGGTGCCGGCCTCCTGCCCGACGCTCAGTTCGCCGATGGCGAGCGAGTCGACCTCGAGGGACTCGATGGTCACGCTGGAGACGTTGGACTCCTGCGCGCCGGCCTCGGTGTCGGTGGCGTTGTCGCCACCGTCAGCCATCTCGGTCTCGGTCGCGTTGTCTCCGGTCGCGCCCATCTCGGTTTCGGTCGCATTGTCGGCAGCAGCCCCGGCTTCCTCACCAGCGGCCTCCTCGGTCGCCTGCTGGCCCTGGCCGGGCAACTCGTCGCCACCCTCCTGGATGTCCGAGAGCGTGACGTTCTCGAGCTGGAGTTGCTCGAAGCTCACGTTCGAGATCACCACGTGCGAGCCCTGGTTCTCGTCGACGGACTCCTCCGTCGCGCCGACCTGGAGCTGCGACACCGACATCTGTTCGATCGTCACGTTCTCGAGGGTGGTGTTCTCGAGCTGAAGTTCGCCCGCGTCCACCTGCTGGAGGGTCACGCCGCTCGTCTCGGCTGCTGTCGACTCGGCCGGTCCTGCTGCGAACGCTGTCGCGCCTCCGAACGCCACGAGAAGCGCCAGTAGCGCCGCTGTCATTGTATGCGAGGTGCTCATGATACGGCATCGGCCCCTTCGCCAGTGGGCCGGAAAAGGGGCCAAGACAGTTCAGCGCCGCAGATTCCGTTACCGGTGCGCTGGAGCGATCTGCGATGTCACGAGCCGAATGGGTCGACCCCGTATACGACTCCTTCCTGGGCCGTCGGTCGCGCGGGTCACCGCTCCCGTCCCGCGATTCGCCGCTCTCCCGCCTGCATGGATATACGAATTCGTACATATCACATTCTATGTGGTTACCTCAATCGCGGGACGACCACCTTGCGACCGGATACCGTGAAACGGTTTTCGGGCACAGCTTACCTGCCAAATCGGCCGGAAAGTGACTGGATTCGGTCACAAACTCGGGTCTCGCTGACGGCAGGGACGCGTCGACCGGGTCGCCGTCCGGCGGTGGCTGGTCCGGGTCGGCGACGCGGGGCGTGACGGACGACAAACGCTTTCACCGGGTCGGCCCAACCCGGGTGCATGACGGAGGTCGACCTCACGGACGACTCGTACGAGAAACACCGCGAGGCGGGGGAGATCCTGGCGCAGGTCAGGGACGAGGCGGCGGACCGCGTCGCGGTCGGCGGCAGTCACCTCGAACTCGCGGAGTGGGCCGAGGACCGGATCCGCGAGCTGGGTGGGGAGCCGGCGTTTCCGGTCAACATCTCCATCGACGAGGAGGCGGCCCACGCGACCCCGAGCATCGACGACGAGACGACCTTCGGCGAGGAGATGATCAACCTCGACATCGGCGTCCACGTCGACGGCTGGCTGGCCGACACGGCCGTGACGGTCGACCTCTCCGGCAACCCCGACCTGGCCGAGGCGCCGGCCGAGGCCCTCGATGCGGCCATCGACCTCGTCGAACCCGGCGTCGAGACCGGCGAGATCGGCGCCGTCGTCGAGGAGGTCATCGAGGGGTACGGCTACAACCCGGTCGTGAACCTCACCGGCCACGGGCTCGGCCACTGGGAGCAACACACCGAGCCGAACATCCCGAACAGGGCCGTCTCCCAGGGCGTCGAACTCGAGGTGGGGGACGTGGTCGCCCTCGAACCGTTCGCGACAGACGGCGGTGGCAAGGTCCAGGAGGGCAGTGACGAGGAGATCTGGGCGCTCGAGCGCGAGGCCTCGGTCCGGAACCGCCAGGCTCGCCAGGCCCTCGATCAGATCACGGCGGAGTTCCGGACGCTCCCCTTCGCGACGCGGTGGCTCGACGTCTCGCGCGCGGAGATGACGCTCCGGCGCCTCAGCCAGCAAAACGTCGTCCACGGTTACCCCGTACTCAAGGAGGCGGACGGCCGCCTCGTCAGCCAGAAGGAACACACGCTGATCGTCACAGAATCGGGCTGTGAAGTCACGACCCGGTCACGCTAGCTGCGGCTCGTCGTGGCGAACCGCTCCCGGACGGTCCACCCCGAGGCGAGGGATGCCTCGTGGTCTGGACCACTCCGGAGTTGGGGGGGGGGAAAGTGGGAGACAGCGGAATGGCACCTACGCGTTGTTCATCCGTGTCGTCGTCGTCTGCCCGCAGAGGCGGCACTCGCTGACACGGTACGGCTCCCGCGAGAACTCGGCGTTCTCGCGCTTGCCACTTTCGGTGAGGATCTCGACCGAGACCGAGTGTGGGGTGGCTCGGCCGCAGGTGGAACAGTCCTCCGTCATGTCCGCGAGGGTGCTGCCTTTCGTCGCCATTCCACTCACACAGAAACGCGAGATCTGCGTAAAAGGGACCGACCGTTGATCGCCTGTGAACGGTTTTATCACCAGATGGCGGCCCGATCGCGCCGACGACGGACGGAGCTGGCTCTACATCGTTCATCGCCGCCGTTGAGCGAATATTTCGACCCCACGAGGCTGAACGGCCGGTGAATTTATATACGAAAAGTCGCGGCAAGCCAGCGTTTTACGCCTACCGTCCAGAGCCACCTGCATGGATCGGGTCTTCGCTCCCTGGCGGATCGACTGGGTCGAGCGCGACGACCGGAACGCGGACGTGGAGGGCTGCGTCTTCTGCACCCTTCCGGAGCGTGGGGCCGACCGCGAGTCTCGCATCGTCGCCCGGACCGAGGGCGCCTACGTCATCCTCAACAACTACCCCTACAACCCGGGCCACGCGATGGTCGTCCCCGAGGTCCACACGGGGGACTACGGGGCCATGGACGACGCGGCCCTGCTCGCCAAGGAGCGACTCGTCCAGCGGACGCTCGCGGCGATGGACGCGGCCCTGGACCCGGACGGGTACAACGTCGGCTACAACCTCGGCGGCGGGGCGGCCGGCGGGTCCATCGCCGACCATCTCCACGCCCACGTCGTCCCGCGCTGGTCGGGCGACACCAACTTCATGCCCGTGATCGGCGACACGAAGGTCATCGTCGAGGCCGTCGACGAGACCTACGACCGGCTCCACGACGCCTTCGCCGACCAGGATGGGACCACGAGCGACGGTCCGGACGCGGCCGTTGTCGTCTCGTAGGCCGCGCGCTGGCGGTCGTCCACCGGTCCGAAGTCACTTAGTCGGGCCGCTGCGAATGGCGCGCAATGTCGCGGAGCCGGGAGTTGCGCCAGGTCGGCCTCCTCGTCCTCGTGGCGAACGTCTGCCTCGCACTCCTGAAGGGGGCCGTGTACGCGGAGACCGGCAGCCTCGCCGTCGGCTCCGAGGCGCTCAACAGCCTCGCGGACTCCGCCTACAGCCTGGTCATCGTGGCCGGTCTCTACCTGACGACCCAGCCCCCGGACTTCGAACACCCGCACGGCCACGAGCGCATCGAGCCCTTCGTCTCGCTGTTCGTGGCCCTGGGCATCTTTCTGGCCGGCGGGGCGGTGCTCTGGCAGTCTGCCGGCGCCGTCTTCGGGGACGATCCCGTCGCCGTCACGCACGGCCCGATCGCCGTCGGCGTCCTCGCCGTCGCGGCCGTGGTCAAGTTCGGCCTCTATCGCTACTGCGTCCGCGCGGGCCGGGAGCGCCACTCGCCCGCGCTCGTCGCCACCGCGGTGGACAACCGCAACGACATCCTCACCGCGGGGGCCGCGATGGTCGGCGTCGTCGGTGCGTCCGTTGGCTACCCCATCCTCGACCCGCTCGCCGCCGGGGTGGTCGCCGTGGGCATCCTCTACACCGGGGTCGAGGTGGTCCAGGACAACGTCGACTACCTCGTCGGCGCGGCCCCGCCGGAGGACCTCCGGACGGAACTCGTCCGGCGCGCGCTGGCTCACCCCGAGGTCAGGGGGGTCCACGACGTCATCGCCCACTACGTCGGCCCCGAGATCGACGTCAGCCTCCACATCGAGGTCGAGGGCGACCGGACGCTGCTGGAGGCCCACGACATCGAGACCGACGTGATGGAGTCGCTCCGCGCGCTCCCGGAGGTCGACGACGTGTTCGTCCACGTCGATCCGAAGGAGGCCGGCGAGTGGAAGGACGACGACGAGGTCGACAGGCTCGTCGGCGGAACCGTCTACGACGGGCGGGAGTGAGTCGGCCGCCGCCGGGATCAGGCGCCGGTGATCGCGCCGATCAGGTTGTGCTCGATCCGCCGGAGGTGGTCGGCGACCGTCGCGGGCGAACAGCCGAGTTCTTCGGCGAGGTCGGCCTGCGTCGACTCACGGGGCACCTCGTAGTAGCCCGCAGCGAGCGCGAGGTCGAACACCTCCCGCTGGCGGTCGGTGAGCGCGGTCAGCGGATCGGCGATCCGGCCACGGAACTCACCGATGCGCTCCAGCGTGAAGTCGAACTCGGCCGGGAGCGCGTCCCGGGCGGCCTGGATGGCGTCTGTGGTGCCGACGAACGTGGCACGGGCGCTCAGGGTATCTCGACCGCGGAGGAACGTGATCGGCCACTTGACGACGACGGCGTGTTCGAACATGGCGTTTCGCACCCGTTCGAACTGGGGGGTCCCCTCGAAGTAGACGTAACACAGCCCGTTGCTCGCCGACGGCAGTTCGAACCGACGCACCTCGTCCGACGCCCCGAGGATCCGCCGCGCGGCCTGGAGGTCGCCGTCGAACTCGACGAGTTCCGCGTAGCCGCCGCCGGTGACGGGGTTCGTGTAGTAGATCCGCTCCATGCGGACGTCCGGGTGCCGGTAGATGGCGTTTGCCGTCGGATGCGGCCCGTCGCCGTTCACCGTGATCGTCGCCGTCGCGTACCTCACGGCCACCACCGGCCCCGGCCGTGTCGCGGGCACCCCGCCCGATGGCGTCCCCGTGACCTCGACCGCGTCTGCCCTCGCATACCGGGGACTCGGGACACGGTGGGATAAATCGTCCGAGTATACTAGGCATCAGGACCACAGCGGTCCGGCCGCTACGGTGAGACGAATGAGACGATTAGCTGCAGCGGACCTCGTCGTGGCACTCGTGGTCGTGTCGCTCGTCGCCGCGTCGCCCGCGTCGGCCGCATCGCAACGCGTCATCGGCACTCCCGACGTCTCCGTCTCCTCGCCGGACGGGACGCTCGAGACCCAGGCTGCGCAGACCCTCACCGTGGTACTGACCAACACCGGCGAGGTCACGACGGGTGGCCAGGTCGACTACGAATCCGAGGTGAAAGCCGCCCAGGACGTCCAGGTGCGGGTGCTCGAAGACCGGATCGACGCCCCGATCACCGTGCGGACGGGCACTCGCACTCTCGGGACCATCTCCGACGGCGGGTCCGCCCGCCCCCAGTTCGAGATTGAGGTCGGCGACGCCGAGCCGGGGACCTACCGCATCCCGATCCAGGTCCGGTACGACCACGTCCAGACCGTCGCGTACGGCGACGGCGAGGAGACCGAGCGCACCATGGACGAGGACGAGGTCACCGAGTACGTCACCGTCAGGGTCGAGGACAGCCCACGGTTCGCGGTCGTGGACGAGGGCGACAACGCCGTGGTCGCCGGCGACACGGGCGACCTCGCGGTGACGCTCCAGAACACCGGGACCCGCACCGCGACGGACGCGAGGGTCTCGCTCACCGCCGGCAGTTCCGGCGTCTTCTTCGGCACGGCCGAGAACCCCGCCGAGTCGATCTCGGTCCGCGTGCCCTCGCTGGCCCCGAACGAGACGACCGACGTGTCCGTGTCCGTCGGCGCTCGCGGGGACGTCTCGCCCGGCTCGTACCCGGTCCTCGCCAGGGTCGAATACGAGAACGAGAACGGCGTCAGCGAGCAGTCCGACGCCCTTCAGACCGGCCTCGTCGTGCAGCCAGAGCAGTCGTTCTCCCTGCGGAACGTCACGACGACCGACTTCCGCGTCGACGAGCACGAGGCCCGGATCCGCGCGACGGTCGTCAACGACGGACCCGCCCACGCGAGCCAGGTCGTCGTGGGCGTACGTGACGCCGCCCCCCTCTCCGTCACGGGCGGGGAGGCGGCCGTCGGTGACCTGGCCCCCGGCGAGTCGGCACCCGTCAGCTTCACGCTCCGGATTCCGTCCGAGGTGGAGCCCGGGTCGGCGAGCGTGGGCGTCGGCGTCGAGTACGAGAACGCCGACGGTGACCTGCGCCAGCTCTCGACGCCGATCAGGGAGTCGGTCCGCATCGGCCAGGAGCGCGATCGCTTCCGGGTCGTGGGCGTGAACACGTCCGTGGCGGCCGGTGGGAGCGGCCAGGTGGCCGTCGACCTCCGGTACACCGGCGGCGAGCCGGCCACGAACGCCAACGCGAAGCTGTTCCCCAGCGACCCGCTCTCCTCGTCCGACGACGGCGCCTACCTGGGGACCGTCGAGCCGAACGCGACGGTGACCGCGACCTTCCAGGTCAGCGCCTCGGGGACCGCCCTGAACAAGACCTACGGGTCCTCCGTCGAGGTCAGTTACGACGAACCCGACGGCGACACGCGGTACTCCGGGTCGCTGTCCGTGGGTGTTCCGGTCGCCGAGTCGTCCGGTGGGCTCCCGCTGCTCCCCATCGCCGTCCTCGGCATCGCCCTCGTCGGTGGCGCCGCCGTCGTCTACACCCGGGACTGAGTCGCGCATGCAGACTCTCAGCGAGGTCTTCACCCGAGTTGGTCGCGCGATCCAGGCCCGTCCCGGCCTCACGCTGCTCGTCGCCCTGGTCCTGCTCGGGGGCGCACTCGTCGGCGCCACGCAGATCCAGAGCGTCACGGGCTCGGAGTCGTTCGTCGGCGACGACCCGACGCTCGACCAGTACTCCGAGTCCTTCGACTACGGGACCATCGCCACGCTCGTCCGCGGCGACGTGACAGACCCCCGGGTCGTCCGGTCGATCGACCGGTACGACCGCCGGCTCTCGTCCACGGACGACGTCGCACGGGTCGTGAGTCCGGCCGACCAGGTCAGGCGAGCGTACGGGTACATCCCCGACTCGCAGGCCAAGATCGAGCGCGTCCTCGACGACGGCGACAGCGCCATCGTGCGCGCCGTCCTCGACCCGGGGCTGTCCCAGCCAGAGACGCGCCCGCTCTACCAGGAGGCCATCGACGCGAAGGCGTGGGCTGCCTTCCCCAGCGGCGTCGAGGTCACGATCACCGGAAACGCGGCGTTCTCCGCGCAGCTGAGCGAACTCATCTCGCAGAGCACCTCGCAGTTGCTGAGCCTGGCGGTCGGCCTGATGATCGTCGCGCTGTTCTTCCTGTTTCGCGGGGTCCGCCTCCGCCTGTTGCCGATTGTCGCCGTCTTCACCGGCGTCCTCTGGACCTTCGGGGCGATCGGCTTCGCCGGCGTGCCGAACTCGACGCTGACCAGCGCCGTCTTCCCCATCCTCATCGGCCTGGGCATCGACTACTCCGTCCAGTTCCACGAGCGCTACGAGGAGGAACTCGAGGACGAACCGCCACGAGACGCCCTGCCGCGGGCCCTCGGTGGCATCGGCCCGCCGGTACTGGTCGCGATGCTCGCGGCCGCGCTCGGGTTCGGTGCGACCTGGCTCTCGAGCGTCGGGACGCCGGCGTTCGTCTGGTTCGCCCAGACCTCCATCTTCGGGGTGGCGTTGACCTTCCTCGCGGGCGTCCTCGTGTTGCTCCCGCTGCTGACGCTGTACGTCCGCTGGCGCGGGGCCGACGACGCCGAGGCGGCCGACGGTGGCGACGCCGGGGGGCTGGACGACCCGCCACGGACTGCACCGACTGCGTCGGCGACCGACGAGTCGGCACGGCCGGGTCCCCGGTCCGCGGGACCAGACCGTTCGTCGGGGACTGACCCGGCGTCTGGTGACGTCGGCCGTCTCGGCCGGGTCCTCGGTCGGACGACTCGCACGGTCGCGGGCCGCCCCCTGCTCGTCCTCGGCCTCGCGACGCTGCTCATGCTGGGGGGATTCCACGTTTCCTCCGACCTCGGCACGATGGCCGACACCGAGGAGTTCTTCCCACAGGACCTCCCGGCCTACGTGGACCTCCAGCAGTTCCGTTCGGCCACCGGCGGCGGCGCGAGCACGCAGTTCGACGTCCTCGTGAGCGGCGGCGAACTCAGACACCCCGAGGTGTTGCGGTGGTTCTCTCGGTTCGAGGCGGTCGCGGAGGGCCGGGAGCAGGTGACGGACGTCCGGTCGCCAGCGACGCTCGTCCGGCAGCACAACGACGGCCGGCTCCCGGCGACGACGGCCGGCGTCGAGCGGGTGCTGGACCGCGTCCCCGACGCCCAGCGCCAGCGCGTCTACGCCGACGGGTACGCCCACGTCGTGGTCGGCGGGGAGCGGAACATGAACAACCAGGAACTGCTGGACTTCCTCGACGCCGTCGAGGGGTCCGTGGGGATGAGCCAGCCGCCACCGGGCGTCGACGCCGAGTTGACGGGCACGGCCGCCATCGCCACGCCGAGCATCGTCCAGCAGATAGAGGGACGCAACCTCACGACGGCGCTTGGCATCGCCTTCGTGTTCGCGGCGTTGCTCGTCTACTACCGGCGGCCGATCAGGGCCGTCGCCCCGCTGATCCCGATGGTGTTCGTCGTGGGCTGGCAGAACCTCTACATGGCGGCCCTCTCGATCCCCGTCTCGCCACTGGGTGCCGGCCTCGGGGCGATGAGCGTCGGCATCGGCGCCGAGTACACCATCATCGTGATGGAGCGGTACTACGAGGAGCGCGAGCGCGGCGTCTCGCGGCTCGACGCGGTCGAGACGGCCGGCGCCAGGGTCGGCAAGGCCATCTCCGTCTCCGGGCTGACGACCGTCTTCGGCTTCTCGGCGCTGACGCTGTCGCCGTTTCCGGTCCTGGCCGACTTCGGCTTCCTGACCGTCGGCGTTGTCTTCCTGACCCTCGTGGCCGCCATCCTGACCCTGCCGCCGACGCTCGTCGCCCTGGGGCGGCTCGGCGACGCCGTCGACCGGTGGGACGCGAGAGGCCTCCCGATCCCGTCGTGAGCCGACGCCGACCGATTCCGGGCGAATTCACTGCCGGCCTATATGCCTGTCGGCGAGTTGCCCGGGCTGCGACGATGGGTCCGTTTTTACACGTCGGGGTGTGTCCGGACAGGTGATGCGGACAGGTGGACCGGACGGGCGCGGTGGGATGGCACCGGCCAGTGGCACCGTCGGTGACCGGTGATCGCATGTCGGTCGTCAGCACCGTCGACGCCGTCAAGGAGTACACGCGGGGCGCGACGACGCTCCGCGCGCTCAAGGGCGTCTCCATCACCATCGATCCCGGCGAGTTCGTCGCCATCGTCGGCCCCAGCGGGAGCGGCAAGTCCACCCTCCTGAACCTCCTGGGGCTCCTCGACGACCCGACGAGCGGCGCCGTCTACGTCGGCGACCGCGCCGTCAGCACGCTGTCGGACGACGAGAAGACGCGCATCCGCCGCGACACCATCGGGTTCGTCTTCCAGGACTTCTACCTCCTCCCGACGCTGACCGCTCGCGAGAACGTCGCCATCCCGGGCTTCCTGCACGGCAACCGCCGCGAGACGCTCGACCGCGCGGCGGACCTGCTGACCCGCGTCGGCCTCGGCGACCGACTCGGCCACACGCCCGACGAACTCTCCGGCGGCCAGAAACAGCGCGTGGCAATCGCGCGCTCGATGGTCAACGACCCCACGATCATCCTCGCCGACGAGCCCACCGGCAACCTCGACCAGAAGACCGGCGGGCAGGTACTCGACCTCTTCGATCAGTTCACCGACGAAGACGTCGCGGTCGTCAGCGTGACACACGACAAGCAGGTCACCGACTTCGCCGACCGCGTCGTCGGCATCGTCGACGGCCGCCTCGACCAGGAGGGGATCCCCTGATGGACGGGCCCCTCGGCCGGCGGTTCCCGGTCGCTGCGCTCGCCTGGCAGAACCTCACCCGCCAGCGCGCCCGCTCCATTCTCGCCATGGCCGGCATCACCATCGGCGTGGTCGCCATCGCGTCGCTGGGGATGTTCGGTGCCACGCTGGAGGTGTCCATCCAGGGGACCTTCCAGGACACGGCGAGTTCGGTCATCGTCACCCCCGGCGACGACTTCGAGGGCGACGCGTTCGACGCCGACGACGTTCGCATGGTCGAGCGGTTCTCTACCGCGCCCGTCTATCCGCTCTGGACGGACAGTGCGAACGTCACCAGCCTCGAGGACCCGCGAGAGATACGGGTACAGTCGGTCGACGATCCGACGGAGTTCGCCACCGCCGAGGACGGGCACATTCCTGACCCGTGGCGGTCTGGTGCCCTCGTAGGCAGTTCACTCGCCGACCAGCTCGACGTCGCCGCCGGCGAGAGCCTCGAACTGGACAACCAGACCGTTCGCGTCGCCGCGGTGCTCGAACCCAGCGGCCAGGCCTCCATCGTCTCGACCGACAACTCCGTGTTGCTCCCGGAGCGGTTGATGGGCGACGCAGACATCGGCATGATGGTCCTCAAAGCCGAGAGCCCGCCGGCGGCCTTCGAACTCGGTGAGACGCTCCGCGGGGAACTCAACGACCGTCGCGAACGGTTCTCGGTCACAGACTTCGAGGAGGCGATCCAGCAGTTCAACGAGCAGATCGGCATCATCAGCACGTTCCTGCTCGCCGTCGGCGCGGTCTCGCTGCTCGTCGCGGCCATCAGCATCCTGAACGTCATGCTGATGAGCACCATCGAGCGCAAGGGCGAAATCGGCGTCCTCCGCGCCGTCGGCTACTACAAGCGCGACATCCTCCGCCTGATGCTCACCGAGGCACTCCTGCTGGGCGTCGTCGGTGCCGTCATCGGGCTGGTCCTCAGCGTCTTCATGGGAATGGGCATCAACGCCCTGCTCCTCGGTGACCCCTTCGCCTTCCAGCCGTCCGCCGTCGGGTCGGTCGCCCAGGGCTTCCTCTTCGGGACCATCGCCAGCCTGCTCAGCGGGGCGTACCCGGCCTGGAAGGCCGCCAACGAGCGCCCCGTCGACGCGCTCCGGGACTGACGACGCCAGCGCTTTGGCCCGTCCGCCCGACTCTCGCCCATGGACGCCGAACCCGGGCTGGAACTGGGATTCCGGAGCCTCTCCGAGGAGGTGGCCGACCATCGACTGCCGCTCCGCGGGGACCTCCCGGACTGGCTCGACGGCACGCTCGTCCGGAATGGCCCCGCACGCTTCCAGGTCGGCGACGACCGCGTGGAACACTGGTTCGACGGCCTGGCAATGCTCCAGCGGTTCGACTTCGACGGTTCCAGCGTCCGCTACACGAACCGGTTCCTGCGCTCCGAGACCTACGAGCGGGCGATGGCGACCGGCACGCTCCGAGGCCAGTTCGCCACGGGCGGCAGCTACCTCCGCCGGCTCTGGGCGCTCCTCACGGGTCGGCAGACGGACAACTGCAACGTCCACGTCGCCACCCTGGACGGGGATCTCGTGGCGCTGACGGAGGTTCCCCGGTTCCTCGGGGTCGAGCCGACCACGCTGGCGACCAGGGGCGAGTTTACGTTCGCGGACGACCTCGACGGCGACCTCTCGCTGGCCCACCTCGTCCCGGACCCACACCGCGGGGAGACTATCGGCATGCTGACCGAGATTGGTCGCCGGAGCACGTACCGCGTCTATCGCCTTCCGGACGGGTCCCGCCAGCGCGAGACGCTCGCCACGGTGACGGCGGCCAAACCCGCCTACGTCCACAGCGTCGCCGTCGCCGCCGACCACGTCGTCCTGACCGAGCACCCCTACCGCCTCGATCCGAGGAGCGTCCTGCTGCCCGGCGGCGGTGGCTTCGTGGACCACCTGGACTGGGAACCCGAGCGAGGCACCCGGTTCCACGTGATCGCCCGCGACGGGTCGGGAGTCGTCGCGACCCACGAGGCCCCGCCGAACTTCGTCTTCCACCACGTCAACGCCTTCGAGGCCGACGCCCCCGCCGAGGCCGCACACGAGCGCGAGGTGGTGGTCGAGATGGTCGACTACCCGGACGCGAGCGTCGTCGAGGGCCTGCGGCTAGACGCCATGGGAGACTGGCTGCGCGACGGCGTCGACGGGCGACTCCAGCGATTCCGGCTGCCACTCGACGGTTCCGGGTCCGCGCCAGCGGGGGCACCCGTCGAGGGCCGGACAATCGCGAGTGGCCTCGAACTGCCCCGCATCGCGCCCGGGGCGCGGACCCGCGAGCACCGCTTCGTCTTCGCGCAGGGCAGCGCGACGGCCGAGGGGAACCACGTCGTCACGGTCGACGCGGCGACCGGTGAGACGACCACCTGGGCCGAGGAGGGCCTGTTCGTCGAGGAGCCGATTCCGGTCCTGGCGCCCGACGCGCCGGCGACGAGCGACCGCGGGGTCGTCCTCGTGACGGCGCTGAACGTCCCGGAGGAGCGGTCAGACCTGCTGGTGCTCGACGCGGAAACGCTCTCCCTGCGTGCTCGGGCGCGGCTGCCCCACCACCTGCCCTTCGGCTTCCACGGGCGGTACGTCCGGGAGTGGTAGCGATCAGCGCAACTCGCCCAGCGCGTAGACGGTGTTGTGACCGGTCACCTCGACGTCGACGACGTCGCCGGGTTCGACGCCCAGCGTCGCAGCACCCGGAATCGCCACCTGCCGGTAGGCTCGATCGTAGCCGACGACCGACTCCTCCGTCCCGTCCTCGACGACGAGGACCGACCGCTCCGTCCCGACCATGGCCTCGTAGGCCGCACCCACCACGTCCATCTTCACGTCGGTCATCTCCGAGGATCGCTCCTTCTTTGTCGTCCCGCCGAGGCCCTTCATGTCGGCGGCGTCGGTGCCGGGGCGCTTCGAGAAGCGCGTCACGTTGATCTTCTCCGGCCGGGTCTCGCGCAGCAGTGCGAGACTCTGGGCGTGGTCGTGGTCGGTCTCCGTGGGGAAGCCGACGATGAAGTCCGTCGAGAGCGTCCACTCGTCGAGGTACTCGTCGAAGGTCTCGACGACCTCGACGTATTCGGCGACCTGGTGCTGGCGGCGCATGTCTCCCAGCACGTCGTCGCTGCCCGACTGGACGGGGACGTGCAGGAAGTTGTAGAGCTTCTCCTGTGTGGCGAAGACCTCGGCCAGTTCCTCGCGGATGCCGTGGACGCCCTTCGGGTTCGCCATGCCGACGCGGACCCGGAACTCGCCCTCGATCTCCTCGCAGATCCGCTCCAGGAGGACGTGGAGTTCGCGCTCGCCGCGGTCCCAGCCGTAGACGCCGGTGTCCTGGCCGGTGATGCGGATCTCCTTCGCGCCCGCGTGGACGAGCGCTCGGGCCTTCTCGACGTTGTCCGTGACGGACGGCGAGTCGATTTTGCCCGTCGCGTGCTTGGTGATGCAGTACGAGCAGTCGGACGTGCAGCCCCGGGCGATGGGGAGGATGCCGACGACGCCGTCGAGGACTGGCTCGACGTCGGGCGTCACCGTCGGACACTCGCCGTTCAGGACGAACTCGGGGACCTCGTCCCAGTGGAGGATCTCCGCGTCGACGCCGGCCTCGCGGAACGCGTCGCCCTGGGCGAGGGCCATGCAGCCCGTGACCACCAGGTCGGCGGGCGTCTCCTCGTCGAGTTCCTGCGCCCGCCGGAGCATGTTGCGTTCGGTCTTCTCGACGACGGTGCAGGTGTTGAGGATCGCCACGTCGGCGGCCTCGGGCCCGTCGACGGGGTGGTGGCCCCCCTCGCGGAGCGCCCGCTCGATGGCCGCACTCTCGCCGCGGTTGGACGTACAGCCGTACGTCTCGATGTGGTAGCGGGCCATCGCCGTTGTGAATCCCTGTGCTCGCGCGGACTAAAGCACGACGGATCGGGGAGGGGTCTCGACGCGCCCTCGTCAGGCCGAGGCGTCGTAGCCGGCCTGCTCGACGGCCGCGACCAGGTCCGCCGGCTCGGCGTCGCCCTCGACTGTCGCCTGTGCCGTCTCGCGGTCCGCGGTGGCGGCGGTCACGCCCGCGACGTCGGTGAGCGCGTCCTCGACGGTCTCTTCGCAGCCCTCGCAACTCATCCCCGCGACGTGGATGGTGTCCGTCATCGCCTCGCTCTCTGGCTGCCACGGATTTCAGTCTGGCCCTCTCTCCCCGGCAGACCCCTTTCGAATCGAAAGCGAGTGGGCAAACGCATTTGGGGGACGAAGGCCAAGGGCGTCCGTGCCCACCCTCGACGACACCGACCTGGAGATTCTCGAACTGCTCATGGCCGACGCGCGACGGCCGTGGAGTGCGATTGCAGAAGAGGTAGACCTCTCGCCCCCCGCCGTCGCGGACCGCGTCGAGCGCCTCCAGGACGCCGGCGTCGTCCGGCGGTTCACGCTGGACCTCGACCGGTCACAGCTCCGCGGTGGCGTTCCCGTGCTGGTGACGCTCTCCGTCGACGCGGCCGCCCTCGACGACGTGCGCGGCGCGCTCCGCGGCGACGACGCCGTCGAGCACGTCTTCACGACCGCCGAGCGCGACCTGGTCTGCGTCGCACGCGTCCCCGAGGGCGACGTCCCGGACTGGCTCGCCGGGAGCGTCGAGACGGCGACGGACGCGGACGCAATCGCGGACTACGAGGTGACGCTCCTGACTGACGCCGCCTGGACGCCCAGCCTCGGCGGCACGGAGTTCGCTATCTCCTGTGCCGAGTGTGGCAACACGGTCACGAGCGAGGGCGAGACGGCGCGCCTCGACGGCGACCTCTACCACTTCTGCTGTGGCTCCTGCGAGGGGCGGTTCACGGACCGCTTCGACCGGATGGCAGACGCCGCGGATTGACTCCTTCCAATCGAAAGTCCGCTCAGGCCGTTGCTTTCGATTCCGAGTGGCAAGTCGGTTGAATGGGGAACCCCTACTAGCAGTCAATGACCACGCGGACCGCACACCTCGACGTCCAGGGGATGAGCTGTGCGAACTGCTCGCAGTCCATCGAGGGGAACCTCGACGACCTGTCGGGCGTTCGCCGGGCGGACGTGAACTTCGCCACCGACGAGGGGAGCGTCGAGTACGACCCCGACGAGACCTCCATGGCCGACATCTTCGCGGCCATCGAGGACGCGGGCTACGACCCCGTCGCCGACCAGGTGACCATCGCCGTCACGGACATGTCGTGTGCGAACTGCGCGGAGACGATCACCGACGCGCTGCTGGACCTTCCCGGCGTGGTCGACGCGGACGTCAACTACGCCACCGACGAGGCGACGGTCCGGTACAACGCGGGCGACGTCGCTCGCTCGGACCTCTACGAGGCCATCGAGCGCGCCGGGTACTCGCCGGTGCGCGGGCACGAGAGCGGGGAGGGAACGGGCGACGGGGACGAGAGCGCCGCCGACGTGGCCCGCGAGGCGGAAATCCGCCGCCAAGGCCGCCTCGTCCTCTTTGGCGCGGTCCTCGCCGTCCCCTTCGTCGTCCTGATGGCCGACCGCCTCCTGCTCGACGGCGCGCTCGTCGGCGAGTCGCTGTTCGGCCGCGACATCGCACTGCTCGAACTCGCACTCGCGACGGCCGTCCAGGCCGTGCTGGGCAAGCCGTTCTACGAGAACTCCTACACGGCGCTGGCGAAAAACCGGACGGCCAACATGGACGTGCTGATCGCCCTCGGCTCGTCGACGGCCTACGTCTACAGCGTGGCCGTCCTGCTGGGTCTCATCGCCGGCGGGCGGTACTTCGACACGGCCGTGTTCATCCTGGTGTTCATCACGCTGGGGAACTACCTCGAAGCCCGCTCGAAGGGGCAGGCCGGCGACGCCATCCGGCAGCTCCTCGAGATGGAGGCCGACACCGCGACGCTGCTCGCGGACGGCGAGGAGCGCGAGGTCCCCGTCGAGGAGGTCGAAGTGGGCGACCGCGTGAAGGTCCGGCCGGGCGAGCAGATACCGGTCGACGGCGTGGTTCGGTCGGGGCAGAGCGCGGTCGACGAGTCGATGGTCACCGGCGAGTCCGTCCCCGTCGAGAAGGGCGAGGGCGACGAGGTCATCGGCGCGACCGTCAACGAGAACGGCGTCCTGGAGGTCGAGGCGACGGGCGTCGGCGAGGACACCGCCCTCCAGGGGATCGTCCGGACCGTCAAGGAGGCCCAGTCCCGCCAGCCCGAGATCCAGAACCTCGCCGACCGCATCTCCGCGTACTTCGTCCCCGCCGTCATCGCCAACGCCCTGTTCTGGGGCGCGGTCTGGTTCCTCTTCCCGGAGGTCCTGGCGGGCATCGTGAACGCGCTCCCGACCTGGGGGCTCGTCGCCGGCGGGCCGGCGGTCGTCGGCGGGTCGGTCTCGGTCTTCGAGTTCAGCGTCGTCGTCTTCGCCAGCGCGGTGCTCATCGCCTGTCCCTGTGCGCTGGGGCTGGCGACGCCCGCGGCGACCATGGTCGGCACGACCATCGGCGCGCAGCACGGCGTGCTGTTCACGGGCGGTGACGTCCTGGAGCGCGCCCGCGAGGTCGACACTGTCGTCTTCGACAAGACGGGGACGCTGACGACCGGCGAGATGGAACTGACAGACGTGGTGGCGCTCGACGCCGCCAGCCCTGCCACCGACGGCGGCGAGCCGGCCGCCGACGGCGGTTCGGCGACTGCGGTCGAAGGCGAGGCCATGGACGAGGACGCGGTCCTCCGCCTCGCTGCGACGGCCGAGTCGGGGAGCGAACACCCCCTCGGCCAGGCCGTCGTGACCGGCGCCGAGGAGCGAGGCATCGAGGTCGGCAGCCCCGAGTCCTTCGAGAACGTCCCGGGCCAGGGCGTCGTGGCCACCGTCGACGGCCGGGACGTGCTGGTCGGCAACCGGCGGCTCCTGGAGAGCCGCGACGTCGACCCCGCACCCGCCGAGGAGACCATGGATCGCCTGGAGCGCGAGGGCAAGACGGCGATGCTGGTCGCCGTCGGCGGCCGCGTCGCCGGCGTGGTCGCGGACGCCGACACGGTGAAGGACTCCGCCGCTGAGGCCGTCGCCGCACTCCGGGAGCGCGACCTGCGGGTGGAGCTGATCACCGGCGACAACGAGCGGACCGCCCGCGCCGTCGCCGAGCAGGTCGGCATCGACCCCGACAACGTTCGTGCGGAGGTCCTGCCCGAGGACAAGGCCGACGCCGTCGAGGCCATCCAGGACGACGGGAGCCGTGCGATGATGGTCGGCGACGGGGTCAACGACGCGCCGGCGCTGGCGGTGGCCTACGTGGGCGTCGCCATCGGGAGCGGGACCGACGTGGCCATCGAGGCCGCGGACGTGACGCTGATGCGCGACGACCCCATCGACGTGGTCCGCGCCATCCGGGTCTCGGAGGGGACGCTGGCGAAGATCCGTCAGAACCTCTTCTGGGCGCTCGGGTACAACACCGCGATGATCCCGCTCGCCTCGCTCGGTCTGCTCCAGCCCGTCCTCGCCGCGGTCGCGATGGCCATCTCCAGCGTCTCGGTCCTGACCAACAGCCTGCTGTTCCGCCGGTACTCCCCCGACGAGGACTATCGGCTGCTGGGCTTCCTGCGCTGAGTGGGGGCCGCGTCCCCGATCCCGGGGTCAGCGCAGGCCCCGCTCAGGGGGTGAACTGGCGCTCGAAGCGGGCGATGGCCTCGTCCGCGCCGGCCACGACGACCTCGTCCTCGGCCGTGATGGTCTCGGTCTCGGGATCGAACTCCACGAGTCGCTCGCCGTCGCGCACGATGGCCACGACGGTCGCGCCGGTCTCCGAGCGGACGCGCTCCGCGACGAGCGTGCTTCCCGCCAGGTCGCCGGCGGGGAGGCGGGCGACGCGGACCTGCTGTTCGTAGGTCAGGACCTCCTCGTCCTCGAAGACCGTCGAGGCGAGCATCCGGCCGCTCACGGTGGCCAGGGACTGCACGTAGTCCGCGCCGGCGCGGTAGAGCTTCGGGACGTCTCCCTCCTCGTTGGCGCGCACCACCACGTGCAGGTCGGGGTTGCGCTCCCGGGCGATGAGGGTGGTGAAGATGGCCGTCGTGTCCTCGGCCACCGTGAGGACGAGCGCCCCCGCGTCACCGACGCCCGCGGCGGCGAGGACGTCCGGGTCGCGCGCGTCCCCGACGACGTCGACGCCCTCGTCGTCCGTCACGTCGAGGATGCAGAGGTCGACGCCCGACGCTTCCAGGGCCTCGGCGGCGGCCCGGCCGGAGTCGCCGTAGCCCGCGAGGACGACGTCCCGCGAGGCGAACTCCCGGACGGGCGAGGCCGTCGCCTCCCCGAGTGCGGCGACCTGATCGGCCTCGCCGGCGACCAGCAACCGCGTCCCGGCGGCCAGTTCGTCGTCCGGCTGGACCGGCGTCTCGAAGGTCCCCTCGACCCAGGCCCCGATCACGTTCACGCCGAAGCGCTCGCGCAGTCTGGCAGACGCGAAGGTCTGGCCGGCGAGGTCGCTGTCTCGCGCGACCGCCAGCTCCACGAGCTGGAAGTCCTCTCCGATGACGACGCCGTCGTCGACGTCCGTCCTGACCGGGGTGGGCACCCGGTTCGCGAGGCTCCGACCCAGCAGTTGCCGCGGCGAGAGGACGACGTCGGCACCCGCCGCCCGGTGGTAGCGCGCGAGCGACGCGTCCTCGACGAGCGTAATCAGGCGCACGTCGGCCCGCACGTCACGGACCGCGAGCGCGATGCTCGCGTTCCGGTCGTCGGCCGCGTCTGCCACCACTGCCAGCGCCGACTGGATGCCGACGTCCTCCAGCGCCGCCGTCGCCTCCGGGTCCCCGTGGACCACACGGTAGCCGTCCTCGTGGAGGTCGCTGGCGGTCGCCTCGTCGGACTCGAGCAGGACGTACTCGCGGTCGCGGGCGTCCAGTTCCTGAATGAACGCCTCCGTCCGGGGCGTGTGTTCGCAGACGACGACGTGGTCCGTCACGTCGGTGGCGCTGGTGGGGGCACTCGGTGAGACGGCGTCGCGGAGCCAGGGGACGGCGAAGACGTCGACGGCGGTGAGGATGAGTCCGATGCCGGCCAGTTGCATCACGATGGCGAGGAGGTTCATGTGTGGCGTCTGCCAGGCCGCGTCCTCCCCGTACCCGGTGGTGGTGAAGCTCTGGATGACCACCTGGAGGGACCGATAGAGCGGCTGTGGTCGGTTCTCCAGGATCCCCATGCCGAGGTTGTAGAGGACCGTGAACAGCACCGTCGTCAGGACCACCAGGCCGAGGTAGAAGGCCGTCCGACGCGAACGTAACGACATGCCTCTGGCTTTCGGCCACCACTATTTATGCGCGGGGGACGGTGACGCCCGCCCCTGGCCGCCGCTCCCCGCGGACACGGAGTCCGGTGAACACGGCCCCTCGGCGCGCCTCAGAGTCCCTCGACGAGGGGGTCGAGGGCGTCGTCCGGGTCCATTCTGACCGGATCGGTCGCCGGGGCGCCCAGACTATCCGCGAACGCGTCGACGGCCTCGGCCGCGGCCGCGGGCGCCAGGTGACTGGTGTTGAGCGTGCCCGCGACGACGCTGGTCTCGCGAACCGGTGCGGCGACCTCCTCGTAGAGCCGGGCGTACTCGGCGACGGGCGGGATGGCGTAGTTCTCGAAGCCGTGGACCACGTCGCGACCCGCCGCGTGGCACATGACCAGCGCGTCTGGCTGGGAGCCGTGGAGGATGGCCAGCGTGACGCCGGAGTAGGCGGGGTGGGCGAGGGCGCCCTGTCCCTCGACGATGAGCAGGTCGTGGTCGGCGCGCTCGTGGATCGTGCGCTCGACCGCGCCAGCGGCGAAGTCGCTGACCGTCCGGTCGATGGCGATGCCGGCGCCGTCGATCATGATGCCCGTCTGGCCCGTCGGGACGACGGCCGCGTCGACGCCGCGCTCCCGGGCGGCGTCACGGAGGGCGTACGAGGCCGTCATCTTGCCCGTCGAACAGTCGGTGCCGACGGTGGTGACGACGCGGGCGTCGACCGCGGCGGCCGTCCCCTCCGCGACAGTCAGGTCGTCCGGCGGCTTGCGCACGTCCGTGAGGGTACAGCCGTGATCCTCGGCGAGGTCCACGAACTCCGGGTCCTCGGTGAGGAAGTAGTGGAGACCCGCGGTGACGTCACAGCCGCGCTCCAGCGCGGTGCGGACTTCGGGGCGCCAGGACTCCTCGAAGCCACCGCCGATGGGCGCGATGCCGATGACGAGTTCGTCGCAGTCGGGGGCTTCTGCCATCGAGGCGACGATCGGTGCGTCCTGCACGTCGGGGACGTGGTCGCGCACGCGGTCGCCGGCGTGGGCGCGGTCGAGGACGGCACCCACCTCGCGGTCGCCGTAGCGCAGGAGGCCGAGGGCCGTCTTGGCGCGGTCGGGGAACTGCTCGTGGGCGAGGACGACGACGGTCATGTCCGAGACAAGGCGGTGGCCTGCCGATAAGCCTATTCCTCGGCCGGGGTCGGTGCACGGCGCCTCAGATCGCCCGCAACTGGACCGTCCAGAACGACCGCCGGGCGTCGGCCAGGGCGGCCTCTGGCTCGCCGGTCGCGTCGACGGGGTCGGTCACGGCGGCCACGTCGGTGAACTCGTCCAGCACCGTGCGCTCGCCGACGACGAAGAGTGGATCGGCGTCGCGTTCGTCCAGCGCCGCCAGGCACCGCTCGACGTGGTCGTCGATCTCGGCGTCACGCAGGCGCTCGAAGCGGGCCTGCGAGAAGCCCCCCTTCGAGTGCTGGCTCTTGAGGTCCGCGGTGAAGCCGTGGAAGGCGGTGCGGTTCTCGCCGTCGTAGGTTCCCATCGCGAACAGGTCCGAGCGCACGAGGGCCAGCGTGTAGGTGCCGGTCGGCTCGAACCACGACCGCTCCAGTTCGACGGCGTCGGCCCAGGTCAGGAACGGCTCCGGCGGCACGGGCGCCGAGAGGCAGGCCCCGAGGAGCCCCGCGTCGTCCGTGACCGCGAGGCAGGGGGCGGCGCTGGCGACGATGGGGCTCCGGTCCCCGAGGGCGTCCCGGAGGTCGTCCGGCACGTCGTGGCCGTCGCGGACGTAGGCCGTCAGGACGCCCTCGGGGTCGCTCTCGACGGAGTCGAGGCGGTCGAGGACCGCCCGGAGCCGCCGGCCCCGGAGCGACTCGACGTGTCGTGCCGTCAGGGCGGTGCCGTCGTCGGCCTGGTCGAGGTCGGCCTCCAGTTGCTCGACGCGGTCCTCCAGGCGATTGACGCGCCGTTCGGCTTCCTGCCTGGCGGTCTGGGCGTCGGCCCGGCGCTCGCGTTCGGCCTCGAGTTCTCGCTCCAGGTGGCGGTTGTCCTCCTCGAGGGACGCGATGCGCTCCTTGAGGCTCGACCGGCCGAGGAGGTCGTCCAGCATCGACCGGAGCGGGGAGCCCGACCGACTTAAATCCCGGCAGGGCCGTCGGGGCCGGTGCCGTCAGCCACCGTCCCGTCTGCATCCGGCGGGACGGCACCCTCCGCCACCTGGCCGTCGGTCAGCCGGAGGAGCTGCGCGGCCCGGTCGGCCTTCGCCAGGAACACCTCGCGAAGCGACGGGGGATTCCGGAGGTCCACGTCCGCGAGGACGTCCGGCGGCACGGTCAGGGTGTCGGCCGGCACGCCCTCGCCTCCCTGGACCGGGAAGTGCCGTGTTCCGAGTTTCATGACGAGGGGTGGATCGCTCGTCGGCGCCCCCGACTCGTCGTCGTACAGCTGTTCGTTGACGCGCGCGTGCTGCTCGCGACACATGGCTGCCGGTTCGTTCGGACGCGGCTCGACGTAGAGGCGCCCGAGGTAGTACCCGCGGGAGAACGGCTCGAACATGCGATACGGTACCACCTACCACTCCCAGCGGCATAAACGCTGGCCGATACCCATATATTGCCGCGCATTTCGACGTCGGATCCCGACCCGGAACCGACCGGAACCGCCGCCGCTTCTCCCGGAAAGCTCTGCGTACCGGCTTGCAGGGACAGCCAGAGCGACCCGGCGGTGCGACGGCGCCCTCTGTCCCGCCGGCCAGCCGGCGGAGTGGCCCCTGTCACAATCGACTGAGACGATATGAGCGGCTGTTGTGAACGCTCTCGACGGATCTCGCACCTCCACGTCCGCGAAATAAACGGTCCAAACGAAAGTTCGACTTTATACCGGGAGGACGGACAAGAGAGTAACGAGCATGGAGTCGAGTCAGTGTGCGACGGTGGGTGGTGCCCTCGTACTCGGGGTGATCGCGGTGGTCCTGGCGGTCGGGCTGGCCCCTGGGGTGGCTGCCCAGACGGACAACGCCACAGCGACGTCGAACGCCAGTTTCGGGGCGCAGGTATCAGCGTTCATGCAGTCGACGGCGGCAGACGCGAACGGCTCGGTCGACCGGGGGATGTGGGCGGGCGCAGCCGACAACGCGTCGAACCCCGGTGAGGTCGTGAGCGAACGGGCTCGCAAGCTCGAACAGCGCGTCGACAGGCTGGAGGCTCGCAGCGAGGAACTGGCCGTGGCGGCCAACGAGAGCGGCCCCGGTGGCGTGGTCTACACGGCCCGGGCGAGCGCGGTTCGCGCCGAGCTGGCGAACCTGCGTCAGTCGGTCAACCAGACGGTCGCCACGGCCGCCGACGCTGGCGTCGCTGACGACCGCCTGACCACCCTCCGGGAGCGCGCCGGGAACGTGAGCGGCCCCGAAGTCGCGTCGAACGCACGAAATCTGACGAGCGACGACCCCGGCCCGCCAGAGTGGGTTCCGGGCGGCTCCAACGGGACCGCCGGCCCACCGACGGAGACGCCGGGGGCAGACCCGGGAAATCGCTCCGAGGGCGAAGGTCCCGGTGACGGCGGGCCACCTGACGACCGCGGAGACGGTGCCCCGCCTGACGACGCCGGGAACGGCGGTCAGTCCGACAACGGCGGGGAGGCAGGGCCGTCCAACGAGGGAAACGGGAATCCGCCTGACGACGCCGGGGACGGCGGCGCAGGCGGCGACGCTGGTTCGGGCGGGAGCGACAACGCGGGTTCCGGTGGTAATTCGGGCAACAGCGACAACGCGGGTTCCGGCGGTCAGGGCAATCGTCCCTGAGCGGGCGGCCGCCGCGGGGAGTAACCTTTTATGGGAGAAGCGGTAACGTAACGTGAATGGACTCCGCCGAGCTTCTCGACCTCCTCGGGAACGAGAACCGGCGCCGGATCCTCAGTCTGCTCGCCCAGAAGCCCTGTTACGTCACGGAGATCAGCGAGTACCTCGGCGTGAGTCCCAAGGCGGTCATCGATCACCTCCGGAAGCTGGAGGAGGCCGGGCTCGTCGAGAGTCGGGTCGACGACCAGCGCCGGAAGTACTTCTCGATCTCGCGGAACCTCCGCCTGGAGGTGAACGTCTCGCCCTACGAGTTCGGTACGAAGAGCGCCTACGCGGCCAACCGCGGCGTCGACATGACGACGTGTCGCCACCTCTCGATCACCGTCGAGGTCGACGACGGCGCCGACCTGCCCGACCTGGCCAAAACCCTGGGCGAACTCGAGGACCTGGAGAACGAACTGTCGCTCGCCCAGCGGTGGGTCCAGGGCCGCATCCTCGACGTCCACGAGGAGATCGCCGCGGCCATCGAGGGCGTCGACCCCAGGTTGGCCGCGCCGGTCCTCTCCGAACTCGTAGAGTCCGGCGGCGAGACGGAGGCCATCGCCGAGCGCGTCGACGCGCCCCCCGAGGTCGTCCAGGACGTCCTCCAGGGCCTCGCCGCCAACGGCGCCGTGGTCCGCGACGGAGACACCTGGCGCCTGGCGGAGTGACTCAGAGGTCCCGGGTCAGGCCGTGCCGGAGGTCTCGCCCGAGGTAGTGTCCGAGCACCCCGGCGACTGCGCCGGCGAACACCCCCAGAGTGGCCACCGGCAGGCCGAGGCCGAGGATCGTCAGGACGAGGTGATCGAGGAGCGTCGCCCCCAGTGCAACCGCACCGCCAGCCAGCGCCGCCTCTGCGTACCGTCGCCGCCGCGATAGCGCGCCGTGGACGAAGGCGCCGCTCGCGAGGCCGACCAGGTCGCCGAGCCCGCCGAGGGGCATGAGGCCACCGACGACGAGCAACCCTGCGAGCGCCGCGACGGCGGCGAGGAGGAACTGGCGGACGGAGAACAGCGACGCGATCCGTGAGCGGACGCGGGCGCGACGACTGTCGGCAGTCGCCCCGTCGCGCCTTCGCTCGCGCGGCTCGACGGGCACGTCGACGCCGGACCCGTGGGTAGCGGCCTCTCGGTCCACGGTCTTTGTGTCGCCGTCCCCCATGACCCGGGATACGCGGCGGACGCACATTCGTCTTTGGCCGGCTGGCACGGCGCGCTCGGGCAAAGCGTGGATTCAAGTCCGGGCGGCGGGAACCGGGCACCATGAACGCAGGCGACCGGGTCCGGGTCGACCAAGCTGACCGGACCCTCGAAGGCGTGGTCATGCCGTCCACCACGCCCGACCACCTCGTCGTGAAGCTCGAGAGCGGCTACAACGTGGGCCTCGACCGGGACGGGACGGCCGTCGAGGTTCTGGAGCGGGCCGTCTACGACGTCGAGGAGGCCAGCAGCGCCGCGGAGTCGTCCGAGGTCACCTTCGAGGAGGACCTGCCGACGGTCGCGCTCATCTCGACGGGCGGGACCATCGCCTCGACCGTCGACTACCGGACGGGCGCTGTCACGGCCCGATTCGACGCCGAGGACGTCCTCCGGGCGGTCCCCGACCTCGCCGGGCGGGCGAACTACCGCGGTCGCGTGGTCGCCAACATCCTCTCGGAGAACATGACGCCGGCGGTCTGGCAGGACCTCGCGCGTGCCGTCCACGAGGAAATCGAGGCTGGCGCCGACGGCGTCGTCGTCATGCACGGCACCGACACGATGCAGTTCTCCGCCAGCGCACTCTCGTTCATGCTCGACACGCCGGTTCCCGTCGTCTTTACCGGCAGCCAGCGCTCGGCGGACCGTCCGTCCTCCGACAACGTGATGAACGCAGTCTGTGCCGTCGAGGCCGCAAAGAGCGACTGTGCGGAGGTGCTGGTCTGCATGCACGCAGACGAGTCCGACGACCGGTGTGCGCTCCACCGCGGAACGCGCGTGCGCAAGAACCACACCTCGCGTCGCGACGCCTTCGAGACGGTCGGCGCGAAGCCGCTCGGCGAGGTGGACTACGAGACCGAGGCGGTCTCGTTCCGGCGTGAGTACCAGGAGCGCCCTGACGAGGACGAGCGCGACGCGGTCCTCGACATCCACCCGGACCTGGAGACAGACGTGTCCCTGCTGAAGTTCACGCCAGGGGCGGACCCCGACCGCCTGCGAGCGATGAGCGATCGGGCCGGCGTCGTGATCGAGGGGACGGGCCTCGGCCACGTCAACACCGACTGGATCGACGCCGTCGACGACCTGATCAGCGACGGGACGCACGTCGTCATGACCAGCCAGTGCCTCGAGGGACGGATCTGTGACCGCGTCTACGACACCGGTCGGGACCTCCTGGACGCGGGCGTCGTCGAGGGTGAGGACACGCTCCCCGGCACCGCGATGGTCAAGCTGATGTGGGTGCTGGCCAACGCTGAGTCCGTCGCCGACGCGATGCGCGAACCGCTCGCCGGAGAGGTCACGGACCGGTCCGCTCCCTGGACGTAGCCCGGCCCCATCGCAGATGACCCGGACCGTCCGCGACGCGCGCCCCGCAGATCGCGCAGCCGTCGAGGCCATGACTGCCTCCACCTGGCCGGACCAGTCGGTCGGCGACTACCTCCCCGCCGTCTTCGAGTCGTGGGCCACGAGCGACGATCCCGACGAGCGCTGCCTCGTCGCCGTCGTCGACGGCACCGTCGTCGGCGTCTGCCACGCCCGGCTCCTCACCGACGACGAGGGCTGGCTGGAGGGCATCCGCGTCCACCCGGACCACCGCGGTGCCGGCCACGGGAGCGCGCTGACGACGGCACTGCTCGACTGGTGTCGAGACCGGGGCGCCACCGTCGCGCGGAACCTCGTCTTCGCCTGGAACGAGGCCGGTATGGGCCAGTCCCGGGCGCTGGGCTTCGCCCCGGTGACGACCTGTCGGGTGGCCACGCCGGCGCCGGCGACCGTGGACGGACCGGTCGGCGTCGTCGACGACGTCCAGGCGGCCTGGCGCTTCTGGACCGACAGCGACGCCCGGACCCACCTCGGTGGCCTGGCCGCGGATCCCGGCCACTCGTGGGCGCTCGCCGAACTGACGCGCTCGCGCCTGGAGAGCGTCGCGGAGACGGGGCGCGTGCTCGCGTACGTCGACGGCGGGGTGCGGGGGATGGTGGCACGGACGCGGACCGTCGAGGACGCGGGCGACCACGACGCCGACGGCGACATCGACACCCTCGCTGTCTACGCCGTCGTGGCCTGGGCGGACGAGGACGCGGCCCGCGCGCTGTTCGACGCCGTCCGGGCGGACGCGGCGGCGGTCGGCGCCGACGCGACGCGCGTCTGGCTCCCGGAGACGGCGCGCGCCCTGACCGACGCTGCCGCTGCCGGCGCACCGCTGGGCGACGACGCGCTGGTCGTCCTCCGGGCGGACCTGACGGGGGCGTGACCCGACGGGGACTCGGTCTACCCGCCACTGACCGCTGGCATCAGCGCGAGTTCGTCCCCCTCGTCGACGGGCTCTGCGAGGCCGTCGCCCTCGGCGATGGGATCACGGCCGTTCACGAGAATCGTCACGTGGCCGTAGACGTCGCCGTCCTCGTCGTACACGTGGTCCGCGACGGCGGGCGCCGTCTGGATCAGGGCGTCGAGGGCGTCGCCCACGGTCGCGTCCGGACCGGGCTCGACCGCGACGGCGTCCGCTCCGGCCGCTTCCCTGATCGTCGCGAACAGGCGCCACTCCATACCCCATCACGGACGGCGGGCGAAAAGAGCCTTTCCTACTCGTCCCCGCCGGCCCGGCGGTCAGGGTCGTCGTCCCCCTCGGCTGGGCCCGTCGCGTCGGGACCGTCCTCGTCGTCGCTACTCGCGTCCTCGGCCTGCCCCGCGTGGTCGCCCGTCGGTGGCGTCTCGTCCCGCCCGGGCGCGTCCCCCTGGGTTGGTGCGTCGGGGTCCGGGTCGACCGACGAGTCGCCCGCGGGCGCTCCCGCGTCCGCGACCCCGCCCGGCCGGTCGACGCTCTCGGCCGCGGCGCTCTCCAGACGGCGGAGGGTCTCGGGACGTGCGATGGCGTGGATCACGTCGCCCGCGGAGACCTCGTGGTCGCTAGCGGGGAGGACGACCGGGTCACCCGCGGCGGGCGCCACGGAGAGGACGGTCACGTCGAGAGAGGCGATGGGGGACCCGTGGAGTGGACTGTCGGGGCCGACCGTCACGGCCGCGTAGGTCTCGTCGGCGGCGCGGAGGAGCGACGCGAACTCCCGGTCCGGGCGGTCCTCCACCGGGAGCGTGACCAGCCGGTACTCCTCGCGTGGGTCGAGTTTCGGCGTGTCGGCGGCGTCGATGGCCAGGGTGACGACGTCGTCGGCGACGCCCCGGAGTTCGGCCGTGAGGACGCGCCGGGCCGGGGCGGTCTCCCAGACCTGGACGAGGTCTCCCGAACTCGCGGCGAAGGCCGGGTCCGCGCGGATCGCGACGGCGTTCGTGGACGGCGGGAGGGTCGGGCCGATGCCCGCCGCGCGACTGCCGAGGGCGAGGTACGTGACCGTGCCGTCGGCTTCGAGTTCCACGTCGACCGTGCCGACGGCGTAGTCGGTCTTGAGCCGGGCGACCAGGCGGTCCTGGAGTTCCTCGACGGTCAGGCCGCGCGGGAAGACGAACGAGCGCCCGGCGAGCGCCTCCTTCGTCGCCGCCGGGACGGGGTCGTAGCCGACGACGTCGTCGACCTCGTCAGGGAGCGTCACCGTGACGACGCGGCCGAGGGCCGTGACGAGTCGACCGACGCCGTCTTCGACCTCGGCGACGGCGGTCGCGTCGAAGACGTCTCGGCCGAAGCCGTCGCCGACCCGGCGACCGACGCCCGCGCCCGCGAGGCCAGCCCCGAAGGCGGTGATGTTGAACAGCGCCTCCTGGGCCTGGGCGGCCCCGCTCGCGCCGACCAGGACCTCCCCGAGGACGGTCGTGGTATTCAGGTAGGCCGCGACCGCGCTGAGGCCGACCAGGATCGCCAGGCCCACCGGGATCGGTTCGCGGACGTACCAGCGGTAGGCGAAGGCGGCGACCAGGGCGACCGTCCCCGCAAGGATCGCCAGGCCCGAAAGCTGGGCGAGCACCTCGACGACCTGTTCGGACCGGGACGCCGTGGCGAGGACGCCAGTCACGCGCGGACCACCTCCCGGAAGGCGTCGAGGGGGTCGCGGCGCCCGACCACGACGATCTCGGTGCCGGCGGCGAGCGGCGTGTCGCCCCGCGGGGCGACCTGCCAGCCGTCGGCGGTCCGGGCCGCGAGGATGGCCACGTCGTCGGTTGAGCGAACCGCGGCCTCCCCGAGGGTCGTGCCGTCGAGTCGACTACCGGGCTCGATGGTCAGTCGCCCGAACCGGCGGTCGGCGCGGCGCAGCATGGAGATGACCTCGAACTCCCGGCGCGTGCCACGGGACTCGACGACCACCTTCGCGTCGTCCGCGGCGAGGAGCGGCTGGACGTCAGTCCGCGTCACGGCGACGGTCAGCCGCCCCGCGCCACCGGTCGTCGTCGGTGCCCGGACGGGCTTCGGCACGGCCTCCTCCTCTTCGGGCGTCACCTCGCGTCGCTCCTCTGGATCGGCGGTCGGGTCGTCGCTGGTACGTGCGCTGACGACCGTTCCCCGGACCTGTGCGTCGGCGGTGATGCACGTCACCTCGTCCCCACGCGCGAGGCCGGTGGGGAGCAGGCCGTCGACCGACACGGCGTGGCGCCCGTCGCCGACGCGCTTCGAGAGGCCCGAGAACGGCGGGGCGGCGATCACCGCGGCGCGCCCGCGCTCGTCGATCGTGACCGCCGCCTCGCCGAGGTCGTAGGCCGTCTCCAGGCGGTCGGCCAGCCGTTCCTCCAGTTCGGCGATCCGGAGGTCCGCGGGGAACGTGAACTCCGCACCGCGGATCTCGCCGCGGAGTTCCTCCGGGAGGGGCGGATACCCCTCCATGTCGGCCACCTCGCCGACGACCCTGATGCGGACCTCGTTGTGGTCGGGCAGGACGTCGGCCAGGTCGAGCGAGAGCGTACGGTCGCGCAGGCCCCGCAGCGAGAGGCGTCGCGGGAAGGTCGTCCCCATCGCGTCGCCCTTGCTGTGGGCGTACATCGACATCATGCCGACGACCACGATGGCGGTGGCGATGCGAGGCGCGTTGGGGCTCTGTGTGATGGACTGGTCGGCCAGTGCGAGGAGGCCGCCGTTGACGCCGGCCAGGGCGATGGCGAGGATGGTGACCCCGAAGCCGGGGAGCGTGACGCCGGTGAAGTACTTGAACCCGAACCCCATCGACCAGGAGATCAGCGCCGGGATGACGCCCACGAGCAGCCCGAGATAGATGCCGAGCAGGACCTCGACGGGGAGCGCCGCCATTGGCTACCCATGCGAGGCCCCCGACATAGGACTGTCGGCGCCGGATCGGCCCGACAGCGCGTGGTTGACAGTCGCTCACCGACCCGTGGGTTTTACCTCGCCGGTGCCGATGGACGGGCCATGGACGGCTTCGGGCGTCGTCGGTTCCTCGGCACGCGCGCCGCGGTCACGCTGACGACGCTCGTCGCCCTGCTGTCCCTGGCGACCGGCATCGCCAACATCGCGGTCCGTGTTCCCACCGGCCCGCTGGCCCCCTGGATCCCGGAGGCGGTCCAGCAGGCAGCCGGCTTCACCGGGACCCTGACGGGCTTCCTGCTGCTGATGAGCGCGTGGGGACTCCGCCACGGCTACCGGGCGGCCTGGTACGCGGCGGTCGCACTCCTGCCGGTGACGGCCCTCCAGGGCCTGATCCAGTCGAGTTCGCTCTCGCTGCCGCTCGTCGCCCTCTCCGTGCTCTCCCTGCCGACGCTGCTCGTCAACTTCCGGCGCTTCGACCACGACGTGACCATCTCGGTCGCCCAGTTGGGTGCCTCGGCGGCACTCGTCGGCACGCTCGTCTACGGGACGGCCGGCTCCTACGCGCTCCGCGAGACGATCGACGGGGTCGACACGCTGGTCGACGCGCTGTACTTCACCATCGTCACGGCCAGCACGGTGGGGTACGGCGACATCACGCCCGAAACCCAGCAGGCCCGGCTCTTCGCCATGTCGCTCGTGGTCATCGGCACCGCGAGCTTCGCCCTCGCGCTCGGGTCGGTGCTCGGCCCCGCCATCGAGAAGCGCTTCTCTCGCGCACTCGGAACCATGACCGACAGACAGTACGACCTGCTCGAGGGCCACGTCGTGGTCCTCGGCTACGGCGACCTGACCGAACCGCTCGTCGAGGAACTCGCGGCGTCGACCGAGTTCGTCGTCGTGACGCCCGACGCGGACCGCGCGGCCCACCTCCGACAGCACGGGGTCGAGGCGCTCACGGCCGATCCGAGCGACGAGGATCCCCTCCACGAGGTGGGGATCGGCCACGCCAGGGCGGCCATCGCCGCGACGAACGACGACGCCGAGGACGCCTTCGCCATCCTGACCGCACGCGAACTCAACCCCGACCTCCGCATCGTGGCGGCGGCGACCATGCGCGAGAACGTCGAGAAGCTCCGCCGCGCCGGCGCCGACGTTGTCATCAGCCCGGCTGCCATCGGCGGGCGCCTGCTCTCACGGTCGGCCCTCGGCGCCGAGGACGCCGAAGCGGTCGCCGACGCGCTCCTGGACGAAGAGGAGACGGGCGACTGAGGTCGCCGTCGAGGACCGTCAGGAGCGGTCGACGATGGCGACGTCGGTCTCCAGTTCCCGGATCCGTTCGAAGGTCGGCGGCGAGACGAGCCGCGAGGCGGCGCTCCGGTCGCGGCTGGCTCCGATGCACACGAGGTCGTACTCCGGCGCGTTGTGCGTGAGGAATCGCTCGATGGAGGCGGTCGCGACCCGCGTCTCGACGTTGCCCTCGAAGGTCTCGACGAGGTCCGCGAGCATCGCGTCGGCCCGTCGGCGGGACTTGCCGGAGCGGATGCAGTGAGCGACGCTGACGCGGCCACTCCGTCCGGCGAGTC